>FWPU01000192.1_pt1 | contig 192151 bp, 165 predicted proteins | sample 2228361 | NCBI WGS metagenome assembly FWPU01 (sample SAMEA103939777, study PRJEB20133) | metagenome | reverse complement strand
ACGGCCGGGCGGTCGCCGAATATCTCCAGCGCGTCACGGACCGTTTCCAGCACTCGATGGGGCGCTTCATACAGCACCAGCGTGCGCGGCTCGCCCGCCAACTCTTCGAGTCTTCGGCGTCGCTCCCCTGCGCGCGCGGGCAGAAAGCCGAGGAAGACGAATTCATCCACCGGCATCCCCGAGGCGGCCAGCGCCGCCACCGCCGCCGAAGGTCCCGGGACCGGCACCACCGGGATGCCGTGCCGCACGCAGAGCGTCACCAGGCGGTAGCCCGGGTCGCTGATCACAGGCATGCCCGCGTCGCTGACCAGCGCGATGCGCGCGCCCTGCTCGAGTTCCATCACCAGTTCTGGCGCGCGGATCATTTCATTGTGTTCGTGGTAGCTCACCAGCCGTTTGCGCAGGTCGAAGTGGCGCAATAGCTTCTGCGTCTGGCGGGTGTCTTCGCAGGCGATGATGTCCGCCTCGCGCAGCACGCGCAGCGCGCGCAACGTGATGTCTTCCAGGTTGCCGATCGGCGTGCCCACCAGATACAGGCAGCCGCCGTTGTCGCCTTTTCGGTATTGCAAAGCCATGGCCGATCCAGCGCCAGTCTAACACACGCCGGTCGTGCTAAAATCATCGCCCTTGCAGGACAGGGAAGACGACTATGCCGCTTTACGAATACGTCTGCATCAAGTGCAAGCGCCCGTTCGAGCGCATCGAGCCGGTGGACTCCAAGCCGGTGAAAAAATGCCCGCTGTGCGGCGGTCGCGCAGAGCGCACCCTGGCACCGCCCGCCATCCAATTCAAGGGCACCGGATGGTACATTACCGACTACGCCCGCAAAGGTTCCGCCGAGCCGAAAGCGGAAAAAGACTCTGGCGGCAAAGAAAAAGAATCCACCGCGCCCGCCAAGGAAAAGTCCAAAAAGCCGAAGTAGTGTGCGGCTCACGCCACGTCGCCGGCTAGGACGCAGGTGTGGCGTGAGTCTGTGGAGCTGCCATGCGCGAATGGTTCCTGAGCTCGGGCCCGGTGGTGCAGGCGCTGGTGGCCACCGGATTCACGTGGGCGATGACCGCGCTGGGTGCAGCAGTAGTGTTTTTTGTCCGCGGCGTGAACCAGAAACTGCTCGACACGCTGCTCGGTTTCGCCAGCGGGGTGATGATTGCCGCGAGTTACTGGTCGTTGCTGGCCCCTTCCATTGAGCTCTCCGCCGCGCGCGGCCTGCCCCCGTGGCTGCCGCCGGCGGTCGGCTTCACCCTGGGAGCTGTGTGCCTGCGCCTGGCCGACCGCTTGCTGCCGCACTTGCACCTCGGTTTTCCGCGTGAAGAAGCCGAAGGGATGGAGACGGCGCTGCCCGGCCGCACGCTGCTGGTGCTGGCCATCACCCTCCACAACATCCCGGAAGGGCTGGCTGTGGGCGTAGCCTTCGGCGGCGTGGACAGCGGGCTGGAAGCGGCCACCCTGGCCGGAGCGGTGGCGCTGGCCATCGGCATCGGCTTGCAGAATTTTCCGGAGGGCCTCGCGGTCGCCGCGCCGCTGCGCCGCGACGGGATGGCGCGTGGCCGCAGTTTCTGGTACGGGCAGTTGTCGGCAGTGGTCGAGCCGCTCGCGGCGGTCATCGGTGCTGCGGCAGTACTGGCCGCGCAGCAGATTTTGCCCTACGCGCTCGCCTTCGCCGCCGGCGCGATGATTTTCGTGGTGGTCGAAGAGACCATACCCGAGGCCGTCCGCAGCGGCAACACGGATTGGGCCACCGGCGGCACCATCGTCGGCTTCGTGGTCATGATGATGCTCGACGTTGCAGTGGGCTGAGGGCGCCGGCGCACGCTCAGCTAAAGCTTCAGCGACTTCAGATATTCGCGGAAGGCGCCGCCGAATTCGGGATTTTTCAGCCCGAACTCAACCGTCGCTTTCAGGAAGCCGAGCTTGTCCCCGGCGTCGTAGGTTGTGCCGTCCACCACCAGGGCGTAGAGGCCCTTCTCTTTCGCCTGCAGGACGAGCGCGTCGGTTAACTGAATCTCGCCCAGCGCGCCGTGACCGGTGCGTTCGATGCAGTCAAAAATTTCCGGCGGCAGTACGTAGCGGCCGGTGACGCCGAGCGTCGATGCAGCTTCTTCCGGCGCAGGCTTCTCCACCAGCCCGCGGATGCGCTGCAGCCGCTTGCCCCACGGTGAGTCTTGCTCCGGTACCGCGTCCACGATGCCGTAGAGCTTCGTCTGCGTGCGCGGCACTTCCTGCACGGCAATGACGCCCGTGCCGGTGCCTTCGAACACTTCAATGAGCTGCCGCGTGGCCGGCACCGCGCTGTCTATGATGACGTCACCGAGCAGCACGGCAAACGGCTCATTGCCCACCAGCTCGCGCGCGCACAGCACCGCGTGACCCAAACCCAGCGGTTCCTTCTGCCGTGTGTAGCTGAACTGAATCAGGTTGCTGATCTTGCGCACCTGCTCGGCGAGCTGCTGCTTGCCCTTTTCTTCCAGAAAGCGTTCGAGCTCGGGCGCGGCATCAAAATGATCTTCGATGGCGTTTTTGCCCCGGCCGGTGACGATGATGATGGTTTCGATGCCACTCGCGACGCACTCTTCCACCGAATATTGAATCAGCGGTTTGTCCACGACCGGCAACATCTCCTTCGGCTGCGCCTTCGTTGCCGGCAGGAACCGCGTGCCCAGCCCCGCCGCCGGCAGCACCGCTTTCCGCACCCGGTTTGTTTTTCTCGCCATCGTTGGAGGCTCTCCGTGAGATCTGCAGGCTCTCCGCGGTTCGTGAACCGAAACCTTATGCGCGCGCGTGGCAGATTGTCAACGAACCAGTTGCCTCAGCCGCGGCGAAATGCGCAGCTTCTTCAACCTTGCTTCAATCTGCCGGGCATCCAGCCACCCGAGCTCACTCAGGATGCGCACATTGGGCAAATAGGCGCACGGCGCGAAATAGGGATTCCACACCTTTACGCTGCGTGGACGCCGTTTCCAGATCTGCTCGGGCGGACCATCCTTCGATTGGAGAAGAGCGTCGCGGGATTGAAACGCCTCTTCAGGCCAGAATTTGGTTGAATCGGCCAGCACCCAGGCAGGTTTGCCGGCTGCCGCCATTCTTTCCACCAGGGCACCCGTGCCAATCTTGTTGCGAAACCCGCCGCGCTCGACCGCGTCGGCTCCCACAAGAAGAAAATCGGCGGTCACGGCGGCCTCCAGCAGGGCGGCGTCGCTCATCAAAACCACCTGCAGCCCGCGGCCGGCCAGCACCCGCGCGGTCCGCAGACCTTCAAGACCGGGGCGGCCTTCCGAACACCAGACCTGCCGCAGAAGCGGTTTCGCCGCCGACAGGGCGCTCAGGACGGTGGAACTATACGAGTAAGTCGCCACAATCGGCGAGCGCAGGCTCCTGGCTTCTTGGCAAAACTGCGTGGCAATCTGCTTCGGCGCGGTCTTCACCGTGTCCCGAAACTGTCCCACGGTCTCGCGCAGATGCCGCACGGAATCGCTGTCGGCGCCGAGTGCAAGTTCATTGGCCAGGCGCAGCAGCGGTGCCATCGCAGGCTGCGCGCGCAGCAGCATTTGCGCGATTTCGAGCAGCTCGTTCCCGGTGGGCTTGCAGCGGCGGCTCAGCCACTCCTCCAACGCGCTGGCCGCGCGCAGGGCGAGTTCCGCCGCGCCCGATTGCCGGTCGCGGGCAACCGCTGCAATTGCGCGCTTCAGCCGCACGTCCACGCGGGTATGCTAGCATTAGAACGAGGGTTCGGACTTTCGGACGCAGGCCTGAGCCGCGGCTCGCAGGCGGGATAAAAAATGGCCGCAATGCGCATTCTGGGAATTGAATCGAGCTGCGATGAAACCGCCGCAGCGGTGGTGGCCGACGGACGCGAGATTCTCTCTTCGGTCGTGGCCTCGCAGTTTGACGTCCACCGCAAATATGGCGGCGTGGTGCCGGAGCTGGCCTCGCGCGAGCACCTGCGGCGCATCGTGCCCGTCGTGCGGGAAGCGCTCGAGCAAGCCGGCGTCGAATTGCGCGAAGTGGACGCTGTCGGCGTCACCCGCGGCCCGGGCCTGATCGGCTCGCTGCTTGTCGGCGTCACTTACGGCAAAGTGCTGGCCATGTCGCTCGGAAAGCCGCTGGTGCCGGTGAACCACCTCGAAGGCCACGTCCACGCCGTTCTGCTCGAAGCGCACCAGCACAATCGCGATCCCGAATTCCCCGCCGTGTGCCTGATTGTCTCCGGCGGGCACACTGTTTTGTACGACGTCCGCGCAGAGCCGCTCGCTGCCCACGACGGCGCGCCCGGCCCCTGCCGCTTCCACTACGCCCGTATCGGCGCCACCCGCGACGATGCCGCGGGAGAAGCCTACGACAAGGTCGCCAAGCTGCTCGCGCTCGGCTACCCGGGCGGCCCGGTGATGGACCAGCTCGCCGCCCACGGCGACCCGGAAGCGATCCGCTTCACGCCGCCCATGACCCGCGGCAATCCATACGATTTCAGCTTTAGCGGGATTAAGACCGCCGTGCTGCGGTGGGTGCGGCAGCACTCGGAGTTGGAGCCGGAAATCGCCCGCCGTGAGGCGGCCTTAAGAAAGGGTCTGCGCAAAGCAGACCAGTTGCGCCCGCTGTGCAGCCAGCCGGTGCTCGATTTAGTGGCCAGTTTTCAGCGCAGCGTGGTGGACGACCTCGCGAGCCGCACCCTGGCCGCCGCCGAGCAGCATGCCGCGCGCTGCGTGCTCGTCTCCGGCGGCGTGGCGGCCAACAGCGAGCTACGCCGCACCTTCGAACGCGAGGCGGCGATGCGCGGCCTGCAAGTCTTTTTCCCCAGCCGGCATCTTTCCACCGACAACGCGGCGATGATTGCCGCGGCTGCCTACCCGCGCCTGCTGGCCGGCGAATTTGCCACCGCCGAGCTCAACGCGGAAGCCAACCTGCCGCTGGCCTGAGCTCGCGGGGCCGGAGCTACGAATGAGCCTCGAAGATTTCGTAGAGCACTTTCCACTCGCCGCCTGACTGCTTCTTCCGCATTACAACAGACTTGCCGCGCGGTCGCCGGGTTACCCTGCGACTCGCTGCCGGTGCACTCGTAACAAGATACAACGCAGGCCAGGTCAGCGGAGCACACCCCAGCGACTTCGTCGCTGGCGGCTCCCAACCGGAACCTGGCGGGCCCGGACATCTCCATAAAAGCCGGCCGAATGCCCCCAGGGACGCAGGGACGGTCGTGGCCGGCGCGTGCACCGCTGTCGGGGAAGCAGCCGGGGCAGAGAATCCGAGCAGGGCGGCCACGGCTTTGTTCCCGGCGGTGTTCGACCGCTGTTCGGTGAGCTGCCGCGTAGCGGCTTCCCCGGTCGTCGGCGTATCGAATACTGCCGCGAGCGCGAAACCGTTCGGCAACCGTGCAAAAACACAAATCAACCCTCTCGTAAGCCGGCAGATTTTCATGGTGGACCTGCTTTGAGTGTCTGAACCATGCGTCGTGCCCCGCGCGTTGCCACTTGCCGCCTATCCGAAATCGGTCGGCGGGCTAGGCAGGTGGCGGCTGATTCAGTAGAATCGCGCGCCGGCGATGCGAATTGCGATTGATACCGGCGGGACCTTCACCGACTGCGTCTTCGTGCGCAATCGGCGGCTGGAAATCCTGAAAGTACCGTCCACGCCGCGCTACCCCGCTCAGGCCATCGCCGGCGCTCTTGAAATACTGCTGGCGAGCATGCCTCGCGGAAAGCGTGCTGAGCCGCTGCAGGTGACGCTCGGTACCACCGTCGGCACCAACGCCTTGCTCGAGGGCCGCGGCGGCCGCGTCGCGCTCGTTACCACGGCCGGTTTTGAGGATGTGATCGAAATTGGTCGGCAGGCCCGGCCGCGCCTCTATGACTTCTTCGTTGAGCGGCCCGAGCCGCTCGTTCCCGCCGCGCGCCGCTTCGGCCTGGCCGAGCGCACCGGTTACGACGGCCGCGTGCTGAAGCGACCCGCAGCAGCGGAGCTTTCCCGCATCGCGCGCGCCGTGCGAAGAAGCGACGCCGAATCGGTGGCCGTCTGTCTGCTGTTTTCCTTCGCTAACCCCGAGCACGAAAAGGCCGTGGCCGCAAAACTTCGCGCCGCCGGGTTCCAGGTTTCAGCGTCGCACGAGATTCTTCCCGAATTTCGCGAATACGAGCGCACGGCAACAACAGTAGTCAACGCCTACCTGGTGCCGGTCATGGGCCGCTACCTGGCCGAAGTCGAGCGCCAAATCGGCGGCGCGGTGCGCGTGATGCAGTCGAGCGGCGGCATTATCAGCGCACGCGTGGCGGCGCGCGAGCCGGTGCGCACGATTCTATCGGGGCCCGCCGGAGGCGTCCTGGGCGCGCAGTACGTTGCCGAGCGAGCCGCTGCGGGCGAAGTCATCAGCTTCGATATGGGTGGCACCTCCACCGACGTCGCGCTGCTCACGCACGAATTGCGCACATCAAACGAGTCTCTCATTGCCGGTCTGCCGGTGGCCGTGCCCATGCTGGACATCCACACCGTGGGCGCCGGCGGCGGTTCGATTGCGCGCTTCGACCGCGCCGGTGCGCTGCGCGTCGGCCCGGAAAGCGCCGGAGCCGACCCGGGCCCGATCTGCTACGGCCGCGGCACCCGGCCCACGGTCACCGACGCGCACCTTGTCCTCGGCCGCATCGCCCCGGAAGGTTTTCTCGGCGGCGAGTTTTCCCTCGACGAGCGCCGCACGCGCCAGCACATGGAGCGCTTCCTGAAGACCGCGCCGGTGGCCATGCGCAACGTCGAAAGTTTTGCGCAGGGAATTCTCGACGTCGCCAACGCCACGATGGAAAAGGCCATTCGCGTCATCAGCGTCGAACGCGGCTACGACCCGCGCGACTACACTCTGGTCGCTTTCGGCGGCGCCGGCGGGCTGCACGCCTGCGCGCTGGCCGCGGGATTGGAGATGCCTCGCGTGCTGATTCCAAAGTTTCCGGGCGCGCTTTCCGCGCTGGGCATCCTTCGCGCCGATGTAGTGAAAGATTTCTCGCAGACGGTGCGCCTGCCGGTGGATTCGCTGGCGGCAGCGCGCCGCGTGCTGGCCGGTCTCTTCGCGCGCCTGGAACGGCAGGGCCGCAGCGACATGCGTGCCGAGGGCTTCCGTCCGGCCGAGCTGCGCGTCCAGCGGCTCGTGGACATGCGCTACCTCGGGCAGGCGTATGAACTGACGGTAGCTGCCGCCGGCGACTTTGTCGCGGTGTTTCATCGCGCGCACAGGCGGCGCTACGGCTACGCCGACCCGGAACGCGCCGTCGAAGTCGTCACCGTGCGGCTGCGCATGATCGGGCGCACGTCGAAGCCAGAGCTGCCGCGAACGCGGCCCGGCCCGGCGTCCGCACGCGCAGCGCTCACCGGCGAACGGAGAATGTACTACGGCGGGCGCTGGCTCCGTGCTGCCGTTTATGACCGCGCAAAGCTGCGCGCCGGGAACCGCTTCGCAGGGCCGGCAATCGTGATGGAGTACAGCGCCACGACCCTTGTGCCGCCGGGTTGGAGGACGAGGGTGGATCACTATGAAAATCTCGTGCTCACGCGGTGAGGCAGGGAAGGAGTGAGCGGGTGAAGAGCTTCAACCCGACGCGACTGGAAATTTACAAGAACCTGTTCCACTCCGTGGCCGAAGAGATGGGCGCGGCGCTGCGCCGCGTGGCCTTCTCGCCGAACATCAAAGAGCGGCGCGACTACTCCTGTGCCGTGTTCAACTCGGCCGGGGAAGTGCTGGCCATGGGCGACCACATGCCGGTGCATCTGGGCTCCATGCCGGCCTCGGTAGCCGCGGCAATCGCGGCACTGCAGCTTGAGCCGGGCGACGTCGCGCTGCTCAACGAACCCTACGCCGGCGGCACCCACCTGCCCGACTTCACCATGGTCATGCCCGTTTATCTCCGGCCCGGGCGCCGCCCCGCGTTTTACGTGGCCAACCGGGCCCACCACGCCGACGTCGGCGGCAGCCAGTCGGGTTCGATGGGCCTTTCGCGCGAGATTTTTCAGGAAGGCATCCGCATCCCGCCGGTGAAAATCTACCGCCGCGGCAGGGTGGTTCGCGACGTGCTGGCGCTGATTCTGGGCAACGTGCGCACGCCGGATGAACGCGAGGGCGATCTGTCCGCGCAGATTGCCGCCTGCCGCATCGGCGAGCGCCGGCTGCGCGAAATTGTCGCCAAGTACGGCCGCCGCGAAGTCGCCGCCTATGAGCGGCATCTGCTCGACTACTCGGAGCGGATGATGCGCAGCGTGCTCCGCGGCGTCCCCGATGGCAGCTACCGCGCCGAAGATTATCTCGATGACGACGGCATCACCCCGCAGCCGCTGCGCCTCGCCGTCGCGATTCGCATCCGCGGCGAACACGCCGTGGTGGACTTCACCGGTTCGGCGCCGCAATGCGCCGGCAGCATCAACGCTGTCCGCGCGATTGCCGAATCGGCGGTGTTTTACGTCTTCCGCTGCCTGCTCGACGAGCAGGTGCCGGCCACGGCCGGCCTGCTGCGCCCGGTTCGCGTGATTGCGCCTGAAGGAACCATCGTCAACGCCCGGCCGCCCGCGGCCGTGGCCGGCGGCAACGTGGAAACTTCACAGCGCATGGTGGACGTGCTGCTGCGCGCGCTGGCCAGCGCAATTCCTTCACGCATCCCGGCGGCCAGCCAGGGCACGATGAACAACCTTACGCTGGGCGGTGCCGACCCGCGCCATGCCGGCGCGCCCTTTGCTTACTACGAGACGATTGCCGGCGGCATGGGCGCGCGCCCCGGCAAGGACGGTATCTCCGGCATCCACACCCACATGACCAATTCGCTGAATTCGCCCGTCGAGGTTCTCGAGCACGCCTATCCCGTCCGTGTGCGGCGCTACGCGCTGCGCAAAAACTCCGGCGGTGCGGGCCAGTGGCGCGGCGGCGATGGCATCGTGCGCGAAATCGAACTGCTCACGGAAATGCAGGTCGGGCTGCTGTCCGACCGCCGCCGCTTCGCCCCCTACGGCCTCGCCGGCGGCAAGCCCGGCAAGCCCGGACGCAACACCCTCACCGTCAGCAAACGCGTGCAGCCGTTGCCCGGCAAGTGCAGCTTTTACGCGCCTGCCGGTGCGGTGATTCGCGTCGAGACGCCCGGCGGCGGCGGATGGGGCAAGCCCAGCAAAGGCGGGAACGTAGTAAGGTCAGAGGTGAAGGCGGGAGGATGAACGCCGCCGGGCGGAAAGCTGGGCAAGGCTCAGGGAAAAACGTGCGAGCCGGGAAGCAGGGAGCGATAAAGTGCGGCAACGAACTTCGCGCGAAGGCCTGCACCTACTTTGCCAGCCGCTCAACCTTATCGTCCATAAAGCCCCACACGTGGGTGGACGAAACTGCGAAACCCACCGGCAGGAAGTTGTCGGAAAAACGCTCCGGATGCCGGCTGACGGAAAAGTCGGCCAAGGAAACCCTGTCAACCGTTCCGTCGGTGTTGGCCACCCAGACCGCGCCCTCGGCTTCGTCTGCCCAGATGCGGAAAGCATCGGGCAGGGAGATGGTGCGCACTATTGTAATCGGGGAGGTGCTGATGTCCACGATTACAAGGCCCATCACCGGCCCATTGGGAGTTTGCAGATGAGCGAGCAGGGCGGTTAGCCCAGCCGCGGAGCCGGAACTTAAAGCAACGAGGTGCCAGCCGCCCCGGACAGCCGGCAGAGCGCTTGCGGCCACGGCGTCAACGATGCTGACCGCCCCCCGCAAGTTAAGCGAGGGAATATCAAGCACCTTAAACTGCCTGTCTTCGCGGTTGTAAACCGCGCAGACAAGTTGGCCGGCCAGCTCGGCCATTGCGACAGGGTGGGGCTGGTCGCCGGTTGCGACTGGATTCACCGGAGGAGGAGCCACTCTAAGATCAACGCTAACGATTTGATTGCCTTGGTCTTGCGATAGGCAAGCAAAGCCGTTCCTTGCAGCCGCTCCAAGTTGACGGTGACCGACATCAACCGACCTGCCAGTTGGGCCGCCGTCAGCGGTCCTTACCCCAACCGTGTTGGTTGATTGGGTTAAAACTACAAATCCAGTTTCGTTGTCAACCGCTATTCCGGGCTTGAGTTGACCCACGTCGAATTCATGGTCTTTCTCGCCGGTGTCCAGCCGGTAGCCCCGCACTTTACCAGCGCCTTGATCCATATGGAATGCGTGCGTGGCAGAAACAGCCACCGGGTTGAGGTTGCCGAGGAACAGGAAGGTGGCGGTGTTGGAACAGCCGGCAGTTGGATCGCAGACCTGCAGGAAATACACCCCCGGCTGCCAGTTATCAGAGCCCCACGAGAGTAGGAGGCCGATCTCGTCGGATTTGGTGCCGGCAGCCAGCACGATGTCGTCAAACGCCGGGTCAATTTTGAGGGTTTGTCCCTGTTTGAACCCGGAGCCGCGAATCGTGAAAGCATTGAAGAAACATTCTCTCATGCAGTAAACCGTTGTGGGTGTTACCGACGTAATTTCCGGCGCCGGGGGCGGAGTAACCGTAATAGCCGCGGTAGCTGAAACGCTCCCAGCCGAGCAGGTGAGCGTTACGCTCATTTGCTGGGAAACTGACGAAGGCGCCGTGTAGGTCGCCTGCGTGTTGGTGGCATTCATTGAGACAGAACCTTGTCCCGATGGCACAGAGCAGACCGGCTGGCTGGTCGTGTTTTGGGCGTTGACGTTAAACGTCACGCTCTGGCCGGCTTGCACTGTTGCGGAGCTTGGTGTAACAGTAATGCTTGGCTGCGGTGGCTGATTCGTGCCACCGCCGCCCGCGCATCCGCACATCAGCAGGGTAACTACCGCGGCGCCGAAACCAGCGCATCTGGGCAGCCTGCCGGGGTGGTTCCCTTCCAGCATCAGTGTCACCCTACAAGGTCTTTTTGCAGCGGGGACATTGCTGCCGGGCGCAGCGATAGCAGACCCAAAGGTCGCAATGCCTGCACTTTTTCATGCTGGCGAAGTCCGTCACTTTCTGGCAGAAATCACACTTACCCGTCACCGCGACCTCCGGTTGCTGATTGCCCTCAGGCTAAAGCCTGGTTATACTTACAGCAACTGGTCAGAGGCGGCAAAAGGCGACATCTCCGCTGCGGGCAGTCATCGGAGGCTCAGTTCGATGCCCTCAGAGAGTGGTAACCCTCGTCTGGATTCCTGGAAAGAGATAGCCGCGTACCTGCGGCGTCACGAACGCACCGTACAGCGCTGGCGCCGTGACCGCGGCCTCCCGGTCCATCAGTTGCCGCGCGGCAGACGCGGCGGCGTCTATGCATTCCCCGAGGAGCTGGACGCCTGGCTCCGCGCCGGTGGCGCTGAGCAGCTCGCCAACGGCACGGCCAATGGGCCCGCCGAGCTCCCGGCGACCCCCCAGGCCCCTGCGGCCGGGCACCAGGTGCAGGGGCCGGGAAGGCAAGCCGCGATTGCTGTCACGGTTGCTGTTGTCCTGGTCGCCGCGGTCATCACCACTCTGCGCCTGCTGTCCAAAACTCCGGAGGTGCCGGCTCGCTTCAGTTTCTCTGGTTCCAGCTTGGTGGCTTATGCCGCCGACGGCCGCGTGCTGTGGACCCATACTGAGCCGGGAACGCTGGTCAGCCTTAACGAGGAGCAGCGGCCGGAGCGCGATCAGGTGGTGGTGCGCGACCTGGATGGAGATGGCGCTCAGGAAATTCTGGTCGCACTTTCCCGCACAGGCGCTGGGGCCGGCCGGCTGTTTAGCTCTGAGTTTCTCCGCTTCTCCACTTCCGGCAAGGTGCTGGAGCGCTTCTCGCCGCAGGACACCCTTCAGTTCGGCAGCCGCCGCTTCGGCCCTCCCTGGGACCTGCGGGTTATGCTGGTAACCGAGGAAGAAGGCCGAAGCTATGTGTGGCTGGCGTTTTCTCACAACACCTGGTGGCCCTCGCTGTTGTTGAAGCGGGACGCGCAAGGGCGGGAGGTGGGCCGCTTCGTCAGTGCCGGCTGGATTCTGTCGCTGGCCGCAGTGAATGACGATGCCGGAAGTCGGATCCTCGCCGGCGGTATAAGCAATCAATGGGCCAGCGCCTTTCTCGCCGTGCTCCCCGCCGGGAACCCGTCGGGCCAGTCGCCGGCGCCGCCGGATTCTCCTTATCTCTGCGCCGGCTGCCCGCGGGCAGAGCCGCTTCACTATTTTCTGCTTCCACCTTCAGAGATCGCGCCCGCGACCGACCAGCCCTACAACAAAGTCCGTTCCATCATTCCCTCTGCGGAAGGAATCGTGTACGTGTACACTGCCGAGAGCACCGCCGAAGGCGGAGCAGGGTTGGCGACGGCCGTTTTCGAGTTTGACCTGGGGTTCCGACTGCGGGGCGCCCGGCGCTCCGATTACTACTGGGCCGTGCATGACCGCTTGTACCGCGGTGGCCGGCTGGATCATTCTTCTGAGCGGTGCCCGGAAAGGGAGGTGGCGCCCCCGGTGCAGGAATGGCGCGGCGGAGAATGGGTGGCCCTGCGCCCCGCCAGGGACGCGAGTTCGTAGACGTTTTAATCGGCCAAATCAGTGCCCGCTGGCAGTTCGAGCCGGGCCTTGGCCAGCGCACGCGTCAGGCTGGTTTCCACGGCTGTTTCCGAAGTGCCCTTGGCCACTGCCATCTCGCTGACCAGCAACTGCTTGGCGCGCTCCAGCATTTTCTTCTCGCGGAAGGAGAGCGGCTTCGTCCGGCTCAGCGCCAGCAGGCTTTTCAGCACCGCGGCGACTTCGAGCAGCGACCCGGTGCGCATTCGTTCCGAGTTTTCCTTGAAGCGGTGTTTCCAATCGTGATGGTTCGAGCAGCGGCCTTTTTCGAGGAAGGAGAGGACCTTGGACGTTTCGCCGGGCCGGATGAGGGGTCGTAAGCCTACTGCTTCGATGTTGGTCTGCGGCACCATCACTCGCGAGCCGCTGGATAAAATCCGCAGGGTGTAATACTTAACTGTCCTTCCGTTCAGCATCCCGTAACTGATCTGCTCGATGATCCCGACTCCTTGGTTCGGATAGACCACTTTGTCCCCATGCTTGAAATCCATTTGTGGACTCCCCCAAGCAGGTGTAGCCATTTCATTCTAGGCAAGCCGCTTAACCAGCGTCAAGGAGTCATTTACAAAATTCGCTGCCTGCCATCGCCCGCATTGGACAGCGGGTCCGAATCCAACCGAATTTTTGACGGCTTTTGCTCGACGATGCAGGCGCACTCCGGTGCGCTAAAATGATGCCATGCGCACGCTGGCTGTGGATACGAGCACCCCCTCGGGCAGCCTGGCGGTGGTGGAATCGGTTTCTGTGCCGCCTGGCCGCCTCGCCACAGAAGGGCGTGCCGAAGGCGTGTCATGCGCGGGCGAGGTTGCGCGCGTGCGCGGAGTTGTGGCCAGCTGGACGGACGAAACCTACTCCTCGCGGATGTTCCGTCAGCTTGACTTCCTGCTGCGGGAAACGGGACTTGAACTCGGCAGCTTCGACCTCTTCTCGGTAGCCGCCGGCCCCGGCTCATTTACCGGCCTGCGCGTGGGCCTGGCCGCGGTGAAAGGCTGGGCCGAAGTTCACGGCAAGCCCGTGGCCGCAGTCAGCGGCCTGGAAGCCGTAGCGGCCCAGGCGCGGGCCAGTGAGCCGTTGCTGGTGCCGGTCATGGACGCCCGCCGCGGACAGATCTACGCCGGCGTGTATCACCGCACCGAACACGGCCTCGCGCCCCGCGGCGACGAAGTGGTAATGACTCTGGCGGAGTTTCTATCCGAGTTGCCGGCACGCGTCGAAGACCGCGCTTTCGCCTTTGTCACCACGTCTCCCGAGCTGCTGGCCGGGCCACGGGCAGAATCGCCGTTCCGCCACCGCCCGCTGGAAGTTGTCTCCAACGTGCTTGCCCCGGTGATCGGACAACTCGGCCTGCAACGCGCCCGCCGGGACGAGCTGGTAGACGCGCTCACCCTCGACGCCAACTACATCCGCCGCTCCGACGCCGAACTGCTGTGGAACGGCTGACGACAATTCGCCCGCTGGCCGCGGAAGACCTCGACGCTGTCCTGCGCATTCAGCAGCAGTGCCCGGAGATTGTCCGTTGGAGCCGCCGAGCCTACCAGCGTGTCTTCCGGGGAGAGTACGCCGGCTGGGTGGCGGCCGGGGAAGTGGTCTGCGGGTTTGTTGTCCTGCGGCAGGCCGCCGCAGAGGCTGAAATCCTGAACCTCGCCGTGGCGCCGGACGCGCGACGCCGGGGAACCGGCACCCGGCTGCTGGCCGCTGCGCTCGAAGCGGCGCGGGCGGCTGGCGCACGCAGCGTGTCTTTGGAGGTGCGCGCGTCGAATCGGCCGGCGATTGCGTTCTACGAGCGGCACGGCTTCCGTCCAACTGGCCGCCGCCGCAAGTACTACACTGACCCGCGCGAAGACGCCCTGCTGTACTCCTGCAGTGTATAGTTCAGGGAAGCGGATTTTCTCTTGAGAGGTGCGCGGGCCGTGTGCTAGTTTGAGCTGCTATGTGACCTCACACCTCAGCCAGGAGGCACCGGATGCCCGTCTCGCCCCACGATGTGCGGGAACACCTGATGGCCAGCAGTGAGGAATTTCAGAAACTTGCCAGAGAGCATTCCGAATACGAACAGCAACTCGACCAGCTTTCCAAGCAACCCTACCTGAGCGCGGAAGACTTAACCCGGGAAGTCGCCTTGAAGAAACTGAAACTGCGTGTGAAGGACCGCATGCAACAGTTGATTGCGCGGCACTCGCAGCGCGGCTGAGCGTTCCCGCTGCGCAGCCGCCTCGGCTGGCTTACAATGAAAGTGCAGGCGGCCGCCCGGCGGCTCGCCGCGCGCGATGGTCAGCGAAGTCTACAAATTCGCCTTGCCCCCGCTGGCGCTGGCGCTGCTGGCGTTTTTCTTCGGCTGGAACCTTGTGGCCGCAGCGCTGACGCTGCTCACCGGCTTTGTGATTTTCTTTTTCCGGGATCCGTACCGGAGGCCTCCGGACGACCCGGCGGCCATCGTCGCGCCCGCTGACGGCCGGGTGATGGAAATCGTCGAAGAGGAGAATCAGAGCCAGCCGGGCCGTCGCATGAGCATCTTTTTATCCGTCTTCGATGTTCACGTCAACCGCGTCCCCTGCACCGGCCGCATTCGCAAAATCGAATACCGTCCCGGAAGGTTTCTGAACGCGATGCGGGCGCGTGCCTCAGCGGAAAATGAGCAGAACCTGGTGCGCTTGGAAACTCCCCGCGGGCCAGTGGTGGTGAAACAGATAGCCGGCTTCCTCGCGCGGCGCGTTCTGTGCTGGAAACAGGAAGGCGATGCGGTGCAGGCGGGCGATAAACTGGGCATGATTCGCTTCGGCTCGCGTGTGGACCTCTGGCTGCCGCCGGAAGCCGAATTTACCGTCCGGGTCGGAGAACATGTGGCCGGTGGATCTTCCGTTGTCGCCCGGTGGAAATAGATGGAGAATGGCGCGAGCGTGAATGAGGGTCGCAAAGGCGTGAACCACCGGCTGCGCCGCGGCGTATTTCTGCTGCCCAGCATTTTCACGGTGGCGAATCTGCTGTGCGGCTACTACGCCATCCTGGCCACCTTCCGCGGCGGCCTGGCCGACCTGGATAACGCAGCCAAAGCTATCGGCCTGGCGATCCTGTTCGATTCGCTCGACGGCCGCATCGCGCGCGCCACCCGCACCAACACCGAATTCGGCAAGCAGTTCGATTCGCTGGCCGACGTCATCAGCTTCGGGATGGCACCGGCGTTTCTGGCTTTTGCCTGGGGCGTGCGTGGTTTGCTGGAGATTGACGGCGGGCAAGCCCGGCAGGTGTACCAGCTCGGCTGGCTGGTCACATTCGGCTTTGTCATCTGCTGTGCCTGGCGGCTGGCGCGATTTAACTTGCACGGCATGTCGGATCATACCTCAAAATATTTTGTGGGCCTGCCCACGCCCGCTGCCGCCGGAATGATTGCCGCCACGGTGCACTACTTCAAGTATCCGCTCGAGCAGATCAGCATTGCGCTGCTGTGGCTGGGGCTGGTGGCGGCGCTGGCGGCGCTGATGGCCAGCACCATCCGCTACTACAGCTTCAAGAACATTCCCTGGGGCCGACCGTTTTCTTCGCTGGTGGTAGTACTGATCGGGCTGCTGCTGGCGGCAGCGATTGTGCAGTATTCCGAGCAGGTGCTGCTGCTGATGGCCGCCAGCTATGTGGTCTCCGGTGCGGCGCTCGAGCTGGTGCGCACGCTGCGCCACCGCTGGGTGTCGCGTCCCGCCGAACGATGAGCTCTGCCCGTGTTCAGATTGGCCGCGTGGCCCTGGTAGGCGCCTCCTCGCTGCGCGGTAAAGAGCTGAAAGCGCTGCTGGCCGAAAACGTCTTCGCGGCGGAGATTCGCCTGCTCGACGACGAAGCCGTCGGCGCGATTACCGAAGCGGGCGGCGAACCGGCCGTGGTGCTGCCGCCGCTGGCGGAACATTTCGAAGGCGCGGACTTCGTCTTCTTCGCTGGGGCGCCGGAAGCGACCGCGCTGCACTGGGCCGACGCTCGCCGCGCGGGCGCCCACGTCATTGACCTGAGCGGTGCGCTGGGCTCCGTGGAGGCTGCCGTGCCGTGGATTCCCACCGTCGACCGCACGCTGCCGCCCCCGGCAGATTTGAAAGGCGGACTGTACTGGTCGCCTTCGACGCCGGCCATCGTTGCCGCGACGCTGGCCGCCGCGGTCGCGCCGCTTGGCGTCGCCCGCACCTCCATGGTGTTCTTCGAGCCAGTTTCGGAACGCGGCCAGGCCGGCGTGGACGAACTCGAAAGCCAGACCGTGGGGCTGCTATCGTTCCACTCGATTCCCAAGGACGTTTTTGCCGCCCAAGTGGCCTTCAACCTGCTCGGTAGCTACGGCGCGGAAAGCGCGGTCCGGCTGGCTGACGTGCGCGAACGCATTTCACGCGAAGTCGCGCGGTACCTGGCGGGAAGAATTGCGCTGCCGGCGCTGCAACTGGTGCAGGCACCGGTGTTCTACGGGTACGCTTTCACCGTCTTCATCGAGCTGCGCGAGATGTTTCCGGCCGCAGAACTCGAGCGGGCGCTCGAAACCGCCGGAGTGCAGGTGCGGCGCGGCCAGGCGGATTCGCCGTCGAACGTCACTGTCGCCGGCGAATCGCAGATTTTCGTCGCCGCGGCGGAGCCCGACGCTGCCGTCCCGAACAGCTTCTGGTTGTGGGGCGCGGCGGACAACCTGCGGCTCACTGCCGCCAACGCAGTCAGCATCGCCCAGCGGCTCCGCGCCTCCTGAATGAGCGCAGCTCGTCTTTGACGTTGGTCGGCTTCACCCTTAAACTCGTACTCTCCGAAATCAAGCCGATGCGGCGCTTGCTAACAATCCGGCTCCGGTTGCACTGGCTGCTGTTCCTGGCGGCAATCGGCGCGGCCGGCTGCGGCTACCGGGTTGCCGGACGGGGCAGCGCGCTGCCGCCGCATTGGAAGACGCTGGCGGTGCTCGCGCTCGAGAACAACACGACGCAGTACCGGATCGAGCAGCGCCTGACCGAAGCGCTCGTACGCGAGCTGCTCGCGCGCACCGGCTACCGCGTATTGGCCACTCCGGAGGGCGCCGATGCGGTGCTGAGCGGCGAAGTCAGCCGCCTGGAAGCGAGCGCCGTTTTGTTCGACGCCGAAACGGGCCGCGCGACCACCATGGTCGTCACCGTGGTCGTGAAAGTGCGCCTGGTGGATGCCGCCTCGAAGGACGTTATCTACCGCAACGACAATTTCTTGTTCCGTGAGCAGTACGAAATTTCCACCGACATCCAGAGTTTCTTCGAAGAGCAGGACCCGGCGCTCGATCGCCTGGCGCACGAGTTTGCCGCGCGGCTCGTTTCCGCCATCCTGGAAAAATTCTGATGCCGCCGCTCAGCACAGACCAGTTCCTCGACCGGCTGGCCAAGCGCAAGCCGGTGCCGGGCATCCTGCTGCTCGGTGCAGATGCCTATTTGCGTGAGCTTTGTCGCAACAAATTGGTGGAAGCTTTCGTGTCCGAAGCCGCGCGGGACTGGGCCGTTCATCGCTTCTCGCTGCGCGACACGGAAATCGAGCGCGTCCTCCGGCAGGCCCAGACCCTGCCGATGCTGGCCGAGCGGCAGCTGATCTTCGTCGCGGATCTCGGCCGCGCCGAGGGCTGGGGCGAAGAATCCCGCGAAGCGTTTCTTGAGGCACTGGCAGGGTATTTCAGCAATCCGGCGCCGTTCACCGTGCTGGTGTTCGAAGCCGAAGCGCTCGACCAGCGCATGAAACTGGCGAAATTTTTTGCGGAGCAGACGCTGGTCGTCTCCGCCGAGCTTCCGGGCGATGACCGCCGCGGCGGCGACAAGCAGAAGCTGAAGGTTGCCGTGGCCCTCGCCCTCGAGATGGCGCGGGAGTGCGGGGTCGAGATCGAACGCCCGGCGGCAGAGCGCCTGGCTGACGTGCTCGAATGCGACCTGGCCCGCATTCGCACCGAACTCGAAAAACTGGCCTGCTACGCCGGCGACAAGCAGAACATCACCACGGCCGACGTGGACGCACTGGTGATTTCCGCCAGGAGCTACGAAGTCTGGAGACTGGCCGGCAGCCTGGCCGAGGGCCGCCGCGCCGAAGCGCTGACGGTGCTCGAAAACCTGCTTCGGCACGGCGAATCCGCGCCCGGGATCGTGGCGGCGCTGGCGTGGATGTATCGCAAGCTGCTCGAAGCGCAGCAACTTTCGCCGCAATGGAACAAGTGGCAACTGGCCGGCAAGCTGCGCATGAATGCCGATGCCGCCGAGCTAGCGCACAAACACGCGCGGCGCGTCCCGCGCGAGCGGCTGCTCGACGGGCTGGTCGCGCTCTACGAAGCCGACAACAGGCTGAAGTCCGGCGCGCACGACGGTCGCGCCATTCTGGAGTTCCTGCTTGCGCGGTTGATCACGAAAACGGTTGCGGCTACGCGGGCAGTGCGGTAAATAACTCGCCACTCAAACCCAATTGCTGAGGGAGGAACACGCCCGTGCCCAAATACGTCATTGAACGCAATATGCCCGGGGTCGGCAAACTCTCCGCGAAAGAGATTCGGGCCGCCTCGCAGAAGTCCTGCGATGTGCTGCAAAAGCTCGGGCCGCAGATTCAGTGGCTGCAAAGCTATGTGACCGACGACAAGCTCTATTGCGTTTACATTGCGCCCGACGCGGACCTGATTCGCGAACACGCCAAACAGGGAGGGTTCCCGGCCGACCGCATCTCGGAAGTCAAGACCATCATTGACCCCACCACTGCCGAAGGCTAACCGGCTTCCTCAGCCGTAGTGCACGGGCGGAAGCCTGCGCCAGCAGCGGAACGCTCGAAAAACAAAAAGCCCGGGACGAAAAACCCCGGGCTTTGCCCCTTTCTGAAAACTTCTCTTAGGCGCCGCCGCGCAGCTCGTTGTAGGCAACTGTGAGCCGCGACTTCATGCGGCTCGCCGTGTTTTCGTGCAGCACGCCTTTCTGAATGGCGCGGTCCAGTGCCGATATCGTCGGCCGGTAGAGCTGCTCGGCGCGGGCGGCATCGCGCGCAGCCAGCGCGGCGCGGAACTGTTTCAGTGCCCGGCGGACGCGCGCCTTGTTAGCGCGATTGACCGCGGTGCGCCGTTCCGTCTGCCGCACCCGCTTCAGCACAGACGGTTTCCTTTTTTTGGCCTTTACTGGTGTGCCCGCCGGCATGCAGATCTCCCTCGCATCATTGCAAAAGGAAAGTTAGAGTAGCCGACGCCTGCGGCTTTGTCAAACCAGCCGCGGCCTCCGGGGGATCCTGCGGCGGTCCTCGGCCGCCGGGGTACTGCTGAATCGGGGCGAGGATTCATCCCTGCCGGCCAAAGACAAACGCGACGAGCTGCGCCTTCTGGTCAACTCGCGCCACCCGCTGATCGCCATGGAAACCAGCCAACAGGCCCGCGTGGAAGAGCTGCTGGCTTGTGGCCACCGAGCTGAACCTGCCACTCTACGCCCGGAGCGTGATTACCGGGCTGGTCCCCCGCGGCGCTCCGGTGCCCATCTACGGCAGCGAAGCCCCCCAGCCGTGCCTGGCCAATCTTGCGCAGATTCGCGGCGACGCACTGTTCCTGCGGAAAGCCTTCGTTCGCTCTCTGGAGCGCGACCGAATCCTGCGCGGGCTGCGCGAGCTGGCCGCCGGCTTCCGCGACTGGCGCCGCTCGGTAGTCCTTCCCGCGCCGGTCATCAGGCGGTCGCCCGGGCTGCCCCGCAAAGGCCATGCGGTGAGGTGGAACCGAGCGATGCTGCGCCCTTCCGCGAACCTCGAATTGTCGGGCTGTCCGCTTCTTCTGGACTCCGAAAGCTGGTGCGCTATGCGCGCCGGCGGATGACGCTGACGGCCAGGTCATCGCAACGTGGGGTGCCATTCGAGAAATCCTGCAGCGCCGCCAAAATCGAAAACAGCAGGTTGCCGGCCGAATTGCCCGCCGCGGCGCGCGCCGCATTGAGCAGCCGCTCGACTCCAAATTCCTTATTACTGCTGTTGCGGCATTCCACCAAACCGTCTGAGAACGCCAGCACGGCGTCGCCCGGGCGCAGCTTTGCCTGTCCGGAGCGAAACTCGGCGGCGGGCATCGCGCCCGGCATGGGGCCGCCTTCCTGCAGCTCTTCCACCGCGCCGCCCGCGCGCAGCAGCAGCGCCGCCGGCAGCCCGGCATTGCAATAGACGAATTCGCCACTGCCGGTATCGAGCGAGGCCAGAAACAACCCGGCCATGGGCGGCTCGGCGCCCAGGTTGCACAGTTGCCGGTTGATGGCTGCCGTGGCTGCGGCCGGATGGGGCAGGGAATCGGCCTGCAAGCGAATCAGGCCCACCAGGTGGGTGAGCCAGAGGCCGGCGACCAGCCCTTTGCCGGCGATATCCCCCAGCGCCAGCCCCAGGCGAGCGCCGCGGCGCATCACGTGGAAAAAATCGCCGGACAGGTGGTGCAGCGGAAAAATCTCGCTGGCAATCTCGTAGCGGCCCACGCGCAGCTCGCGCGGCGAGCAAAGTATCCGCTGCACTCGCGCGGCGGCGGCCAGCGCATCGGTGAGCCGTTCGTGTTCGCGGCGGAGCTGGACGAGCTGCTGCTCCAGCCCGCGGCTGCGTTCGGCCTGCGACGCGGTCAGCTCCGCCGAGCCAGCCCGCGGGCGCATCGCGGAGCGCGGATGACCCGTGGTCGCTGTGGTGGAGGTACTGGCTTGGCGGGCTTTGTTCACGATGCGTTCTCCCGGCCTGGCCTCCCGTTCAACCTACAAATTTGTAGCCGACGCCGTGGACAGTCAGGAAGTAGCGCGGTTCTTCCGGGTTCGGCTCGAGCTTCTGCCGCAGCCGGACCAGGTGCGCATCCACGGTGCGCGTGGTGGGGAAATGCTCGTAGCCCCAGACGTCTTCAAGCAGCCGCTCACGGCTGAGCACCTCGCCCGGGTGGGCCAGGAAATACTTGAGCAGGTCGAACTCTTTGGTGGAGAAGACCACCGGCTTGCCTTTGCGCGCCACGCGGTGCGTGCGCAGGTCCACTTCGACTTCGCCGAAGGCGTATTGCGCTTGCTCGCGCGGCAGGCGCTGGGTGCGCCGCAGCACGGCTTTGACGCGCGCCAGCAGCTCGCGGATGGAAAACGGCTTGGTCACGTAGTCATCGGCGCCGAGCTCCAGGCCCACGACCTTGTCCACTTCCTGCCCGCGCGCGGTCAGCAGGATGATGGGCAGGTTGGGCTTCTGCATCTTCAGTCGCTTGCAGACTTCCAGACCGCTCATCCGCGGCATCATCACGTCGAGCACCACTAGGTCAGGGTTTAACTTCAGCGCACGCTCCAGTCCCGCGACGCCGTCAAACGCAGTGAGCACTTCGTAGCCTTCGTATTCGAAATTGTCCCGCAGCCCGGCGACCATATTGGGCTCGTCTTCGACGATCAAAATTTTTGGCATTCGTTTGGCCTCCGCGGGTAAGAAAAGCGCGCCTGCCTCCCCCTGCTTCAACCTGCCTCCCCCTGCTTCAAAGTACGATCGCCGCCGCACAGAAGTTGCGGATTTCCGTTTCCTCGTCCCATGGCTGTCCTTTCTGTCGCGCTGCTGTTTGAACCGCCGGGTCGTTTCACCGGTCGCCAAGCGTCAGGCCGCGGCTTGCTGCGAGCCGCCGCCGGGACGCAGCGGCAGGGAAATGGTGAATTTGCTGCCGCGCCCGGGGGCGCTCTCCACGGTGATGGTGCCGCCGTGGGCTTCCACGATGTGCCGCACCAGCGAAAGCCCCAGCCCGCTGCCCTTGGTGTTGTGCACCAGCGGATCGCCGGAGCGGTAGAACTTCTCGAAAATTTTCACCTGTTCCGAGCGGGGGATGCCGATGCCGCGGTCAATCACTTCCAGTTTGACGCTGCCGTTGTCGCGGTAGAGGTTGACGCGCAGGAATTTTTCGCTGTTCGAGTATTTGATGGCATTGTTCACCAGGTTTAGCAGCGAACGCGCCATCGCTTCGCGGTCCACCGGAATCGGCGGCACGTCGCTGGTGATGTGCTGCTCGAACTGGAAGCCGTGCTGTTCGATCTGGTCGCGGTAGGATTCAAGCGTCTGCCGCACTAGTTCGGCCAGGTTTGTTTCGGTGAATTCGTATTCCTTCCGCCCCGCCTCGATGCGGCTGAAGTCGAGGATGTTGTTGATCAGCGCGGTCAGCCGCTCGCTTTCCTTGCGGATAATTGCAAAATACTCCTGCTGCTTTTCCGCGCCCGTGACGCGGTTCAGCTCGAGCGTTTCCGCGTACAGCCGGATCAGCGAAAGTGGCGTGCGCAGCTCGTGCGAAACGTTGCTGACAAAATCCGACTTCAGCTTGGCCAGTGCCATCTCCCGCGTGACGTTGCGGTAGGTCAGCACGATTCCCCCCACCAGCAACAGCGAAAGCCCGCCGATAATCAGGAAATTGTTGCGCAGAAATCGTCCGGCCAGCGCCTCCACCGTGGTGCCGCGGAATTTCGCCGCCAGCACCAGCCCCGGGAAGGCCATCTCCATCAGTCGCTCGACTTCCGGCTTGCCGCCGTCCCAGCCGTGCGAAGCGGCCAGCGTGTCGTTCGACTTTCGCAGCCGGGCCATGATCACCACGGGATTCGGGTGGCCTCCGTTGCCTTTCTGGTCTCGCATTTCTTCGTGCAGGACGCTGTCCAGCGCCCTGGGAAGGAATTCGCGCGCGAAATGGTCCGGCTCGAAAATGATACCGCCCAGCGCCACGTCCCCGGCCGGATACCTCGGCAGCGGGAAAAATACCTGCGCGAGGTAAGGCTGCTTTGTTGGATGAGTCAGCAGTTCGTAATAAAACCGGTAGGGAGGCTCGCCGGAGGCTTCCATTTTCTTCAAAGCCTTGTGCATGCTTTCAGAGTCAATCTTGAACCAGCCGGCGTACATCTCCGCCGACTTTTCCATTACCATGCGCAGTTCGGCGTCCTGCTTCCATTCCGTGCGCGTGCGGAAGAAAGTGCCCTGCTTCGAGTCGTACACAAACGCGGCGGCTATGTGCGGGTTGCTCGCGAGGATTCCCTCGAGCACCACACCGGGCTTGTCTTCGGGGCAGGGGAACTGCTGCCGCATCGTTTCGATCATGGCAAAGCCCTGCTGAGCCACGCGCTTTTCGGCGATCTTCAGCAGGTACTGAAAATCGCGCTGGATCGCCGCTTCCACGGCGCGGTCGCGCTGGATCGAACGCAGTTGCAGGATGCTGAACACAATCAGGGCGGTCGCCGGCAACACAATCGCCAGCTCGAGCGTCAGCAGCATCCGCGTGCGCGGGTTCCACCGGCATCCGCGTGCGCGGGTTCCACCGCTGGCGCGCTTTCTTAGGCTGGTTGTCCATGGCGGTACTCCATTCGAATCACTTGCGGCCGCCTCATGGGTCGCCGCTCCAGTGGCAACATCAGCCGCCTCTCACAACCTGTTCGCGGGCCTTCGCGCCGCGGGCCCTGCTCGAAGAGTGCGGCCTGCAGACGGTTTATACGACCACCCCCGCAAAGCCCCTCGAAACAGCCCAGAGCATACTGCATTCGATTCCTTCTGTTGTCATGCGCAAGTGAAATTTCGTAAAGAATTGTAAAGCAGCCTGAGAAACGTTTCGCTTTCGCGAGGGGCAAATCCCCTGCGCAGCAAAGGGAGGGCGCAGGTCATCAGATTGGAATCGCTCATGCGCCAAGGCTGGGAACTCGAGCCGCCTGTTTGATTATCCTCTTCTCGGCTCCCGACCGGGTACTTAGAATCGGCTCTGGCGCACCTCGCACGGCGATGGTTTGGGCGCCCGCTGGCACTCCGGCGTAGCGCTGTAACCAAATGTTAATCCAGCGGTTACTCACTCTGCCTTGACCCGGCCGGGGGGATGCGCTAGGCTGTTTTCGAGCAATCTTCCGCCAGACGGAGGTTCCTTCGTCCCGTTTGATGAAACGGATGGTGCAATTAGCCGGAGGGGTTGAGGCGCTGTTCGGCACCTTGGACGAAAACCTCAAGCTGCTGGAAACCGCACTTCGCGTGAACACCCAGTTGCATCAGGACCAGATTGAAATCGAAGGCGAACCGGCGCAGGTCGAGCGCGCTGCCCGCATCATCGAAGAGTACAGTGACCTGGTGCGCGAAGGCCGCGTGTTCAGCAACGGCGAAGTAAAGTCGCTGCTGCGGGTGGCCACGCAGGAGCCGAACGTGACGCTGCGTTCGCTGCTGGTGCCGCCGCGGCCGCGCGCCTTCGGCAAGAAGACCATCCAGCCGAAGAGCCCGAACCAGCGGCGCTACCTGGAGTGCATAGACAAGTTCGACATGGTCTTTGCCATCGGCCCGGGCGGCACCGGTAAGACCTATCTGGCGGTGGCCATGGCCGTCTCCGCGCTGCTGACCAAGCAGGTGACGCGCATCATCCTGGCGCGCCCGGCCGTCGAAGCGGGTGAACGGCTCGGCTTCCTGCCCGGCACGCTCCAGCAGAAAGTGGACCCCTACATGCGCCCGCTCTACGACGCGCTCTACGACATGCTCGACGCCGATAAGCTGGAGCGGCTGCTCGAAAAGGGCATCATCGAAATCGCGCCGCTGGCCTTCATGCGCGGGCGCACGCTGAACGATTCCTTTGTTATCCTGGACGAGGCCCAGAACACCACCAGCGAGCAGATGAAGATGTTTCTGACACGGCTGGGCTTCGGCTCCAAGGCTGTCATCACCGGCGACATCACCCAGATTGACCTGCCCAGCGGGCGCCGCTCCGGGCTGATTGAAGCGATGGATGTGGTCGGCAGAATCGAAGGCATTGCGTTTATCCACTTCAACGAACGCGATGTGGTGCGCCACAACCTGGTGCAGCAGATCATCAAAGCCTACGACGAGTTCGCAGCCCAGCCGCCGCGCAACGCCGCCGTGCCGGCCGCCGCTGCGGTCGGGCGCTCCGGGTCCTCTGCGGAAAACGGTGGAGACGAATCCTCCAAGTAGTAGCTTCATCCGAGGCGCGCGCTTCCCGCTGATGGCGGTCGGTGCACGTCTGCCCTGATGGTCATAAACCGCCAACGCGCTGTCCGGATCCGCTGCGATGCGCTGGAAGATTTTTTGGCCCGGGTGCGCGAGTTGTGCGGCCTCGGGCGGGAAGCGGTGACCGTGGCGCTGATCAGCGACCGCGAAATTGCTCAGCTCAACCGGCAGTTCCGCGGCAAGCGTGGCCCGACGGACGTGCTTTCGTTCCCCTCGGAGCCGATGGGCACGGCGCGCACTGGAAAACGCCGCGCACGCGCTCGCGCAAAAGATCGCTTCTCTCTTTCCCCGGCGGCTGCTTATTTGGGCGACATCGCCATCGCTCCGGCCACCGCACGCCGCAACGCCCGCCGCATCGGCCGCCGGCTGGACGACGAGCTGCGCGTGCTGATTCTCCACGGCGTTCTGCACCTGCTGGGCTACGACCACGAATCGGACTCCGGCGAAATGCACCGCATCGAGAGCCGGTTGCGCCACCGGCTGGGGATTGGCCGGCCATGAATCCCGACGTGCTCTGGTACAGCCTGTATACGCTGGGCGTGTTCGTGCTGGGCGCAGGGTTGTGCGTCGTCGCCTATCTGGACCGCGTCTATCGCGAACTGGGCCGCATGACCAGCGGCGGCGTCCGGCGCAACCTGGAAATTTTCGAGGCCGAAGTCGAGCCGCACCTCCACATAGACCGGCGCAGCGCCGCGATTAGCTTCGCGCTGCTCACCCACCTGTGGCTGGTGCTGGTAGCGGTGGTGACGGCGCGAGGCGTTTCGCTGTTCGTGACAGAAACCTGGCGCGCGCTGGCCGAAGCGGTCTTCTTTCTAACACTGGAAGTCGTGCTGGGGCTGCACTTCGTGCCGTATATTCTGCTGATGCGCTCGACTGGCCGCTGGGTGCGCCCGCTGCTTCCCATCCTGCGGCTGTTCATCTGGATGACCTGGCCGCTGCGCGCTGCGGTCGAGCTGACCGTTTCGCTGACGCACCTGAGCGCGCCCGCCGATGCCGGGCGCGCCCGCCAGCCGCAGAACGGCATCGAAGCGCTGGTCGAAGCCGCCGAAGAAGAAGGCATCCTGAAGCCCGACGAAGCCGACCTGATCGAGCAAGTCGTCGAATTCAGCGACAAGCGCGTGCTCGAAGTGATGACGCCGCGGCCCGACATCGTCGCCATCCCCGCCGATGCCACCATCGAACAGTTGCGCCGGCTCATCATCGAAACGAAATATTCCCGCATTCCGGTCTACGAAGGCTCGCTGGATGAAGTCATCGGCATTGTCTATGCCCGTGACGTGCTCCAGGTGCCCGACCGCGAGGCTGGCCGGCGACTGGTGCGCGAGCTGATGCGCCCGCCGCTGTTCGTTCCGGAAACCAAGCTCGGCTCGCAACTGCTGAAAGATTTACAGCAGAAAAACCAGCAGCTCGCCATCGTGGTGGACGAGTACGGCTCGGTGGCCGGGCTGGTGACCGCCGAAGACCTGGTCGAAGAAATCGTGGGCGAAATCGGGGAGGAAGACCGCCCGCCGATGCCCGACGTCGCCCGCGACGCCGAAGGCGCTCTGGTTGTGCGCGGCAGCCTCCCGGTGGAAAAACTTTGCGAACTCGTCGGGGTCGAACCGGAAGACGCTCCCGCCGGTTCCACGACCGTTGCCGGGCTGCTGAACCGCATCGCAGGACACGTTCCCGCCGCCGGCGAAACGATTGAGTACGATGGCCTGCGCTTTGAAATTCTCGAGGCCAATCAGCGCAAAGTCCTCCGCTTGCGCGTGCGCAAGCAAGCTCCCGCCGCCCGTGCCGCTGACGTGAAATAGGCCTTCACCAGGTGGATGAAATCCCGGGGCTGGCCGAGAACTGAGCCAGCCATGTGAGTGGCCGCATCTACGCTGGCACACTCCGCCGTTTTCACCTTTTTGGACGTTCGCCCACAAAAATCAATCGGGCGCAGATTGCCACACAACTTTTCCAAGCGGTGCGACCCTGCGCACGCTGAAGCCTGCCCACGCATGCGAAAAGCGCGCCGGGCCCCGTGCTGCCGCGAGACTGATTGTTGCTCCGGGAGTTTCTCCGGCCAGCGGGGCATGTTTCAGTGCGCACCGAGACGGCGTAGTTGTGGTTACTCGATGGACGGCTGATACGTCTATAGTAGGCAGGAGAGCGTAAAGTGATGAACCGGATTGCTATTTTGCTCCTGATTTCTGCGGCGACGGCCGCATCGCAGCAGCCGGCGCCAGAGCCGCAGCAGACTCCCCCGCAGGAGTTGTGCGCGGTGGAAGGCGTCGTTCTGGCGCAGGACACCGGCGAGCCGCTGCCCAAGGCCACCGTGCTGCTGCGCAACGCCGGAGAACGGGCCGGACGAGCCGGCGGGGGCCCGCTCGGCCGTCTGCAACAACTGGGCGGACGCGGCCAGGCACGTCCCATCGTCGCGCGCACAGACGAATCCGGCCGATTTCGCCTGGAGAATCTCGAGCCGGGCAGCTACCGGATGTTCGTCGAGCGCGCCGGCTACGTCCGCCGCGAATACGGCCAGCGTTCGTTCAGCCGGCCGGGCACGGTGCTCGACCTGCGCCCGGGTCAGCAGGTGAGCGACCTGCTGTTTCGTCTGGAACGCGCAGCAGTCATCACCGGACGCGTCTACGACCGCGAAGGCGAGCCCATCCCCGGCGTGCGGGTGCAGGCCAGCCGCATCGCCTACCTTCGTGGGCAGCCGCAGCTCGTACCTGCGGGCAACGATGCAACCGACGACCGCGGGCAATACCGCATCTACGGCCTGAACCCGGGCCGCTATTACCTGAGCGCAACCCCGGTGCGATTCCGGTTCGGCCCAGCCGCGCCGGCTGAGGATGAAACCTATGTGCCCACGTACTACCCGGGCACGATTGACCCTTCACGCGCCATTGCCCTGGAACTCAGGGCAGGCGACGAATTGCCGGGTATGGACATGACCGTCGAGCCGGTCGAAGGCGTCAGCCTGCGCGGCACCGTGTACGATACCGCAACCGGCGCACCGGCACAGGGGGCCATGGTCAGCCTGCTTCCCGCCGAGGGCTTAGGCCGCGGCTTTGCCTTCTCGATGCGTGACGCTGCCGGCGCCGATGGCTCATTTGAGATTCGCAGTGTCCCGCCGGGCTCCTACCTCCTGTTTTCACTGGCGGTCCAGCAGGGCAATCCGCGCTCCGGCCGGTTGCCGGTGCAGGTGGGCAGCACCGACATCGAAAATCTGTCTGTGGCCCTTTCGCCCGGGGCGCTGCTGCACGGCCGGGTGCGCGTCGAAGGGCAGGAAAACGCTTCGCTGGAAGGTGTGCGCGTCAGCCTTCGCCCGCGCGAGACGGCGTTCCTGCTTGGCGGCAACGACCGCGTCAACCCCGACGGCACTTTCACCCTGAATAACCTGCTCGGCATGACCTACGACATACAGCTCAGCAATCTGCCCACAGGCTACTATGTGAAAGCCGCGCGGCTGGGCTCCGCCGATGTGCTCGACACCGGTTTCGATCCAACGGCGACACCGAAAGAGCAGCTTGAAATCCTCCTCAGCCCGTCTGGCGGCACCGTCGAAGGTCAGGTGCTCGACGCCGAACTGCTCCCGCTGGCCGGCGTGACTGTGGTGCTCGCCCCCGAGCCGGACCGCCGTCAGCTCCAGCGGCTCTACCACAACACCGTCACTGACGCCCAGGGCCGCTTTTCGATTGCGGGCATCGCCCCCGGCAAATACAAGCTGTTTGCCTTCGACGACGTCGAGCCGGGCATCTGGCAGGACCCGCAGTTCCTGCAACCTTACGACGGGCGCGGCACCGCCGTCACCATCGAGGAAAACACCCGCCACTCCTTCGAGCTGAAGCTCATCTCCGCCGCTGCGCAGCGCTAGCGCGCGCTGCATTGCTTCCGAGGCAAAGCTGTGGAAGACGCTCGCCGGCCCGCTGGACCACCCGCCTTTCCCGCTCAGGAGATAGGGTGAGGCTCGGACACAGGTCGCGGTATGATTTCGGACGATGGGATTCAAGTCCGGTTTCGTGGCCGTGGTAGGACGTCCTAACGCAGGCAAGTCCACGCTGGTGAACGCGCTGGTGGGGCGCAAGGTGGCCATCGTTACCCCGCGGCCGCAGACCACCCGCAACCGCATCCAGGGCATCGTCCACAGCGACGACGCGCAGATCATTCTGATTGACACACCCGGACTGCTCGCGGCGCGCACCGCGCTCGAACGCCAGATGAGCGAAGAAGTCGCGCAGGCGCTCCAGGGCGTTGACCTGCTCTGTCTGATTGTGGACGCGGCCGCCACATTCGGCCCGGGCGACCGCCTCGCTCTCGAACGCATCCGGCCGGTCCCCTGCCCGCACTTTTTGCTGCTCAACAAAATTGACCTGATGGAAAAACCGAAGCTCCTGCCGCTGATCGATCGTTACCGCCAGGCCCACTCGTTCGCGGAAATTATTCCCGTTTCCGCGCTCACCGGCGACGGCCTCGAACGGTTGCGCCAGAAACTGATCGAATATCTTCCGGAAGGCCCGCCATACTTTCCTGCTGATCAGATCAGCGATGCCCCGGAGCGTTTTCTGGCCGCTGAGCTTATCCGCGAAAAGGCGATGCAGGCCACCCGCCAGGAGGTCCCGCATGCGCTGGCCGTCATCGTGGACCGCTACCAGGAAAGCGAAAAACTGGTGCGCATCCACGCCACCATCTACGTCGAACGCGATGGGCAGAAAGGCATCCTGATCGGCAAAGCCGGCCAGACGCTGAAGCGCATCGGCACACTGGCCCGCGAAGAACTGGAATTCCTGCTCGGCACGAAAGTATTTTTGGAATTGTTTGTCAAAGTGCAGCCCGGCTGGCGCGACCGCCCGGAGATCGTCCGCCAGCTCGACTGGCGCCGCCAGCTCAAGCAGCTCAGCCGCGACGACAGGGTGTAGCGGTTCGGGTTAGCACACGAGGCCACCGCAGACTACAAGGCGCGCGCCTCGTCACGGTTCACTTTTCTTGACCAGTTGTTCGTACTCCTTTTTCGCTTCGAGCAGCACCGGCAGCTCGGGGTCGGCGTCTTTCCACAGCGCAAACAAATCCTGGTAGGCGCGGCGGGCACCGGTCGTATCGCCGGCCATCGCGCGGGCGCGGGCCAGGCCGAGCTGGGCCAGCGGAAAGAGGATGTCCGCTGCCCGCCGGCCGCGGTTACGGACGAGCTTTTCGTATTCCCGTGCTGCGGCTGTGCCATCGTCCAGTGCCAGGTAAGCGTTTCCCCGGATATAGACAGCCACAGGACTGGCATTGTATCCGAACTCAAACGGCCGGACGGCCTCCAGCAGTTCGATGGCCCGGCGAGGATTGCTTCGCGCCATCTCGATCGCGGCGCGGATGATCGGCAGTTCGACCGACTGCACCAGAGTGGCGGTGGGCGCGGCGCGACTGATTCGCTCGGCGATGGCTTGAGCGCGGGCGGGCGAGCCGGTATGCGCAAGCACCACGGCCAAGGCCACGAAACTGTCTGACGGGGGATCCGAAGCCAGGAGTTGTTCGGCAATGCGCTGCGCCTGCCGCGGATAACCAAGCAGGAGCTCCCACAGGGCAAGGTCAGCAGTGCCACGCTTGAAGACGTCCGTCAATCCTACCTGCCGGGCCATCTCCACTGCGCGAGCATTGAGCCGCCGGGCCTCCCCCAACCGGCCGGAAAACGCGGCGATCTCGGCTTCCATTTCCACGAACAGGCCTTCCTCGCGTTTGCCGCGGGCCCAGTCCCGGTGCCGCGCCATCTCCTTTTCGTCGCCTTCAAGGTAGGCCAGCCGGAACAAGTTCTGGCGGATGAGCGCGTGGTCACGGCCGCGGTCAATCTCCCGCTGGACGATCGCGCGGGCCTCTTCGAGCCGCCCTAGGGCCGCGTAGGTGTCAACCAGATTGGTGTAGGGGAAGGGAGAGTCGGGGTCGAGCTCCAGAGCAAGCTGTCCCATTTCCAGCGCACGCTCGAATTGGCCGGTCTGGTTGTAGAGTACGCCGAGGTTGGTGGGCGGGACTGTATCTCGCGGGTAGGTGCGGTGCCAGGTCTCGAAAACTTCGACTGTTTTCGGAATGTTTCTTTCGACGCCCCAGTGGTAATGCGCGGTGATGTAGTACCGCTCACGTTCGCTCACCCGGTCGCGCAACTCATAGGCGCGCGTGCGGTGCTCGGTGCTCAGTTGACTCTGGCCCACGTTAAAATAAACGGTGCCCAGGCGCGCGTGCGCCAGGGCAAAGTTCGGGTCCAGCTCGATGGCCCGCCGGAAAAATGAGACGGATTCCAGCTCATGCCCGGCGGCGCGCTCGGCGTCGCCCAGGCTGAAAGCGCGCAGCGCTTCGAGCGATTTGGTCGTGGCCTCGGTAATCGGCGCGTCGAAGCGCTCGACTGAAGCCAGCGATTCGCCTAATTGCTTCCGAAGTCGCGAGGCCGCCTGCCCGAGCGCTTCCAGCACCTGCTCTTTGCCCGCCGCCTGCGCCTGTTCACTGGCCAGCACGGCCCCGTTGGCCGCTTCCACCGCCTCCAGGGTGATCACATAATTTGACCCCAGCGGGCTGATTGAGCCGGTCAGCATCGCCTTGATGCCGCGGCGCTGGCAAATCTCCCGACCCACGGCAGTCGTGATGCGCGTATCCGGCGGGCGGTCCATGAACCGCAGCGTCTCCACGACCTGCGCGTCCGAGAAGATATTCAAAAAGGGAGACTGCGCCAGTTGCACGCTTAAAGCCTTTTTCAGCGTCTGGTCGAAGACTTCGTCGCCGGTGGTATTGACAAAATCGGTCAGCAGAATCGTGTCGGTTTCGGTAAGTGCTGCGCCGCGGCGCGTCGACAGCAGCACGAAGACCAGCGCCGCAATCACCGCCAGCGCAATCGGAACGGCAATCAGCCACCGCCGCCGCTTGCTTTCAACCGCTGCCCGGGGCGCGGCCGCGCTGCCGCTCGAGTGCCGTTCCGCTGCCGCCACCGCCGTGCGCGATGAGCTGGAGTCGCGCCGCAGCCGTTCCAGGTCCGCGCGCAAATCCGCAGCGCTCTGGTAGCGCAGCCGCCGGTCCTTTTCCAGCGCCTTGTTGACGATCTGCTCGAGTTCGGCGGGCAGCTCCGGCCTCAGCCGGACCGGCGAGACCGGCGCCTTGTGCAGAATCGCGTCGAAAATCGCCGCCGAAGTCGTGCCGGTGAACGGCAGCCGGTTGGTGCACATCTCATAGAGCACCACGCCGAAGGAAAACAGGTCAGTGCGCGCGTCCAGCTCCTCGCCCAGGGCCTGTTCCGGTGACATGTAGGCGATCGTCCCCAGTGTGGTGCCCGGGCTGGTCAGGTGTTCTTCGTTGACGGTGGCGGTGGCCTCGGCAGCCTCTCTGGGGCTGCCATGCGCCGGCGTCAGCTTGGCCAGGCCGAAGTCGAGCACCTTGACGTGGCCGCGGCGCGTGAGGAACAGGTTGGCGGGCTTGATGTCGCGGTGGATGATGCCCTGCGCGTGGGCCGCATCGAGCGCGTCGGCCACCTGCACGCCGATCTCGAGGATTTCCTCCAGCCGCAACTCCCCGCCGGCGATGCGGTGCTTCAGCGTCCGGCCTTCGAGCAGCTCCATCACCAGGAACTGGCTGCCCTCGTGCTCGCCAATGTCGTAGAGGGTGCAGATGTGCGGGTGGTTCAGCGCCGAAGCGGTGCGCGCTTCGCGCCGGAAGCGTTCGAGCGCGGCGCCGTCGCGCGAAAATTCCTGCGGCAAAAATTTCAGCGCCACTGGCCGGCCCAGGCGGATGTCTTCGGCACGATAGACCACGCCCATCCCGCCCCCGCCCAGCTTTTCGATGATGCGGTAGTGTGAGACCGTCTGCCCGATCAAGCGTTTCCTCGTCGTCCGTGCATTCTAGTGAGTCCGCTCTGCTCTGACAAGCGCTTCAGGTCCGGGGCCACTCACTGGGGGAGATGCCGAGCGATTTCAGTTTGCGGTACAGGTGGCTGCGTTCCAGCCCGACGGCGGCGGCGGTGCGCGTCATGTTCCACTGATGCTCTTCGAGCTTGCGCAGGATGAACTCGCGCTCGTAGGCCGCGCGCGCTTCCTGCAGGCTGGCGTAAGGACGCTGCGGCGCCGCGCCGCGGAAAAGCTCCGGCGGCAGATGGTGCGGTTCGATCCGCCCGGAATCGAACTGCGGCGCGATAATCACCAGCCGCTCGACCAGATTCTTCAGCTCACGCACGTTGCCCGGCCAGGCATAGCGCTGCATGACGTCAATTGCCGCCGGGCTGAACTCGAGCGGCTTGCGGCCGTAGGCTGCGCTGTAGTCGGCCAGAAAGTGCCGCGCCAGCACCGGAATGTCTTCGATCCGTTCGCGCAGCGGCGGCACGTGGAAGGGAATTACGTTCAGGCGGTAGAACAGGTCTTCGCGGAAGCTGCCTTCGGCGATGCGTGCTTCCAGGTTCTGGTTTGTCGCGGCAATCACGCGCACGTCCACGGTGACAGCACGATTCGAGCCGACCGGCTCGAAGCGCTGCTCTTCGAGCACCCGCAGCACCTTCGACTGCGTCCTCAGGCTCATGTCGCCGATCTCATCCAGAAACAGTGTGCCCCCATCAGCCATCTGGAACTTCCCGGTCTTGTCCTCGCTGGCGCCGGTGAAGCTGCCTTTGACGTGGCCGAACAACTCCGATTCGATCAGCTCTTCGGGAATCGCCGCGCAATTCACCTCGACGAAAGCTTTGTCGGAGCGCAGCGAATGGAGGTGCAGTGCCCGCGCGACGAGCTCTTTGCCGGTGCCGGATTCGCCGTAAATTAGCACCCGGCCGCTGGTCGGCGCGGTCAGCGCAATCTGCTGCCGCAGCGCCTTCATCGGGACGCTTTCGCCGAGGATCTGGTAGCGGTGTTCGAGCTCGGCGCGCAGCCGGCGGTTTTCCGTCGCCAGCCGCAAGTGCTCGAGTGCGTTCTTCACCGTGACGATCGTCTTTTCGAGCGACAGCGGCTTTTCCACATAATCGAACGCGCCCAGCTTGGTCGCCCGCACCGCGGTTTCGATCGTGCCGTGCCCGGAGATCATCACCACCACCGGCGCAACCTCCGCCTCTTCTCTCACGCGGCGCAGCGTTTCCAGGCCGTCCATGCCCGGCAGCCACACGTCCAGCAGGACGAGGTCGAACGCATTGCCGCTGAGCGCCCGCAGGCACTCTTCACCGCTGGCCACGGCCTCGGCGCGGTAGCCTTCCTCCCGCAGAATCGAGGTGAGCGATTCACGGATCCCTGCTTCGTCGTCCACAATGAGGATCGAATGCTTCATGCCTTTGTTGGAGCGGCGACTTCAGCCAGCGGCAGGCGGATAATGAACCGCGCGCCGGTCGGCTGGTTGTCTTCGACCCCGATGGTGCCGCCATGGTCGGCGACGACGCGGCTGGCAATCGCCAGCCCGAGTCCGGTGCCGCGTTCCTTCTTTGAAAAGTGCGGCAAAAACAGCAAGTCCTTCTCTTCGGCCGGGACGCCCGGGCCGGTGTCCGCGACGATGATCTCAACGGCCTCAGCATCCGCGGCCGCGCGCGTGGTGATTTCAATCTGCTTGGTGCGCGCGTGTTCGAGCGCCTCGGCGGCGTTATCAATCAGATTAACCAGCACGCGCCGGATCAGTTCCGCATCTGCCTTGACCAACGGCAGGGCCTCGGCCAGGTCAATCCGCAGCGCGATGCCATTCAGTCTGCCCGAGAAGACTTCCACTGCCGCGCGCACAACGGCGTTCATGTCCGCGGGCTGCGGCCGCGGTTTCGGGAAGCGCGCGAACTGGCTGAACTCGTCCACCATGGCTTTCAGCGTGGCCACTTCCCGCTCGATCAACGAAGCGCATTCACCCACCAGCCGCGCCAGTTCGCCGTCGGCTTCGCGGCCCGAGCACTTTTCCAGATGACGGGTCAGCCGCCCGGCAGAAAGCTGAATCGGAGTCAGCGGATTCTTGATTTCGTGCGCGATGCGCTGCGCGACTTCCTGCCACGCCGAGGCCCGCTGCGCGCGCAGCAGCTCGGTCAGGTCGTCCACGACGACGATGTAACCGGGATTCGCGCGGCGCGGGCCGAGCGAGCTGACCGTGACCGCGGCGTGCAGCACCCGGTCGGGCAGGGTGATTTCCAGCTCCTTCGAGGCCACGCCCATGCGCAGCGACTTCTGCATCAGTTGCCGCACGCCGCGCGCCGCATCGCCCAGCAGTTGCTCGAGCGTGTGCGCACGCACCGAGCTGGCGCCGAAGATCTTCCCCAGCGCACGATTGGACTGGACGATGTTGCCCTGGCCATCCAGCGAGAGCACGCCGGTAGGCACGTTTTCCAGAATCGCTTCCATCCACTGCCGGCGGGTCTCGATTTCTTCGAGCGCCCGCTGCAGGCTGCGGGTGAACTCGTCAAGGCGGCGGCGGTTTTCGGCCAGCTCGGCGGTCATCTGATTGAAGCTTGCTACCAGCGAACCGAGCTCGTCGTGGGCAGCCACTTCGACGCGGTGGTCGAAATTGCCGCGGGCCACTTCTCCGGTGGCGTGGGCCAGCGCTTCGATCGGCGTGGTCACCAGCTTCGAAAGGAACAGCGCAAACCAGGTGACCGACGACAGCAGCACAACCGTGAACAGCCCGAGCGCCAGCAGCAGTTGCGCCTTGAAGGCGCGGTAATCCTGCTTCTGCGCTTCATAGCTGGCAATCTGCTCCTCAATGGCGCGCCGCCGGGCGTCGAATTCCTTGCGGCCGGCTTCGGGCACCGAAGCATCCAATTGCTCGAGCAACGCGCGGCTTTCCTGCACCGCCGCTTCCAGCGAACCGGGAAACCATTTCGCCAGCGTGCGGTTCACCAGGCCGTAGCTCATCCAGAACATGAAGACAATCGGCAGCAGGGAGATGGCCAGCGCGCCCATCACCATTTTCCACTTGAAACGCGAGCCGGGCCGGCCGGCCTGCCGCTCGGCCCAGGCGCGCAGCAGACTGCGGCCGAAGATGACCAGAAAGACCAGAAACGCGGCGACGATGAATGTGGAAAGCGCGAACAGGACAATCGTCTCGGTGCGGCTTTCCGGTTGCAGCGGAACGTTCAGCGAGCCCAGCGTGAACACCCCAGCAGCCAGCAGCGCCACCAGCAGGCCGACAACCGTCAGCCAGAGCTTGCGCCGGCGGCGCAGTTCGTCTTGTGGTGAAGGCGTCATGCGTCGAGCTCTACCGCCGGCAGAAACGGTTCCAGCGGACATTCGTGGCAGCGCGGAGTGCGCGTCCGGCACCAGTGCTTGCCCACCTGCACCAGCAGAGCGTGGTACTCGTTGAACAGGCGCGCGTCACGCGGCAGGTTCGCTTCGAATAACGCGCGGGTCTCTTCGTAGCCGGCATTTTCACCAAGCAGCGCGTGGCGCGCCAAGATGCGTTTCGTGTAGGCGTCCACGACGAACACCGGATGGCTGCCCGCATATAAAAGGATAGAGTCGGCGGTCTCCGGCCCGATGCCGTGCACGCGCAGCAGCTTTTCGCGCAGCTCTGCGGTGGCAGTCGCAAACATCCGTTTCAGCGAGCCGCGGTATTCGACGCGCAAAAAGCGCACGAAGGCTTTCAGCTTCTTGGCCTTCTGCCGGAAATAGCCGGATGGTTTCACCAGCCGCGCAAGTTTTCCGAGCGGAACGCGTTCCAGCGCGCGCGGCGTCAGCAACTGTTCGCGGCGCAGGTTGGCAATGGCGCGTTCGACGTTCACCCACGCAGTGGACTGCGTGAGGATAGCGCCGACGATAACTTCAAACGGTGTCCGCGCCGGCCACCAATGCTGCGGCCCTAGCGCGCGATGCAGGGTGTGGTAATAGCGCAACAGGGTGTTGGCATGGCTCGCCTGTTCAGCCATTTTTGCGACAGGGTGCGGCGCTGCTGCGGTGGCGTTCTCGAATGCCGGCTGCATCTAACAGACAAGATAGAGGCCCGCGGAAGGCCAAGTCAAGCTGCCGGTGTACCGTCCGCCAAGTGAGGTGGTTCGGCAGTAGATGCGCGCAGGCTGATGGCGTCGCCACAGCAAGCAGCAAATCCGGGCGCGCTCCCCATCCTGTTGTCGCTTTCAATACCTCTGTCCTTCAGGCCAGGCGACACCGCCGTGGCCGCGTGCTAGCTTGAAATTTCCCCACGAGTGTGGGCAGAGGGGTGGTGTAGGAGTCGGTATGTCGACCCGGCTGGGCGAAATCCTGATTAAGGAAAAGCTGATATCCCCGCAACAATTTCAGCAGGCGCTGGACTACCAGAAGCAGCACGGCGGGCGGCTGGGGGCGTGCCTGGTGAAGCTGGGCTTCGTGACCGATGAAGATGTCACGTCGGTTCTTTCGCGCCAGTACGGCGTGCCCTCCATCAATCTGAGGTTCTACGAAGTAGACCCGTCGGTGATCAAGTTGGTGCCGCAGGAAACGGCCATCCGCTACCAGATTGTGCCGCTTTCGCGTGTCGGTTCGACGCTGACCATCGCCATGACCGACCCCACGAACGTCTTCGCGATGGATGACATCAAGTTTATGACCGGCTTCAACGTCGAGCCGGTGGTGGCTTCGGAATCGGCCATCAGCGAAGCGATTCAGAAATTCTACGGCGACTCCGCCTCGGTGGAGGCGCTGGACAGCGTGATGAAAGAGCTGGCCGGAGAAGAAGCCGACCTGGAACTGGCCGCCGAAGAGCAGGAGATGGATCTGGCTTCGCTCGAACGCGCCGCCGAGGAAGCTCCCATCATCCGCCTGGTGAACCTGATTCTGACTGATTCGGTCAAGCGCGGCGCCAGCGACATCCACATCGAGCCGTACGAAAAAGAGTACCGCGTCCGCTTTCGCATTGACGGAGTCCTGCAGACGGTCATGTCGCCGCCACTGAAACTGAAAGACGCCATCACCAGCCGCATCAAAATCATGTCCAAGCTCGACATCAGCGAAAAGCGCCTGCCGCAAGACGGCCGCATCATGATCAAGTATTCGAAAGACGGCAAGCGCAAGGAGCTGGACTTCCGGGTCTCCACCGTGCCCACCCTGTTCGGCGAAAAAATCGTGCTCCGGCTGCTGGACAAGGAAAACCTGCGCCTGGACATGACCAAGCTGGGCTTCGAGCCGGAATCGCTGGTCAAGTTCGAGCGCAACATCCTGAAGCCCTACGGCATGGTGCTGGTCACCGGGCCGACCGGGTCGGGCAAAACCAACACGCTGTACAGCTCGATTGCCCGCCTGAACCAGCCCGACACCAACATTATGACCGCAGAAGACCCTGTCGAGTTTCAGTTGCCGGGTATCAACCAGGTGCAGATGAAAGAGCAGATCGGGCTGAACTTCGCCGCGGCCCTGCGCGCCTTCTTGCGGCAGGACCCGAACATCATCCTGGTGGGTGAGATCCGCGACTTCGAAACCGCTGAAATCGCCGTGAAGGCTGCGCTCACCGGCCACCTGGTGCTCTCGACGCTGCACACCAACGACGCGCCCTCGACCATCAGCCGGCTGATGAACATGGGCATCGAACCCTTCCTGGTGGCCACTTCGGTGAACCTGATCTGCGCGCAGCGGCTGGTGCGGCGCATCTGCACCAAGTGCAAGGAGGAAGTCGACGTGCCCGAGCAGGCCCTGCTCGACGCCGGCTTCACCCCGGAAGAAGCCAAATCCGTGAAAGTGATGCATGGGCGCGGCTGCGGTGCCTGCAACAACACCGGCTACAAGGGCCGCGTTGGCTTGTACGAAGTCATGGAAGTGACCGACGAACTGCGCGAACTGATTCTGGTCGGTGCTTCGGCGCTGGAGCTGAAGAAGAAGGCCATGGACTTGGGCATGATTACCCTGCGGCGCAGCGGCCTGATCAAAATCAAAGACGGCGTGACCACCATGGAGGAAGTCCTGCGTGAGACCGTGTTGTGAGGAGGAACCCGATGGCTGTGCCCTCATTGAGTGAACTGCTGAAACGGATGATTGAGCTCGGCGGCAGCGACCTGCATATCACCACCAATTCGCCGCCGCGCGTCCGCATTCACGGCAAGCTGCGGGCGCTCGATTTGCCGCCGCTGACCGCTTCGGACACCAAAGCGCTGGCCTACAGCGTGCTCACCGACGCGCAGAAACATCGGCTCGAGGAAAACCTCGAACTCGACTTTTCGTTCGGGCTGAAAGACTTGGCGCGGTTCCGCGGCAATGTGTTTCACCAGCGGGGTGCGGTGGCGGCCGTCTTTCGGACAATTCCCTGGGAGATTAAAGGTTTCGAAGCGCTGGGCCTGCCCCCGATCGTCAAGACGCTGTGCGACAAGCCGCGCGGACTGATCCTGGTGACCGGACCCACCGGATCGGGCAAATCCACCACCCTCGCCGCCATGCTCGACAAGATCAACAGCGAGCGCGAAGAGCATATGATTACCATTGAAGACCCCATCGAGTTCCTTCACAGTCACAAGAAGTGCCTGGTGAACCAGCGCGAGGTGCATTCAGACACCCATTCGTTCGCCAATTCGCTGCGCGCGGCGCTCCGTGAGGACCCGGACGTGGTACTGATCGGCGAGATGCGCGACCTGGAAACCATCGAATCGGCGTTGCGCATCGCCGAGACCGGCCACCTGACCTTCGCTACCCTGCACACCAACTCGGCCGTTTCCACCATCAACCGCATCGTGGACGTCTTTCCGGCACATCAGCAGCCGCAGATTCGCGCCCAGCTCTCAATGGTTCTCGAAGGCATCCTCTGTCAGGCGCTGCTGCCGCGGGCCGACGGCCGCGGCCGTGTCATGGTCATGGAAATCCTGATTCCCAACGCAGCGATTCGCAACCTGATTCGCGAGGACAAAATTCACCAGATTTATTCCGCTATGCAGACCGGGACCGGCCAGACAGGCATGCAGACCTTCAACCAGGGCCTGGCCAACGCCTACTTTCAGAGGTTGATTGGTCTGGAAACCGCCCTTTCGCGGTCGTCGAATCCCGATGAGCTGCAGGATATGATTAATCGCGGCGTGACCTCGCCCGCATCCGGCGGCGCGGCGCGCCCGCAAACAACGTCGTATCAGCCTGTGAAGCGGTAAGGCCGCGGCACGGCGCTGAGCAATTCCAGGCAGGAGGCAGCAGTCATGCCGGTGTACACCTATGTGGGAACCAACCGCGCCGGAATGAAAGTTTCCGGCGAACGGGCTGCGTCCAGTAAATCGGAGCTGACCAATCTGCTCCAGCGCGAGCAGATTAACGTCAACAAGGTGAAAGAAAAGGGCAAAGAGTTCGCCCTGCCGACCATCGGCGCCGGGGTCACCACCAAAGAGCTGGCCGTCTTCACCCGCCAGTTTAGTGTGATGATCGACGCCGGTCTGCCCCTGGTGCAGTGCCTGGAAATTCTCGCCGGCCAGCAGGAAAACAAGATCTTCAAGAAGGTGCTTACCGGGGTGCGCGGCTCGGTGGAAGGTGGCGCTACGCTTTCCGCCGCCATGCGGCGCTATCCGAAAATCTTCGACGAGCTCTACGTTAACATGGTCGAAGCCGGCGAGACCGGCGGTATCCTGGACACGATTCTCCAGCGTTTGTCGAGCTACATCGAAAAGAACGTCAAGCTGAAGCGTGCCGTCAAATCGGCGCTCGTCTACCCGGTGGCGGTGCTGCTGGTGGCAGTGGGCGTCATCATCCTGCTGCTGTGGAAAGTGGTGCCCATCTTCGCGCAACTGTTCACCGGCTTGGGCGTGGCTCTGCCACTGCCCACGCGGACGGTGATCGGCATCTCCAATTTTGTGGGCAGCATTTACGGCTTCCTGATTCTGGTGTTTTTTGTGGCGCTGGCCGTGGGCGTCAAGCTCTGGTACGGGACGCCGCAGGGACGCTATGCGCTCGACGCCATGCTGCTGCGGCTGCCGCTGGTGGGCATGCTGCTCCGCAAGATTGCGGTAGCGCGCTTTACCCGCACGCTGGGCACTCTGATTACCAGCGGCGTCCCGATTCTCGAGGGCCTGGACATCACCGCGCGCACCGCCGGCAATGCGGTGATTGAAAAAGCCATCCTGCACGTGCGCAAGGCGGTGGAAGCCGGACGTACACTCGTTGACCCGCTGAAGGAAACGGAAGTTTTCCCCAGCATGGTGGCGCAGATGATCGGCGTCGGCGAGCAAACCGGCGCAATGGACGCCATGCTGCAAAAAATCGCCGACTTTTACGAAGACGAAGTGGACGCGGCGGTTAAAGACCTGCTGGCGGCCATGGAACCCATGATGATCGTTTTCCTGGGCGTGGTGGTCGGCGGCATCGTCATCTCTATGTACCTGCCGCTATTCGAGCTGATTGCCAAGCTCGGCGGCGGATAATTCGCGGCGGCCGTCCCCAGGCAGCGCGGTGAAGTTGCGGCTGCGCACAGCCCAGAGGCGGCGGATCAGCCTCCATGGAAAGCACGCAGAACGTCCGCGAATGGATGGGCTGGCTGGCCCGCGTGCGTTTCCTGGTCATTACCTTCCTGCTGGGAATCATCCTGGTCCTGCGCGATTTCGAGCTGCTCTCCACTCCGGTGAAGTTTTTCCTGCCGCTGATTTTGCTCTGGTACGTGCTGGCTCTGTTCTTCACCATCCTGCTGCACTGGATTCCGGATGCGCGCTGGCATGGTGCGCTGCAGGTGGTCTGCGACATCGGCCTCGTGACCGCCGTGGTCCACGTGACCGGCGGGAACGAAAGCTTTTTCATTTCCCTCTATCTGCTGGTGATTATTGTCGGCAGTATCCTGTTCACGCGGCTGGGGGCTTTTCTGACCGCCCTGGGCAGCTTTCTGGCGCTGGCGGTGGTGGTCGAGCTGGCCTACTACGGCACCATTCCCAACTACGCGCTGCAACGCCCCAGTCATGAAGCGCTGCAGCTTTGGCTGACCAGCAATTTCTTCGCGTTTTTTTCTGTCGGGTATCTCTCCAGCCAGCTCACCCTGACCCTGCGCCGCAAGGGCCTGGAGCTGGAGCAGAAGCGCGAACAGTTGAAAGACCTGCACGCCTTCGCTGAAGACATTATCCAGTCCATGCGCGGCGGCCTGCTGACCACTGACCTGGACGGAAGCATTCGCCGGCTGAACCGCTCGGGCGAAGAAATTACCGGGTATCGCACCGGGGAGGTTCGCGGCCGGCCGGTGACAGATTTGTTTCCGGAGATTGCCGAAGGCGACGGCAGGCTGGACCTGGAATCCGTGCCGCCACGCAAAGAAATCGAATTCCGCACCGCCGAGGGCGAGTTGCGTTATCTTGGCCTCTCAATTTCTCCGCTGCGCACCGGCGAGGGCCGGCTTACCGGCTACGTCTTCAACTTCCAGGACCTGACCGAACTGAAGCGCCTGGAAGCCGAAGTGGCTACCAAAGAGCGGATGGCTGCGGTGGGCCGGCTGGCCTCGGCCATCGCCCACGAAATCCGCCAGCCGCTCACCGCCGTGGCTGGCGCGGTGCGCGAACTCGGCCGCTTGGTGCCCATGGAGGAGGACGAACAACATTTGGTCAGCATCGTCAGCCGCGAATCCGAGCGGCTGAACAATATCATCAGCGAATTTCTGCACTACTCGCGCGAGAAGAGTTACGCCTTTGCCGTGGAAGACGTGCGCAGCCTGCTGAACGACGTCCTCACCCTGCTCGAACAGAAGCCCAATCTGAATGGCAAGTACCGCATCGAGCGTTCGCTGGGCAAGCTGCCCGCTCGCGCGCGGGTGGACCGCAACCGCGTCCAGCAGGTCTTTTGGAACCTGTGCGACAACGCCCTGCGCGCCATGCCCGACGGTGGCACGCTCCGCGTGAGCATTGAAGTCGAGCCCTTCTGGTTGCGCATCCGTTTCCGCGACTCCGGCCCGGGCATTGACCCCGCCTTGTCCCAAAAACTGTTCGAGCCTTTCCAGTCCGGCTTTGACGGTGGCACCGGGTTGGGACTGGCGATTGTCTATCAGATTGTGCAGGCGCACCGCGGGCGGCTGCGCGTGGCTTCCGAGCAGGGCCGCGGCGCCGAGTTCATGGTCGAGCTGCCGCGTTCCGCGTGAGCACCTCGCGCGAAGCCACACCCGTGCCTGTGACGCAACAGGGCTCGTCCCCGCCATCCCCACGGGCCGCTGGGAATGTCACAATGCAATGCTGTCGGCGCAGCGCAGGTTCCTGCGCCTCCGGCACGGACACCGGACTCATGGCTACCCTGACCCAGAACCCGCCTGCTGCCACCGGCGCGGCGATGATTCACCTGCTGGTGGTGGACGACGAAACATCCATCTGCGAACTACTCGAGATCACCTTTCGCAAGGAAGGCTACCGGGTGGAAACCGCCACGGACGCGGCCACCGCGCGGCGAAAAATCGAATCGCAGGTCTTCCACATCATCATCAGCGATATTCGCCTGCGCGGTGATGAATCCGACGCCACTGGTGTCGGGCTGCTGCGCTTCGCCAAAGAAGTTTCGCCCGACTGTCACTTCATCCTGATCACCGGCGTGCCACGGGTGGAAACCGCGATTGACGCGCTGAACTTTGGCGCCGACCGCTACGTCATCAAGGGCGACAAGCTCACCGACGAGCTCCGCCAGGTAGTCCGCCAGGCCGCCGAGCACATCGCGCTGAAGCAGGAAGCCGGCTACCTGCGCCGCGAACTGCGCCGGCTGACCGGGCTGGACAACATTATCGGCCAGAGCCCAAAGATGCGCGCCCTGTTCGACCTGGTGCAGACCGTCGCGCCGCAGGATTCCCGGGTGCTGATCACCGGCGAAAGCGGCACCGGAAAGGAACTGGTGGCGCGCGCGATCCACGAGAATTCTCCCCGCAGAAAAGCCCCCTTCGTCAGCATCAACTGTGGCGCCTTCCCGGAAACGCTCCTTGAATCGGAACTGTTCGGCTACGTTCGGGGAGCGTTTACCGGCGCGAACGAAAACCGCATCGGGCTGTTCCAGGCAGCGCACGGCGGTACGCTCTTTCTCGACGAAATTGCTGACATGAGCCTGGCTATGCAGGTGAAGCTGTTCCGCGTGCTGCAGGAGGGCCGGCTGCGGCCGGTGGGCTCGACGCAGGAAGTGGCAGTGGACGTCCGCGTCATCGCCGCCACCAACAAGCAACTGGAAAGGGAAATCGCGGAAGGCCGCTTCCGCGAAGACCTCTACTACCGCATCAGCGTCATCCCGATTCATCTGCCGCCGCTGCGGGAACGCCGGGAAGACATCCCCTTGCTGGCGCGCCATTTTCTCGAACGCTTCCGGCAGAAGATGCACAAGCCGGTGGACGGCATCTCCGCGGAAGCGCAGGTGTTGCTCGAAGCCTACGACTGGCCCGGCAATGTGCGCGAACTGGAAAACACCATCGAGCGCGCCATCACGCTGGAAACCAGTCCGTTCATCCTGCCGGAATCGTTGCCGGAAAAAATCCGCCAGCGTGGTGCAAGTCAGCCTTCGGTTTCCTCGGGAGCAGAACGGCCGGGCGCGATTGAAATCCCCGATGATGGACTGGACTTCAAAGCCTGCATCGAGGAGCGCGAACGCGCTTACGTCCTGGCCGCCCTCGAACGTGCCGGGGGCGTCCAGCGCCAGGCGGCCCGCCTGCTCAAAATGAGCTACGACAGCTTCCGCCACTACCTGAAAAAACACCGCATTGAATAGCCCAGGCAGTTAGCGATTTTCACCGCCGCGACTTGGTGCAAATTGCCAATTCCGCTGTGCCGTAGCGGGATCGAACGTGCTAGAATCGTTGCGGGCAGAGGCACCACCATCCGGCAATTGACTGATAATTCTTCAGATAGCGCAGTTTTGGCGTAACGGTTACTCTGGGCGAGGGTGATGGCACCTCGCTTGCCCCATCCCGGCACGGTACCCCGGATGGGAGTCCAAAAGATTCGGAAGGAGAAACCAGGAGACACCATGCGCAACAAACAGAAAGGCTTCTCGCTGATCGAGCTTTTGATCGTCGTAGCGATCATTCTGATCATCGCGGCGATTGCTATCCCGAACCTGCTGCGTTCGCGGATGGCCGCTAACGAAGCATCGGCTGTGGGTTCGCTCCGCACGCTGAACACGGCTGCGGTCACCTACTCCAGCCAGTGCGGCGGCTTCCCGCCTAACCTGGCGGCGATCGGCCCGCCGGCGAACGGCTGCGTCACCGCGGATCTGATTGACGAAGTTTTGGCTGCCGGCTCCAAGAGCGGCTACACTTTCACCTACGCCGCTGTTGACGCCGACGGCGACGGCAACATGGACACCTACACGATCAACGCCAACCCGGTGACCCCGGGCACGACGGGCACCCGCTTTTTCTACACCGACCAGTCCGGCGTGATTCGTGCGAACACGGCCGGTGCGGCTGGCCCGGGCGATCCCCCGATCAGCTAACCGTAACCCAATTCTGGCGGGGGAGGGAGGCACACTTCCTCCCCCGTTTTTTGCCGCGGCAGAGGCAGACATGAAACAGGGCACCCAAATCCGGCGAGCAACGCGGCGGCAGGGCGCCAAGGGCTTCTCGCTGATCGAACTGCTGGTCGTCGTGGCCATCATCCTGATCATCGCGGCCATCGCCATTCCCAACCTGATCCGCTCGCGCATTGCGGCCAACGAATCTGCCGCGGTCGCCTCGTGCCGGAATATCGTCACCGCCCAGGTGGTTTACGCCTCCAGCTATGGGATCGGCTACTCGAACACCTTGTTGCAGCTCGGTTCACCAGCGGGCGGAGCCCCGGATCCGAATGGCGCGGACCTGATTGACGATACGCTAGCCGCTGGCGTAAAGCACGGCTATAACTATACATATGTTCCGATTGACGCCAACGGCGATGGCTTCGTCGAAGCCTTCACGCTCAGCGCAAGCCCCATCAATCCCGGCTTTACTGGTGAGCGGTATTTCTTCACTGATCAGACCGGCGTGATCCGTGCGGACCGCGCTGGCCCCGCCGACGTCAACGACCCGCCCATCGGGTAATCCGGGCAAGCCTGCCGTAGCCGCCACTTCGGCTCCGGCACAACCTGCGGCGCGCGGCAACGCATCCTGCTACACTGGGACCCGATGAGGCATCTGCTGCTGCTTTGGCTGCTTCCTGCGGCGTTGGCCGCACAATCGCGTGATGCGCGCGAAGTAGTCCGCGCCGTCGAGCGCCACTATCAAGACGTGCGCACCGCCAGAGCGGTTTTTCTCGAGCGCTACAGTGAAGGCCGCGGCCACCTCCGCGCCGAATCCGGCGTCGTCTATTTCAGCCGCCCCGGCCGCATGCGCTGGGAATACGAGTCCCCGGAAGAAAAGCTGTTCCTGGCTGACGGCAAGCAGGTGTGGTTCTACGTCCCCGCCGACCGCACCGTGACCCGCGCCGACACCCGCGAATCAGCGCAGTGGCAGACCCCGTTCGCTATGCTCACTGACGAGCCCGACTTCGGCCGGTTCTGCGGACGAATCGAGCTGGCGTCCTCCGATTCGCCACAGCCCGGCGAGGGGCCCGCGGAACGCGGTAATCTCGTACTGCGCTGCCTGCCGAAGTCCGAGGATGCGCCGTTCCGCGAAGTCCTCGTGGAAGTGAACCGCAAGAACCAGATTGTCCGCGTGCTGGTGCGCGAGCACGCCGGCATCGAGACCGAGTTCCTCTTCGCGCGCTGGGAAGAAAATCTTCCGCTGCGCGAAGTCCTGTTTCACATAGCCATTCCGCCCGGCGTGGCCATCGTCGAGCAGGCCGAAATCGCCGGCCCCATCCGCTAGCAGCGGCGCGGGCTGCGGGCAAGATATTCTGCTGACCGCCTGTGCTTTTCCGATGCGGGCATGGGCCGGCCCGCGGCAGCTTGCGACGCGTGGCCCGGTTGTTCGCCGATGGTTCGGCTTGTGCGGCTTTGGGATTTCATTGTCACCAACAACGTTGCTGCCTGTCCCCTTATTGGCCCTGAGCGTGTTCTTGCGCCGACTGGCTGTCATGGCCCCGCTGGCCATGACGGGCTCGGGGTCGTCCACGCTGGCAGGCAAGCGGCAGGCACGCACAGAACGAAATGGCTGCTCTGCTGTGCCTGCCCGCCGCCTGTCCGCGCGAACAGGTTTCCCATCCGGCAAGCTCAAGACTTCGGAAGGCTTTTCGGGTTTAACCTGGATGGGGTGCATGCCCTTGCCGCAGCGTTCCCCCTGGCGGGCGAAGGTGCTAGACTGGCACCCCGGACCTGCCTCGTCCTGCTGCGCGGGACGGGCCGGGTCGCTGGCAAACTCCTGGGAAGCGATGGCCGAATTCGTCTGCAAAGTTGCTGATGCCTCAGGGCGCGTCTTCGAACAGGTGGAAGCCGCCGCTACCGAACTCGAAGCGCGCCAGAAACTGGCCGACCGCGGCTTCTACGTTTACACGGTGAAGCCCCGCCTGGGCCTGCTGGCCGCGGGGCTGCCCAAGCCGCGCCAACGCGCCGTCCGTGGCACCGAATTTCTGATCTTCAACCAGCAGTTCAACACCCTGATCAAAGCCGGCCTGCCGATTCTGCGCGCGCTCGATCTGCTGGCCGAGCGGGCGGCGTCACCCAGGCTGCGGCCGATTCTCGACGAAGTGCGCGAGCGCGTGCGCGGCGGCGCGCTGCTGTCCGAAGCGCTGGCCGAGCAGGAGATCTTCCCGCGCGTGTACGTCACTTCGGTGCTGGCGGGCGAGAAGAGCGGCAACCTGCCCGGCGTGCTCGAACAGTACATCACCTACCAGCGCATGACCACCACCTTCCGCCGCAGACTGCTGGCCGCGCTGGTTTATCCCGCGATTCTGGTGCTGGTGTCCATCGCCATTCTCACCTTCGTCACCGTGTATGTGATTCCGAGGTTCGCCGGGCTTTTTGCCGAGCTGCGCGTCGAGCTCCCCACGCTGACGCAGATTGTTATCGCACTGGCACTCGAGTTCCGGCCCTATCTGCTCGGGCTGTTTTTGCTGCTGGTGGTGGCCGGGTTTCTGGAGTACCTGTGGTCGCGCACGGAAGCTGGCGGACGTGCGCTGGACCGCTTCATTCTGAAGTTGCCCATTGTCGGCAACACCTGGCTGAAGTTTCAGACCGCGCAGTTCTCGCGCACGCTGGCCACGCTGCTGACCGGCGGAACGCCGCTGGTGCAGGCGCTGGCCACTTCGGCCGGAGCCGCCACCAGCCGACTGCTGCAGCAGATGATTCACCAGGCCACCGCGCGGGTGCGCGAAGGGAAATCGCTGCACGACAGCCTGCGCGAAACCGGACTTATGCCTCCACTGGCTCTGGAGATGATCGAAGTGGGCGAAGCCACCGGCTCGCTGGCGCCGATGCTGACCAGCGTTGCGGAATTCTACGAAGAAGAAGTGAACCTGCGCCTGTCGGCCATCGTCAGCGTGATTGAACCGGCAATTCTGGTAACCACGGCGCTCGTGGTAGGCTTCATTCTGGTGGCATTGTATCTGCCAATTTTTACGTTTGCCCTGGGCCGCGCCGGATAACACGGTTCGCGGCGAGTGGAGTAGGAACGAAAGGGAAGTCATGGCCAGTATGGGGAACATTCCGCGGCAACCGGACGGCGAGGTCCGCGCCGACGAGCAGGCCGAGCGCCAGCGCTCGCAACACCTGGCGGCGCGGTACCGCTGTCCGTTTATCGAGCTGCGGCAGCAGCGCATTGATCCGGAGCTGTTCCGCTCGGTGCCCGCCGAGCTGATGTTCCGCTACAACTTCGTCCCGCTGGAGGTCCACAACAACGCTATGGTCATCGCCGTGGCCGACCCCGGCCCGGTGATCGCCAGCGACGAGCTTTCCCTGCTGCTGGGCCGCAAGCTGGTGCTGAAGGTCGCCACTCCCACGCAGATCAGCGACCTGCTGAAGCGCACCGAACAGTCCCAGCGCGTGCTCGAGCAGGCCACCGAAAGCTTCACCATCCAGGTTATTCACGAGGAAGAAGAGGACGAAGAAACCATCTCCATGGAGCGGCTGACGCGGGAGACGGACGCCAGCCCGGTCGTCCGCTTGGTGAACACCATTATCTTCACTGCGCTCGAGCGCCGCGCCTCCGATATCCACATCGAAACCCGCGATAACGAGGTGGCCGTCAAGTACCGCATTGACGGCGTGCTGCAATACGCCATGCAGCCGCTGGCCAAAGACTGGCACTCGACGATTCTGTCGCGCATCAAGGTGATGAGCGAGCTTGATATCGCCGAGCGCCGCATCCCCCAGGATGGCCGCTTTCGCGTTCGCTACAAGGGCCGCTTCATTGATTTCCGCGTCTCCATCATGCCCTCGATTCACGGCGAAGACGCCGTGCTGCGCGTGCTCGACAAAGAAACCCTCAGCGAAAAATTCCGCAACCTCACGCTTGACGTGGTCGGCTTCGACGAGGAGGACCTTCGCAAGTTCCGCCGCTACATCCGCGAGCCTTACGGCATGGTGCTGGTCACCGGCCCGACGGGCTCCGGCAAGACCACCACGCTATACGGCGCCATCAACGAAATCAAAACCGACGAAGACAAAATCGTCACCATCGAGGACCCGGTCGAGTACCAGATCCGCGGCGTCACGCAGATTCCGGTCAACGAGAAGAAGGGCCTGACGTTCGCCCGTGGCCTGCGTTCGATTTTGCGCCACGACCCTGACAAAATCATGGTCGGCGAAATCCGCGACATCGAAACCGCGCAGATTGCCATCCAAGCCGCGCTCACCGGCCACCTGGTGTTCACCACCGTCCACGCCAACAACGTGACCGACGTCATCGGCCGGTTCATCAACATGGGCGTTGAGCCATACAATTTCGTTTCCGCGCTCAACTGCGTGCTGGCGCAGCGGCTGGTGCGCGTGATCTGCGAAAACTGCAAGCGGCCCGTGCGCTATGAGGATGAGCTGCTGCGCGAATCCGGCCTCGATCCGGCTGTCTGGCGCGAGATCCCGCTGTACGAAGGCGCCGGCTGCATCGAATGCTCCGGCACCGGCTTTCGCGGCCGCACCGCCATCCACGAGCTGATTGACCTTTCCGACCGCATCCGCGAAATGATCATCTCGCGCCGGCCGACTTCAGAAATCAAGCGCGTGGCGCGGGAAGAGGGTATGACGTTTCTGCGCGACGCCGGGATCAGCAAAATCCGCGCGGGCATTACCACCCTCAGGGAGATCAACAAGGTGACCTTCATTGAGTAGCCTGGCCACACCACGGAGCTGGCTCGGCCCGCTGGGCCGCTGGCTGACGGCCATGCCCCACCCGGGCTGGGTATGCGAAATTTCAGCCCACAGTGCGGCTGCCGTGCGCTCCGGCCAGCTGAGACCGGGCGATTTTTCCATCGAGCCGCTGCCGGTTGGCGCACTGCTGCCCTCGCCGGTCGAGCCGAACATCGTGCTGCCCGACGCGATCCGCGCGGCGCTACGGGCGGTGCTGGGCCGCTCCGGAGCCCGCGGGGAAGCTGTCGCGCTGCTGATCCCGGATCAGGCGGTGCGCGTGTTTGTGCTTCACTTTGAAAAGTTCCCGCGCCTTGCCGACGAAGCGGTGCCGCTGATTCGCTGGCGACTGAAGAAGAGTGTCCCATTCGACGTCGAAGAGACGGTTGTTTCCTACATGCCGCAGCCTGCGGAAAAATCCGGCGTCGAAGTCCTGGTGGCGCTGGCGCGCACCCGCATCGTGCGCCAGTACGAAGAGCTGGTGGAATCGGCCGGAGCGATTCCCGGTGTCGTGCTGGGTTCGACGCTGGCCGCGCTGCCGCTGGTCGAAGACGACCGGCCTGCACTGCTGGCGCGGCTATCCGGCACCACGCTGACCACAGTGATTGTCGGTGGCGAGCGGCTGGCCGTGTACCGCTCGACCGACGTCGGCGCCGACGTCTCGCGCTTGGCGCCGCAGGCGCTGCTCGACGAACTCTTCCCCGCTCTGGCTTATTCCAGCGATGTGCGCAAAGCCGAAGTCCAGCAGATTTACCTAGCGGGTCTGGGCACGCGATTTGATGAGTTTCATGATGCGCTGGCGGCGGAAGTTTCCGCGCGAATTCTGCCGCTTCTCGGCTCGGCAGCGCTGCCGCCAGGAGCAACCGCCGATGCGCGGGCCCTGGCTGACCGTGGGCTGGAAGCCATGGTCGGATGGATGGCCAATCGCGGAGCGTGAGTTCCCGGGGGATCCGAGTTCGCTGGCGAGGAGGGAACTCAGAGGTCAGAAGTCAGAAATCGAAAGTCGAACAAGGGCCTGCATGACCAGGCAGGAATAGAATGGGAGTCCGGGAAGACGCTGGCTTTCACCTTTGAGTGTTGACTGCGATTTTGCATCCAGCACGGAGAACGCTGGAACCGGCATGCGCACATGAAAATTCGGCTCAATCTTGCCACTTCTCCGCTGGAAAACAACCGCCAGTTTGTGCTGGCCGCGGTGTTGATTGGCGTTCTCGGACTCGTCCTGCTGGCCTGGCTGGGCCGCGAAACCTACCGGGACTGGCGGGAAAGCCGCGACCTGCGCGCCGAACGGGCCGAGCTCGAATCGAAGCTCAGCGCTTTGCAGCAGCGACGGCGTGAGCTCGAGCAGTTTTTCCAGCGGCCGGAAACTCGCCGCGTCACTGAGAAGGCGTCGTATTTGAATTCGCTGATCGAGCGGCGCAGCTTTTCCTGGACGCAACTCTTCATGGACCTGGAGCGGCTGCTACCGGCCGGTGTGCGTGTGATCAGCATCGCGCCCCAGCTTGTGGAGGGCCGCGTGGAAGTGAAGCTCGTCATTGGCGCTACCAGCGACGAAGCCAAGCTGAAGTTTTTACAGACGCTCGATGCATCCGGCGAATTTGCCCGCTACCACCTGCGGAGCGAAACCCGTCCGACGCAGGCCCGCGGCACCGATCAGGTGCAGGTCGAGCTGGTGGCCTGGTACGTTTCGAGGGTGCGATGAATCGCAATTCGCGCCAGTGGAAAAAGTGGCTGCGCGCGACTCTGGGCGCCATCTTGCTGGCGGACCTGGTGCTCGCCGTGATGGTCATCCGCGCCGGCGCCCAGCCCACCGCTCTCCGCGAAGAGCGCGACCGCTTGGCGCTGGAGTTCCGGCGGCTGAGCGACGACGTCGTGAAAGCCCAGGCGATCCGCAGTAACTTGCCGGAAATCGCGCGCCAGTGCGATACCTTCTTCGAAGAGCAGTTTCTGGAAGCCGGTACCGGTTATTCCACGGTCACCGCCGATTTCACCCGCCTTTCGCAGCGGGCCGGGCTGGCCGTGCAGCGCATCGGCTTCCGCCAGAGCGAAGTCGAAGAGCGCAGCCTGACCGAAGTGCGCATCGAGGCGGTCGTCGAAGGCGATTATCCGGCGCTGGTGCGCTTCATCAACGGCCTGGAGCGCAGCGAGCATTTCTACCTGATGAACAGCCTGGCGCTCGCCTCCAGCGCCGCCGGACGCATCAAATTGACGCTGGAGCTGAGAACTTTCTTTCGGAACGGGCCGCCGCAGCCGGCGGTCGGCGACTGACGGAACACAGATCCGATGTGGAAGCGCATCCGAGTCTATGTGCTGATTGCCCTGCTGCTGGTGCTGGCGGTGGTCGTGTACTTGCACTTCAACCAGTCGCCGGAGCTGGCGCGTGTGTTCAGCGCCCCAGTCCAGTACACCCCGCTGGAGGTGCCCGACCCTTCGCTGAAGCTCGATTTGCAGGAGCGCAAGCGCCAGATTGAATACACCGGCACGCACCGCAATATTTTCAACGCCTCACTGCCTCCGCCCCCGGTCGAGCAGCTGACCGCGCAGACGGTGGCTCCGGCCCCGCAGCCCGTCGGTCCGCCGCCGCTGTCCGTGCCGTTCACCTATTTCGGCTATGTGGAAGACCCGCGCTCGGGTTACCGCCGCGGCGCCTTCACCAACGGCGAAGAAGTCTGGATTGCCGCGGAAGGCGAAACGGTCATGACCCGCTTCCGCGTCGTGCAACTGGGGAACGCCAACGCCGTCGTCGAAGAAATTTCCAGCGGCCGGCGTGCTACACTGGTCCTTGAGCAGTTGCCACAAGGATAAGCGATGTCTTGCCCGCCCCAACGAACCTGCCTGCCGAAAGCGCCGGGCCAGGCCGGCTACGCCCTGCTCAGCGTCGTCTTTCTGGCCGCGGTGATGATTGTTGCGCTTAGCGCTGCGGTGCCTGACCTGCTCACTCAGGGCCTGCGCGAACGCGAAGAGGAAATGATCTGGCGCGGCGAGCAGTACGCCCGCGGCGTGAAGCTTTTTTTCCGCAAAAACGGCCGCTTCCCGCAGAAGCTGGAAGACCTGACCGAACCGCAGAACGACATCCGCTTCATGCGCAAGGCCTACACCGACCCGATGAACCGCGAAGACGGTTCCTGGCGGCTGATTTACGTCGCGCCGAACGGCCAGTTGGTCGGAAGCATCACCCGCTCGGGATTAATCCGCTTCCCGCAGCAGCCTGGCCAGCAGCGACTGCAGGGCGGCGCCTCCGGTTCAACCGGCGCGTCGGGCCAGCGGCCCCCCGGCGAACTGCCCGGCACCCCGCAGCTACAGCAGCAGGGCGGCGCCACGCCGCCACAGAGTCCTCCCGAACAGGCGCCGCAGAATCTGCCCGATTCCAGCCGGCCGGTCATCGGCGGCAACATTATCGGCGTGGCCAGCAAGATTCAGAAAGACTCCATCAAGTTTTACAAGGGTTACGGCACTTATCAGCAGTGGGAGTTCATCTGGGATCCTGCCGAGGACCAGATCGTCGTCGGCACCGCCCCCGGTCCGCATGGTGCCGGCCAGCCGCAACCGGGCAAGTCTCCCCAGCCCCAGCCTGCCAGACGCCCGCAGTAGCCGCTTGGCTTCGGGGGAGCAGCCCCGCACTCGTTACTGGCTTTTTCTTTTCCGGTATTCGGCGAGCACCCGCGCGACGTATTCCTGCGTCTCGCGAAACGGCGGGATGCCCCGGTACTGTTCGACGCGCTCCGGGCCGGCATTGTACGCGGCCAGTGCCAGCCGCAGGTCGCCCGCAAAACGCCCCACAAGTTCCGCCAGATACTGCGTCCCCGCAGCGACGTTTTCGCGCGGATTAAACGGGTCGAGCACGCCGAAACGCGCCGCGGTCACTGGGAGCAGTTGCATCAGCCCCTGCGCGTTCTTGCGCGAGACGGCACGCGGATCAAACTTTGACTCCACTGCAATCACGCTGGCCACAAGATCCGGGTCTAACCCGGTGTGCAGCGCCGCCTCGGCAATCAGTTCAGTGAACGAATCGTCCCGCCTTGGGTAAGAGTTCTGGCTGGGCAGGTGCAGGAAATCTTCCGGCTCGATGCGCACCAGCTCGCTGGAGGAGATAAGCACATAGCCGCCGCGCAGGTGCAGCTTTACCTGCTCGCCAAGGCGCTCGTGACCGGTGATGTGCAGCCGCTGTCCGCTGCGCAGCACGGCGTAGTCGGCCGATGCCGCGGTGGCGCACAGCAGCAGCCCCAGAACTGCAAGCGCCCAATGGGCCGGAATGGAGCGGGCAGAGCGCATCGGCTATCGGCTCGCTAGCGGATGCAGCGCGAAGGCTTCAATCGCTGCGGCCACGCCGGCGTCGTCGTTCGTCATCGTAACCGGCCAGCCCAGGTGGCGCAACCCGGGGACGCAGTTGCCCATCAATACGCGCGTGCCGGCGAACTCCAGCATCTCGCGATCGTTCAGATTGTCGCCGATGGCCAGAATCTCCGCGCGCGAAATCTTCCTCCGGCGCGCCCATTCAACGAGCGCCGAGCCTTTCGAGGCCTCGGGGTGAACCACATCCACCAGCGAAAAATTCCGGTTCTCATATTCGGTAAGCGCCAGCGAGAACCGCCCGCGAATCGGCAGCGCCTCCAGACGCCGGGCGGCCTCGCGCATGGGCTCGACCGGCCCGGTGAACATCACCTGAATGGGGTCTTCGGTCAGGCAGGATTCCAGCGGCGAAACCTCCGCAATGGAACGGCGGTTGCGCTCGAAGTAGCCGCGGCGCTCGGGGTCTTCCCAGTCGATCTGTTCGAACAGGACTTGGTTTTCATGCAGCCGGTCAAATACGACCGCGGCGCCGGGACGGAATTCGGGCAAGGCTTCGAGCACCGCGCCGGCCACCTCGCGCGGCAGCAGCCGCCGCAGGTGCGTGGTGCCATCGGCGGATTTAATCAGGGCGCCGTTGTTCACCACCAGCACCACTCCGGGCGGCAGCAGCCGCGCAATCGGCAGCGCAAAGTCAAACCGGCGGCCGGTGACCAGCATCACCTCGATGCCGCGCTCCATGGCTTCCATGATGGCCTTGCGGTTCGCTTCGGGCAGCTCCCAGCGGGAATCGAGCAGCGTCCCGTCAATATCAATCGCAATTAGCCGCATGCCCATGCTCCGCCATTCTACCCCGCCCGTGCCGCCCCGCCGCAATAGTACTTCCTAGGCCGAGGAACAGCACAGGCCTTGCGGGTGACAAACAATTGCCCTTCGTATATAAAGCGGATATTGATTACCTTTCGATGGAGGCGCTCGATGGGAATTGCGCCCTGGGCCGGTTGCTGCTCATTGCGGAGGGTTTTCTTGCTGGCCTGCCTGCTGGTATTCCTGCCCGGCCTGACGGCGGGGGCATTTGTGCAGCAACCTCAGCCGCCAACGCCACCCCCGGGTGAACAAAGGCCCGCCGTAGCGGAAGTCAAGCCGGAGGATGCCCAGGTGGGGAGCCCGTACGCCGGGGAGCCCTGGTGGGATACAAACACAGCGGGGCAGCAGGCCGTCCATGAAGGTCGCTTCCAGGATGCGGAGAAGCTTTTCCGCGAAGCCCTGGCGCTGGCCGCGCTATACGGCGAGCAGGACATCCGCTACGGCGTCGTGCTGAACAACCTGGCGCTGGCCTATCTCGCGCAGGGCCGCATGGCCGAAGCCGAGCCGCTCTATCTCCTCGCCCTGCCCATCTGGGAAAACTCGTTCGGGCCGAACCATCCCAATCTTTCCCTGCTGCTCACCAACCTCGGGCTGGTCTATCTGAACCTGAGGCGGCCGGATGAAGCCGAAGCGATCTACCGCCGCGCGCTGAACCTTGTCGAAGCAGCGCGCGGCGCGCATGACCCGCAGGCCGGAGTGATTCTGACTCTGCTGGCTGACTCCATTCATCAACAGGGAAGAGCGGCGGAGGCCGAGCCGCTGCTCCGCCGCGCCTTGGTAATTCTGGAAGCCGCCTCGCCGGAGCCTTCCCTTGAAAAAACGCGCGCCTACAGGACATTCGGACTGGTGCTCTCTGCGCTGGGCCAGCACGAAGAAGCCATGAAATTCAGCCGCCTGGCGGTCGAACACGCCGAAGGCCAGGTTCGGCTAGGCGATGCGCTCCTGCCGGAATCCTTGCTGACGGCCGGGGAAGTGTTCGGGTCGGCAGGGCGGACCGAAGAATCGCTCGAGTTCTGCAAGCGCGGTGTGGCAGTGCTGGAAGAAATGTTTGGCTCGGCTCACCCGCGCGTGGCCCTTGCGCGGAACTCTGTGGCTGTGCTACTTCTACGGCAGAAACAGTTTGACGCGGCCATCGAGCAGTTTCATCGTGCGCTGGTTGTGGCCGAGCAGGCGTTCGGCCCGCAGCACCACGAAACGCTGAACATCCTCGCCAACTTGGGCGCCACCTACCGGCAGAAGGGCGAGGCGGCCGCCGGCGCGCCATTCATGCGGCGCGCACTCGAAGGGCTTGAAGGAACTGACCAGAAGCAAACTCCGACGGCAGGCTTCCTCTGGAACGAGTATGGCCTGATTCTCATTCAACAGGACAATTATGCTGAAGCCGAAGCCGCCTATCAGCGCGCGGCTGCGATTCTGGCGCAGCATTTCCCGCCCGGCCATTCCAACCTGGTGAACGTTCGCACCAATCTGGTTGAGGTGTACACCAAGCGGGGAGAGCCGGATCGCGCGGAGGCCGTGCTGCTCGAGGGCCTGCAAGCCGTCGAAGAGCACCACGGCGCCGCGAGCGGCGAATCCCTCGCGGCCATTGAAGCCCTGGCCGACTTCTATGCATCCCGCGAAGTGCCCGACCGCGCCGAGGAGTACTGGCTGCGTGGCCTGGCGCTGCGCGAGAAACTCTACGGCGCCGAATCCGCAGAAGTGGCAAACGCGCTCCACAACCTCGGCCGTTTGTACGCCGGCTTAGACCGGAACGAGGATGCCGAGAAGATTTATCGCCGCGCCGTCGCCATCCGCGAGAAGGTCCTGGAAGAGAACGACCCGGCACTCGCCGCCTCGCTCTACAACCTGGCGCTGGTCTACGACGAGCAGGGCCGCTATGACGAAGCCGTGGGGCTGTTCGAGCGCGTAGTGGCTATTGACGAAGCCGCCTATGGGCCCGAGCACGCCGAAGTCGCCGGCGACCTGGATCGCTGGGCGCTGGTCTACCGCCATCAGCAGCGGTTTGACCTCGCCGCGCCTCTGTACCGCCGCGCCCTGGCTACCTGGGAGAAAGTTTACGGCCCCGATAGCGCCGACTTTGTGCGCACGCTGTTGGATTACGCCGACATCTTCGCCGAAGAAGACAGCCACGAGGCTGCCGAGGAGCTTTTCCGACGCGCCATTGCCCGGGTCGAAGCGCGCGATGGCGCCGACGCCGCCGCGCTGGCCGGGCCTCTGATCCGCTTCGCCCGCTTCCTTGACGCCCGCGAGCGCTTCGATGAGGCCGAACCGCTCTACCGCCGCGCCATCGCCGTGGAAGAAAACACCCTCGGCCCGGAGCATCCCGAAGTCGGCCGCGACTGGGATTTTCTGGGCACGCACTTCCAAAAGCGGAATGACTTTCCAAACGCCGAAAGCGCATTCCTGCGCGCCATCACCATTTTGGAAAAAGCCGCGGCCGAAGACGATGACTGGATCGAATATCTGCTTGGCTCGACCGAAAGGCTCGCCGCTGTTTATGAGCTGCAGCAAGATTGGAAACAGGCACAGCCGCTCCGGGCTCGTGCTTTGGAGTTGGAGGAGCAGCGGTGGGGCGCTGACGAGCCCCGGCTGGCCAACACGGTGGCGTTGCTGGCCGCCGTGCAAGCTAAACTTGGCGACCATGTCAAGGCGGAGCCGCTGTTCCGCCGCGCAATCCTGCTCTATGAACAGCGCGCGCCGGTTCCTGCAGACGAGCTGGCCAATACCCTCGAACACCTTGCCGCTACGCTGCGCGCGCTCGGCGAATCCGACGAAGCCGAAGCCGCTGCTGCCCGTGCACGTGCCCTCCGCGAAATGCTGAACCTCGTCAAGGAGAAAGGAGCCAGGCCGTGAACCCTGTCTGGCCCGCCTTTGAGCGGCACGAGTCTGTGTTAAACTCGCGCGCCGATGCCGAGCGCGCTCACTCATCTGGAATGCTCTCGCTGCCGCAGGACCCACGCGCACGACCGACTCATCAACCTGTGCGACTGTGGCGGGCCACTGTTGGCGCGGTATGATCTGCAAGCGGCGGCGCGCACGCTGCGCCGCGAAGCCTTGCGCGACCGCGAGCCAACGATGTGGCGCTACCGCGAGCTGCTGCCCCCGGGTGAACCGGTCACGCTCGGCGAGGGCATGACGCCGCTTGTCCGCGCCCGCCGCCTGGGCGCAATTCTCGGCCTGCGCAATCTCTACATCAAAGATGAGGGCCTGAACCCCACCGGCTCATTTAAGGCGCGGGGATTGTCGGCCGCCGTGACCCGCGCCAAAGCGCTGGGCGCGGAAGCCGTGGCCATTCCTACGGCGGGCAATGCCGGCGGCGCGCTGGCCGCCTACGCGGCGCGGGCCGGAATGCGCTGCATCGTGGTGATGCCGGCGGATACACCGTCGGCCAACCTGCTCGAGTGCCGAGCCTTTGGCGCCGAGGTCATCAAGCTTGACGGCCTGATCAGCGACTGCGGCAAGTACGTCGCCGAACACAAACAGCGCAACGGCTGGTTCGAAGTCACCACGCTGAAAGAGCCCTACCGCATCGAAGGCAAGAAAACGATGGGCCTGGAACTGTTCGAGCAGCTCGGCCGGCTGCCCGATGTGATTATCTATCCTGCGGGCGGTGGCGTCGGCCTGATCGGCATGTGGAAAGCATTCGACGAAATCGAAACCCTCGGCTGGATTCCGCCCGAGCGCCCGCGTATGGTCGCGGTGCAGGCCGCCGGCTGCGCGCCGGTGGTCGAGGCATTCGAGAAGGGTGGGGAATCGTGCGAGTACTGGGAGAACGCGCGCACGATTGCTTCCGGACTGCGCGTGCCGAAGGCGTTGGGCGATGTTTTGATGCTGCAGGCGATCCGCAGCACATCGGGTATGGCGCTCGCTGTCACCGACGCAGAGATGCTCGCCGCAGGCAGGGAGCTGGCCTCGCTGGAGGGCATTTTTGCCGCGCCCGAAGGCGCTGCCACGGTCGTTGCCGCGCGCAAGTTGCGCGAGCGGGGCTGGCTCGGCGAGGATGAATCTGTCGTGCTGTTCAACACCGGCAGCGGCTACAAATATTCGGAAGCCTGGGAACTGGCTCTGCGCTAAGCACCGTTCCAGCTCAGTTTAGGACGATGACCGAGAGACTCTATTACCGCGATTCTTTTCTCCGTGAATTCGAGGCACAGGTCGTTTCCTGCGAGCGCGCGGCAGGCGCCGAAGGCCAGCGCTTTCATGTGGCACTCGACCGCACAGCGTTCTATCCCACTTCGGGCGGCCAACCGCACGACACCGGCACGCTGGCCGACGCGCGCGTGGCTGACGTCTTTGAGAGCGGCGACACGATTATCCACATCACCGACCGCGAACTCCTCCTCGGACCGGTGCGCGGTGCGATTGACTGGCCGCGACGCTTCGACCACATGCAGCAGCACACCGGTCAGCACCTGCTTTCGGCTGCGTTCCTGGAGCTGTTCAAGATGCCCACGCTGTCGTTTCACCTCGGCGGCCGCGTCTCGACCATTGACCTCGAAGCGCGGTCGGTGGTGCCGCGTCATCTGGAAGAAGCCGAACTGCGCAGCAATGCCGTCATCTTCGAAGACCGGCCCGTTAGCGTGCGCTTTGCACGCGCGGAAGAGCTCGCGCGGATGGGCGTGCGCAAGCAGGTGGCGCGAGAGGGCCCGCTGCGGGTCATCGAAATCGAGGGCTACGACCGCCAGCCCTGTGGCGGCACGCACGTCGCGCGTACCGGGCAGGTGGGAGCGATTCTGGTCCGCAAGCTCGAAAAGATGAAAGGCAACTGGCGCGTGGAGTTCGTCTGCGGCCAGCGCGCCATTGCTGCTGCGCGCGCCGACTTCAATGCCCTCACGGAGGCGGCGGGCCGGCTCACCTGCGGCCTGCCGGAGGTGCCGGCCATGGTTGCCCGTGCCCTGGAAGAACGCCAGGCCACGTTTCGCGACCGGCAGCGGTTGCAAGAGCAGCTTGCCGAGCTGGAAGCGCTGTCGCTGCTGGCGTCGCGGGCGCAGCCGCGGCGCGACGGTGTCCGCCAGCTTGTCCATGTGTTCGACGATATCGAGCCGGCCTACTTGCGCCTGCTGGTCGGAAAAATGGTCGCGGAAGCAAACGTCCGCGTGCTGGTCGCCACGCGGCCTTCCGGCAATGTGATTTTCGCGCAGTCGCAGGGAGTGGCCGGCGACATGAATGCCCTGTTGCGCGAGGCGCTGGCTGCCGCCGGCGGCAAAGGCGGCGGCTCGCATGATTTCGCACAGGGCAGCGTCCCCGACACGGGCCGCCTCGAAGAGATTCTCAGCGCGGCCGCTGGCCGCCTCGGTTAATTCAAATTGTGGCGGCCTAAGGCACCCGCCACATCGCGTTCCCTGCAAGCAGGCCGGTGGTAAACCGATTGAATATTGCCCGCTGGGCTGGTTGGTGCCTGCTACTGCTCCGGTTCTTCGCCGCGAGCGGGCTGTGTAGCCGCCGCGGTGGCGGCCGAAGCAGGGGCCTCCTCCCGCGCACGCGCCAGTCCGCGCAGCCAGTCGAACACGCGGTTGCTGAACAGCCCGGTCAGAATCGAGACGCCGAACAGCAGCATCGGCGACGCCCCGCGCAGGCCGAGCGAGGAGATGTCTGCCGCCGCGGACAAATCCGGCGAGACGGAAATCTGGTACAGCAGGCTGATCGCCGCCAGCGAAATCACCGGTGCGCCCACCAGCTTGGTCACATACCAGGGGATGAACCCCACCGTGTTCCAACGGTTGCGGAATTTCCAGTTCGTGTGCGCGGTGATGGTAATCATCCCCAGCAGGCTGCCCAGCACGATGATGCGGATGGGCGGCAGCGGCTCGTCGGTGACGCTACCCAGCGCGGCTTCCAGCCCGCGCAGGGTTTCCACTGCGGCGCCCAGCTCGGGCGGTTCGCGGTCGAGCGAAGTGAGCACGGAATCCAGATAAAGATTTGCCAGGCGCAGGTCGCGCGGCGCAAGTTTCAGATCTGCCAGCGTGGCAACCAGGGATTCGACTTCCGCGCGCAGGAGCGAATAGTCGGGCAGAATCGCTGCTTCTGCATCCGTCGTGGCATCTGGCGCTGCTGCCGCAGCAGCGGTAGCGCGACCAGCAGCTTCGGCCGCTTCAGTCATCGCCAGCAGCACCCGATGGACCTCGCGCTGCGCCTGCTGGCGTTCGAGCCACTGCTGTCGGCTGAGAGCCGTTTCCGGGTCGAAGTCGCCAAACGCCCAGACCGTGTAACCGATCAGGCCGATGGCGCCCAGAATCTGCAGCACAAGAAATCCGAGCACCAGCCGGATGCGGCGGTGCACCAGATGAATGTCCCGCGGGCTGAGTGCGACCAGCACGTCGTATAGCTTACGCCAGGCCGCTTCCAGCAGGCCGGCGCTGTTCGGGCGGGCGCCGGATTTGGCGACCTGCCGGCGGAGTTGGGCGAGGTCGCGTTCGAGTTCGCTCAGCCAGCCCTGCACCAACGTGCGCCGCCGGGCGGGCAGGGCGTCGGCCTGCTGGCGGATGTCCTGGTAGATGTCCTCCTGTTCCTGGACAGCTTGGTGGAGCAGCTCGCGTTCGCTGACAGCCATGGTGCCTCCTGGAAGATTGCAGAATTCAGTCCGGCGGCAGCGGGCTTTGCACGTCGCTCGGGACGCGCGCGGCTTCGGTGCCGCTGGCGACGATCAAAATCGTGTCATCTATGGCGGTGACGTACAGGCCCTTGCGAATCTCGACGCGAGTCCATTTTCCCTTCTGCTCGAGCCCGGCATCTATCTCGCGGACTTCCGCTGCTGCGCCCGGGATGTGCGCAAGAATCCTCTCCAGCGCGCCGGCCCGCGGGTGGCGGTAACCTTTGTTCTTGGCGACGTTCTTCCGGCCGCTGGACACCGCCGCGAGCTGCGGGGATATCACCGCGAGCAGATCTTCCGAGGACGAATTTGCTGCGCCGTGGTGCCCGGCCTTGTAGAAGGTCACGTTGCGGATGCGGGGTTTGATGCGCGGGTCTTCGACGAGCCGGTGTTCCAGTTCTTGTTCAGCGTCGCCGGTGAACAAAAAGCGCAAACGGTTGTAGCGCACGCGCAGCACCACGGAGTTATTGTTGACGTTCGGGTCGTCGCCGAAGCCGGCGGGAATCAGCAGCTCACTGGCCACGTTTGACGCGGGGCAGAAATCGGCAGCCAGGCGCGCCGGAAAGTCGGTAGCGCGGATATAGGTCAGTGTGCCGGCGGCGTGCTGCTGTTCGGCTTCGCTGCGGATGTTCTGGAACAGATTGGTGTAAGGCCTGCCATTGTCCACAAACTTCGTCACGGCGAAGTTACGCAGCACCCAGTGCATCGAAGCCACATGATCCTCGTGCGGATGCGTGGCTACGACGACTTCGAGCCTCGGCTGCTCGCCCGGGACCAGCGCGCGAAGCTGCTGCCGAAAGGCGCTCCTGCTGCCCGGATCGAAATGCGCACCGGAATCAATCAGCAGCCGATGGGGAACCGGCCGGTGGGGGCAGACAACCAGAATGGCGTCTGCCTGCCCCACATTGAAAATATAAATGCGCAGCTCGCCATCCACCCGCGCCGCCTCGGTCGCGCCGCCCAGCAGAAACACCAGCACCACCGCCGGCAACCACGCCGGCAAGCAGAGCCTGCCCCTCTGGCAGCGAATCAGTTTCATGCGCCGACGCGCCTTCCAACCCCACGGCTCGGTCGCGTGCTGAAATGCCTCGAACAGTAATCCTCCAATTGATAAAGGGCAAGTTATATTTCCACAGGAAGGCCGGCGAGCGGGACGGGCATTCAGAGCACTTCACAGACTTTCACAAAGCATCTTGACAACCTAGATTAATGCATCTTATCCTATCATGTTAACCCCGCTTAACAGAAATGAGGCGTGGCCATGAAGGTGTCGGCAAGTCGCAGTCTTGCTTATCTCGGTCTGGGCGTGCTGACCGTCCTGGCGGCGGTCGCACTGTTCCGGTGGGGCGGCATGCACGCGGGGGTGCGTGCCGCCCTTGATGTTTCGCAGCAGCAGGAGGAGATGCACGGTGCGAGCCACCACCGCCCGCCCACCAAGGGCAGCGAAGCCTATCAATATGCCTACCCGCGCCGACGGCTGCCCGCCGAAGCAGTTTATGACCCGACGCCACCTCCACCTACGCCAATAGACCAGAAGGTCCACGAATACGAGCTGGTCATTACTGAGGACCTGACGCACGAAGTTGCTCCCGGCGTCGAGATGACCGCCTGGGCGTTCAACGGCACCGTCCCCGGGCCGGTGCTGCGCGGGCGCGAGGGCGACTTGATGCGCATAAAACTGGTGAACCACGGCAAGCTGCCGCACACCATTCACTTCCATGGCATCCACCCGGCGGAGATGGACGGCGTCTTCGAGCTGGTGCCGCCCGGGGGCGAATTCACCTATGAATTCGTGGCCCGGCCTTATGGGGTGTTCCCCTACCACTGCCACTCGATGCCCACCAACCAGCACATCCACAACGGCCTGTACGGAATGATGATTATTGACCCGCGCGAAGGCCGGCCGCCGATGCGCGAGCTGGCCATGGTCATGAGCGCGTTCGACCTGGACCGCGACGGCGAAGCCGATTTTTACGCCTGGAACGGAAAAGCCTTTCAGTATGCCGATCACCCCATCGAGCTCGAAGCCGGCGAAAAAGTCCGCATGTACGTGATGAATATTTTCGACGAGTCTATGGCGCCGCACATCCACGGCAACATGTTCAACCTGATCCGCTCGGGCACGGCGCTGAAGCCGCACGAGTTGACCGACGTGGTCAGCCTGGGCATCGCCGAGCGCGCCATTCTCGAATTCCAGTACGATCATCCCGGGCCGTACATGTTCCAGTGCCACTTCACCGAGCACATGGAGCTCGGCCTGATGGGCTGGTTCCAGGTACGGGATCCGAAGATCAACCGCGCCGCACGGCCAACCCGGGGTGCGGTTGCAGCGGACAGGGTAGGGAACTGAGCGATGAAATCGCGCGCCGCAGTCTGGGCCAGTTTCCTGTTGCCAGTTGTGTTGCTGGGCGCACTGCTGCTGTGGTTCTGGCGTTCGACCGGCGGGCTGCGCTTTCAGGCCCCGGCGCCAATCGAAGACCTGGCTTTCGAGCGCGTCCTGTTTCTGCCGGCTACGAACGGGAACACCGAGCGCATCGTCGCCCACGTGCGCAACGTGGGGCCCGAACCAGTCACCATCGCCCACGTGCAGGTCGGCTGGTTTAACCGCGCCAGTTGGGATTTCCGGGTCCAGCCCTCGCCCACCATCCCGCGGCTCGGCACCGCCCGGGTGACGATTTCTTATCCGTGGACCGAAGGCGAGCCGTACGAAATCGTTTTGTTCAGCCGCAACGGCATCCCCTTCGTTCACGAAGTCGAAATTGCCACCGCGACGCCGCAGTTCACCGCGCAAAGCTTCGCGCAATTCTCCATGCTGGGCATCTACGTGGGACTGCTGCCGGTTTTCCTGGGAATTCTGTGGCTGCCTTTCCTGCGCGAGCTTGGGCCGCGCGCCCATGGCTTTCTACTCAGCCTGACCATCGGCCTGTTGGTCTTTCTCGGCGTGGATGCGTTGGCCGATGCACTGGAAGAAGGCGCGGAGCTACCCGGGCCGTATCAGGGGGTGGCGGTGATAGTCATCGGCGTCTCGCTGAGCCTGCTGGGACTGTACGCGCTCTCGCGCACGATTGAGGACCGGCAGCAGCGCCGTGGCGGGAACATGTCGCTGACGGTGGCCTACCTGGTGGCGTTTGGCATCGGGGTGCATAACCTGGGCGAAGGACTGGCCATCGGCGGCGCCTACGCGCTGGGCGAGGTCGCCACCGGGGCCCTGCTGATCATCGGCTTCATGATTCACAACCTCACCGAAGGCATCGCCATCGTGGCACCGATTGTGCGCATGGAGCTGGGCGGGCGGCGCTGGCTGCATCTGGTCTGGCTGGGTCTGCTGGCCGGGCTGCCCACGATTGCGGGGACTTCGATGGGCGCGTTTGCGCCTTCGCCGGTGCTGGCGGTGCTGTTCCTTTCCGTCGGTGCCGGGGCGGTTTTTCAAGTGGTGCTGGAAATTATCGGCCAGATGCGCAGGGAGGGCGCGCTGGTCTTTGCACAGCCGGTGAACGTGACCGGCTTCGTTGCCGGCCTGGCGGTGATGTACATCACCGGGTTGCTCGTGGCCGCCTGATTTGCAATTCCCCCGCCGCGTTCCGGCGCCGTGGTGTTCCGGCCGCGGCGCAGCCAACCAGGAGAATGGTCAAAGTGAGCACAAAATCCACATACGTGCAGAAACTGTTTTATCTGACCGGCCTGACGCTGGCATTTGTGCCGCTGTCGGAGCCTGCGGCCACGCGCGCCGGCGAACCGGAAGAAAAGATTTCCTGCGCGGCCGGGCGTCAGGCGGAAAGCGCCGTCCGCAGCAAGGAAAGCGGGGCAGGCAGTGACGGACACAGCGGTCTGTCTGCCTTGCCGGCTTCTCTGTGGCCCCAGAAGGAAAACGGGGTCACCCCGCCGCCGGCGATTTACTGGCAGCCGCCCTCGCAATCCGGGCCGCGCACGAGCTCGCCCGGCCCACCACAGACTGCTTCGCCGGCGGCGCCCATCGCCGACAACAGCTTCTTGATTGAGGAAGCCTACAATCAAGAATACGGCGTGGTTCAGCACATCAACGCTTTCCAGCGCAACCGCAACGGCGATTGGGAATACACCTTCACCCAGGAGTGGCCAATCCAGGCGGCGCCCAAGCACCAGCTCAGCTACACGCTGGCGGCACTGAACTACGCTGAGTTTGCGGGGACGGGCGGCGGTTTCGGTGACATCCTGCTGAACTACCGCTACCAGTTCGTCGGCTACGACGGTGGCCCGGTGGCGTTTGCGCCGCGCGTCAGCCTGCTGCTGCCGACGGGTGATCCGCGCTTTGGCCGCGGAGCCGGGGGCGCCGGAGTGGAATTCAACCTGCCGCTCAGCCTCACAGTGAGCAACCGGTTCGTCACCCACTTCAACGCCGGCGGCTCGATTGTCCCCGACGCGGAAAATTCCGCCGGTGATGAAGCCGCGGCCTATGGTTATTTCGTTGGGCAAAGTTTCATCTGGCTGGCGCATCCGCGCTTCCATCCGCTGCTGGAAATCCTGTTCTCGAGCCAGCAGGCAGTAGCCGGCCCAGGCGATGCCGTCTGGGAAAACAGCGTCGTCATCAACCCGGGCTTCCGCTGGGCGCATAATTTCGCGAATGGTTTGCAGATCGTGCCCGGAATTGCGTTTCCGGTAGAAGTCGGCCGCGCGAGGCGGGGCGAATGGGGAGTTTTTCTGTATTTGAGCTTCGAGCATCCCTTCACGTCGTCGCGATAGTTTCGCTGCAGCTGCTGAGCCTCAGCAGCCTCTGCACGAGGTTCTTCACACCGAGAGCTGAGGAAAACGAAGGTGGTGCTGTGTGCCGGGTAAATCGGCAGCAACGAAGCCCGTGGCCATTTTAGCTCGCCTTGTGCTGACACTGGCTCTACCGGGTGTGGCGTTGTTTGCTGCGGCCGGCCGGTTGGACCTGCCTTTTTTCTGGGCCTGGCTCAGTTTTTTTTCCGCCGCCACGCTGGTTAATCTGGTCAGCATCCTGCACGAAGATTCGACGCTGCTTGTTTGTTCAGGAGCGTTTGCTGCTCTCCGAACTGGAAGGCTTCGCTAGCTACGCCGCACGCGTTCCTTCGCGTTTGGTTCCCCGCGTCTGGTAATGGCCAGCGCATTCTGGCTTCGGATTTGCTCCCATCCAGGAGAGTGGGAGAGCGATACTGCGCTTGCGGGTGGCACCGGGCTGCCCCGGCGGCAGCCGGTAGTTCTTATCGTGGTGTAATTTACGCCGAAACGGCGCAGCCTTTTCCGTCCCTGCCGCCCATATCTGGATTGGCCGCTCCAGATTCTGAGTTCTGTCTGCTGCGCCGCCTGCTCTTACGACCGCGCCATACTCCGCAACCGATGCGTCTCCGCGCCCGCAAATCCGCCGCAAAGGAGTGTCCGCGATGAATCCTACCGTCGAGCAACGTGGGCCTCGCTACAGCATGGAAGAACTGCGCCGCGCCGCTCGCGAAATGCGCGCTATGAATCTCACAGCCATTTACGCCGCCGGTTCCGGCCATCCGGGCGGGACGCTCTCCATCATGGACCTCGCCGCCGCGCTCTACCTGCGCGTGCTGAACCACGACCCGAAGCTGCCGGAATGGCCCGACCGTGACCGCGTGTTCTGGTCGGCGGGACACAAGGCCCCGGCGCTGTATGTCGCGCTGGGCATGGCGGGCTATTTCCCGATGGAAGACGTGGTGCTGTTACGGCAGCTCGGACAGCCCTTCGAAGGTCATCCGAACCGTCTGAAGCTGCCGGGCGTCGAAGTTTCCAGCGGCTCGCTCGGACAGGGTCTCGGCGTGGCCGTCGGCGCAGCGCTGGCGGGCAGGCTGGCCGGGAAACCATATCGCGTTTACTGCATCATGGGTGACGGCGAGCAGCAGGAAGGCAACATCTGGGAAGCGGCCATGGCCGCCGGGCACTACAAGCTCGGCAACTTGTGCGCCATCGTGGATAAGAATCGCCTGCAGATTGACGGCTGGGTCAGCGAAGTCATGAACGTCGACCCGCTGGCCGATAAGTACCGCGCGTTCGGCTGGAACGTGATCGAACTGGACGGCCATAACATGGAAGAAATTGTCGCGGCGCTCGAGCAGGCGCGAAGCTGCGAGGACCAGCCCACGGTCCTGATTGCGCACACGGTCAAGGGCAAAGGCGTTAGCTTCATGGAAAACGAAGCCTCCTGGCACGGCGTGGCACCGAAAAAGGAACAGTTCGAAAAAGCCATCCCTGAGTTGCTGTGCCCGGAATTCCCGCGCGAGCGCGTGGATCGCCTGTTGGCCCGCGCCGCTGAAAACGCCAAAGAAACCGCCCTCCGCACCCGCAAGGCGATTCCGCAGTTCCGCCGCGACTACTGGTGGAACGCCGGCCCGGCCATGAAGGTCGAAATGGACCCGACGCGCATGGGCTTCGGCCGCGGCTTGGAAATCGCTGGAGAAGATCCCCGCGTGGTCACCATTCACGCCGATATCTCCAGCTCGATCCGCATCACCGATTTTGAGGCCAATCATCCGGAACGTCTGCGGCGCGTGTTCAGTGTGGGCATCGCCGAGCAGAACATGATGGGCGTGGCCGCCGGACTGGCCCGCGCAGGCTTTATCCCGGTCACCGGCACCTACGGCGTGTTTGCCGCCGGGCGCTGCTGGGATCAGATTCGCACCACCATCTGTTATTCGAACCTGAACGTGAAAATCGCCGGCGCGCACGGCGGCATCAGCGTCGGCCCGGACGGAGCGACGCACCAGGCGCTCGAGGAGATCTCGCTGATGAGCATTCTGCCCCGCATGCACGTGGCGGTGCCGTGCGACTCGGTCGAGACGCAGAAGGCCACCATTCACTGCCTGCTCCAGCTGAACGGCCCGGCCTACATCCGCTTCGCGCGCGAAGCCACTCCAATTGTCACGACCGCAGACACTCCATATCGCTTTGGTGTGGCAAATGTGATCCGCTATCGCGGCGAGCGTAAAACTTTCCTTGAGGCCTTCGAGACGTTTCTCTCGCCTGATTACGCCGGCGAAGACGAAGAGGCCAGCATCGTTGCCTGCGGCCCGATGGTGCCCGAGGCGATGCGCGCCGCCTGGATCTTGAAAGAAGAGCACGGCCTGGAAGTCCGGGTGGTGAATATGCACACGGTGAAGCCGCTGGATCTAGGCGCGATTGTGCAGGCGGCAGCACAAACTCGCGTTATCGTCACCGCCGAAGAGCATCAGCTGGGCGGCTTCGGCAACATCATCGCCGGTGCGATACTGAAGCATCGGCGGCACTTCACCCGCCCGCTGCTGTTTGACATGGTGGGCGTGCGCGACCGCTTCGGGCTCTCCGGCAAACCCTGGGAGCTGGTGCAGCACTTCGGACTGACCGCGGAACACATTGCCGAGCGCGTCCTGAAGCTGTGCGAGCGCCGCCACGCTACGGTGACCGGCCGGGCCGTAGCCACGCGGGTGGAAGCTTCCCTGGAATGCAGCCGCTGCCATCGCCGGGTGCCCATCGGCGAGTTCTTCATTGAGGCGGGAATGCCTTGCGATGAACTCTGCGCCGATTGCGAACGACGCTCCCCCGAAAGCTGTCACACCTGCCGCAGCTCGTGGGTCGTGGCGAACCCGAACTTTGCGTTCCTGTGCCGCGACTGCCGCGAGGTCGTTGTTACCTGCTGATGCACTGGCCAGAGCTTGCTGAGGGTTCCAGCCGCGAGGCCTGAATCTGCCCATAACCGGGTGCGTCAAGCTCTGAGTCGGCCGGAGCTGGCTTCCCCTGATCCCGCGCCGCGGCACAAGAATTTCTTGACGCCCACCGGGCCCGCGACGATACTCCTGCCGGGCCACCCTGTGCAGTACGTCTTCAACTTCTACCTCTTCGTCCGCCTGGCGTTGCTGTTTGTGCCCGTGCTCGTGGGCGCAAGCTTCACGCTGCACAGCTGGGAAGGAGTCTGCACGCCGGAGTGGCGTTCGCTTTACGTGATCTCCGCCGTCATTTTCCTGATGGAGCTGTACGCACTGTTTCTTGCAAGGAAGACGCGGTTCCAGTCTTTCTGGAGGATGCCGGTGCGCACCGAGTTATCCCCCACCGTGCTGGACAGCCAGCGGTCGTTCGTGGAAATCCTCTGCGCAGTTTCAGCCGGTATTCTGGTGCTTGCCTTTGAAGGCGGCAACGTGGTGGCCCGCTGGCCGGCAAAATTGTCGCTCGGGCTGGCGGTGCTGCTGACCTTTTTCTACCTTGATGTCCTGGGCGGGAGCATCGCCGCCGACAAAGACCAGCACGGGTTTCAGCAGGTGGCGCTGTTTCCCGGGCGGTATGCGATTCTGCAAATCCTGCTCAACCTGATCTATTGGAGTTTTCTTTATGGGCTGGCCTATTCGGTACTGGCCGGGGAATAGGGCGAAGAACAGGCGGTGATTCATGCCCCTGGGAGTCGCACAAGAGGTGCTCGCTGAGCACGGAATCTGCGGGTTCCGGGATGATGCGCGGCAGGCTCTGAATGCCTACCTTCAACTTTTCCGCAGCGCAGATGAATTTGAGCGCAGCTTACGCGAGAATCTGGTGGCCAGCGCCGGGGCTGAGCTGGCCTGCTTCCGAGTCGCAGGCTTTGGTGCGCTGCCGGCAAACGAGCGAGTGCTGGTCAGCCAGCAAGACGTCGCATTCGCCATCGAAGTGGCCGACACCGCTTCTACGGTCGAGTGCTACACCATTCGCGCGGCAAGCGAGCGAAACATCCGCATGACCGACCTCTTCCTGTGGACGGGCGACGCCGCGAAGGCGCAGGTGCTGATTGGGGCGCCGCCGGCTACGTGGAGGAACATGCGCCCAGCGCAGCTTGCGGCGGCTCTGGCCGGAGGTTTCGAGACCCTGTCCACTCGCTGGCAAGAACTTTCCGGCCGCTTGGTGTACACGCAGGCTGCCAGACACCGCACGGTTTATTTCGCCTGCCTGCGCATGTGCACCCTCCTGGATCTATCGTTGAAGGACACCTTCGGTGAGATGAATGTCGCGCGAGAGGGCCTCAGGCTGTACTAAACGACCGCACAACTCTCGCGGCACAGCAGATCGGCAGCGTCCGCCGAACCCTGTTGCCGCAGGGCGTTGCCGGCCACAGTTCGCTACGGCTTGCGCGTGGCGCCGGAGTGCTCCTCGTCGTCGCGGCACTCATAGACTTTCTTCAGGGTAGGCGCTTCGCGGTCTTCCTTCTCCATTTCCAGGACGATTTGCGTGAGCTTTCCCTTCATCTGGTGAAAGTCTGAGGAATCGTCCACGGACTGCTCCTGCCGGGGCAGGTAGGTGATTTCCGAGAACGTCACCGCCATGCGCTCGTAGAAGGGAGGGTGGGTGCGAAACCAGCTCAGGCCGGTGACATAGCCCCTTTCCTGGGCCATCTTGTCGAAGAAGCTGATGAAGCCGCGGGTGTTGTAGCCGGCTTTCCAAAGATACTGCGTGCCGAGAATGTCCGCTTCCATTTCGTACTCGCGACTGACGCCGAGCAGGTCGAGGCTCAAAATCAGTCCCAGGCCGAAGAAACCGTACTGCAGCGCATAGGCGGCGCCGATGGAAGCCACGCCGCCGGTCAGCACAATGGCGGCAATCTGAGCCGCCTGATAAATGAGGCTGGCGATGGTAGCGCGTTTCATCAGCCGGTGACCGTGGCGCGCGGCGGCGTGGGCAATTTCGTGCGCCATAACGCCGGCCAGCTCCGCTTCCTTCTCGGCCTTCATGATCAATCCGGTGTTGATGAACAGGAAGCCGCCGGGCAAGGCGAAGGCGTTGATTTCTTCGCTTTTCAATACCGTAACCTGCAGCGGGATTTGCAGGTCGGAATTCTGGGCGATGCGCCGGGCCAGGCTCCGAACGTAGCCGACCACCGCTTCGTCTTCCACTTCCGGCGGCAGTAGCCCGTTGCGGCGCATCTCTTCGATGGCTTCACGGCCGCGCTGGATGTCGTCGGCTTGGTCTTCGAACGTGCCGTTGCGGAAGCCGATGTCGCGGAAGTCGCCGAACTTGCGCTGCTGCGCCTGTCCCGATTGAATTTTCTGGATTATCTGCCGTTGCTCAGCGGGCCATTCTTCCAGGACTTTCAGCTTGGCGAACAGATTGTCGTACCTGATGTTCAGGCCCTGTTCGAGAGCCAGTCTTGTTTCGGCCAGTTCCTTGCGAAGTTCCTGGATGCGGCAGTGCAGGTCGTGTCGGCGCTTTTCGGTGTCGCGGGCTTCCTGCTGCTGGTGAAGTTCTTTCAGGGCATTTTGCGCTCGCTCGATCTCCTTTTCGATGCGGTCGCGCTGGCCCTCCAATTGTGCCTGCTCTTTGGCTTTTTCCTGTTCCAGTGATTTACGGTGCTGTTCGATGGATGCTTTGGAGATGTTCAGCTCGATGGCGTTCTCGAACAGCCACAGGTACGGCTGCTCCAGCAGCTCGGCGAGCGTCTGTGGCGGCTTGGAGAATTTCTGCGGCGCCTGCTGTGCCCGACCGGGTGCGGCGGCGGGAAACACGAGCAGCAAGCTGAGTACAATGGCAAGAGCTTGTCGCATGGCACCTCCCGAATGCCGAGAACCGCGGCTGGAACTTTCGCGTGTCGCTTCTTCTATTTTAGATGCAGGCACGACAGAAAAGCACGACGACAAGCGCAGAAATCCACTTGGGAGAGAGGTTACGCGCGAGGGCGCCGGCACATAGGTATAATGTGCAGGCTGAATTGCGGGAGGCGATATGGCACTGCGGGGATGGGTTGCAGGGGCTGGGCTGCTGTTGTGCGCGGTGGCGGCGGTTGCGCAGCAACCGGCGGCTCGCGCCCACGAACCGGAGCCACCTTCGCCCGACGCCGTCATTTCCAAGTACGTGGAAGCGCTCGGTGGAAAAGATGCGCTGGAGAGACACACTTCGCGCGTCCTGCGAGGCACCGTGGAAATTGAAGGCCTCAGCGTGCTGGGCACCATCGAGATTTTTGCCAGAGCGCCGAATCTGGTCTTCGCAGAAATCAATCTGCCCGGCGTGGCCCTAATCCGGCAAGGCTACGACGGAGCAGTGGCCTGGGAAGAAGGGCCGCGCGGCCTTCGAATCCTGGAAGGCGAGGAGCTAGCCGAAGTGCGCCGCGACGCTGAATTTCATGCGCAGCTCAAGCTGCGCGAACTCTATCCGACGTTGCGCGTCTTGCGCCGCGAGGTTGTGGGAGAACGCAGCGCGTGGCTTCTGGAAGCCGTTCCGGAGAATGGCCGGCCGCAACGGATGTGGTTCGACACCGAATCGGGCCTGTTGCTGCAAACGCAGAGTCAGCGGCAAACCCCTGAAGGCCCGGTGGTCCTGACCGTCACGCAGCAAGATTACCGTTCGGCCGATGGAATCATGATCCCGCGGTTGATTCACCAGCGCTCGCCCCAAGTCACGCTTATCATCCGTTTTCTTCAGGTGGAGCATGGCGTATCTATCGAGGACGTCAGGTTCGGCCCTCCAAAGGCCCAGCAAGATTCATCGGTGCCACCTCCTCCACAACACTGAAGGGCCGCAGCACCGATGCGGTGCGCGAATTTAAGGCCGACCTGTGCTGTGACGCTGGCAGTGCCACCGCTGCGCCCGTCCGCCGCGCCCTGAATTCGCTCCGCGAATCCGCCGCCCGCGCCGGCAACCGACCGTCTAATTCCTGCTGATTGAGGCAGGAAACTTCTTTGGGAGACCCTGAGCCGCTGCCGCTCAAGGCTCGCTTACCACAGAGAAGCAGAGTGCGCAGAGGGATGCGGGGCCCGCAACGTCTCAATCCTTATCGGCAAGCCCGTCGTCAGCTTCCGGGGAGGGGGCGGGGCCCAACGCAGGTTTCGGTTGCCGTGCGATTTTCAGCACTTCGGCTGGTTCCGGTTCTACCGGCTTCAAGTGCTTGCCGATGCGCACCGCTCCGAACACGACCAGCAGGTTCGTCACCAAGATAATTGCGAACGTCAGCGTGGGCAGAAATGCGAATTCGTCGCCACGACCTTCAAACACCTGAATCGCCAGCACGGCAGTAATCAACCCGCGGGGCATCATCCACAAAACGATTTCCTGCTCATGGCTTTTCATTTCCCGCCACGACCACTTGCTCGCCTTCACCGCCAGCCAGCGCGCCAGCAGCAGCGCGCCCATCGTGCCCAGCATCGGCAGCAGATAGCCCCGCAGCCCCTCGAATTGCACCACTACGCCCAGCAGGACGAAGAAAAACGTCCGCACCAGGAACGACAGCTCGGAATGGAACGTCAGCACGCGCTGGTGATGGTCCTCCGACATCGTCTCCATGCCTACGGCCGCTTCCACGATTTCCGGTTTGATGCCCGGGAAGTTGGCCAGGGTCAGCCCGAAGCCCAGCGCCGCAATCAGCCCGCTGGCGTCCAGCGCCTCGGCCCCGGCATACAGCAGCAGTACCACGGCAAACGTGAGCACGTTCCAGAAGCGCTGCTCGCTTAACGCCGGCAGCAGCCGCGACCACAGCACCCCAGCCGCCAGTGCCATCACCAGCGAGATCAGCATCTTGCCCAGGAAGCCGCCCACCAGCGAGGAGACCAGCGAGCCGCCGGTGCCCAGCGCGTCGAGCAGCACGGCCACCGTGAGCACCGCCAGCACGTCGCCCAGCGACGCTTCAATCAGCAGCGTGACGCGGGGCGGCTCGCGCAGCTTCATCTGCTGCAACACCGGCAGCACGATGCTCGCGCTGGTGCACGACACCACCGCCGCAGCCAGCACCGCGGAGCGCAAGGGAATACCCAGGCTCAGGTGCATGACCCCGCTTACCAGCGCCAGCGTGAAGCCGTACGACAGCAGCCCCAGCACCGTGCCCCCCGGAAAATGCCGCAGCGTGCGGCTCAGGTTCAGTTCCAGGCCGCCTTCAAACAGAATCAGAACCAGCGCCAGGGTACCGAAGGCTTCGGTGATGGTGCGGAATTCGGCTGCCTCCACCAGATTCAGCCCCGGACCCAGCAGCAGCCCGATGGCCATCAGCACTACTACGTCGGGTACCCGCGTCCGCTGGAACTGCCGGTTGGCGATGAACGCCAGCACCAGCAGCCCGCCCAGCAGGGCAAAAAACGCCGTCAGGTTCATCTCAGCATTCGCTCCGGAGTGGGCCGGGCATCCGGCTGAAGAAATGCGAATTTACACGCCCGCGCCGAAGCCGCACACGTGCGTCTTCGGGCTTGAATTGGGAATGGGAGTGGAACAGCGCAACCCCGCGCATCATCTCCCCTGTGAGGCCCACCTTGCTGAATTCTAGCATCAGTTAAGCAAGCTTGCGCCCTCGGTGCGAGTATCCCCAGCCACATCTTATCCTGCGGTTGATGCATCGGGCGCGCTGAGCTGTCCCGGGTGTCCACCGCGGTCCACGGTTGGCCTCGGCTGGCGCACAGCTTTCACAACAAACTGCCACCAACACGGAAATTGCCTCCGCATGGTCCGCCGGGGGCACAGAATGCGCATTGCGCGGCCGATTCACTCTGAACAACAGAACCCCCATCTCCAACAACAGAAACAGGGGCCTGCCCTTCAGGGTCTTTTAGCGGGAAAACCACGACGCAGACATTGATGTCCCATGCGGTCCAGTCCGACCCCGACCCTGGCCTCGCGGAAGCCGGAGGCACGCAAAAATTCTGAGTTGAAAAGGGGAACCTGGCGTGGCCCTGAAAAAGCCCCTACAAATTGGCTGCCGACGAAGTCGCCCGCTGAGTCGCAGGCGGAACTGGCGACCTGCAACAGATGGTTACCGGAGCGGGCGGAGCGGAGTCTGGTCGCCCTGGCCCAATCCTGTCGAGGAGATTGGTGGACGGCATGGGATTCGAACCCACGACCTCCTCGTTGCGAACGAGGCGCTCTCCCAACTGAGCTAGCCGCCCACCGGCGCTACTTCATACTAGCAGAGCAATTGAGGGTTTCCAATTCGTCGGCCGTTCGTGCGGATTGCAGATTCGTTTGCTGTCTTGCACCGACCACACTGCCCCGGCTCAAAACGAATACTTGCGGAAAAGTTTCAGCCGGGTCATGGCCGGGCCGCTTCGCGGGCCTGTCTTTGAGCCATAACCTTCTTGGCCTTTTCGTACAGGGCGCGCGCCTCGGGAATGACCTCGATAGCCTTGGCCACCTGGGGATCGAAATCCAACTCGACGCGGAACGCTTCGTCAATGCCGAACACGGACATGAACAGCTCTTTTTTGATCTTGCGCGCAATCCAATCCCGGTTGCCCTGAATCTCGGCTTCGCTGTAGGGCACGTTTTTCTGGTCCAGGTAGTGCCGGAACTCGTTCAACACGGCTTCAGTGACCTCAAAGCTGCGGGTGACCTTGGGTGCCGGGCGCAGCGCCAGGTAGTAACGGGTGAAGCCGCCGACGCCGACTTCCAGCGGGAAGAAGACGTCGCGGCGGTAGAGCCGCGACTGGAACTCATTGGGCTTCGGCGTGGGCACGACAACATCGGGCGTGATGCCGCCGCCGCCGAACACCTGCCGCCCGCTGTCCGTCAGCCGCACGTCGTGGTTTTCGTTGTTCAAAGTCTTTTCGCGGTTGTAAAGGTAATCGTAGATCGAGACGCTTTTGTAGTCGCGCTGGATCAGCCGCCCCGAGGGCGTGTACCACTTCGCGGTAGTCATCGCCAGGCCGGTGTTCTCGCTCAGATTGAACAGGTTCTGCACCAGCCCCTTGCCGAAAGTCGTCTCACCGACGATCAGGCCGCGGTCGTGGTCCTGAATCGCACCGGCCACGATCTCGGAAGCCGAGGCGCTGACTGAATTCACCAGCACCACCAGGGGCACCTCGTTGCCGCGGTTGCCGCGCATCGCGAAATAGCGCCGCTCCTGCGAAGCCCGTCCGCGGTGGCTGACGATGAGCTGGTTCTTCTCCAGGAACATGTCGGCCACGGCGACGCCTTCGTTCAGCAGCCCGCCGGGGTTGTTCCGCAGGTCGAGGATCAGCCCCTTCAGGTTCTCGGCGTCGAGTTTCCGCAGGGCTTGCTGCAGTTCGCGGTCGGTGGTTTCGTTGAAGCCGTTGACGCGGATGTAGCCAATGCCCGGCTCCAGCAAGAACGCGTAATCCACCCCCGGCCGGGGGATTTCGTCACGCGTGACGGCGAATTCGAGCGGTTCCAGTTCGCCTTCGCGGCCCACGCTCACCCGCACCACCGTGCCCTTGGGGCCTTTCAGCAGGTCGGCCACTTCCATAGTGCTCAGCCCGTCGGTGGGCGTGTCGTCCACTTTCAGAATCACATCGCCCGGGCGGATGCCGGCGTTATACGCCGGCGAGCCGACGAACGGAGCCAGCACAATTGTGCGCCCGTCGCGCGGAGCTACCTGCATGCCCACGCCGTAGTATTTCCCGCGCTGGTCTTCGCGAATCAGGGTAAACTGGCGGGCGTCGAAGAAGCTCGAATGGGGGTCCAGCACGCGCAGCATGCCCGGGATGGCGCCCTGATACACCATCTCGTTAATCTCCACCGGGTCGGCGTAATTCTCTTCCACGATGGCCAGCACACGGGTGAACTGCCGGACCGATTCCTGGACCTGGTCGGTTCCGACCGCGGTGGCTCGCACCGAGGGCCCGTAGATGCCGCCGAGCAGAGCCGCCCCCAGGACTACGGCTATCGCCAGCATGGCGCCGCGCGTGTTTGAGTTCATCGTTCCCGCTCCTGAGCCACTCGCTTCTCGCAGTATAGCACAGCGCCCCCGAATGTTTGACACCCCAAAAGCCCTCTCATATGATGCACGAAGAGGCACATTGGCTGTGGGCCCGATCGGCGTCCAAGAGATGATTTTCGTTTTCGTGCTGGCCCTGCTCATCTTCGGGCCCCGCAAACTGCCCGAGCTGGGCCGCACGGTCGGCAAGGCGCTTGCCGAGTTTCGCCGCGCCTCCGCTGAAGTGCGCCTGGCGGTCGAGGACGAGATGCGCGAGCTCGAACGGCAGGCCCGCGAACTGGCCCGCGAAGCCGAGCGCGCCGTCAGCAAAGCGCAGGACGACTCCCCGTCGGCCGGACGACAAGCAGGTGCCGGCGCCATTGACCCCACCACCGGAGCGCCGCCGCACCCACCTGGCGCGGCCGGCCCGGCGGAATCCACCTGATGGCCACCGTCAATCAAGCCGCGCCTCCTTCGGCACACGACGACGATTCGGCCGACAAGATGTCGTTCTTCGACCACCTGGCCGAGTTGCGCATGCGCCTGCTCTGGTCCCTGCTGGCTGTTGGCATCGGCTTTGCCGCAGGTTTTTCCGTCGCCGAGCAGGCCTTCAATTTTCTGGCCCGGCCGATGATGCAGGCCTTCGCGCAGGCCGGCTACACCGACAAGCAGATGATTTTCACGAATCCGCTCGGAGCGCTCAGGCTCTACATCGCGGTGGGCCTGTACCTGGGCATCGTGCTGGCGCTGCCGGTGGTGCTGTACCAACTGTGGCGGTTCGTCGCGCCGGGCCTGTATCGCAACGAGCGCCGCGCGGTGGGCCTGTTTCTGTTCTCTTCGATTTTTCTCTTTCTGGCGGGCAGCGCGTTTGGCTACTACATCTTGCTGCCCGTCACGCTGACCTTTCTCATCAGCCTGCAAGGAAACTTCACGCCGATGATCAGCATCAACGAATATTTCGACGTGGTGCTGGTGATCCTGTTGGGGCTGGGCGTGGTGTTTCAGTTGCCGATTCTGATTTTCTTCCTGTCGCTGTTTGGCATCGTGACGCCGGCGTTCTTGTGGAGGAATTTTCAGTACGCGGTTCTTTTGATTGCGCTGATTGCGGCGATCGTCACGCCGACCACTGACATCGTGACGATGACCGTCTTCATGGTGCCGATGCTGGCGCTGTACGTGCTCGGCATCGGCGTCTCCTATCTGGTTGTGCGCCGGCGCAACGCCGGCGATGCCGCCTGGATCCGCCGATGATGGAACTCCGCCACCCCGGGCCTGCCAGCCTTTTCTGCCCGCGTGGCCGCGTCATCCGCGCCCGGCGCAGCGCAGCGCTGCTGGCCGTTGCGCTTGCGCTTTTGTTCGCTGCCTGCGAGAAGGAGTCCGCGTCTTCGGCCGCGGGACCTGCGGCTGCTGCCGGGCTGTTACCGCCAGCGGCCCCGGCGCCTCCGCCGGAACAAACCGGAGGCTTCGACGGCGCGCGCGCGCTGGCCCACGTCGAAACGCTGGTCCGCTTCGGTCCGCGCATCCCCGGCAGCGAAGCCGCCCGCCGCGCGCAGAAATACATCCGGCAGCAACTTGACAGTTTTGGCTGCGCCGTTGAAGAGTTTGACTTCACTGCGCAGACGCCGCTTGGCCCGCTGCCCATGAAGAACATCCTCGCGCGCGTGTCCGGCCAGAAGCAGGACGCAGTGCTACTGCTCACCCACTATGACACCCGGCGCACGCCTCCCGGTTTTGTGGGCGCCAACGACGGGGGTAGCTCGACCGGCCTGATGCTGGAGATGGCACGGTTGCTGTGCGCCCAGCCGCGCAGGCTGAGCGTCTGGATTGCGTTTCTCGACGGGGAAGAAGCGCAGGTCGAATGGACCGAAACCGACAGCCTCTACGGCAGCCGTGAACTGGCCGCGCGGCTGGCGCTGCGCGGGGAGCTCAAGCGCGTGAAAGCCGTCATCCTTGCCGACATGGTTGGCGACCGCGAGATCCGTTTTCTGCGCGAACTGAATTCCACCGACTGGCTCGTGGACCTGGTCTGGGAGGTGGCCGCGCGGCTCGGCTACAGGGATATCTTTGTTGACGCCACTCACGCCATTGACGACGACCACCTGCCGTTTCTCCGCCGCGGCCTGCCGGCCGTGGACATCATCGAAGTCGGCGAATACGAACACTGGCACACCCTCGGCGACACACTCGACAAGCTCAGCCCGCGCAGCCTGGCCATCACCGGCCACGTCATCCTCGAATCCCTCGCCGCCCTCGAGCAACGCTTCCCTTAGCCGCCCTGTGGCTTGCGTCCCGTCGCTGCAAGACGCTGATTCACGCAAATCCATGCACGCTCCCCGGCCCGCCCCATGACTATGCTTATCCAAATGAAACGTCGCTGCCGCGGGAAATCAGGGAATGTCTGGCGAAGTCGTCGTCGTTGCGGATAGGGTAGTCGGAGCGGTAATGGCTGCCGCGGCTCTCGCGCCGCGCCAGCGCACTGCGCACCATCAATTGCCCGAGCGTCCAAATGTTGTACAGCTCGCAGGCTGCGCGGGAAGGTTCGGCAGGTCGTTCGATCTCCAGCGCGCGCAGCTTCTCGAGTGCCTGCTCCAGGTCCGCTCCCGTGCGGATAATGCCTGCGTCGCGCCAGAGTATCTTTTGGACCATGCGGAAGCGCACGTCGCGCTCCCGGCATGCCGCTGGGCCGTGGCCGGGATTGTCGCCGGAGACCTCGTTGTGCCCGGGATCTTGCGCCGCCGCCTTTTTCTTTCGGCGGCCGCTCTTCTGCACTCGGACTGACTTCACTTTCGGCCGTATGGTTTCAGCCATGGCCTGCCCGGCGCGCGCTCCGAAAACCAGTCCTTCGAGCAGGGAATTACTGGCCAGGCGGTTGGCGCCGTGAACCCCCGTGGAGGCCGTTTCGCCCGCCGCATACAGCCCCGCCAGGCTGGTGCGGCCCCACAAGTCGGTGCGCACACCACCCATGGCGTAATGCGCTGCCGGACGCACCGGAACCAGGTCGTCGCCGATGTCCAGGCCGTACTGCTGGCAGGTTTCGTAGATGCGCGGAAAGCGCTTCTGCAAGAAGCTCGATCCCAGCCGCGTCAGGTCCAGATAGACAAAGTCCGCGCCGGTGCGCTGCATTTCCGAAACGATGGCGCGGGCGACGATGTCCCGCGGGGCCAGCTCCTGAGCCTCGTGGTACCGCTTCATAAACCGTTCCAGCAATGCATTGCGCAGCACGCCGCCTTCGCCGCGAAGCGCCTCCGACAGCAGAAATCGCGGCGCGCCCCTCACCGCAAGCGCCGTGGGATGAAACTGCACGAACTCCAGATCGCTCAGAACGGCGCCGGCATCGTAGGCGATGGCCATGCCGTCGCCGGTGGCGACTTCGGGATTGGTTGTTTCGCTGTACACCTGCCCGAGCCCGCCGGTGGCCAGTAAGACTGCGCCGGCGCGAACTTCGTGCAGCGTGCTGGTGAGCTCATCCAGAAAGCGAAGCCCGGTAACGCAGCCGTCTTCGCACAGCAGATCGGTCGTGAAGGCATGCGGGCGCAGACGGATACTCCCGATGGCGTTGGCGCGTGCGAACAGCGCACGGCTGATCTCACGGCCCGTCGAGTCCCCCTGCGCGTGCAGCACTCGGGAGCGGCTGTGGGCGCCTTCGCGGGTGAAGGCCAGCTTCGTGCCGGCGCGGTCGAACTGCGTGCCCCACTCGATCAGCTCCTGGATGTGCTGCGGGCCTTCCTGCACCAGGATGCGCACCGCCTCCCGGTTGCAGAGGCCGTCGCCGGCCGCCAGGGTGTCCTGCTCGTGCAGCGTGATTTCGTCGTCGTCGCTAAGCGCGGCGGCGATGCCGCCCTGCGCGTATTCAGTCGCTGATTCGGTCAGCGCATCTTTGGCCAGCATCAACACGCTGCCAGCCTCACCCAGCGTGATGGCCGCGCGCAGTCCGGCGATGCCGCAGCCGACCACAGCGAAGTCAACGTGGATGGGTTCGCCGATTTTCATCCTTCCGCGCTCAACTTGGATCCTGGCTATGGTAGCACGAAGCCGCGGGCGCCGCGGTCAACCCGTCTCGCAGAAAGTTATCCGAGTTGTGCTAGAGTTTTGCCTCGCGATGCGCCAGGTGACCGTCAATACGCCCTCGGGCCACTACGCTGTGATCATCGGCTACGGCGCCATTCGCCGCGTCGGCGCCATTGTCTCCGGCCTGGTCGAAACTACCGGCGTGTACATCCTCTCTTCACCGCGGGTGTGGAGGCACTGGGGCGCAACGCTCGAAGCTAGTTTCAGGAAATTCGGCGGCAGCAAGAAACTTCTTTTCGACGACGGCGAAACCACGAAACGGCTGGCCACCGTGGAGAAACTCTGCCGCGCGCTGACCCGTGCCGGCGCGGACCGCGGCGCAGTGATTGTTGCGCTGGGCGGCGGCGTCGTGGGCGACGTGGCCGGCTTCACCGCGGCGGTCTACATGCGCGGCGTCCGCGTCGTTCAGGTGCCCACGACGCTGGTGGCTCAGGTGGACGCTGCCATCGGAGGCAAAACCGGCGTTAACCTGCCCGAGGGGAAGAATCTGGTCGGCGCCTTTCACCAGCCGCGCCTGGTGGTTTGCGACCCCGACACGCTGCGGACGCTGCCGCAGCGCCAATTTCGCTCCGGGCTCTACGAAGTCATCAAATACGGCGTCGTTCTCGACCGGCCCCTGTTCGAATTTCTGGAACGCCACCTCGACAAGATCCTCGAGCAGCGGCCGACCCCGTTGCGCTGGATGCTGGGTTGCTCAGTGCGCTCCAAGGCCGACATTGTGAGCCGCGACGAACGCGAAACCAGCGGCGAGCGGCGCATTTTGAACTTCGGCCACACCATCGGCCACGCCCTGGAGTCTGTCACCGGCTATAGACGCTTCCTGCACGGCGAAGCGGTCGCCTGGGGGATGCTGGCCGCCTCCGAGATCGCCGTCGAACGGAACATCCTCAGCCGGGAAGACCGCAGCCGCATCGCGCATCTGATCCTGCGCGTGGGCCCGCTGCCTGCGCTGCCAAAGATTGACTCGCGTAAACTGCGTGCTGCTCTTCGCGCGGACAAGAAATCCCGCGGCGGCCAACTGCACTTCGTGCTGCCCAAACGCATTGGCGAAGTGGAAGTGCGCGAAGACGTCCCCGAAAGACTCCTCCCGGATGTGCTCCGCCGCCTTCGCCGCCTCCACACGCGGCAGAAATGATGCCCGTCGGCGCCGAGCACAAGCCATTTCCCGGCACGCGGCCTGCCGGAGCACAGGATGAATCTGTTGCCGCACGCCGCGTGCGCGAGATGTTCGCGCGCATCGCTCCTCGCTACGACTTGCTGAACCATCTGCTCTCGTTCGGCCTCGACTTCACCTGGCGGCGCCGCACCGCCCGGCGCTTCCGGCACATCCTGGCCCGCCCGGGCGTGCGCGTACTCGACCTTTGCTGTGGCACCGGTGACCTGGCCCTGGCACTCGCCCGCCGGGCCACTGGCGACGCAGTATTGCGCCCACGCGCGGAAGTGGGGCAGCAGCGAATCAGCGGGGCGGCGGAAATTGTTGGGGCAGATTTTGCCCATCCCATGCTTGTCCGCGCGCGCGCGAAAACCAATGCCGGAGATTTTCACGGGCCTGGCGCCGTTGTGTGCTTTCTGGAAGCTGACGCGCTCCAATTGCCGTTCGCCGACTCGAGCTTTGACCTGGTGACCGCGGCGTTCGGCTTTCGCAACCTGGCGAATTACCAGCGCGGTGTCCGCGAGATTCATCGCGTGCTGCGACCCGGCGCGGAGGTGGGCATCCTCGAATTCGCGCAGCCGCGTGGTTTGCTCGCGCCGTGGTACCGATTCTACTTCTGCCGGGTGCTGCCGCGCATCGGCCGCCTCGTTTCCGGCGACGACTTCGCCTACAGCTATCTGCCCGCATCGGTGGAAACATTTCCCCGCCCGGAAGACCTCTCCCTGCTGTTTGCCGAAAATGGCTTCACCGAAGTCCACTTCCAATTGTGGACTGCGGGCGCCGTCGCGCTGCATACGGCACGCAAGAAGATCCGAGCGCAGGCGTAAGCAGAGGCGAGAATCCTGGCGCTCCAGCAGGGCAGGCTTCGCAAACATGACCGCGGCCCGGGGAAGGCCATGGATCTGCAGCCGTCGTGCCGCTGCACATGCCCGCCCGCAACCTCCCCCGGTGGTCACCAGGACAGGGCGGGGTCCTGTTTGCGTGAGACAGCAATTCCACAGACTCATCATTGATTATTCCCGGCGAGACATGCGCTTTGCCAGGTAACTAACTTTCTATACCGAGCGAGCGGATTTTCGCGAGCAGGGTTTTGTAGGAGACGCCGAGTCTTTCGGCGCTACGGGTTTTGTTCCATTTGCATTCGCGCAGCGCGCGTTCCACCAGGCAGCGTTCGATGTGCGCCACGGCGCGCCCGGTGACTTCTTCGAGCGAGCCTTGCCAGTTGAATTCCTTTGGCAACATGCCTGCAGGTAGCTCCGCCTCGGCGGGCCGCGGCGCGGGAAGCTGCAACTCTTCCGGCGCGATTTCGTCTCCGGCTGCGAGAATTGCGGCGCGTTCGATGGCGTTCTGCAGCTCTCGGACATTCCCCGGCCAGGGATAACTCAGCAGCCACTGACGCGCCGCATCGCTCAGCGCGAGCCGCGGCTTGCGGAACTCGCGCCGGAATCTTTCCAGGAAATGCTCGGCGAGCAGCAAAACGTCGTCGCCGCGCTCGCGCAGCGGCGGCACCACCAGCGGCACGGCGGCAACGCGGAAGTAGAGATCTTCACGGAATGTTTTCTCCGTCACCGCCACGCGCAGGTCTTTGTTCGTGGCCGCCAGGATGCGCACGTTGATCTCGATCGGAACGGTTCCGCCGACGCGCTCGAAGCGCCGCTCCTCGAGCACCCGCAGCAGCTTGGCCTGTATGGCCAGCGGCAATTCGGCGATTTCGTCCAGAAAAATCGTGCCGCGGTGCGCCATCTCCAGCTTGCCGATCTTTCGCGCGCCCGCTCCGGTGAATGCGCCGCGCTCGTGGCCGAACAATTCGGTTTCCACCAGCCCTTCGGGAATGGCCGCGCAGTTCAGCGCGACGAAGGGATGTTCGCGCCGCGCGCTCAGGTGATGGATCGCCCGCGCAAACAGCTCTTTTCCTGTGCCGCTTTCCCCCAGCAGCAGCACGGTGGACTCGGTGGCCGCGAGCCGCTGGACCTGCCCGGAAAGCTCGCGCATCAGGGGATGCTCGGCGACGATGCGCGGGAAGCCGTAGCGCGCGGAGTATTCTTCGCGCAGCAGGATGTTTTCCCGCAGCAACTCCTGCTGCCGCGCCGCGCGCTCGACCAGCAGTTTCAGGTGGTCGAGGTCAATCGGCTTCTGAATGAAATCGAAGGCGCCTTCTTTCATGGCCGTCACGGCTTCCTCGATCGAGCCGTAAGCGGTCATGATGACTACGGGCACCGTCGGGTCGGCCTGGTTCACCGCACGCAGCACTTCGATGCCGCTCGCCCCCGGCAGCTTCAAGTCCGTAATCACGGCCAGGTAGCGCCGCCCGCGCACTTTTTCAATGCCTGCGGTACCGTCGGCGACTGCTTCGACCGCGTAGCCGGCGCGTTCGAGCGCCTTTTGCAGCATCGCGCGCAGCTCGGCCTTGTCTTCAACCAGCAGCAGCGGCTCGAGCAGGTTCTTCTGCCGGGAGTTGCTGCGCGTTTCGGTTGCCTCAGGATGTGTAGTTGTGGTCCCCATGCTGATTTTCATTTATCACGCCGGCGCGATGGAACGAGCAGGCAATCCGTGCGCTGTTGCCATCGCAGCAACGCGCCCTGTTCCCGCACGCTTCCTGTAGCTCGACGCCGTCGGTGCTTTCTGGCGACAGGCGCAGTTACGGTTCGCGGGCCCAGCCGGGCGGCAGGCCTTTGCGACGCAGCTCATCCTCGAGCGCGGCAAGCTGCTGCTGGAGCTGTGCGATTTCCGTTTCCTTCTGGCGGAGCTTCTCGGTGTGCTCGTTGATTTTCGAGCGGTCGAACTCCTGCCGGAGAGTTTCCTGCGGGTCTTCGGAATACTGCACGAGCAACAGATTCAGTTCGCGCTGGAGGATATCACGCTCTTGCTGCGCAAGGCGCAGCTTTTCGCGCACCTCGCCGAAGCGCTTCCGCCAGGCGGCCTCGCTGTCAGGGTCCTCTTCTTTCTTCCCGGCAGCGGCGCCTTTCTGCGCGGCGGTTTCGCCTTCCGGGGCCCCCGCGGGCGCGGGCGGGGCAGCGGCCCCGCCGACGACAGAGACGGCGCCCCCCGCGGGCAGGTTGTCGTTGGTGAACATCACCTTGGCCCTGGGCGCTTCTTTCTTCTGCTCGCGAGCTTGGCGGGCGGCTTCGGCAACCGAAGGTCTCTGCTCTTTGGCCTTGGCCTGCTCCTGCCTTTGTTCTTCCGGCTTCGGCCTGGACTGATCCTGCGCCAATCCCGGCAGGGCCAGCGTCAGGAAAACGGCGAACAGAATTGGGTGCCGCATCGCAGTACCTCTCCACTCAGCTTAGATGCGCGCGGCGGCGGTTTCAACCGGCAGAACCGGCGTGGTGCGGCGCAAGGGTAACGTCAGGGTGAACTCCGCGCCGCCGCCTGGCCGGTTGCACACCTCGACCGTGCCGCCGTGCTGCACAACAATCTTCTGCACCACTGCCAGGCCCAGTCCGGTGCCGTGCGTTTTGGTGGTGTAAAAGGGCAGGAAAATCTTGGACAAATCTTCGGGCGGGATGCCGGGGCCGTTATCGGCCACGGTGACGACTTGAAGCGTCTGCCCGGCCTGCGCGACATACGCGCCTCGCACCACCACGCGGCCCTGCTCGCGCCCGGTGACGGCCTCGGCAGCGTTGCGCGCCAGATTCAGCAGCGCCTGCCGCAGCAGGCCTTCGTCGCCGGCCAGCTCGCCGAATTCACCTTCTGCCTCGATGACGACCCCCGGCAGCGCCTCGCGCACTTCGCCTACCACGCGCTCGACCAGCGGCTCGAGCTCGACTTCGCCCATCTCAATTTCCAGCGGCCGCGCGAAGCGCAGAAACTCCATCACTACGTGCGAAAGGGCCCGCGTCTCCTGCATGATGCGCTCGGCAGCATCACGAATTTCGTCCGGATTCGTTTCGCTACGAATCATCTGCGCGTAGCCTTGAATGGTGGCTAGCGCGTTTTTGAATTCGTGCGCGATGCCCGCGCTCATCTCGCCCAGCGCAGCCAAGTTTTCCTTCAGGCGCATCTGCCGTTGGAGCGCGGTCAGCTCGGTCAGGTCGCTCAGCAGGATGAGCGCCCCCGAGGCTTTGCGGCGCGCGATGTTCGGCTGAGGTGGCTGTCCGGGCAGTGGCGCCGGCAAAATCGGGGAAATCGTCACCCCCAGATGCCGCACCACGCCGGCCGGCGTAGTGTGGTCCACTTCTTCGCGGCGGAAGGTGTGTCCTTCGCGCAGGCAGTCGGCGATCCGTTTCGTAAGCGCTGACTCCGGGCCGAACACTTCGCTATAGCGCCGGAAGCCCAGCGCGCGCACGCCGAGGGCCGCTTCGGCCGCCGGATTCGCCGAGGTGATCAGGCCCGCCGAGTTCACAATCACCATGCCGGCAGGCATATTGCGTGTTACGGCTTCGCTCAGCCGCTCGGTCTGTTGCAGCCGTTCCTTTTCCAGGCGATGCAGTCGCTCGAGCTCTTTTTCCTGCTCGCGCAGCTTTTGAATCACCCCCTGCATTGAGGCGGCCACGAAGGCGGCGGGGTTCTCGCTGCTCGGTGCCGGCGGCTCGAGCTCACCGCGCTTGCGGCGCCACCCGCCCAGATATTTGCGCAGCGCCACGCTGAACAAAAACACCGTCACGACCACCGCGGTCACAAACAGCAGCGCCGCGTGCACCCACAGTTCCCATTGTCCCAGCGACTCCATGCTGTTTCCTCAGAAGCCGGCCGCGCGTTCGTACCACTGAATCATCGGCGTACCAAAAAACGCCACAGCCAGCGCGGCTGCAGCCAGAAAGGAGCCGAACGGCAGTTCATACTCGCTTCCTTTGCGCCACAACAAAATGTAGAGCAGCCCCAGCACGCTGCCGCCCAGCGAGCCCAGCAGTATGGCCAGCAGCGTGCGCTTCGCTCCCAGAAACGCGCCGATCATCAGCATCATTTTCACATCGCCCAAGCCCATGCCCTCGCGGCCGCGCAGCCGGAAGTAGCCTTCACCCACCAGCCAAAGCAGCCCACCACCCACGGCTGCGCCCAACAAAGCGTCTACAAACGACAGCGCCGGGTCCGGCGGCGGCAACTCAAACAACTTGTTCGAAAACCAGAGTGCGGTGCCATCGGTTGGCGCGGAAAAAAAGCTGAAGCCCAGCCCGGTGGCCAGGCCCGTGAAATTGACGGCGTCAGGCAGGACGCGGTCGCGCAGGTCGGCGACAAACAAAACAATCAGCAGCGCGGCAAACACTGTCCACTTGGTGCCTTCCACCGTCGGCCCGAATGCCCGGTAGCAGCCGAAAAACAGAAACGCGGTAATCAGCTCCACGGCGGGATAAAACGGAGAAATCCGCGCGCGGCACTGCCGGCAACGGCCGCGCAGCAGCAGGTAGCTGAGCACCGGGATGTTGTCGGCGGCGCGGATCTGGGTTCCGCACGCCGGGCAGCGCGAGCGCGGCCGCACCACCGACTCGCCGCGCGGCAGCCGGTAGATGCAAACATTCAGAAAACTCCCCACCACCAGCCCGAGTAAAAACACCAAGGCCTCGCTCACGCCGAAAATCTGACACAAGCCCGCCGCGGCCTCAAGTCGCGTGCCGCCGACCGTGCCCGATGCAGCAAGGATGGCCACCGCCGGCTTTACCGAGGCGACCCAGCGCCGGTGCGACGGTTCGGCAGCGCAATGGGAACACGACTCAGACTATCTGCTATTGAAAAGTCGCCAATCGGCAGCGAAAAAACACCAATCGCTGCCCGGCACTCCCGCCTGTCAACGGTTACCTGTAAGCTGATGCCTCGTTGGCGTGATGAATTTTCTCGAAAGACAGATTCGCCGATACGAGCACTACCGCTGGGCGCGCGACAACAATCGCCGCCTGCTGCCGTTTGCCTGGGGGCTGGAGCACGTCGGCGGCCGCGCCGACGAACCCGATCCGCGCGGCTGGCTTGCCGAATGGACCCGGCGCACCATCGCGGACAGCGAGACCTGGTACGCCACGGCCCCTGCGGCCGACTACCGCCTCGATGGCGAATGGCTCAGCTTCACCAGCGCCGTCGAATCCCCCTGGGTGGAAAACAATCGCGTCGCCGCGCGCTTCTTTCCCGCGAAGAAATCCGGCCCCGCCGTGCTGGTGCTGCCGCACTGGAACGCCAAGCCGGAGGCCTACGTCTCCGTTTGTCGCTGGCTGAACGCCCTGGGCATCTCTGCGCTGCGGCTGAGTCTGCCCTACCACGATTCGCGCGCCATCCCCGGCCACGAACGCGCCGACTACCTGGTCGGACCGAACCTCGGGCTTACCCTGCAAGCCAACCGGCAGGCGGTGATGGACGCGCGTCGCTGTCTGCGCTGGCTCGAGCAGATCGGCTACAGCAAATTGGGCCTGGTGGGCACTTCGATTGGCAGCTCGATCGGCTTCATCACCATGGCGCACGACCCGGCCCTGCGCGCCGGAGCGTTTCTGCACGTCTCGACCTATTTTGGGGAAGTGGTGCGAACGGGGCTTACAACTTCGCACGTCTGGGAAAGCCTGCGCAGCAAGGTCAGTGCCGATGAGCTGCGCCACTACTGGGCGCCGATCAGCCCGTTTCCTTACATCCACCGCGTCCGCCAGCACCGCCCGCGGATGCTGATTGTCAGCGGCGCCTACGACGCCACGTTCTGGCCGGAGTTTTCCGCCCAACTCATGGACGCCATGCGCGAGCAGGGAATCGAATTTGAGACGTTTTTGATGCCCGTGGGTCACTACACGCTGGAAATCCCGCCGTTCAGCTACGCCGCCGGCTTCCGTTTCGGAACCTTCCTGTTTCACCACTTGTCGTGACCGCCTCTTTTAAGCGCAGGTTCCGGCCCGCGCAACGGGATTGGCCCGAGGCACCGAGCGTGGTGTCATTCGCCACCCGCTTACAATTTCACGCCAGTCGCGGCTGCGCAGGGGCGGGAAGGGAGTTGCAAGCCAGGTGATGTCAGCGCAGCAGGGCGGCGAAGCGCCCTTCGCGGATCAGGCGCGCGACGGCAGCAACGTCTGCCGCGAGCGAGCGGTCATCATCGAGCTTGGCCGACACGGAGCGCACCAGTGCGTGAGCGGCCTGCGCTTCGGTGCCCGTCGTAAGCGGCGCCAGCAGGTCAATCCCCTGACAGGCACAGAGCAATTCAATAGCCAGCACATTCGTTACGTTTTCCAGCACAGGCCGCAGCCGCCGTGCCGCGCCCATGCCCATCGAGACGTAATCTTCCTGGTTGCCTGAGGTAGGAATCGAGTCCACCGAATGCGGTGCCGCCAGCGCCTTCGTCTCCGCCACCAGCGCTGCGGCGACAATCTGCGGCATCATGAAGCCGGAATTCAACCCCGCCTGTGTGGTCAGAAACGCCGGCAGCAGGCTGGTGGAAGGGTTGGTCATGTGCTCAATCCGGCGTTCGCTGATGCCCGCCAGCACCGCCAGCGCCACCGCCATCTGGTCCGCGGCCATGGCCAGCGCCTGACCATGAAAATTGCCGCCGCTCACAATTTCGCCCGAGTCGGCGAACACCAGCGGATTGTCGGTCGCGGCATTCAGCTCAGCTGCGAGGGTGCCGCGCACCGCAGCCAGCGCGTCGCGAACTGCGCCGTGCACCTGTGGCGCACAGCGCAGACTGTAGGCGTCCTGCACGCGCGGGTCCCTTTCCGCGGCGCGGTGCGATTCACGTATGGCGCTGGCCCGGTTCAGCCGAATGACGTTGCGGGCCGTCACCGCGTGCCCCGGATGCGGCCGCACGGCGGCGATGCGTTCGTCGAACGCTGACGGGCTGCCGCGCAGCGCATCAAGCGAAAGCGCGGTGGCCACGTCGGCCGTGTCCGCCAGATTCTCCGCCTCGTGCAGCGCCAGCGCCAGCAACGCCAGCATGCCCTGCGTGCCATTCAGCAATGCGAGTCCTTCTTTCGCTTCCAACACCAGCGGTTCAATCTTCGCCCGCTTCAGAGCCTCCGCGCCGGTCAGTCGGCCCATGCCCAGCACGGCTTCGCCTTCACCGATGACCACCAGGGCCAGGTGCGCCAGCGGCGCTAGATCGCCCGAAGCGCCCACGCTGCCCTGCGAAGGAATCACCGGATGGACGCCCCGGTTCAGCATTGCGCACAACGTCTCGACGACCACCGGCCGGACGCCGCTGAAGCCTTTCGCCAGCGTATTCGCCCGCAACAGCATCATCGCGCGGACTTCCGCTTCGCTGAGCGGCGGGCCTATGCCGCAGGCGTGGCTGCGAACAAGATTCAACTGCAATTGCCGCACCTGATCGGCGGAGATGCGCACCGTGGAAAGCTCGCCGAAGCCGGTATTGATCCCGTACACTGCGGTGCCTTCGTCTGCTGCGAGCAGCCGTTCGACCACCGCGCGGGAATCGCGCATGCGACCGCGCGCGCCGGAATCCAGCTCAACCCGGGCGTTGCCGAAAACAACCTCGTGGAGCTGTTCGAGCGTGAGGTCGTAGCCGGTCAGTGCAATAATTCTGCTCATGAGCGTGTTGCCGGCGCGCTGTTGTGGGTGAGCGGAAAATATTGGCGGTACTTGTCGGGCAGTGTGCGGGGCCTGCCGGAGGCGTCGCAGATGACGTGGGTTGTCTCGCCGGTAGCCACCAGCTCGCCGCTCTCGTCGTTATAGATTTCGTAGCTGAAGCGGATCGAGCGGCTGCGCGATTCCGCCACGCGCGTCACGATGCGCAGCCGGTCGTCGAACCGCGCCGGCCGCTTATAGCTGCAGCGCGCTTCGGCCACCACAATGTAGCTGTTGTCCTGCTCTTCCATGTCGCGGTAGCGGAAGCCGAGTTGCCGCAGCAGTTCGACGCGGCCGACTTCAAACCAGGTGAAAAAATTGCCGTAATAGGCGACGCCCATTTTGTCCGTCTCAGCGTAGCGCACCCGCACGGTCGTGCTTGCTTCTGTCATCGCCGCGTCAGTCTAAACGAAAACCGGGCGATTGGGTACCGGGGTGAATCGGCACGCGGGTGAATGAGTGGCAGAGTCCAATAGCCGGTAAGAAAACAGGTGCAGGTTGTCGCTTTCAGGCTGGCTGCTTAGCAAAACGAACCATGTCTACAGGGCGAAGGACCGATGACAAGCGAAATTCTTCGGTGCCTGTGGTGCCTCAGAAGAAGATGTTGAGGGTACGGCGACCGCCGTTTCCTGCTTTTACTTTCTTGCCCATTCACCCGCCGGTGCCTGGCGGAGGCAGCGCGACTACTCGCCGGTCCACACCGGGCTGCGCTTTTCCAGGAACGAGGCGATGCCTTCGCGGAAGTCGCAAGTCGAACGGATGTCTGCATTTTCGCGGATGGCGGATTCGAGCTCGCGGTCGAGTGCTTCACGCACCGCTTCGCGCAGCAGATGTTTCGTGCGCGTGATGCTGGTGGGGCTGTTGGCAAGCAAAGTTGCAGCGAGTTCGCGGGCGCGCTCCACCAGTTGGTCAGCGGGAACAATTTCATTGACCAGGCCGAGCCGGTGCGCTTCGGCGGCCCCAAAAATGCGTCCGGTCAGCAGCAGGTCGCGCGCCGCGCGCTCGCCCGCCTGCCGGCGCAAAAACACCGACACAATTGCGGGAACGAACCCGATGCGCACTTCGGTGTAACCGAATTTCGCCTCCGGCACCGCCAGGACGAAGTCGCACACCGTGGCCAGGCCGCAACCGCCCGCCACGGCGGGGCCGTTGACCGCCGCGATGGTCGGTTTCGGGAAATCGTACACCGCGCGGAACAGCCGTGCCATCCGCCGCGAATCTTCCAGATGGACGTCGGGCGGCTGCGCGGCAATGGTTTTCAACATCTCGAGGTCCATGCCGGCGCAGAAGGCTTTGCCCGCACCGGTCAGAATCAGCACCCGCGCCCCGCTGTTTTCAATTTCCGCAAGCGCTGCGGGCAGCTCGGTCATCATTTCGGCGGAGATGGCGTTGCGCTTTTCAGAACGGTTTAAAGTTACGGTGGCGATGGCTGCGTCGAAATCCAGCTTCAACGTCGAATAAGCCATGGCGCAAAGGATAGTGGCAAGCAGGGAGAGAAGCAAGCAGGCGAAGATTCCGCGGATTGGGCATCTCTGTGCGCTCTGTGTCGAGCATCTCGGCGGCTGTGAAGCAACGCCAAGAGCCGGACACCAGGCCGCAGAATCCATGCGCGGACGCCGAGCACTAATGCACAACGGCGTGGGCGTAGCGCCGGCGAACTTCACGCGTGGCGGCGATGGCTGCATCCAAAGCTGCCGGTGTGATTCCGACGTCCACGCCGCGCTGCGCCAGCGCCGCAACGACCGACTCGGTCGGGATGTTGCCGACCAGCTCATCGCCGGCAAACGGGCAGCCGCCCATGCCGGTCAGGGCGCAATCGAATCGGCGGGAGCCGGCGTCATACGCCGCCAGGACTTTTTCCGTAGCGTCTTCGGGCCGGCTGTGCAGGTGCACCCCGACTTCGAGTCCTTCGGCCTCGCGCGCAATCGCGAGGAACAGGTCGCGAACATCTTTCGGCGTGGCGCGACCGACCGTGTCGGCCAGCGAAACGGTGCGCACGCCCACTGATTTCAGCCATTCGAAGGTTTCGACGACCAGCTCCGGACCCCAGGGCTCGTCGTAGGGATTGCCGAAGGCCATCGAAATGTACACGATTAGCCCGCGTCCGGCAGCCGCGGTTTCCCGCTGCAAGGTTTCCACCAGCGCGCGCGATTCCGCGCGCGACATGTTGGCGTTGGCCCGGCGGAAGTACGCGGAAATCGAATACGGGTAGCCCAGCGTGGTGACACCCGGCGCGGCCAGCGCCCGCTCCATGCCCTTCTCGTTCACCACAATGCCGATGATTTCCGGCTGGTGGCGTTCCAGCACCCCCGCGTCGGACAGCCGCTTCAGCACCTGTTCGCTGTCGGCCATCTGCGGAACGTGCTTCGGCGAAACGAAGCTGACGGCGTCAATGTGGCGGAAGCCGGCTTCGATCAGCGCGCGCAGATATGCCGCCTTCTCTTCGGCAGGGATGATCTTCTCCAGTCCCTGCCAGGCATCGCGCGGACATTCGATCAGCTTCGCCGTGTTCATGGGGCTCCTGTTATTTTGCGTTGAGCGTTGAGAGGACGCTCCCCAGGTCGTATTTCCTGCCTTGCGGCACTCGCTACCTGTGCTGGTATCGCATTCACCATTCGGCTGATGTCGTCAGCTTCTGCCCGCGTGGCCGAAGCGCTCCTGCGGTCGCGGAGCTTTAAGGGCTGCATCTTCGGCCCCTCTGTCCACTCCCAAGTCTAAACTCTTCCCATCCGCCGGTCAGTTGGTTCACGTCTGCAACACGCCGGTCTTGAACTCGGGCACCTCGGGGTTCAGCGCGGCAGCTTCCAGGGCCCAGATGAGTGCCTCGCGGGTCTGCGCGGGGTCAATCAGGGCGTCCACCCAGAGCCGCGCCGCGGCGTAGCGCGAGTCGGTCTGGTGCTCGTAGGTATCGCGGACGGATTCGAACAGTTCCTGCTTTTCTTTTTCGCTCAATTTCTTGCCTTGCCGTTCGAGCTGTTTCAGCTTGATGTCCACCAGCGTGCCGGCGGCCTGATCGCCGCCCATGACCGCGTAGCGCGCCGTGGGCCAGGCAAAGAGGAACCGCGGGTCATAGGCCTTGCCGCACATGGCGTAATGGCCGGCGCCGAAGCTGCCGCCGCAGATGACGGCGATCTTTGGCACCACGCTATTCGAGACGGCGTTGACCATCTTCGCGCCAGCACGGATGATGCCGCTCCATTCCGCCTCTTTGCCCACCATAAAGCCGTTCACGTCGTGCAGAAACACCAGCGGAATCATCTGCTGATTGCAGTCCATGATGAACCGTGCCGCCTTGTCGGCCGATTCGGTGTAAATGACGCCGCCAAACTCAAGGCGGCGCTCGCCGGTGCCCGGCGCGACCGTCTGCACATGCTTTTTCTGGTTGGCCACGATGCCCACCGCCCAGCCGCCGATGCGCGCGTAGCCGCACAGCACCGTCTGGCCGTATTCGCTGCGGTACTCTTCCCAGCGGCTGCCGTCCACGATGCGCGCGATGATTTCGCGCATGTCGTAGGTCTTGGCCGGGTCGGCCGAAAAAATTCCATAGATTTCATCCGCCGGATAGGCGGGCGGCTCGGGTTCGGTGCGATTGAAGCGCGGCACCGGGGACGAGCCCAGCTCGCTGACAATCGCGCGGATGCGTTGCAGGCAGGATTCGTCGTCCGGCTCACGGAAATCAATCGTGCCGCTGATTTGCGCGTGGACCTTGGCGCCGCCCAGTTCTTCAGCGCTCACCTTCTGCCCGATGGCCGCCTGCACCAGCGCCGGGCCGGCCAGAAACAGCCCCGAGCCTTCCGTCATCAGCACGGTGTCGCACATCACCGGCAGGTAGGCTCCCCCGGCCACGCACATGCCCATAATGGCAGCAATCTGCGGAATCTGCATGGCGCTCATCACTGCGTTATTGCGAAAGACGCGGCCAAAGTCGTCGGTATCGGGGAAAACGTCTTCTTGCAGCGGCAGGAACACCCCGGCTGAGTCCACCAGGTAAATCGTGGGGATGCGATTGGCGATGGCAATGTTCTGCGCGCGGATGACTTTCTTCGCTGTCATGGGGAAGAAAGCACCCGCTTTGACCGTGGCATCGTTCGCAATCAGCATGCACAGCCGCCCGGCGATGCGCCCCAGCCCGGTGATCGTGCCAGCCGCGGGCGCGCCACCCCATTCCTCATACATCTCCCAGGCGGCGAACCGGCCCAGCTCGAAAAACGGCGTGCCCTCATCAAGCAGCCGGGCGATGCGCTCGCGCGCCGTCAGCCGCCCCTTCTTGTGCTGCGCCTCGATGGCTTTCGCGCCGCCGGCCTGCAAAATTTGCTCTTCCTGATTCTTGATCTCGGTCAGCAGGTCTACCATCCAGCGATAATTTTTCTCAAATGTTTGGGATTCGCGGTGAACGTGGCTTTTCAGAACAGACTCCGGCACTCGGCAACCTCGCGCGTTCGAATTGGGCCCGCCCCTGAGGGCGGGCAACTTCAGGCCTTTTCCTCCGGCACGAAGTATACGTCAGTCGGCTTGAACTGCGCGAGCCGGCGGAACTTCGCCCGGAGGGGCTTCGTAACCGCAGGTCAGGTCATGGCCGCGCCGGCCGGTTCCGGGCGCGATCAAGTCATCAACGCTAAGTGCGCGTCGCTGTAGTGGCCTCCGCGAATGTCATCAAGCGGTACCTGAGCTGCTCTGCCAGACGACAGGCCTGCAACGGGCTGCGCGCCGGCGCTCATGTGTTGATTCTGCTGACGAGATTGGACCTGTGTGCCGGCCCCGCCGTCACTGTGGCAGTGATCGCGGAGATTGCCGCGGGGGGCGACGGTCCACACGTTCGGCGCGCTAGCCGGGCAGGGAATGGGTGCGCTAAGCGAATACCTGCCTCCGGGGCTTACCGGCGCGCTGCTCGGCTTCTCTGGAGCAGGAAATTGCCTGTGGGAATGGTGCGCAGAAACAAAAAGGGCGGATCCGCCGGTGGCGGACCCGCCCAGAGCTCTTACAGGCTGGTGACGTTCGACGCCTGCAGACCCTTCGGCCCGCGGATGACTTCGAATTCGACCGCCTGTCCTTCGTTGAGCGAGCGGTAGCCGTCGCCCTGGATGGCGGAGAAGTGAACGAAGACGTCCTCGCCGGACTCACGGCGAATGAAGCCGTAGCCCTTGCTGGCGTTGAACCACTTCACGATTCCTTGTTCTCTCACTGATGTTTCCTCTTCTTTTTGTAAAGCTATTTGATGCTTTGCGAACGCCTCCAGCCGTCAACAAAAAGGCCGCAAGTTCTGCACTTGCGGCCTTCCCTGACTGAACTAAAGGTCCTACAAGAGCAACAAACGCAGAGCAACAGTAGCACATCGGCAAGCCTGTGTCCACCAGTTTTGCGCCAAGGTGCCCCTCGTAGCGGGTAGCCACACCGCTACAACTTGCAGGCAGCAGACAGCCCTACGCTTTCCCAGCCATCGCCAGCGCGGCGGCAACAACCTTCGCAGGGGAGCTAAGACGCGACACCAGCCGCCAAGCCAGGGCTTCGGTGGCCGAAACTGTCCGGCCGGTGGTGAGAAGTTCGAGGGCCCGCGCACGGCCTACGATCCGCGGCAGCCGCGCCGTCCCGCCCCAGCCAGTCACCAGTCCCAGCGAGCCACCGGGATGGCCGAATTGCGCATCGGTGGAGGCGACGCGCACATGACAGGCCAGCGCCAGGTCGAATCCTCCGCCCAAACACCACCCGCACACGGCTGCGATGACCGGCCGCGGGCAGCGCTCGATGCTGTTCATCAGCCCCTGCCCGAGCGCGGAAAATTCTAGCGCCTCAAGGGGTGTCAGCGCGCTGACTTCGGCCAGCTCCGCTCCAGCCGCGAACGCGCGCTCGGTGCCCGCCAACACTACGGCGCGAATCTGCTCGTCGCGGGAAGCGCGCGCAAACAAACCCCCGAGCTCCGCCAGCACCGTCCGGGTCAGCCGCGGAAAGTTGCCGGGGCCATCGAGCTGAATCAGGAAGACGCCTTCGCGCAGCTCGGTACGCACCGGCGCGGCAGCGGCAGTCACGGTCAGGTCTGTGCGGGCTGTCTGCGGCGGATGTTCTTGCGGATGAAGTCCACAATCTGCTGCGTCGAAGTGCCGGGCAGGAAAATTTCTGCAATGCCCATGTTCTTCAGGCCCGCGAAGTCGGCTTCGGGAATGGTGCCGCCGAGCAGAACCAGCACGTCAGTCATTTTCTTTTCCTTGAGCAGTTCCATCAGGCGCCTGCAGAGGGTCATGTGCGCGCCGGAGAGAATCGAGAGGCCGATGACGTCGGCGTCTTCCTGCTCGGCGGCTGCAGCAATCATCTCCGGTGTCTGCCGCAGTCCGGTGTAGATGACTTCCATGCCGGCGTCGCGCAGCGCGCGGGCAATGACTTTCGCGCCGCGGTCGTGACCGTCCAGGCCGGGCTTGGCCACCACTACCCTGATTTTTCTCTCCGCCATCTCGGGAAAGAATACTCGAAACCGCGCCGTTTCGGTAGTGCTTGCAGGCCTCCGCAAGCAGCAGAATTCCGGGTCGGCCCCGTGCCCTCTGTGTCACTGCGTCCTCTCTGTCAAAGTCTTGGCTCTTTTGCAGCGAGGTCACACACGAAGCCGCTCTTGGCGCTGTTCACCTGCGGCGCGGCCGACGATGGCACGAGCAGTATGAGTATCAGCAGGACTCCGAAGATCATCGGTCGGCGTATCTGCGCCTTCCTCGCAGACGTGAGTTGCCGCAGATCCACTGGGAAGGCAAAGTAACAACTCTTGGTGCTGTTTCTGCGTGCTCTGCGTCTCTGCGGTGGCTGCCTTGGATTACGTAATCGCGGTTTCTTCGTAAGTGCCGAAGACGTCGCGCATCGCGTCGCATATTTCGCCGAGCGTGGCGTAGGCCTTTACGGCTTCGTAGATGTGCGGCATCAGATTCTCTTCGCCTTCGGCGGCTTTGCGCAGGGCAGCGAGCCGGCGGCGGACTTCATCGTTCGAGCGCTCTTTGCGCAGCCGGGCCAATCGTTCGGCCTGCGAACGCGCGACGTTTTCGTCAATCTGGAGAATCTCGATCGGTTCGTGTTCGCCGACATATTCGTTCACGCCAACGATGATTTTTTCTTTCTTCTCCACGGCCATCTGGTAGCGGTAGCTGGCCTCGGCGATTTCGCGCATCGGGTAGCCCCGTTCGATGGCAGGGAGCATTCCGCCGAGGGCGTCAATCTTTTCGATGTACTCCCACGCTCCGCGTTCCACCTCGTTGGTCAGGGTTTCGACAAAGTAGCTCCCGCCGAGCGGATCCACCGTGCTGGTGACGCCGCTTTCGTGGGCGAGAATCTGCTGCGTGCGCAGCGCCAGCGTAGCGGCGAATTCGGTGGGCAGCGCCCAGGCCTCGTCCAGCGAATTGGTGTGCAGCGATTGCGTGCCGCCCAGCACCGCCGCCAGCGCCTGAATCGCCGTGCGCACAACGTTGTTGTACGGCTGCTGCGCCGTCAGCGAGCAGCCGGCCGTCTGCGTGTGGAAGCGGAGCATCCAGGCGCGTTCGGTCTTGGCCCCGAACCGCTCCCGCATGGTCTTGTACCAGATGCGCCGTGCCGCACGGTACTTGGCGATTTCCTCGAAGAAATCGTTGTGGGCGTTGAAGAAAAACGAAAGGCGAGGCGCGAATTCATCCACGGTCAATCCACGACGGATGCCCCAGTCCACGTACTCAATACCGTCGCGCAGCGTAAAGGCCAGCTCCTGAATGGCGGTCGAGCCGGCTTCGCGGATGTGATAACCGGAGATGGAGATGACATTCCACTTCGGCGTGTGTTTGACGCCGAACTCGAACGTGTCAATGACCAGCCGCATCGAATGCGCCGGAGGATAGATGTACTCCTTCTGCGCGATGTATTCCTTCAGGATGTCGTTTTGAATGGTGCCACCCAGCCGTTTCCAGTCCACGCCCTGCTTCTCAGCTACGGCCAGGTACATGGCCCAGATAACAGCCGCCGGCGAATTGATGGTCATCGAGGTGGTAACGTCCCCAAGCGGGATGCGGTCGAACAGCACCTCCATGTCTGCCAGCGAGCTGATCGCCACGCCGCACTTGCCGACTTCGCCCTCGGAAAGCGCATGATCGGAGTCGTAGCCCATCAGCGTGGGCAGATCGAAGGCGACCGAAAGCCCCGTCTGCCCCTGCTCCAGCAGGTAGTGGAAGCGTTGGTTGGTGTCTGCGGCTGAGCCAAAGCCGGCAAACTGCCGCATCGTCCACAGCCGCCCGCGGTACATGGTGGCGTGAATGCCGCGGGTGTAAGGAGGTTCACCCGGGCAGCCGAGGTCGCGCTCCGGGTCCCAGTCGGCCAGGTCGGCCGGGGTGTAGAGTCGCCGGATGGGATGCCCGCTCGTGGTGGTGAACTGCGGCAGGCGCTCCGGCGAGCGTTCCAGCGCCGGCCCCAGCGTCTTTTCCAGCCACTCCTGCTCGCGCTTCGAGGGCTGGCGTTTACTCTGTTCCTCGACTGCGACCGGGGGCCTGTCTTGCTTGCTCATCGGCGCGACTCCCACCCGAGATGTCGGGACGACCTGCCGGAACTTCAATGATAAGCGACCACGCGACAGATGTCACCCATCGGTTTACCCTCGTCCGCAGAACAAAAATCGCCGGGAGAAGCCCACCGGACGCCAAAAGCTGTCTGACACAAGATGCGGCGACTGTCAGCCGCCCGACCACGGCGGAGCGACGTCTTTCGTCGCCATCTGCATTCCGGCTGGCAACCCGTCAGCCACCAGAGCCCCCGACGGACACTCGTGCCGAATGTACCCGCCGGCGATCAGTACTTTTCCCTGTCTGACACGAGCGAGGCTTCCATGCGCCCGGGAATGTTCGGTACGCGTTCGACGTGGCCGTCGAGCGCGTCGGCGATTTCAATGTTATGCACATCGAGCGTGCGACCGAGCGCGCGTTCAAACTCGACGCGGGCGCGCAGCAGGTCGGCCATCGCGCGGATTTCCTGCGCTTCCGCCTGCGCGAGGTCGCGCTGCGCCTGAATGACAAAGAAAATCGTGGAAGCACCGAGCTGATATTTCTTCTGTTCGGCATCGAGGGTGCGCTCGGCCAGCTCCCGCGCTTTTTGCGCGGCCTCAACGCGGGCGCGCGACTGCTGCAGCGCAATCTGCGCGTTGCGCACTTCGACCACAATGTTGTTCTGCAACTGCCGCAGCCGCGTTTCCGCCTGCCGCTGTTCCAGCAGCGCACGCGCCGCATCGGCCTGCGCCGACCGATTACGAATGGGAATGCTCAGGCTGAAGCCCGCCGAGTAGGTGGGGAAGCGATTGTTGATGACCTCGTTCAGCGCCGTCGGCAGCCCTTCGGTGCTGATTCCTGCCAGGGAAGTGCTTGACCGCGGCACGAACAACCCGGGCACTGGATTGCCATCGGCGTCCACAATCTGGCTGCCGGGGACGGTAACCGGATCGGTGAACAGCAGGGAATTTCCGGCCAGGCCCTGCGCGCCCCACTGCGCAAACACGCTCAGGGTGGGCAGCAGCGCATTGCGCGTGGCCTTCACATTGATGCCGCGATTTTCCAGGTCTATCTCCGCCTGGCGGATGTCCGGGCGGTGTTCCCACGCCTCGTTTACCGCATCCTGTAACGGCAGCACTTCAATCTGCGGCGGTGCAGCGATCACGTCGGTGGGGACGATTTCCACCAGTTGCACCAGCGGGTCCATCGGATTCTTGGTGATGGCATTTTTCAGCAGCATCTGCTGCTGCAACAGGAACGTCTGCGAGACGATCAAGTCCTGCCGCGTCCGCGCCACTTCAGCTTCCGCACGCACGACTTCGATGGGTGCCAGCGTGCCGATTTCCACTTGCCGCTTATTGTCCTGGTACAGCTTTTCAGCCAGCTCCACGGAACGCTGCTTCACGTTCACGTCTTCGCGCGCGAACACCAGTTCCCAGTAGAGGTTCTGTACCTGCGTCACCGTGGTGATCACCTGGTTTGCAAACTGCAAATCCGCGGCGCGCTTGGAATTCCGCGCAATGCGGATGAAGCGCGTGTTCGGCAGCAGACCGAAGCCGTTCAATAACTGCTGCGAGACGCTGACGAACAGGCTCGAACTGACCGACGGATTCAGGAAAGACCCCGCCGAGGTTGTGGACTGGCGACTGTTGTTGAAGGTAAGTCCGAACCCGGTCCCGGTCTTGAACCCCTTCGAAAACGAGGTGTTCAGCCGGTGTGTCCGGTTGGTGATGGAGTCCACAATCACGCCGGTACCGGCCAGAAAGGGGTTGTTGATCGGGACATCGCGCTGGTCCCAACTGAAGTCAATGTTGAGTTGCGGATCGAAGCTCGCCGAGGGAATCGCCCCCAGCACCGCTGCCGTGCCCGTCCCGGCCAGGCCGCGCGTGGCGCCTCCGGAGAGCGAACGCAGCACGTCGGTCTCGGCAATCCACGGAATGTAGCGCTGCACCTGGATGTCCAGGTTGTTTTCAAGCGCGAGCATGATGGCGTCCTGCAGGCTCAAGTAGAGCTTGCCGTCGCGGATCATCTGCTCGACCTGCGGTGAATTGGTCAGCACCGGCGCCGGAATCTGCATCGGCGCGTACGGCCCGAGCAAGTTCGGGAAGTGGCTGCGGGGCTTGCTGTAATCCGGCCCGGTAGCCACCCGGCGCGTCGGCTGCGACGCCTGCGTCTGTTGCGACGCTTGCGGCTGCTGCGCCAGCACCGGCGCAGTAATCATCATGGCCGCCAGCAGGAGCGCAATGGCGGCGCGCATCAACCTTGCTGTCATTTTTCTTCTCCCTCGGTATGAGTTCCGGCTCCACCCACGGCGGCGTGTCGCCCAGATTACTGAAACGTGCCAGCCGGAGAATTTGTTTCAATCTTCTATCGCCGAGCACGCGGGGCGCCAAGGGTACGCTATTGCAGGAAAAGAGGAAAGGCAGAGCGTCCACTGCCAGCCTCTCTCGATTTCGCACACCTGCGGCCCGGATGCGAACCGGCCCACGCAGCGGCGGCTGTTCACCGTCAGGTCTTGGCATGGCCTTGTTCGGCCGCGGGGCAGCAGCGGCGCATTCCTTGACTTTGTGCGCCCCCCGCCGTTAGCCTACGCCCGCTTTTCAGTGCGGCGAATTGTAGCCCCGGGCGTGCAGTGGTTTCGGCCGGGAAGCTGAGGGCGATGCAATCGGCAGATGTGCAATCGTTGCTCGAGTCCGTCGGCGCCATTCGTCACGGCCATTTTCAGCTTTCCTCCGGCCTGCACAGCGCGACCTACGTGCAGTGCGCGCTGGTGCTTCAGTTCCCGCGCTTTGCCGAGCGCTTGGGACTGGCGCTGGCGGCAGGCCTGGGTGATGAGCGCGTGGACGCGGTCGTCTCGCCGGCCCTTGGCGGTGTTATCTTCGGCCATGAAGTGGCCCGCGCGCTGGGCTGCCGCGCGCTGTTCACCGAGCGCGATGCTTCCGGGGCCATGTCACTCCGGCGAGGATTCTCGCTGGCTGCCGGCGAACGTGTCGTTGTGGTGGAAGACGTGTGGACCACCGGCGGTTCTACGCGCGAAGTCATTCGCGTGGTGGAAGCAGCCGGCGCGCGTGTGGTCGCAGCCGGCGCGCTGGTGGACCGCGGCGAAGGTTTTGCCGACGAACTGCGCAAGTCCATCCCTGCCCACGCCCTGCTGGCTCTGAGAATCGAGTCCTATCCGCCTCCGCAGTGCCCGCTTTGCAAGCGGGGCCTGCCCGTCGAAAAACCCGGCAGCAGGCCGAATTTGTAACGGCGGCTTTATCTGTCCAGATTCCGCCCGTGGCTGAGCTTTTGGCTGTTGGTTTTGCCAAAAGTGCTGCCGAGCTGAAGCCTGGCGCTACAACGGAGTCCACCATTCCGGTATCATCGCTGCCGTGCACAACATCAAACTCACGCTCGCCTACGATGGCAGCGAATTCGCCGGCTGGCAGATTCAGCCGCGCTCGCCCACGATTCAGGGCGCGCTCACAAACATCCTGCGCAAAATCACGCAGGAGCGCATCACCGTCTATGGCGCGGGACGCACCGACGCCGGTGTCCACGCCGTCGGGCAGGTGGCGCACTTCAAGACGCAATCGGCGCTGACCGCGCAGGAATTTCAGCGCGCCTTCAACGCTTTGCTGCCGCCGGCGATTCGCGTGGTGCATTGCGAAGAAGTCGGCCCTGATTTTCACGCTCGCTGGCAGGCCCTGGCCAAGACCTACGCCTACCGCATCTGGCGCGGGCGCGTGGTGCCGCCGTTTGCACACCGCTACCTGCTGCATTATCCGTTTCCACTGGATGAATCCGCTATGGCCGAAGCCGCACGGCTTTTCGTCGGCGAACACGATTTCACTTCATTCGCGGCTTCTTCCGGCTCGGAAGACAACGACCGCGACCGCAATCCGCGGCGCGAAATTTTGCACTGCGCGCTCGTCCGCTGCTTGCCCTTGGCCGATGCCGGCTCGGTGGGCCGTGGCTTCGCTCGCGACAGCGCAAATCTGGCCCCGCCGCAAAAATCCCCTGCCGCAGAGGGAAACTGCACCGCTGCCGCAATCTCCCAGCTTCGGAACTATTTCGGCCTCGGCGACGAACTCGTCTGCCTCATTCGCGGTAAATCGTTTCTCCGCTACATGGTGCGCAAGATGGTGGGCACGCTGATTGACGTTGGCAAAGGCAGGCTGAAGCCCGAAGACGTGGCGCGGCTGTTCGAGCTTCGCGACCGCTCGAAGTCCGGCGCCACCTTGCCGCCGCACGGCCTCTGCCTCGTTTCCGTTGAATACCCCGAGCCATGGAAACTCTGATGCCGGCGTCAATACTTCGGTGACGTAGGCGGTGGGGGCAATCTGCGGTAGAATTTGGGCAATGGCGGCGCCTACATCTCCAACCGCGCCCGGCCTCCGGCGGCCGGAATTTTTGGAATCCTGCGACCCAGCCACCGGCGAAGTAATCGCTCGGCTGGAAGCCACGCCCCTGGACGCATTGCCGGAAATTTTTGCTCGCGGGCACGCGGCGCAGCGCGAATGGGCCGCTGTCCCTGTTCGCGAACGTTGCCGGCGGCTCAGCCGTCTGCGCGATGTGATCTTCGACCGGCGCGACGAAATCACCGAAATCATCACCCGCGAAAATGGCAAGCCGCGTTTCGAGGCACTGCTCGCAGACGTCTTCATCGCGCTGGATGCCGCCGATTATTTTGCCCGGCACGCACCGCACATGCTGCGGCCGGAGAAAGTTCCGCACCACAGCCTCGGCGCGAAAGGCAAGTCCGGCTTCGTCCACTACGAGCCGGTGGGCCTGCTGGGCGTGATCTCGCCGTGGAACTATCCCTTTTCTATTCCTATGGGACAGTTAATTCCCGCGGTTGTCGCAGGCAACGCGGTCGTGCTGAAGCCTTCGGAGCTAACGCCGTGGTCCGGTGCCGTAGTCGGCGAAGTCTTCGCGCAGGCTGGCTTCCCGGCGCACCTTGTGCAGGTGGTGCAGGGCACCGGCGATCTGGGTGCGGCGATGATTGCATCCGGCTCGGCCGAGCAGCCCGGCGCCGGCCCCGACAAGATCATTTTCACCGGGAGCGTGGCCACTGGCCGGCGGGTCGCCCAAGCATGCGCCGAGCGGCTGATTCCGTGCGTGCTCGAGCTCGGCGGCAAGGATGCCATGCTGGTGCTGGCCGACGCGCCGCTGGAAAATGCCGCCCGCGCCGCTGTGTGGGGCGCGTTCATGAACTGCGGTCAGACGTGCATCTCCGTCGAACGCGTTTATGTGCAAGACGCCGTCGCTGACCGTTTCACCGATTTGTGCGTCGCCCTTGCCAGCCGGCTGAAGCTCGGCCACGGGCTGGACCCGGAAACCGACGTCGGCCCGCTGATCCATGCCCGGCAACTGGAAAGAGTTGAAGAGCAATTGAATGAGGCCGTGGCCCGCGGCGCGCGCATTCTGGTCGGCGGTAGGCGGCGGCCGGACATCGGGCCGCATTTCCTGGAGCCTGCCGTCGTGGATCAAGTCAACCACTCGATGCGCCTGATGCAGGAAGAGACATTCGGGCCGGTATTGCCTGTCTGCCGCGTCCGTGATGCAGAGGAAGCTGTCTCGCTGGCCAACGATTCCCCGTACGCCCTTTCTGCGAGCGCGTGGACGCGTGACCGGCAGCGCGGCCGCGAGCTGGCCGCGCGGCTGTGCGCCGGTGCAGTAATGGTCAACGACGTAGCCTCCTATTATGCCATCTGCGAAGCTCCGCACGGCGGCCGCCGCGCCTCCGGCTGGGGACGCACGCACGGCCGGCTGGGCCTGCTGGAACTTGTGCATCCGAAATACGTGGACGTGGATTATCTTTCGCGGTGGCCGAAGGCCTGGTGGTATAGTTACAATCAGCAGTTGCTAGTCGCGGGCGACCGTTTTGTGGAATTTCTGATGGCGCCAAAGCGCGGGCAGCGCTGGCGAGCGTTGCGCGGGGCGCTGGGCATGCTTCCATTCCGGCGCAAGCCCTAGCCGCCTTTGCGTGCCCGGCACCGGACGGCAGCGCCCGAATCGAGTGAACCGCAGCGAAGCGCGCTGACGCGTGCCAAAGGTGACGGAGTAGACAAACATCATAGGAGAACTGATGGGCGAAGCAGAAACCGCGGCGGCGGAAAAATCTTTGCCGCCGCCGAAGCCGGCTGAAGCGGCTCAGCAGGAACAGGCCGCTGAACAGCCGAAGTACAAAATCAAGACCAAAAAGCCGCGGCAGCGCTCCTGTGACGAGCCCGACCCCAAGGCCACTCTGCCGGCCAAGGGAAAGATCTGCTGCGGCCATCTGAAGCGCTGGTACGATTACCCGAGGGAAGTCGAGCAGCTTGTCGGCAGGGGCGCCGAAATCTACCGCTGCGAAATTTGCAAGACGCTTTACCGGCCCGACCCGCGCGAGCGCCCCCGCAGCTACACGCACCGCTACTGATTCGCGCGGCGGGTGAGCCATGAGTAGTGACGAACTCATCTACGACTGGAACATCGTCGGCGGCCCGGAGATTCCGCCGGGGCGCAAGGTGATGCTCGACGATGAAACCCTGCGCGACGGTTTGCAGAATCCTTCCGTCCACGACCCTTCCATCCACGAAAAAATCGAGATCCTGCACCTGATGGAGGCGCTGGGGATTGACGCAGTCAATATCGGCCTGCCCGGCGCCGGGCCGCGCGCCTACGCGGACACGCTGGCCTTGGCAAAGGAAATCTCCCGTGCCCGGCTGAAAATCCGCCCCAACTGTGCCGCGCGCACCGTCGAGGCTGACATCCGCCCGATTGCGGAGATTTCACAGAAAGCGGGCATCGCCATCGAAGCGGCCACATTTCTCGGCTCGAGTCCCATCCGCCGGCTGGCCGAAGACTGGACTGTGGATCACCTGGAGCGCACCACCGAAAAGGCCGTGACCTTCGCCGTCGGACAGGGCCTGCCGGTGATGTACGTGACCGAAGACACGGTGCGCACCGACCCGGAGACGCTCAAGCGGCTCTACACGACCGCCATCCGCTGCGGTGCTCGTGCCATTGTCCTGTGCGACACCGTCGGCCATGCTTCGCCGAAAGGCGCCTTCAACCTGGTGCGCTTTGCCATCGAAGAAATCGTCCACCCGTCCGGCGCAAGCATCCGCGTGGACTGGCACGGACACTGCGACCGCGGCCTGGCGATTGCCAACTCGTTGGCGGCGATTGCCGCCGGCGCTGACCAGATTCATGCCGCGGCCAACTCCTTGGGCGAGCGCGTGGGCAACACGCCGATGGAGCTGATGCTGGTAAACCTGCGACTGATGGGGCTGATTGACCGCGACCTTTCCCGGCTGAAGGAGTACTGCGAAAAAGTAGCCTGTGCCACCCGCACCACAATTCCGCCGAATTATCCGGTCATCGGCCGCGACGCCTTCCGCACCGCCACCGGCGTCCACGCCGCTGCCATCATCAAGGCGTACCGCAAGAACGACGTGATGCTGGCCAATTCCGTCTACAGCGGCGTCCCCTCGCACCTGTTCGGGCTCGACCAGAAGATTGAAATCGGGCCGCTCAGTGGTCGCTCGAACGTCATTTACTGGCTTGAGAAACGCGGCATCGCTGCCAGCGACGACCTGGTGGACGCCATCTTCGCCCGGGCCAAACAGTCCTCCCGCCTGCTGGCCGAAGAGGAAGTCCTGGCCTTGGTTCGGGAAAACAAGAAGCTCGCCGCCACCGATTGAATCGCCACCCTCTGCCCGGCTCGTTTCGGTTTCCCGATTGACGCGGGGCGCGCGCTGGTAGAAACTGGCATGTGTTCGCGCGAGCAAGGTTGCCGTTTGTTCCGTCCTGCGCGAGTAAAGTTCCGTGAAGCATTTTTCAGTTTTCATCATCGTACTGTTGATGGCTACTGCGCCCACAAGGTCACTCCCGGATACCGCCAGCCAGTTGGCCAGCCAGGCGGGCGTGCGCCGTGTGCTGGAATGGCTCGAGCGCAACACCGACTGGGTCACCGAACAGCACATCCGCATCGTCGAAATCCCTGCGCCGACATTCCATGAAGCCGCCCGCGCCCGGTTCTTGGCCGCGGTGTTCGAAGAGTTTGGTCTGCGCGTCAGCACCGACGGGGTCGGCAACGTCATTGGCGAGCGCCCGGGTGAATCCACTGAAGTCGTGCTGCTCACCGCGCATCTCGACACTGTCTTTGACGATATCAACGAAATCAAGGTGCGCGAGCAGGGCGCCCGGCTTTACGCGCCGGGCATCACCGACAACGGCGCCGGCCTGGCCACCCTGCTGGCTCTGGCACGGGCACTTCACGAAGCGAAGCTCCGCACCCAGCGCACCATCGTCTTTGCCGCCAACGTCGGAGAAGAAGGCGAGGGGAATCTGCTCGGCATGCGACAACTGGTGCAGACCTACCGTCCGCGGCTGCACGCCGTGATTTCCGTCGACGGAGCTTCAACCGACCACATCATCAGCAAGGCGCTGGCGTCGAAGCGTCTGGAAGTGGTGGTCAGCGGGCCGGGGGGACATAGCTGGTCGGACTTCGGCATGCCCAATCCAATACACGCGCTGGCGCGCGGGGTGGCGCGTTTCGCGAAAATTCGCGTGCCGGAGAAGCCCCGCACGAGCATCAACGTGGGCGAAATTCGAGGCGGCACTTCAGTTAACTCGATTCCGAGTCGTGCCTCCATCAAGGTGGACATCCGCTCGGAATCCGAAGCCGAAATCGAACGCCTCGAGCGCGCCCTGCGCGAGGCCATTCAGGCAGGTGTGGAGGAAGAAGCTGCGCAGGCGCGCGTGAATGACGTCCGGCTGGCCATTGAGGTGCGCGAGCTTGGCGTCCGCCCCGGAGGCGAGCTGCCCGAGGATTCTTTCTTGCTCGCCGCCGCACTCAGTGCTGACCGTTTTCTGGGCAACCACTCGCGTCTGGAGCGCTCTTCGACTGATGCCAACGTGCCGCTGGCGCTCGGCATCCCGGCCATCACGCTGGGCGGCGGCGGGCAGGGTGGTGGCGCACATTCGCTGAATGAATGGTACGACCCCGCGGGCCGCGAATTCGGCCTGAAGCGGGTGCTGCTCACACTACTTCTTATTGCAGGAGTGTTGGCGTGAATTGGTCATCGCGAATTGCCTTTGTCTTGTTCGCGGCTGCGTTCGCCGCTGTCCTGGCGGCACAGCCCACTTTCGTCGGCGGGGCTTGCAACTCCTTTTTGTGCCTGCGGCCGGGCACGAGCGCCGCCGCGGCTGCGCAACCGCCGCAGGATGAGCCTCGCGCCGACCTGGTGCTGCTGAACGGCAGCATCTACACGGTGAATCCGCAGCAGCCGCGCGTAGAGGCCGTAGCCATTCGCGGGGAATTGATCGTCGCTGCTGGTTCCAACGCAGAAGCGCTGAAATGGGCCGGGCCGCGCACGCGCTTGATTGACCTGGGCGGGAAATTTGCCATGCCCGGCTTCAACGACGCGCACGTGCATCTAGCCAGCGGCGGCGCAGCGAAGCGTTCCGTGGATTTGACTGGCGCGGCATCGCTCGAAGAATTTCAGGAACGCATCCGCGCGCGCCTGGGCGACTACCGACCGGGAGAATGGATTACCGGCCGCGGCTGGGACCACACGCTGTGGGACCCGCCGCGGTTCCCGACCCGTGCCGACCTGGACGCCGTCTCGCGCGAGCATCCCATGATTTTCAACCGCGTAGACGGCCACGTGGCCGTGGCCAATTCGCTGGCACTGCAAATTGCCGGCGTCACCCGTGAGACGCCCGATCCGCCGGGCGGGGAAATTCAGCGCGACTCACTGAGCGGCGAGCCGACCGGCCTGCTGAAGGAAAACGCCGTCGGCTTGGTTTCACACAGCGTGCCGGATGCGACCCCGGCGCAGCGCCGTCGCGGCATCGAGCTGGCACTTGCAGAGGCCGCGCAGCTCGGCGTCACTTCGATTCAGGACAACTCCGGTTGGGAGGATTTTCTGCTCTACAAAGAGCTGCGGCAGCAGGGCAGGTTGACCGCGCGGATCACGGAATGGTTGCCGTTCGGCGCGCCGCTCGAGCGGCTGGTGGCGATGCGCCGGGAAGGCGGCGTGCGCGACCCGTGGCTGAAGACCGGCGCCCTGAAAGGCGTCACCGACGGCACGCTCGGCTCGCGCACCGCAGCCCTGCTGGAACCGTTTGCCGACGACCGCTCGACCCGCGGCATCTTGCGCATCCCGCCCGACGAGCTGCGCCGCATGGTGATCGAGCGTGATGCCGCCGGCTTTCAAATCGCACTGCACGCTATCGGGGATTTCGCCAATCGCGCCGCACTCGACGCCTTCGAAGCCGCGCGGCGCGTGAACGGCCGCTACGATTCCCGCCACAGAATCGAGCATGCGCAGGTGGTGGCGCCGGGTGATTTCGCGCGATTTGCCGCGCTCGGCGTGATTGCTTCGATGCAGCCGGTGCATGAGTCCACCGATATGCGCTGGGCCGAGCAGCGGCTGGGACCGGAGCGTTCCCGCGGCGCTTACGCATGGCGCACGATGCTGCGCCACGGCGTGCGCCTGGCCTTCGGCACCGACTATCCCGTCGAACCAATAGACCCGCGCCGCGGGCTCTACGCCTGCGTCACCCGCGAGCTGCCGGAAGGCGGCCCGGCCGGCGGATGGATCCCGGAAGAAAAGATCTCCATCGAGGAGTGCATCGAAGCCTACACGCTCGGCTCCGCCTACGCCGAATTTGAAGAGCTGAACAAAGGGCAGATCCTGCCGGGCAGATATGCCGACATCGTCGTCTTCGCCGCCGACGTGACCCGCATCCCCCCGCGGCAGATCCTGACCACACCCGTGGAGATGACTATCGTGGGCGGCCGTATCGTTTACGAGAGACAGTAATCTGCTTCCTCCGGCTTACCCTCGTAGTAGAATGCCGCTACTGCGCCCTGTAAACACTCCCGGCGGTGGGGAGCTACGATGCCCGCCGAAGTCGGTTTCTACGATCAGGCCTACGCGCGGTTCACCTCGGACCTGCTGGCCGAAATCCGCCGCGAAACCTTCGGCGAGGACATCGGCCAGAATAGCTGGCTTACTGCCGAGGAGCTGAATCGTTTTCTGGGCTGGCTGGAGCTGAAACCGCATAGCCACGTGCTGGAACTGGCCTGCGGCGCGGGCGGGCCGACCATGTATCTGGCCGAGCGTGCGGGCTGCCCGGTAATCGGGCTTGACACCCACGAGAAGGGGATCGCCATCGCCAACCAACTGGCCGCCGAGCGCGGCCTGAGTTCGCGCCTGCAATTTCAGTGCGGTGATGCAGCCCGGCCGCTGCCTTTTGAAGACGCCGCGTTCGATGCGCTGTTGTGCATTGACTCCATCAATCACCTGCCCGGCCGGCCGGCGGTGCTGTGCGAAGCCTTCCGCGTGCTGAAGCCGGGCGGGCGCTTTGTGTTCACCGATCCCATCATCGTCACCGGCCAGCTTTCCAGCGAAGAGATCGCTACGCGCAGCTCAATCGGCTTTTTCCTGTTCACGCCGCCTGGCTTCAACGAACAGTGGCTCGCGGAGGCGGGGTTCAAGCTGCTGCGCGTCGAAGACTCCAGTGAAGCCACCATTCGCATTTCACGTCGCTGGCTGGAGGCGCGCGCCCGGCGGCGCGAGGCACTCGAACGCATCGAGGGCGGCCGCACATTTGAAGGCATCCAGAAATTCTTTAGCGTCGTGCACACGCTGGCCAGCGAGCGCCGGCTCTCGCGCTATACCTACCTGGCGCAGAAGCCAGCGCGCGGAGCCTGATTACGGCCGCACCTCGATACTTACAATTTCACCGATGAAAGGCTTTTCCTGAACGACCACATACGTGACTTCCGCTTTGCGATTTTTCAGGTGTTGGCAGGGTAGGAAATTGGGCGGCGGCTGCCAGCGGGTGGCCAGGTACTCGACGTCTTCGTAGTTTGAGGCCTGCAACCGCACAAACAGGCCGCCGAAGTCGAGCTGTAGTTCCATTCCCCGGCCCCGGCAAGTGACTTCGGAAATTGTGCCTTCTGCTTTCACGCGCCGCCCCTGCCATTCGGGCCGCGCCTTATCTGCTTCTTGGTTCTCCTCCTGTGTAGTCTCCTTTGCAGCCTGCGATTCCTTCTTTTCTTGTTCCGAAAGGCTTTCCTCCAGCCGACGGCCGCCGCGGCGGCCCTGGGCGGAAAACTGCGCGGCCTGCCGCTGGCGGTTCAGCATGGCGGCAAAGCTGGCGATGGCGGCGTCAAGTTCCTGGGCGAATTGCCGGTCGCGCTCGGTCTCCGCCCCGGCGCGGATGCGCCGGGCGACGCGGCGGGCATCGTCGAGCCGGCCGCTGGCCAGCAACAGCTTCCCGAGCGTGAGCTGAGAGGAGTGGGAGCCCGGCTCGAGCTCCGTGGCGCGTTCGGCGAGCCGGAGTGCTTCGTCCAAGTTGCGATACTCACGCAGAAGCTGCGCTGCGAGAGCGCTGTAGGCCGGCGCGAAGCTCGGATTCAACTCAATGGCCCGGCGCAGCGCCTGCTCCGCCCGCCCAAACCGCCCCTCGCCGCGCAAGGGCGACTGCGCTTCCGTCAAGCCCAGGTAGTAGTGCGCCAGGCAGCTTTCCGAATCCAGTTCTGCGGCGCGCGCGAACCAGTCGGTAGCTTCCTCCGGTTCGCCCCGCAAGTAATACAGGTAGCCCATCGCTTCGTGCGCCAGCGGCTGGTACGGGTCGAGGCGCAACGCCTGTTCAATCAGCTCGCGTGCTTCCGCCGGACGATTCGTGTGCACGTGAAAATTAGCGCGCAGCGCTACAGCCTCGGCAAGTGGCAGCCGGCGGGAAGGGAATCGCGTCTGCCCCCATCCTTCCGGCGCGGCCAGCGCCAGGACGCGGCGAAATTCCGAACGGCGGTATTCGGTGAGCTCCTTCAGAAGTTCCTCCGGTCGGGGGAATACCCGCCGATGCGCCTCTTCCAGCGATTCTTCGCCGCGCAGCAGTTCCAGCAGGCGGTCGATTCGCTCGCGCCCCGCATTGTCGCCTTCGCCGAACACGAGGTAGTGCACCAGCAGCCAGGACTGGGCGTAGAACAGGCCGACTTTGTCCTCGTCGTTGTAATGTGGCGATGTGTGGTCCACGCGAAACAGTTCTTCCAGCGGCAGCAGCCGGCGGCGACGCAGCATTTCCAGATGTTCCTGGCTGGGCTGGCCCAGCAATACTTTGTCGTCGCTCACCGTCGTGTAGCTCCAGAACTCCGCAAGGCCTTCGGAAAGCCACAGCGGCAGCACCGGGTAATTCAACCGCATCAGGAAATGAAAGTATTCATGGTAGATGACGTGGTAGGGATGCCGCCCCGGCGCGTCCAGCCGCAGCGCGACGAAATTTCGCTCCGGGCCGCCCACATAGACGCCGGCCGGCCGTGCGCGACGGCTTTCCCAGTATTCTGGCAGCAGCGATTTCAGCGTCTTTTCGTTTTTTGCGGCCAGCACCAGCAAGGGAAGGCCGGCACGCTTTTCCATTCCAGGTACTGCTCGCAGGTAAATCTGGCGAACCTGTTCGAATTCCTGGGTTAGCTGCTGGGCCTTGTCTTCAGAAGCGTCGCTAATGATGTGAAAATTCGGGCTGCGCACCTCGACCCATTCCGGATTCTGTGGACGTGCCGCAGCATCGCTCGGCACTGCGACCGACAACAGCAGCTCAAGCAACAGTGCAACCGCAAATCGCTTTCCGGGCTTCATCCTTCTAACTATTCATCATCTTTGCCCCGGAGCCCGCCCGGCGTCAACCAGGGGGTACACAGCCCCTCTGCTCCGACAGATGCCTCGGCAGGGAATTGCGTTGCCGCTGCGCAGGCACTACACTGCGCGCAGCGTATTGTTGTTTCGGGAGGCTGAGGAGGAGCTATGCGCACATTCGTGGCCATGGTCGTACTTATCCTGCTGGCCGTGGTCGTGGCCGGGACTCCCGCGCAGACGACCAACCGCCGCGCCATCTCACTGCCAGGCCGGGCGGACAATCTGCCCTTCAGCAACGCCGTGCTGGCCGGCAGCACGCTCTACCTTTCCGGCACCATCGGCATTGACCCGGCCACCGGCCGCCCGCCCGCGAGCATCGAAGACGAAGCCCGCCGGGTGATGGACAACATCAAAAACGTCCTTGCTGAAGCCGGGATGAACATGGACGATCTCGTCTCGGTCACCGTCTATTGCCCTGACCTGAATCTGTACGACCGCTTCAACGCCGTCTATCGCACCTACTTCACCAAAGAGCCGCCGGCGCGCGCCTTCATCGGGTCAGGGCCACTGCTGCGCGGCGGCCACTTTGAAGTGCAAAGCATCGCTGTCAAGCGGTGAGCCAGCGCCTCAAAGCCGACCTCGCGCTGGCGTTCTGCTCGCTGATCTGGGGCGCGACGTTTGTGGTGGTGAAGAACGCACTCGAAGATGCGAGCGTCTTCGCCTTCATTGCTGTGCGCTTTGGCCTGGCCGCCCTGCTGATGGGCGCAATCTACTGGTCGGCGCTGCGGCAGCTCACCTGGCGCGCGGTGTGGGCCGGCGTGCAAATTGGGGTGTTCATGTTTGCCGGATATGCTTTTCAGACTGTCGGCCTGCAATTCACCACGCCGACCAAGGCCGGCTTCATCACCGGCTTCGGCGTGGTGCTGGTGCCGGTGCTGCTGGCGTTGTTCTGGAAGCGGCGCATCCACCGGTGGGCGTGGGCCGGTGCGGTGCTGGCTCTGGTGGGTTTGTACTACCTGACGCTGCCGGGCACCGCGACGGGCGCGGTGCTGCCCGACAGCGAAGGGCTGAACCGCGGCGACGTCCTGGTATTTTTCTGCGCGGTTCTGTTTGCGCTGCACATCATTTTCGTGGGCGTCTATTCGCCACGCTATTCAGTGCGCGCGCTGAGCTTCCTGCAGATTGCCACCACCTTCGTGCTGGCCGCGGCGCTGCTGCCGCTGCTGGCGGTGACCCGCTGGGAGCCGCCTCGCATTGCTTGGACGCCGAATTTCATCTTCGCCATCGTGATCACCGCGGTGGGCGCCACGGCCGTCGCTTTCTCGATTCAGGTCTGGGCACAGCGGCACACTTCGGCAACGCACACCGCAATTTTGTTCGCGCTCGAACCGGTGTTTGCGGCGCTGACTTCGTTTCTGGTACTCGGCGAACGGCTCGGCGGGCGGGGCCTGCTCGGCGCGGGACTCATCTTGGCGGGCATCCTGCTCGCCGAGCTGAAAGGCCCCGCCCCCGCGGCGCCCGAATCCTCAGCCCCGCCCGCCCCAGCGCAAACTGACGGTCAGTAGCGGCAGCGCCAAACAGCAACCAGACCCTTTTTCAGCCAATCGTAGTGGCTCCCGATTCCGGCCGGGGCCGGGTGGCCAGCACGGCCAGCGATACCCCATAGACAAACACTACCACCGCAGGGATCATCACGAAGCGCTGCTCCGGAAACAGGTACCACGCCGCGACAATCAGCCCCGTCCGCGTAATACCGTGGAAGAGGCCGACCCAGTGGCGGATCATCCACGACAGCGGAACCCACATCAGCCCGGCCAGGATGCCCACCGTCAGCGGCAGCGATGACCGTTCCACCAGGTAGAAGGGAACTGCGATCGCCCAGACCAGGCTGGCCATGACGATATTCATCATAAACAGCCGGTCTAGCTCGCTGTCGCGCTTCAGCACGTTTTCGCCGGTCAGTCGCCCGATGAGCACACCCAGCGGAAATATCATGCCCGTGCAGAAAAACAGCGCGATCGCAGCCGCCGGTTCAGGCAACACATAGCCAAGCACCCCGGCGACGCTCCAGGCCACGGTGCCGGCAATGGGCATGGCCATCAGCCGGCGGCGCGCGAATTCAGCCCGCAACTCCTCCAGTGCAATTCCCGAAGACATTGTCAGGCTCCTGAGCGGGATTTGAATTGATCCCCGAACTGCGGCATCCTAAATCGTCATTCCGCTTCGTGCAACGGGCGCATGCCGTGCTGCTGCCGATAGCGGCGCTTGTGCGAATTTCCTACCCTTGCAGCCGACGGGTAGGGTACACTGGTCTGCCGCGCCTCTGGCGCACCCTCTGTGTGCCGGGCCTTATTCTGCCGCGAGGTCACATTCCCGCGAGAGGTGCCCCATGACCCGTCGAGTCATGCTCATCTTCGCCACGCTGTTGTTTCTCGCCTTTGCCACGCCCGCGCAAGAATGCGTGGAATGCCACCAGCAGGTCACTCCACAGATTGTCTCCGACTGGCAACTGAGCAAGCACAGCCAAATGGGCGTGGAGTGCTCGGTCTGCCATGGTGAAGCGCACCGCAACGCCACCGACTTCGCCAACGCCAAGATTCCCACCCCGGATACCTGCGCGCTCTGCCACGCGCAGCAGGTCGAGCAGTTCAAGGCCGGCAAGCATGCCCTCGCCTGGGCGGCGATGAAAGCCATGCCCACTGCCCACTGGCAGCCCATGGCGCTGATGGAAGGCATGAAAGGCTGCGGCGGCTGCCACAAAATCGGTCTCAAATCGGAAGCGGAAATCGCCGAGCTGAAAACATCCGGCGCCGGTTTCGGTGTGGCCTCCTGCGACGCCTGCCACACGCGCCACCTGTTCAGCGCCGACGAAGCGCGCCAGCCGCAGGCTTGTCAGACCTGCCATATGGGCTTCGACCACCCGCAGTGGGAGATGTACTCCTCGTCAAAGCATGGCGTGCGCTTCCGGCTCAAGCAGGCGGGTGCGCTGCCGCAGCAGGCCGCGGCGCCCACCTGCCAGACTTGCCACATGCAGCAGGGCAACCACGCCGTGCGCACCGCGTGGGGCTTTCTGGCCGTGCGGCTGCCCATGCCCGAAGACAAGCAATGGGCCGCCGACCGCGCCACGATTCTCCAGGCGCTCGGCGTGCTCGATCCGCAGGGCAATCCCACGCCGCGGCTCGAAGTTGTCAAGCGGGCCGACGTTGCCCGGCTGACGCAGGAAGACTGGCAGAAAGAGCGCGACAAGATGCTCGCCACCTGCAACGAATGTCACTCGCTCAATTTTGCCAAAGCGGAGCTCGAAAAAGCCGACCAGTTGATTCGCGAAACCGACCGGCTGCTGGCCGAAGCGATTCGCGTCGTCGCCGGGCTGTATCAGGACGGCATTCTGAAAAAGCCGGAAAGCTACGCTTATCCGTTCCCCGACCTGCTCACCTTCCACGACGCGCCGACGGTGATCGAACAGCGCCTGTTCGAAATGCATCTGAAACATCGCATGCGCGCCTTTCAGGGAGCGTTTCACGCCAATCCGGACTACGCGCTGTGGTACGGCTGGAGCGAAATGGTCCGCGACCTGACCGAAATCAAGGAGCTCGCCGAAGAGCTGCGCCGCCGCGCCGCGCAACATTAACCCCGCCGCCTTTGCCTGCGCCCACCGGGCAATTTCGCGGCGGTGGGAGCGCGTGCCAAAAAGCGCAGGCTGAAGCCTCGCCGCAAGGATTTCCGGACGGCTGCCGGCAAAATGCGCCCGAACCACGGCACTGGCTTCGTTCCAATTCACGTTGCCGTGACGTAACTGCCTGATTTCAGTTTCCCGAAAGTCGAGGCCCGTGCATGGACCCGCACCGGGAGGTGGCCATGGAATGCCTGAACTGTTTCCGGCTCGTCGCCTGGGTTGCTGTTAGGCTTTTGCTGGCGAGTGCATCGCCGGCGCAGCAGGCCGGCGAAGATGATCCGGCTGCGATTTACGACGCGCTAAAGGCGTTTTCCCTCTCCGGGGAGACGATGCGCGCCGAAAACGTCACGCGGAAACGCGAGCGCGTAGCGATGACGTTCAACGGCTTCTTTCACCTGGAAGCGCCGCTGGTCGGCCACGTGCGCCGGGCGGTGTTTATCGGCGAAGGCCAGCTCGTTGCCGCGCCGCCCGACAGCCGGTTCGAGCGCGAGCACATCCGGCGCCTGTTAAAAGCCGGCGCGGTTAAGTTGGACTTCAAGGCTGCGGTGCTGCGCTTCCCCGACGGCAGCTTCGAACAACTGCAAGCCCAACTCAGCCCCGGCGGCAGCGGGTCTGCGGATGCGCAGATGCTGGCCCGCGAATTCGGTGAACGGATGCTGCGCGAGACCGGCGCGAACCTCGCCACGCGGTTGATGGTCTCTATCCTGAACCAGGAATCCCCGGGACTGTTTGCCGCGGAATTCGACAGCGGCAAGCTTGGCCGGTTTACATTCCTGTTCGACCCGCAGACACGTATCCCGGTCGCCACTTTTGAGATCAACGGCGATGAAAAGGGCCTGATCTTCCAGCACGAAGCGATGTGGGGGGGGTCGAGGCCTGGACGGCCTTCTAAGCCCTGGAAGATTACCAGCGGGGCATGGTCGAGTGCTCCGATGTCCACGACGCCGTGCACATCCGGCATTACAAGATGGACGTGGACGTTCGCGAGCCGGACAAACGCCTTGCCGCAGAAGTCCGCATGGACATCGAAGCGCTGCTGCCGGAATTGCGCGCAATTCCGCTCGCGTGGAACGAATCGCTGCCGGAGTGCGACGACATGCGCCGGAAGAAAACTCTGCGGGTAGCCTCGGCGAAAACCGCCAACGGCCAGCCCATTCCCGTCCTGCAGGAGGAGTGGGAGGGCGGGTTCACGCTGCTGCTGCCCGCCCCGCGCAAACAGGGTGAGAGGTTCTTGCTGGCCGTGACCGATGAGGGCGACTTTCTGTTCTCCGACTTCTTGCGCGGCTGCGATTACCCGTACCTGACAAACCAGTGGTATCCCCGCCACGGCTTCTTGCAGCCCTCGACCTACGAGCTCAGCTTCCGCCACCGCAATCGTGGTCAGGTAGCCGCGCAAGGCTTGCCCGCCGGCACCCGACCCGCGAAAGATAACGGCGACGACAAAATCACCGGGTGGCGCATGACCACGCCCATTCAGATGGCTACGTTCGGCTGGCGCAGAAATACAACCTGAAAAACCTCGACTGGTTTTTCTCCCAGTGGGTCCATCAATCGTACCTGCCCAGCTACCGGATCGAATACCGGTTAGAGGACCAGCCGGACGGCTCTGCGATTGTCAGAGGCACCGTCTATCAGGAGAACGCCGGAGAAAACCGGTTCATGCCGCTGCCGCTGCTGTTCCGCTTCGGCAACGACCAGGCCGCCCGCGGCGCCATTTATGCATTCGGACCGGAGACCTCGTTCCAGGTGCGACTGCCCAGGCGTCCGGAGAAGGTCGAACTTGACCCCGAGGAGTGGATTCTTCCGGAGAAAACTGACGTACACAAATCCGGAAATAATCCAATCGTCAGCCGCAGGTGAACCCGGACAGGATGTGGCAGAATCGAACTGAACAGCCCGCCAGCTAGTCGGCAGCTCTTTCGGGCGACCACATGTCCACTTCGTCGTACAGCACGGGCGCAGGGTTGTGCTTTTTTTCAAAGGCACTGATTTCGCCTTCGTGCTGGAGCGTCAGGCCGATGTCGTCGAGTCCGTTCAGCAGGCAGTATTTGCGGAAGGGATCAATCTCAAAGTTGAGTTTCAGGCCGTGGTCGTCGCCGATGGTCTGCTGCTCGAGATCCACGGTGAGCCGGTAGCCTTCGTTCGCATAAGTGCGAAGGAACAGCTCGTCCACCCGCGCGTCGGGCAGGGTGACGGGCAGCAACCCGTTCTTGAAACAATTGTTGTAGAAGATGTCCGCGAAGCTCGGGGCAATGACGACGCGGAAGCCGTAGTCGGCCACGCCCCACGGCGCGTGCTCGCGGCTTGAGCCGCAGCCGAAATTCGCGCGCGTCAGCAGGATAGAAGCGCCCCGGTAGCGCGGCTTGTTCAGTTCAAATTCGGGGTTCAGCTTTTCACCGGGCAGATAGCGCCAGTCGTAGAACAAAAACTTGCCATAACCTTCCCGCGTCAGCAGCTTGCAGAACTGCTTGGGAATCATCTGGTCGGTGTCCACGTTGACGCGGTCAAGCGGCGCCACCAGTCCCGTATGTGTTTTGAACGGCTGCATCCGGATCGACTCCCCTACGAGCAGTTGATTTCCCCGATGTGTCGGTCCAGGCTGAGCCAGGCTTCAATCTGCCGCAGCAGCGAGTGCATGTACCCGCCGCCCACATCGCGGTTCAGTTTCATTAGCGAAACGATCAGCGTAAGCCGGCGCTGCTCCCCCATCACATTGATCAGACGCAGCGGCACACGCAGCCCGTCGGAGTCCTCCGGCACCGGGTCCTCGTTCAGGTAACTGCGCCAGACGGTATCACCCAGCGCGAACAGGTGCTCATCGAGCGGCATCAGCACTTCGTATTTTGCGTGTTGCGCCAAGCGTTATTCCACCTGTCCGACTCCCCAGTCGCGGATGTCCACGAAGCGGCCCGCAATCGCCGCCGCAGCGGCCATGACCGGGCTGACCAGGTGCGTCCGCCCGCCCTTGCCCTGGCGACCTTCGAAATTGCGATTCGAAGTCGAGGCGCAGCGTTCGCCGGCCGGCAGGACGTCGTCGTTCATCCCGATACACATCGAGCAGCCGGCATCGCGCCACTCGAAACCCGCACCCGTGAAAATTTTGTCCAGACCCTCTTTTTCCGCCTGCGCCTTGACCACTCGCGAGCCAGGTACGACCAGCGCCTGCCTCACGTTGCCGGCTACCTTTTTGCCCTCGACGACCCGCGCGGCCATGCGCAAATCCTCCAGCCGGGAATTTGTGCAGGAACCGATGAACACCCGGTCCACCGGGATGTCGGTGATGCGCGTGCCCGGCTGGAGGGCCATGTATTCCAGTGCGCGCTCGGCAGCTTTGCGTTCCACCGAATCGCTGAATGATGCCGGGTCAGGCACGGTCCCCGTAACGTCAGCCACCATACCGGGGTTCGTGCCCCAGGTAACCTGCGGCGCCAGATTGCTGATGTCAAGCTCGACCACCACGTCGTAACTGGCGTCTGGGTCGGGGCAAAACGACTTCCAATAGTCCACCGCGAGCTGAAAATCTTTTCCACGCGGGACGAACGGCCGGCCTTCCATCCACGCAATTGTGGTCTCGTCCGGCGCAACCATACCGGCGCGCGCGCCGGCTTCGATGCTCATGTTGCAGATGGTCATGCGGCCTTCCATCGAGAGTCCGGTAATGGCCGGCCCGGCGTACTCGATGACGTGACCGGTGCCTCCGGCGACGCCGATTTTCCCGATGATGGCCAGTATGATGTCTTTGGCTGTGACGCCCGGCGGGCGCTTGCCGGTCACGCGGATGAGCATGGTCTTCGATTTGAACTGCGGCAGCGTCTGGGTGGCCAGCACGTGTTCGATCTCACTGGTGCCGATGCCAAAAGCCAGTGCGCCGAAGGCCCCGTGCGTCGAGGTGTGACTGTCGCCGCAGACGATGGTCAGGCCCGGCTGCGTCAGACCCAGCTCCGGGCCGATGATGTGCACGATGCCCTGGTTCCGGCTGTGCAGGTCGAACAGCCGCACGCCCGTTTCGCGGCAGTTGCGCCACAGGGCCTCGAACTGCGCCTGCGCGTTGGCGTCCAGCACCGGCAGCGTGCGGTCCTTGGTGGAAACCGAATGGTCCATCACCGCGAAGGTCAGGTCCGGCCGCCGCACCCTGCGCCCGGCAGACTTCAAGGCTGCGAAAGCCTGCGGGGAAGTGCCTTCGTGGATCAGATGGCGATCAATGTAGATCAGCGCGGGTTTCCCCTCTTCCTGGTGCACCAGGTGGGAAGCCCAGATTTTTTCATACATCGTCTGCGCGGACATGGTATCGCCCACCAATTCTAACAGCGCGAACCAATTCCGCCAACCACGTCCCACAGCGAGGCGGCCATTCAGCAACTCAAACTGTTCAGCTAGCGTCAGATGAAATGAGAGGTAAAATGGCGCCCCGTGCTCACAAGGGCATCCGGACGGCGTCTAAACTGGAGAAAGTATCGCACGTATTGTAGCATCAGAATGTACTCCGCCTTGATACAGCAGGGAGCAGAGAAATGGGAATCCAATTGCGTGAACTTGTTACTTGGGCGCGCCACCGCAAGCTATTGGCCGGGTTGCTGGTGCTGGCGACGCTCAGCCTGGGCATTCTGATCGGGACGGTCATCTCCGACCACGTGGTGGCCACGGGCCAGCAGGGCAACGGTGACAGCCCGGCATTGCTCGCCGCCCCGAATCCGGTCCAGCTATCGTCCGCGTTTGCCTCCATTGCCCGGCGCCTGGAACCCGCCGTGGTGAACATCAACACTACGCAGGTCATCGAGCGGCGCTCGCGTCGCGGCATCCCGGAAGGTTTCGACGACCTGCCATTCCCCTTCGATCGCTTCTTCGGCCCGCCCGACGAAGGACCGGCCGCTCAGCGCAGCCTTGGTTCCGGCGTGATCCTGGACAGGCAGGGCTACATCCTGACCAATAAGCACGTCGTGGATGAGGCGACCAAGATCCAGGTCCAAATCCCGGGCGACCCCACGCAGTACACCGCCAAAATCATCGGCGACGATCTCGAAACCGATCTGGCCGTCATCAAGATTGAAACCAGCACCCCGCTGACGACGGCGCAGTTCGGCGATTCCGATTCCGTCCAGGTCGGCGACTGGGTGCTGGCCTTCGGCAGCCCGTTCGGGCTGGACGCGACGGTGACCGCCGGCATCGTCAGTGCCAAGGACCGCGACCAGGGCAGCGTCCCCGGCGCGCAGCAGTTCCAGCGCTTCATCCAAACGGACGCGGCGATCAACCCGGGCAATTCCGGCGGGCCGCTCGTTAACATGGCCGGCGAAGTCATCGGCATCAACACCGCGATCATGACCAGCCGGTTCGGCCGCGGCTTTGAAGGTGTGGGCCTTGCGCTGCCATCGAACACTGCGCGCTACGTCTACAACCAGATTATTAAGCACGGCCGCGTCATGCGCGGCTCGATCGGCATCTCCTTCAATGAAGCCAACAGCCGCAATCCCATCACCCTGAAAAAGCTGGGCGCCGAGTTCGGCATGATTATCGAAGATGTGCGGCCCGGCAGCCCGGCGGAAAAGGCCGGCCTGAAACCCGGTGACGTGATCACCCACGTCAACGGCCAGCCGGTACGCACCGGCTCCGATCTGGTGGATCCCATCACGCGCACGCCGATTGGTGAGCCTGTCTCCATCACCTACGTGCGTGAAGGGAAAAGCCGGACCGCGGAGGTGAAAGTCGGCGACCGCACCGAAATCCATCCCGAGGTCAGCGGCCGCGCCGCGGTGGAGCGTGGTGAGGTCGGCCCGGTGAAATTCGGCCTGCGGGTTGAAGACCTCACGGCAGAACTGGCCCGGCGGCTGGGCGTGGACACCGATGCAGGAGTGGTGGTCACGGAGGTCGAGCCAGCCAGCTTCGCTGAGGAAGTCGGCTTTTTCCGTGGCGACGTAATCGTCGAGGTGCAGGACCAGCCGATTTCCACGCTGAGCGATTTCAACCGCGCGCTGGCCCGCATCCATCCGGGCGATGAAGTGCTCTTCAAGGTGCTTCGCCGCGCGCAGAACCGCGTCCTGACTGTCTTCCTGGCCGGTCGTGTTCCGGCGACGGATTGATGCCGGCGGCGTCCAAGAAACCTCCCGCGATGCGAAGGTGCCCGGCTTTCGCATCGCGGTGGTGTCTCCGCGCAGCGACGCTTCTTCTGGGTCTGCTCGCCCCGCTGCCGGGGCCCGCTGCTCCTCCGTTTGTCGCAGCGACTACCGCCGCCCTGGGATTGGAAGCAGCCACTCCGGGTGCACCGGAAGCACAGCGCCGCCGCCGGCAGCCCCGCTACCGGGGACAGCTCGCGCCAACGGCTCACCGCATCAGGGAGATTCAGTCTGCCCTGGCCGAAGCCGGTTTCTATAAACGCGAGCCCAACGGCAAATGGGATTCCTACTCCGTTGAAGCCTTGAAAAAATTTCAGCAGGCGAACGGCCTGAAGCCCACGGGCAAGCTCGACGCCCTCTCCTTGCAAAAGCTCGGCCTCGGCTCGGAGGTCGCGGGAGTGGCCTCTCCTCGCCAGACGGCCGAGAAAGAAGACGCCTCCCAATTGAACAAGAAATCTGGCACGCCGGACTAAGCTCGCTCCAGTGCATCCGCAGGTGGCGGAGGGTTTTATCCCTTAGGTGCAGGCCTGTGTCTGCCACCCGGGCGGCCTCTCCGGCCTCTGGCATCCCGGCCCCCGGGTCAGCCGAATTGACCTACTGCAATAAGAGAATCGCCCGTTCAGCTCTGGAACGGCAACCGCAGTTCCCCTGCGTCGAGTATCTGGAATGAGATTCCTGCGAGAAGGTCCCCGGCTGAGAAGAAGACAGAGGGGCGGGTTGCCTGAGCCGCCCCTTCTGCGTCACGAGCTGCGGACTACCACTTTACCTTTAAAGCGAACTGAATCTGGCGCCCTGAACCTGAATCTCCGGTCGGGAAGCGGGTGGTTTGAATTCGCCCGAAGGTAGTGGGGTTAATTGTGGCCCCGGTTGAAGCGTTCTGAATGGTCCCAAACGAAGCGTTCGGCAAGCACGTTCCCGCCGGGAATACCTGGCCCGACCGCGACGACACGGTGAAATCCACCGAGGAAGGTGTGCACACCGCTCCGGGCTGTCCGAAGTTGGGATGGTTGAAGATATTGAAGAACTCTGTCCGGAACTCGACCCTGACCCGCTCAGTCACCGTCGTGACTTTAGTGACCGAGAAGTCAAAATTGTTGAATCCGGGCCCAACCACGGCGGAATTACGGCCGAGGTTGCCAAACTGGCCAGCCGGGGGCGCCGCAAAGGCCAATGGGTTGAAGAAATTAGCCGGGTCATGGCCGGGCAGGTCGGGATTGCCAACCAGATTCGGGCGCACGGTGCCCGCCACGTTGGTCAGCGGGGAAACGCCGCCGAGCACGATGGTCACCGGGTTGCCATCCTGAAAGACCGTGATTCCTGATACTGACCAGCCTTCCACCACACGTGCGGGCAGAAAGCCCTTCTGGCCCTTGAACGGGAGCTCGTAGAGATAGTTAATCAGGAACCGATGGCGGACGTCGAAATCCGATGACCCTCGGTTGGCCCGCGGGTTGCGGCTATCCTGCAGCACGATGCCCTGCGAGTTCCGCGAGTTATAGTCAATCGAGTGCGACCACACATAGGACGCACTGAACTGCAACCCGCGGGACATCCGCTTGTTTGCCGCTATCCACAACGCGTTGTAGCTTGAATTCCCCTCGCTGGCAACTTCGGTAATCACCGAAGCAGTCCGCGTCGTGCCGTCCACAAGAGTAACCGTCGGAAATGGCAGCGCACCGCCCACCGGCTGATTCAGGTTGCGCGAAAAGCGGAGCTTGCTGCCTTTCGACCCGAAGTAGCCGACGCTGACAGCGAGATTCTGCATCACTTCATGCTGGACGTTCAGATTCCAATTCTGCGTGTAGCTGTTGCGAAAATCCGGGCTAATGGTATTCACCGCAAGTGAACCCCCGCCGGCAGGCGTCCCCTGAAATGGATCCGCGAAGCTCGGCGGACTGTTGATCACCAGATTGTTGGTGAACGGGGCGTTGGTGGTCAGGCCGGTGACGGAATTGGTCACCGGCTGATCGAAAAAGATGCCGTAACCGGCACGGATTGAAGTTGTGCCTTTCTCGAACGGGTCCCAGGCAAAGCCGATGCGTGGCATCACATTGTGATTAGTGTCATAGAGATCGTCGAAGCCGCCGGAGTTGATGCGGCGCAACGAGCCGGTTGCCGAGTCAAAGGCTACGAACCGGTCGAACCGCTCGGTGGGTGTGGTATTAATCTCGTATCGGACGCCGATCTCGATCAACAGGTTGGCCAGCAGCTTGTAGCTGTCCTGAGCGAAGAACTGGAAGGCGCCCGTGGCAATGGCGCTGCTCGTGCCACCCTGATTGAACTGGAACTGCGAAGGCTGTCCAGAAGCAAAGGCGCTGAAGTTAGGGAAGATAAACAGCCCCATATCGTTGTTGAAATTGTTGTTGAAGAAGCGCCGGATTTCCGTTCCGAAACGCCAGTCGTGCTTCCCGTACAACCAGCTCAACGTGTCCGACCATACGTACGTGGTGTCGCCACGGCCCTGCGGGAAATTGCGGAAGCCGCCAAACACTAGGCCGGTGTCCTGAATGTTGATGGCCGGCAACCCGAAGGGGCTGATGGGGACGAAGCCGAAGCTCGTGGGGTCGTCACGGTTCAAGGCTTCGAAGGTAATGAAAAGTCGGTTGAAGCCAAAACGGAACTCATTCACCACGTTGTTGCTGAAGATGTGGGTTTCGTTGAAGGTGAAAATTTGGCGCGTGGCCGCCCGGATATCACCGAACCCGGGCAACGTCGCGTTGGAAACCGGGGCGGCTGGCTCGCGGCGTTCGTCGTCTTGGATTGCGTAATAACCGTGGATGCGATCCTTGTCCGTCAGTTGATGGCTCAGGTCGCCGGTGAACTGGTCAATGTCGACCGGGGCGCTGCCGGATCCCGCAAACGTGTTCGTGCCGGGAACGTTAGGCAAGGGTATCAGCGGCAGTAGATTCTTGGCCACCGGATCGGTCACACTGGCCCGATCCTGCTCCGTCGGAACCTGGCGATTGAAGGTGACCTGCTGTCGCTGACGAAGTCCCTCGTAACTGAAAAACCAGAAGGTGCGGTTGCGGCCGTCGTAAACATTTGGGATCCAGAAGGGACCGCCGGCCGCGACGCCGAACTGGTTCCGCTTGAACGGCGGGATCGCCTGGATCGGGTTGTCAAAGAAGTTCTTGGCGTCCAGCGCGTCGTTGCGCAGAAAGTCGTAAACCTCGCCGTGGAATTCATTCGTTCCCGACCGTGTGGCGATATTGACGACCGTTCCGCTGGTGTGGCCGAACTCCGCGCTGAATGTGCTGTTGGCTGCTTTGAATTCGGCAACCGTGTTAATACTCGGTTGGAAGGTGATCTGGTTCTGCACCCCGTCGTTCAGGTTGACGCCGTTGATCATGAAGTTTACCGTGTCTTCACGGTTGCCCGCCGTAACGACTCCAAATGATCCCTGACCCCGCAATGGGCTGGTGAGGAATCCGTTTTGCGGGGGAACTACGGTGCCAGGAACCAGTTGCATCAGGTCCACGAAGCGCCGTCCATTCAGCGGGATTTGCTGGACGGTGAATTGGTTGATGACCTGTCCAACGGTCATGGTCTGGCTTTCCACTAGTGGTGCGCCTCCTTCCACACGGACAAGTTCCGTGACTTCCCCGACCTGCAACGCGAAGTCAACGACCAGATTCTCGTTGACCTCCAGGCGAACCCGTTCCCGTACTGTGGTCTGGAACCCATCGGCTTTCACTTCGATGCGGTAGAGTCCAACCGGAAGCGCGGCAAAGCGGTAAGTGCCCAGAGCATCGGTTGCGAACTGACGCTGCAGGTTAGTCGCGGTCTCGGTCAGAGTAACCTGCGCGCCGGGCACCGAGGCGCCCGAGCTGTCGGTCACCGTCCCGCGAATACTCCCCGTAGACTGGGCAAACGCATCATTCCCAGCCAGCACCAGGATCCCAAGAAATACCATTTTGATCCTACGCATGCGCACCCCCCTCACTGAAACTGAGCCTGGGACTCAAGGTCGTCCAGAACGCGACAATTGGATGTCCGAATCCTGCATTTGGATTCCGCTTGCAGGCCGACGCAGGACCTCAGTTTCTCCTTTTGAGGGAGCTCCCGTGCTGCAGGCTCAGGCTCTGCCGCGCGTTGCCAACTTAAAGCGGCTCTGCTACAGTGAACCCGCCGCCCGAGAAGCTGCAATCATCCGGGGAATCCGAAGACAGGGATGGGACCGTCACAGGAGGAGGCATGGCCACCGCAGTCGTACCCAAGGTTTTCAAGAATTTCATCAACGGAGAATGGGTCGAGTCGCGCAGCGGCAAGGCGTTTGAGAACCGCAACCCGGCGAACAAAGACGAGCTCATCGGCATGTTCCCCGCCGGTACGCCGGAAGACGTGGAGCTCGCTGTGGAAGCCGCCAGCGACGCGCTGAAAACCTGGCGCCAAGTGCCCGCACCGAAGCGTGCAGAAATTCTCTTTCGTGCCGCCGAGTTGCTGGTCCGCCGCAAGGAAGACTTGGCACGCGACATGACGCGCGAGATGGGCAAAATCCTCGACGAGACCCGAGGCGACGTCCAGGAAGCGATTGACATGACCTACTACATGGCCGGCGAGGGCCGCCGCCAGTTCGGCCAGACCACTCCTTCCGAGTTGCCCAACAAATTCTGCATGACGGTGCGCGAACCGGTCGGCGTCTGCGGCCTGATCACCCCGTGGAATTTCCCGATGGCGATTCCGTCCTGGAAAATCATGCCGGCGCTGATTCTGGGCAATACCGTGGTCTTCAAACCTGCTACCGATACTCCGCTTTCGGCCTACAACCTGGTGCAGGTGCTGAATGAGGCGGGGCTGCCGCGCGGCGTGGTCAACCTGGTCACCGGTTCTGGCGGCAACGTGGGCACGCCGCTGATGACGCACAAAGACGTTAACCTGATCAGCTTCACCGGCTCGACCGAAGTTGGCCGTAAGGTCAGCGAGGCCTGCGCGCCGGATTTCAAGCATTGTCATCTGGAGATGGGCGGCAAAAACATCATTTTAGTGATGGACGACGCGAATCTCGACCTGGCCGTGGACGGAGCCATTTGGGGCGGCTTCGGCACCACCGGTCAACGCTGCACTGCCGCGAGCCGCGTCGGCGTGCATAAAAAGGTGTACAAAGAATTTATCGAACGGTTCGCCGAACGCGCGAAAAAGCTGAAAGTCGGCGACGGCCTTGACCCCACAACCCAGATGGGCCCCTGCGTCAACGAAGCCCAGCTCAGCACCGTAATGGAGTACGTCGAAATCGGCAAGAACGAAGGCGCGCGGCTGGTTGCCGGCGGGCATCGCCTGGACACCGGCGCTTACGCAAGGGGCTGGTTCCACGAACCCACCATCTTTGCCGACTGCGACCCGAAGATGCGCATCAGTCAGGAAGAAATCTTCGGTCCGGTCGTCTCGGTAATTCCGGTGGAGAATCTCGAGCACGCCATCGAAGTGGCCAACGGCGTGAACTACGGCCTGTCGGCTTCGATCTACACGCGCGATTTGCAGAAGGCCTTCGTGGCCATGCGCGCCATCGAAACCGGTATCGTGTACGTGAACGCACCCACCATCGGCGCCGAGACCCACCTGCCGTTCGGGGGCCTCAAGCACACCGGCAACGGCCACCGGGAAGCTTCGGTCGCCGCGCTGGACTTCTACTCGGAATGGAAGACGATTTATGTGGATTACTCCGACCGCCTCCAGCGCGCGCAGATTGACACCGGCACCTTCGGCGTGTTCGAGTCCTAGCTCGGCTTCCGGCTCTGAATCACAGCGGCAGTGTCCATGCGCGACTGCCCTTCGATTTTTAGCAGCCGCTTGGCGCCCACAGTTCGCGGGGCGCCCGTCGGTTCCCACGTAATTCCGAAACACGCAACGGGCGGCCTGAGTTGACGCTTCGCGAAGCGCTGACTACAATGATTTTTGAGCGACCCGGAAAATTCCTGGTGTCGTTGTGTACTTGCCTGAAAAAGCAGGATCTAGGCGGCAGCAGACGGAATTCGCCGCCGCCTGCCAGGACCGATGCTCATGCCGCGAAGCTCTGCACTCGACGAACAACGCAACCGGGAAATCCTGGCGCACGTCGTGCGCGCCTACATTGAGACGGGCGAGCCGGTCAGCTCGCGCGCCGTCACGCGCCGTCAGGCCGACCCGCTTTCGCCGGCCACGGTGCGCAACATCATGGCTGACCTCGAGGACGAAGGCTTTCTCCACCAGCCCCACACTTCGGCCGGGCGCGTCCCCACCGAGGCGGCCTACCGTTTTTTCGTGCAACAGATCGCCACCCAGGCGCAGTTGTCGGCCGCCGACCGGGAATGGATTCAGCGCGAACTGGCGGCCGCTTCCACGCCGGAAGAACTGATGGAGCGAGCCAGCCACGTGCTGGCCAGCGTGTCGCGCGGGCTGGGCATCGTCGTCTCGCCGCCGCTGGCGCGCACCGTGCTCGAGCACATCAAGTTTTTGCTGCTTCCGGACAATCGCGTCCTCGTCGTGCTGATTGCCCGTGGCGGCATGGCGCGCGACAAGGTCATCCGCGTCGAATGGCCCTTCTCGCAGGAAGAACTCGACCGCACCGCTGAGCACCTGAATCGGCATTACCTGGGCTGGACCTTGGAAGCCATCCGCGCTGACCTGGAAGCCAATCTGCTGCGGGACCGGGAACGCTACGACCGGCTCTATGCCAACGCACTGGTGCTCTGCAATCCAGACGTACTCGATGAAGACGCGGCCCGCCGGGTGTACGTTGAAGGCGCAGCGCAGATTGTCACCGCGCCGGAATTCGCCGACCAGGAGCACCTGCGCGCGCTGCTCGCCGCCATTGAAGAGCGCAAGCGGCTGGTCGCCCTGCTGACCGGCTGCATCGAAGGCCCCGAGCCGGTGCACATCCAGATCGGCGTGAAAGAGATCAACATGGCGGGCGAGCACCTGTCGCTGATCAGCGCGCCCTATGGCGCCCTGAACCAAATGCAGGGATCGCTCGGCGTGCTCGGCCCGCTGCGCATGGAGTATGAGCGCGCCATCACCGCCGTGGCCTATGTGGCACGGCTCTTCGGCGAAAACCTGACTAGGAGCTAGCGGAAGTGTCGTTTTTTGACGAACCCAAGAAGACGGTAAACGTGGCCGAAGAAAAGGTTCCGCACAGCGTGGCAGACAGCCCTGGCGGGCAGCAGGCCCCCAGCGATGCACCCAATGAAAGCCGGGAAGCTGTCACCGCGCCGGGCGGCCACCCCGCGACCCCGCCAGAACCAGCCTCCGCCGAACAGTCCCTGCACGAGCGGCTCGCGAAACTCCAGGCCGAGCGCGACGATTTGTTCAAAACCCTCGTTCGCCGCCAGGCCGATTTCGAAAACTACCGCAAGCGCGTCGAGCGCGAGCGCCGGGAAGATGCCGAGCGCACCGCCGCGCGCGTGGTCAGCGACCTGCTGCCCGTGCTGGACGCGCTGGAACGGGCCCTGGCCTCGCTCCCGCAGGACGAAAAAGGCGCCGCTGCCGAATACCGCCGCGGCTTTGAACTCATCCGTCAGCAACTGAGCAACGTGCTTCGGGACTACCAGGTCGCGCGCATCTCCGCCGTGGGCCGGAAATTCGACCCGCGCGTCCACCAGGCCGTCGAACGTGTTGAAACCGCCGAGCACCCGGAAGGCACCGTGCTCGAGGAATTGCAGGCCGGCTACAAGATGCGCGAACGCGTGCTGCGCCCCAGCATTGTCCGTGTAGCTGCGCTGCCGCCGGCACCCCCTTCCGAGACGGAGGTCAGCTAACCCTCCATGTCCGCCCGGAAGCGCGATTATTACGAAGTCCTCGGTGTCGGCCGCGACGCCACCGCCGAACAGATTAAATCCGCCTACCGCAAGGCCGCTCTGCGCTGGCATCCGGACCGCAACCCGGACAATCTCAAGGAAGCCGAGGCGCGGTTTCGCGAAGCCACTGAAGCCTACGGCGTGCTCAGCGACCCCCAGAAGCGCGCGGCCTACGACACTTACGGCCACGCCGGCGTCAGCGGCCAGGTGGTTTTCGACTCCGATTTCGGTCGCACCATTTTCGAAGAATTCCAGGACATCTTCGGCGACCTTTTCGGATTCGAGCAGGTCTTCGGCGCAGGGCGCGGGCGCCGCGCGAACCGCCCCCAGCGCGGCAGCGACCTGCGCTACGACCTGAAGCTTACCTTCGAAGAAGCGGCACAAGGCGCGCGTATGAAAGTGAAAGTGCCGCGCATGGAGACCTGCTCGAACTGCCGCGGCAGCGGCGCCAAACCCGGTACGCAGCGTTCCTCCTGCCAGACCTGCGGCGGCCGCGGGCAGGTCATCTACCAGCAAGGATTTTTCACCGTGACGCGCACCTGTCCGGCGTGCCACGGCCAAGGGCAGGTAGTGCGTGAGCCTTGTCCAGCCTGCCTCGGCCAGGGACGCTTACAGGCGGAACGCACCGTTGAGCTGCGCATCCCCGCCGGCGTGGACTCCCACACGCGGCTGCGCATTGCCGGCGAAGGTGAGGCCGGCATCAACGGCGGCCCGCCGGGCGACCTTTACGTAGTAATCGAAGTGGACGAGCATCCGTTCTTCGAGCGGCGCAACTCCGATCTCTATTGCACGATTCCAATTAACATCGCGCAGGCCGCGCTGGGCACCGAACTGATGGTGCCCACACTGAACGGGGAAGAGAAGCTGAAGATTCCCGCCGGCACGCAGTCGGGCTCGGTGTTCCGCCTGAAGGGCCACGGGCTTCCCGACCCGCACGGCGGCCCGCGCGGCGACTTGTTTGTTCACGTCCGCGTACTCACGCCGGAAAAGCTCTCCCGCGAACAGCGCCGTCTGTTCGAGCAGCTCGCTGAGACGCTTGAAACCAGCAACCGACCGGCCGAGCGCAGCTCCGGCTTCTTCGAAAAGGTCAAAGACATCTTCGGCTGAAGTGCTCCCGGCAGAAATCACCTTGCTTCAGCCCGCGGTGTTCTGGTGTTATCTGTCAACGGTTTCTGGTTAACTGTAAGCTTCCCCTATGCGCCGCCGCTTTTTCGTCGAAGGCTTCGAAGGCCGCAGCGCGCGGCTGACCGGCCAGCGCGCGCACCACCTCGGGCGGGTGCTGCGTGCGCAGCCCGGACAGCTTTACGAGCTGAGCGACGGGAATCAGCTCTGGCTGGGACGCATCGCAAGGGTCAGCCGGGACAAAATTGAATTTACGCTTTTAGAACAAATTCCGGCGACACTGTCCGTGCCGCGTGCCGTGCTGCTCCTGTCTATTGTGAAATTCGACCGGTTCGAGTGGTGCCTGGAAAAAGCCACCGAGCTTGGCGTGAGCGAAATTGTCCCGCTGGCCGCCGCTCGGAGCGAAAAGAAACTGGTCCTCGCAGCGGGGAAGCGCGCGGCACGCTGGCAGAAAATTTTGCTGGAGTCGGCGCAGCAGGCGCACCGTCTGCGTCCGCCTATACTGCATCCGGTGGCTAAGGTTGGTCCGGCATTTGCAGACCTCCGGAGTACCCATGAAAAGGCGCTCGGCCTGCTCCTTTCCGAGCGGCCCGGTGCTCCGCTGTTGCGCGAACTCCTGGCAGGCAAAACAGGAGATCCCGTTGCGCTGGCCATCGGCCCGGAAGGCGGTTGGACCGATGCTGAGATTGCAACCGCGCGTCAAGCGGAATTCACGGAAGCTTCGCTGGGCCGGCACATTCTGCGCACCGAGACAGCGGTGATCGCCGCGCTGGCCGTCGTCAACTATGCGCTTGGGGATTAAGCCCTCCCTGCGGTAGCATCGGCGCGGCAGGCTGATGGGGCAATTCGGGATGCTCGCACGTCCAAGGATTTCGCAGGCAATTCTGCTGCTAGGCCTGCTGGCGGCGCTGCCGGCCATGGCACAGGACCGTCCACTGCGCACGCCCGACGCGGAAACCGTTCCGGCAGGATCCACGCGGCTCCAGCTCGGCTTCGATTTTTTGCAGGACGTGAGCTTCCCGCTCTCGGGCCTGACCGGCGATTTGACTTCAGTGGCCGTGCTCCACGTCCGCACCGGGCTGGGCCGGATCGTTGAGATTCAACTGGAAGGCGCGATTCAGAATTTTTTGTCCGTCAGCCGGCAGGTGGACGCCATCGTCACGCCCGATTTTACCGGAGCACGTTCGACGCGCAGCGTCAGCGATTTCCGCGGGTACACGAAGGTGCGGCTCTTCGGGGAAACCGACCGCCGGCCGGCCATCGCCTTCCGTTTCGGCTTTCAGATGCCAACTTCCGACCAGCGCCGCGGCATCGGCACGAACACGACAAATCTGTTCGCCGAAATTATTTTGCAGAAACACCTTGGAAAGCTGAATCTGTTCGGCAACCTGGGCCTGGGGATTCTCGAATCCCCTGCCGCGCAGTTCTCGCAGAATGATGTGCTGCTGTATGGCTTCGCGCTCACCTATCCGGTGCACCCGCGTGTGCATCTGGTGGGTGAAATTGCGGGTTTCTGGTCGGCGCGTGACACCACCGGTGACCTGGTCGGCACCGAATCCCGCGCGCAGGGCCGCTTCGGAGTGCAAGTCGAAGCGGGCGGGTTTTTCTGGGACCTGGCCGGCATCGCCGGCATCTACAAGAATGACCCGCGCACTGGCTTCACCTTCGGAGTACGCAAGGACATCCGCCTGTTTGACTATTCGCCAAAAGAGTAGGGCGCGCGTTCCTGTTCCGCGTCTCCTACGCCTGTTGGAAGCGGTACTTCAGAATCGTCCAGATAATCTTTGTCCCTGCGCGCAGTGTGCCGGAAAGCGTGCCGGAAATCTTCGATTGGCCGAACCGGCGCCTCCGGTAGCGCACCGGCACTTCCACGACACGCAGGCCGATGCGGTGCGCGCGGATTTGCATCTCAATGGTCCAGCCGAAATCCGGGTCGCGCATGCCTAGCCGCTCGAGTGCTTCCCGGCGGATGGCACGAAACGGGCCGAGGTCGGTGGCGCGAATGCCAAACAGCAGCCGCAGCAGGGCCGTCGCCAAAGCGTTGCCGCAGCGTTGCTGCGGCGTGAGCGCCCCGGCTTCGCAATGGCCCAGCACGCGCGAACCCACCACCAGGTCGGCGGCGCCGCCACGAATGGGCGCCAGCAGGCGGGGCATGTCGGCGGGGTCGTCGCTGCCGTCAGCGTCCATGAACACAACGGTGTCAATCTCCGGCCGGAGCGCCGCAATGCCCGCCAGGCAGGCGCGGCCGTAACCTCTACGCGGCTTCGTCACTACCACGGCACCGCGGCCCCGGGCTGCCTCCGCGGTGCAATCGGTCGAGCCATTGTCCACCACGATAACCTGCGCCAGCCCGCAGTTTTCCAGCGCTGCAAGCGTGTTCCCGATGGTGGCTTCTTCGTTCAAAGCGGGAATAATCAAAGCGACGCGCTCAGGCATGGCGGACCATCGTATGGTGCTGCGGCGAGCCGCGCAATCGGATGTTGAAAACTTCGCGTTCCGGCCGCCTTCCGGGTTGGCAGCAAAACGCATCTATGTTATATATGCAAAAGACTCCGCAACATATGGATGCGCCGGTCAACCTGACACAGTCTTCCGCTGCGCCGGGCGAGTCCTTTTCCGTCCGCCGGCAGGTGCGCGGCTGGGCCCGCGACCTGGTCATCGCGCTAGGCTTGGCCATGGTCATCGTCATTTTTCTGTACCAGCCGGTCAAGGTCGAAGGCACCAGCATGGCACCGCTGCTAAACGACCAGGAACGCATTTTTATCAACAAGTTCGTCTATCACTTCGGGCCGGTCGAACGCGGCGACATTGTGGTGTTCTGGTATCCGATGGACCGCTCGAAGTCGTTCATCAAGCGGGTGATTGGGTTGCCCGGCGAATTGGTCGAGGGCCGCCACGGCCGGGTTTACGTCAACGGGCAGTTGCTGCCAGAGCCGTACATCCGCGCAGAATACGCCGATCAGAGCTCTTTCGGCCCGGTGCGTGTCCCCGAGGGACAGTATTTCCTGATGGGCGACCACCGCTCCAGCTCCAACGATTCCCGCATGTTCGGTCCGGTCGAAGAACGATTCATTTACGGAAAGGCTGTGTTCGCGTACTGGCCAGTTTCGCGCATAGGAGCGATTCCCGCGTACGCGACCGATGGCGCAGATGATTGAGGGAGGAAAAACTGAACGCACTGCGAAACGCGCCTGCCACGCTGGCGCTCGAGGACGGACGAGTTTTTAACGGGTGCGCGGCGGGCGCTCGTACCCGCCGCGGCGGCGAAGTCGTTTTCAATACCAGCCTCACCGGATACCAGGAAGTCTTCACCGACCCCAGCTACGCGGGACAGATTGTCTGCCTCACTTACCCCCACATCGGCAACGTGGGCACAAACCTCGACGACGAAGAATCCTCCCGCCCCTGCATCGAGGCCCTGATTGTCCGTGAATTCACGCAACTGGCTTCGAACTGGCGCTCGGAGCAGTCCGTTCAGGAATACCTCGAACGGCACAATATCCCCGTGATCTGGGACCTCGACACCCGCGCGCTGGTGCGCCACATCCGCAAGGTGGGCGCGCTGCGCGGCATTGTTGCCACGGATAGCACCCCGGCCGAGACGCTCGTCGCCGAAGCCCGCGCACTGCCTTCGATGGCCGGACTCGAGCTGGCCAGCCGCGTCACCTGCGGGCGAGCCTACGATTGGCACCAAGGCTCTCTGGAGTTTGGCGCCGCTGCAAGGTCAAACCTGAGTTCGCTCGCTGCGGGACACGGCCCGTCTTCCGAGGAGTCTGAAGCGCGCCCCCACAAGGTCGTCGCCTACGACTTCGGTATCAAGCGCAACATCCTGCGGCTGCTGGCCGACCACGGCTGCCGCGTCACCGTCGTCCCGGCAAAAACATCGGCCGAAGATGTACTGGCCCTCAAACCCGACGGCGTATTTCTTTCCAACGGCCCGGGCGACCCTGAGCCGGTTACCTATGCCGTCGAGAACATTCGCAAGCTCATTGGCCGCGTGCCGCTTTTCGGCATCTGCCTCGGGCATCAACTCTGTGGGCTGGCACTTGGCGGGCGCACGTTCAAATTGAAGTTTGGGCACCACGGCTCGAACCATCCGGTGAAAAATCTGCTCACCGAAAGGGTGGAAATCACGGCGCAGAACCACGGCTTCGCGGTGGACCCGGATTCGCTGTCCGCGAGCGAAGTGGAGATTACCCACATCAACCTGAACGACCATACGAATGAAGGCATGCGGCACCGTTCGCTGCCGGTGTTCAGCGTACAATACCACCCCGAGGCTTCGCCCGGACCTCACGATGCCCGGTACTTGTTCACGCAGTTTGTCTCTTTGATGCGTACGGAGCGATGAATTCATTGGAGGTGCCGTAGCGGAGGGGGTCAACCAGCCGGCCTGGAAATCGGAACGGATGAAGGCATGGACACTCCGGGGGCGGTGATTGGGGCGCCGAGTTCGAACCTGGGCAGCCTTGCCGTGCTGCTTGCGGCGGTGATTGTCCTGCTGGCGGTGTTTCTCGCCTGGCAGTCGGCCAGGCGGGAGACCGAGCGCCAGCGGCAGCTTGACCGCGAAATTGCGGGGCGGGAACGTAGCCGGCAGAAAGTCGCGCTGGCGCGCGCGCTGCTGTTTGAGGTGGACAGCTTCTACCGCCACTATCTCCGCGAAGTGGCTGGGGCGCTCGCCGGCAGCGAAGACTGGGAAGGGCACTACCCGGTGGTGCCCTGGGCGCCCGACCCGCCCTTCCCTATCTATACGGCGAATGCCGGCCGCGTGGGCGAGCTCGACGAGGAGACATTGGAAGAATTGATCTACTACTACGGAGCCGCAAATGCTTACGTCGTGCTGCTGCGCGACTACAAAACGGCCATGGACCGCGTTTTGCGCAAAGACGCGCTGGAAATTGCCATCCCTGAAGCGCGGCTGCACCTGAGCCGCATCCGGGAGGCCCTGCCGGAGCTTGTCGCGTTCACGGCGAGCCTCTGCCGCAAACTGTGCGAGATTACCGGCGTACCGTATCAGTACCTGCGCATCGCCGCAGAACCCGAGGGCGCGCTGCGGCGGTCTCGCGCTGCTGTGCACGAAGTTATCGCCCCGGATGCCGAGCCACGTGCGGAACGACGTCCGGAATCAAGAAAGGTGGCTCCCTTTACATTCCCCGGCAAGCCGGTGAATTGAGAGTCGAATGCCGAAGCGTACCGACATTGAAACCATCCTGATTATCGGCTCCGGGCCCATCATTATCGGACAAGCCTGCGAGTTCGACTATTCCGGCACGCAGGCCTGCAAGGCATTGCGCGCCGAAGGCTACCGAGTCGTGCTGGTGAACTCCAACCCGGCCACCATCATGACCGACCCGGAAATCGCCGACCGCACCTACATCGAGCCGCTCTCGCGCGAATATCTGGAACAGATCATTGCCGCGGAAAAACCGGACGCGCTGCTCCCCACCGTGGGCGGCCAGACGGGCCTGAACCTGGCCGTCGAGCTGGCTGAAGCCGGCGTGCTCGATAAGCACAACGTGAAGCTGATTGGCGCATCCCTGCGCGCCATCAAAGTTGCCGAGGACCGCCTCTGGTTCAAAGATGCCTGCCGCAAAGTCGGGCTGGAAGTGCCCGAATCCGCGCTGGTGAACAACGCCGCCGATGCGTTGCGACAGGCGGAAGCGATCGGCTACCCACTCGTGATCCGGCCATCGTTCACGCTGGGCGGCACGGGCGGCTCGATTGCTTACAACGCCGAGGAATTTGCCGAAGCCATCGCCCGTGCGCTCGAGGCCAGCCCGGTGCACGAAGCCCTGATTGAAGAATCCGTTCTCGGCTGGAAGGAATTCGAGCTGGAAGTCATGCGCGACCACCGCGATAACTTCGTGGTGGTTTGCTCAATTGAAAATTTCGATCCGATGGGCGTCCACACCGGCGACTCCATTACCGTCGCCCCGGCGCAGACTCTGACCGACAAGGAGTACCAGCGCATGCGCGACGCCGCCGCGGCCGTCATTCGCGAAGTCGGCGTGGAAACCGGAGGCTCGAACATTCAATTCGCCGTGCATCCCGGAACCGGGCGCATGGTGGTCATCGAGATGAACCCGCGCGTCTCGCGCAGCTCGGCGCTGGCCAGCAAGGCCACCGGCTTCCCCATCGCCAAAATTGCCGCGAAGCTCGCCGTTGGGCTGACACTCGATGAAATTCCAAACGACATCACGCAGAAAACACCCTCCTGCTTCGAGCCCACCATTGACTACGTGGTGGTGAAAATTCCCAAATGGCAGTTCGAAAAATTTCCCGGCGCTGACCTGCTGCTCGGCACGCAGATGAAATCAGTCGGCGAAGTGATGGCCATCGGGCGAACGTTCAAGGAAGCGTTGCAAAAGGGCATCCGCGCGCTCGAACCGCACGCCCCGTGGCTTCCACCGCCCGAAATCTCCGACGGCCTACTGCGCGAAAAACTCAGCCGGCCCAACGCCGACCGCATCCACTGGCTGTTCACCGCGCTCGAGCGCGGCATGCCGGTCGGGGAGATTCACGACCTGACAAAGGTGGACCCGTGGTTCTTGCGCCAGATGCAGGAAATCGTCGCGCTGGCACGCGAGCTTGGGCGCACGACATTGCAGGACGCCAGCCGCGAGCTGCTCCGGGAAGCGAAGCGCGCCGGTTTCAGCGACGAGCAACTGGCACAGCTCTGGAACCAGCAGCCGGCACAGGCCCTGAAGGTCACTGCCGATGACGTCCGCCGCCGCCGGCATGAGTGGAACCTCAAGCCTGTTTTCAAGCGCGTGGACACCTGCGCGGCGGAATTTGAATCCTTCACGCCGTATCTGTACTCGACTTACGAGGAAGAAGACGAAGCCGATGCTACCGCCCGCCGCAAGATCCTCATTCTCGGCTCCGGTCCGAACCGCATCGGGCAGGGCATCGAGTTCGATTACTGCTGCTGCCACGCCTCCTTCGCGCTGAGAGAGGACGGCTATGAAACCGTCATGGTCAATTGCAACCCGGAGACTGTTTCCACAGATTATGACACCAGCGACCGGCTGTACTTCGAGCCGCTGACTCTGGAAGACGTGCTGGCAGTGGTCGAGCGCGAGCGGCCCGAAGGCGTCATCGTGCAGTTTGGCGGGCAAACACCGCTGAATCTGGCCAATGACCTCAAGCGGAACGGCGTGCCCATCATCGGCACCGATCCCGAATCTATTGACTTGGCCGAGGACCGTCGGCGCTTCGGCCGGCTGCTGCAGGAACTAGCGATTCCGCAGCCGCGCAACGCCACCGCGCTCGCGCCCGATGAAGCCGTGCGAATGGCCAGCGAGATCGGCTTCCCGGTGCTGGTGCGGCCGAGCTATGTGCTGGGCGGGCGCGCCATGGTCATCGCTTACGACGCGGAAACAGTGCGCGAATATGTGACCGAAGCCGTGCACATGGGCCCCTCGCGTCCGGTGCTGATTGACCAGTTCCTCGAAGACGCCATTGAAGTGGACGTGGACGCGCTGGCCGACGGCACCGATGTCGTCATTGGCGGCATCATGGAGCACATCGAAGAAGCCGGCGTGCACTCCGGCGATTCGTCCTGCGTGCTGCCGCCCGTGACACTGAAGTCTGCCGTGCTGGCGCAGATTCGCCACTACACCGCACGGCTGGCCAACGCTCTGAACGTCATCGGTCTGATGAACGTCCAGTACGCGATTCAGCGCGACACGGTGTATGTGCTGGAAGTCAACCCGCGCGCCTCGCGCACGGTGCCGTACGTCAGTAAAGCCACCGGCGTGCCGCTGGCCAAGGTGGCTGCGCGGCTGATGGCCGGCCGCAAACTGGCCGAGTTGAATCTGCCCGTGGTGCGAACCGACGGCGTGGCGGAAATTCCTGTTCGCGAGTACTACTCGGTCAAATCGCCCGTGTTTCCGTTTAACAAATTCCGTGGAGTGGACACCATCCTCGGGCCGGAGATGCGATCCACCGGCGAAGTGATGGGCATTTCCGCCAGTTTCGGCCGCGCATTCGCCAAAGCGCAGCTATCGGCCGGACAACGGCTGCCAGCCAAAGGCTCCGTCTTCATCAGCGTGAACGACCGCGACAAGCGGTCGGTCGTGCCGATTGCCAAAGAGCTGGCCGCCTTGGGCTTCAAAATCCTGGCTACGCGCGGCACCGCAGCGGCGCTCCGGGCGGCCAATCTCGAAGTGGAATCCGTTTACAAAGTCAATGAGGGTCGGCCGAGCATCGTGGACCTCATCCGTAGCGGCAAGGTCGAGCTGATTATTAACACGCCACTTGGCAGGGAATCGTTTTACGACGAAAAATCCATCCGCCGCGCCGCAATCCGCTACCACATACCGTGTATCACCACGCTCTCAGCAGCGCACGCCGCCACCCAGGGCATTAAGGCGCTTCAGGAACATTCCTTCCAGGTCACCGCGTTGCAGGATCTGCACCGCGCGCCAGCCGAGCCGAAACGGCGCGCCACCCCGGGCAGGCCTGCTACTGCCAGTGCCGCCAAGAAGTCCTGAGCTGTGCCGGAGATAACGCTTGGTCAGCATGTAACCCCGGCAAAGTTGCGCTACAATACGGCCATGAAATTACGCGGCATATTTCCTCCGCTGACGACGCCGTTCGATTTGAACGGCGAACTGGCACTCGATAAATTCAAGGCCAACATCGGACGCTATAACCGCACGAAGCTGGCCGGCTACGTTGTCATCGGCTCGACGGGCGAATCCGTCCTACTCAACCGCGAAGAAACCGACCGCGTGCTGGCCGCCGCGCGCGAAGCGGCTGCTCCCGAGAAGCTGATGATTGCCGGCACCGGCGCCGAAGCCACCGCTGAGACGATTGCCCGCACCAAACGGGCGGCCGACTTCGGCTACAAGGTCGCTCTGGTCAAGACTCCCTATTACTACAAGCCGGCGATGACCGATGCGGCTCTGGCCGAGCATTTCATTCGTGTGGCCGATGCTTCGCCCATCCCGCTGCTGATTTATTCCGTGCCACAGTTCACCGGCCTGGCCGTGGAAGCTCCGCTGGTGGCCCGCCTGGCCGAGCATGCGAACATCATCGGCATCAAGGAAAGCTCGGGGAATGTTCAGCGGGTCACGCAGATTATCACCGCCACGGGGCCCGGGTTTCAAACGCTGGTCGGTTCGGCGCAGACTCTTTTTGCCTCCGTGGGCGTCGGTGCGGTGGGCGGCATCCTGGCACTGGCTTGCGTGCTGCCGGAGCTGTGCGTCGAATTGTACGAATCCGCTGCCGCCGGTCAAATGATCCGCGCCCGCGAGCTCCAGCACCGGCTGCTCGAGCCAGCGATTTCCTTGGTGGCCAGGCTCAGTATTGCGGGAGTGAAGTACGGGATGGACCTCGTGGGCTACTACGGCGGGCCGCCGCGCCGACCACTGTTGCCGCTGAGCGATGCCCAAAAGCGCGACGTCGAGCGCATCCTCGCCGCCGCGGGAGTTCCCGCCGCTGCCGCGGATTAGACACTGCGCTGACCGCATGCCTCATGGAACCTCACTGTATTCCGCTGCGCGAGTTGCCCCACACGAGCAAGCTGCTGATTTTCTTCCTCGAACAATTTGGCCGAGCCGCGTCGTTTTACGCCCACCCGCCGAGTATCGAAGGAGCACTCGCTTCGGCCAAGAAGACGGCGCTTGACCCTGAAATCCGCCGCCGCGTGGTGGAAGTCCTTCGCGAGCAGAATCAGCGTTTCGCCAGCGATGAAAGCGTCGCGGACAATCTGGACCGGCTGTTCGATGGCGCTGTGGCCGTGGTAACAGGTCAGCAGGTGGGTTTGCTGGGCGGGCCAGCCTACAGTTTTTACAAAGCCTTGAGCGCGATCCGGCTTGCCCGGCGCCTAACTGAGTCTGGCACGGAGGCTGTGCCTATCTTCTGGCTGGCCACGGAGGATCACGACCTCGCCGAAGTGAACCATAGCTACTTGCTCGGCAGAGATGGCATCGCGCGGCTGGAACTGCCCATTGCTGAAAGCGACAGGGGCCACCGGGTGGGGGAGGTCGGTTTGGGAGAGGGAATTGCTGCCGTGGTCGCGCAGGCCTGTGATTTGCTCGAGGGACCCGAATCTGACACCGTCGCGCAAGCGCTGTCCTCGAGCTACCAGCCGGACGAAACTTACGGCAGCGCGTTCGCAAAGCTTTTTGCACGGCTGCTTCGCGGCCGCGGACTGATTCTACTCGACCCGCTCGATGCACGGCTGCACGAACTGGCCGCACCGGTCTATCGCCGTGCACTCGAAGAGAACGGCGCTCTTATCGGTGCACTGCTGTCGCGCTCCAAGGCGCTTGAAAAAGCCGGCTTCCACGCGCAGGTGAAGGTCACTGAGACGAGCACGCTTCTGTTTGTCAACCTGGACGGCCAGCGCACGCCGCTGCGCCAGCGCAACGGCAAGTTTATCGCCGCACGAAAATCGCTCGAATTTGCCGAACTGCTGGCACGGCTGGAACGCGAGCCGGCGACGTTTTCCGGAAATGTTCTGTTGCGCCCGATAGTGCAGGATTCGCTGCTGCCAACGGCGGCCTACGTCGGCGGTCCTGCGGAGATTGCTTACTTCGCGCAGGCAGAAGTCATCTACCGGCACCTGCTCGGCCGTATGCCGGCGGTGCTGCCGCGCGCGAGCTTCACCCTCGTTCCGCCGCAGGTGCAGCGGCTACTGCACCGCTACGGACTCACCGCGGCAGACATTTTTGCCGGCAGGCAGCACCTGCGCAGGCAGCTCGAGCGGCGATTTCTGACCTCGAAGCTGGCGCGACAGTTTGACGCGGGGACAAACGACATCCGGCAGACTCTCGAAAAACTGCGCGCGCCGCTGGCCAAGCTCGACACCACACTCACCGGCGCGCTGGAGACGGCACAGAAGAAGATGCTTTACCAGTACGAAAAGCTGCGCGCCAAGGCCGGCCGCGCAGAAAACTTCCGCACCGGCGTGCTCGACCGGCACGAGCGTCTGCTGCTGGATTGTCTGTATCCGCATCACGGATTGCAGGAACGCGCGCTGAGCCTGCTATGGTTCATAGCACAGCACGGCTTGGCCCTGCTGGATGAGCTGGAACGCCGTGCGGGCCACTACTCGCAACACCAGATCCTTTTCCTTTAGCAAGATAGTGAACCCCCTTCGGAATCTTTGCAACCGCGTGGTAAAATCACGGGCAGGTTTGATTCCGTCTTGCACTCATCGCCATGGGAGGGAAGCCAGATGAAAATCACTCCGGGAAAAGCCAAAGGCATGGAAGCGGTGTCGGACAAACGCGGCGTCATCGGCGCCGCGGCCATGGATCAGCGCGGCTCCCTGAAAAAAGCCATCGCGCAGTACAAGGGAATTGACAAGAGCGCCGTCACATCGGAAATGATGAGCGAGTTCAAAGAAGCGGTGACGCGCGTGCTCACCCCGCACGCCAGCGCGATATTGCTCGACCCGGAATACGGCCTGGAAGCGTCGAAAAAGCGGGCGAAGAACGCTGGCCTGCTGCTGGCCTACGAGAAGAGTGGCTATGACAACACTCGCCCGGGCCGGCTGCCCGACCTGCTGGACCACTGGTCGGTGCGACGGCTGGTCGAAGCCGGCGCCGACTGTATCAAGATTCTCCTCTACTACACCCCCTTCGACCCGCCCGAAGTCAACGAGACGAAGCATGCCTGGGTCGAACGCATCGGCGCCGAATGTGCTGCGCTCGACGTGCCGTTCTTTCTCGAATTCGTCGGCTATGAAGAGGGCAAGGACGAAAAAGGCGCTGAATTTGCCAGAAAGAAGCCGGATGTCGTCGCCAGAAGCATGGAAGAATTTTCTAAAGACCGCTACGGTGTGGACGTGATGAAGGTCGAAATCCCGGTGAACATGGCCTTCGTCAAAGGCGCGCGCTCGTGCAAGGGGGAATCGGTCTATGACAAGAAAGAAGCCCTCGACCATTTCCGCCGCGCGGCTTCAGCCGCCAAGCGGCCCTTCATTTATCTCTCCGCCGGCGTGAGCAATGACACGTTCAACGAATCGCTCGAATTTGCCGCTGAAGCCGGCGTGAACTGGTCGGGTGTGCTCTGCGGCCGCGCCACGTGGAAAGACGGCATCCCGGTTTACGCCAAGCAGGGCCTGACGGCGTTTGAAGACTGGCTGGCCACCGAGGGCGTGATGAACATCAACAATGTGAATGAGCGCCTGAAAGCTGCCAAGCCGTGGTACGAATTCTACGGCGCGACCTCGGCCAAAGGCCTGGTGGCGGACTAGATTCGGCAGCAGGATTCGCTCGCCTGGTTCCTCGCAGCAGGCCTACTGCACATGGCAGCTCACACACGCAATGCGACGAAAGCAATTGTGCGTATGTTGCGCGTCAAGACGTCGCGGCGAACCCATCTTCTGGACATTACCAGCGAAGTGGCCCGTGCCGTCAGCGATACTGGTGTCAGAGACGGCCTCTGCCATCTTTATGTCCCGCACACCACCGCGGGCATCACCCTCAACGAGGGTGCTGACCCCGACGTCGCGCGCGACATCGAAGCCACGCTTGACCGCCTGGTGCCTCGCGATGCTGGCTACAAGCACTACGAAGGCAACGCGGATTCTCACGTCAAATCCACGCTCGTGGGCGTCTCACAAACGATCCACATCGAAGGGGGCCGCCTGCAGCTCGGCCGCTGGCAGTCCATTTTCTTCTGCGAATTCGATGGTCCCCGCCAGCGCGAAGTGCACTTGAAAATCGTTCCGGATGCCGGCGCATGACGACGGAGTTGCCGCGCCCGTGACATCTCTTGCGCGCATCCTCAGCCGGCGCGACTTGACCTTGCTGACCGTCGGCACCGTCATTGGCTCCGGAATTTTTCTTGTTCCCGCCAGCATTCTCCGCAGCGTGGCAGGGTCGGTGTGGCTGGCGCTGCTGGTGTGGGTGGCCGGCGGGGTGCTTTCTCTGCTTGGCGCGCTCACCTACGCCGAGCTGGGTGCGATGAATCCCGCCGCCGGCGGGCTGTACGTGTACATCCGCGATGCCTTCGGCCGGTTCGCGGCATTCCTGTTCGGCTGGACGCTGTTCTTCGTTATCAGCACGGGCACCGTGGCCACGCTGGCCGTGGCCTTCACCACCTATTTGCGCGAAATCGTGCCCCTTGGGAACCTGGGCGGCAAAGCAGTTTCGCTCGGAATGATCGGCCTGCTGACGTGGGTCAACATTCGCGGCACGCGCCAGAGCGCCGATCTCACAAACTGGACCACAGCCGTGAAAGCCGGGGCGATTGTGGTGATGAGTGTGGCCTTGTTGTGGCTGGGTCGCGGCTGGGGTCGCGAAACGATACCTGTTGCGGACAGCGACAGCGTCTCGTCTGCTGCACTGCTTTCCGGATTCGGCATCGGCATGATTGCGGTGTTGTGGGCCTACGAGGGCTGGCAGTACCCCACCTACAGCGCAGGAGAAACAAAGGACCCGCAACGGGATTTTCCCCGCGCGCTGTTTGCCGGCGTGATGATTCTGATTGTCCTCTATCTGCTGGCCAATGTGGCCTACATCGCCGCTCTCGGACCGGCGAGGGCCGCCGAGTCTGACAGCATCGCGGCGGCAGCCGTCGGCCAACTGTTTGGCCCCGGCGCAGCCAAACTGGTGGCACTGGCCATCATGGTTTCCATTTTCAGTGCCGCCAACAGCACTGCGCTCACCGCGCCGCGCGTCTTCTATGCCATGGCCCGTGATGGCGTGTTTTTCCAGAAGCTGGCAGAAATCCACCCGCGCTTCCGTACTCCTGCGTTTGCGATACTGGTCAGCTCATCGTGGGCGATGGTGCTGACGCTGGCTATCGGCACGTTTGAAAAGCTGCTCACCTATGTTGTCTTTGTCGGCTGGATTTTCTACGGCCTGGCCGCCGCCAGCGTATTCATTTTTCGCAAACGGATTCCCGATTCCGATCGTCCGTATCAGGTGCCAGGGTACCCGCTTACGCCGCTTTTCTTCATTGCGGCGGTGGTTGGCCTGGTGCTAAATCAGATCTGGGCGCAACCGTGGGACTCCGTGAAGGGACTGGCAGTCGTCGCCTTGGGGATCCCCGCGTATCTGTTGTGGAGGAAGCAGCCAGTCCGGACTTGACAGTTGAAAGTCCACGACATTCCCTGCTCTCCGTCCGATTGCGATTTGCTGCACTTCGCCTGTAGACTCGTGGACAGGGCGCTTTGTGAACTCGATGACAACCGAATCGAATCCGCGCATTCCCCTAGGTATCTACATTCAGGTGCCCTTCTGCCAGGCGAAATGCACTTACTGCAATTTCCACACGGGAGTTTATTCCGCCTCGCTTGACGCACCTTATGTAGACGCTCTGTGCCGCGAAATCCGGCACCATGAAGCGCTCTACTCGCAGGCGGGAATTGAGTCAGTGTGCCCATGCCCAGTGGTGGACACGCTTTATATCGGCGGCGGTACGCCAAGCCTGCTCGATCCGGCGGAGGTGGCGAGACTGACAGCCACGGTGCGCGAATCGTTTCCTTGCGATCTTCGGGAACTGACGCTCGAAGCAGACCCTGAAACGATCACATTTGTGAAAGCCACTGCGTGGCGCGCCGCAGGCTTCAATCGCATCAGCCTTGGTGTGCAGTCGTTTGACGACCGGGAACTGAAAGCTTCCGGCCGCCGCCATCGTCGCGAAGACATTTTCCATGCCGTGCGTCTGCTCCGCGAGGCAGGCTTCGATAATCTGAGCTTCGATTTGATTGCCGGGCTGCCGTGCCAGAGCCCGCAGAGCTGGGCGCACTCGGTCAGCGAAGCAATCACATTGCAGCCCGAGCACGTTTCCATCTACATGCTGGAAATTGACGAAGGCAGCCGGCTCGGAAGGGCTGTGCTTGCGGGCACCAGCAAATACTCTGCCGGTGCAGTGCCATCCGATGACCACGTGGCTGCGTTTTACGAATACGCGTGCACTGCGCTTGCTGCGGGGGGCTACCGGCACTATGAGATCTCCAACTGGGCGCGGTGCGCCGACTGGCGACCGGGCCATGCGCGGCAGCCCAGCTTTCGCTCCCGGCACAACCTGAAGTACTGGCGCCGCCAGCCGTACCTGGGCTTCGGCGCCGGCGCGCATTCCTTCAATGGCCGGCAGCGCTGGGCCAACGCGCACGACCCGGCTGCTTACGTCGCGGCGCTAAGGGAGAATCGTCTGCCCGCCGAACAGTTCGAGGAAGTCACACGGCAGCAAGCGCTCGAAGAAGAAATCTTCCTTGGCCTCCGCCAGCTCGAGGGAATTGACCTGTTAAGTCTGGAAGCGGAGTACAATGTGAGCTTTGAAAATGCGGTGGCGCGGCTGGAGGCCAGCCAAATGCTCGAACGAGAGGGCGGGCGAGTACGCTTGAGCCCCGGCGCCCTGACAATTGCCAACCACGTGATCCTGGAACTGCTGGAAGCCGCCATCCCGGCAAGCGTCGGCGCCTGAAGAGGAGTGTTGGTTTATGGCAGGAATTTCTGCAATGCGAACTGCACGCGAGAAGGAATTCGACGCACACGCCGCCGTGACCGTAGATTTGCGCAGCGATACGGTAACGAAGCCCACTCCGGCGATGCGTCGCGCGATGGCCGAAGCCGATGTTGGCGACGACGTCTACATGGAAGACCCCACCGTCAACCGCTTGCAGGAGCGCGCCGCAGAAATTTTCGAGCGCGAGGCGGCGCTGTTTGTGCCTTCCGGTTCGATGGGCAACCTGATCGCCATCAAAATTTGGACGCGTCACGGAAACGAAGTCATCTGCGACGCGCGCGGCCACATCTATCAGTACGAGATGGCCTCGATGAGCGCCATCGCCGGCTGCCTGCCGCGAACCGTGGCCGCACCGGATGGAATCCTGACCTGGGACCTGATCGAGCCGCTGATTCGTCCGAAAACCTACTATGTGGCGCAGACGGCGCTCGTCTCCCTTGAAAACACGCACAACATGGCCGGCGGCACGGTCTATTCGCCGGAGTTGACGGACGAAATCTGCGGCCGCGCACATGATGCCGGGCTGAAAGTCCATCTGGACGGCGCGCGCATTTTCAATTCCGCCGTGGCGCAGGGCTGCACGGTTGCTCGCCTTTCGCGGCAGGCAGATTCAGTGATGTTCTGCCTGTCAAAGGGCCTCGGCGCGCCGGCGGGGTCGTTGCTGCTTGGCTCGCGCGAGTTCATTGAAAAAGCGCGCATCTACCGCAAGATGTTCGGCGGGGGTATGCGACAGGTGGGTGTGCTGGCGGCGGCGGGGCTGGTGGCGTTGGAAGAATCACCGAAGCGGCTGCACGTTGATCACGAGAACGCGCGTTACCTGGCCGAAGGCCTGGCAAAAATTCCCGGCATCGGCATTGACCCCAGGAAGGTCATCACGAACATTGTGGTGTTTGATACGGAAGGGACCGGCCGCACCGCGGCGGAGCTTTCCGCCGAGCTGAAAAATCGCGGTGTGCTGGCGAATGCCACCGGAAAGTACACGATTCGCATGGTCACGCATTGTGACGTGGACCGCAGCGGCATTGACCGCGCACTCGACGTTTTGCGCAAACTTCTTGAGCCTTGACCATGCGGCTCAACGCGAATTAGAAATGGTCGGTTCTTTGCAAGGTATCAGTGTCCGCTCCCGCGGACGCCTCCAAGAATGTTTGGCAGGCGGATGTTTGTAAGTATCGGTTCTGTCTTTCGCGCTGCGAGTACTTCCGGTCGTCCGGCCTCTACTTCGAGGAACAGCTTTTACCGGTCCCGTTGCTGCTGGCTCAATTCAATTCGCACCAGTTCCGTCGGGCCTTTCGGCGCCCATCGAACCCGACATTTCTAGTTTGCACAAATTGGACATTCTCACCTGGCGGCGAGAGAGCGGATTGGCTCGTTGACTTGCTCGCCGCTGCGGCCTAAGATTTCGGGCTTTTCCAATTTCATTCTGCGAGGTTTCTTGATGGCAAGGAGAATTTCGACTGCACTGATCGCAATTGCTGCTTTGCTGATTCCGTGCGCCGCGGGCGCGCAGGATTTTGAATTCTATCCGGGAGCGAATTACGACCCGGCGCTGCCCACCCTGAAACAGGTTGTCGGCCACGGGTGGGGCGAGAATATCACCATGCACCACGAAGCCGAGCGCTACTTGAAGGCGCTGGCTGAAGCCTCGCCGAGAGTGGAACTTGTGCGCTATGGCGAAACGTGGGAAGGTCGTTCCCTCTACTATGTAATTGTCGCTTCCGAAACAAACTTGGCGCGAGTCGCCGACGTGAAGGCGGGCATGCAGCGCCTGGCTGACCCGCGAAAAATCTCACAAGCAGATGCCGATCGGTTGATTGCCTCGCTGCCGGCCGTAACCTGGCTGGCTTACGGTGTCCATGGGAATGAAATTTCCAGCCCTGACGCCGGCCTGCTGATGGCCTACCACCTCGCCGCCTCGCGGAACGACCCTGTGGTCAGCGAAATTCTGGCCAATTCCATCGTCGTGATTGACCCGATGCAAAACCCGGACGGCCGCGACCGCTTCATCAACTATTTCCGCCAGACCCGGGGCCGCTGGCCCGACGCCGACCAACAGGCTGCCGAACACAACGAGCCCTGGCCCTCCGGGCGCATGAACCATTACCTGTTCGACCTGAACCGAGACTGGTTTGCCGGAACGCAGCCCGAATCGCGCGCCCGGGTGGCTGTTTACCAGGAATGGTTTCCCGTCGTGTTCGTTGATTTACACGAGATGGGTTCGAATTCGACCTACTACTTTGCTCCGCCGGCGCCACCACTGAATCCCAACGTGCCCGCGTTTCAGCGCGAATGGTGGCGCACCTACGGGCAGAACAACGCCCGCTGGTTCGACCGCTTTCATTTCGACTACTTCACCCGCGAAGTCTACGACTCGTTTTATCCCGGCTATGGGGAAGGCTGGCCGCTGTTCCAGGGTTCGATCGGCATGACCTATGAACAGGCTTCGGTGCGCGGCTTGGTCGTAAAACGCAGTGACGAAACCACCCTGCACTTTCGCGATTCCGTGCAGCACCATTTCATCTCTTCGCTGGCAACCGCGCAGACCACCGCGCAGAACCGCGAGAAGCTTTTGCGCTACTTTTATGAATTCCGGCGCTCGGCCATCGAGGAAGGCCGGCAGGGCGCTGTGAAAGAATACATTATCCCGCCCGGGCGCGACCCGAACCGCGCCGCCAAGCTCGCAGGCTTGCTCATGCGGCAGGGGGTGGAAGTCAAGCAAGCCGCCGCGCCATTTACCAACCCTCGCGCACGCGATTACGACGAAGGGCAGCTTCAATCAAAAGAATTCCCCGCAGGCACGTATGTGATTTCGCTGGCCCAGCCGACGAAACGCCTGATTAAGACGCTGCTCGACAAGCACACGCCTATGGATGACGCATTCATCCAGGAGCAGATTCGGCGGCGCAACGAGCGCATGGGTGACGAAATCTACGACGTCACGGGGTGGTCGCTGTGCCTGCTCTACGACCTCGAATGCCACACCGCCGAGCAGGTTTCTGCCGGGGAGTTCACTACCCTCACCCAGGCTCCGGAGCGGCGCGGCCAAGTCCACGGCGGTCCAGCCAAGCTGGCGTACCTGGTCCCGTGGGGTACGAATTCCGCTGCCGAAGGATTGGCTGCGCTGCTGCATCACAATGTCCGCGTCTTCGTCACTGACCAGCCCATTGTACTCAATAACCGGCGCTATCCCAGCGGCTCGCTGATCATCAAAGTGAAAGATAACCCTGCCGATTTGCACGAACAGTTGCGACACATCGCAGAACACCACGGCGTGGAATTCTTCGCTACGGACTCCGGTTGGGTCGAGGAAGGCGTCAACCTGGGCAGCCGGCACGTGCGCTATGTCGAGCCACCCAAGGTAGCCATGGTGTGGAACATGCCGGCCGGTCCATACTCCGCCGGCTGGACGCGCTACGTGCTGGAGCAGATGTACCACACGCCGGTCACGCTGATTCACGGAACGCAACTGCCCGGCTCGGACCTTTCCAAATATAACGTCCTGATCCTGCCCGATGGAGGCTTCGGGCTGGGTTACGATGCGTTGCTCGGCGAGCGGGCCGCAGGCCGGATCAAGGAATGGGTGCAGCAGGGCGGCACGCTCATTACTTTTGGCGCCGCCACGCGCTGGCTGACCGGCGAAAAAATCGGCCTGCTGGCTACCCAGCGCGAGCTGCGCAGCGGGAAACCAGAACGATCAGCGAAGAAAGAGGGCGAGCCGCCTTCCGGCGCAAACGCAGAAGGCGGCAAAGATGAGTTCGACTACGATGCCTACATCATCCCTGACCGCGAGCCGCCTTTTCCCACGCCGGGGGCCATCCTGCGCGTCAGGCTCGACACCGACCATTGGCTCGCGGCCGGCTACGACGGCGACACTTACGCGCTGGTCGAGAGCGATAACATCTTTACGCCGCTGAAGCTCGATGAAGGCCGCAACGTAGGCATCTACTTCCCAACCGACCAAATGCTGGCCAGCGGCTTCACCTACGAAAGTTCGCGGCAGCAGCTTGGCCAGAAGGCCTTCCTGATGCACCAGCCCATGGGCCGCGGCCACGTGATAGCTTTTGCCGAAGACCCGAATTACCGTGCGTTTCAGGATGGCTTGAACCTGCTGTTTCTAAACGGGGTATTCTTCGGCCCCGCGCACTAGGGCACGAGGGAGTCGGTGCAGGGCATCCGGGCTCTATCTGAGGCGTGCCGAGCGGCCCTGGCATCATCGGCTACTGAGCCTGCTACGGGAGGCAAGCGCAGCGCATGCTGAACCGGCTGGCGGGATTCTTCGTCCGCGTTGTGGAACGATGGATGCCAGACCCGTTTCTGTTCTGCGTGATTCTGACGGCGCTTTGTTATGCCCTCGGTCTGTGGCTGACTCCCACCGCACCAGTTGAACTCGTTGCGCAGTGGTACAACGGTCTGTGGCAGATCCTGCCGTTCGCCATGCAGATGATTCTGATTCTGCTGACGGGCTACACGCTGGCCAGCTCAGGCCCTGTGCGCAGGGGGTTGATTTGGATTGCGTCGCTGCCCCGTTCTCAGGGCAGCGCGATTGTGGTGCTCACGCTGGCGGCAATGCTGCTGGCACTGGTGAACTGGGGCGTTTCCCTGGTCGCTGCCGCATTGCTTGCACGCGAAATGGCGCGGCGTGTCCCGGATTGTGACTACGGCTTTCTCGTCGCGGGGGCTTATTCGGGATTCGTCATCTGGGGTTCCGGCGTCTCCAGTTCCATTGCCCTTGTTTCGTCCACGGCCGGAAGCCATTTGAACTTCATTGCACGGTACACGGGAGTCGAATCCACTTCGCTCACGGAGACGGTGTTTGCGCCGTTCAATCTTGCTTTCGTGGCCGGCATGCTGGTGGGCGTGCCGCTGATGTTCCGCTGGATGATGCCGCGTGGCCGGCAAATCCGCCGGGTGGGCGCCGCGGTATCAGTGCAGCCCAATACAGAGAGGAGCAAGGAAGTATCCGGAAGCGATCTGGAGAGCTCTTCGCCGGCGGCCCGGATGGAGCGCAGCCGCGTGCTGCAATGGATCATCGTAGTGCTGGGGCTGACGTATCTGGCTCGGCATTTTACGACGCAGGGGTTTCAGCTCGATCTAAACATCGTCATTCTGCTGTTCCTGGTGGCAGGGATGGTTCTGCACGGCCGCCCGGCGGATTATGTGCGCGCGTTCAACGACTCCGCGCGCGTGGCCGGGCCGCTGATGCTGCAATACCCGCTCTACGGCGGAATCATGGGAATGATGCAGCAAAGCGGTCTGGCCGAGCTGATGTCGCAGTGGTTCGTTTCCATCTCCTCGGCAACCACGTTTCCCGTTTACGCGTACCTCTCCGCCCTGTTGGTGAACATGTTTATTCCCTCGGGAGGCGGCCAGTGGGCGGTGCAAGGCCCGGTGGTGATTCCTGCGGCCCTCGAACTGGGCGTTTCCCCGGCGGCCGTGGCTATGGCGGTTGCCTTCGGCGACCAGGGGAGCAACATGCTCCAGCCCTTCTGGGCCCTGCCGGCGCTGGCGGTGGCTGGCTTGCGCGTACATGACATCATGGGTTACTGCGTGATGACATTTCTGCTGTCCACCCTGTTGTCCGTTCTTGTTTTGCTTGTGTTAGTTTGAGTTACGGGTAACCGGGAAAAAGCTCGGCGCGTCTGAAACTCTGATGATGGTTGCACCCGCTGGACCTCGTGCCGCAAGGTTGTTTTACGGGAGCCTCGTCGTTCTTGCCCATGACTGAGCGAATGATTGCGCACTACCGAGTGGCGGCGAAGCTCGGCGAGGGCGGCATGGGCGAGGTTTATCGGGCGCTGGATACCCGGCTGAATCGCGAAGTGGCGCTGAAAGTCCTGCGCGCAGCATTTGCCGAAGATGCTGAGCGTATGGCGCGGTTCCGCCGGGAAGCTCAGGTTCTGGCTTCGCTGAATCACCCCAACATCGCCATACTGCACGGCCTTGAGGAATCCGGCGGTGTCCGTGCTTTGGTCATGGAGCTCGTAGAAGGCGCCTCGCTTTCCGAGCGGATTGCGGCCGGCCCGCTGCAACTTGATGATGTCTTGAACATCGCCCGGCAGGTGGCCGAAGCGCTTGAGGCGGCGCACGACCGCGGCGTGGTTCATCGCGACCTCAAACCCGGCAATATCAAAGTGCGGCCGGACGGCACAGTTAAGATTTTAGACTTCGGCCTGGCAAAGGCTCTCGAATCAGAACCGAACAGCGTAGACCTATTGAGCTCTCCAACCATGACTGTGGGCGCCACCCATGCTGGGGTCATTCTGGGAACGGCCGCCTACATGAGTCCGGAGCAGGCCCGCGGCCAGCTCGTGGATAAACGCGCCGACATTTGGGGCCTCGGCTGCCTGCTCTATGAAATGCTTGCGGGGAGGCAGGCCTTCGAGGGCGAAACAATGTCCGACACGCTGGCCGCCGTCCTGCGTGGGGAGCCGGATTGGTCTGCCCTGCCTGCGGACACTCCGCTGGCGATTCGCCGGCTGATCCAGCGATGCCTGGTAAAGGAACCGCGTCGCCGCCTGCGCGATGCCGGCGAGGTGCGCCTGGCCATCGAAGATTTGCAGTCGGGCTGGGCGCGGGGGGAAGTTCCGGCCACAGCCGAGCCTCGCGCACAAGGCTGGCAGCGGTGGCTGCCCTGGGCGCTCGCCGTGTTCATGACATTTTTGGCCGCGGAATCCTATCTGTCTCTCCAGAATGAGCGAAGCGCACCCGGGCCGCCCACGATGCGATTCGACGTTGTGGTTTCGCCGGAGGAGCCGCTGTTTCTGGATTATGGTGCCGCTGCCGTTCTTTCGCCAGACGGCTCCCGAATGGTACTGGTGGCCGGCTTCGAGAGGCACCGGCGCCTCTACATCCGGACCCTTGCCGAACTGGATGCCGCGCCCCTTTCGGGGACTGAAGGCGCACGGGACCCGTTTTTCTCCCCCGACGGGAACTGGGTTGGTTTCTACGCAGAAGGCAGACTGAAAAAAGTCTCCGTGCGCGGCGGGGTTCCTATTACGCTTGCGGAAGTCCCCAGCATGCGCGGCGGTACGTGGGGGCGCAACGGCACCATCGTTTACGGAGCCGACCGCGCTGCGGGATTGTGGCGGGTCTCGGAAAATGGCGGTGCGCCCGTCATGGTGACCGAGCCGGACCCGGCGCGCAACGAAATGTCACACCGCTGGCCGCAATTCGTTCGCGGTGAGCAGGTCATCCTGTTCACGCAGCAGATTCGCGGCACTTCGTTCGATAACGCAAATATCGTCGCTCTGGACCTGAAGACTGGCAACCAGAAGGTGCTCGTTCAAGGTGGCACCTACGGCCGGTATGTTCCGACCGGCCATCTGACCTACGTGCAGCGCGGCACTTTGTATGCCGTCCCGTTCGATGTGAGTCGCTTGGTAACGAACGGCGCGCCAATCGAGTTGATCCAGGGAGTTACGATGAGTCCCGGCAGCGGCGGCGCGCAATATTCCATCGCCGACGCTGGCAGTGGTGCGCTGGTGTATCTGCCGGGCGGCCCCACGACAGAGCTGGCGCTTGAGTGGGTGGGCCACGACGGCACCGCCAGTCCGCTCACCGAGCTGCGCCGCCCGTATTACAACCCGCGGATCTCGCCGGATGGGAAGCGGCTGGTCGTCGAGATCTTTGAAGGCGGTGCCACCGACCTGTGGATGCTGGAACTCGAGCGCGGTCTATTGACGCGCTTTACGTTCGACCCGGGAATGGACGTCAACCCCGTTTGGAGCCCCGACGGCAAGCGCGTCGCTTTCGGTTCTTCCCGCGACGGCGGCCCGTTAAATCTATACTTGAAAGCGGCCGACGGCACCGGCCAGGCTCAGCGGCTGACGCAGAGCGAGCACGCACAGTATCCTATGGACTGGTCGCCCGACGGCAAGAATCTGCTCTATATTGAAGACCATCCGGAAACTCGTGAAGATATCTGGATCATACCGCTCGAAGGAAAGCGCGCCCCGGAACGCCTCGTGCACACGTCCTACTCCGACACCAACGCGGTGTTCTCTCCGGACGGCCGCTGGATCGCCTACGCTTCCAACGAAGCCGGCCAGTACGAAATCTATGTGCGGCCTTTTCGCGGGCCGGGCGTACGCTGGCAGGTCTCTACGGCAGGCGGCTTCTATCCTCTCTGGAGCCCGAGCGGACGCGAACTGTTCTACCAGCACCACCCCCGCATGATGGCTGTGGGCATCGCGCGGGAGGGCACCAGTTTGCGCATCGGGCGTCCGCGGGCACTCTTTCAATATCAGGCGGCCCAGTTCGTGTTTCGGAACTTCGACTTGGCGCCAGATGGAGATCGCTTCGTGATGATCAGGCCATCCGGAAATGAGTCTTCACCTCTGCACCTGCACGTGGTGCTGAACTGGTTTGAAGAACTCCGTCGCCGCACGAGAACGCAGGGAAATTAAACCTTCCCGTGCACGGGAATTCTGCCGCCGGGTGTGTTGGGGGGCCGTGCGGCGGTGTGGTATAAAACTAAGTCCGGTCTGGAACGACGGCGTTCCGGAGACGAGGTCCCGTGGATTTTTCCTTCACTGATGAACAGCAGCAGTTGCGGCGCACCATCCGAGAATTCTCGGAGGGCGAAATCGCTCCCAAAGTCATGGAATGGGACGAAGCTTCGCGGTTCCCCTCAGAAATCATTCCGAAACTTGCAGAGATGGGCTTGCTGGGCATTATTTTTCCGGAAAAGTATGGCGGCGCCGGGCTGGGGTATGTCGAATACGTGATTGCGATTGAGGAGCTGTCGCGGGTAGATGGCTCGGTGGGCATCCTTGTTGCTGCGCACAATTCGCTGTGCTCGAATCACATCTTTAAATTCGGCACAGAAGAGCAGAAGCAGAAGTTTCTGGTGCCGCTGGCCCAGGGTAAGAAGCTCGGGGCCTGGTCGCTGACCGAGCCGGAGGCCGGCTCGGACGCGGGGGGAACTAAAACCACTGCCGTCCGACAGGGGGATTGCTGGCTGTTAAACGGCGCGAAGACGTTTACCACGAATGGACATTATGCTGATGTCTGCGTCGCCATGGCCGTGACGGAACAGACCAAAGGCCACGACGGCATCTCCGCGTTTATCATCGAAAAGGGCACGCCGGGTTTTCGTCCTGGAAAGAAGGAGAACAAGCTTGGGTTGCGCGCCAGCGATACGTCAGAGATCGTGTTCAGCGACTGCCGGATTCCCGCTGCCAACCTGCTGGGAAAAGCCGGCGAGGGGTTCAAGAACAGCCTGGCGATCCTCGACGGTGGCCGCATCTCGATTGCCGCGCTCGCCGTGGGTATGGCGCAGGGCGCTTACGAAGCTGCGGTGCGCTATGCAAAGGAACGAAGGCAGTTCGGCCGGCCAATTGCCGGCTTTCAAGCCATCCAGTTCAAGCTGGCCAACATGGCCACGGAGATCGAAGCGGCGCGCCTGCTGACCTGTCAGGCAGCCTGGCTGGCGGACCGCGGCGACGTCCGGTTCACCAAGGAAGCCAGCATGGCAAAGCTTTACGCATCTGAGGTTGCCGTCCGCGTGGCCAACGAGGCCGTACAGATCCACGGGGGTTACGGCTTTATTAAAGACTATCCGGCTGAGAAGTTTTACCGCGACGTCAAGCTGTGCACCATTGGCGAAGGCACCAGCGAGATTCAGCGGCTGGTTATCGCGCGCCAGCTTCTCGGAAAAGCGAAATTCTGAGCATGGCCGTCGCCGTGGACCATTGGGCCGAGCTAATCCGCGCCGGAGACGTGCGCGCGCTTTCCCGAGCCATCAGCGCCATCGAAAACAACGACCCGGAGGCGGAGTCCATCCTCCAGCAGCTTTTTTCGTTTACCGGGCAGGCTTATCTGATTGGTGTTACCGGCGCTCCGGGCACGGGGAAGAGTTCGCTGGTGGACCGACTGGCGGCGCACTATCGCCGGCAGGATCAAAAGGTCGGCATCTTGGCCGTGGACCCGACCAGCCCGTTCACAGGCGGGGCTATCCTCGGCGATCGCATCCGCATGCAGGGCCACGCCTCGGATTCCGGCATCTTCATTCGTTCGATGGCAACGCGTGGTTTCCTTGGCGGACTATCCCGGGCAACGGCGGATGCCGCCCTGCTGCTTGACGCTGCGGGCAAACAAACCATCCTGATTGAAACCGTTGGCGTGGGCCAGGACGAAGTGGACATCGTCCGGCTGGCTGATTGTACCCTGGTAGTGCTCGTCCCAGGCATGGGCGACGACATTCAGAATATGAAAGCCGGCCTGATGGAAATCGGCGACATCTTTGTAATTAACAAGTCCGACCGCGAGGGTACCGACCGGTTCGAGCAGCAGCTCCGCGCCATGCTTGAAATCGCTTCTGATCGCGAAGGCTGGCACCCGGCCGTCGTGCGCACTGTGGCCACCGAAAACGTGGGCATCGTTGAACTGGCAGAAACGATCGGCCGGTTCCGTAAGCATTTTGAGGTCACCGGTCAGCGCCGGAACAAGAAAATTGAACGCTGGAAACAGCGCCTTCTCGAACTCCTCCAGGCCCGGGTGATGGAGCGCGTCGTCGGCGACCACCCGGGGCAGGCCGCCCTGGCGGCTTTGGCTGAGGAGGTGGTGGAACGCAAGAAAGATCCTTACAGTGCTGTCAACGAAGTCCTGGCCCGCGCGGGATTGAAGTAGGTTTTCAGGCAGAGCCAGAACGATGCTTTTGGGTGACATTGAAATCTTCGTGCTGACCGAAGGCTTCGTGCGCCTCGATGGCGGCGCCATGTTTGGCGTCGTGCCGAAGCCTCTGTGGGAGAAGAAAATTCCTGCCGACGCGCGCAATCGAATCCGCATCGCCATGAACTGTCTGCTCATCCGCACGGCCGGAAAACAGATCGTTGTGGAGACCGGTGCGGGAGACAAGTGGGATGCGAAAATGCGTGATATTTACGGCCTCGAGGGTGAGACACGTTTGCCGGACTTGCTCGCCTCCCGCGGCACCAGGCCTGCCGACGTAGACCTGGTCATTAACACTCATCTGCACTTCGACCACAGCGGCTGGAACACGCGCGTGTTGGACAGCAAGGTGGTTCCTACGTTTCCCAAAGCTCGCTACGTGATTCAAAAAGGCGAACTGGACCATGCGAAAAACCCCACCGAGCGCGACCGCGCGAGCTACCTGCCGGAAAATTTTCTGCCCATAGCGGACCACGGTCAGTTCTGGGAACTGGAGGGCGACCGCGAAGTCGCCCCCGGCGTGCAAGTCATCCGCGTGCCGGGCCATACCCGCGACATGCAGTGCGTACGTATTTCGAGTCGAGGCAAATCCGCTTTCTTCTTTGCCGACCTGATTCCGACCACTGCCCACATTCCGTACCCTTGGATTATGGGCTATGACCTCTATCCGTTGACCACGCTGGAAAACAAGAAGCGGTTTCTCCCCCAGGCGGTGCGGGAAGACTGGCTCTGCCTATTCGCGCACGACCCGAACATGCCGGTCGCGCGTCTGCGCGAACGGGAGGGCAAAATCGTCGCGGAGCAAGTTGAACACGTGTAGCTAGCCGGGATAGTAACCAAAACCTGTCAGCTGGGAAGCCACATTTTTCTTGGAGGACCGAAGATCGTGTCCAAGATGCAAAAGAGCAAGGTGAATGCGGGGAAAAACCGGGTGCGCATTGGCATCATTGGCGGAAGTGGCCTCTATTCCATGCCCGGACTAACGGACACCAGAGAGTTGCGGATACGAACGCCGTTTGGCCGTCCATCGGACACGCTTGTGGTTGGGATCTTGGAAGGCAAGCGCGTCGCCTTTCTGGCCAGGCATGGCCGCGGGCATCGAATTCTTCCCGGCGAAATCAACTATCGCGCAAACATCTACGCACTGAAATCTCTGGGCGTCGAGCGAATCATCTCCGTCAGCGCCGTAGGCTCGCTGAAGGAGGAGCTGAAGCCATTGCAATTTCTGATTCCTGATCAGTTCTTTGACCGCACGCGTGGCCGCATTGCGACTTTTTTTGGCAACGGAATGGTCGCTCACGTCAGTTTTGACCACCCCACCTGCCGACAGCTTTCCGGCTGGTTGGTGCAGGCCTGCCGCCGCTCTGGAGTGGACGTGCACGAGCGCGGCACCTACGTGTGCATGGAAGGCCCGCAGTTTTCCACCCTGGCCGAGTCGAACACCTACCGCAGCATGGGTTTCGACGTGATCGGCATGACGAACCTGACAGAGGCGAAGCTGGCGCGCGAAGCAGAGATCTGCTATTCGACCGTGGCCATGATTACCGACTACGACTGCTGGCACCCGGAGCATGACGCTGTCACGGCCAGTGAAATCATCGCCAATCTGAGCAGAAACACCGAAAATGTGCAAAAAGTCATTCGCGCCGCTGTCGCTGCGCTGCCTGCCGACCGTGATTGCAAATGTGCGCGCGCGCTGGCGCACGCCTTGATCACCGCACACGAGCTGGTCCCTGCAGCAACGCGTCGCGCACTGAAGCTGATCGTGGGCAAGTATTGGAAATAGGAAGGACCTCGCCGGATGTCTGTCCTGGTTGTCGGGTCGGTGGCTTTCGATTCTCTGGAAACTCCAGTCGGCCAGGTGGATCGGACCCTGGGCGGCGCGGCCACCTATTTCTCGGTAGCCGCCAGTTTCTTTTCGTCGGTGAAACTGGTCGGCGTGGTGGGAGATGACTTTGGGGATAGCGATGCCGCGATATTTAACGGGCGGCGGATTGACGTGCAGGGACTCGAGCGCGCTCCGGGGAAGACTTTTTTCTGGGCGGGACGATATACCGACAGCTTGAACGAGCGCGTCACGCTGGCCACCGAGCTGAACGTCTTTGCCGATTTCAATCCAAAGCTGCCGGCGTCCTATCGTGATTGTCCCTACGTGTTCCTAGCGAACATTCAGCCTTCCTTGCAACTCTCCGTGCTCCAGCAGATGCGCCGGCGGCCGCGGCTGGTAGCGCTGGACACTATGAACTACTGGATTGAACGCACCCCTGAAGAGCTTCGCCGCACCCTGCGCGAAATTGACGTCCTGGTCATCAACGATAGTGAAGCGCGCCAACTGGCGGGCGAACACAATCTGTTGAAGGCGGCGGCGAGAATTTTCACGATGGGTCCACAATTGCTCGTAGTCAAACGCGGCGAATACGGTGCGCTGCTGATGCGGCGCGATTCCATGTTCTCGGTGCCGGCATTCCCTCTCGAAGAGGTGCACGACCCCACCGGGGCAGGGGACAGCTTCGCTGGCGGGTTCATGGGCTATCTCGCTTCCGCAAAGCGCATCCATGACGGCACCCTGCGCCGGGCGATGGTCTATGGCTCCGTGTTGGGGAGTTTCGTGGTCGAGCGTTTTGGTTTGGAGCGCCTGCGCACGCTGACACGCCCTGAAATCAACAAGCGCGCGCGGCAGTTTCTTCGCCTGACGCGCTTCAAGCTGTGATCCGCACCGGGCGGCGGCAGCCATTCGTGCGCAGCTTTACTGCTGGGGTGTAGTAGAATCCCGCGGGGGGAAGCGTCGCGGAGATAACGATGATTGCGGGCGACCTGTCTGCTGAAATCCTGCTCAAGCTGCTGCTCGCCTTCCTGCTGGGCGGCCTGATTGGCATCGAACGTGAACTGCGCGACAAGCCCGCCGGTTTGCGCACGAACATATTCATTTGCATCGGCGCCGCGCTCTATACAATCCTTTCGTTTGAGCTTGCCCGCCGCTTCGGCGGCGACCCGCTGCGCATTGCCGCGCAGCTTATCCCCGGCATCGGTTTCATCGGTGCCGGTGCGATTATCCGCGAGCGCGGCTCGGTAGTGGGCATCACGACCGCAGCCACAATTTTCGTGAACGCCAGCGTAGGCATGGCCATCGGCGGCGGCTACTACTACACGGCGGCGCTTACTTCCGCGCTGGCCCTTTTTATCCTGTGGGCGGTGGGCCGGTTGGAAAGGCTCTTCAGCAGGCAAAGGAAAAGTGGAGCATAGGTCATTTCACCGGCTGGCTTGCGTGGTCCTCGGCGGCGCAGTCCTCGCCCTGCTCGCGCCGCTCACTGCGGAAGCTACGATTTATTATCAGGTGTCGCTGGAGCGCCACCAGGAACATCTGATCAGTGTCACGATGACCGTACCCGAAAGCCAGGGTCAGCTTGTCGTGCAGATGCCCGCCTGGAACGCTCTCTACCAGATTCGCGACTTCGCCCATCGCGTGCAACAGGTCCGCGCTCGGCGCATCGAAACGGACAGGCAACCGGTCGAGCTCGTTGTGCGCAAACGCGACAAGCTGACCTGGGTAGTTACCTCGAGCGGCACAATTCAGCTCGACTACAGCGTCTTTTGGGACGACCCCGGACCATTTAGCTCGCAACTCAACTCCGAACACGCTTTCCTCAACTTAGCAATGGTATTGTTTTACGTGCCTGAACGGCGCTGGGAACCAGTGCGGGTCGAATTCACCGGCATGCGCGAAACCTGGCGTGTTGCTGCGGCTTTGCTTCAGGCGGGCACTGCGACGTTTACGGCACCGAACTACGACGCCCTGGTGGACGCACCGGTCGAAATTGGCGAGTTCAGTGAGTTTCGTTTCGCAGTGAACGAAGCAAAGATCCGCGTAGTGATTCACGGCAGCTTTCAGCGTGAAAAACTGGAAGCTGAGCTGACACGCATTGTCGGCTATCAAACGCATCTGATGCGCGACGTTCCCTTCGATGAATTCCTCTTCCTATTTCACTTCGGGCAGGGCGGCGGCGGTGGAATGGAACACGCCAACTCGACAGCTATCTTTCGCGGATCGAGTGGCTCCGTCGCAGGCGTCTCGGCGCACGAATTCTTTCATCTGTGGAACGTCAAGCGGATACGCCCTGAGTCGCTCGAACCAGTGGACTACACGCGCGAAAATTACACGCGTGCGCTCTGGTTCGCCGAAGGCGTGACGAGCACCTACACGGACTACACGCTGGTGCGGAGCGGCATCTGGTCGCCGCAGCAGTTCTATGACAGCCTGGCCCGCAACCTCGATCAACTAGAATCTCGCCCCGCCCACCGATGGAAGAGTGCCGAAGAAGCCAGCCTCGACGCCTGGCACGAAGGCTATGCACTATACCGCGAGCCGGGATTCAGTATTTCCTACTACAATAAAGGCTACCTGCTGGGAGTGCTGCTGGATATCCTGATTCGCGACCTGACCGGCAACCGCGCGAGTCTCGACGATGTCATGCGCTATTTGAATCAGCATTACGCGAAGCAGGGCCGGTATTATGAGGAATCCGCGGGAATCCGCCGAGCGGTTGAGGCTGTGGTGAGCAGCACTGTGGGAGCACGAGACGCTGATCGGGCCGCCATTCTGAGATTCTTCGCGCGATATGTGGCGGGGACGGAACCATTGCCGGCGGCAGAGTACTTGATGCGGGCCGGGCTGCGCCTGGACCGCCAGGGAAGCCGTTATGTGATTAATGAACTACCGGCGGCGAACGAGCTGCAGCAAGCGATCCGCCACGGTCTGATCCGCGGTACTACGCAGCCGAAATAGCTGAGTATGTGAAGCCTGGCCGGCTCACACCTTCTGATGCTGAGAACCCTTGCCGTCAGCCTTTTCCTGATTGCCTACATCGTTCTCGTGGCGCCCTGGTTCATCCTGCATGCTGTGATCACCGAGAATGTCGGACCGCTCTACCGCGCTGGCGTCGCTGGAGCAAAGATCGCCATGCGCCTGGCCGGAATCCGCACTCGGGTGGAAGGTCAAGAGAACATACCGGAGGGTCCCTGCGTGTTCGTGGCGAATCACACAAGCAATGCGGATCCACCGGCTGTCGTTGCAGCAATTCCGAAACGGGTAGCCTTGCTTGCAAAGAAAGAACTTTTCGCCATTCCGATTTTCAGTCACGCGTTGCGCGCCGGAGAGTTCGTGCCAGTGGATCGCGCCAACCCGGAAGCCGCCCGCACCAGCGTTGACGAAGCTATCGCCAAATTGCGCAATGGCTTGTCGTTCGCAGTATTCCCGGAAGGCACGCGAAGCCACGATGGGAGGCTGCATCCCTTTAAAAAGGGCTCCTTCGTGATGGCGATTTCCGCGGGGGTGCCGATCGTGCCCGTGTCGGTTGCGGGCTCGCAGCGGATAATGCCCAAGGGGGCCATCGCCATCCGTCCTGGAACCATCGTGGTCACCTTTCATCCCCCCATTTCCACTGCCGGACTCGGTCTTGAGGAACGCGATCGCCTGGCCGCCGAAGTCCGCCGCGTCATCGCCAGCGCGCTGCCGGAGGAACAGAAGCCACTGGGCCAGAGCGGTGCCGGTTAGGCTGCAATTCTGTCACTAATCCGCAACTCTGTCTCGGAGGGCAGCGATTTCCCGTTGCAACGCGCGAATCGCTTTCTGAAGTTCCGGCAAACGGTTATAGGCAGCCACGCAGCGCAGCCACAGCCTGTTCTCGATCGCTGGATAGCCGGAGTAGGTGGCCTTTGGCGGGACATCGCTGTGAATGCCGCTCTGCGCTGTCAGAATGGCACCATCGCCGATCTCAAGATGACCGGCGGCACCGACCTGCCCCGCGAGAATGCAGTTTTTTCCGACAACCGTCGAACCAGCAAGACCTGCCTGGGCGCAAAGCAAGGTATCTTCCCCGACCTCACTGGCATGTCCCACCTGGACCAGGTTGTCAATTTTTGCGCCGCGCCGGATTCGCGTCTGGCCCACAGTGGCACGATCCACACACGCATTGGCTTGCAGCTCGACATCGTCTTCGAGCACCACAAATCCTGATTGACGCATCTTGTACCAGCGCCCGTCTTCCTGCCGGGCGAATCCGAAGCCATCGCTGCCAACCACAACTCCATTCTGCAAAATCACTCGATTGCCGAGGCGGCAGCCTTCGCGCACCACGACGTGTGAATGGGCGAAGAAATGATCCCCGATCCTGGCGCCGCGGTACACGACCACAAAGCTATGGAGAACCGCATTCCGGCCAATCACCACATCATCATCCACGAAGCAGTACGGTCCAATGTGGGCGCCTGGCCCGATTTGCGACGAGGGAGAAATCACAGCGGTCGGATGTATCCCCGGCGAAAAGGCCAGGTGGGGATGGAACAACTCGATTGCGCGAGCAAAATCGAAGTACGGGTTGGCGGAGCGAAGCAGGGCCGCCGGCAGGGGCGCTTCGTCGCGCGAGACGATCACTGCAGCAGCACGCGTCTTTTTTGCCGCAGCGCGGTAACGAGGATTGGATAGAAATGTAATTTCGCCGGGACCGGCTTCCTCGATACCGGCTACGCCGGTAATCTCGATGTTCGCGTCTCCTTCGAGCTCGCAACCGAGCTGCCGCGCAATCTCTCCAAGTCGCATCGTTTCCTCCGTCGAGCTTGCTGCCGACGCGACAATGTACACCAATCTGCGTCGGTGCAGCGCTCCACTCGCAGGTGGCAGTAGGTCTTCCCGGTGCAGGCGACAGCCGGGGCTTGGTGGGCAGCTGCTTGGCAGGCACACCTATTCGAATAGCTTTCGCTGAGCCGCCGGCACCGGTGCCGGTCGTGGTTTGCGTTGCAACCGGGGGGCCACGCCCACCAGACCGAGCACGGTCAGCTCCCTGACCGCCGGCCGCGGAATAAACATTCGGACACAAGGGCCGTTCATGTCTGGCGGGGTGAACTGGATGCCACGGTCCAACAGCGCCAGCAGGTCGTTTTCTATGACGCCTTCAATAATTTCCTCGCCATCGGCGTGTTTCAATCGAACCCAGACACCAGGGAGTTTAGGGCGGCTCAGAAAAGTTTTGCGCTGCGGCTGGAAGGCATCCCCGAATTCGCGGACGAAATAGACCGTGTGCACCTCGGCAAGGGGAATACGCCTCTGCGTACCGTCGGCAGTGAGAAATTCCAGGGCTTCGGTGGCGCCCAGATGACTGGGATTGACATAACCCTGGGATGCCTCCCCATTCCGCAGGCGGACCACTGCCTTTTTCAGGCCCGAGGCTGAGCTGCGACTTTTCACAAAGTCAAGGCCGGCGGGGACTCGTTGCCAACCTAGAAAAAATATGCTATTCTGTTCGCTAAAGAAGTGTCAAGTGCCTTTGTTTGTTTGCTTTAGCTGGGGGCCTCAGCCGATTGTTCGAAAAGAAGCAGATCCTCAAATCAGCCTCCATCATCACAGTCGTCACCATAGCCAGCCGCATTCTCGGATACTGGCGCGACCAGCGCATCGCCTTGCTTCTGGGAACCACGCCGCAGGCAGATTCGTTCTGGCTCGCCTATCGCCTGCCGAATATGCTCCGACGGCTGGTGGGTGAAGGGGCGATGAGCGCATCTTTTATCCCCGTGTTCACGGGCTATGTTGCCAAGCGTCCGCCTCAGGAGGTCTGGGAGTTTGCCAACCGGTTGTTCTGGACCCTGGCGCTGCTGCTTGCGGTCGTCACCGTGCTCGGGATGGTCTTCTCCCAGGAAGTTGTTTTCCTGTTCACCGCGCTCGACCCCGCTCCGGGGCAGTGGGGCCAAGCCGTCGAGTTGAACCGGGTCGTGTTCCCATACGTGTTCTTTATCGGCTTGGCGGCGCTGGCTATGGCCATTCTCAACTGTTTTCACGTTTTTGGCCCGCCGGCCGCCACACCCGTGCTGTTAAACGTTTCCATCATCGTGTTCTCGTTCGGCGTGGCGCTGAAGTATTTCGACGACCCGGCGCAGGCACTGGCTGTAGGAGTGCTGGTTGGAGGCGCGCTGCAGTTCCTGATGCTTCTGCCCCTGCTGGTCAAGCACGGAATGACCTTCGATTTCGGCATCAGCTTCAGCCATCCGGGAATCCGTTCGGTGGGTCGGCTGATGGTGCCTGCATTCCTGGGGTACGGTGTGTATCAGGTGAACGTGCTGGTCAGCACCATCTTCGCCACGGCCGAGCGGATGCCGGAAGGCACGCTCACCGCCTTGCAATACGGCGACCGGGTGATGGAACTGGTTCTGGGCGGCTATGCAATTGCTGTCGCTACGGCCATCCTGCCGATGATGTCGCGACAGGCGGCCGCTCACGAATTCGAGAAATTAAAGCAGACGTTCGCTTTTTCGCTGCGCATTGTCAGCTTCATCACCATTCCGGCCATGGTGGGCCTGATGGTGATGCGAGAGCCAATTATTCGGGTGCTGTTTCAGTACGGCGAATTTGACGCGCAATCCACAATGCTCACCGCACGTGCACTGCTTTACTATGCAGTCGGGCTCCCTGCACTGGCCGGCGTGAAGTTGGTGGTACCGGGTTTTTATTCTTCACAGGACGTCCGCACGCCCGTTCGCGTTGCCATCTATACCTTGATTCTGAATTTCATCATCAATGTGCTGTGTCTGAACTTCTTTTTCAACTTGTTTCTCAACGGCGGGCCGGCGCTGGCGACTTCCATCGCTGCATATTTCAATTGTTTTGTGCTCTTTGTGATTTTCCGCCAGCGGTTTGGCCGGCTGGGCACGCTGGGAATTGTGGTGTCGCTAGCCAAGACGTCGGTCTGCTCCGCAGTGATGGGAGTCGCGTGCTACCTTGCACTTCAGTTTTCTCCGTTTGATCGGTTCCAGGGAGGGCTGGCCAATGCTGTGATTCTGGCCGCCATGATCCTGGGTGCAACGGTGGTCTTTCTGGGGCTTGCCTGGCTGTTCCGTTGTCCCGAGGTCGAAGAGGTGTGGGGAATCGCAACGCGGAAAGACCGGCCGGCGCGAGAAGAAGGAAATTAATGTGGAGCCTCTGATTCGCAGTTTTCTGACCCACCAGCGAGTCGAGAAGGGTCTTGCGGAGAACACGGTTGCAGCCTATGGCCGTGACTTGGCAAAGTTCGCGAAATGGGCCGAGAAGCGGCGCAGGACGCTGCAGACTCTTACGCGAGACGATCTTGTGGATTTTCTGGGGAGTTTGTATCGAGAAAAACTGGACAGCCGGACCGTGGCGCGCTATCTGGTTACGCTCCGAAGCTTTTTCCGCTACGCACTGGCGGAAGGCGAGATCGCTTCCGAACCAACGCAAAACCTGAAATCCCCGAAGATTTGGAAAAAATTGCCCCGATTCCTGACGCTCGATGAAGTGGACCGATTGCTAGCTGCCCCGGACACGTCAACACCGTTGGGCCTGCGAGACAAAGCGATGCTCGAACTGCTGTACAGCACAGGCCTGCGCGTTTCTGAGCTCGTCGGGTTGCGGCTAACGGAAGTGGATCGCAATGCAGGGGTCGTTCGCTGCACGGGAAAAGGCAACAAGGAACGGCTCGTCCCGGCCGGCCGACAGGCCCTGGGCGCGCTGGAACTTTACCTGCGCGATGGCCGCCCCAAATTATTGCGGTCTGGTGTTCCGGCGCCTGCGTGGCTTTTCGTGAGCTGCCGCGGCCGAAAGTTGGGCCGCATCGCATTTTGGAAAACTTTGAAGCGTTACGGCCGCAAGGCCGGCATTCGCGGCAGTCTTTCGCCCCATAAATTGCGGCACAGTTTCGCCACTCACATGCTCGAGCGGGGAGCAGACTTGCGTTCCGTGCAGATCATGCTGGGTCACGCGGATATCGCAACCACACAGATTTACACGCACGTGATCCAAGAACGACTCAAGCACGTCTACAAAGCGCACCATCCACGTGCCTGAGTGGGGCCCCAAAGGGGTGGAACGACAGCCTCGGCAGCTTGAACACCAAAGGAGCACCATGCCCGATTACATGTTCTTACTGGAGAGCCGGCTCTCGGCAGAACAACGCGCGGCGCTGCTGCGCGTCCAAGAACTGGCGGCGGAGCAGGAACTGAATGTTTATTTGACCGGCGGGGCAGTGCGTGACCTGATCACAGGACTGCCGATTCGCGACCTGGACTTTACCGTGGAAGGCAACCCTGTGCGCATTGCGCGCGAACTGGAAAAAGGCGGCGCGCAGATTTTAAGCACCGACGAAAACCTGCGCCATGCCGAACTGATCTTCCACGGGGACGTGGATGGAAGCCTGTCGGCCGCACGGGATGAAATCTACGACCGCCCTGGCGCGCGGCCTGAATTCCGCTGGTCCACCATCATGGAAGACCTGCGGCGCCGTGACTTTACTTGCAACGCCATCGGTCTCTCGCTCAATCCAGCCTCGCGGGGCCTGCTGCTGGACCCCACGAACGGCCTCGCGGATCTGGAAAAGCGGGAGATTCGTGCGATCTCCATGCACTGCTTCACGAATCAGCCGGCACGCCTGCTCAGGCTGCTGCGCTACAAGATCCGTTTGGGATTTGCCATTGAAGGCCGAACGGAAGATTGGTTCGAGCTGGCTTTCGACCGCGGGCTCGCTGATGCCATGGATCCGAAGCAGCTGGGGGAAGAACTTCGCCAACTTGCCCGCGAAGATAACCTCGTGGCCATTCTGAAAGAGTGGCAGAAGTGGGACTTACTGAAAGCATTTCATCCCAAGTTCACCCGCAGGGAACCCGACTACACCGGCTTGGCCAAACTGGCAAAGGTCCGCGAACAGATGATGGGTGCCGGTTACCGGGAACTGATCGGAAACACTGTTGAGCCGCGGCTGCTGTCGCCGGTGGTCTTCTTTTTCTATAAGCGATTCAGCCCCCGGGAGCGCAATGCCTCGCTTTCGCGGATAGGGTTCCGCAAATCTGAACTGAATCACATGGCCGGTTTGGAAAAAGAAGCTGCCGCTGTCGTAAAGCTGCTCTCTGGACGCAAGACGGCCAGGCCCTTAGATGCCTTCCACTTCATGGAAAAAGTGCCGCTCGCGATGCTGGCATTTATTCAGGCTCATTTCAAGAAGCCCGTCGTCCACGCCAAGATTCGCAACTACCTGTACAAGTGGCGGCCGCTGCGGGCTGCGCTCCCCGTGGCTGAACTGGAATCTCTGGGCGTGCCGCGGGGTTCGCAGTTTGACAACATCATCGAACGCTTCTTCGCAGCGCAGCTGCGCGGCAAAGGGAAGACTCCGGAGGAACGCTCAAGGCTTCTGCGCAGGCTCGCCGGGATAAAGCCGGAACCCAAGAAACTAAAGAAAGAAGAGAAACGGCGGGCGAAAGGAGAGAAGAAAGCCAAGTCGAAATCGGAACATGCCGGAGGTACGCCGCCCGTAGCGGCGGAGACACGGGCGACCGCTGAGGCTGGCGCTTCGGTTCCGCAAAAGGCGCTCCCTGGTGATGTTTCGAAAGCTGCTTCGAAGTCAGAGCGAACGAAAAGCAAGCCTCGGGCACTTCGAGCAGCTCTCCAAGAGCACAGAGAGAACTCCGGGAAAGCTTCAAGGCCAACCGCGGCTCGAGGGATAAAAGAGCCCAAGCGTCGCCCACGGCGATAATCATGGAGAACAACTCGCCAAAAGCAACGGAGCGCGAGCCGTTCCAGAAAGCCACGCAATCGGGTTCCCGTGCAGAAGCTGGCCGCCTTTGCCGCTGGATGCAGTCACCCGGGCCGGATTTTCAAGACGCTGCACTTCAGGTGCTCCTTAAGAGAGCGCACCAACTACCGGAACTTCTTGAAACTGCCGAAATCCACAATTTTGTGATCGCCTATTTTGGGAGGCGTCTGCGAAGTTCAGGCAACGCAATCCGAGGCACAGAATTGAAGAGGACGGCTTCGGCGCTGGCGGAAACCTTTCTCGCGTTCACTGACGTAGAACCGGTTCCCATGGAAATTCTTAATGGCTTGAAGGAGTTGGCAGCCGAAACAGTGCGCCGCGGCCATCCGGCTGTGCGCGAAATCCTGGTGGAGCATTGCCTTGAGAAATTGTTTGAAAGCCGGCGCATTGCAGCGATGTTTGCAGACTGGCAAGAGCATCCGGTGCTGGCGGCTGCTCATCGCCAGGCTCTTGCCTGGGGCGAGGGTTTCTGGCTGAAGACGCGACAGTTTTGACCAAACGGGCCGCTTGGGAGTCTTCCCGCACTGACAAATCTGCTACAATCATCCGGCATGGGGGCCGGTCCGCAATTCGTTCATCTGCATCTTCATACCGATTACAGCCTTCTTGACGGCGCCTGCGACATCAGCGAACTCGTAAGCGAAGCAGCGCGCAGGAACATGCCCGCCGTGGCCGTCACGGACCACGGCAACCTGTTTGCCGCGGCCAATTTCCACCACGAAGCGACGACGCATGGCGTGAAGCCCATCATCGGCTGCGAGGTGTATGTTGCCAAGGGCAGTCGGCACGACCGCGGAGGCGAGATGCCGGACTCGATGGGCTCCGGTCGCTCCAATCATTTGCTTCTCCTTTGCGAATCTAGCGAAGGGTATCGGAATCTGATTAAACTGGTCACGGCTGGTTTTCTGGAAGGCTTCTACTACAAGCCCCGAATTGATTACGAACTCCTTGCACGGCACAGCCGAGGACTGATTGCGCTGTCTGCCTGTTTGCGGGGCGAGGTGGCGGAATGTATCACCGAGGAGCGTTACGAACAGGCCCGCGAATCTGCCTATCGGCTGCGCGACATTTTCGGCAAGGGCAATTTCTTCTTGGAAATTCAGGACCAAGGAATTGAAATCCAGAAGCGCGTGAATCGCGATCTGGCTCGCCTGTCCAAGGAGACGGGCATTCCGCTGGTCGTCACCAATGATTGCCACTATTTGACGCGTGCGGATGCGCGCGCACAGGAAGTGCTTCTGTGCATCCAGACCGGGAAGATGCTCAGCGATCCGAACCGGATGAAATTCGCCACCGACCAGTTCTACTTCAAAACTGCTACGGAGATGGCGAACCTGTTTCGCGAATTGCCCGATGCCGTCGAACGGACGGTGGCCATTGCCGAGCGCTGCAACGTAAAGCTCGAACGGCTTGCAAATCCCTTTCCAGAATTCCGCGTGCCCGATGGATTCACGCTGGAGTCATATTTTGAAAAAGCAGTCCGTGAAGGGTTCGCCCGACGGGTCGCGCATCTTGAGCGGCTTGCCGCCGAAGGCCGGCTGCGGCACCCCCTGGCGGCCTACGAGGCCCGGCTGAGCTCAGAAATCGAGATGATCAAGCAGATGCGCTTCGCCGGCTACTTCCTGATTGTGTGGGATTTCATTCATTACGCCAAGGCGCAGGGCGTGCCCGTAGGTCCGGGACGTGGTTCGGCTGCCGGCAGCCTGGTCAGTTATGCGCTGGGAATCACCGATGTGGACCCGATGCAGTACGGATTGCTTTTCGAGCGCTTTTTGAATCCGGAGCGCGTTTCCTTGCCGGACATTGACATTGACTTTTGCATGCGTCGCCGCTCCGAGGTCATTGAATACGTGACTCGCACATATGGCCGGGAAAACGTGGCCCAGATTATTACCTTCGGCACCATGGCGGCTAAAGCCGCGATCAAAGACGTGGGCCGGGCTTTGAACATGCCTTATGGGGAAGTGGACCGACTGGCGAAGCTGGTCCCGCCACAGTTGAACATCGAGCTGGAGGATGCACTCAAGCAATCGCCGCAGCTCCGCGCCCAGGTGGAGCGCGACGAGCGCGTCCGGGAATTGATGGATATCGCTAAGAGGCTGGAAGGGTTCGCGCGCCACGCTTCGACCCATGCGGCCGGGGTGGTTATCTCCCCGCAGCCCCTCACCGAGATTGTGCCGCTTTACAAGACCAACCGGGATGAAATCGTCACGCAGTACGATATGAACGCCCTCGAGCGCATCGGCCTGCTGAAGATGGACTTCCTCGGGTTGACGACGCTAACCATCCTGCACGATGCCATCGCCTGGATCGAGCAGAATCGCGGCGTCCGGCTGGCTCTCGACGAATTACCGCTCGATGATGCCGAAACTTACAGGCTTTTCAGCCGTGGTGACACAAGCGGTATTTTCCAATTTGAATCGCATGGCATGCGTGACATCCTGCGCCGGTATCAGCCCTCCCGGCTGGAGGATTTGACCGCGCTCAATGCTCTCTACCGGCCCGGCCCGCTGCAAGGCGGGATGGTAGACGATTTCATCGCCCGCAAACACGGCCGTACGAAGGTCACTTACGAGCTGCCTGCGCTGCAGGAGATTCTGGAAGAAACCTATGGCGTCATCCTCTACCAGGAACAGGTCATGCAAATTGCAAACCGCCTGGCAGGCTTCTCGTTAGGCGAAGCCGACCTGCTGCGCCGCGCCATGGGCAAGAAGAAGCGTGAGGAGATGGCTGCTCAGCGGGAAAAGTTTCTGGCCGGTTGCCGGGCAAACAGAATCCCGGCTAAAAAAGCGGAGCGCATATTTGATTTGATGGCGGAATTTGCCGGCTACGGGTTCAACAAATCCCATTCCTGCGCTTACGCGCTCCTGGCGTATCAGACCGCATACCTGAAGACTCATTATCCGGTCGAATTCATGGCCGCCCTGCTAACCTCGGAGACCGGCAATGCGGACAAGGTGGTGAAATACATTCATGAGGCCCGCGGAATGGGGATCACGGTACTGCCGCCCGACGTGAATTCCTCAGATGTGGACTTCACTCCGGTTGGCGAAGCAATTCGTTTCGGCCTGCGCGCCATCAAGAATGTGGGCGAAAACACTGTCCGCGGCATTCTGGGAGCACGCGAAAAGCTGGGCCGCTTTCGCTCCCTGTATGAATTCTGTGAATCGGTTGACGCGCACCTGCTGAATCGCCGTGTGCTCGAAAGCTTGATCAAGTCTGGCGCAATGGATTCGCTGGGTGCTCGCCGCGCTCAACTGTTTGCGGTGATTGACCGCGCGATCGAGCGTGGCCAGAATTTGCAACGAAAGCATGCTAGCGGGCAGCACGGTCTGTTCAGCGGTGGCGCAGCGGTTCCCATTGCGGAGGAGCCATTGCCTGACCTGGAGGAGTGGAGCGAGCAGGAACTGCTGGCAAATGAGTATGCCACGGTCGGTTTCTACATCTCGGGGCATCCGCTGGCAAAACTTGCCGGCCGCCTGCGGGAGTTGGGCGTCAGTGAGGTGACTACGCTCGAGGGGAAGCGCAACGGAGAAGACGTTACGGTTGCCGGCATCGTGGTCAGTGTCCGGCCGATGCGCTCGCGCAAGGGAGATCGCTGGGCCATTGCTACCTTTCAGGACATGACCGGAACCGTGGACATCCTGGTCTTCCCCGAAGCGTTTGCCCGGCTTGAAGGACGGCTGAGAAGCCAGACACCGTTGCTTATCAAGGGCCGGATCAACGTGGAAGATGCCGGTACGCGAGTGGTTGTGAGCGATGCAAGAGCGATCGAAGATGCGGCCGCGAACGGCCCGAGCCTGCTACGGGTGCGTGTTGATTTGTCAGCACTAGATGAGTTTTTTCTGGACCAGTTACAGGAATTGCTGGAAAGCCGACCCGGGGCCTGTCCCGTGGCATTCGAACTGGTGCGCTCAGATGGTTCCCACGCCCTCTTTGAAACAGACCGGCGCGTGAGGGCGGACGAAGAGCTGATTCGCCAGATTGAACAGATGTGCGGGTCCGACGCCGTGGTTGCCGTGCGCTGAGCCACGATGAGTGGCGCGCGGGCGAGCGTCGATGCTTGAACATGAACCCGAAGAATCGAAAACGCGAAATCGAACGGCTCGAGCAGGACGTCGAGGCGCTGCGTCGGCTTGCTCAAGAGGGTGCGGACACTGAGCCTGAACTCGAACGATTGCGCCGCGAGGTGGCCGAATTGCGCCGCGAATTTTTCGAGAATATCAATGCCTGGCAGCGTACCCAACTTGCGCGACACCCGCAGCGCCCATACACCCTGGATTTCGTCCGCTGCTTGTTTGACGGATTCCATGAAATTCGTGGTGACCGCGCGTTTGGTGATGATCCGGCGATCGTGACGGGAATGGCCAACTTTGAGGGGCGCCCGGTCATGGTGGTGGGGCACCAGAAAGGGAGAGACACCAAACAGAAGCTGGCCCGCAATTTCGGTATGCCGAAGCCCGAAGGATACCGGAAGGCGCTGCGTGCCATGAAACTGGCTGCGAAGTACAACCGCCCGGTGCTGAGCTTTGTGGATACGCCGGGTGCCTATCCCGGTGTGGATGCGGAAGAACGTGGACAGGCGGAAGCGATTGCTCGCAACCTGCGGGAAATAGTATTGCTTTCGGTTCCTATCATTGTAACGATCACCGGGGAAGGCGGCTCGGGCGGGGCGCTGGCGATTGCCATCGGCGACCGCGTGAACATGCTCGAAAACGCCATCTATTCCGTGATCTCGCCGGAGGGGTGTGCCTCGATTCTATGGCGGGATGCAGGGAAGGCTCCGCAGGCCGCCTCGGCACTGAAGATTACCGCTTCAGACATGCTCAGCCTCGGATTGGTGGATGAGGTTGTGCCGGAACCCGAAGGCGGCGCCCATCTGAATCACGATGAAGCGGCGAAAATACTGCACAGTGTTCTGCAGCGTCAACTGACAGAGCTGGCGAGGCTCTCAACTTCCGAATTGCTGGAATCTCGGTACAAGAAATTTCGCCAGATGGGACAGGCCTTCCGAGAATCGTACGCTGTGCCGGCGACACGATAGGAGTTTTCACTTCCCGTTGCGGCAGCCGCAATGTGGGCAAGGCAATGATTGCCGGCGACGCGAGCGATTCACTAAGCTGAATTCAGGCTTATGCCCGACCCATTCCGTCCGTATGAACGCCTGGTCGAGATTCGAATTTGCGGCAAGGCATTTCGCGTGCCGGAGAAGAACTCCTTGCTGCGGTGCTTTCAGTTCATCAGCCCGGAGACGATTCCGTACGGCCGTTTCTGCTGGAATCAGGAGTGCCAGTACTGCCGCGTGGAGTGTCAGTTGCCGGACCAGAGTTCAGCCGCACCGCTGCTGAGTTGCAAGTTTGTGGTCTGCGAGGGATTGGCCGTCACGGCGCTAAGCGAGGAGCTCCGCTGGTGCCTGAAGCGAAAGCTGGGAGGCCGTTGAATCCGGCTCGATTCCGCTCGTGAACGGTACGCCGGATTCGCTTGAAATTCTCCACCTCGCAGGCTGTGCTACAATAGCACCGCGGCATTGGCTTGGGGGCTGAGGTGAACAGAAAGGCGAAGTTCCTAGTTGCCGGCGTGATCATCCTGGGAACGATGTTGTGGCTCGGCTGGGTGGGCGTGACGGAAAGCAAGACGTATTACTACACCATCGCCGAGCTGAAGAACTTGGACGGCCCTGACGCCCTTCGCCGGTTGCGTGTGGGAGGGGATATCCGTGCAGGGTCGATCGAGCGGTATCGGGGTCGTGTGGATTTTGTGCTCGAACAAGAGGGCCACGCCCTTCAAGTGAGCTACGTCGGCCGCGATCCGTTGCCTGACACCTTTGTGGACCGCGCTCAGGCGCTGGTTGAGGGGAAACTGATGCCCGACGGACGGTTCGTGGCCGAGCACGTCCAGGCGAAGTGCGCCTCCAAATACGAGGCCGCACCCGGAGAATCACAGCCCGGATACTCCAGACAGAGTTCGGGAACGACCGGCTACACCTCCGAGATCCCAGAGTAATTGCGCAGCCACGGTGCACCGTTGGATCTTTTCGGCTCATTCTCCCTAACACTGGCCCTTGTCTCTGCCGCGTACGCGATGGCAGCGGGCATCGCTGCCATTAAGATGCGGAATCCGCTTCTGGTGAAGAGCGCACGCCAGGCTGGGATCGCCGTTTGTATCCTGGTCACGCTAGCCACGGCAAGCTTGGTTTTCCTGTTCCTGGCCGACAATTTCTCGATCGCCTACGTCGTCAACCACAGCAGTCGTGACCAGCACATCTTTTACAAGATTGCGGCTCTTTGGTCCGGTCAGGAAGGCTCGTTGCTATTCTGGAGCTGGCTGCTTTCCATCTACGTTTTCTTTGTGCTTTTCAATAACCGAAGGAAACACCCCGAGCTGATGCCTTACGTTGGCGTCGTGTTGGCCAGCGTGCAGTTGTTTTTTCTCATTCTCAACGTTTTCATCGCCAATCCGTTTCAGGTGCTCGGCACCGTCGCGGCAGACGGCACCGCGCAAGTTGTCGCGCACCCGGATGGGCGCGGGCTGAATCCTCTCCTGCAATATCCCGAGATGGTCATTCATCCGCCCACGCTGTATTTGGGGTATGTGGGTTTCACCGTGCCCTTTGCCTTTGCGCTCGCGGCGCTGTTGGGACGCTACCCTGGAGAGAAATGGATTCACATTACCCGGCGTTGGACGATGGTTGCCTGGGGCTTCCAGAGTCTGGGTATCCTGCTGGGCGCGCATTGGGCCTATGCTGTACTTGGATGGGGCGGCTACTGGGGCTGGGACCCGGTCGAAAACGCCTCGCTTTTGCCGTGGCTTACCGGCACCGCATTCTTGCATTCGGTGATGATGCAGGAAAAGCGCGGCATGATGAAGGTCTGGAACGTCTGGCTGGTCTTCATCACTTTCCTGCTCTGCATCCTGGGTACGATGTTGACGCGCAGTGGAGTCGTGAGCTCGGTGCACGCCTTTGCACAGTCAGACGTCGGTCACTGGTTTCTAGGATTCCTGCTATTGACGCTCGGGGTGTGCACCTGGGCGTACCTCAAAAACCGTGACTACCTGAAGAGCGAGAATCAACTGGATTCGCTCGTCTCGCGTGAATCGAGCTTTCTTTTTAACAATCTGGTCTTGCTGGCTGCATGTTTTGCTGTGCTGTGGGGCACGCTGTTTCCGGTGATTTCGGAGGCAGTGCAGGGAACGAAGATCAGCGTAGGTCCGCCGTTTTTTAACAAGGTCACGATTCCGATCGGACTCTTCCTGCTTTTTCTGACAGGGGTGGGCCCGCTGCTCGCGTGGCGAAAAACATCGTTCGAAAGCCTGAAGCGCAACTTCGGCTGGCCCCTGGCGGCCGGGGTCGCGACGGGAGCGGTTGCCTACCCTCTGGGCCTGCGCGATTTTTACGCGCTGGTTTGTATCGTCCTCTCAGTGTTTGTGACGCTGACGATAGTTTCGGAGTTCGTGCGCGGCGCAAACGTAATCCGCGCACGTGCGGGTGTGAGTTTCCTGCGCGCCGTGGAACACTTGACTATGCGGAACACGCGCCGCTATGGAGGTTATGTCGTTCACTTCGGGATGGTCCTGATTTTTGTCGGACTGGCCGGCGCGGCGTTCAATCAAGACAAGCAAATGGAAATGACGCCGGGTTCGCGTATGGACCTGGATCGGTACACCATCGTGTTGCAGACGTTCACCCAGCGGTCAGCGCGGAATTACACTGCCGAACGCGCAACCATCGAAGTCTTGCGCGACGGCGAATCTGTCATGATGCTTTATCCCGAGCGGCGGCGTTATCCGTCCAACGGTATGACCGGTACGATGGTCTCCATTTATTCGACCCTTCGCGAGGACCTTTATGTCGTCTATGCGGGGCCCAGTCCTGAAACGGGTCAGCCGGTCATCCACGCCTATCTGAATCCGCTCGTAAAATGGATCTGGCTCGGGGGTGTGGTTCTGGTGCTGGGCACGGGATTAGCCATGCTCCCGAATCGGCAGCACGCCATCGCATTGAGGGCTGCGGTGCAGCCGGTGAACCGGACTGCCGTGCAACCGGTGCCGGCGACACCCTCCCAGGGGCCACATGATTAGCGTAAGCCGGTGGGGCCGCACCTGTTGCAGGCAGCCTGGGCGACACGGACTGCTTCAGGCCATGCTTTTCACAGCGCTTGTGCTCACCGCTTCGCCTGGCCAGGCACAGCGTTCGGAAGAAGCGAAGGCCTTGTCGAAGCGGCTGATGTGCCTGTGTGGTTGTAACCAGATTCTGGGCGAATGCAATCACGTTGGTTGTACTGTCTCGGCAGACATGCTGCGGAAGCTCGACCAGCGAGTCGCGCGCAACGATCCAGCCGACTTGATTCTGCAATCGTTTGTCCAGGAGTACGGCGCGCAGGTCTTTGCCGAACCCATGGCGTCAGGATTCAGCCGCTGGGCCTGGTTGATGCCTCCCCTGGCTACCTTGGCGGGGATAAGCCTGGTAGTAGTTGTGTTGTGGCGGTGGCGAACGGGTAGGCAACCGCGGGGGCAGCCAGTTGCCGAGACGGGTGTAACTACCGATGTGCTTGCCCGTGCTCGGCGTCAGGCGGACCAAGACACGGAAGAAGATTTTGCCTAAGAAACACTTCGGAACGCTAGAATCATGATCGACTCTTCGGATCTCGCTGTGCTGCTTGCTTGTCTGGCACTTGCGGGCGCAGTGCTTGTCTTTGTTTTTATGATTGAGCGCGACCCGGAGGATTCGGCGCCGCACCGCACACGCCTCGACCAGCTTCTCGAACGGCGTGACACCGTCTACGAGAACTTGCGCGACTTGAAATTCGAGTATCGGGCAGGAAAGTACTCCGAGAGAGACTATGAGCAGATGAAGGAAGCACTGGAGACAGAGGCTGCTCAGGTGATCGCCGAAATCGAATCGTTGACCGGCGGGATGGTTTCCCCCTCCATTCGACAGGTCGCTGCAAGAGCAACCACTTCGCAAAGAGCGTCGTCGGAATGATGTGCAGGACGCTAGTTCGGCTGGCCGCTGCCGCGTCACTGCTAGCGTGGGCAGCGGCCTCCACCCAGGCAGGGACACTGACGGGTACGGTGCGCAACGGGACAAGAGGCACGCCGGCTGCAAATCAGGAAGTCGTCCTTCTCGAACTCCAAGGCGGCATGCAGGCCGTCGCTACGACACGCACCGACGCGCAGGGACGTTTCCAGTTTTCCCATCCTGCGATTGGAGCAGCGCCTGTTTTGGTGCGCGTGCAGTATCGGGGGGTCAACTATCACGAAAATGTTCCTCCCGGCCGGGCGACCGCGGATATCGAAATTTTTGACGCGACAAGCGATGCCGGAGCTTTTCGCATCGCGTCACACTTCATTGTGTTGCAGCCGGACGGCCCTGCACTGCTGGTCGGGGAGGAATTCCTGCTGGAGAACCACACCCGGCCGCCGGTTACCTATCACAGGCCCGAGGGGACCTTCGAATTTGTGCTTCCCGAGGGATCGCAGTTGTCGCAGGTGTCAGCCTGGGGACCCGCGGGAATGCCCGTGGTTCAGGGCACGATCGAGAAGGGAACAAACCGACACGCTCTCGCGTTTCCGATTCGACCGGGTGAGAATGGGATTCGAATCTCCTACCAGCTTCCGTACCCGGACGGCAGAGCGATACTGCGGATGTCTTCAGTTTATGGCGCCAGTCGCGTTCTTCTGGCTGTACCACCCGCGATAAGCATTGCCGGGTCCGAGTTCCAACCGGCTGGCACTGAGCAGGGCTTCAACCTCTACTCGCGCGAAGGCCTGGCCCGTGGAACGACCTTTGAGATCAAACTTAGCGGGACTGCCCCCGCCCAGCAGGCAGCCGTGGGTACAACCGCCGCCAATGCCCCTGGGAATACTGGCACCGTCACAATGATGCCGCCGCGCATTGACGGTCTGAAATGGGTACTTATCGCAGGGTTTGGCGCGCTGTTTACCTTGGGTGCCGTCTACCTGATCCGCAAACCCTCTCTTTCAGCTGCCCGAGTTCCCGCCGAGGTTCACAGCCAGGTGAGCCAGAACCTCGAAGAAATCAAGGATACTTTGTTTCGACTGGAGCTTCGTCGTCAGGCAGGCACCATTTCCACGGAAGAATTCGACCGCGAATACCGCCGCGTGCAGGAGCGGCTGCGCGGTTTTCTCAGGTGAGGGCCACGCCCGTGCCCGCGCAAAGGCCCAGCGTGGCAGCCCCCGGGCTTAGGCCGTCCAACAAGTGCGGAGTTGGCTTGCGATTTAACCGGGTTTACAAGCGCTATGGGATGGTCTTCGCCCTGCGAGATCTGACCCTTGAAGTCGCTCCCGGAGAATTCACCCTCCTCCGGGGACCAAATGGTTCCGGCAAAACTACACTGCTGCGCGTGAGTGCGCTGCTTTCAAGGCCCACCTCAGGAGGCTTGGAGATTGTGGCGGCGAATCCAGAGCCGGAGGCCGATCTACGAAGAAAAATTGGTTTCGTCGGGCACCAAATGCTGCTCTATGAAGAACTGACGGGGATTGAGAACCTTCGGTTTTTCGCTCGTCTTTACGGGGTTCGCTCGGAATCGGTGATGGCGAAGTGGCTGCGCGCGGCTGAACTGTGGCCCCGGCGGAACGACTTGGTGCGCACTTATTCCCGCGGCATGCGGCAGCGGCTTTCGCTCGCACGGGCACTGCTGCACGAGCCGCAACTCCTGCTGCTGGATGAACCCACAACCGGACTTGACCAAGCTGGAATGCAATGGCTCGTCCAGTTGCTGGCGGAGTTCAAAGCTGCGGGTAGCACTGTGCTCGCAAGCACACACAGCCAGGATGCCATAAACAAACTGGCGACACGGACAATCTCCCTCGCGGCGGGATCGCTGGTCGCAGACACCGCAGGCTGCGCTTCCGACCCCAAACAAGTCAGACCGTTGGAGCGCTAGATGGGGATCGGCCGTGCAGCTTTCTTGATACTGGGAAAAGAACTGCGCACGGAATTGCGTACTCGTGAGCTGATTAACACCACATTTGTATTCGTGCTGCTCGTTGTTGTGCTTTTCAGCTTTACATTCGATCCAACGAGGGAAGAATCGCGACGGTACGGGCCCGGATTGCTTTGGCTGGCGTTTCTTTTCGCTGGTTCCTTGATGCTGCAGCCGGCGTTTCTGCGAGAACAGAACAATGACACCTTGTCTGCCCTGCGCCTGGCGCCTATTCCGCCGTTCGCGATTTTCTTGGGAAAGGCGCTGGCAAATCTCTTCTATCTGTCGGTGGCTGAGCTGCTGCTGCTGCCCATCTTCGCGGCACTCTACGACGTGTCGATAGTGCCTGTCCTAGGCCCAATTGCCTGCGTCCTAACCCTCGGCACGATCGGGCTTGTGACGGTTGGCACGGCGTTTTCCGCGATTGCTGCACAGGCCCGGATGCGGGAATTAATGCTGCCGCTTCTGATGTTGCCCTTGTTAACGCCGGTGCTGATCGCCAGCGTGGAGGCAACCGGCAGCCTGCTGACCACTGAGCCTGTTCTCAATTGGACGGCGATCAAGTTTCTTATTGGTTTTGACGTCGTGTACCTGGCGGCCACCTTTGTGCTGTGCGAATATCTTTTGGAAGAATGAAATGACGGGGACCTCGATAAATCGCTCTTCTGCGATTGGAAGCATGGCAGCTGCCGCCTTGATGTTCTTCGCTGGCTACGCGGTGTTTTTTCTCGCCCCGACCGAACGCACCATGGGTGAAGTGCAGCGGATTTTTTACTTTCATGTTTCCAGCGCCTGGACTGCATTCGCCGCCTTCTTCCTGGTCTTCCTGGCCAATATCATGTATCTGATTCGCCGCAAGCAGCGATGGGATCATTTGGCCGTTTCAGCGGCAGAGGTGGGCACGGCCTTCTGTACGGTGGTGCTCATCACAGGACCTATCTGGGCAAAGCCGGTGTGGGGAATTTGGTGGACGTGGGATGCGCGACTGACCTCCACCTTTGTGCTCTGGTTGCTCTACGTCGGCTATCTTCTGCTGCGTACGACAGTGGATGAACCGGGACGGCGCGCCCTTATTTCAGCGGTGTTCGGTATTTTTGCCTTCCTTGACGTCCCCATCGTCTACATGTCGATCCGTTGGTGGCGCACGCAACATCCGCAACCTGTCATCGCAGGGGGAGAGAGTTCCGGGTTGGACCCGACGATGTGGAAAGTTCTGCTCATTTCGCTGGCGGCATTGCTGGGCTTGATGGTTCATCTGGTCCGGCAGCGGTATCGGCTTGAGCAACTCCACTGCGCGCTCGAAGATCTCAGGCTGTCAGCGGGGGAGACCCAGGAGATTCACTCGTGAGGAGCATTTGCCAGCTATGAAAAACTTCGAAAGTCTGCTTGCCGCATACCTGGTTGTGTGGGGCATATTTTTCCTGTTTGAGATAACCGTATCGCGGAGGATAGCGCGACTGCGTCAGGAACTGGAGCGACTCAGAGAGGATCTGAGGAAATAAGATGTCACATTTCCGGGTCACGGTGGGCATTTCCTAAGGGACAGAGAACGAATGGCACAACGCAAACGCGTGGGCGTCGTTCTGTTTCAGCTTGGAGGTCCGGACAGTCTGGCGGCGGTCGAACCTTTCCTTTACAACCTGTTCAGTGACCCGGAAATTCTTGACCTCCCGTTCGGCTGGCTCGCGCGGCGGCCGTTGGCCAAATGGATCTCGTCTCGCCGCGCAAAGAAGGTGGTCAAAGCCTATGCGGAGATTGGTGGATCGTCACCGATTCGAGTGCTGACTGAGAGGCAGGCCAGGGCTCTCGAGCGAGCACTGGGTCCCTTGATGGACGTGAGAGTTGTTGTCGCGATGCGCTACTGGAAGCCCTTCACGGTGGATGCGGTTCAAGATCTTGAACAGCATGATGTGACCGAAATTGTATTGCTGCCGCTCTATCCGCAGTACTCGGATTCAACGACCGGTAGCAGCCTGAAGGAATGGCGCCGACAATACCGGGGTGTCGGCCGACCGGTGCACATCATTCGCTCCTTCCATGACCATCCGAAGTTGATTGAGGCGTTCGTAAAGAACATCCAGCTCAGTCTTGAGCGCTTTGAACGGCCGGACGCGGTTCATCTTGTGTTCAGTGCGCATGGGCTCCCGATGAGTCTTATCGAACGCGGTGATCCCTACCAGCACCAGGTAGAAGAAACTGTACGGCTGGTGGTGGAGCGCGGTGGCTGGAGCAACGCCCATACACTGTGCTATCAGAGCAAGGTGGGGCGACAGAAATGGCTGGAACCTTCGCTGCAAGACACGATCGAGCAACTTGGCTCCCAAGGCGTCTCAAATGTTCTGGTGATACCAATCGCCTTCGTCTCAGAACATATTGAAACCCTGCACGAATTGAACATTGAAGCGCGCGAGAATGCCGAGCGTTCCGGGATCCGGCAGTTTGAGGTCATGCCAGCGCTCAACGATGCGCCGCTCTTTATCGCTGCCTTGGCGGATCTGGTTACCCGGGCGGTGGGCCTTCACAGGGCCGGGAGCGGGGAAACCCGACCGTCAGAAAGTCTGGAATCGGCTTGACAGGCCTGGCGGGCGCGAATATAAACGTCTGTTGGGCGTTGCGTTTTCATTCTGATTGGAAGCATTTTTCCGGAGATTATTCGCACTCCCTAGGGTGATCATGGCGGAGCAGACTGAGCAGAAGCCTGCCCAGCCTGGGCCAGGTGGAACTTCCGCAGCGGGGCAAAAGCCAGCCGCAAAAGCAAGAACGGAAGCAAAGGACGCGTCTGAGCCCGTCAAGATGCGCCGACGCTTGGTGTGGGCATGCGTGTGGGGCTATCTGGGCGTCAATTTCCTGATGTTTCTTCGATTTTTCTTTCCCCGGGCTTTGTTTGAGCCGGAGACGGTGTTTTCAATCGGCTATCCAGCCGATTTCGGACTCGGGGTCGAGACCCGGTTCCAGCAGGATTATCGGATTTGGGTGGTTAGAGATCCCGGGCGCCTGTTCGTGATCTACGCGAAATGCACCCACCTCGGCTGTACTCCCGACTGGAAAGAGAGCGAACAGAAATTCAAGTGCCCGTGCCACGGCAGTGGTTACGACTCCGAGGGCATTAACTTCGAAGGGCCTGCGCCGCGCCCGATGGACCGTGCCCATGTCGAGCTGGATCCCACGGGACAGATCATCGTGGACACCAGCCGGCTTTATATCCGCGACCCTATTACTGGTCGCGATGAATTTGATAACCCTGGGGCATACATCGTCGTTTAGAGCCCTGCTTCTCTGGTTCCGGGAAACCGCGGCGGCGGAGGATGGCAATGGCTGAAGACAACGGACGGAAGGAAGGTCAGGGTAATGCGGCTGGCCTGCTGGACTCTGTCCGCGACAAAGCCAGGGGCATAGCGCAGGCGGTCAGCCAGAAGGCGAAAGAGGACCTGCAGTTACTCAAGGACCCCGAGAAAACACAGCTCTGGCGTTCCATTTTTCGCGTAAAACACGATGACACTCCCCGTAATCGGGCCCTGAGTGTGCTTTCCAACGTCTTCTTCCATCTGCATCCGGCCAAGGTGAATCGCGACGCTGTGCGGTACAGCTTTACCTGGGGGATGGGCGGGATCACCTTTTACCTGTTTATCGTGCTGACGTTTACTGGAATTTTGCTGATGTTCTATTACCACCCAACGAAGGTGCAGGCCTTTCGAGACATTCTCTACCTGGAGCACGACGTCCCCTTTGGCAAGCTGCTGCGAAACATGCATCGCTGGGCGGCCCACTTGATGATCTTGGCTGTATGGCTGCACATGCTCCGCGTTTTCATGACCGGCTCTTACAAGCGGCCGCGGGAATTTAACTGGTGTGTCGGAGTCGTCTTGATGGTGTTGACGATGTTGCTGTCGTTCACCGGCTACTTGCTGCCGGACGACCAGTTGGGATTCTGGGCCGTCACAGTGGGCACCAACATGGCACGTGCCACGCCCTTGTTAGGTCATGAAGGCCCGTTTGGCCCGCAACTAGGCATGACCCCGTATAACGATGTGCGCTTCGCCTTGCTGGGCGGCTCCATCGTGGACGCTAATGCGTTGCTGCGCGCGTACATCTGGCACTGCATCGCGATTCCGGTGATGGCGGCTATCTTTATGGGCGTTCACTTCTGGCGCGTGCGTAAAGACGGGGGAATTTCTGGACCTGCGCCGGTCATGCTGGAATCGGAAATCAAGGAAGAGAGGGGGCCACGCCCGGTGATTATGCGGCCCTCCGGGACAAAGGAGTGGGAGAAGCCGAAGTAGCTTGCGCTCCTGGCGGCGCAAACTTTTTTCGGGACTCAGGAGAACGAGAGCGAAATATATGTGGGGTGACTGGCACCAGCTTTGGGAAATTGTATCCACTCCCGACAATGTACCGATTGTCGCGCTGCTGTTTTTGGTGCCTTTTTATACCTGGTATGCCTTCCGTCAGGCCCGGGAAACGGATCAACTGATCGCGCAGTTGGAGCAGGACCCGCAGCTCGCCAAGACCCACCACCGCAAAGTATTCCCCTGGAAGCCCGGATGGGCCCGAGAGGTGCATACCTGGCCGTATCTGATGCGCATCGAATTCCTCGCGGCCATTATAGTCACCGTAATTCTTACCGTTTGGTCTATCACCTTGAACGCACCCCTGGAAGAGCCGGCGAACCCCAACTTGACGATGAATCCAGCCAAGGCACCCTGGTACTTCCTCGGCCTTCAAGAAATGCTGGTTTACTTCGATCCGTGGATTGCGGGAGTGCTGATGCCCACACTGATCATCATAGGTCTGATGGTCATCCCGTACATTGACGAGAATCCGCTTGGGAACGGCTACTACACCTATAAGCAGCGGCGTTTCGCGATCTGGACCTTCCTGATTGGCTTTATCGGGCTGTGGGTGATCATGATCGTCATCGGCACTTTCATCCGTGGACCCGGGTGGATGTGGTTCTGGCCCACGCAAACGTGGGATCACAACCGGCTAGTATTTGAGGTAAACCGAAACCTTCACGAGTGGTGGATTCTTAAGTACATCGTGCCACAGAACATCTGGGCGTGGACTGTGTTCGGTGCCATTGTCGTCGGCTTGTATTTCGCCGGTGCGGCGTATCTGATCCACCGAATCTGTATGGCCACAGAATTCACACGGAAGATCTACAGCCGCATGAGCATCATCCAAATTGTCACCATGCAGGTGCTTCTGATTCTGATGCTTTCGCTGCCGATCAAGATGATTTTGCGGCTCTTGTTCCGCATCAAGTATGTCTGGGTTACGCCGTGGTTCAACGTCTGAGGGGAAGTATTGTCAAGCTGGAGGAGGTCCCGGTTGCCTGAACAACCCACCCAAGACCCCATCACCGGTAAATCGCTGAGCTTTCACCTTTTGCTCTGGTCATTCCTGCTGGTGCTGTCATTGGGTTGGGCGCTCTATGACGAGGTGTACGGGCTCCGTCCGTGGCGCTCCTACCAGATGCGCTTCATGGAGGTGTATTCGAATTACCTTGAGCAGCAGATTCCGAAGCAGCAGCAGGCCGAACAGGCCATCCGGAATTCTGCCGAATACCAGAAGCTTGAAGCTCAATGGAAAGCTGCCGAAGAATCTGTCGCGCCGCGACTCGCGGAGATTGACGAGCAGATTCGCCTGATCAACCGCCGGCTTGGCAGTTTGACGCCCGTATTTCAGGAAGTGCGCGGGAGGATTTCCGCGCTTGTGTATCAACTGGAGGTTGCCAGCGCAGCAGATCGCGAAGAGAAGCTCCGTGCTGTTCAGCAGGCCAAAGAGGAGACTCGCGAGGTCTCGCTGCCCACTCTGAAGGATGGCAGCCCCGAGCAAGTCAAACTGCGATACGAAGAACTGGAACAAGAGTTCAATCGCTTGAAAGACAGCAAGGCCGAGCTCGTCGCCCGGCGCGCCGCTGTTCTAGAAGAAGCGGATGCGCTGCGCAAGCAGCTGGACGATTACTTTCGCGATAAATTGGCTGGCTTGACGGCACAGCAACTTCAGGGTCTGCTTCGTGCCGCGAATAATCTTGACATCAGCATCCGCCAGATTCACAACGAGAGTGCTGGTCTTGTTGATCGTTGCCAATCCTGCCGCATCGGGATGGATTTTTCTCTGGTTCCGCCAAATCTGACTCTGACGAAAGCGGAATTGAATCTGGAGGCGGAATCGGATGCACCGTTTTCCAGCCATCCCAACCCCGAGCTTTTGCGGGTTCACGACGCCGATCGCGATCCCGCGAAGGCGCTTGAGCGCATCGGCTGTTCTCCGTGCCATGGCGGAAACGGCCGGGCCACGTCAAGCGTGGTCAAAGGTCACGGGCGGCATAAGTACTGGCTCTGGCCGCTCTATTACCGCGAGAATTTCGAGGCGGGCTGCCAAATGTGCCATTCACAGGACATGGTGCTCGAGCATGCACCGGTGCTGAATCGCGGTAAAGAGCTTTATCGCGAACGGGGATGTGTCGGTTGTCACCGTTTTGAAGGGTTTGACAACGAGGGGGAGAAGCTGCTCGCTGCCCGGCAGCGCATCCGCCAGCTTGAGCAGCAGCGGAAAGACTACGAGCAGGAGATCATCCGGCTGCAGAATCGGGCCGACGACCCTGCCACCCCCCTCGAAGTGGCACGGCAGCTCAATGAGCGCGCCGCCAGTTTGCCTGTTGTCATGAGCCAGCTCGATGCCGAAATCGAGCAGCTTCAGCAACGCACCCTCAGCCTGATGCGCGAGGAAAAGAAAGTCGGGCCCAGTTTAAAAGAGGTTCGCGTCAAGCTGAAAAAGGAGTGGATCCCATACTGGCTTGCGAATACGCACGAGTTCCGTCCTGACACGAAAATGCCGCAATTCCGGTTGGAGGAAAGTGAGATCCAGGCCATCTCAGCCTTCATCTGGCAGATGGGCTTGCCGGGTCCGCTGGAACGGCAACCCATGGGGAATGCCGGGCGCGGCAAGACCTTGCTCGAGACGCGCGGCTGTCTCGGCTGCCATTCCATCGGGGAGGGAGCGAACAAAATCGGCGGAGACTTTGCGGCTAACCTCAGCCGCGTGGGCGAGAAAGCTAATTACGACTATCTGGTGCGCTGGGTACATAATCCACGCCAGCGGACGCGACCGTACGACCCCATCGCAAAGAAAGACCTCGGCCCCGAAGATTATGCCAAGCACGGGAAACCGTTCGTGTTCGACTTGAAAAATTCCCGTTCACCAGACGGCAGGCATGAGCTTGTCGTAATGCTCCCTACACCGATGCCCAGTCTGCGGCTGACATGGCAAGAGGCCCGGGACATCGCCAGCTATCTCATCACCCTGAAACGCCCGGGGGTGAGCTATCCACCGGCGCCGTATATGGATGACCCCAACCTTCGCGAGCGGGGCAGGGAATTGGTAAGATTCTACGGTTGTGCCGGTTGTCACGAAATCGCTACGCTGGAAGAAGAAGGGCGAATTGGAACCGAGCTGACAAACGAAGGCAGCAAACCGATCGAGCGGCTCGACTTTGCTTTGCTCACGGAAAAAGCGAAGCGAGGCATCTTGCCCGATGGTTCAGAGTCGCCACGCGGCAAGTGGTACGACCACAAAGGCTTTTTCGAGCAGAAGCTCGCCGACCCCGCAGCCTACGACCAGGGCAAATACAAACCCAACCCGCGCGATCGTTTGCGGATGCCGAAACCGAATCTGACCGCGGCAGACGTCAACGCTCTTACGACCTTTTTGCTTGGAAGCGTGGACCCGCAGGTGCCCGATGACCTGCTATACCGCCCGGGGGGCGCTCGCAAAGACATTCAGGATGGCTGGTGGATCGTCACCAAATACAACTGCATGGGCTGTCATCAGATTCGCGTTGGGCAACGGTCCTCGCTTCAGGACCTGCCGCAGTACCAGGGACCAAATGCGGATAAGTTGCCGCCGCCACTCTTTGGAGCAGGTGCGCGCTTGAATCCTCGCTGGCTCGCGCGCTTCCTCGAAAACCCGGCGCTGAGCGAGGATGACATCCACCGAAATGGCGTCCGCAGCTATCTGGAAATCCGGATGCCAACATTCTACCTGTCGGACAACGAGATTCGGACCCTGGTGCGCTTTTTTGAAGCGCTTTCATCACAAGAACGTCCGTTTATCCCGCCCGAGATTCCGCCGCTCACCGATGCCGAAAGGATGATGGCGCGCGACCTGTTCACACATCCCGCGGCGCCTTGCTTGCGTTGCCATGCCACGGGAGACCCGGCTCACGACCGAAACGCCACCGCTCCAAACTTCCTTCTGGCCGGCGAACGGCTGCGTCCGCCGTGGACTAATCGGTGGCTGTTGGACCCGGCCCGCATGATTCCGGGCACTGCGATGCCCTCGGGGCTGTTTCGTCGCGATGGCGACCGGTGGGTGTTTTCCGGGCCGCTGCCACCCTCGCTGCGCAACTACCTCGGCGACCATGCGGATCTGCTGGTTCGCTACATGTTTTTAATGACCCCGGCGGAGCAACGTCTGCTGATCTCGCGCTCGCCCAGGGCAACTGGACAGACTTCAGGCGGTAACGAATAGACGAAGCAATACGGTTCTGTTAGTCTGAATGGCGGTTTGGGATAGGCGTTCCGTTTCCAGATGCAATTTTCAGGTTTGGTGAAAACTGAAGGAGGCATAGTCTGAAATGACAGCAAAAGTTGTCTTTGGCATTTTTTCAGTAATTCTGGCTTTGGGCACCATCGGTTGCGGGAAGAAACAAGAAGCTCCCACCACCACGGAGGCACCAACAGCCGGAAAGACTGTGGATCCGGCCACGGCGGGGGCAATTTCAGGCACGGTAAAGTTTACAGGCACGGCTCCACCCCCGGTTCGCATCCGCATGGATGCAGACGCGGCCTGCGCCAAGATGCATCGCGGGCCGGTGACCGTCCGCGAGGTGGAAACTGGTGATGGCGGTGGTCTGGCGCGGGTGGTTGTTTACGTAAAGGAAGGGCTGGAAGGCTATTCTTTTCCTGCGCCGACTGAGACAATCGAGTTGGACCAGGAAGGTTGTATGTATCATCCTAGAGTTCTGGCCGTCCGGGCAGGCCAGTCGATTGAAATTCTGAATAGCGACGATACCACACACAATATTCACCCGATCCCCAAGATCAATCGGGAATGGAACCGCTCGCAGCCGCCGAAAGGGGAGAAGATAGTTGACTCCTTCGCTCGCCAGGAAGTGGCCATCCCCGTGAAGTGCAACATTCACCCGTGGATGCAAGCTTACATCGCCGTGATTGCTCACCCGTATTTTCAGGTCACGGGTGAGTCGGGGGCTTTTGAACTGAAAAATTTGCCGCCGGGTACCTACACGCTGGAAGCTTGGCACGAAAAACTGGGGACAACCACGCAACAGGTCACTATCGGCCCCAACGAAAGCAAGGTCGTAGAGTTCGTCTTTCAAGGATCCTGAAGTGTGAATGCTGTTCAGCGGGGCGTCCGCATGCGCGTGCGCCCCTGAACGCTTGTGCTCCGTATGTCCACGCGATCTAGCACCAGCTTTCACCGCTTTGCGCTTCTGACCGCTTGCGCGACTTTTTTGCTGCTAATCGCCGGCGGGCTGGTGACGAGCAACGACGCGGGGCTGGCCGTGCCCGACTGGCCCCTCTCTTACGGTTCTCTGCTTCCGCCCATGGTTGGCGGCATCCTTTATGAGCACGGCCACCGAATGATCGCCGCGCTGGTCGGGCTTATGACCATCGGTCTTGCGTTTTGGCTGTGGAAAAGAGAACCCCGTGCTTGGGTCCGTCGTCTTGGCTACTGTGCGTTGGCCTTGGTGATCATGCAGGGTATTTTCGGTGGCCTTACTGTGCTTTTCTACTTGCCCCGGCCGATTTCGATCGCACATGCCACGATGGCACAAATGTTTTTTGCAACCGTGGCTGCCCTAGCATTGTTTACCAGCCGATGGTGGCACTCCGCAAGCGCGGTGCAGCCGGCCGTCGGAGAGGCCCGGATGGTGAATCTTGCGTTTGCTACTGTGATCGCGATCCTGGTTCAACTCGTTCTGGGAGCGTGTCACAGGCATGAGCTGATAGGGGTTACCCCACATCTGCTGGGTGCCGGTGTGGTGTTATATCTCGCTTCGTGGACGGCCCGCGCCGTGAAGCTGACGATTCCCGAAGTGTCGTTCATTCAGCGGCTCCGGGCCCTTCTGTCTGGTTTGATTGGCATGCAAATTGTACTGGGTTTCGCTTCCTGGTGGGCGCTAGTCCGCAACCGGCAGGCTCTTCAGCCCTTGCCGGAAATGGTCGGGTTTACGGTGGCACATCTTGCTGTCGGTGCTCTGACGCTCGTCGTAGCGACGCTTTTGTGGCTGGCTCTTATGCGGGTAATCGCGCGTGTGGAGCATGCGGAGCTTGTTTTAAAAGCTGACATGCTTCCCGCCAAGCTGAACGAGGGGGGAGGGCAGTGAACACCCGGATCACTGCGTTGCCAGCCCGCGCGAAGCCTGCCGCCTATCTGGAACTCACCAAGCCGGACGTCAGTTTTCTTGTCGTCCTGACTACGCTGACCGGTTTCTGGATGGCATCGCATGATGCGGTGAACTGGTTTTTGATGGGCAATACTCTGCTGGGAACGCTGCTAATTGCGGCCGGCACATCCGCACTGAATCATTATCTGGAACGGAAATCGGATGCCAGGATGCGACGCACTGCAAGGCGTCCTCTGCCCATGGGGCTGCTGCACCCCGGCCAGGCGTTGGCCTTTGGGATTCTTCTCTCCGTGGCCGGGACGCTTCACCTGCTGGTATTTGCGAATACCGTCGCTGGCATTCTGGGATTTGCGACCTGCTTGAGTTATCTCGGACTTTACACTCCGCTCAAAAAGCGAACGACACTGGCCACGCTGCTAGGCGCCTTCCCGGGAGCTGCGCCGCCCCTGATCGGATGGGCTGCCGTCCGCGGGACACTCGACCTAGAAGCCTGGGTTCTTTACGGGATTCTTTTCTGCTGGCAGTTCCCGCATTTCCTTTCCATCGCATGGATGTACCGCGAAGATTATGCCCGAGCGGGAATCCGCATGCTTCCTGCGGTGGAGCGTTCCGGCCGGAAAACCTTTCGGCAGATCGTATGGTTCTCGATTGCCGTGTTCGCGCTTGGGCTCTTTCCTTTCCTGCTGGGGATGGCGGGAACCGTTTACTTTGCGGGAGCAGTGGTGCTGGGAGCTGGGCTCCTCCAGATTGCTTGGGGGGCGGCAAAATCGCGCACGAACCGTCGTGCCAAGTTCTTGATGCATGCCACGGTGATTCATATTGCGTTGTTGTATGGCTTGATGATGGTTGACCGAATCTAGAGCAAGGCGGAGGAACTACTTCAGGTGTCGGTGCAATGACCGCACAACAGGAACAGCTTCTT
>FWPU01000190.1_pt1:5000-192293 | contig 192293 bp, 154 predicted proteins | sample 2228361 | NCBI WGS metagenome assembly FWPU01 (sample SAMEA103939777, study PRJEB20133) | metagenome | reverse complement strand
GGGTGTTTTTCCGCCACATAGAGCGCGCGCCTTGCGGCGTGTGAATCCACGCGAATCGGGGCATTATTCAAAATAGATTCAATGAAGCAAGTTTGTTCTTCTTTCAGCGCGTTAAGTTTTGGCGGTTCAGGAGAAAGATACTCAATCGTTTTGCCATCGAGCGCGTCTTGAATATCTCCAAACAGTGAAATCACTTTTTGCACGGCAAATTCTTTGAAGGTAGATTTTTTCGCCGTCGGCGCGTCAACGATTCGGAAAATTTCCGACTTGCCCGAACTCAAATCGAGCGAGGCATAACTACTCGGATTCTGACAAAAGAAGCGCATTTTTCGCACCTTGCTTCGACTGATTCGGCTTGCCGTTACCGTTGCCACCGCGCCGTTGTCAAACTCCAATCGAGCGTTGGCGATGTCGAGCTCTTTGGAAAAAACCGACGCGCCTGTTGCGGCAATGGTTCTCACTTCCGACCTCACCAGCGAGAGAATCACATCAATATCGTGAATCATTAAATCCAAGACGACGGACACATCGGTTACGCGTTTTGAAAAGCCCGACAGCCGCTCCGCCGCGATAAATAAAGGCTCGCCGAGATACGGCTCTGCGGCAACTAAGGCAGGATTAAATCGCTCAATATGTCCGACTTGAATTTTCGCGCCGTGTTTTTGTTCCAATTCAATCAGCGCGTCGGCTTGTGCAATCGTGGCGTCCGACAATCATGTAGAAGGTCGCGGCTTTACCTGCGCCGTTTGGTCCTAAGAGTCCGACAATTTCGCCTTGTCGAACTTCAAGGGTTGACTCCTTAACGACAGCGCGTTTTTTATAGACTTTGCGTAGGGCTTCGGAGCGAAGAATCGCGCGCGAGTCAGTGTGCATATTGTCAGCGTTCAAAAGTTGATTTTTCGCGAATGAAATAGGCTGTGATGAGCGCGGCGAGTTTTGCCGTGCGTCCGTCGATGTCGTAGTCGGGATTGACTTCGGTGATTTCGAGCAACTTGCTACGTTTGCGTTTTCCAGCAATGCCGGCGATGTGGCAAATTTCTTCCGCGCTAAATCCAATCGGCGACGGTGCGCTCACGCCCGGCGCATCGCTGGCTCGAACCGAATCCATATCGATGCCCCAAAAAATCGCACGCGGCGCACTGTAATGGCGAATCGTTTCTTCAAAGCGTCGTTCAATGCCGTATCGCCGAATGCTCTCGAGCGGATAAATCGTAACGCCTTTTTCCATCAAGTAAGTTTGATAGGTCGCGGAATTTGCAAACGGTTGAGAGCCGATTTCAAAAAAGTATTCGGGCGAAAGCAGATGCTCTTCCAAGAGTTGGCGATACGGCGTGCCGCTATTGCAAGGCGTATCGGCGCGAACATCAAAATGCACATCAAGATTAAATGCCATCACTTCCGAAAAGACATTGTGTAAGGCTTTGCAATCGGGGTAAGAAATATCGTTGCCACCGCCGAAGACAATAACAATTTTTTCATCGCGCAACAGTTGCTCAACGACTTGACAATGCCGCTCGTGAATTTGCTCCAATGAGCCTTGAACCAGCGTGTTGCCAAGGTCAAAGACGTCGCCCTCTGAAATCGTAGTTGGAACGGGCAGTTTGTAAAACGCACGACGAATTTCGTCGGGCGCATGTCGCGCGCCTTCGCGTCCCTTGTTGCGCTTGACGCCTTCATCTTGCGGCACACCGACAATAACAAATCTCGCCTTGCGATAAAAGCGAATGTCGGTTTTCACCACTTCTCCGAATCGAATGTCATTCGGGTCTTTCTTTTGGAAAAAGAGTTCTTCGTCGGGGCGATAGGTCAAATCAAAGAGTGTTAGCGCGTCCATACCACAACGCCGTTTTTAATGACGATTTTTGAATGATTGATTCCAAAAAAGTAAATGGCTTGTTCAAAGTTGGGCGTATCGAGAATCAGTAGGTCGGCGCGTTTTCCGATTTCAATCGTTCCAATCATCTCGGAAAGTCCGAGCGAATATGCCGCGTTGAGCGTTGCCGCGCTTAAAGCTTCAAAAGGTGAAAGCGACATTTGCGTGCACGCCACGAACATGACAAGTTGCATATTGAGGTTCATCGCGCTTCCGGGATTGAAGTTCGAGGCAATCGCGGTAATTGCGCCCGCATCGATTAAGCGTCGAGCGGGCGGATAGCCGTAGCCCAAAAAGAGCGAGACGCACGGCAAAAGCATCGCGACAGTTTCCGACTGCGCAAGCAACTGAATTTCTTCGTCTGAAATGTTCTCCAAGTGATCGAGCGAGACCGCACCGAGCCGAAGCCCTAACTTGACGCCGCCGTTTGATGAAAATTGATTGACATGCAAGCGCGGCAAAAGTCCATACCGCTTGGCATCAAGGCAGAGCCGCTCCGTTTCTTCATGGCTGAAATAATTTTCTTCCACGAAGGCATCGATGAATTTGGCTTTTGTGGCGACGCGCGGCAGAAGCCGATGAAGCACTGCGAGATACTCCGACTTCGTTACATCAGGCGGAAAGGCATGCGCGCCGAGAAAGGTCGGCACAAGCGTAATCGGCTGTTCGCGGTTGAGTTCCTCAATCACATCGAGAAGCACGAGTTCGGTTTCTTCGTTCAGTCCGTATCCAGTTTTGACTTCCATTGTAGTTGTGCCGTGCGCCAATGCCAGCGCGAGATATTTTGTGGCAATAGATTTCAATTCGGCTTTTGAGGCTTGGCGTGTGGCTTGAACGGTTGAAAGAATGCCTCCGCCTTGTGCGGCAATTTCTTGATAGGTCGCGCTGGAAAGTCGGAGCGCAAATTCTTTTTCGCGTGTGCCTGCAAAAACGAGGTGTGTATGTGCATCAATCAATCCGGGAATGACGGTGTAGCCCGTTGCGTCAATCACTGGCGAGCCGGGCGGAAGCATTCGTTCAAGGTCGGCAGGCGAACCAATAGCTTGAATGATTCCATCGTGAATGAAAATTGAGGCGTGTTCGTAGAGGCGAGCGCGGTTCATCTCAATGCCGCGCGCGTAACGCCCTGTGGCTGTGGCAATCTGGGAGGCGTTATGAATAAGCAACGATGCCATTACTCGAGTCCGCTTAAAATGTCGTCGATGTTAATCGTCTTTTTGCTGATGCGACTTTGATGGGCAGGCTCGACGGGAACTTCGATTTTGACCGTCTGCGACGGCTTCGATTCAGAAGAACTTTGTTCCAAGCTTTGGGTCGAAGCGGCTTTAGAGGGTTGTTTATCGGGCGGAACGGTTGCAGGCTCTTGCGCGGCGGGCGGGGCTGGTGCGGGCGTCTCGACTGTCGCTTCTGATGCCGTTTTTTGTTCCGATAAAAGTTTTTTGTTGGCGAATTGCTGGAGAATAAAACTTTCCTCGTCGTCGCTGAACGCGTTCAAAAGTTCAAGTTGAGACGAAAGCAGCATGCGAAGTTTGGCGATAAGTTCGCGCTTTTGTGATTCGAGACGCCGAACATCGTCGCCCATTGCGGCAACTTCGAGTTTGGCACGTTCGATGAGTTGTTGGCTTTTGATTTCGGCTTCTTGGCGAATAAGGTCGGCTTCGCGCTTGGCGTTCTCGATGACGCTGTTGGTACTTTGCTGGGCTTGCGCGAGCGTTTGATGAAGCATCGATTCCACATCTTTATACTTTCGCGTTTCGCCTTCCAACTCCGCAATGCGTCGCTTGGCGCGGTCGAGTTCATCTAAAAGTTCTTCCCACTGACGCGAGACGGTATCTAAAAATGCTTCGACTTCTTCGGGCACAAATCCGCGAAAGCCAGTGTTAAACGTGTGTTTTTTAATGTCTATCGGCGTGAGTTTCATCTGCAAGTTGTCGTTTTGGAAGGACGATTAAAACAGCGAGAAGATAAAACATTTGCACGGAATCGTGGACTGTCGGCGTGCAGAGTTGGAATGTTCGGATTTCCGAACAGGGTAGTGCTATGAAAATGTGTTCGTCATTGCGAGCGGAGCGAGGAATCCAAACAGTTGAGAATGAAACGTTAAGCGTTATGAATGTGGCGTGCTCAATGCTTCTCTATCATGAACGATTTTGGATTCTTCCTTTTCGCTCTGTTCAGGGTCAGAATGACAAACACAAAAAGTTACATGACCGATGATTTTGGTATTATTCCTTCTCCACTTGCCACTCGTGTGCGTTGAAGAGAACTGCAAGCATGCTCACCTTCACGTTTTTAATGCGCGAATGAAATCCCTCAAATTCATCATAGTAGTAAAGAAAAGAGCGCGGCTGTTCTTCGTGCTGAATGGCTTGATACTCGTGCCAGAGCGCAAGTTCCCGTTCAGGCGATTGCGGTTTGCCAAGTTCTTCGATGACTTTTGAAAATCGTGCATGGCGAAAGACCGACGAATTAAACGGCGAATCCTCCGCCCAAATCACGAGTTGAAACGGCAGTGTTTCCGCCGAAAGTCCCGATAAAGCCGCATCTAATTCGTAATTATTTTGGCGTTGATTGAAAAGAGCCATTTCGAGCGTTTCAAGCTTGCACTCAATTCCGATGTCTTTGAGGTTTTGCTGAATGATAGTGCCTGCATATGCGCGGCGGTCATTGCCTTTTGGCGCGGAAAGCGTGAAGGAAAATCGCATGCCGTCTTTTTGCAGATAGCCGTCGTTGCCTTTCGTCCAGCCAGCTTCTTTGAGAAGCGACAAGGCTTTTTCGGGGTTGTAAGCATAGTCGTGAAGGGAAGGGTTGAGCAATTTTTTATATGCTGGCGAAAGCGAAGTATTGACAATCGTGGCGTTGCCATTGCCGATATAGCCTTCGACGATAGCGTCGCGATTGATAGCGAAGGTGAGGGCTTGTCGGACGCGCTTGTCGCCGAAAAGACGGTGCGGTTTAAGTTCTTTGCGCTTGCGATAGGCATCGCCGTCGACGCACAGCCACACGATGCTATCGAACAAGCGATTTCGCACGGCATAAATGCGTCGCATAGCATCTGCCTTTTCAATTGCCATTGCGTCTCTCGGCGCAATTCCACCCGAAGCCATCATCACATCAATTTCGCCCGACTTAAACGCCGTCAGGCGCGTGGTGTAATCGGGAATGACGCGAAAGATGAGCCGCTTCAACTTTGCTGGAAACGGCAAGCGACTCGAGTCGTTTCGAACCAAGACGAGTTCATGTTGGCGTTCCCACTTTTCAACTTTGAACGCGCCTGCTGAAATAATCGGCAGTTCTGCGGATTTGGCGCGCAGTTGCTTCGGGTCAATGGATTCAAAGAGATGTTTTGGCACAGGCATTAAGTCATAGAAGTGGTCAAGCACGATGTTGGGGGCGAGCGGCGTGGCGAAGTTCAGAATCAGCGTGGTGTCGTTAGGCGTTTGGACGGCGGTTTCAAAATCAATCTCGCCGTTGTTGTCTCGAATCAAATCGCCAACATAGTGCTGGCGTGTGCTGGCAACGGCTGGGTTTGCGTAAAGCCGATACGAAAATTTCAAATCGGCGGAAGTAATCGGCACGCCATCTTCCCACTTGGCATCGCTTCGCAAAAAAAATGTGGCTTGCTTGCCGTCGTTTGAAAATGCCCAGCGTGTTGCAAGCATTGGCAGAAAGCGCACCTCGCCGCTCAATGAATCATACTCGGCTTGAACAAGTTTCGGAAAAAGAAGCATGCAGACTTCACGCGATATTGAGAATTGAATCAGAAGCGGGTTGAGGTGGTCAAAATCATTGGCAATGCCAATGACGACTGTTTCATCGCGGAACGACGCGGCATTTTTTCGTGAAGAACACGAAAGACCAAAAAGCAATAGCAAAAGCAGAAAGAAACGTGCGGTGTGCGTCATGGTGAATGGTTGAAAATTGCTGAATTAACGCACTAAAAGATTGCGAAGCATCACCAGAAGTTCCATCATATCGAAGGGTTTTGAGATGAGTTCAAGGTTTTCGCTCACAAGGGTTTGGGACTGTTCAGAATCCAAATAGCCCGTCATGGCAAGAATTTTGAGGTTAGGATTTTGGCGGCGTAAGGCATCAATCAGTTGGTAGCCGTCCATGTTGGGCATGCCCAAGTCGGTCAAAACGAGGTGAATCGCATCGGCGTGTTGTGTGAAGCAGTCAAGGGCTTCTTTTCCGTCGCGAGCTTCAAGAACCGTATAACCTTTCTGGCGAAGTGTGTTAGCAAGAAGGGTTCTTAAAAAGGCTTCATCTTCAGCGAGCAAGATGGTTTCGGTATTGTGTTCATCAACAGGGGTAGGAACTGATGGGATTGCGTCTTCGGCTTGTTCTAAAAGTGGGAACAGCAGGGTGAAAGTTGTGCCTTTGCCGAGTTCGGTGTCAACTTCAATCTTGCCGTTATGTGCGGTTACAATGCCGTGAACGATGGAAAGCCCGAGCCCTGTGCCTTTGCCGACCTCTTTGGTTGTGAAAAATGGTTCGAACATGCGTGCTTTCACTTCGGGCGGAATGCCTGTGCCAGTGTCTTGAACACGAATAACCGCCCATCGTGCGCCTTTGTAGCGTGAAATCGAAAGGCTGTAAGTCAATATGCCACCACTCGGCATGGCGTCGCCAGCGTTGATGCCGAGATTAAGCAGGACTTGATAGAGCTGTTTATCGTTGCCCATAATCCAAGCCTGTTGCACATACTCGACCGCATGAACGGTGATGTTCTTTTTAAGCAGTTGGCGGAGCGTCGTTGTGATTTCATAAATGAGGCGATTGAGCTCAATAGGCTGTTTCTCGCTTGGTTCTGAACGTGAAAAATCGAGCAACTGCCGAGCAATGTGTGAGCCGCGCTTGACCGTTTTGTGAATGATGTCTGCATGCTCACGAACTTTCGGGTTGAGAGCAAGGTGCTGAATTTGTTCATTAGACAAGGAGATAATCGCGAGTAGGTTGTTGAACTCGTGTGCAATCCCACTGGCTAATGTGCCGATGGCTTCGAGCTTTTGGGATTGCAAGGCTTTTTCGGTGATAAGTTGCTTTTCGCGTTCCAATTCTTTTTGGGCGGTAATATCTTTCATCGTGCCGAGCATTCGGATAGGCTTGCCTGTGTCATCTTTGAGATAAATGCCGTTATCCTCAACCCAGAAATAGGAGCCATCTTTGCGGCGGTAGCGGTATTCGACGCGGTAGGGCTGTCCGCTTTGCATAGTTTCTTCAAGCAAACGAGTGGCGCGGGCTCTATCGTCGGGGTAAATGTTCTCTGCCCATTCGTCGATGGAAAGTTGATAGTCAGACGGCGCGTAGCCTGTGAGTTTTTCAATTGCGCCTGACCATGTATTCACACCTTTTGCCAAATCCAAGTCGTAGACGATCTGTCCAGTTTGTTCAAGCACCAATCGGTAACGCTCTTCATTTTCGCGTAGCAGTCGCTCGCTTTGCTTGCGTTCAGTGATGTTTTGCGTAATGACCAAGATACGTTCAATCTGACCAGGGGCTTCATCGATGGGCGAGACGAGATAGAAGTAGTCGTTTCCTAATAAGTTCAACTCGAAGCTCACGGTTTGACCGTTGAAGACTTCTTTGAAGTATGAAGCAATTGTGGCGGCGGCATCAGGCGGATAGATTTCATAAAGCGAGCGACCGATTAAATGCGCCGTGTGAATGCCTAAGCGTTTGTACTCTGTGCCGTCGGTAAAGAGCAGAACAAAAGAGCGGTCATAAATGCCAACAACGCCGTTAGGATAGTTTTCAGCAATGGCGCGATAGAGCTGTTCGCTTTGGCGTAAGGCGGCAGTGCGTTCTTGGACTTGACGCTCTAAAATTTCGTTGAGTTCGTGCTGTTGTTGTTCAAATGCTTTGCGCTCCGAAATATCTGAAATAATGCCGTCCCAATACACGAAGCCATCATCGGCGCGACGCGGAGTTACGGCAATTTCAATCCAACGCGTCTTGCCTTTAACCAGCGAGCGTCCTTCCCATCGTATCGGTTGAAAAGTCGTCAAAGCATCGCGAAGAGCCTCTCTGAAACTGGGCAAATCGTCAGGGTGCAAAAAGAGATACGACGAATTACTGATGCCAAGCATTTCTTCGGGCGCAATGCCAAACTGCTGAATGCGCTCGCTGACGAAGGTAATTTTGCGCGAGCCATCTGGCTGTGTTTGAGCTTGAAAGACCGCTCCGGGTAGGCTATTAGCAAGAGTACGATAGCGTAGTTCGTTTTCCTTAGCGCGGTATTCTTCCGTCGAATCAATGCTAATACCGAGCACGCCTGTCACGTCGCCCTGTGCGTTGCGTATCGGTTGCAAAAAGTGCTTGAAGGCAACGGGGCTATCCATAAAAACAGCCAAGGTCTCGAACTCGACACTTTCACCTGCAAGAGCGCGCTTGACGTGAGCGATGAACGTTTGATTGAAACTGTAAAGGTCAAACACTGAAAAGCCAACCGCGTCGCCAGAAGCAAACCCCAATCGCTCCAAACCCTTGCCTTCCGAAAACGTGATGCGGCCGTCTTTGTCTATGGACCAGAGCACAAGCGGCGCATTTTTGATGATGAGCTTGAGTTGCTCATCAAATCGCGCCAGTTGTTTTTCGCGCTCAATGCGTTCGGTTACACTGAATTGAATTCCGTCCCAAATGATTTTACCATCAGGCTGTTGGCGTGGCGATGAGAAGGCTTCGAGCCAATAAGTTCTGTGATTTGAAACCACGCGTCCGAGCCAATGAAACTGCGATAAAGTTTCGGCAGAGTGCCGCAGGGATTGATAAAACGTAGGCAAATCATCGGGGTGAATGAGCTCCGTAATTCGACTTGGGTTGGCAAGAATCTCGTCGCGCTTGATGCCGAAGATCTTGTCGGCTTGTTCAGAAATAAAGGTGTAATAAAACTTGCCATCTGGCTCCATGACAAATTGATATGAAACGTCCGGTAAGTTATTGATGAAGCCTTGAAGGCGCGATTGGGCTTCTTGGATTTCGGCTTCGGCACTTTTCCGTTCGGTAATATCCAGCGAGACCGTCAGAATTTGCGAGATATGACCGCTCTCGTCGGGAAGTGGCACTGCAAGATTTTCATACAGTCTTCCGCCATACTCGAACTCAAAGCGTTGGGCTTCGCCTTGAAAGACCTTGTCGTAATAGGCTTTGGCAGTGCGTAAGTCGGTCTCCGAAAACAAGGCTTCAAGTGGCTTGCCGATGTAATCTTGTGGGTTAAGGTTGTGCCGTCGATATCCTTCGCCGTCGGTGAAAACAAGGCGATAAGTGTTATCGAGTTTATCGAGCACGTTGATAGCCCCGTTTGGAAAGTTTTTCGCGATGGCTTCAAAGAGCCGTTGGCTGTGGCGCAGTTCTTTTTCAACCTGCTTTTGTTCGGCAAGCAGATGTTCATACTGCGCTTGGAGGGCTTGAACTTCGGATTGAAGTTGATTGCGGTGTGTGCGATAGCGTTTGTGGGTTACGTCGCGCACAAGAAGCAACGTGTTCATGCGCGGCTCTTCTGACGGGTTGAAATACGCGACAAGTTCAAGCAAAAGGCTCGAACCACTGATGCCTGGCACAACCATCTCGATGCATGCGCCTTGTGTTTCGCAAGCAAGCAATCGCGTTAAAAGTAACTTTGCGTCTTCTTGCTGGTGTTCCGGCAAAAGGCTCCAAACCGTTTTGCCGAGCAGGTCCTTGGGCGTGTGTGAGTAAAACGCGGCGAAAGCACGATTAGCTTTGAGAATCGTTGTGTCTTGACGAACCAACGCAATGCCGTCGCTGGCATGGTCAAAGATGGATTGGTAGAACGCCAACAGGTCGTTGTTCATCGGCGAAGTTTTGGAGATTTATTCAAAATGACAAAATAGCGCGTTCATCTACATCTACAAATAACGTAACCCGTACCTTGCAGTGCAATGATACGCTTGACTGATTATTTGTTTATGAAACGACCTTACAGTTCTCTCCAATGATGATTCAACTACAAGCCGCTGGCAAAACCCCCGATGCCGTAAGTAACAGTTGCGGAAATGAATCGGCGCGCCGAGCACGTCGGGCGTTTTGTTATCGAAAATGTTATTGATGCCAATTTGGAAACTGACGCCTTGCGGTTTCCAATCGTAGCCGAGCGTGAGATCGACGACGGTTCTATCTTCAAGCCTGCCGTTCCATCGACCGGCGCGGAAAAGGTAGCCCGGAATGTGCCGCCCGTGAAGCGAGATAAATGAATGTTTCACAAGTTGATTTTTCGCCGTCAGCGTGGCTTTGTATTTCGTGGTGGGCACGTTGAGCACCAACGGAATACCTTGTGCTTCAAAAGGATTATTGGAATCGGCGAGGTTGATGAACGAGAAACTGCCTTCGAGCGAAATGTCGGCAGAAAACAGATAGCTTAAGCCAAAGTCGCCGCCGATAACGGTGGCACTTCCATAGTTAAAGTAAGTAACCAGGCGTCCGGGTTGGTTCAATCGGTTGGTGAGAAGATTCCCATCTTTGTCGTAAGCAAAGGTGTTTTTCGCCGGTCCGCCAGAGATTTCAAACGCAGGGCTAATAAAATTTTTGTAGAACGAGTAGTAGCCTACGATGTCGAGAAATAGCCGGTCTGCGATAACACCTTTGTAGCCTATCTCAATGGAGTTGACTTGTTCAGGGACAAGGGGATTGTAGCGGCGTTGAAGCGTGCCGCCGTTCTGCAAGGCTTCGGTGAGGGTTTCGGCAGGGGCACCGTTGGAGCGAGTTCCGCCTTGCACGACAGTCCAGCCGTTCACATTGCCGCGCGCTAAGCCTCCTAACAAAAAGAGATGATTTTCAAGAATCACCGGCACTTTGAAGGCGCGATTGAAACTGATGCGCAAGTTATGAGCTGGCGTAACGGAATATGTCAAAGCCAGTTTGGGGCTAAACTGCGGGTCGTAATAGGTGTGCTTGTCGTAGCGAGCGGCAAGCGTGGTGCGCAGTTTATTGTTGAAAAAGCGTTTATCTAATTGCACATAGCCCCCGATTTCCGTTGCAGTAATATCGCGTGCCGCGCCGAAACTGACCGCTTCGCGGTTATCTGTGCCTGAAAGAAAACTGGCTTTCGGGTCATAGTATCGGTATTGAAAACCGCCGACGACTTCTAAATCTCCGAACAAATATCGAAGTTGAACTTCCGAGTCATACAGTTGCGAGTTATCCGTAGCACGTGAGGCAGAGTCAATAAAGGCAAAGTTCATCGCGTTAAAGATGCTGTCGTAAAGCGTTGGGCTCGTGTAAATGCGTGAAGGCACGATAGGACGCCCTTGTTCATCGACAAAGCCTAAACGACCAGAAGCGCGTGTAAACTCGGTTGCCATAAACTCGGCTTTATCGTGCAACTGAAACGAATTTCCGGCTTCGTTTGCGGTGCGCGTAACTTGTGCAAACCAACTCAAATTGCCGTTCTGACCTGAAAGTTGAGCATTTTGGTACTGAATCACATAGCCATTGGCTTCCAAGACGCCAAAGTTACTGCCGACAAATCCCGTCGATTGGGCATAGCCTGCTGCGAGTTTAGCGTTCAAATTCGCACTCTGATAGAACAGCCCGCCATCGAGTTTGCGCAAAGAGGCTTCCATGCCCGAGAGTTGTGTTTCGCGAAAGGCGCGTCCGTCAAGTCGCATGGTGTTGAACTGCTGTGGCGAAATCGAGTTGGGCGATTCAGGATTGACAATCGTTTGATTTTCACCTAACACCGTTGGATTCGACCGACTGTAAGTAAAAATGTTTCCGCTCTCGAATTGATTAGCGTTCATGAATTGACCAGTGAGTTTCCAGCCAAAATTGCCGATGTGGTCGGCATAGCGCACGCCGATGTCGTAAAGCGACTGCGAGCCGCCACGCACCTGCACTTCTGCACCCGAAAAGTTGAACGGATCTTTGGTGATGATATTGACCACGCCCGCATGTGCGTTCGGACCGTAAAGTGCCGCCGCCGGACCGACAACCACCTCCACAGACGCAATATCCAGCGTCGGATTAGGTGCTAAGGTGAATTGCGGCAACCCAAGTCCCGGTAAGGTAGCCAAGCGACCATCGACCAGGGTCAGCATGCGCGTGTTGAACTGTGTATTTAAACCACGTGAAGTAATATCAACCGTGTTAATGCCGCGCTCGACAAAATCAACACCCTTGACCTTTGCCGCCGCGCCCAGCGCAGACGTGCTCGCCGTTTGTTTGAGCGCATCGAAGCCAATCGTCTCAATCGTAATCGGTGCTTCCAACTTCTTTTCTTGCCGACCTTTTGACGCTGTAACCACCACTTCGTTGACAAATGTCTCAAGCGTTTGCAGTTTGAAATCTAAATTCACCGTCTCATTCTGAACCACAACATTCTTTACCACAGTTCGATAACCGACAAAAGACACTTGAACTTTGTAAAACCCTTCTGGCACATTGACCAGCGTAAATTTGCCATTAACATCGGTCTTTGTTCCATACTTTGACGCTAAAAGCCGAATGGTTGCACCCGGAAGTGCCTCACCTGTTTTTTTCGTCGCTAACCGAGCCTTTCAATGTGCCTTGTGCGTAGAGTGAAACTGAAAAAAGTGCAAATGAAAGAATGAGGCAAAAATGCTTTGCCACAAGTCGTGTTCTGTGTCTCATAGTTAAGTTGGATTGAGTTGATAATCACGCGTTTTTACTCCTTTGTTGAAACTCCTTTGTTGAACAACTGGCTCAATTTACATTTTTGGGCGAATTTGTAAAGATGGAAACCAAACAAACAAATCACGCGATACAGATTTCTTTTTTTGAACAGCATTGCGTAAATAGCCGCTCGCGTAACAACATTTAGCAAAACTTCGTGCTGAACATTTTTCTCAACCTAAACGACAAAGAGAAGAGATATGAAAACATTTAAACTGGCTTCCTGCATTTTACTGTTTCCCGCACTGGTGATGGTTGGCTGTAAAGACGATGAGCCAACAAATGGCGGTGGCAATCAGGGCGTCAATCGCGGAAATTATGACGCCTCGCGCCATGTCGGCATTGGTGTTAGTCTCACCGCCGGCTATCAGAACAATGCGCTTTATGAGTTTGGACAACGCAATTCAATGATTATTTGGTCGCCGTGGCCGCGCATGGTGCCGACGAAGCCCGTCAGAAATTTCAAATTCCCACCGTTGCCAATCCAGGGTTAAGTGCTTACCAATTCTTGCCTCCCGATTTCAGCCAGCGTCGTTGGCTTGGCACTCGTGTCGAAGTCAACAGTCCCGGCTCCACGCAAACCATCATCAATGCTGTCGTCTACAACACCCTTTCAGGGATTCTGCAGAATAATGGGTTAAATCGCCCGTTCAACAATTTGGGCATTTCAGGGTCATTAGCAGGCTTTGCGCAAAATGTGATTCAAAGCCCGACCTTTGCACCAGAAGCGTTTGGCAACAACCCATTTTATCAAGTGGTCTTGCGCGACACATCATTTGGGCGCAATGTGGCTCAACAAGCCAATCGCGTATTAGCACAGGCGGGTGAAGGACAGCAACTTGTAACCATTTGGCTCGGTCCAAACGAAATTTTAGGCTTTGCGTCCAGCGGCGGCACCGCTTCACCAATCTTTGGACTCAATGACCCAACGCCGATTAGTCCTTTGTTTTCTATGCCGCCCTTCCGACAAATTTTTGACACACTTTTAGCACAATTGCAAGCCCCCAACCGAACGATTATCGTCTTCAACACGCCTGGTGTCTCGACGATTCCACTGGTTACAACCGTAGGGTCTGTGATTGATACGCTGTCGGCAATTCCAGCGACGGCGAACATCTTTTATCAACGCGGTGACGTGGGCGGTGGTGGAATTGGCTCGGCGCGTCGCCAAACCAACACAATTGGCAATCCCGACAGCCTGCTGGTGTTGCTCCCTGCCAGCACAACTGTGCCGCTGATTGGACGCCCGACCGCAGTACCATATCGAAATCTCTACAATGCCGCTGTAGCTTCTGGCTCAATCGACCCGACATCGGTTTCATTTGAGCAATTTTTAACTGCTCGAAACGTGGATACCACACAGCTATATGCACTTCACCCCAGCAATCCAATTCCAAATGAATATGTGTTAGATGCGGCAGAGATTAACTTCGTGCGAACTGCAACAGCGGCTTACAACAGTTACTTCGCCTCAAAAAATGGAGGCAATATCGTCGTTGTAGATATTGCAGGGCTGTTCCGACAAGCCGTAACACAAGGCATTAGCACACCCGATGGAGAAAACCTGCGTCCAGCGTTAGCGGCAACCTTCCAAGGCTTTGGCATTTTCTCGCTCGATGGCGTCCACCCCAATGCGAAAGGGCATGCGATTGTTGCCAATGAAATTATCAAGGTGCTTAATCAACGCTTCAACGCGTCTATTCCACTCATTGGCACGCGCAACCTAAGCAGTGGAATCGTGGTGCGAGGCACAGACCCATCAGGCAGTGTCGGTGGTGGGCAAGGCTCTTTTGAACAACTCTTAAAGTCGTATAGCCCGCAAACGTTGTTGCCCACGATTCAAGCCCTTGGCGGTCATTACTAATCCAAAGTTTCGCTTCTTCATCGTTTGCCCTCTCTTCGCATAGCGGCGGAGAGAGGGGTTTGTTTTTTTAATCCGACGATTTGAGTTTGACAATCGGACGCGGGTAACTTGTGCCGAGTGCCACGCCGTAAAGTGAAGATTCTATCGGCGAAAGTTTATGTGGCTCGTGAATGAGCGGCGCAGGGACTTGGCGTAATTCGGGAATCCAGTGGCGAACGTAATCGCCGTTCGGGTCATACATCGCGGCTTGTCGGAGCGGGTTGAAGTAGCGGTCTTCGCGCGGGTCGTTGCCGATTCCTGCGACATAGTTCCAATTTCCATAGTTGCTCGCCACATCGTAATCAATCAAAAGCGACTCGAACCACTCCGCGCCCATGCGCCACTCCCATTTCAAATCTTTGACGAGAAAACTGGCGACATTCTGCCGTCCGCGATTCGACATAAAGCCGGTTGCCGAAAGTTCGCGCATGTTGGCGTCGATGAACGGCACGCCCGTTTTGCCTTCCGCCCACGCTTGAAACTTCGCCTCATCTTGCGAGAGCGCGAGCGGTTGATTTTTAATGCCGCCACGCTTGAATAAGCGGTTGCCGTATTTGAGCGAGAGAAATCGGAAGTAATCGCGCCATAAAAGTTCAAAGATGAGCCAGTAGGTTGAGTCGTTAGCAATGCGTTCATGCTCGTAGCGTCGCACCTCTTCGTAAATCGTGCGCGGCGAAATCGAGCCATTGGCAAGCCACGCCGAGAACTTTGAAGAGTAGTTCGCGCCTAAAAGCCCGTTGCGGGTTTCTTTGTAGCGTCGGAGCGAGTCGGACGACCAGAAGTACTCATCAAGCCGTTTCAAGGCTTCGCGTTCTCCGCCTTTGAACAGGAGCACGGCGCGTTGGTCGGTAGAAGGCTCGTTCAATCCAAGTTGCGCAAGCGTCGGCAACTCGCCTGCCTGCACGGTTTCGGGAAGCGGATTGAGTTTTTTGGGCGCAGGGAAGGTCGGGCGAACCTTGCAGAGTTTTTCCACCTGTTTGCGAAACGTCGTAAATACATCGGGCAATTTTTCAGGCGAAAATGGCAGGTCGTTTTTGTGATAAAGCGTCGACTGCCAAAAGGTGTGAAACTTGATGGCGCGCTCGTGCAAGGCGCGTTTGAGATGGCGTTCAACCGTGAGTTCTTCATCAGTTGATTCGTCGCTGAAATAAACCGCCTCTGCGCTTACCTCTTGCGCCAACTCTGGAATGATGACTTCGGGCTTACCGATGCGAACCACCAAATCGCTCCCTACGGCTTGAAGCGATGTTCGTAAATCGGCGACGCTCTCGAGCAAAAACTTCGCCCGAAACGCACCCGTCTTCTTGAAGCCGAATCGCGTGGTGCCGAATTGCCGCTCGTCAAAAATGTAAATCGGAATCAAAGTTTTTGAGGATTCTGTTGCGCGAAGAAGGGTTTCGTTGTCTTGCACGCGCAAATCGTTGCGAAACCACATCAAAACGGTATGATAAGAAGGCATATTTGAAATTGAGTTGTTGTGAGCCGATTAACGCACGAAGTCGGGGAAGCGTTTATCAACCCACTCTTTCTTAATCACTTCCTCTGAAAAAAGAAAGCCCCGTTCCCCTGAGCAAGAACGAGGCTCTTCTATGGCTAATCACACTGAAAGAACAAACCTTAAACAAGAGAGACTTTTACAACAGCGGCGTCTAATTGAGCGGATATGCCGCCGCTTGGGCGGAAAGCTTTTTGACGGTCAGAGCAACCGACGCGCCATCGAGCAGTTTTTTGAGCTCCATGATTTCTTCGCGATGAAACGCCATCGTAATTCCCGACGGTTGGAGCGCGACGAAAATTTTTCGGTGATACGGCTTCTTTTCGTTGCCCACTTCGCTTCGCTTCCAATCAATCGAGTCGATGCTTTGCTTGAAGGCTTCAAATCCTTTGAAATCAAATCGAAGAAAAAGATTTCCAAATTCCACTTGAATCACGGCGCAACCGGCGTTGCTAATCACATTGCCATGCGAGGTTTGATACACCATTGTTTTTGAAGAGTGTGTTTGCATGTTTCATTCTCCTTTGAAAATTAACTTCTCAAAACTTATTTAGACTGAATCTAAACTACGAGATGCGCGACAGAATTCCAAATGATTCAGAAAATTTTTTTCGGAGCGTCGCTCATGGCTGAAAGGTGTGCGAATGTCAGAATGGTTTGCGCTTCGTCCGATAATTCACAGGGCTTGAAAAGCGGTTGCGACGTTTTTGAGGGCTTCAACACCTTTGACTTCTTCGGCAAAGAGCGGGATTTCAATCACGTGAAAATTTGCAAAGGCGTGCTTGGCTTTGGCTTTGAAGAGGGCTTGTTCCGCCTTTCGCTTTTGGAAGAAGTTGCCATCGTGAAGGTCGGTCAAAACTTGGTTGAGAATGAGGTAGCGTGCTGAAACGCCGTAGTCTTGCAGGGCTTTGGTCAATCGCTCGGTTTCGGCGAGTGCCATGTCGGTGAGAATGGTAACGGGCAGGAACTCGCAAGCGGTTTTATCTTTCAGGAGCGATTCAATACGCTTGACGGTTTTTTTCATCTCGATTAAAAAGTCGTCGCCTGAATCGGGTTGATATGCGCCCTTAAAGGTGAGCATGACTTCGCGGTATTTCCAGCGCAGTTTCGCCATGACTTTTATCCAATCGTCGAGCAAGTGCGGCATAGAGAGCAATCGGAGCGCGTGTCCTGTGGGCGCAGTGTCAACGATGATTTTGTCGTAATCGCCTTGCAATGTATAATCGGTAACGGCTTTGAGTCCCATCACCTCGTCCAAGCCGGGAATGGTGGTTTCGAGCATCAAGTCGATGTCTTCGTCGTCGAGGTTGGTGGTGGTATCCATGATGCGTTTAAGTTGTGCTCGGTGGGTTTGTAGAAAGTTGTGATAGATTTTTTCGGCGTTGATTTCAAGGGCGAAGAGTTGCGAAGTATGGTTGACTTTTTGAATGTGTTCGCCAACGGGTTGCAAGAGGCTGTCGGAAACGGAATGCGCGGGGTCGGTAGAAATAACGAGGGTTTTGAAGCGGTCGGAAAGATGAACGCCCAGACTGCAAGCGACGGTGGTTTTGCCGACGCCGCCCTTGCCGCCGACGAAGATAAGTTTTTGCGTTTCGAACATATCATTCAAATGAACTTTTCACCGCGAAGCACAGCGACGTCGGAAAGATAGGCGATGATGGTGTAGTTGGGAAAGTATTCTTTCGCCAGATGCGCCATAATTTTTTCGGCGACGCTTTCGCTGACGAGCGTTTCGAGACGTAAGTTTTCGCCTTCCCATTCGCTCATGCGCTCGCCTTTTGTGCCCTCGCCGTGCGCTTTGCCAATTGTGTAGCCTTTCGCGCCGAGTTTTTTCACATCGGCAATCAAGCGTTTTTCAAGCACTTCATCGGCGATGATGGTTACAAGTTTGAGTGGATAAGTTTGCATAGTGTTCTCCGTTCAGTGAGCATAAAGCCATTGAGCAAGTTCGTAGTAAATCGGCAGTCCGATAATGATGTTGAAGGGAAAAGTAATCGCAAGCGAGGCGGTAAGGTAATACGTCGGCGAGGCTTTCGGCAGTGCCACGCGGCAGGCGGCGGGCGCGGCAATGTAAGAGGCACTCGACATCAAGACGGCGAAAATCATCGCACCACCCATCGATAAGCCCGACCACTTCGCAACCGCCAATCCCAAAAGTGCATGCACGAGCGGCATCACAATTCCGAAGCCGATGAGAAAGCCGCCGACCTTCTTCAAATCGCCTAATCGTCTGCCTGTTACCAATCCCGCCTCGAGCAAAAAGAGCATCAAAATGCCGCGAAACGGCGCGTCAAAAAACGGCGAAACTTGTTCCCAGCCGCTTTTGCCCGCAAGCAATCCAATCGCCAAACAGCCGACGAGCAACACCGTGCTTTTGCCTGTCAAAAGTTCGCGCATCACTTCGGAGAGAGAACCCGTCTTGCCTGTTTTGTCGAGAGATTTTGCTAAAAAAATGGCGATGAGAATCGCTGGCACTTCCAAAACGGCGAGCAAGCCGGGCATAAAGCCTTCGTAAGCGATTTCGTGTGCATCAAGGAAGGCGAGCGTCGCGCTGAACGTCGCCGCCGAGACCGAGCCGTAGTGTGCCGCAATCGCCGCCGCATTTGATACATCAAATTTTCCCAGATAACGCAAAATCATAAACGACCATATCGGAATCAATGCGCCCAAGAGCAACGCAAATCCAAGCGGCTTGTAAAACTCTGCAAACGGCACAAGCGAGAGTTTATAGCCACCTTTCAAACCAATCGCAATCAAAAGGTAAATCGTGAGCGAGAGATAGAGCTCTTCGGGGAATTTCAAATCGCTTTTGAGAAGTGTGGCAATCACGCCCAGTAAGAACGCCAAAATCATCGGCGAAAGCAAGTTTCCTAAAATCGCTTGAAACTCCATCGACTAATCGTGCTTTTTTGAATCGGCAATCGGGTAAAACGTTGCCGTGATTCCGTAGAGTTGCTCGCCGTTCTTTTGATTAGCTTTTTCACATTCCGAAATCCACGCTTCAAACTGCGCTTGCAACTTCTCCGCTTTTTCTTTTGAGGTGCGAATGTGCAATCGTTGAAAAAAGTGATGCGTGTTTGTGTTTTTGATGAGTTTTTTGTTCAAACTTTCTTTCAACTCCGAGAGCGTAGTCTGCAAGGTGGAAGAAAACGTCAGTTCTGTGGTTGAAGACTTGGCTTCGTCGGTATCGAGCCGCACTTCGAAGAGCACGGGCGAGAGTGTGAAGTGTTTAGCGACGGCTTTGTAATACTTTTCCAGTGTGCCGCGATTCGGCTTGGTGTGCGTGAGTTTGATTAAACCGACGGATTCGAGGGTGTCAACATGGTGATAAAGCTTATTGACGTTCTCGCCTAATTGCTCGGCGACTTGCTTTGTCGTCATGCTTTTTTCGGAAAGCACATGAAGAATTTTCAGGCGGAGCGGGTCGGCGATGGCTTTAATTTGCTCCAGCTCGCGAAGCATGTAGATATCCGTCATAAGTGTATTACATAAAACTTGGATATTCAGCAAATATAAAACAAAAAGCCCGTATGGAGATGCACGGGCTTTTGAGTGTTCGAAGGCAGGGTTACAAAAATTTTTCACCGCGTAGCACTTCGGCGTCGGAGAGATAGGCGATGATGCTGTATTTCTCGAAGTAGTCGCGCGCAAGTTTTTCCAAGATTTTGTTCGCAACTTCTTGACTGACGAGCAGTTCTAAACGAATATTTTCACCTTCCCAAGAACTGATTCGCCCGCCGTGTGCGCCTTCGCCGTAGGCTTTTTCAATCGTGTAGCCTTTTGCGCCGAGTGTTTTGACGTCCGCGATAAGCCGTTTTTGCAAGGCTTCATCAGCGATAATTGTGAGCAATTTCAGTGATACGGTTTTCATGTGTCCTCCTTATGCGCCGTATAAAAGTTTTGCGAAGTAGTGGTAAAGCGGCAGTCCCACGATGATGTTGAACGGGAAGGTAATCGCGAGCGAGGCGGTGAGGTAATACGTCGGCGAGGCTTGTGGCAGTGCCACGCGGCACGCGGCGGGTGCGGCGATGTAAGAGGCACTTGCGGCGAGCACCCCGAGAATCGTCGCTCCGCCCAGCGAAAGCCCCGCAAGTTTGCCGAGATAAATGCCGAGCACGGCATGCAGAATTGGCATTACAATCCCGAAGCCGATGAGAAAGCCGCCGACCTTCTTCAAGTCGGCAAGCCGCCTGCCCGTCACCAATCCCGCTTCAAGCAAAAAGAGCGCAAGAATGCCGCGAAACGGTGCGTCAAAAAACGGTGCGACTTGCTCCCAGCCACGCTTGCCGCAAATCATGCCGATGATTAAAAACCCAATTAAAAGCAGACTGCTTTTGCCCGCAACGAGTTCTTGCATCACTTTTCCGAGCGAGCCGTTGCCATTTGAATCGGCGTTTTTTCCTGCCGCCAAGCGCGCCGTGAGAATTGCAACGATGATTGCTGGAAACTCCATAATGGTCAGCAAGCCGGGCATAAAGCCTTCATAGAAGCCGCCCGCAAGTTTCAACGCCTCTTGCGTGAGCGCGGGATTTTGTTCGAGCAAAACGGCTTTGAGATTGTCGTGAAAAGCAATCGCTTCGCCGAAGGTAACTGCCGAAACCGAGCCATAGTGCGCCGCAATCGCCGCCGAATTTGCAATATCAAATTTGCCCATGCGCAAAAGAATTTGATATGCCCAAATCGGAATCACAACGCCGAGCACCAGCGCGGCAATTGCAGGATAAATGAACTCGGAAAACGGCGTAATCGAGAGCTTATATCCGCCTTTCAAGCCAATGGCGACGAGCAGATAAATCGTGAGCGCGGTGTAAAGTTCTTCGGGAAATTTCAGGTCGCTTTTCATCACCGTTGCAACGATGCCGAGCACAAACGCCAACACCATCGGCGAAAGAAGCGACACCACAAGTGCTTGTATTTCCATTGTTCTTTCAGTTAAACGTTATTTAAGCGTTTCAGGCAAGAACTCCACGACGCCTGTGGCGAGGTTATAGACTGCGCCGACGATTTTGACTTCACCCGTTCTAACCGCTTGTGCGAGAATCGGCTCTAAATTCCGCAGTTGCTCGACCTGCATGCGCACATTTTCGCGCACCGTTGCATTGACGAACTCATCTGGCTTGATTTGCCCCGACTTGATTTGCGCCTCGATACGCATGGTGGCGGGTTTAATGGCATTGACCAGTGCGATGATGTGACCCGGCACCTGCTTTTGATAGTTGCACGACGCGCTAACCGCACCGCACTCCGTATGCCCAAGCACGACGATTAAATTCGCGCCCAACACCGCTTCGGCAAATTCAATACTTCCAAACGAAGCGGCGGCGGAAACTTGCCCCGCCGTGCGCACAATGAAGAGGTCGCCTAAGCCTTCATCAAATATGATTTCATTCGGCACGCGGCTATCGGCGCATCCGACGATAATCGCATATGGCTTTTGTCCTTTGGCGACTTCACGAATGCGCTCCGGACTTTGTCGGGGGTGAATGGTTCTGCCTTCAACGAACCGCTTGTTGCCGGCTTTGAGCCGCTCGATGGCTTGCTCGGCGGTAATCGGGTTGCGCGTTTGCGCTAAAAGTGAGGTCGCAAAAAGTGCGAGCGAAAAAACAAGAAGTGTCTTTTTCATATTGCGTTTTAGTTTATTATTAAAGTTTAATTTAATAAACAACGGTGCAATTTTATTAAAATTTCTTTTAACCACAAAACATTTTTGAAAAAAGTTTTCTTTCCAAATAAAAAAGGCTTCGCATCGGAAGCCTTGTCGTAAAAATTGTTTGAGAGTGGGGTGTTACATAGGTTAAGTTTTTTCACCGAACGATGTGCCGAGCGACTTTGCGGCGAGGATTAAGTCGTGGTCGGGGGGGACGAATTTGTTTTTGCCTGCCACTTCGGAAATCGGCACAGAGACGATTTGACTGCCGCGTAGGGCGACCATAATTGCAAATTCGCCGCGCATGACCATGTTGGCCGCATAGTGTCCGAAGCGTGTTGAGAGGATTCGGTCAAAAGCCGTCGGAGAGCCGCCACGTTGAAGATGTCCAAGAATCGTAACGCGAATTTCTTGACGAGGGAGTTTTTCCTCGAGTTGGCGCGCTAACACATGTCCGACGCCGCCCAGACGCAGGGTATCGAAGCTATCTTTGACAATTTTTTGCACCACAAGGTCGCCACCAATCGGCTTTGCGCCTTCGGCAATGACAATAATCGTAAAGCCTTTACCTTGTTTGTTGCGCGACGAGCAGACGTCGGCGACGGCGTCAATGTCATATGGGATTTCAGGAATTAAAATCACATCGGCACCGCCAGCGACGCCACCGTAGAGCGCAATCCAGCCCGCATAGCGTCCCATCACTTCAATAATCATCACGCGGTGGTGCGACATCGCGGTTGTGTTAATGCGGTCAATCGATTCCTTGACGATTTCAACAGCGGTGTAAAATCCAAACGTCAAGTCGGTTGCCATGAGGTCGTTGTCGATGGTTTTTGGAATGCCGACGGTCGGCAGACCCATTTCGGTAAATCGCGCTGCCATGGACATGGTGCCGTCGCCACCAATCGCAATGAGTGCATCAATGCCGAGTTTTTTGGCATCGGCGACGACCTTTTTCGAGACGTCTTTGAACTCGCCCGTTTTGGGTTGATACTGCCGAAATGGATTGGCTTTATTCGATGTGCCCAAAATCGTGCCACCAATGGAAAGAATCCCCGAGACATCTTTGAAGGAGAGTTCTTGATAGTCGTTTTCAATCATGCCACGAAAGCCATCGCGATAGCCGATGACTTTGACGCCGTAGTCGTGAATCAAGGTCTTGACGCAGGCGCGAAGCGTTGCGTTCAAGCCCGAACAATCGCCGCCGCTCGTGAGAATGCCGACCTTTTTAATTTGGTGAGATTTGTTGTTGGAGGAATTGGGAAGTTTTTTTAATGACTGCTTTGACTTCATGGTTTTTCAGATTAGTTACGCTCCTTAAACGAGGCAAAGATACGGAATTTTTCATGAAGCGACTTTCAGGAGTGATGAAGTGAAGCACGTTGCGGGGTGGTGAAGTGGCATTTCGTGAAACGGAGTGAAAGAGAAGAATCCAACACAGTGGGTAGTGAAGCATGTGAGTGCTCAACGTTCAACGCTTAACACTCAACTCGCTTGATGCCTCGCTCCGCTCGGAATGATGTAAGGTGTCGGGCTTGTGGTGATTCTGAACGGAGCGAAATAAGCCACATGAGATGGCGTAACAAAGTCTTTTCATGCCTCTCATGGAGAGGGTATCAGTAGGCAGTGACGCGGTCAATGAACACGCGCTTGATGTCAGCAAGTTTAATCTGGTGGTCTTTGAGGCGTGCGTCGCGCAGTGTAAGCGAATCGCCTGAAACGGCGGTAATGTAACCATGCCAAACTTTGAGGGATTTATCCTCAATGTTGACTTCCTCGCCGATGTGAGACGGTTTGACGTCGGTGCCTTTGATGATGATTTGTCGTTTGCCCATTGCGTCTTTTGAAGTTTGAAGGGTTGATGTTGAAGATTAAGAACGTTACTTCACTTTGATTTCGAGAACTTCAAACCGTTTTTCGCCGCCTGGCGTTCTCACAATGACGGTTTCCCCGACGCTTTTTCCCAAAAGGCTTTTTCCAATCGGTGATTGGACGGAAATTTTGCCTTGCTCCAAGTCGGCTTCTTGTGCAGAGACGAGCGTGTATTCGACCGTTTTTCCATCAGCCAAATTTTTAAGCACAGCCGTGGTGAGAATGTAGATTTTATCCGTCCTAATTTTTTTCTCATCTAAAATTGATGCGTTTGAAAGCGTGCGTTCCAAGTTGGCAATTCGCGCTTCCAACTGTCCTTGTTCTTCTTTGGCGGCTTCATACTCGGCATTCTCAGAAAGGTCGCCGTGAGAGCGGGCTTCGGCAACTTTGTCCAAAACCTTGTGTCGCTCTACATTTTTCAGATGCTCCAATTCCTCTTTAAGACGCTTGTAGCCCTCGAGCGTCAAATAAACCGTATCAGACATAATACTTTTGTGCTTTTGTTTGAATTCTTGAAGATTTTTCAGAATCAAGAAAAAAAATTGCCCTTGCGACGAAGGACAACTCTGAAAAATAAAAGTCAGCCCGACTTTTTGGACTGACTTCACTATGCACGAATCTACAATCTTTTCATGTCTCTTGCAAAGAGGAACAACTTCAATGCGAATTTCAATTTCGCTCTTCTCTTTGAAATTATGCTTTGTGTCAAACATTTTAACGGCTTGTTTCGCGCTACGAATTTTTGAATCTTGTAGGTCTTTGTGCTCACGTGCGAACTGTCGGAAAACAGTTATCTTCCCACAAAGCGAACATCACAACATGACCTTCGATAACTTCATACCTTCAATCCAACGATGACGCCACTGCGCGACTTTTTTCGCAATCCTGAAAAATCGCATTTCCGAATTTCGCCCGACGGCAAGCGCATTGCATTTCTTGCGCCGTTTGAAAATCGCAAAAACATTTTCGTCCAAGAGCGCGGCTCAACAACGGCAACACGCCTCACCAGCACCACCGACCGCGACATTTCCGGCTTCTTCTGGAAAGGCAACGACAAACTGCTTTACGCACGCGACTTCGGCGGCGACGAGAATTATCATCTCTTTCTCATCACGATTGACGGCTCACGCGAAACCGATCTGACGCCCTTTCCCAACGTCGCCGCAATGGTCATAGACGATTTAGAAGAGGACGACGCACACATCATTTTCTCAATGAATCAACGTAACCCGCAACTCTTCGACGTCTATCGGCTCAACCTTGAAACCGGTGAGCATCAACTCATCGCGGAAAATCCGGGCGGCGTTATTGGCTGGCTGACCGACCACGACGGCAAACTGCGCCTCGCTGTGCAAACCGACGGCGTCAATAAACACGTGCTTTATCGCGCTTCCGAGCAAGAGTCCTTCACGCCTATCGTTTCGACTTCGTTCAGAGATACATTTATTCCGCAGTGTTTCACCTTCGATAATCAAGCACTTTACGCGCTCTCCAACATCGGGCGCGATAAACTTGCACTTGTGCGCTTTAATCCCGAAACAAGATGCGAAGAAGAAGTACTTTTTGAGCACCGCGAAGTCGACGCAAGCGGTGTGTCCTATTCGCGTCGTCGCAAGGTGCTGACCGCAGTCAGCTACACGCTTTGGAAGTCGGAACGTCATTTTTTAGATGAGGAAACCAAAGCAACAGTAGAAAAACTCTCCGCCCATCTTCCTGATTCAGAATTCACGATTCCATCAATGACGAAAGACGAATCGCTGTGGATTATTGAGACGCGCTCCGACCGCTCTCTGGGAACAAGCTACTGCTACGACACAACAGACGACACACTCGATAAACTTGCCGACCACGCGCCTTGGCTGAATCCAGATGACCTTTGCGAGATGAAGCCGATTCAATACACCTCGCGCGACGGCTTAACGATTCACGGCTATTTGACCTTGCCGAAAAATGTTGAAGCGAAGAATTTACCCGTCGTGGTCAATCCGCACGGCGGTCCTTGGTGGCGCGATGTTTGGGGCTTTCAAGCGCACGTGCAATTTCTTGCCAGTCGCGGCTACGCCGTTCTGCAAATGAATTTCAGAGGCTCGACGGGATACGGCAAAGCCTTCTGGGAACGCTCGTTCAAAGAATGGGGCGGGAAAATGCAAGACGACATCACCGACGGCGTTCAGTGGCTTATCAAGGAAGGGATTGCCGATAAAAATCGTATCGCAATTTTCGGAGGCAGTTATGGCGGCTACGCCGTCTTGGCAGGCTTAACCTTCACGCCTGAACTTTACGCATGCGGCATTGACTTCTGCGGCGTCTCGAATCTTTTCACCTTTATGAAATCGATTCCGCCGTATTGGAAGCCGATGCTCGAAATGATGTATGAAATGGTCGGCAATCCTGAAACGGACAAGGATTTACTTACGGCGCGCTCGCCAGTGTTTCATGTGGCAAATATCAAAGTGCCGTTGCTCGTCGCACAAGGCGCAAAAGACCCGCGCGTAAACATTGACGAATCCAATCAAATCGTCGACGCCCTACGCGCACGCGGCATTGAAGTCGAATACATCGTCAAAGAAAACGAAGGGCATGGCTTCGCCAACGAAGAAAATCGGATTGAATTTTACGAGGTGATGGAACGCTTTTTAGCAAAGCATCTATCGACTTCGTAAGTTATTCGCGAATCTCGACGGGCGTGCCGATGCGCACGCGCCGTTTGAGGTCGGCGATGTCTTCATTTTTAAGACGAATACAGCCTTCGGTGGCGCGAGTGCCGATGGATTCGGGTGCGTGCGTGCCGTGAATGCCGATGCCTTTCCACGCCTTGCCCGAAGCAGTTGCGTCTTTGCCCGTGTAGAGGCGCAGAAACCAAGGTCCGTAAGCCCCTTTGATTTCGCCTTTGCCGTCTTTGAAGTCGTGCGTCCACGCGCTTGAATCGTGAATCTTCTCGATGCGGAACTTGCCGACGGGCGTGCGATAATCACCGACTTTCTCTTTATCGCCGGGATTTTTGCCAACGGCAATGGGGTAGACCTTGACGACTTCTGCGCCGTCGTAAAGCGTTAAGGTAAAGTCGCTTTTATCAATCACGATGCGCGGTTGCGCGCGTAGCGTCCATGCGCCAAGTGAAAGTGCCCCAAGAAGTATCGCGGTTATGAGATGCCTTACGCGCACAGTTCAAGCGATTTGGTTTCGTTCAAAGTATTGACATTCAAGACATTGACGTTCAAGCGTTTGCCGACGGCTTCGGCAATTGGTTTGAGGTCGCGCAGGAGCGAGATGAACTTTTTGGGTTTGAGCGATTGCGGTCCGTCGGAAAGGGCTTCGGCGGGGTTCGGGTGCACTTCAATCATCAAGCCGTTTGCGCCGCAAGCGACAGCCGCTTTTGCCATGGGTGCAACATACTCCCACATGCCGACGCCGTGCGAGGGGTCGACGATAATCGGCAAGTGCGAAAGGTGCTGAATGACCGGCACGCAACTTAAATCGAGCGTGTTGCGCGTGTAGGTTTCGTAAGTGCGAATGCCGCGCTCGCAGAAAATCACGTTCGGATTGCCGTTGGAGACGATGTATTCTGCCGCCATTAAAAATTCTTCCATCGTCGCCGCAAGTCCGCGTTTGAGCAAGACGGGCTTGTTGTAATGGGCGACGGCTTCGAGGAGCGAAAAGTTTTGCATGTTGCGCGCGCCGATTTGCAAGATGTCGGAGTGCTCGGCAACAGCGGGCAGACTTTCGGTATCTTTCACTTCGGTAACAACGAGCAAGCCCGTTTTTTCCGCCGCATCTTTGAGCAGTTGCAATCCTTTTTGTTTTAATCCTTGAAAGGCGTAGGGCGAGGTTCGCGGTTTGAACGCGCCGCCGCGCATGATTTTCACGCCGCTGGCTTTGAGCAGATGCGCAACTTCGTTGATTTGCGCCTCGCTCTCAACCGAACAAGGACCCGCCATAATGTGCAGTTCATCGCCGCCGATGTTCACTTCCGTGCCGTTTGAATTTTTGATTTTGATAACCGTGTCATCAGGCTTGACTTCGCGACTGACGAGTTTGTAGGGCTTCGTAATTCTAACGGCATCAATCACACCGCTCATTGAAAGAAATGGCTCTTTATCCAATGCACCTTTGTTGCCCGTAATGCCGATGGCAACTCGGTCTGCACCAGCAATCACATGTGGCTTGAATCCCATGTCGCGAATGCGTGCGCACACGAGTTCAATTTGTTCTGGGCTTGCGTGCGATTCCATAACGATAAGCATGGTTGGTTCTCCTTTGGATTGATAGGTTGATGAATGAATTTGAAGTGGAAACTTCTTTGGCTGAACGGTGCGGTCAGACCCCGCAAAAGGTATGTGAAAACAGATTAGCTTCGCCAACCGGCGAAATAAAATGCGGTAAAGTAGAAATAGGAGGTCGTAAGGGAGCCGCAAGGCATCGTCGTGCCAATGTGAGGAAGGACGATAGTGTTGCGGTCAAAAGTCATGATTGATGCGTAACGATTTAATCTTGATTTGAGCGAATATGCAAAACAAATCGATACAATCCAAGTCCGCTCTCACTCTTTCAATTCAACAACGACGGTGCGATGTGTGGTAAAGCGCAAGGCTTCGAGCGCGTCGATGCTCGTTTTGCCGTTGTAACTGACGCTTTTGAGCCGACCTTTTTCATACTCCAAAGTGCCAATGCCCGCGGCGGTTTGCACATCAATTTTGCCGGTCTTTTTGTGAAAGACCATTGCCGACATGGCGCGCGTAAGCGATTCAATCTTGCCTGATGCAAAGGGCTGTGGCTCTTTGTATGACGAAGTTGGAGTGCTTGCACTGTGTCCGACAAAGCCGCCCTCAACTTTTGGCGCAGGTTGAACGGGAACTTGAATCGGACTTGAAACCGCCACGCCCGATTGAGGAAGCGGCAAGTTCAAATAATCGCACACGGCTTGAAGCAGTTGTTGGTAGGTGAACGGCTTGGTGAGATAGCCGCCCGCGCCGAGCGAGAGGGCTTGCGAAATGATAGCTTTATCGCTCACACTGCTACAGACAAGCACAATGGGCAACGCGACGCCTTCGCGCTCCGCCTTTTGAAGCAAGCCAATTCCCGTAACGCCGGGCATTAAGAGGTCGAGCAGGACTAAATCGTATTGCTTTTCTTTGAGCAGGTCAAAGGCTTCGCCGCCGCTTGTGGCAGTGTGAACTGTGATAGGCAAGCGTGAGAGCGCGACTTTGTAGAAATTGATGTTCGCAATTTCGTAGTCGACAGCGAGCAGATGATAAGTTTGTGTATCGCTCATGGCTGAACTTGCTAACTTTGCTTGGAACGAAGTGCAAAGTTAATGCTCTTTTGAGTGAATCGCTAATCGGATTTATCCAACGCGTTGAACTGTTATCGAGCGATGTGGCAAGGTGCGAAGCGTCTCGAGTGCTTGCAATCCGCTGAATCCTTGAAGTGCCCAGAGACCAATTTTCCCGACGAGTATTCGAGAACGCCAACGCCTTCGTGGGTATCGACTAAAATTTGCCCTGTCATGCGTGTGTAGGTTGCTTCTGCCATCGTTTTGGTGAGCGTGAGCGGCTTTTCGTCAAGAAATGTTGGGGAGGGGTGCGCGAGCACGCTTCGTTTTCTGGTGGAAAGTGCTAAACAATCCGAGATGCTGTTGAGAAGTTGAAGCGCAGAAATTGGCTTGATGAGATAACTGCTTGCGCCTAAGTTCAAACACTCCATAATGTAGGCGTCGGCGGAAAGCCCGCTACACACAATCGTCATCGGCAAGTCGAGCTTTTCGCTATTGGCTTTCTTCAAGAGTTCAAGTCCGCTGGTGTTGGGCAGAATCAAATCGAGAATCATTAAATCGTAAGGGGTGCGTTTGAGTTTTTGATAGCCATCTCGTCCATCTCTGGCGACGTCGATGTTCAAGGAAAGCGGCGAGAGGGTCGCTTTGAAGAGTTGTTCGTCGACGGGGTTGTCTTCAACAATTAAAATTCTAAATTCGCTGGGCATGGTTTTTCGTTAAGATTAAAAGTCGCCTGCTTTGACAAGCTGTCAAAATGAGGGCGGTGAAAATACAATTTCATTTTGAATCCACGTTTGAAAAATTCATCGACCCGCAAATCCGCGATTCCGCTTAGCGACTTGCACCGCGTCGCCAAAGAAGCGATGGCACAAGCGATTGCGCCGTATTCGCGCTTCCAAGTCGGGGCGGCGTTGAAGACGAAGGGCGGGATTATTTATCGCGGTCATAACATTGAAGTCTCGTCGTATTCTTTGACGATGTGCGCCGAGCGCGTGGCACTTTTCAAAGCGTTAAGCGAAGGCGAGCGCGACTTCGACTCGATGTTGATTGTGGCAAGTTCCGGCGAGTTTTGTCCGCCGTGCGGCGCGTGCCGACAAGTGCTGATGGATTTCGCGCCGTCGCTCACCATTTATCTTGCCGACGAAAACGGGCACTTCAAATCTTACTCGATTGCCGAGTTGATTCCTGAATCTTTTTCATCAAAAAATCTTGACCATCTTACAGCCCATGATTGTGCAAAAACTTCGCGCAAAGCCCGTCAATCCAAAAGCCCTTTCAGGAAAAATTGAAGTCATTGCCGGCTGTATGTTCAGCGGCAAATCCGAAGAACTCATTCGCCGATTGCGTCGGGCGCAGATTGCTCAACAAAAAGTCGCCATTTTCAAGCCGATGATTGACGACCGATACAGCAAAGAGGAAATTGTCTCGCACAGCGCGGCGAAGATTGCGTCGAAAGTGGTCTCGAGCTCGAGCGAAATTTTGGAAAAGTCGCGTCATGCCGAAGTGGTCGGCATTGACGAAGCGCAGTTTTTTGATGAAGGCGTCGTTGAAGTGTGCGAAACGCTGGCAAATGACGGCAAGCGCGTCATCGTTGCCGGACTCGATTTGGATTATCGCGGAAAGCCCTTCGGCGCAATGCCCTTTCTCTTGGCGATTGCCGACGAAGTGCTCAAAACTCAAGCCGTTTGCATGAAGTCGGGATTGCCCGCCACGCGCACCCAACGCCTCACCGAAAGCAACCAACTCGTCCTTATCGGACACACCAACATCTACGAAGCCCGCCATCGCGCCTACTTCGAGCCGCCGAAAGATAAAGACAGCTCCGTTTGAACTCAAACTGTCTCTGGCGCAAATGTCCCTCTCCTTTTCAGGAGAGGGTTATCGCAAATTCGTGCCCTATCTGCTCAATCCGTTCAATCGGTGTTCTGGCTTGAAGAATGGAACGCGGATAAGACGGATTGAACGGCACTCACAGATAATCCCAAAATAGAATAAGCGTGAGTCGGTTTTACGGTGATATCATTCCGGCTTCCTGAACAAGTCGGGACAAGCGTCTGAAATCCTTTGAACAAAGTGATTCCCGACGCGAGCTTGACGAGCGTAACGCCGTCGGGATTGCAGGAATGACGAAAAATTTTAGCATTCTTACTCGATATTGGTATGATACCAAAACAGAATAAGAGCGCGTAGATGACGAGCTCGGCGAGGCTCGCAATTTAACTCGCATTCATTGTGAGACCGACATTCCAAACGCTCAATGTGACAGAAGCCGTTGCAGAACCGCCATGCGCACGGCGACGCCGCTCGTTACTTGTTCCAAAATCAAACTTTGAGAGGCTTTGTCGTGCAGTTCGCTATCGGCGACGGCGCTTGAAATTTCAACTTCGCGGTTCATCGGACCGGGGTGCAAGACGAAGAGTTTTTTATCGCGCTGAGCAAGCACTTCTTCGGTGAGCGAGAAGAAGCGGGTGTATTCGCGCAGAGAAGGAATGAAGCCGGCGGTTTCGCGCTCGAGTTGCAGACGCAAGACGATGGCGGCATCGCAATGTTGAACGGCGTGCTCGAGGTTGCTGAACAGCGAAACGCCGAAATCGTCGATGTTGGCGGGCAGAAGCGTGGGCGGCGCGCAAAGCGAGACCTGTGCGCCCATCGTGCGCAATCCGAAGATGTTGGAACGCGCCACGCGGCTGTGTAGAACGTCGCCCATAATGAGAATGCGCAATCCTGAAAGCCTTCCAAACGTGTTGCGAAGCGTGAGCATATCGAGCAGGGCTTGGGTGGGGTGTTCGTGCGCGCCGTCGCCGCCGTTGATGACGGGCAACTGAGTGCGTTTGGCGACAAGGTGCGCCGCGCCGGAATCGGAGTGGCGAATGACGAAGGCGTCGAGGTTCATCGCTTCAAGATTGGCAATCGTATCTAAAAGCGTTTCGCCTTTTTGAACGCTCGAGGTCGAAGCGGCGAAGTTTACCGTGCCTGCGCCCAGGCGGCGTGCGGCAAGGTCAAACGACGTTCGAGTTCGGGTGGAGTTTTCAAAAAAGCAGAGCGCGACGGTTTTGCCTGAAAGCGTTTTGAACGTCTGCGAGGGCGATTGTTGAAGCGCGGGCAGAAACCGATTGGCGTCGTCCAATATCGCGGTGATGTCGTCGGCGGAAACGCCGTAAAGTCCAAGCAGGTGGCGCATAACCTTGAAAAAATTAACGAGGTTTGGATTGCTGTTTCATAATCGCCTTGGCGATTTCAACGTCTTCGGGCGTGGTGAGTTTAAGGTTGTGATAGCCCGTTTCAACGATTTTAATTTTTTGTTCGGGAAAGTAACGCTCGACGAGCGCGGCGTCGTCGGTGGCGTAGAACGAATCGGCTTTGGCTTTGAAATGAGCGTCAATAATGAGTTGGGCGCGGAACCCTTGCGGGGTTTGAACTTGGCGTAAGCGGCTGCGCTCTAAGGTTTCGCCGAAAAATTCGCCGGAATCGTCGATGCGTTTAATCGTGTCTTTGGGTTTGGTTGCGGGCACTGCTGCGCCGAAGTGTAAGGCGTCTGTGGCAATGCGTTCAATATCGACGGGTTGAATGAGCGGGCGCGCCCCGTCGTGAATTAAAATCACCGTTTCGCGTTGCTCGGTCGGGCGCATCGCAACACAGACCGCCGCAAAAACTTCAATGCAGTTGAAAATCGAATCCTGACGCTCTTTGCCGCCCTGCAAGAAGTGATGCACTTTTTTGAACGACGCACGATTGACCAAGCGCACCAACTCGTAAAGGTAGGCGGGGGGCGTTGCGACAGCGATTGAGGAAACAAATGCACACGCTTCAAAGGCTTTGAGCGTATGATGCAAGACGGGATAGCGTCCGAGTTTAAGATACTGCTTGCTTTCGCCCGGTTTCAAATTCATGCGCGTTCCCATTCCGCCGGCGGCAATAATGACAAGTGCGTTCATATCAAAGGCTCATAGAAATTTTCGGAAAGTGCTTCTCAAAACGCCTTTGGCGGCGAACTTTTCCTTGAACTCAATCAACGAATAGGCGGGCGTCATTTGGTTTTCGTGTTGAACATTTTGCGAGACCCCAATATCGACATATCGACAGCCGATTCGAATCGACCACTCAACCACATGCTTCATGACGAAATGAATCGGGTGCAATTTTTCAAACTCGTAATCAAGCATGTTGTAAAAACAAAGCGAGACATTTGGATTGCACAAGAACATCAGTGAGCCACCAATGGCTTTGCCTTTGTATCGCACCAGAAAAAGTTGAATGGCGTCGGGAAGCAGTTCTTTCAAGCGATGAAGTTCATCAAGCGAGTGTGTGGGTTTGGCATTGTGGCGTGCTTTGTTGTCGAGAAGAATCGGATAAAATTCGTCAAGTCCTTCTTTGCCTTCGCAGTGCTGAACCGAGAGGTCGGGATTGCGCTCGCATTGGTGAATGTATCGGCGGGCGGTGGCGGAAAACTGCGACGAAAAATTTTCGCGCGGCTCGAGATGAATCGCATGCGAAATGTAATGACGGTCAAAATCGAAGCCTTTGAAGGCGAGGGCGTAGTCGATGTCTTGGCAGAGCCTTGTTTGATAAATCGGCGGCGCGTGCGTGAGCAAAATTTTCTTGAAGCCTTGCTTTTGCGCGTAATTCAAAAGCGCGTCAACGAGGTGCTCGTTCAAGACGTATTTCATTTCCCAAGGCAGAACAAATCCGCCGTAGCTTGCGCCCATCGGCGATTCAAGGCAGGAGCCGTTTTCGGTCAGAGCGGCGGGCAAAAGTGCCAAAAGCCGATTGCCGCTGTAAAAAAGTAAGTGGTGAAATTCAAATCGTTTGTCGGGGTGATATGAAAAAAAACGTTGGAGATGAAAAATCGTGCCGTTGTTGGATTGGAGAACGAAGTTATCCCATTCATCACGGCTCGATGGCGCATAGGGACGCACTTCAATCATTGAAAAAGAGATATTGAAAATTAAAGACGATTTGAGTCTAGGTGAGGGCGTGTGGTTAGCCTTTGTTTTTAAGTTTGCTGATTTCGTCGCGAATCCGCGCGGCTCGTTCATAATCTTCTTTTGAAATTGCTTCGCTCAATTTTTCATTGAGTTCATCAAGTTTTGACGGCGGCGTGCTTGAACGGGCTTGGGATTCCTGCTTGCGCTCTGCACCCACGAATCCGACTTGCTCGCTGTGCCTTTCATCAACAATTCCCGCTTCGTTCATCACATCATCGGAAACGAAAATTGGTGCGTCGCATCGAACCGCAATGGCAATTGCGTCGCTTGGGCGTGCATCAATTTCGTGAACCACCCCCGACATTTCGCAAACCACCTTTGCATAAAACGTCTCGTTCTTCAATTCGTCAATGATGACTTCCGTCACAGTAATGTTGAAAGTGTCTGTGATGCTCCGCACGAGGTCGTGTGTGAATGGACGAGGCGCTTTGATGTTTTCCAGCTTCAAGGCGATGGCTTGTGCTTCAAAACTGCCAATGATAATGGGCAACTTGCGCTTGCCGCCAATCTCGTGCAAAATGAGAGCATATGCGCCGTTGTTTTGTGGGCTGGTCGAAAGACCGAGAATATCTACTTGAACTTTTTTCATATCAATATATCGAGAGGAATTCCATGATAGATTTGCAATCTGCGACCAATTCGCACGCTTTTCACAAAAGCAAGTTGAAGATAAAGCAAATGAAACAAAAACAAAACGTGCAAGCCTTATTTCACAAAACAAATGACAACGGGAAAATTTTTATCGCTTTTTCGGGAAAAACATGGTCGTTAGTGTATTTTCGGGATTCAATGCCAAAAATGAAGGCTCAACAAAACAAGAAAGCTTTTCATGAAAAGTCTGGTAAAATGTCTCTGGCTTGGGGTCGGGCTATGTTTAAGCGGCGCATTGGCGGTCGGCTGTTCTTCTTCAAAAAACGCCATTCGTCCCGTCGCGCAAGAAAAGAAAGTGGATTCGTTGCGCATACTCGATTCGCTTGCTTACTTGGCGCAACGCGATTCAATAGAAGCCATTCGGCTCAAAGAAGCCGAACTGCGTGAAGCGGCACGAAGGCGCAAAGGCAAAATCGCCGAAGCCAGCAGGCTCTACGATGTCGCGTTAAGCCAAATCAATACGGCGCGCGACTCGGCACGCTATGCCCTCGACCAAGTCTTCGAGCTCATCAACGAACTTGCCGAAAGCGACAAATGCGAAACTGATTCAACACTCTGCGGATTAGCCTTTTACGCACTTCAAACTTATCACCGATACATTCAACCGTTGAGCGCGTTGGATAGCGATAACCCCGCCCTCGCCATTCATGAACGCCTCTTCGGAAAGGTCGATGAAATCACGGTTGACGAGAGCAAATTTTTGGGATTCATGATGCCAAAAACGACGATTCCGATGGAGCTCAACGATGAAGTCAAAAAGTTTATCACCTATTTCAGCACGCGGCACAAAGCGCATTTTCAACGCTACTTGAAACGTGCAGAATTTTACTTTCCGATGGTCGAGCGCATCATTGCCGAAGAAGGTATGCCGCCTGAAATCATTAACCTCTCCATCATTGAAAGTGGGGTGAATCCGCATGCGCACAGTCGTGCAAACGCACTCGGCATGTGGCAGTTCATTAAGCCAACAGGGAAACTCTATGACCTTGAAGGCAACCAATGGTTTGATGAACGGCGCAATCTTGAAAAATCAACTCGTGCCTCGATGCGCTTTCTCAAAAGCCTGTATGAAACTTACGGCGATTGGTATTTGGCACTTTCCGCCTACAATGCGGGCATCGGAAAAGTTAATCGCGCAATCAAACAAGCCAGGTCCAAAGATTTTTGGAAGGTGAGAAAATACTTCCGACGCGAAACGAAGGGATACGCGCCGCGCTTTGTTGCCGCAACCATTATCGCAATGAACCCAGAACGCTTCGGCTTTGAGCCTCTTCGCTACAAAGAGCCGATTCCAGTTGCCAAGTTTCCTGTGCCGCAAGCCGTTGCGCTCGAGACAATTGCTTACTACTCGCGCATCTCGATTGATACGCTTCGACTGCTTAATCCTGAACTCGTCAAGGACATGACGCCGCCAGCTTACGACAATTATCCGCTTGTGGTGCCATTAGATAGACTGAACGACATTGAAATTGGCATGATTCATTTGCCGCCTTCCGAGCGCAAGTATTTTATCGCACACAAAGCAAAAGGCGGAGAATCGGTGAAAGCCTTAGCGAAAAAACATCAAGTCGATGCCAACGCGCTCTACGCCTTCAACGGGCTGAAAAGTTGGACGCTCCAAAAAGGCGCAGTGCTGATGATTCCTGTCAGCGCGGAAGTTGCCAAAGATTATTCGTTTTCAAGAAGTCAATTGAGCGATGAAAGCGCAACCGCCATGCGATACGGACGGCGTTACAAGCGCACAACCACTTACAAAAAAGCAACCGCCGCCGCTTCAAGAAAAAAGAGCAAGTAGCACGGCGGATTTGCAACGAAAAAATGCATGCGTATATTCTGCATGAAAAGTTGAACTTTCAATAACCTTTTTCCAATGTCGTTTTACTATGGCAACCGTCGTTCTAAACAACGTCGAGAAAGTCTATGAAGGCGGTGTTAAGACCGTTCATAATTTCAATCTTCAAGTCAATGATAAAGAGTTCGTCGTGCTGGTCGGTCCTTCTGGGTGTGGCAAATCCACGACGCTGAGAATGATTGCAGGATTGGAAGAAATCACGTCGGGCGAATTGCTGATCGACGGCGAGAAAATGAACGACGTGCCGCCCAAAGACCGCGACATTGCGATGGTGTTTCAAAACTACGCGCTCTATCCGCACATGACGGTGTTTGAAAACATGGCATTTGGATTAGAACTGCGTAAGTATCCGAAAGATGAAATTAAACGCCGTGTCGACGAAGCTGCCCGCATTCTCGGCTTAACCCCGTATCTTGACCGAAAACCTAAGGCACTTTCAGGCGGACAGCGTCAGCGCGTTGCACTCGGCAGAGCCATTGTGCGCAAGCCAAAAGTCTTCCTCTTTGACGAGCCGCTCTCGAACCTTGACGCCAAAATGCGCGTGCATACCCGAACTGAAATCTCGCGCTTGCACAAAATGCTTGGCTCAACGATGATTTATGTAACGCACGACCAAGTCGAAGCCATGACGATGGCGGATAGAATCGTTGTCATGAAAGATGGATTCATTCAGCAAATTGATACGCCGCTCAATCTTTACAATCACCCCGCCAATCGCTTTGTTGCAGGCTTCATCGGAAGCCCCGCAATGAATTTCATCGAAGGAACGCTTTACAAAAACGGTGCGCTTGCATTCAGAGATAAATCAGGGAAGTTGGATTTTTACTTACCAGAGCGATTAGCGAAGAAATTGGAAATGCATGCAGGCAAGGAAGTTACGCTCGGTATTCGTCCCGAAGATATTTATGACGCGTCGCAATCGCGTGTCGCATCAGGCGTCAAAGGCAAACTGACTTTGGAAGTGGTTGAGCCAATGGGCAACGAAATTTTCCTCTACTTCAATCTGCCAAGCATCGCAGAAAACGCACAACTCGTTGCCCGTATTGACGCCCGTGAAGTGCCACATGTTGGAACAGAGTTTGAATTTGAAATCGATACCGAAAAGGTGCATTTCTTTGACAAGCAAACCGACAAAGCGTTGATTTAAGCAAACCCACGCGGAAAAAGTTGTGTTTTTGTTTTTCATCGTTTGAAAGGCAAGCAGGTTTGTTGACTGAAACCTGTTTGCCTTTTTGATTACACGCACGTTGAAACGATGCTTGTATGTAACTCTAAAAATGCGTTTTTTCCCGAATTGCACGTGAAGAGATGCTTTTTTCAGAAATGACGTCCATCAAAAATTTTTCTCAACTTTCTACCATCGGCTTTTCGCTTCCGCCCGTGCAAGATTTAGCGGAGGGTAAAACGCTGGTCATTATTCCGACCTACAACGAGGCGGAAAATATCCGTTTGGTGCTGGAAATTATTTTCAGTTTGGAATTGCCCGATGTCGATGTGTTGGTCGTTGATGACAATTCGCCCGACGGCACGGCGCGCGTGGTGAAAGAAATCGCCGCGCAAAATTCGCGCGTGCATCTCGTTGAGCGCGAAGGGAAGTTAGGGCTCGGAACCGCCTACGTGCGCGGATTCAAATTTGCATTGGCGCATGATTACGACTTCATCATGGAAATGGACGCCGACCTTTCACACGACCCGCGCATGATTCCGTTGTTCCTGTCCGCCATCAAAGAGGCAGATTTGGTGATTGGCTCGCGTTATGTGGGCTCGGTAGCCAACGTCGTCAACTGGCCTCTCTCACGCTTGTTTCTTTCCGTCGGCGCAAGCCTTTACACGCGCATCATCACAGGCATGCCTGTTCAAGACCCGACAGGCGGATTCAAACTCTTCCGACGCGAAGTTTTAGCCACATTAGACTTGGATAATGTCCGAAGCGGCGGTTACTCATTCCAAATTGAGATGAACTTCAAGACTTGGCATCACGGATTTCGCATCAAAGAAATTCCGATTGTGTTTGTTGATAGAGCCGTTGGAAAGTCGAAGATGTCGAAGAAAATCATCTGGGAAGCGATTTGGATGGTGTGGGCACTCAAACTGCGCAGTCTGCTCGGAAAGTTATGAGGGCGTGGCTCAATCGGCTGAACGCGCCTGTGCTACTCAGGCTTTGCGCTGTTTCACTTCTCGCAAGAGTCTGTTTGGTGCTTCTCGTTCAACCTCACATCAACGCGGTTGAAGACTTTAATATCGCTTTACATCTTGCAAAGGGCGATGGCTTTGCTTACGGCGACTTTGAGCAGAATTGGCATTTGACCGCTATGAAAGCCCCTGTTTATCCCTTGTGTCTTGCACTGTTCGTCGCGCTTTTCGGCGAGGCGGCAAAACTTGTGATTGTGCTCGTTCAACACGCGCTCTTTGCCTTCTTGCCAATTTGCTTCTTACGCCTTGGCGAGGCGTTGGAAATGGAGCAATTAGGAAAACTTGCCGCGATGCTTTTTCTCTTGCACCCGTCTTACTTTTACTATCCAACGGTCATTGAAGCCACAAACCTCTTCGTGCCGCTTGCGATGCTCTGGCTTGAATGGCTTGTCAGAAGCATCAAATCCGTCCAAAGTGTTGGCAGGCATATCGGGTTCGGAGTGTTTTCAGGGACATTGATTCTCACACAGCCGATTGCACTCGTGCCGATGGTGTTGAGCATCGCATTGTTGCTTCGCACCCGCGTAAAATCTCTCACGCTCGTTTTCATCGCGATGCTTTTACCGATTGCCCTTTGGACGGCACGAAATTGGCTCGTGTTTGAAAACGTGATTCCAACAAAATCGCCGTTTTATATGAACCTTTACGTCGGATTGCTTCCCGAATACACCGGAGTGAATTGCTTTAACTTTCTTGATTCAGCAAAAATCCAACACTTAAACTCACTGCAAAAAACGCTTGACGATGTCAAGATGGAAATCCACTACAAGGAAGCCTTTTTTACGGCAGTGAGAGAAAAGCCGGTGCTTTAGGCTCAAAAGACGGTGTGGCAAGCGATGCTCTATTGGCTGATTCCGCCGAGGTATTTTAAGCAAACGTCGATTCAATTTTTGCTGGTGCGTCTGTTGCCCGTCGCTGTGCTCAATGTGCTGTTCGTTCTGGGAATGATACGGCTCTGGAAAAGCCATCGTGAAGTAGCCGTCGCCCTCTTACTTACGCTTTCTTATTTTACCGCCGTCTACGCGCTCACGCATGTTGCGAACATTCGCTTCAAACTCGATATTGAGTGGCTCGAGCTGTTTGTGTGCGCCGCCGCTTTGCAACCGAAAAATCAATCGCTTCAATGACGCTTTCCGTCGTCATCGTCAGTTACAACGTCAAGGAGTTTTTAGAGCAATGCCTTTACTCTGTGCTCAAAGCGATGCAACATATCGAGGGCGAAATTTTCGTGGTGGATAACAACTCCGTCGACGGCACGCAATCGATGCTCAAAGCCAAGTTCAACGCGCCGAACATTCACCTCATTTTCAACAAAGAAAACGTCGGCTTCGGCAAAGCCAACAACCAAGCCCTACGACTTTGCAAAGGCGAATTCATACTCGTGCTCAACCCCGATACGCTCTTGCAAGAAGACACGCTCGAGAAAATGATTGCGTTCATGAAAACCGACGAGAAGATCGGCGCGGCAGGGTGCAAGCTGCTCAATGCTGACGGCACATTTCAACTCTCTTGCCGAAGAAGTTTCCCAAGCCCCGAAGTCTCGTTTTACAAAATCGTCGGTCTTTCACGGCTTTTTCCAAAGAGCAAACGTTTTGCACGATACAACCTCACCTATCTTTCCACTGAAGAAACTTACGAAGTCGATGCGTTGATGGGCGCGTTTATGTTTTTGCGTCGCGAAGTGTTGGAGACGGTCGGCATGTTTGACGAAGCGTTTTTTATGTATGGCGAAGATTTGGATTGGTGCTATCGCATTAAGCAAGCGGGCTGGAAGATTTACTACTATCACGGCACGCAAATCATTCACTACAAGGGCGAGAGCGCGAAGAAAATGAGTTTCAATTACGTCGTGCAGTTTTATGAAGCGATGTTGATTTTCGTGCGCAAGTATTATAGCTCGTCGAAGTGGTTCGAAGCGGTTTTGATATTCGGCATTTACGCGCGGGCGTCGCTGGCGTTTTTGCGAAGGCTCTTTGCACGATTGTATGTGCCGATGATTGATGCGCTTTGTGTTGTCGCGTCGTGCTTGGTGGGCTTCAAGTGGAAATTCGACGAGTATCCCGAAACGTTTTTGGAGTTTGCCTTGCCGGTGTATGTGGCGGTTCAACTTTTGGCGTTTGTATCGTTTGGGCAGTATCGCGAAGGCTATGCGTATTCGCTCAAAAAACTTTTTCCGGCGTTGCTCGTCGGCTTTGCGGTTTCATCGGCGTTTAACTTTTTTTTCAAGGCGGTGGCGTTTTCGCGGGCAGGGCTTGGGTTTTCTTACCTGATGCTCTTTGCATTAGTGTTCGGGTGGCGATTGTTCGCGCGCGTGTTGATTCAACGGAGTTTCAGCGGCGCGTTTGAGCCTGAAAAGCGTGTGGCGATTGTCGGCACGGAAGAAGTGGCAAAACAAGTTGCGGAAAAACTGCTCAATGAAGTCGGAAAAAACTACACCATCGTCGGATTTATTGAAACAACGCCATCGGAATTGCAAACGGAGCTGGTGCTTGGAAGCCTTGAAAACATTGATGAAATCACGCGCGTCAATCGGATTAGCGAACTCATCTTTGTCTCGCCCGCGCTAACCAATACGCAAGTGTTGAGCGCGATAACGCGGTGCAACGGTCGGGCAGTGGATTTCAAAATCGTGCCGCAAGGCATGGACGTGATGATTGGCAAAGGCGCGATTGATGAACTTGCGTCAAGTGTGCCGCTTGCCGATGTGGAGTTCAATCTCTCGCACAAGTCGCGCCAAGTGGGGAAGCGGCTCTTCGACCTTGCCATCTCGCCCGTTCTGCTCTTGCTTTCGCCTGTGATGTTTCTTGTTGGACACAAACACATCTTCAAGTCGCTCTGGGAAGTGATAACAAACCAAAAAACGTGGATTGGCGCGGCTGAATCACATAACGGCTACTCGAAAAGCGGTGTGTTTGTTGGAAAATTGGGCGTGTGGAGTTTGTGGTCGCTTCAAAAAAACAAACTTGCAGAAAAAGAATCGCTCGATGTGTTTTATGCGAAAAACTCGACGCTCGGTTTAGATGTTGAGTTGCTGATTAAAGCCTTGCTTCGTTGAACGGCTTTCGTTGTATCTTCAAGCAAAAGAAACACCAATGGCACGATACAGACGCGCTTCAGAAGAAGAACTTCCGCCGGCGAAACTCTCCAAAGAATCTCTTAGGCAAGTTGCAGAGCTCTTCCGTTACCTTTCTCCTTACCGAGCAAAATTCATTCTTGCACTCGTGGCACTGCTGTGTTCAAGCGTGTTGGGCTTGGTATTTCCTTACATCACGGGAAAATTGATCGATGGCGCGCTGTCGGGCAAGGGCGAAGGAGTTTTCGGCGACATTGATACCATAGCCTTGATTTTAATCATTGCGCTCGCGCTTCAAGCCGTGTTTTCGTTTGTGCAATCGATTTGGTTCGTGGAAGTCGGCGAGCGAAGCCTTGCAGATTTGCGCAAAGACACCTACCAAACGATGATTTCACTGCCGATGTCGTTTTTCGCCAATCGTCGTGTTGGAGAACTCACCAGCCGAATTGCCGCCGACCTTTCGCAAATTCAAGACGTGCTAACGGCAACGCTTGCGCAACTCTTGCGCCAAACGGCGATTCTCATCGGCGGCATGATTTTAATTTTTGTAACCTCGCCGAAACTTTCTTTCGTCATGCTTTCCTCCTTCCCGATTCTGATTGCGATTGCCGTTTTCTTCGGCAGAAAAATTCGCAAGTTCTCGCGCCAAGCCCAAGATAAACTCGCCGATACGAACACGATTGTCGAGGAAACCCTGCAAGGCGTGATGAACGTCAAAGCCTTTGCTAATGAAGGCTACGAGGTGAATCGGTATCGCGCCAGCATTGACCTGTTTTTACAAACCGTTCTGAAAGGCGCAAAATATCGCGGTGCGTTCATCTCGTTTATCATTTTTGGGTTGTTTGGCGCAATTGTTTTGGTGCTTTGGGTTGGCGCGAAAATCGTTCAAGCTGGTGAACTCACGGTTGGCGAATTGACGTCGTTTATTCTTTACACCACATTTGTTGGCGCGGCGATGGGCAGTTTCGCTGAACTGTATAGCCAAGTTCAAAAAGCCTTAGGCGCGACGGAGCGCGTCAGAGAAATTTTGCGCGAAAAACCTGAACCCATTGAACTGAACCCAAAATACGCAACACGGGTGCGCGGCGATGTGAAGTTCGAGCGCGTCGAGTTCAGCTATCCGGCGCGTAAAGAAATCACCGTGCTGAAAAACATTTCGTTTGAAGCCAAAGCAGGCGAGCGCGTGGCGTTTGTTGGAAAAAGCGGCGCGGGAAAATCGACCATCGTTTCGCTCTTGCTTCAATTCTACACGCCCAATAGTGGCAGAATTTTAATCGATGGCAAAGATGCCCGTGAGTATGCGCTCTCCGAACTGCGAAGCCAAATGGCAATCGTGCCACAAGACGTGATGCTCTTCGGCGGAACAATTTTTGAAAACATCGCCTACGGCAATCCAAGTGCAAGTGAAGCCGAAATCATCGAAGCGGCAAAGAAGGCGCACGCGCACGAGTTCATCACAAGTTTTCCCGAAGGCTATAAAACCATTGTCGGCGAGCGTGGCGTAAAACTTTCGGGCGGACAGCGTCAGCGCGTTGCCATCGCCAGAGCCATTCTCAAAAATCCCGCCATTCTCATTTTAGATGAAGCCACAAGCTCGCTCGACTCCGAATCCGAAAAACTCGTCCAAGACGCGCTCGAAACCTTGATGCAAGGACGAACTTCATTCATCATCGCCCATCGGCTCTCGACCGTGCGCACAGCCGATAAAATTATCGTGGTTCAGCAAGGAGAAGTCGTTGAAACAGGCACGCACGAAGAACTCATTGAGCGCGAGAACGGCGTGTATCGAATGTTCTCCGAGTTGCAGTTCGATTTGAACTAATACTCTTCCGGCGGCAGAATCAGCAACGCCAATTACACCATGCGCGATAACGAAAACGGCACTTCGAGATTTGACGTGCAAAAGTCGAAATCAGATGACGCCTTTTGTCGAAGCAATCGAGGTCGAGGTAATGCGCACCGCTTGGCGCACCGCTACGGCAAACGCTTTGAACAATCCCTCAATTTTGTGGTGCGTGTTCTTCCCGTAAAGAATTTCAAGATGAAGATTGGCTTTGAGGTGTTCGGCGAGCGAGAAGAAAAAATGCTCGACCATCTCGGTTGCCATGTCGCTGATTTTGGCGCGTGCAAATTTGGCGTTGAAAACAAGGTAACTGCGTCCGCTTAAATCCAAAACGGCGCGCGCGAGAGTTTCGTCCATCGGAATGTAGGCGTAGCCGTAGCGAGCAATGCCGCGCTTATCGCCGAGTGCCTCGCGAAGTGCTGTGCCGAGCGCAATGGCAACATCTTCGACCGTGTGGTGGTCATCGATGTGCAAATCGCCCTTGCACGAAAGATGAATGTCGATGTGCGAATGTTTGGAGAGCAGCTCGAGCATGTGGTTGAGAAACCCAATGCCCGTTTGAATCTCATACTCGCCGCTTCCATCAAGATTGACGGTTACGTGAATGTTGGTCTCTTTGGTTTTGCGGGCGACGGTCGCGCTGCGTGATGACGATTTCATTCGGAAAATTTTCGGAAGAGATAAACGAGAAGACTCAAAATTATCGAGAGGAGAATCGAAGTGCCGAGCGGAAAGTAAAATTTGAAGTTTTCGCGCTCAACTTTGAAATCGAGTGGCAAGTTGCCAAACCAACTGAACATATCGGTGCGGCTGAATAAGAAAAACAACAGACCAACCGCCGCGAGCAGAAGCCCGATAACGATTAAAAATTTCCCAAGTGATTCTGAAAGCATGGTCAAAAAAGTTTGTCTTTGCAATTTAAGCACACTTCATTAAATTTGCCGCCCTTGAAAAATTAACCGTGTTTCAAAATGCTTCATATCCTTGTTGTTACGCTGACGTGTATTGTTTCAATTTTGCTGATTATTGTGGTGCTGATGCAGAATAGCAAAGGCGGCGGGCTTGCAGGCGCGTTCGGCTCGGCGGGCGCGACCCAAGTGCTCGGCGTGCGTCGCACAGCGGATTTTTTGAGCAAAGCCACAACCTACCTTGCCGCAATTTTCATGTTGCTTTGCATTATCGCTGAATTTACAACCAGTTCTGGCACTTCAACGGAATCGGGCGAAAGCGTCATTCAAAAGAATGTGCCGGCACAAACGGCACCCGCCTCGCCAGTGTTGCCGCAATCTGCCCCAGAGCAAAAGTAAAACTCTAACGCATCCGTAGCTCAGTTGGTAGAGCAGCTGACTCTTAATCAGTAGGTCCTAGGTTCGAATCCTAGCGGATGCACCAAAAATGCCTTTTTTCGCTTAAATTCGCCATTTTTGGTCAGGATTCGAGCAAAATTGTGGCAAAACGAACATCGATTCGCACGGCGAACCTCTTTCACGAAGCCAATCCCTCTCCTCGCTCCAACAAACGACCAATCCATTCACCGCTTGGAAATAATGTAACAATCTTCTGTTTGTCATTTTAGCGATGAAGTGGAGCGACCTCACCCGTGATTGCGCGTTGCGCAATCTTTCCCTCGCCTTCAAAAGGAGAGGGACGTCCTGACAAAGTCAGGACAGGGTGAGGTTCGACTCTGTTTCAGCATGAAAACACACTTTTTAATATTTGCATCAACGGGAAGGCTATGCCATACTCCAATCCACGCGCTCACACAGCGTAATTAAAGGGAGGATTTCTTTACAGTGCCACATTAAGAAGGCGTAATAATCTTTGATTCAGTTTTATTACTTTATCGTGTATTTTATTTCCGACTGTCCAACCACTAACCATTTATCACGATGCCGGCTTTTGTTTACAACCGCTTTTCAGGAGAATCTTACCAATCGCAATGGCAAAAACATCTCCAGCAATCGGCTTACTACGCCGACCTTACCTCTGCCTTAAACGCTCAAAAGGACGAATACCGCAAATGCTTTAACGAACTGCTTTCAGCCACCCGCTCGGGATTTGAAATGCAAGCCGAAACCATGAAGCAAACCGCATTCATGCTCGCCGACTCTTTGGAAGTGCTTGACCAAACCATTTTTGACGGCTTCACGACACTGAATTCCTCCCTGAATGACCTTGCCGTTACTTTGGATTGGCGGCTCGGCAAACTCGAAGACCAACTTCATATCATCAACTTTCTGCTTCAAAATGTGACGGAACTGCTTCGTATCCCCGATTTTCAAAAAGAGCGGCAGTATTTCATTGAAACCGGTTTTAAGCACTACAAAAATGCCGTGCTCGATCCCGACCTTTCCCAAGATGCGCTCACCAACCTTTTGGAAGCGGAAACCCGTGAAAAAACCGACTACATTGTGCTACACCGCATCGGCATGATTTACCTCTATGACCCCAAACAGTTGGATATTGCAAAAGCCGAAGACTACTTCCGGCGCGCGGCGAAATATGCCATCGTGGATGCCTCTCCGAATGCGGCAAAAATGGCGTCTATCTTGGCAAATACCGCCGAGCAAGTTACGGCGGCAAACGCCCCAAAAGAACTTGCCGCTCAATCGAACTTTCAAGCATCGGTGGCGTGCTATGCACAAGGGAAATTTGCCGAGGCGGCGGAACTGGCGCAAAAAGCCTTTGCGCTCTCTCCAAATCTTTTTGAAGCGGCGTTTATCCAAGCCAAAGCACTTGCCGCAAACAACCTTGGCACCCAAGCCGCCCCAGTGGTCGCGAACTTGATACAGCAAAGGCACCTTATACTTTTTGAAAACGGTAAGCGATGCAGACCTTGCCACAACCCCCGAAGTCATTAACGCCTTAGCGGCACTCCGCGACGACGCCGTGAAGAAGGCAAAAGAAGAACTGGCGAAGTGCAACGCCATCATACGCCCAAAGAGCGAATTGAAGCCTGAACTTGAACGCTTGGAAGCCCAAGTGGCTAAAAACACCTACCTTGATGCACTTGCTGCATTACCCAAACTTGAAGCACTTTATCAAACACTCGTAGAGCACAAGAGGGTTTTTGATGCAGTAGATAAGGAATTAGCGGCGTGTAAAGCGATTATGATACCGAATAGTGCTTACATGCAAGAAATGGTTGAGATTGAGGCACTTATGGCGTCCAATACATTTAGCAATGCACAATTAGCTTTGTTGATGATAATCAACCCATTGTGCTTCACGGGGCATACCGAGTTTGTTTCTTCAGTCGCGTTCAGCCCCGATGGGGAAGTGCTGGCGACCGGCAGTGGTAAAACCGCCAAACTTTGGGGGTTGCCACAGGTGAAGAACTCTGCACGCTCACGGGGCATTCAAATCCTGTTCATTCAGTCGCGTTCAGCCCTGATGGGAAAGTGCTGGCGACCGGCAGTCATGATAACACCGCCAAAATAGGTGGACTATATGATTCGTTGAAAAGTGCGCTATTAACAGAAGCGGAGCGTATTGAAACAGAGAAAAGACTCCAACGCGAAAAGGAAGAGTGAATTGGGCTGTCTAAAATAGAGCACTATTTGAGCGAAGCTCGGGCATTGATTAGAGAACAAGACAAGAAGTGGTTTAGGAAAGATTACAGCAAGGCAATAAAAGCGTTGCAAGACGCCATTGATTTAGGGAGCACCGAAGCCAAACGGCGTTTGGCAGAACTACAAGCCCGCATTAAAAAGTAGCCATTAGGACTGGGACGCAAGTTCGTCATAAGCCTGATGATTGACGACATGGTCTTGATGAGCGAGGGCGATTTCAGCGTCAAAGACGTGAATTGGGAGAAACCCGATTACAAAACGCTTTCAAAACAGCTGTATGCGTCCAAAAAATGTCTGCAACTCAAATCTTCTTTTGTGGACATCTTGAAAGCACAGTGAAGTCAATTCACAACCATTAGGTTGGAGGTTAAAGGTTGGAGGTTAAATGTAACAACCCCGAGATTTGAAGTCAATCCACAACACAACCAACTGATGCTCAATGGCAAGCCTTGTTGAATTTTTTGAGTTTCCAATAATTGTAGGGAAGTGGCACAAGGAATCCTGCAAGGAGCGCGATTGCGAGTGCAATCCAATAGAAAGGCTCGTGCGGCATCACCGTTCCGCCTGTGAGCAAGTAATCGGTGGCATTTTCGGAAATTTCCATCGCAAGCATCGAGAGGAAACTCATTGAGAAAGCCGTCTTCAAAGCAAGCGACCAAGAAAAGCCTTCGCGCACTTTGAGAATCACGGTTTCAAGCATGACGGAAGTCGCAAGTCCGCACACAATCGCGACGCCCATAATCGCCCACATTGACCACGCCAAGCCGACGCTTTGCGCGTAAATGATAAATCCAAAGTCGCCAATCGAACAGCCGATTAAGCAGTTGAGCGTGTTGAACGAGGCGCGTTTCCACTTCGGCGCATCAAGCCAAAAGGCTGGGGGACTTGACGCGACCGAGGGACCGCTCACCGTGCTGACAACGGGAAGCGAAAAAGCCATTGCAGAACCTTCGTCGCCTTTCCACTCCGAAAGCGTGTAATCGCCGACAGATTTCAACGCACGATTGAGCGTTGAAAGCGACACATCACCTTTAAGCACGAGCACGGCTTTCGCCGGAACCAGCGAAACCTTCACCGACTCAACCTCTGGCAACGATGCTAATGCCGATTCAACTGCCTGAACACAGCCTTGACAATGCATACCATTGACGGCAAGCGTTGTAACGGGTTGAGATAAGGTTTCAGCCATCGTCAAAATTCGTTTTTGGAAATTTAGTGCATGGATTCTTTTTCGCCGAGAAAGGTTTTGCCATCGGCACTAACCTTCGCAGAATACTTGGCGGGGTCGGCTTTGAACTTCGGCTCGCAACTGTTGCAACAAAAGCCATATAACTTGCCCTCGTATTCAACCGTTTTTGACTTTGCGCTCACAGGCTCGCCTGAAATTGGACACACTTCGTTAAACACGGGCTTTGCAACTTCTTGCTTGGGCTCGCTCTTCTGACAAGCCGAAAGTGAAACAATAATCATCAAAGATAAAATGGAAAGCGTTTTCATATTTGAAAGCGGATTGAGTTAAAGTGAAAGCCTGTTTCGCTGTTGGAAACAGGCTCTCGAGACGATAAAGTTCAGCGTGAACGGTTATTACTCACAGCACGAAGTGCACTCGGCGCAGGTGGCGCATGAAGCGCACTCGCCGCATGTGCAAATGGTGCAACACACATTCACACAGCACGATTTAGCTTCGGAAACTTCCGCCTTTTGCGGTGCAAAACTGAACAAGAAGAAAATTGCCGAAAAAAGAATGATGGATTTCATGATGAAAAAGTGTTTGAGTTTAGAATTACGATGTTCAAAATCAATACGCAGCAGGGCGAAAGAACAGCGTGAATCCTAAATCAAAAACACTTGCAGGAAGGCTTGGGTCGGCGGAGAAGACGCGAAATGAGCGTTATGAAAGTGAAGTAGTTCCGAAGAAATCGGAAGCGACGGGAACTTAACGAAAGAGATGAGTTCAGGCGAAGAAAGTGAAACCTTGGCGGATTCAAACGATTTTTCAGTTTTCATTTTTTCCGCGTTAATGCCGTCGGCGCAGCAGCCTTCTGCGTCGGTGCAAGCCTTTTGCGCGCCTGACTCCGTTAGGCTTGATGCCGAACAGCACGAAGGTGTCGGTTTTGCCTTCATCATTTCCGCGCATTGGCAAAGCGGAATCGTGTAAAGCACGAAGGCGAACAGCAAGAAAATATGAAGTATAAATCGTTTCATCAGTTTGAAGTTTGCGGCAATCTAAAAAAATCCGCCTGAATTTCGATAACTTTGCAAACGATTGCAACCATTTTTTGTTTCGCAAATTCACTTCACAATTCGCAAATTCACTTCACAATGAACATCACATCTCAATCGCTTGTAAAAGCCTGCATCGCTCTTTTTTTCTTGGTGATTTCCGCTTGCGCCTCGTCCAACATCGCCACAGAAGACGACGATAAGACGAATCTCGAGCTAACTGCCGACACGGTTTTAGAGCCGATTCAAATCAGCGGCAGACGTGTGCCGTTTGAAAATCAATCCATGTTTCGGCGATTGGATTGGACGCTTTCGCCGTATCGGACGGCTTCGGGCGCGCCGTCGCACTTGTATTGGCAAAATCGCGCTGACTATGTGATTTCTGCGAGGCTCGATACCGTTGAGCATGTGCTGTCTGGCATGGAAACCATCACTTACACCAACAACTCGCCCGATACGTTTTACTATGTGTGGGTTCAGCTCGACCAGAATCTTTCCAATCCGAAAATGCGCCCGCGCCTCATCAAGCCAGCCGACGACCCGACCGAGCCCTCGCTCTTCCGCTCTTCTGAATTTGACGGCGGAATGGACATCACTGATGTTGAAGTCTTGATACTCCCAACGCGACCCGCCAAGAAAGGAAAGCGTGCAATGCCTTTGCCAAAGAAGCAAAAAGCCAAGTTCAAAATCAATGACACCGTGATGCGCATTGATTTGCCCGAACCGCTCGCGCCAAAAGGCGGCGTGGTGCAAATCGAGGTAGAGTGGTCGTTCACGATTCCCTTGACAGGGCGCATGGGGCGCGAAGAGTGTAAGCAAGGCTGGGTGTATCAAATCGCGCAATGGTATCCAAGAATGTGCGTCTATGACGACCTTTCGGGGTGGAACACCGACCAATACCTCGGCGCGGGCGAGTTCTACACCGAATTCGGTTCGTTTGATGTCAAACTCACCGTTCCTGCTAATCATATTTGCTTGGCGACAGGCACGCTTCAAAATCCGAATGAAGTCTTAACCCCAACGCTTCGCGAGCGATTAGCCAAAGCCGCTAAAAGCGATGAAACGGTGATGATTATCGGGCGCGATGAAGTCGGCGCGTCCTTTACTCGACCGAAGCGAACCGGCGAACTCGTTTGGCACTACAAAGCCGACAACGTGCGCGACTTTGCCTTCGCCTCCTCGGCCGCGTTCATTTGGGACGCCGCGCAGTGGAACGGCATCTTAGCGCAGTCGCTCTACCCCGTCGAAGCGCAACAAATGTGGAAAGAATCGACGCAATATGTTCGATTCTCGCTCAAAGAGTTTTCCGAGAAATGGTTTCCCTATCCATACAGCACGATGATTAACGTCAATGGCTCGGTGCCGGGCGGAATGGAATATCCGATGATGATTTTTTGTCGGGAGCGGTATAACGATTTTCGGCTCTTTGCCGTTACGCTTCACGAAGTCGGGCACACATGGTTTCCGATGATTGTGCAGAATAACGAGCGTCGCTATGCATGGCTCGATGAAGGCTTGAACTCGTTCATTTGCTACTACGGCGAAAAAGAAAAGTATCCTGAACGCAAAGCACGGCGAGGCGAAGCGCGCGACATTGTGCCGTATATGCGCTCCGAAACGCACCAGCCGCTCATGACGCACCCACACGCGATTCTCAACCTCGGTCAAAATGCTTATGCGAAAACGGCGGCGGCGCTTGTTGCCTTGCGCGAAGTCGTCTTGGGTGAAGAACGCTTCGATGCCGCCTTCAAAGAATACATTCAGCGTTGGAAATACAAACACCCGTCGCCCGAAGATTTTTTCAGAACGATGGACGACGCGGCGGGCGAAGACTTGGCGTGGTTTTGGCGCGGATGGTTCTACACGACGTCGCAACTCGACCAATCCGTCGACTCCGTCCACACGCTCGATTCGCTTGACCAATACTACAACCGCATTTTCCTCGTCAATCGCAAAGAAATGGTGATGCCGGTTGAAATGGAAATTACTTACGAAGACGGCTCAACCGAGCGGCGCAAATTGCCCGTTGAAATCTGGCTTCAAGATAATGTGTTTGTTGCGCCAGTATGGTCGGAAAAGAAAATCGTCGGCGTGGAATTAGACCCCGACAAGAAACTGCCCGATGTCAATTTGGCGAACAACAACCTCTTTGACCCGAAATACAAACAGCCCATTTTGACAAAGGATAAAGCCGGAACGAGCTCAGACGGTGCGAACCCGTAAATCGTGGGGCTGGTGGTTCGACGGAGCCCTCAACGACCAAATCTTTGAGTAGAGCAAGCCGCCTGTCGTTGCGGCGCGACAAAATGTCGTTGCGGCGCGACAAAAGTCGAAGCGAAGTGTCTTATGGTTGAAATGCTTTTTTATTTGAAAGCGCGGTAAATCGGCGAAAACTGTATTGGCACGGTTTTGGATTCCTAAGATTTGCAACTGCTGGTGGTCATCAAAATAACTTAATCAACTTTTTTCAATAAAATCTATCCAGCAATGAACAAAAATCTGAAACTGCTGTCGCGTGCGCTGACGCTTCTTGTCATTTGCACGAGCCTCGTTATGACGGGCTGTGAAGAAGACAAAAATCCATCGAATGGCGGCGGGGGAGCTCCGTCGTTGCCACAACTGCCGACGGACTTTGGCACTGCGAATCCTCAAAACGTCTTGGTGGCGGTGCGCGGCGCGTATTCCGTCAGCACGGGCGTGCCGGGCATTCCGAATGTGGAAATTGATTACGGGCAAGCCGTCGCCGTGTTTAATCAAGGCTCGCCGAGCAGTGTAAGCGTTTTGGCGAACAACACAACGCACAACCTCACCAAAGACGGCAACACGTTTTATTTTGTGCCGAGCACGGCAAGCATTACACCGGGCGCAACCTCAATCGGAATTGACTACACGGGCGACGCGCAATTCAACGTGCAAGGCTACAACCTAACCGTAAATAGCATTTCCGTGCCAAGTCGCGTTTCAATTTCCAGTCCGACAAACAGCGGCAACCTGAACAAAAACGCCAGTTTCACCGTCGCTTGGTCGGGCGGCTCCGGGCGAACTGATTGGCAAGTTTTTATTTTGGATTCAAGAGGCGGAAGAGTATCGCGAGCAAGCACAACGGGTTCAAGCACGACATTTGCATCAAATTTATTGAGCGGACTTGCGGACGGCTCTGGAACGGTTATCGTCGTCTGTTACCGATATACGCTTGCAAACAATGGAGAGGCAGTGCTTGTCGGAGAAGCCGTCGCAACGGTGAATGTCAACATTCAATAAGCCTGATAGCCATCAAGTTAATTTTCAAAAGCGACTCAATTCGGGTCGCTTTTTTGTTGACAAGTAGCAAGATAGATTAAGTATGAAGTGAATAAACAGCACTGTTGTTCCCAGCAAAGCGAGGAGTCTACTTGGACTCTTCACTTCGCTACACTCCGTTCGGAATGACAGACTTTATCTTGTTCAAATGATTTTGGTGTAAGGGACTGATGAATAGAAAGTCAAAAGAAACGAGGAGCGAAGCGCGACGTCGCTCCCCGCAATCATTCAGGAGAGCTACGTTCTACCTGAAATTTTTCGAATCGGCTCATAAAGCGTAAAGAGACCGATGACAAAGAAAAGTACGAGCAAGGTCGTAGAAAAAAAATTATTGTTGTGTGTAGCAAGCCGAAATGAAATGTGCTCCGGCGTTCACACTGGAGCGTTGCGCGAGCAAGTGAAAATTGCGCGCCCCAAGTGAATGTGAAACGCGAGCGGCAATCGCCCACGCGCCCAATCCCGAACCTAACTTTCCATCGTGCATCACCGCCATGCGAATGAGCGCGCCGTAATCATGTTCGCGCATTCCTGCCATAAATTCTTCTACAAGCGGCGTGTTTTCCGTTGAAAGATGGAAGTTGTTGACGGCAACAATGAGTGCGTTTTTAGAAGTTAAAATTTCCGACAGTGCTGCCGCCGCCTCGTTGCAAAGGTCAACCGTTTGATTGCCGATAAGAAGCGGGACGATACGAAGCGGATGATGCTTACCAATCGTGCGTTGTAAAAGCGGAAGTTGAACTTCAATTGAGTAACCTTTCGGCAATCCTAATTCGGAAATGAAAAAGTCGTCATCTTCGTCGCAAAGTTCGTTGCGCACATAGTCGCTGAGTTCAATATTGCCGAGCGGTGTGCCAAAGTAACCGTAGCCCGAAATCATAAGGCGATTATAGGTGTCAACCGTCGGTGCAACGAACACAATCAACTCATAGCGTGCTGATTCAATGTGGCGGTAGCTTTCCGCCAAAGTTGGCAAGACGTGAGCGTAGTTTCCAAATGGCACAAGAAGCGTTCGCACATAGGGAATCAAGGGCTTTTCAGGATTCAAGGTCGCATTGGAAAGCGCGGCATCGATGTGGGTTTGCAACATGAGTGCATCGGCAGGATACAACTCACCTGCAAACATCGGAGGACGGACGGTGCGATTGGGCGGCAAATGCGACATAGCAACAGGCAAAATGGATTCAAGTGCTGAATAAGCTGGCATAAAAAAGCGTTAATTGGAAAAAAGATAAATGTGCAAAAAATGAAATGTTGAACTTCAAAAGTAAGCGTTGTTACTTACGACTGCGTCGCCGCTTTGGAACAGCAGGGCGTTCTGGTTTAACCGACCCGGGTTTGGCTTTCCGACCGCGCCGCCTCGAAGAGGGCTGGTCAGGATTTGTATCATCTGTCGGAAAAATCTCTCCCGTCGATGAATAAATCTCAATCACATTGCCGTCTGGGTCTTGCAGAAAAAACGCGCGTCCGTCCCGGCGATTCGCGGGCGAAGTAAGCAAGTGAACGCGCATTTCTTTCAGATATGCATGCGCGGCATCGACTTCGGCATCAGTAGCAAGACGCAATCCAAAGTGGTCTAAATGAAAATCACGGTCGCTTTGTGCTGGTGTTTCGGCTTTGACCAGCACAAGCGAATCACCTTCGGCAACAAGATAAGTCATGTTAATTCCGAGGCGATGATGAAGTTGGAAGCCAAGAATTTTGGTGTAAAACTCCTCCGATTTACGTAAGTCATTGACGCGCAATGTGATTTGGCTGATGCCCGTAAGTTTGAGCATACTGAAACGGCGTTAGTTTTTGGATTTACGTCCACCTTCGCGAGCGTCGCGATATTCAAAGGTGTATTTCTTTTCCAAGAGTTCTTCAATCGCCGTAACGGTCGGTTTCGGCATTTTTTCATAACGAATACTGATGCCAACTTGCTCTGGAAAAACGCGGTCGGCTTCGGCTTCATTGGTGGGGTTTCGCGATTTCATCTTGAACGGCGCGAGTTTTTCCTCCAATTCAGAGCGCAGTTGCTCATTGATTTCTTTGGCGCGGCGCGACATGGCGACCGTAATCTCATAAATGTTCGAGGATTGATGTTTGATCTTATCCAAATCGACAGGTTTAATCGGCATAGTTGTAATAGGTTATGAATTGAGAAAATTTTGAATAATCTGCTTGACTTCGGAAATCGTTCTTTGCAAGTCATCATTGACGACGGAAACATCAAATTGGTCGGCAAGCGAAAGTTCGTAATCGGCACGCGCAAGCCTCATCAACATCTTCTCTGGCGATTCCGTTTTACGCTTCATCAAACGCTCTTTAAGCACTTCAAGGCTTGGCGGCTTGATGAACAACAGCAAAGAGCGGTTGCCGTAAGTTTTCTTGACGTTCAGCGCACCATCTACATCTAAATCCAAAAGCAAGTGATGACCTGCGTTCAAAACCTTTTCGGCTTCGGATTTAAGCGTGCCGTAATAATTATCAAAGTGCCGCGAGTATTCAATGAAACCACCTTTGGCTAGTTCGGCTTCGAAAGCGTCGCGTGTGAGAAAGAAATACTCGCGACCGTCTTCTTCCCCGTCGCGCTTTTCGCGCGTTGTGGCGGAAACCGAAAATTTGAGCGTCGGAATCTCGGCTAAAATCGCTTTGGCAATCGTAGATTTGCCTGTTCCCGACGGCGCAGTAAAGACGATAAGTTTGCCTGCCATGTTTTTATCGCTTTTTTATCGCTTTTGCGCTCATGATTGAAAGCAACGTGCTCGAGCGAGCGTTGCGCAAGCGTTATTCAATGTTCTGAACCTGCTCACGAATTTTTTCAAGTTCCTCTTTAAGAAAGACGCACTTCTGAGAAATTTCCGCATTTTGAGATTTGGACGCAATCGTGTTCGCCTCGCGGCTTTGCTCTTGCAAGAGAAAGTTCAACCTTCGCCCAGCAGGCTCGCCAGACTCCAACGACTCCAAGAAGAATTTATTGTGGCTTCTGAAACGCACGCACTCTTCGGTGATGTCCATCTTATCGGTTAGCAACACAATTTCCATTTCCAAACGCTCTTTGGCAAGCGACTCGTCGCCCAAAAGTTCTCTGACCCTTTGACGTAATTTTTCTTTTGTGGCGGAAAGCGTTTCTTTGGAAATTGCCTCGATATCTGTGAGAACATCGTTGATAGCCGCAATCCGAGCTTTGAAATCCATTGTAAGCTGTTCGCCTTCCTTACGGCGCATCTCGCGAAGCGACGTAATCGCCGCTTGAAGAGCTTGACGAATCACATACCACTCACGTTCTAACTCACTGCTTTCTTCAGTGGCAGTCTCGAAAATTTCTGAAAACCTCAAAAGATGCTCCAGCCGAAGCGGTTCATCAATCCCAGAGAGGGCTTTCAGTTCAGAGAGCATCGCCATATAGGCTTTAACCACATCGGGTTTAATTTGAATCGGAATATCCGACTTGTGCTCGCGCTCCAACTGAACAACCGCAGAAATTTTACCGCGTTGCAGTGCCTTTCTAATTAACTCGCGCGCCTCCAACTCGAAACCGCTGAATTGGCGAGGCAATTTGACGGATATTTCTATGAAACGACTATTGACGGAACGAACTTCCGCCGTCGCGCGAAGCCCGAACTCGGCATACTCGCCGCTTCCGAAGCCCGTCATACTTTCAATCATTTGCAAAAAATGATTCAAATTGAAACCGCAAATATACGAAAGAAACCTACCAAAGAAACCGTAACAAATATGACTGACGCTTCGTGCCGTTTCGGATAACTTCACACTTAAAGCGCAAATCAACTTTCCAGACTCGTGAAACGACTTGTCATAAATCTACTCGTGCTCTTTGCTCTCTGTCAATGTTACTTGAACGCAGCTGCGCAATCGATTGATGAACATGATATGGTCAGTTGGACATCAGCGATGATAACCTTTCGCTTCGGCGAGACGCCTTACACGGTGCAAACCTTTGCGCAAACCCGCTTCACCCAAAACGCAACACGATTTCAAACGACCGTGTTCAGCGTCTGGGGCTTGTATCGGTTTATTCCATCTACTTCCATCGGTTTCGGCTATACGATTCTCACGCCGATTAACAATCGCATCTTGGACATTGTCGCTGTTCAACTTTGGCACGACACACGCATAAACGACTTGCCGTTGAGCCTTTGCTTTCGTGCTGAAAATTTGACATGGCGTTCACCCGACGATTTTTTTGTGGAAATCATTTCAGCCTTGCGCTTCCGATTCCGCCCCGAAATCACCGTCCCGATTTGGAACAATTACGGATTGCTTTTGAACAACGAAATTTTTTGGGGTGTGAGCGAACCCATCTTCAATCAAAACCGCGCGCAAATTGGAATCCGATACCGAGAGAGCGGAGTGATAATCGATGCAATTTACCAACATCGCTTCATCAAGCGCATTGTCGGCTTGCCCGACCGAATCGAGCATACTTTGCTACTGAATTTCTTTTACACATCAAGCTTTGAATTAAACGTTTGATTTTGAGAACCATTTCTTAACTTGACCTGAATGATTGATTGTCAGGTAACTCCAACAAGAAGACTAAAATGTCGGAAGTAAAACATCACGAAGTCGTCATCATTGGCTCTGGTCCAGCAGGATTGACGGCGGCGATTTATGCCGCGAGGGCAAACTTGAATCCATTGGTCATCGATGGAATCCAACCGGGCGGGCAACTGACCATCACGACCGAAGTGGAAAACTTTCCCGGCTTTGCGCATGGAATTTTAGGACCGAAGTTGATGGACGATATGCGCGAGCAAGCCAAACGCTTCGGAACAGAGTATCTTTATGGAAGCGTCACAGCGGTGGACTTATCCCATCGTCCATTCAAAGTAACGGTTGACGAAAAGAAAATTGTGATGGCAGAAACGCTCATCATTTCCACAGGCGCGTCGGCGCGACTATTGGGGCTGGAATCGGAAAAGAAGTATATGGGATATGGTGTTTCGGCGTGTGCGACTTGCGACGGATTCTTTTACAAAGGCAGGGAAGTCGTCGTGGTCGGCGGCGGCGACAGCGCGATGGAAGAAGCAAATTTTCTGACGAAGTATGCCACAAGCGTAACCATTCTGCATCGACGAGAAGAGTTTCGCGCGTCAAAAATCATGCTCGAGCGCGCCAAAGCCAATCCCAAAATTAAGTTTGTTACAAATGTTGTTGTAGACGAGATTCTGGGCGACGGCAGAGTCGTAACGGGCGTGCGTATTAAAAACACAAAAACCGACGACCTCTCTGAAATCGCTTGCGACGGCGTCTTTGTCGCGATTGGTCATACGCCAAACTCTGCGCTGTTCAAAGGTCAATTGGAACTCGACGAAAATGGCTACATTATCACCAAAAAGAGTTCAATGGAAACAAGCGTGCCCGGCGTGTTCGCGTGCGGCGACATTCAAGACAGCATCTACCGACAAGCCGTTACTGCCGCAGGAACAGGCTGCATGGCGGCAATCGACGCAGAACGCTTCTTGGAACGGCAGAAAACATTCGCTCAATCGGAGGCAGACGCACACCATTGAAATCCAAAAAGAGTTCTTGGTTTTTTAGAGGGCAATCCCGTATATTGCAAAAGTGTTGTTTCAAGATTGCTCTCAACCAATTAAAAACCAATTAAAGTCATTAAAGTCAAAGAAGATTTAGCACTCGTGATGGAATTATGACGCGTGTTGCCGATTGCGATAAGACGTTTGCTAATGCAGTATCTCACAAGTTTCAAACCATCTCACGACGCTTGAAAAACCGTTATTCCACAAAGTTCACTCTGCTGCTTCTGTTAGTTTTGGCGTCCCTCTCGGCGCGTGCACAAGATGTGTATTCAACACAAGATGTGTATTCAAACTTAGCACTCCCAACTGACAGTTTGTTCCTATCGGATAGGCAATACATTACCGATTTGTTGCGCAAAGAACGCTATCTCAATCTGCTTGCAACCAACATCGAGCTCATGACCAATGAGGCGAAGCGGTTTCCCGTCCGATACAAATTCACCCTACCAGAAGAACGCCAGATTCTCATCGATATCGATAAGAAACTCAAACAAACTGCCGACGTCGACAGTCTCGAAAAAGTCTACGCCAGCCTACAAAAGCAATTAGATTCAAGCCGAAAAGCATTTGACCAACTTGAACGAGCCACACCCAAAAAGAGCAAAGAAGAGCTCGACCGTGACGCTGTCGCGAAAGCCAATCAAAAACGCCTCGAACTGGCAGGAGAAGAAGTCAAAGCCATTGAAGAATTGGCAGCCGAAACGAAAAACCTTTTAGATAAACTTCGCAACAACAAGGAACGAACACGTGAAGCCATAGAGCGGTATATGTTTGAAGGCAAAAAACGCCTTGTGCTTCTTCTGCGCGACTACTCCCGCCTGAACGTGCAGGATTTCGGCTATCAGGGAAATAACAAGCCCTTTTACAATTTTGCCGATAAGTATGAATACGAGAGGTTTGTTCAGTTTGCGCGCTTTTACGCCATTTGCAACGAATACAAAGCCATGCGCAAAGCACTGCTTGATGTCCTTGACGATGACTTCAAAGGGCGTCTTTACCGCCTCGAGTTGTCATCTGCGATGAATGTATATAACCGCGGAGATTATGGAACAGCACTGCTTTACCTCAACGACTTATACGAAGCCTACAAAGAAGAATACGGGGAAATCGAAGATTTGATATACTACCGTGCGGAAGCAAACTTCGGACTTGGCTATTACAACGACGCAAGGAACTTGTATGAACAACTCTTCGCCAAGTATGCTTCGCCTGAATACGCAGAAATGAATTACTTTGACAAAACTGAGAGCGAAATTAAAAAACTGGAATCGGATTTGAGTGCGCAAAAAGACTCCATGAACCTCATCAAGCGGCAGTATCAAGCACTCCTAACCGCCGCAAAAGCACAAGCAAATGCTGAACAAGCCGGCTACTCCATACGCCAGATTGATAAGCAGATGCAAATCATTGACGAGGAAATTGAAGAGATTGACAAAGAATTAGCGAAAATCCGACGCCGATACGCCGAAGTTGTCGCTGAACGACAAAAAAATCCGAAAGTCGGAAGCATAAAAGTTGCTAAGAGCGCACCCTATCGAGCACAAGCGATGTATCGCATTCTCTTTATGAGTTACGCCTACAACGACGCAAAGCAGTTTCAAGCCGATTTGGAGCGATTCAAACCCTACCTCAAGAAAAACAACGAATACATTGACAAGATTCGCGTGCTGGCGGCAACAGTCGAGTATCGCAACAAACAATATGAAATGGCAATTCAATGGGCAAGAGAAGTTCCAGAAGATTCTCCAATGCGCAGTGAAGCCGACTATGTCAGAGGACTTGCTTATCTCGAACTGCAAAATTCTGACCAAGCCGCAGATGCCTTTGGGAAAATCGTGTCGCGAAGTCAGGGACTGTTTGAAAAGCAAAGTTACATTCAAAATGCCGCCTATCTTCAACTTGGAAACATCGCTTATACCAAAGGAAATCGTTTGATGCAAGAGGCAAGAAAGATTTTGAGTGACGACACCGAAAAGCGACAACGCGCCGACTCCACCCTACAAGCCGAATTCAAACGTTATGTGCGCTCCAAGCAGGCAAACATCTACGACCGACAACTTGCAAGAATTTTAGACCGAATCAATGCACAAGACACCGTCATAGAAAGAATTTCCAACCAGTTGGGCTCAGAACTTTTGGAACTCTCCATTTCAGAACGGGATTTTCAACGCCTCACATATGAACTTCAAAGCAAGGGTGCTGAAATTGACAAAGCCGAAAAAGATTTAATGAAAATTCAAAGCGAAATTGAGTTGATTCAGAAAGAAGGGCGTCTCGCATCGGAGCGAATGAAGCGAATGAAAGAATCTCTGTCAAGATTGCAAAGCCAAGTCACCCAAGCACGCTTTGACCTTTACAAGAAATTCGCCCAACTCGAATATGCAAAGGCTGAAGAATTATTTGAAAAAGTCGAACGCGGCTATGTCGGCAAAGACATTGCACGCGTAGGAACGCTCTGGGCAAAGTTCCGACAAAACCGACAACTCGAAGTCGAGAAGGATATTGACCAATATGCACGAAGTTTTCGCACTTCGGAAAATCTCTACGAAACCATGTTTCTTTCAGGATACATGAAGCACATCAAAGACCCGACCGACGCTAATATGATTATGAAAGAGTATGACTTCGTCTACAACGGAATGATGGCGTTTGATTTCGCAGACAAATTCTTGGAACAAAAGAGCATTTTGAGACAACAAAAAACGCTGACGGAAGCAATTGTCTCAACCTCAAACAACCCAACAGAAATTCAACTTGGAGCAAGATTGAGCGTGCTACAAGAAAGTGCCTTGAAACTCTTGACCTTGGATAAAGCGGCAATTGCAAAAGGACAAAAGTCGCTTCTTCCTGACGAACGAAAAGCACTGCTAAGAAACCGCCTTGAAGAAATTAAACAAGTCCGCGCTTCAATCCCTGCAACACTTAAAAATCTCGTATCGGCGGCAGAAAAAACACAATTTGCTGTTGATAAACTCCTCAAAATGAGCGTCCAAACCCTTTCCGAAGAGCAACATCTCTTCGCAAAGCATGCCCCAACATTGATTGCAGGAGAAAAAGCAGATTATCAGCGCGACATTGAATTCTACAAAAAGGTCGCCCGAGAGGAGTTTTTGCGCTCCGAACGACAAGCAAAAGCGATGCAAACCGCTGTTACGGGAAACGACGCCCGTAAAAAACTACTCAATGCATTTTATGCCGATAACGCAAATCTTCAGAAAAACCAAAGCAACACCGTCGAAACCATTTTGGCGCAACGAGAATTTTTCGGAACACGCGTCATCGAACGCTCTGGAACATCAGCCCAATATGCTTTGACGAGTCTAATGTATAACGAAATTCAGAAGAGCAGAACGCAGATTGCAAATTATGAGCGCATCGTCGGCACATTTAGAAACGCGGTCAAACGAAAAATCGGACAGTTGGAGTTTTATCTGAGTCAGATTGATTTGGAATTCACTGGAGACACAAAAGCACCGATTACCCGCGCCGACCTTCTCCAAAAAGAATTTGATTCAAACATTGAAGACTTCAGAAAAGCATTTTTCATCGGCACAGATTACTTGAAATTTTCAAACGCCAGAGAACAAAAAAACATACAAGTGCCATAAAAAAGTGTATATTTGCATTACTCAAATGTATCAACGAAGTTTATAGTTTATCACAATCACACATCTTAATCTAAATCTTAATCTAACAAAAATCTAAATCTTAATCTAACAAAAACAAATCAACTCAATCGGAGGCATCACAATGAAAGGAAACAATAAGCTTTTTCTGTGGGTGGTCATTATCGTCTCGACCGTCATTTCCTACGCGATTTACTTCTTCGTCTTTGCGCCAGCTCCAAAAGGAACACTTTTACACAACTTTTATGAAGGAGGACCTATCGTTGGTTCGCTGATGGCTTCCTTGATGATTTTGATTGTGGTAGTCGCAGAACGTGTATTTTCATACAACAAAGCACGCGGCAAAGGAAAGTTCGATAAGTTGATGCAAGGAGTGAAAAAAAACTTGGAAAACGGAGCCATCAACGAAGCGTTGCAAGAGTGTGAAAAACACGGAAGTGCTATTGCGTCGTCAATTGCAAGTGGACTCGAACGATACCGCTCGCTCGACGAGGTTGAGCCACGCTTCAACGCCAAAATTCAAGAAGTCCAAAAAGCAATTGATGAAGCGGCGAACTTTGAATCCGCCCAGTTTGAAACTAACTTGACGCCGATTAAAACCATCGCAACGATTGCAACACTCATCGGACTTTTGGGAACAACCGTTGGTATGATTCGTGCATTCGCCGCAATCTCCAGCGCAGGAGGAACACCCGACCCAACCGCACTCTCTGGCGCAATCTCCGAAGCCCTTTACAATACGGCTGGCGGACTCTTTACCGCCATCTTGGGAACAACGATGTATAATTACTTCAAAGCGGAAATCGATAACTTCACTTACTTCATCGATGAAGCCGCTTTTGAGGTAATTCAAACGCTCACGATTTCTCGTAAAAACTTGCTTTCCGAGCGCGAACGAGCTCAATAAGCCAAGATGAACTGAAAGGGGAACGCAAGAACTGTTGGGTTCCCCCTTCTCCTAAAAATTTCTTACTCAAAACGTCAAAGTCACATGAACTTTTTCGGATTCTTTATGCACGGAGGAGAAGATGCGATTGACCTTGCTCCAATGGTCGATATCGCCTTCTTACTTTTGACCTTCTTTATGATGACGACGACCTTTTCTCCACAAGAAACTTTGAAGGTTGAAACGCCTAAATCATCGTCCTCTCTTTTAGAACCCGTCAAGCAATATATTGTTGTTACCGTCGGCGACAGCACGAAACAAAATCGCATTCGTGTTTATATGGATGAGGTGAATACACGGGTAGCTGCACTTTCAAACAAATATGGTGAAGCTGCAGCGCGTAGCACCGAAGGCGTTGAAATCGGTAAGATGGATAATCCCAACGACCCTGCCGAATTGGCAAAAGTAATGGCTGATTTAAAAGAAGTTCTGCTCCTTGCCCGAACAGCGGATCCAAAGCAAACGATTGTTCTGAAAGCAGACAAGGCGGTGAAATTCAGCGTCATCTATAAAATTATGACGATGATGAAAGAAGTTCGCTTCGAGCAAGTGCAAATGGTAACGTTGATGGAAAAATAATACCAGAATTGCTAAACTTTCAAGACAATGAAAACATCAGAGGACAAAGGGCATCGCGTTAAGCACGAAATGAGGGAAGGAAAAACCAACGCGCAAGCCCGAAAAACTAAAAAATACAACGAAAAAAGCGATGAAACTTCCCATGTTGACCTTGCTCCAATGGTCGACATCGCGCTTTTGCTCTTGATGTTCTTTATGGTAACCACATCGTTCAACAAACCGAACGTATTTCTCATGGGGTTGCCAAAAGAAAGTGCAAATTCAAAGCCGGTTCCTGTTAATCCAAATTTTGTGATGACCGTTCAGATTGCAAAAAGTGGAAACGTCTACATTCAACGAGGGTTGGAAGGTCCAAATAATCTCCCGAAGCGTGTACCATCAGACCAAATTGAAAAGTATGTGCAACAGGTTCGCGAACAAGTGCTTAACGACCCCGAAAATAAAACTAAATCGGAAGTCGTTACAGTAGTGAAAATTCACAAGGAAAGTCTTTATGAGTCAATGATTGATGCGCTCGATGAAGTGTTTCGCGGAGGCGTTCAAAAATGGGCAACTTCGGAAATGAAGCCCGAAGAAATGACGAAAATTGATGAGTTGGATAGAAGTGCTGGTGGCGCACAATCCCAATAAAATCGGAGGATAATCACAATGAAGGCTCGCTCAAGAGATTTGAGTTCCCAAACTGAAATGCGATGGTATGCACAAGAACCATTCGCATACAAAGTCCGCAAAGAGATGCAGAAACGTCTCCTGATTGGACAATTAATTGCCATAGCTTTTTTCTTACTTCTACTTACGATTTATTTCATCAAAGAAGCGGTTGATGGAACGGGAGAAGTGGAAATAAAGAAGAAGAAATTGGTTGTATTAGAGGCACAAAACATTGATCCACCGCCACCGCCAGATGTCAGACAGCAAGAAGTTGTAACTGATGCGGGTGGAGAAGGTGGCGCGGAATCGGCACTTGCGTCCAATTCTGATGCACGAGGCGAAGCATCTGCCGAGGCCTCAGCCGCAGTTGAAAGCGCGCTTGGAGCGGCGTTAGAAGGATTGTTTAGTCAAGCGGAAGGACTGCCTACTCCGACAGCTGGTGCAACCGGGACGGGAGAAGGGTTGCTCGGCAGCGTGGGTGCTGGTGGCGGTCTCACTGGACTTGCAGGTTCAGGTTTCGGTGCCGGCGGCGGATTAGGTGGAGGTGAAGTTGGTTTTGGTGCAGGTGGTAGCAGTGCTGGACTTGGTGGTGCAGGGCGCGGAACCGGACTCGGGGGCGGTGGCGGACGTGGAACGGGTATGGGCGGTCGCGGACTTCGCCTTGCGGTGCGCGCACAAAATTTGAAAACACAAACAGGATTGCGCCCTGCGGCAGAAATTCAAAAAGTTGTTGACAAAAATCAAGGAGCAATTGAAGAGTGCTATGCCGCGGCTCGTAGTAACACGGACGCAAAAGGCAAAATGACGGTGCGTATAATTATTGCCCCCGATGGTGCGGTTACAAATGCGCAGGTAGCGAACTCAACAATCAGAAATGAAAGCCTCAACCGATGCGTCGTCTCTAAGATGAAGCGAATGAAGTTTTCATCAATTCCAAAAAAAGTGAACCAAAGCGTTGATATTCCATATGATTTCAGGGAAATGGAGTAAGTGTTTATAAAAAAATTGACAAGTTAGGGAGGGCGCATATACGTCTTCCCTTTTGTATATTATCCATGGTCGTGTTTATTACGCCAGCCCTATGTAAATGCTCTGTGATAAACATTTGAAAACACAATCAACTTCAAAGGACTTACTCTTACTCTCACAGAAAAGAAGTTAAAAAGAGCAACAATGTTGAAAAAAATATTCCATCACAGTATATACTGCAAAACTGCCTTTTATGGTGCTTTGCTGTTGCTTGGTATATTTTTCTTTGCATCACAAATATCTGCAAAAGAACAGAAACAAAAAGTTGATAGTGCGGCGGTAATAAACAGTCAGCAAAGTGCGCTTTCTACTTCGCGTCTTGTGCCAAAAGACGTGATGCGTGCAAAAACAGGAAATCGCGAAACAGATAATATATTCTCGGTCTTTACAACGCGGCAAATTCAATTGATATTGGGCGAATATGAAAAAAAATTGGAAAAAACGCGTGACCGTAAACAAAAAATTACACAGACGAGTCTCAATGTTGCAGAGCAGTTTTTAAAGGTTTTTCCAGATAGCAAGGTCGCAGATGAAATTGCTATTAGATACGCAGATATTTATTATGAAAAAGTAACGGAGGAATACTACGCACAACGCGCGCCATATGATAGTGCAAACGCCGCGTTTCAAAATTCAGAAGACTACAAAAACTACCTCAAACAAATAGACGCGTGGTTGGCCGCCGGCATGGAGGAGAACGCAAAGCCCAAGTTGCCCGACAGCGCACCTGTTCCGCCTGACCCAAAATTAGATGAAGTCATGTCCTTATACGACCGAATCATCAATGATATGCCGCAAAGCGCATATGTGGCTGACGCGCTTTATGGAAAAGCATTTATTCTTGGGGAGCGATATAGCGATTACGCTTCACTCCGCACCTATCAATACGAGCGAAATATGCCTAATGCTAAACGCTGGGAGCGTAGAGACGCCGAAGATAAAAGACGTGAAGCAATTTCCGTTTTAGGACAAATTATTCGCAGATTTCCTGATAGCCGATACGTCGTCGATGCCTATATGCTCACGGGTGAGTATTACTTTACCTCGCGACGCAATCAGCCAAAATCAACGCGAGATGCGATTCCCTACTTCCAAAAAGCAATGGATTTAATTATCAAAAAAGGAGAGCGTTCTGAGTATTTTAATCAAGCATTGTATAAATTGGGTTGGTCTTACTACCGACTTGCGGAATATCCCCAAGCAATCGTATACTTTACTCAACTTGTTGATGAAATTGAAAAAGCAGAGGAGATATTCGAGGGAGGAATGTTGCCCGATTATGTTCGAACAGATATGAAAGATGAAGCAATGGAGTATATTGTTGCATGCTTTGTGAAAATTCAGGATCAAATTGACAGAGAAAAGACAGCAATTGCTTTGCTTGACAACTACTTTAATTCAATGCCCCGAAAGCGATATGCCCCGCTTATCTATGAAATGCTCGGAGAAAGCTACGAACGTTCTCTTCAACCACCAGAAAAAATCAACGAAGTATATACAACTCTTTTAAGGCGTTACCCAAACTACGAGCGAGCTCCACTCGTTGCTCATAAAGTTATCAGCCAATTAGACCTACAAGCCCGCAACGGCGAAAAACTTGGAAAAGATTTGGAAGAATTGGAGACGACACTGTATGAAGAGCGTAAAAACTTGTTTTACAGATACGGACGCAATAGTGCATGGTTCAAAGATTTACAACGACGCATGGATGCGGTCAGCGCGGGTAAAATTCTACCGTTTGAAGAACAAAGCGTTAGAACCTCGGGATTTGATGCGACAATCCTTGCATTTGCCGATAGTATCTCTAAAAAAGTTCTGTTCGAGAACATCCGATATGGAATTGACCAAGCCGCAATTTTAGAGGGAACTGAGCAACCGCCGGAAAATAAGACGCATATTTTAGACTATCCGATGACGTTTCGTCTTGAAAAAGCAAAAAGCTTCTACTTGCAAGTAGTAAAAGACATTGAAAGCTATACGTCGTTCTTTTCGCGTTATGATGAAAAAGCTTTCTGGGCGCAATTCCAAAGAGCACAAATTTTAGACTACAAATTAGGTAGAACAAAGGATGCCGTTTCTGCATACCTCGACATCGCCAAAAACTTTGCATACGACAGCATGCGATTGGATATAGAAGATGAATATTCGCCTATCATCTCATTTAGACGTGAATCGCTCAAACAAGCATTTGGTTATGCAGATTCACTTTGTCAGTTAAGTAAGTCGGCGATTTATACGCCTGGTTTGGATACGCTTGCACGATTCTCTGGAAAAGTTGACTCTTTGAAGGAGGAAGAAAAATTATTCCTTGAAATTGCTGATATATATATTCGGCTTTATCCGCACGATTCGGTTTCTGTAAATTTGATTAAAGTCATTTCTGACTTTTATATCGCAAAAGGAATGCTGAAAGAATATCGCGAAGCAAATTCACGGCTTGTTCAGTATTATCCAATCCAAACGATTTATTCTGGAACTGTATATAATTTGATGGATAATGCCTACTTCGTGGAGAAAGATTACGGATTAAGTGAAAGATTAGCTAAAGCAGTATATTATGGCCCCAACACAGGTGACCCAAGATGGGAGGCTCAAAAAAGAGATGCATATGAGAAAATCGGCTATTCTATCGGAGAAAGAGCTAAATACTATAATAACAAAGGTAACTATGCGGCGGCAGGACGAGAGTATGAACGTGCTTTCAGAGAAGTGAGAAAATGGCGTTTGGCAGATGAGGCTGCTGTATTATCTGCTGACAACTATGTGCTCGCAGGAATGACTGAAGACGCCGTCCGAATCAATAACGACCTCTTCAATACGACAAATGACCCTGTTTACAAAATTAAAGCATATACGGGGATTGCATATGCATATTCAAAAGCAGGAAATAAAACTGCACTCGCACAAGCCGTAGAGAAAATCGCTGATACTTTCCCTGACTCGATAGCAATTGTGGAAGACAACTTATATAAAGCTATTGATATTTATCAAGGTATGGACAGCCTTGACCAAGCGATTCGTGTGACGGATAAATACCTCAATCGCTTTCAAATGGACTATATCAGCGCGGTTCAACGAGGAACTGAACCCTCCTATCAAAACCGCTCGGATAGGGTTGCCCTGAACCGTATTGAGCTATTTAAGAAGAAAGGCGAGGAGCAAGGAATTTTTGAGGCATATGGACTCTATGCAGATAATTACACCAATAGTCCGCAAAGCGTTTTAGCATACTTCAAAAGAGGCGAGTATTTACAACAACGCGGAGACATAAAAGGAGCACAAGCAGAATTTGAGAAAGCAATCGCACGTAATAGTGCATTGCCCGAAGGTAAGCAAAATCCGTTCTGGACGAGTGAAAGCTTATATCGGTTAAGTCAAAGCTTGCTTGCAGGCTTGAAGCAAACACCAGTGAATTTAGTTCTGAAACCAGAAGCATTCACCACCAAAACCGAAAAACCGAAAAAAGCGACAAAAAAGAAAAAGAAAGATGAACCTGTTATTGAAAAACAGGAAGCCGTAATTGAATATGATAATAAAGATGCTATCAGGTATAAGGATAATCTCTATAACTATTTAGCGCAAATGATTCGCATCGGCGGCTATCGACAAGTAGAAGCAATTTATAATGCTGGATACACTGCTGAATTGATGGCAAAAAAATATGAAATTTATCCCGACTCACTAGATAAAATCCGCAATGAACGCGGCGATAGCATCAATCCTCAAAAACTGTTGTATAATCAAGTCCTTGCCAATCAAGAAGCTGGGGAATTTTTCAAGGCCGCTGGAAACGACTACTATAGAACTGTCACAAATTTGACGCAAGCTAAATCTGATTTTATAAAATTGAGAGACCGAGAACCTGATTCCATAAAAATGACACGAAAAAGAATAAAAGACTATCCTGATTCGGTCTCTTCATACATTGCATTAATTAGTCAATATCTCAGACCCGGAACAGGCGGTCCATATGCAGATTCCACAATGGAGGTAATGAGACCGTTTATAGAACAATGGATTACTCAAAATGCCACTGATGTGCCTGATGATGTTATCCTTGCTACGCTTGATGGCTCGATTGAAAAAGCAAAAGATAAAGTTTCAGAAATGTTTTATCGAGCTGGGCTCATGAAAGAAAAAAGCATCACGCTATACCAAAACAAGTTTAGAGTTCCAAAGGACTTATTAGATGAAAAAGGTGTGGTTACTATCAAAAGAAAGCGAATGAAGCCTGTTGTTATCGACGTGCGAGACCTTGTAGAACTTGCCGCACAAGTTGATGCAACTGCAAGATATATCCGCCCGCTCGCGCAACAAGCAATGGAAGTTTATGAACAAGGAGTGGTGCGGTCAAAAGAATTGGGTTTGAGAAACGAATATGTGAGACTCTCTGAACAGGCACTTCTTAGATTGGCAACGGTAACAGTGGATAGAGCAGATTCTCTTTCTCGTTCTGCATTAAAACTCTTTGATAAGTATGATAAGGCATATCAAGACCAACTGGCAGAGACAAAGAAAGTAACTTTGCAAGGCGTTACAGACTTCAGTGTTAAAGCCGCAAAGATGCGCAGTGCCTTACAAAAAAGCTACTGATTGTTCCTTCGCTTGTCGAATATGCAGAAGCTTACAACCAACTCAAAAGATTGAATGCACCGCCTGACCGTTTGCGCGAACTTGCTAAAAATGCCATGTCTTTTGTCTATGAAATCGGTGTGGGTTATTATCGTCGCGCATTAGATATTGAAAAGCGCATCGAACTCTACAATAAAATTAATAACGAAGATTTGGAAAAATCTTGGTATGGAGATGCCGCAGTTCAATATGACGATATTAGAAAATTGTGCCGTCAAGTCGCCGCAGTTGTTTTGGGCGAGGTAATTACGCTTAACGATAAATTTGATGACTATCAAGATGATAATTTCATCGCAAGCTTGAGAGCCTTAGTGGATATTGACGCATCAATTGCGGCAATTCTTGACAAAGAAGCCGAAAAGGAAACATTCATTTCGACTGGTGCAGATTGGGTGTTCATTGATACTGTGGCAATGGAAGACGACTTCAACTGGTTTAAGAAAGATTTTAATACATCGAATTGGATGCCGGTAACTGTAAATACTGCATCTGAAAAATTCAACTACATCATTAAAGTCAACGATACGACTTTTGCAGTTGGGGAAACGAGTGCATCTCCAATTTGGTATGCGCCACTTGCACCACCGGCTCCGAAACCGGTTGCGCCTCAACCTGCGCCACAAGCACCGTCACCAGCACCTGTCCAGCAACCTGTGCCGCAAACGCCTGCACCTGAACAACCCGTTCAGCAAGCTCCGGCAGAGCCTGTGCCGCAAACGCCTGCACCTGAACAACCCGTTCAGCAAGCTCCGGCAGAGCCTGTGCCGCAAACGCCTGCACCTGAACAACCCGTTCAGCAAGCTCCGGCAGAGCCTGTGCCGCAAACGCCTGCACCTGAACAAACGCCAGATACAACGGGTAGAACGGGATACAATAGAATACAGCCGCTGAAAAAAGTTACATTAGAATTGGAAGCACCTTATTATGCACAAGAATCAACACCGACCGATACGACTGCCGCAAGCGGAGTTATTCCAATCCAAATGACACCAGATACAACTGCGGGAGCTCAAGTTCAGTCAACTCCTGTGATTACAAGAATTCCCTCGTTTGTATATTTCAGAAAAGAATTTGAGTTCAAGGGTGCATTTCGAACGGCTCAACTTGTGCTCCCAAAAGATTTGCCGTTAGACCAGATGGAAGTTTATGTCAACGAACTGCTGATAGATGTATTGGGGGACCAGCTACAATTCTCATTTGATTCAACGCTCTACAACAAAATTGATACTTCGCGGCAAGTCATGTTTGAGATTTCCTCTAAGTTGCAACAGGGAAGAAACATTATTGCGGTTAAAATGCCCGGAGAATTGACCACGAGCGATGGATTAAAAATGGCAATTTATTATTCCTACTTTGGAGAATTGACGGACGACCAATTGAGAAAGATGAAAAACATCATTCTTAAAAAGCGTAAGGCACAACAACAGCAAATTAAAAGCGATGGCGGTTAAAATTTTATCTCAATCATCACGACTATGAGAATCATATTTGTAATCTTCGTCGGGCTTTTAGCAATGACTCTGCTAACCGAAAGTGCATTAGCCCAAAGCAAAGGTAAAGCAAAAAGCAAAAGCAAAACGACGGCGACCGATAAGAAAAAATCAGGAGGCGGCACACCGGATACCATCTTGGAAGAGCGAACGATTACGACAAAATTAGAAACACCACGAACAAAATTCGTGGTAGATAGAATGTACCCTGATGTGAAAGTTGATTTTGGAAGATTTGGAGATTTATCGGAATCTGTGAACGGAGACGCACAACGTGCACTTTATCGAAATAAGTATGAGGAAAAACCTGAAAAAATGTCGGCAAGCGACATCGTTGACAGGATAGGTAAGTAATAAAAGTAGAAATTCCAATACAAGAGGGCGACGAACTAACCGTCGCCTTTTCTTTTTTAGGTAACGGAAAAAACAACCTACAATTTTTTCTTCTTTTTGACGCGCTCACGGGCTTCGGGAGAAATGCCGTGTGTAAAGCGTGCATCGGTATATCGCTCAATGAAGGTTTCTAAATTTATAAAATTCCCTTTCTTATCTTTGACGGTTTTATCCCACGCACATTGAACAATCCATCCTTCCAAGTATTTCATACCTGAAAGTTGGGCTTGAAGGCGGGCGATTTGTCGTTCTACTTCCTTGCGGGCGGTGATGTCGCGCATAACGCTGACAAAATGAGAAATTGAGGACTGTTCATTACGGATAGGGGTAAGATTGAGCGAAACCCAGAAGGGCTCATCGCTTTTTCGGTATTGCAAGATGTCGCCGCTAAAAGGTTTACCTTCATTAAGAGATTGACGAATCGTGTCAATCATTTCGCGGTCGGTGAAAGTTCCGCTTAAAAAGAGCAGATGCTTCCCAACAATCTCTTCTAAATGATATTCAGAAATGCGCTCAAATGAGGGATTTGCCCACAGAATCGTGCCTTTTGAGTCTGTAATGATAATACCATCGTCACAGTGTGCAATTAACGAGAGGTCAATGCTGATTTCAGCATTAAGTTTTAGGTTTTGTTTCATGGTCGCAAAAGGGCGAATTAACGAACAGCAGAAAACGCTCAAAACCAACGAAATATCTCAAATCGTCGTGAGTTTCATGTAGCCGTTGAGCATCGCTTTCCAAAGTTGGTAAGCGTGTTTGAGTTCGCGTTGAGCCTCATAAAATTTGGTGCGAAGTTCGGCGATTTGATGGTCAATCGCTTGGTTATTTGAATGTTTAAGCGATTCATATTGGGCGCGAATCAGTGCTAATCGTTCCGAAGCAGTCGCCAATTGTTCTTTTGCAGTCTCAATGGTTTTGTTGATTTGCTCCAACAACGCTGGCGATTTTACTTTTTGGAGTGAAAGTTTTTCTCGCAAGGCTTTTTCTTGCATAGCCACACGGCTTTGAAGAATACGTTCGGGAGAAACCATGTGAAGTCGCCAAGCCAATCCGACTTTTGAGAGTCCATAAATGAGCCATTTAGTCAGGTCGAAATCATACCAACGGATTCCATTGCGGTAGTCGCCGGGAAAGGCGTGATGAAAATTGTGATAGCCTTCGCCGTAGGTGAAAATGGCGGTAAGCCAATTATCGCGAGCGGTGATTTTATCCGAAAATGGCTTTGTGCCCGCGAAGTGGCAAAGCGAATTGATAAGAAAAGTAAATTGCTGATTGAGTGCAACACGGAGAAATCCGCCGATGAGCAAGCCGCCCCACACATCGCCCCAGAGTGAGCAAACGAGCATCGGCACAATGAAGCCCATAAAGACCGACCACAAAATAAAGAAGCGATGTTGAGAGCGAATCACAGCACTTTTCCAGAGGTCGGGAACTGCGGAGCCGTCGGCGCGCCAATTTTTCGTATAGAGCCAGCCGATGTGCGCAAACCAAAATCCTTTGAAAATCGCGTAAGGGTCTTCGTCCTTATCTTGATAACGATGATGAACGCGATGGTCGGTTGACCAATCCACGACTGAACCTTCAAAGCACGCACTTCCAAATGCGATGAACGCCCACTGAACGGGCTGTGCCGCCTCGTAACTTCGATGTGAAAAAAGGCGATGGTAGCCTGCGGTAATGCTGATGCCTGCAAGGTTGAGGTATATGAATGTGAAAATGACGGTTGCCCAGTTGAACTGTCCCGCTAAAACCCACCAAATTGCACCGCCAATTCCCAGAATCGGCATGGCGGTAAGAAAAATGATATTGACCCAGTTGAGTGATAGAGTCGTTGAGTGCGATGGCATGAGTTCAAGTTTTATGATTTACTGCGAAGAAGTGTTTGTAAGGTTGTTGTTGGATTTCGCCTTGTAAAGAACGGCATAGATAATCCAAACGAAACCGCCGATGATGAGAATCGGCGAAACATTCAGCGAAAGAAACCCATCAACGTCGTTTTCAAAAGCAATCAGCAGGTAGCCAAGTATAATCACGGCGAAGCCAATTCCAATGAAAAGGTAATTTTCTTTTTGAAGCGGCATTGCATAAAGGGCTTCGCGCTTGGCGCGCTCGACAAGGCTCTTTTTCTTTTCGCGTTCTTTCTTTTTGTTGGGTGTTTTTGCCATATCCGTTGAATTAAAAAGGTTAGTCTCAAATATCGCTGTTTTCAATGCAAATGAAAAGCCGACCTCGAAAAAAAAAAAGTCAGCGATTGTTATGATAAGTGAAATAAAAGTTCTAAATTCAATTCAGAAGCATCTCACGCCCAAAATCCTAAGCATTCCTATTCATCACACCTTAGCAATTCCAACATAAGCAGTTCCAATTAACACAAGCGCATTCACGAAAAAGGGGAGTAACACAATGACAGGACAAATTCACCGGCGCAATGAGAAGATTCTGCGCAACATTTCCTTTACCAACTTTGACCTTCTCGAACTTTCCGAGATTTACATTCATTCTGGCGAATTGACACAACACGAAATCACTTTCCTGCGCGAATGCACGGAAAAATTGATGGAAGCGAGATTGCTCTGCGACGCTTCCTCTCTACCGATACTGAAAAAAGCAAGCGAAGAGCGAATTATGAGGTATTTCGGTGAAGTGCGCTACAAGCGACTGAAATCGGACATGGAACTGCACTACCTTGAATACTGCGACCGATACCTTGAAAGTAACTCACTGCCATTCTTTTCAAAAACATCTTTGCTTGAAAGAGTTTCAAACAGCCTTAAAAAATGGATTGAACGACTGACGAAATGAACCACAAGAGAGAGGCTGTGTGAGCAATCATGACACGATTCTGATAAGCGTAGGGAATTCAAACGAGTTGAGAGGGAAGTGTATCACTATCCAGAAGAGACGAGAGAGACTACATCAACAGATTTTTTCCAAAACCTTAACGGAGATAAAAAATGAAAAAAAATTACATTATGTTTCTCGTCGGCGTTTTTTGCGCCATGCCTCTGCCCCTCATGAGCCAGTCTGTTGTGATTGGTAGTGCAACCGGAAGCAACTCCGCCAACCAATACCCGTCGCCGTTTGGGCGTTACTACTACGGCTCACGCCATCAGTTCGTCTATACTGCGGCTGAATTGCAAGCGGCAGGGTTATCGGCGGCGACCGCGTTTGATTCGCTCGGATTCAACGTAACCGCGGTCAATGGCGCAGATAATCACGCACGATTTACCATTCGAATGGGAAAACGTGGCGAATGCCAATCTTGATGCCGGCTGGATTGACACCACCGTGCTGACGAGGGTGTTTCGAAACACGGCTGGCGTTCAGCCCGTCGAAGGCTGGAATATGTTCAAGTTAGATGAACCATTTTTTTGGGACGGCACTTCCGACCTTGTCGTGGAGACGTTTCATAACGACAACTTGATTTGGACGGAAAACGCCAGCACACAGTGGACAAATAACCTTACGCTCTCGATTACACCGACACGGTATATCGCTCTTGATAATGCAAACGACAACGCATTTTTCAGCGGTGCCGGGAATACGAGTACAAACACGAGAACGGATATACGCCTTGTCGTTGCGTCGCCTCTGCTGAGGGCATTTCCAAGTGCAGTCAATTTCAACAATGTTCAAGTCAATACGGTGAGCGCGCCGCAAACGCTCTCGCTCGGCAACATCGGAATCGGCTCCGTGTTTCTAAACAGCATTGAACTTATCGGGGCGAACGCGTCGGAATTTTCGCTCTCCAACTTGCCGACGCTTCCCGCGACGCTGACGACGAACACCATTTCCATCAATGTATCAGCCGCTCCGACGACGACGGGCGCGAAATCCGCTTCCGTGCGCCTGACTTACACAACCTCTGAATCAAGCGAAGATGCAACCGTATTGGTTCAACTGACGGCGCAGGGCGTTGGAGAAGCACCAGAGTTCAGCCGCGCACCTGAATCCATCAACTTCGGGCAATTTTCAAACGGCGCGACGACTTCGGCGCGGCTCGTTACCGTAAAAAATCTTGCCGGCGGCGCATTGGTCATCAACAGCGTGAGCATCGGCGGCACCGACGCAGCACGCTTCGGGCTTGTAGATACGAACACTTATCCCAAAATCTTGGGCGTAAACGACAGCCTTCGCTTCGGCGTTACCTTCTCGCCGATTGCGACGCAATCATATTCGGCGGTCGTCAATATCACACACAGCGGAAGCATCACCGAAACGGTATCGCTTTCCGGAACGGGCATTGACGCCTTTGTCGTCAGCAACAATAACGACGCGGGCGACGGCTCACTCCGACAAGCGATTGAATATGCCAATATGGCAACGGGTAACCAAACGATTTTTTTTACCACCACAGGCGTTATCAATTTGATGTCGAGTTTGCCCACGATTACGGCAAACGTAAATATCCTCGGACCGGGCGCGTCGCTCATGACAATTCGTAAAGATAACAGTGCACCAAACACGATTCGGATTTTCTCCATCGGCACATCTGCAACGGTAAGCATGAGCGGACTAAAAATAAGCGACGGGAACCTTGCCGACATCACCGCACAAAACGGTGCGGGCGTGTTCAACGAGGGCAATTTGATTCTGACCGACTGCATCATCAGTGATAACTATTCCGGTGGCAACGAGGGCGCAGGCATCTACAACACCGGCACGCTGACCCTGAACAATTCGTCTGTCTTAAACAATCGAGGTATCCATGGTGGAGGCATTTACAATGCAGGCACGCTCACGGTAGATAATGCGATGATTGCGTCGAACATAGCCGATTATCAAGGAGGAGGAATCTACAATGAAGGTGGTATGAAAGTTTCCAATACGACTATTGTTTCAAACATGTCGGGACAAGCCGGCAACCGAGTAAAAAACACAAAAGCCCAATCGCCACTAAAATCACCAAAAGCATTGCAAGCCATCAAAAGGGTAAGAGTCATGGAAAGGGTAAAAAATGTCAACTCTGGTGTGGAAGGACTTGGTCCCGTGGGGGGCGGTGTGTTCAGTAATGGACCGAACGATACGCTGATAAACTGTCAAATTCTACAGAACAGTGCCACTGATAGAGGTGGTGGGATTTGCATTTCATGGGATGGAAACTTGACCGTGCAAAACTCATCAATTCGATTGAACGAGTCAGGCCGCGGCGGAGGCATATATGTGTTTGGTAGTTTGAACTTGGAAGCAAGTATTGTCGACAGCAACGAGGCATTAGCGTTTGATGGAGGGGGAATTGCTACTGGAGGCGACGTGACAGCAAGGCGAAGCGTCATTTCGAGGAATAGAACACAAAATGCTGGCGGCGGTATTGCGATTGTAAGCGGAACGGTGAATCTCGTCAATTCAACGGTAACTGCAAATGTGTCTGAAAGCGGCGGCTCTGGAATTGAGGTGGAGAGCGACGAAGGTGAGTTGCTCAATCTCGAGAACAGCATCATCTACGGCAACCATCAAGATGGCGCAAATGATGTGAAGGATTTATCTGGGCCCTATGTGGCTTCGCCGTTAAGCGGATTAAACTCGTTAGGATACAACCTGATTGGAACGCTGACGACGGGGTCTGCAATCGGAGGCAATGTTGCCACCAACCTAACTGCACCGCCACAATTCGTGGATTCTGCAAATGGAAACTATCAACTGTTGCCGACATCGCCGGCGGTCGATAACGGCAATCCATCGCTTCTGCCGCCGTTGGGTGGAGAGCCGTTTGTGGATATCGGCGCGTTTGAAGTCATCGCAAGTGCCGTTCCAACAAGCAATCCGAGCGTCGGAACGTCGTTCACCGTTTTAGGCGGCGGTTCATTTGCCTTGCGCGCACAAAGCGGAACGGCAGAGGCGTCGGTTCAGCAATTTTTCACGCTTGCTCCGACCATCACGCAAGGGCGTGCGATTCCGCGCTATTGGGACATCAACGCCAACGCACCCGCCTTTCTGCGCTTCTACTACCGACAGTCGGAAGTCGACGAGGCAGGATTCACAAGCAATCCCGTGATTTATCACTTCACGGGCGGCACTTGGGTCGCCGTGCCGACTTCCGCGCCCACCACGCTCGTCAACGGCATTCGATACGTCGAATCCACTTCGCCGGTCGTCTCGTTTTCGCCCTTTACGCTTGGCGACCCCGACGACGCACCGCTTCCCGTTGAACTCACGAATTTCAGAGGAACGTCTTCATTCGGAAAAGTAACGCTCACTTGGCGAACCATCTCGGAAATTGACAATCAAGGCTTTATGGTGATGCGAGACGGAATGCAAATCGCCACCTTTGAAACCAATCCCGAACTTTTGGGACAAGGCACAAGCACCGAAGCCAAAGACTACACCTTCATCGATGCCTCTGTAGAAGTCGGAAAAACCTACACCTACACGCTTCGCTCCCGCGACTTCAACGGCACCGTGCACGACTATCCCGACCGTGTGAGCGTCAAGGTTGAAGCCGGTGCAACGGTCGTTTATGATTATCACTTGGCGCAGAACTATCCGAATCCCTTCAACCCCAGCACGAGAATTGAATACGGATTAAAGGCGAGGGGGCTTGTTACGATTCAACTTTACGATGTGTTAGGACGATTGGTCGCAACGCTCGTCAATGAAGTCAAAGAGGCGGGAAATTATGCCGTCACGTTTAATGCGTCAGGGCTTTCAAGCGGCGTGTATTTTTACCGATACACGGCGGGCGGAAAAACCTTCACAAAGCAGATGCTCTTCGTGAAGTAAAGAACGTGAAGTAAAGAAGCGCGAAAGAAAATGATCGATGCGCGACGTGTGAACCGTTGAAAGGGGGAACGCGTCGCGCATTTTTTATGGCGACCAAAAATGATTGCGATGCCTTATCGTGATACGCTTTATCGTGTCGCTTTTTGGGTGAGCTCGCGCTCGACGTCGGCTTCCGTCAAACTTGAAAAGTTGATGTTGCCGTAAAGGTCGGTGGCGTCTTCAAGTTTCTCGCGCAATTCTTTGCGAAGTTCCTTGCCGCTTTTCGGCGCGAAAAGCATTCCGACGGCGACCCCCGCCAAGAAAGAAAAAACCCCGATTGCAATTCCTTGTCCGCGTGTCATACTTTACTCCTGTGTTGATGCGTTTATGGTTGAGTCAGATGATAAATTTGTGTTCAAAATTAACGATAAGTTTGGCAGACCACCCGCGTCATTCCGGCTTGCTCGGAATCAGCGAAGCCGTTTTGAAAATGCAGATTCCCGACGCGCTCCGCTTGCGGGAATGACACCGCTGTTTCATCAACTTTATACCAAAATTGAATAGGAATGCGTAGCACTCAAAAGTGTCATTGCGAGGAGCGAAGCGACGCGGCAATCCAAGCGAGCCTTGCCGAGCTTGTCCAGCGAGCCTTGCTCACTACGCTCGCAATGGCGCCGCTGTAAAAACCGGTCGTGTTATGTTCTTGTGTTTGTCGTGGTGAACGACGCGACGCTACGACCTCACCCTGTCCCGACTTCGTCGCGACAACCCTCTCCTTTTTAGGAGAGGGAAAGATTCCGCAACGCGCAAGCAAGGGTGAGGTTTGCACGGCTCGGAATGAACTGTGATGAAAAAAGCAAGAATTAAGTTGTTAAAGGTTGAGATAATTTCGGTTGAAAAGGCGTTTGATGTCGGATGACCGCAAAGGCTTGACGAATGAGTTTATTGGCAACGGCGATGACGGCTTGTTTATGCGCATGTCCGGTTTGACGCAGACGCGCATAGAACTCCCGGCAAGCGGGATTGTGAGTCTTGGCACTCATCGCGGCCATATACAGCACTTGTCGGGCACGCGCGTCGCCCATTTTACTGATGGTGCCTTTGCCTTGAACGCTCGTCCCCGACTGTCGGTGCGTCGGCGCAATGCCGATGTAATCGGCAAAGGCTTTGGCGGAGCGGAACTTGGCGAAGTTGCCGGTTAAAATCAGCAGTGTCATAGCGCTCTCTTTGCCGATGCCTTGAATGGGATCCAGTAAGTCGTAGTTCTTTCGCAGTTCGTCGTCCAATAACTCGTGCATTTGAGTATAGACGGCGGCGATTTGTTTTTCGGTTTCAGCAATCATGCGTTTGCAGATAGCGACCGCGCTTTTGCTTTGCTTGGCTTTAGGCAAGTGACTGAGCGCGTGGAGTTGATTGCTATACACGGTTGCGGTTTTCTCCAATTGCGTCCGCAAGGTGCGCAACTGACGCAAGGCGGCGATGGAATCAGGCTCCGGCGTCCAATGCGTCATCTTGTCGTGGTTGGCGACGGCAAAGTCTCGGATGAGTTTAGCGTTGTCGGATGAGTTTAGCGTCGGCTTTATCGGTCTTGTGGCGTTGAAGACAGGACTGAGCATAGCGATGAACGCGAAGGGGATTGACGACGAAGGTCTGGCGTCCGGCTTCCACCAAGAACAACGCCAGTTTGTAAAAGTAGTTGCCGGTCGCTTCCATCACAAAGCGCGCCTCCGACCAAGCCGATGTGTCGGAGAGAAATGCTTCCATGCCTGCGGGCGAATAGTCATAGCGTGCATGATGCGAGCCGAAACAGACATCAAAACGGTCTTTGGAGATGTCAATCCCGACGACCTCAGAATCAGATTGAGATAGAATCATAACGAGTGTTGGTTAAATTGACTACGATGGACAACACTTAACGATGACAGACATGACCGGTCAAAAGCGGAATAGAACTTTCCATGTCCAAGCATTACGATACGGGCTTGGGCAAACATGCCTTAGCCAACTGAACTGTTCAGGCGATAGAAAGTTCGCAAAAGCACCCTGCATTCCGAACGGCGATTTTGCGCCAATGACAATACACGGGTAGGTCTCTTTTGCGCTGTTCCGCTTCCTGACTGGTTGTCAGGTCAGCGAAATTTAATCATCGCTTTCACGATATAATGACTCTTTGGCTACAACACCCCTTGCCCCAAGACAGCACCGAGTCAAGTTTCGTCAAACCCTATTTTGCTGAGATGAACGGCAAGCGTTTTCTCCAAAATCTTTTATTTTGCTTCCCGCGTTAAACGATTAAAAACATATCTCTACAATGATTCGCACTATATGGTATCATCTATTCATCATGCTGAATCTTGCTTTTGGGTGGCAGAGCGCGTTTGCCCAAGTGGCATCGGTCAAAACCGCGTCGCATACAGTTTTCCTATACGGCAACCTTCGCGAGTTTAAGGCAACTTTAAGTTCGCAATCAATTGAAAAAGGGCTTGACGTGGTGTCACTCAAACTTGAATCCAACACGCGCGACACCTTGCCGGCGGGAGTAACGCTTGCCTTTTCGCACCCGATTATCGATGTGCAATCGAATTGGCATCCGTCTATGGTTTTTTCGCGACATTTGCGCATCACTTGGCAAGAAGGATTTTTCTCAAACGCAACGCACGACGCGCCGCTGATAGTCGCCCACAATGCCAACGGCGAAAACAAACTCACGTTCGCATGCTCCGACGCCGTCGCTCCCATCACGGTGCGAATGGGCGTCAATGAAGAAACATCAAGTTTGGAATGTAAAGCCGAACTTTTTGGACTGCACGGCGCACTCGCTAAAACCTACACGCTGGAACTTCGCATTGATACGCGTCCAAAACCGCTTTACGAAACGCTTGATGAGTGCCGCAAATGGTATGAATCGTTTTATCCGCCAATGCCCGTCCCGAATGTGGGGCGACTGCCGTTTTACTCGTCGTGGTATTCGTTTCATAAAGCCCTCAACGCCGATACGCTTCTGCTTCAATGCCGAATTGCTAAATCATTTGGTTGCGACGCCGTGATTATTGACGACGGTTGGCAGACGACCGACGCGCGTAGCATTTACGAAGATTGCGGCGATTGGGAAGTTCAACCCGAAATTTTTCCCGACCTCAAAAAAACTGTTGATGAAATTCACACCATCGGCATGAAAGTTTTGCTTTGGTATGCCGTGCCGTTTGCAGGCGTGCGAAGCAAGGCAGCGCAAACGTTCAAGGAGAAAATGCTTTACACCGATTGGGGATTGAGAACGCATGTTTTTGATGTGCGATTTCCCGACGTGCGCGAACACATCATTTCGCGATTGGAAGACGGCGTGCGTCGATACAACCTCGACGGATTAAAACTCGACTTTGTCGATATGCTTCGCTCACCGAACCGTGAGACCAAACAAGTCGGCGGCGGACGCGATTACGAATCCGTTGAAGAAGCCACTGTGAAATTGATGAGCGATATTCGCTCGCGCCTTGAAGCCATCAAGCCCGATGTGATGATTGAATTTCGCCAATCCTATATTTCGCCCGCGATGCGCACCTACGGCAATTTGTTCCGTGCTGGCGACTGCGCCAACGATGCGATTGAAAACCGCGTGCGCACGATAGATATTCGCTTGCTTTCCGGCGCGACCGCCGTCCACAGCGACATGCTCACTTGGAACATCAATGAACCCGTTGAAATCGCCGCCGACCAAATCACGAATGTGCTCTTTGCCGTGCCGCAACTTTCAAACCGCTTCGAGAAATTGCCGCCTGAACACTCCGAGATGATTCGATATTGGATTCGCTTTTGGCGCGAGCATCGCGATGTGCTCCTCGACGGCGACTTTCGCCCTAAACACCCCGAACTCAATTATCCGCTTGTCGTTGCCACAACAAAAGAAAAACGCCTCATCGCGCTATACGCCGATATGACGATTGACCCTGAACCCAATGTGCCGAATGAACTTTACATCGTCAATGCGTCGCATAAATCTTCCATCGTCTTAAAACTCGATGCGCCGTTGGGCCTGCGGAAAATCGAAGTGCGCGATTGTAAAGGCAACACGGTGAAAACCGAGCGAAAGAATTTTTCAACAGGCGTGCATCAAATCGATGTGCCGCTTTCGGGCGTGGTGAAAATTTTCAAACCGTAAAACGCTCAACGATGACTAAATTCGTGGCTTAACCATGAATTTAACCTTGACCGTGCCTTGTCGACCACAACGCCACAAGTCTCGCCAAACCTGCACACTGCCGAAGATGAGGCTTTGCTCGGGCGCGCCCGCCAGCTGCTTCGCTATCTTTTCGGCTATGAAGCGTTCAGAGGCGAGCAAGAAAAAGTGATTCTCTCGTTGCTCAAAGGCAAGGATACGCTCGCGATTATGCCGACGGGACAAGGCAAATCGCTCTGCTATCAAATTCCCGCTCAACTCTTTTCAGGCTTGACGATAGTGATTTCTCCGCTCATTGCGCTGATGAAAGACCAAGTCGATTCGCTCAAAGCCATTGGCTATCCAGCCGCCGCCATCAATAGTCAAACCACTCTGGGCGCGGTTCAGCGCACGTTTCTTGAAATTTATCAAGGCAAGTTGAAGGTGCTCTTTGTTGCGCCAGAGCGATTAGAGACAAAGAGTTTTATTTCGGCAATGCAGGGCGTTCCCATCTCGATGGTTGCCGTCGATGAGGCGCATTGTATTTCTGAATGGGGCTACGATTTTCGTCCGAGTTACCAGCGTATTGCCGAAGGCATTGCGGCAATTTCGCCGAAGAAGCGTCCTATCATGCTGGCTCTAACGGCGACAGCGACCGAAGAAGTCATTGAGGATATTCGAACCTTTCTCCAACTTCAATCGCCCACTGTTATCGTTGGAGGTTTTGAGCGCACCAATCTTTCGCTGTCTGTTTTCGCATTAGAAAACAAGCGTCAAAAACTGTTGCAAATTTTGAATGCGGTGAGCGGCGCGGCAATGGTTTATACGATGAGCCGAAACCTTGCCGAAGAGACGGCGGCGTTTCTGCAAAAGAGCGGCATCAAAGCCACTTACTACCACGCAGGACTTTCCGACGAGGAGCGGTCGCGCATTCAAGAGGCGTTTTTCAAAAATGACTATCGCGTGGTGTGTGCGACCAATGCCTTTGGAATGGGCGTCAATAAACCAGACGTGCGTGTCGTGGTGCATCTTGAACTGCCTGAAACGATTGAATCCTACTACCAAGAAGCAGGAAGGGCAGGGCGCGATGGCAAAAAAAGTTACGCCGTTCTGCTCTACTCGCCGCGCGATATTGAAAAAGGCGATTACCTGCTCTCGCAATCCTATCCGAGCAAAGAAGACGTTGAACAGACCTATGCTGAACTTCAAGCGCAATTAGGAAAAAGCGAAACGCAACGACTCACCGTTGAACGACAACAACTTTTAAGTGCGTTGCAAGTCAAACGAGGAAAATCGTTCGGCGCAATTAAGTTCGACGCCACGCTGGACGTTCTCGAACAAGCAGGCATTATCGCGCGACCGCATGGTGACCTTGAACGCGAACTGCTTCGCGTCGTGGTGCATCGCGAGGTGATTGTCGAATGGGTTGAGCGAAGTCGTAGCGAGCTTCAGCAGAAAACGTTTGAGCAACTCTTGCGCTCGTTCGGCAATGAGTGTTTCTCGACAAGCGTCCAATTTGAATTGGTGCAGTTCGCGCTTAAAGCGGGGTTAGACCCGAAAGCGATAGTGAAAGTGTTTCAAGAATGGCATCAAGCGGGATTGGTGGAGTTTTATTCAGGCGAGCTGGTTTCGCTGGTCATGCTCGCGCCGAACTTGAATCCGAAAAAACTGCCGATTGATTGGAAAGCGATTGAACGCCGAAAGAGCGTTGCCGAAAAGAAATTCCGAAGCATCAAAAACTACATTCGCTATACGCAGTGTCGGCGCAATTACATTTTGGACTACTTCGGCGAGACGCGCTACAGCGAGCGATGCGGCATTTGCGACAACTGCTTGAATCGACACGACAAATAATGGCGCATCTTTTATCTTTGCGCTCACCGCCGTCGTCATCACGCCGAAACGTTCAACGTTTTTCAAACCAATTCTTACACTCATGCCGCTTGACCCAGCGATGCTCGATGCGTTGAAATCATGTTGCAAAGACAGTGCTATAAAAATGTGTTCGCCATGACATCATGGTCATTCTAAACGAAGCGAGGGATCCAGTATTTTTACGATGACCCGTCATAGTGTGCTGTGAAACCGTGCGCACAAATGCGCAATAACGAGTATATTTCTCATCAATTCAACTTTACGCTATGCGCCCATTTCAGCAATGGGTTTTAATGGTCTGTTTGAGTTTCACCGTTTCAGCCACACTTGCCCAAGAACGACGGTCGGGCGAGGATTTCGGAGGGATAGCGTTCAAAGTCGCGCCGCCCGTCGGAGCTTTCGGCAGGGAGTTTAAGGTCGGCTGGGGCATTTCGGCGATGAACGAATATGTGCTGTCCAAAACTTGGAGCGTTTCGTTCGATATTACTTATCTGCGCTGGGGCGCAAAGCCGAATGATGTGATTGAAAGTTTCACGATGATTGCCTTTACTGCCGCGCCGAAGGTGTATGTTTGGGACAATGTGTATCTGTCGCTCGAAGTCGGTGGATTTTATGGCACAACGGAAGCTGTGCGAGGACCGAGGTTCGAGGAACGCTACCAATTTGGACTCGTGCCGGTGATTGGCTACCACAAAGGCGTTTGGGATTTCGCGCTCGAGTATGCGTTGGTGCGCAATCGCAACTGGGTGAATGTGCGGGCTGGATTTTACCTCTTTGATTTTCAATTGAATTGACTTCAACAACCTCTTCAATGAAACACGCTCTTTCTCTGGCGACTGTAGCAAAAGTGTATGAAACCAAACGCCACATCGTCGACCAAGCACTTTCAAAACTTTTTCAAAGCGACCCCGAAGAACTTTACGCCCCCGCGCGATACATTCTCGAAGGCAAAGGCAAACGATTTCGTCCAATGCTGGTGCTCTTCGGCGCGGAATCGATTGCAGGCAGTTCCAAAAACGCAATGCCACTTGCGCTCGCCGTCGAAGTGCTTCACAACTTCACGCTCATTCACGACGACATCATGGACAATGCCGACCTTCGACACGGCAGAGCCACTGTGCATAAAAAGTGGGACGTCGATACCGCCATTCTCACCGGCGACGTCATGCACGCCGTCGCCTTCCAACTCGTGCTTCAAACCAAATCCAAAAATCTTCCTCAAATTCTCAAACGCTTCACTGAAAGCGTGATTCGCATCTGCGACGGACAAGCCTACGACAAAGCCTTCGAGCGACGCAAAGACGTCTCGCTCGACGATTACCTGATGATGATTTCCTACAAAACGGGACGGCTCATTTCCGCCTCGTTAGAATTGGGCGGACTTGCCGCCAACGCCACGCCTGCACAAGCTAAACGGCTTCGTCAAGTCGGCGAACTTGTCGGACGCGCATTCCAAATTCAAGACGACCTGCTCGACATCATGGCGGGCGAAAAATCCGGCAAAACGCTCGGCGGCGACCTCATCGAAGGCAAAAAAACATTCCTCTTGCTCAAAGCCCTTGAACTCACGAAAGGAAAAGACCACGCCATTCTCAAATCCATCATCACCAATAAAGGCATTGATGCCTCGCGCGTCATGGAAGTCAAAGCCATTTACGAGCGATGCGGTGTGATTGAAGAAACCCAAGCCGCCATTGTGCGCGATTTTGAAAAAGCCAAATCGCTCGCTCTAAAACTGCCGCACCAGCGCGGGCGCGAGCAACTTATCGCCTTCGCTGAACTCGTGATGCGGCGCGAATTTTAAGCACAAATCGATATGCATTAAGCACAAATCGATATGCAAGACCTTTTTCTATGGGGAGGCATTTTCATCGTCAGCCTTTTGGTGCTGGTGCTGGCTTCACGCTTTTTCACAGAAGCGGCGGAGGTGGTGGGGCTTGCGCTGGGCATGTCGCCGTTTGCCGTCGGCGTGCTCATCATCGCCACAGGCACGTCGCTCCCTGAACTCATCTCCGCCGTATTTGCCGTTCAAAAAGGCGCGTCGGAAATTGTCGCGGGAAACATCTTGGGCGCGGGCATTTCAAACTTGCTCTTCGTTCTGGGCATTGCCTCGCTTCTTTCCAAAGAAAACATTCGATTGAACAGCCAAAACATCACCATCGACCTCAATTATCTTGTGGGGTCGGCGGCTCTGCTGTTCTTGATGATGCATAACGGCACAGTCAGCTTGGGCGAAGGCGCGCTCTGCCTCGTCGGATATGTTGCGTTTCTTTTTTACCTCTTCCGCGAAGGCAATCAAGGAGAAGACTTGGTCATGAGTGAGACAGTTAAAGCCAAAGGACAATTTGGGAAAGTGCGCGTAAAGGAGATTGCGATTCTAATTGCAAGCGGCGTGTTTATTTATTTAGGCGCGAACTATACGATTGATTCGTTGGAGCATCTCGCCGACGGCTTCGGCGTAAGCAAAGCGGTGATTTCGATGACGGTGCTCTCCATCGGAACAACGCTTCCCGAAGCGGTCGTGAGTGCGACGGCGGCGATGAAAGGCAAAGGGGAAATTGCCGTCGGCAACATTTTAGGCTCATGTATTCATGTATTGGCTCATGTATTTTCAATGTGCTTGCCGTGCCAAGCGTCGCCGTGCTTTTCGGAAACATCACTGTGCCTGATGAAATTGTGCATCTGCCGCTTCCTGCGTATCTGGGCGCGTCGGTGCTCTTTTACTTGCTGGCGCGCGACAAAAACATCTCTCGTTGGGAAGGGATTTTATTTCTCGTGATTTATGTCGTGTTCATTGTGCAAGTTGCCACGCGAGCGACAAGTTAAGTCTGCTAATCCCATTTGAACGTTACTTATCGCTTCGCGTGATTCACCCACAATTTTAATCCGCGAGCGTCGAGAGGTCGCCAGCGTCTTGCCCCAACGATTCAGCTTTGAGCAGTCGGCGGACGATTTTTCCGCTTCGAGTTTTCGGCAATGTTGCTCTGAATTCGATTTCGCTCGGTGTGGCAATCGGTCCGAGTTCGCGCCGAACGTGGTCGCGCAAGACGTTTTTGAGATTTTCGGTCGCGTCGTGCCCTGCCTTGACAACGACAAACGCTTTAATGCGCTCGCCTTTGATGTCGTCGGGTAAGCCCACGACCGCCGCTTCGGCGACAGCCGGGTGCGTGATGAACGCGCTCTCGACTTCCGCCGTGCCGATGCGATGCCCTGCGATGTTCATTACATCGTCGGCTCTGCCCAAGACGCAGATGTAGCCGTCTTCATCATAAAACGCAACATCGCCCGATGTGTAACAGCCTTCAAAATCTTCCCAGTATTTTTTGTAGCGCGCGTCGTCGCCCCAAATGGTGCGCATCATGTAGGGCAAGGGTCGGCGCAAGATGAGCAATCCGCCTTGATTAGGCGCAACAGGTTTGCCGTCGGGCGTAACGACGTCGGCGATGACGGTCGGCATGGGCTTTCCGGCTTTGCCCAACTTCGCGTTGAATGCCGGCAACGTGCCGATGACGGGCGAAGCAATTTCCGTTTGCCACCAATTATCGACGACGAACCCGCGCTCTCCCAAAATCACATCTTGCGCCCATTGATGCGCTTCGGGATTGAGCGGCTCGCCCGCGCAGGCGATTAAGCGAAGCGAACTGGTATCAAATTTCTTCACGTGTTCCGCGCCGTATTTCATAAAGAGTCGAATGGCTGTCGGGGCAGTGAACATGAGATTCACGCCGTGCCGCTCGACCGTTTGCCAAACAATGCCTGGGTGTGGAAAGTCAATCGCGCCTTCTCGCGCTAAGACGGTTGCGCCGTTGAGGAGCGGTCCATAGACGATGTAACTATGCCCGACAATCCAACCAATGTCGGAAGTCGACCAAAAAATATCGGTCTCTTTAATGTCGTAAAATGCGCGCGCAAGAAAATACGTGCCGACCATGTAGCCGCCGTGAACATGCACCACGCCTTTCGGTTTGCCCGTCGTGCCGCTCGTGTAGAGAATGAAGAGCGGGTGCTCGGCATCGACGATTTCTGCCTCGCACCACTGCGATTGATGCTCGATAAAGTCAAAGTAATCGACTTCGCGCGACGAGGTGAGTTCCACTTTTGGCTCTTGGCGACGCAATACGACGATTTTCTCAACGAACTCAATATCTTGCACCGCCTCATCGACGATGCTTTTGAGGTTCACGGTTTTGCCTGCGCGGTAGGTTACATCGGCACAGAAGACGACTTTCGCTTTGCAATCTTCAATGCGCGTTTTGAGTGCGCCAACACCCATTCCTGCATAAACGACCGAATGAATCGCGCCGAGTCGCGCACACGCAAGCATGGCGTAAATGCCTTCAACTGTGAGCGGCATGTAAATAATCACGCGGTCGCCTTTTTTGACGCCCGCGCCTTTGAGCGCATTGGCGACTTGGCAGACGCGGCGCAAGAGCCGGTCGTAGGTAACGACGACTTCCTTTCCGCTTTCCGTCGTCCAAATCAGCGCGACTTTGTTTCGGCGAGGGCTACTGGCGTGGCGGTCGAGCGCGTTCAGCGTGATGTTGGTTTTTCCGCCTAAAAACCACGCATGGTGCGGCGGCTCAAATTTCAAAACGGTATGCCATTTTTCTTTCCAATCAAGTTCGCTGGCAATCCCTTCCCAAAATTTTTCAGGCGCGGAAATGCTGTATCGGTAGAGTGCGTCGTAATCTTGAATGAGCGCGTTGCGACGAAGTGATTCAGGTGGAACAATGACGCGCTTTTCGGCGGTAAGCGTTTCAATGGACGACATAAGTGAAACTCCTCATCGGTTTAATTGGAAGAAATGTTGATTAGCAGGTAAGTTAGAGATGTGGCGAGAGAGTTCAAAGAATAGGCGTCAAAGAAGTCATCTCGGCAATTTTATTTGTAACTTGAAGAACAATCACAGTATCGCGTTATGAAACTCGTCTTTATGGGAACGCCGGAATTTGCCGTTCCCTCGCTCAAAAAAATCGTCGAAGCAGGCTTTGAGATTGCGCTCGTCGTTACAAGCCCCGACAAGCCTCGCCGAAGTGCCCATGATGACCCAGAGCCAACGCCCGTCAAGAAAACGGCGCAGTCGCTCGAACTCTGCGTCTTGGAAGTCGAGGACTTAACGTCGCCTGACTTTGAGCGCGCGCTTCGCACCGTTCAACCTGATGTCATGGTCGTGGTTGCGTTTCGCATTCTTCCAAAAGAAATTTTTACGATTCCAACCAAAGGTGCATTCAATTTGCATGCCTCGCTCTTGCCGAAGTATCGCGGTGCCGCGCCAATCAACTGGGCAATCATGAGCGGCGAAACGGAAACAGGCGTAACGACTTTCTTTCTTCAAGAAAAGGTCGACACAGGCAATATGATTTTGCAAAAATCGCTCGCCATTCAGCCCAACGAAGTCGCCACCGAACTTGCAACGCGCCTTTCCGAACTTGGCGCAGAAGCCGTTGTGGAAACCCTGCATCTGATTAAAACCAATTCGGTTCAACTAATCCAACAAGATAACTCACTCGCGACAAAAGCACCGAAACTCACCAAAGAAAACACGCGCATTGATTGGACGAAATCCGCCCGCGAGGTCCTGAACTTCATTCGCGGACTTTCGGAACGTCCGACGGCTTGGACGACTTTGGACGAGAAGATGTTCAAAATTTATCGCGCGTCGCTCTTCTCCGAAACTGAACGTGGCGAAGCGGGTAAGTGGATTGTGGGCGATGAAACGCTTTACGTTCAATGCGGAAGCGGCATGATTGAACTGCTCTCGCTTCAACAAGAAGGCAAAAAGCGCATGCGCGTGAGCGACTTTTTGAGAGGCTATCGCCCAAACGGCACGGAAAAATTTGTGTAAGTGTGTAAGTTCATGTGGTTTGCTTGACTCGCCATAAACGATTTTTGAAAACGGACAAGTCGTGTAACAATCTTGTGTTTGTCATTTCAGCGATGAAGTGGAGCGACCTCACCCTTGATTGCGCGTTGCGGAATCTTTCCCGCTCCTTCAAAAGGAGAGGGACGTCCCGGGGCAAAGTCGGGACAGGGTGAGGTTCGACTCTGTTTCAGCATGAAAACACACTTTAATAGCACTACCAAACGGACACCATCTCGAACTCATGAAGAAAACCTACTTTTTCAGCGACGTCCATTTCGGATTGCAAGAGCGACATCTTGAAGAAGCCAAAACCGACCTAATGCTCAACCTGCTCGATGAAATCAAGCGCGAGGGCAAGCGACTCTACATGGTTGGCGATATTTTGGATTACTGGATGGAATACAAGCACGTGATTCCCAAAGGACCATATCGATTCTTCGCCGCGCTCTACGACCTTGTGCGCGCTGGCGTTCAAGTGTATTACCTTGCAGGCAATCACGACTTTTATCTCGGCAAATACTTTGATGAAGAACTCGGCGTGAAAACCCATTACGGCGCGCTCGAGCACGAGATTGATGGCAAACGTTTTTACATCATTCACGGCGACGGTGTCGGCAAAGGCGATACGGGCTACAAACTCTTTCGCTCGCTCGTGCGCAACAATTTCAACCTTGCTTGGTATCGCTGGCTTCACCCCGATTTCGGCGTCGGTGTCATGGATTATCTCTCCAAACTCTCGCGCAAGCATACCTATACGCCGAAAGACTACGGCGAACAAGAACGCTTAATCGTTTTCGCTAATGAGCGGCTCGAGCAATCACCGTTTGATTACTTCGTCTGCGGTCATCGACATATCGTCAAACTTCACTTGCTTGGCAATCAAAAAAGTTACTATGTGAATTGCGGCACGTGGATTGGCGGCATGCCGACTTACGCCGTCTTTGACGGAACGGAAATGAAACTTGTCAAAGCCAAAACGCGCGATGTGCTTTACTCGCAATCACCTGAACCCATCACGGCTTAACACCAATGATGCTCGACTCTATCAATCCAGCAACGGAAGAACTCATTGCGTCATATCAAGAGCACGCGCTTTCCGAAATTGAAGCGGCGTTGAAGCAATCACATAAAGCCTTTGAGCATTGGCGGAGTTTGTCGTTTCAAGCGCGCGGCGCATGTTTCAAAAAACTTGCCGAAAAATTGCGCGAAGGAAAAGAGCGATGCGCCGAACTGATGGCGTTGGAAATGGGCAAGCCTATCACGCAAGGCAAGGCTGAACTTGAAAAGTGCGCGGTTGCGTGCGACTACTTCGCCGAAAACGCCGAAGCCTTTTTGGCTGATGAAGTGGTGCCGACAGAGGCGGTCAAAAGCAAGGTCATTTTCCGTCCGCTCGGTGTGATTTTGGCGATAATGCCTTGGAACTTTCCGTTTTGGCAGGTCATTCGCTTTGCCGCGCCGACCTTGATGGCAGGCAACACCGCCCTCGTCAAACACGCGCCGAATGTAACCGGATGCGCACACGCCTTAGACAAACTCTTTCGCGAGGCGGGATTTCCAGAACACGTCATTCACTTTCTCGACATTGCGCCCGACAACGTCCCAGACCGAATTTCAAAACTGATTGAACATCCACTGGTGCGTGCCGTTACGCTCACAGGAAGCACGCGCGCCGGAAAATTCGTCGCAACAAAAGCAGGCGAGGCGTTGAAGAAGTGCGTCCTCGAACTCGGCGGAAGCGACCCGTATCTTATCTTCGATGACGCTGATGTTGAACTTGCGGCGGAAATTTGTGTCAATTCACGGCTTCAAAACTCTGGGCAAAGTTGTATCGCCGCCAAACGCTTTATCGTTCATAAAAAAATTCGTGAAGCCTTTGAAGCCAAAGTCGTCGAGAAAATGACCGCCAAAAAAGTCGGCTTGCCGTTAGACAAAGCGACCGACATCGGACCGCTTGCCCGAAAAGATTTATTGGAAAATTTGCATCGACAAGTCACGCAAAGCGTGCAAACAGGCGCAACGGTGCTCTGTGGCGGAAAACTCTACGACGGCAAAGGCTTCTTCTATCCACCCACGGTGCTTACAGGCGTTACGCCCGGCATGGCAGTATTTGACGAAGAAACTTTCGGACCGGTAGCGGCAATCATCACCGTCAAAGACGACGACGAAGCCATTGAACTTGCCAACGCCACCCATTATGGATTAGGCTCGGCGATTTTTACAAGCGACGCATGGCGCGCCGATAGTGCCATTACCCGCTTGGATTTCGGAAACTGTTTCGTGAACGCGATGGTCAAAAGCGATGCGCGATTGCCCTTCGGCGGCGTCAAAGCGTCAGGGTTCGGGCGCGAACTCGGACGCTACGGCATCAAGGAATTTGTTAATGTGAAGACCATTTGGGTCAATCAGTTGTAAGCCGCTTTTTGAACAAAAAACGCTTCGGCGGGCATTGCAGTGATTTCCAAAGTTGGCGCGACCTGTGTTAGCGCGGAAGTGATTCGGTATTTATTTTGGAATTTATCCGCCATTGTCTTCATGTAATTTTTATCAACGGGCGATTGACGGATTTTCGCTGTGAACGTGTTGTTTTAATTCAGTTCCGCCTGCACAAGCGACTTAAAGAGCGCAAGCACTTCGGAAATTTTGGAGGCGTCTTTGCCGCCGGCGGTTGCTAATTGCGGTCTGCCGCCGCCGCCGCCTTGCAAGAGTTTTGCCACATCGCCAATCAGTTTTCCTGCTTGCAGTTTTTTAGACGCGATTAAATCGTCGCTGACGGTTGCAACGAGTGCGACTTTGCCGTCTATGACGCTGGCTAAAAGCGCAACGCCGGATTTCATTTTGCCGCGCAAGGCTTCGCCCATCACGCGAAGGTCATCGGCACTTGTTGCAGAAACTTCAATCGCTAAAATTTTCGCGCCGCCGATTTCCTCTGCTTGATTCAAAACTCGCTCAATCTGTGAAGTGGCGACTTCTACGCGCAATTTTTCCAACTGCTTTTCCAACGCTTTGCGCTCTTCAATCAGCTTTTCAATCTTTGCTGGGATTTCCTCTTCCGATTGCACATTGAGCAAGTGTTTGAGCGATTGAAGTTCGGAAAACTCTTTTCGGAAAAGGTCTTCGGCAAATTTGCCCGTTACGGCTTCGATGCGCCGAATGCCGGAAGCGATGCTCGATTCGGAAACGATTTTGAAGAGCCCAATCTGACCGACGTTATCTAAATGCGTGCCGCCGCAAAACTCAATCGAGAAGTTTGGAATTTCCAGCACGCGCACGGTGTCGCCGTATTTGTCGCCGAAAAAGGCGAGCGCGCCCATGCGTTTGGCTTCCTCGAAAGGCACGCCCTCATGTTTGACAACCTTTTGCGCAGAGCGAATTTGCTCGTTGACCATTGCTTCAATTTCGGCAAGTTGCGCGTCGCTTATTTTCTCAAAATGACTGAAGTCAAACCGCAAGCGTTCTGGGGTAACAAGTGAGCCTTTTTGTTGGACATGTTCGCCCAAAACTTTACGCAGTGCCGCGTGAAGCAGGTGCGTTGCTGTGTGGTTGCGTGCCGTGTGAAGCCTTGCCAAACTGTCGACTTTCGCGGTTACATCTTTGGAAAGCATAGAAAATTCTAATTCCAAAATGTCAATCTCCTTGCCGCCGACTTGGGTGATGCGTTCAATGATATGGACGATGCGCTCGCCGTCTTTTTGGGTATCAGCAACGTGCAGAATCAAATTACCCGATTCAATGATGCCTTTGTCGCCGATTTGCCCGCCCGATTCAGCATAGAACGGCGTTTTATCCAAAATCAAAAAGAGTTTATCGTTGGTCTTTTTGGCGAAGCGAATTTTGGCTTTTTCAGAAAGCGAGGTGTAGCCTTTGAAGATGGAGTCTTTGCCCGAAGAGAGTTTGACCCATTTTGTTGAATCACTCTCTTCGCCCTGTGCCATTTTTTGTTTGCGGTCTTTTCGGGCACGTTCTTTTTGGGCGGTCATCAATTGTTCAAAGCCGGCTTCGTCAATCGTGAGCCCGATTTCCTGCGCCATTAAGCGTGTTAAATCCATTGGAAAGCCGTAAGTGTCGTAGAGTTTGAAGACGTCGCTTCCTGCAATCACCGTTTGATGTTCGGCTTTGGCTTTTGCGACGACTTCATTAAAAATTTGAATCCCTCTATCGAGCGTTTGAAGAAAGTTTTCTTCTTCGGCGCGAATGACTTGCTTAATGACGCTTTGGCGTTCAAGGAGTTCGGGAAACACATCGCCCATTGAATTGGCGAGCGTGGCGACAAGTTTGTGAAGAATTGGGTGTTGCTCGCTCGATTGCGTCAGCGTTTTGGCGTAGCGGACGGCGCGGCGCAAAATGCGGCGAAGCACATAGCCGCGTCCTTCGTTGCTGGGCGTGGCTCCGTCGGCAATCGCGAAGGAAAGCGTGCGAATATGGTCGGCAACAACGCGCAGGGCAATGTCGGATTCTTTTTCCAACGACCCCGTGTAAGCAACGCCGGTCAGTTCAGTGAGTTTATCGAAGAGCGGTTTGAAAATGTCGCTGTCGTAGTTCGAGGTTTTGCCTTGAAGCACCGCCGTAACACGCTCCAGACCCATGCCTGTGTCGACGTGTTTGGCGGGAAGCAGCTCCAACTCACCTTGTGCGTTGCGATTATATTGAATGAACACGAGGTTCCAAATTTCAATTACTTGTGGCGAGCCAGCATTGACAAGTTTTGCGCCGCTTTTATCAGGCGTCAAGTCAATGTGAATTTCAGAGCACGGACCGCACGGACCTGTCTCGCCCATTTCCCAGAAGTTGTCTTTTTTGCCGTGCCGTTGAATGTGGTCAGGGTCAATGTCGGTGAAGTTTTTCCAAATCTCGAAGGCTTCGTCGTCGTCTTCAAAAACGGTGGCATAGAGGCGGTCTTTAGGCAGTTTCCAAACCGAAGTGAGCAGTTCCCACGCCCAGCCGATGGCTTCTTCTTTGTAGTAATCGCCAAACGACCAATTGCCGAGCATTTCAAAAAACGTGTGGTGATAGGTGTCGCGCCCGACGTCTTCAAGGTCGTTGTGTTTGCCAGAGGCGCGAATGCACTTTTGCGTATTGGCGGCGCGTTTGTAGTTTCGCTTGCCCGTGCCGAGAAATACATCTTTGAATTGGTTCATGCCCGCATTGGTGAAAAGAAGCGTTGGGTCTTCGGCGGGAATAACAGGAGCGGAGCGGACAATTTCGTGCTGTTTGGATTTGAAAAATTCTAAAAAAGACTGCCTGATTTCGCGTGATGTCATACAAGAGTGAAAGTGATTAAGGTAAAATCGAGGCTTCAAATATAAGGCGAAGTTGAAAGGCAGAAAAGTGCAACCGCAAATACTTCATTTATAATGATAAGTGCGCTGGAAGACAAACTGCAACACGCACAAACCCACCAAGAAAAAATCAATGTGCTCAACGCGCTCTCGGCGGCAATCAGGCCCAGAGATGTAAATTGTGCGTTAGACTATGCCCAGCAAGCCGAAGAACTTGCAAAGCAATATGGCGACACAAAAGGGCTTGCCGACGCCCTGCTCAATAAAGCCGTCGCGCTTGCCTCACGCGCTCAATACGATGAAGTTCACAAACTGCTCTCACAGGCACTTCATCTTTTCGAGGAACTGGGCGATGAAAAAGGTCGCGCCAATGTGCTGAGCAACTTCGGTTCGCTTGCCGTGATGAAAGGCGACTTCACCAAAGCCCTTAGCGACACACAGGAAAGTTTAAGAGTGCGACAACAACTCGGCGACAAAATCGGCGAAGCCGCTTCCCTCAACAATCTCGGCGGCATTCATCACTATCTTGGAAACTTTGACACGGCATTAGAATACTTCCTCAATAGTTTGAACATCAAAGAAGACATCGGCGACATACACGGAAAAGCCTACACGCTCGGAAACATCGGCAGCGTGTATCGACGGACGGGCAATCCAACACTCGCGCTCGATTACCATCGCCAAAGCCTGAAACTCTGGCAACAACTTGGCGACCAACTCGGCGAAGCACGCACGCACGGCGAAATCGGAATCCTGCTCGCCGAACAAGGAGAACTTGAACAAGCCGTCCGCGAAATCCATCAGGCAAAACAGATTTTTTCAGAACAGAACAACCTACACGGATTGGCAAATACACACCGAAATCTCGCCGACATTTACCGCAAGCAACGTCAATTTGAAAAGGCGTTTGCAGAAATTCGTGTCGCTTTGCGCTATTCCGAAACCCTCGGCGATAAATACGGCGAAATGCAGGCGTATTTCATTTTGGGAACACTCTACGCAGAGAAGCAGAGTGGGGATTGAGAAAATAAAAAAGCCCTGCACAAGCAAGGCGTCTTTCGCTCCTCGGGCCGGATTCGAACCAGCGACCAATCGGTTAACAGCCGATTGCTCTACCACTGAGCTACCGAGGAATTTTCGCTTTCAGCGCGAAAGGGACGCAAAAATAACACACGACCGCAAAAATGCAAAGAGCAAACGAAAAAATTTCTCCGCCACACGCCGACTTTTGTAACTTCGCGCCTTAAAATTTTAACTCGACTCGATGGAAAAAAAGCAAAAGCTCAAAAAGGTCATCAAAGAATGGGCAAAGGGCGAAGACAAATGGAAATTTAATCCCAACATCGACAACGACGACGATTCCGCCATCTTTGAGCGCACCTCCGACATCGCGAAGCGGCACAACCGACAAAACACGCGCCACACCCCGAAGCCCGAAGCAACCCTTGCTGACTTAGAGGGCGTCGTCGTTACCTGTAAAGGACGCGCAATTACCGTTCGAACCGACGACGGCGAGTATCTCTGCAAAACCTATCGAAGCACGATTTCAGAAAACCCAGAATCCACGCTCGTCGTCGTTGGTGATGAAGTGGTCATAAAGCCAATCATGCAACCGACCGAACATGCTCACGGCGAAGGCTTGATTCAAAAAGTCAAACCGCGCCGCACGAAACTGTGCCGAAGTCGCGAGCGCGGAACAAACCGTAGCGGCGAACTCGAGCACGTCATCGCCAGCAACATCGATCAACTCTTTATCGTCAGTTCCATCGCCGAGCCCGTGTTCCGAACTGGACTTGTCGACCGCTATCTCGCTTACGCTGAATATGAACGCATCACCCCAATTCTCATCGTCAATAAAATTGACCTTGCCAAGCCAGACGAATTAGCGGACATTCGACGCATCTACGAGCCTTTGGGCTACGAAGTCGTGATGGTGAGCGCACAGCAAGGCGTCGGACTTGACACTTTAAAACCGAAGATGATGGGAAAAACATCGGTTTTCTCCGGACATTCGGGCGTCGGAAAAACCACCCTCGTCAATCAACTAACGGGAATGAATATGCCCGTCGGCGACGTGAGCGAAAAAACATTCAAAGGATTACACACAACCACGTTCGGGATAATGATTGAAGTAAAAAGTGAATACGGCGACTCAGGCTATGTGATCGATACGCCCGGAATCCGCGAGTATGGTTTAGCATTTATTCCGCGAGAAGAATTACGCCACTGCTTTATCGAGTTTCGTAAGTTTGCCACAGCATGCCGATTTCCATCGTGCTTGCACACAAGCGAACCCGACTGCGCCGTGCTTGACGCCGTAGAACGCGGCGACATTGCGCCCTCGCGCTACGAAAGCTACCTGTCCATTTTCCAGCAAGCCATAGAGTAAATGAAACCGCAAGTCCAAGTGATTGACTTAGGCACAATGCGCTATGCCGACGCGCTCATCCGTCAGAAAGAAATTTTTGAGCGCGTCAAAAATCAAGAATCACCTGATACGCTCTTGCTCGTCGAGCACCCCCACGTCTATACCTTTGGCTCACAAAGCAATAGACGCCATTTGCTTTACACCGAAGTCGAACTTGAAGCGCGCGGCATTGAAGTCTTCGATATCGAGCGCGGTGGCGACATCACCTATCACGGCTATGGGCAACTTGTCGCCTACCCGATTTTGAATCTGCATCACTTTTATCTCGATGCCCATCGCTACTTGCGCGATTTGGAAGAAGTCGTAATTCGAGCCTTGAAAGTATTTGGTGTGAAAGCCGAGCGTAAGTTGCACCCAAATCCGAAGAAAAATTACACGGGCGTGTGGGTTGGCGATGAAAAAATTTGCGCCGTCGGTGTTAAGTTTTCAAATTGGACGACGATGCACGGACTCGCCCTCAATGTGAATACCGATTTGAGTTTTTTCGAGGGCATTGTGCCTTGTGGAATCAGCGAAATGGGCGTAACTTCTTTGGCGAAAGTGCTCGGTAAGGGCGTGCAGATGAGCCTTGTCTCCGATGCCTTGGTTCGTGCATTTCAAGAAGTCTTTGATGTGGAAATTTTAATCGAAGCAAACAATGGCAGAGCAAAAATCAACGCTTGATTGGCGCGAAGAATACGCCGATATATTCGAAGAGCCTGATATTTCACACATTGAAATTGACGACGGAAAGCCTGTGGATAACATCATCGCTGAAAAGCAACATCGCCTTTTGGTCTCTTCACTTTACACGAATTGGAAGCCGAAAGAAAAATTCGTCGCTACCACGAATGTCGGTGTGTTTTATGCCGTTTCAAAGCCGCCCATCGTGCCCGACGCGCTGATTAGTTTCGGCGTAGATTTTCCAAGTTGGGAGCAGTTTATGAGTCATAAAAAATATCGTGCTTACTTCGTGTGGGTGTTCGGCAAGCCGCCCGATATTGTCGTGGAAGTTGTAACCAACCGCAAAGGCGATGAACTGACCGATAAGCTCAAAATCTATGCGGAAATTCGCGTTCCGTATTACATCGTCTATGACTGGATAGGCATTTACGGCGACCCTAAGGTGCGCGTCTTCAAATTGAATGGCGCAGGATATGTGCTCAAAAATGACTTAAACATCGATGAATACGGATTGCGAGTTGGGCTGTGGAACGGCGCGTTTGAAAGCGTCGAGCAGGGCGAGTGGCTTCGCTGGTATGATGCCGATGGAAATTTACTCCTGACCAACGAAGAGTGGCAAGCACAAACCACCGCACAACTAAACGCCGAAAAGCAACGCGCTGAAGAAGAACGCCAAAGAGCCGAAGAAGAACGCCAAAGAGCCGAAAAACTGGCGGCAAAACTTCGCGCTCTTGGAATAAATCCCGACGAATGAATCTTCATTAAACCGTTAGTTCAAATCCAATCTTGACAATGATTGCCGAAAAAGCAAGTAAGAAATCCGCCGCCAAAAAATCGCAAAAGCACCCGCTCTTGAAATCCTTCTCCAAAGAAGAGTTGGCAAAGGTCTATCGCCTGATGGTAACGGCGCGACAAATTGACGCTAAGTTGCTCACAATGCTCAAACAAGGAAAAGCCTCGTTCCACATCGGCGTTTCAGGGCATGAAGCGGCGCAAATTGCAGTGGGTCAAAACATGCGTGGGGGCATTGATTGGTCATATCCGTATTACCGCGACCTCGCCTACTGCCTCTCGCTGGGATTTCGCATTGAAGATGCGATGCTTGATTTTCTCTTTCGCGAAGAAGCACCAAGCACAGCAGGCAGACAGATGTATGCACATTGGGGACACAAAGAACTGCGCATTGTCTCGCAATCGTCTCCAACTGGCACGCAATTTCTTCAAGCGGTCGGAACGGCAATCGGTTGTAAGCGCGAAGGAAAAGGGGAAATTGTTTATGTCTCGGCGGGTGAAGGCACCACTTCGCAAGGCGATTTCCACGAAGCCCTCAACTGGGCGGCACGCGAAAAACTGCCCATTGTGTTTATGATTGAAGATAACGGCTACGCGATTTCCGTCCCAATTCGCGAGCAAACGGCTGGACAATCGGTCTACAAACTCAGTGCCGGTTACGAAGGCTTGATTCGTTACGATGTCGACGGCACAGATTATTTCGAGATGAAGCAAGTTGCCGATGAAGCCGTTGCCAAAGCGCGCAATGGTGAAGGCGCAGTGCTCATCAACGCCCGTGTGGTGCGATTGCTGCCGCACTCTTCTTCCGACGACCACTCCAAGTATCGCACCGAAGAAGAACTCGCCGAAGACCGCAAGCGCGATTGCATCTTGCAATTTGAAACTCGCGTGATGGCTGAACAAATTTTTTCGCAAGACGAGCTCAATGCTATAAAAGCCGATGCCAAACAAAACATCGACGACGCGGCAACTTGGGCAGAATCTCGTCCGTTGCCAAAAGTAGAAACGGTTACAAAACACGTGTATAGTGATGTGCCGTTGAACCTGCCCTTTGAATCCTCAACGCCGAGCGGGGCACCGATTGTGATGGTCGATGCCATTAACCACGCACTCGACGAAGAACTTGCCGCGAATCCGAGAATGCTCATTTATGGCGAAGACGTGGCGGGCGGAAAAGGAGGCGTCTTTACTGCAACGCGCAACCTCACCGCAAAGCACGGTGCGGAGCGCGTCTTTAACTCGCCACTTGCCGAAAGCTCCATCGTTGGAACGGCAATCGGATTAGCCATCATGGGATTCAAACCCGTCGTCGAGATTCAATTCGGCGATTACATTTTCCCCGCCATGATGCAAATTCGCAACGAACTGGCGATGATGCGCTACCGCTCCAACGGCAAATGGAAGTGCCCCGTTGTCATTCGTGTGCCTGTCGGCGGATACATTCACGGGGCGCATTATCACTCGCAGTGTATTGAAGCCTTCTTTGCACACTGTCCGGGACTTGTAGTGCTTTTTCCGTCCAATGCCACAGATGCGAAAGGACTTCTCAAAACCGCCTGTCGCGCCGATGACCCCGTGCTCTTCTTGGAGCACAAATACCTTTACCGACAAGGCTTCGCAAAAACCCCTGAACCCGATGAAAACTACTTCACCCCGATTGGCAAAGCCAAAGTGGTGCGCGAAGGACGCGACATTTCCGTCATCACCTACGGCGCATTGGTGCAACGCGCACTCGAAGCGGCGCGAAAATTGGAGCAAGAAGGCGTGAGCGTAGAAGTCGTTGACCTGCGCTCCATCTTGCCTTACGACAAAGAGGCAATTCTGAAATCGGTCAAGAAAACGAGCAAAGTGTTGGTGGCGCATGAAGATATGCTCACACAAGGCTTCGGCGCAGAAATTGCCGCGTTCATCGCCGAGCAGTGCTTCCAATATCTTGACGCACCCGTTAAGCGTTTGGGTGCGCTTGATGTCGCCGCCGTGCCATATGCCGATAACCTTGAAGATGCGGTATTGCCCAACGACAGAAAAGTCTATGATGCGCTGAAAGAATTGGCGAGCTATTAAAAGCGAGGCAAGAGAAAAGGCGGAAAAAAGTTCCGCCTTTTGTGTTTAATCCAAGTTGTTCAAAATTAGCTCGAGCGATTCTTCGCTCTCGACTAACACGGCTCGCGGTTTGCTTCCGTCGGGTGCGCCGACAATGCCGGCTTGTTCGAGTTGGTCCATAATGCGCGCCGCTCTGCCGAAGCCGAGTTTTAAGCGACGTTGCAAAAGTGAGACACTGCCTTGCTGATGGCGCACCACAAGTCGCGCCGCTTCCTCAAACATTTTATCGCGTTCAAAATTGCCCTCTTCTTCATCGTCCATCTCGCCTTTTGAGCTGGTCAGTTTCAGGTCGGGCGAAGGCAATTCGAGTGCCATGTCGAAGCCTTTTTGCGCGTAAATAAATTCGGTAATGGCTTCGACTTCTTCGGTCGAGACAAACGCATTTTGAATTCGAATTGGCTTTGGTTCGCTCGATGGCAAAAAGAGCATGTCGCCGTGTCCTAACAGTTGCTCCGCACCAACCATATCCAAAATCGTGCGCGAGTCGACTTTGCTGGCGACTTGGTAAGCAACTCGTGCAGGGAAATTGGCTTTAATCACCCCTGTGATGACATCAACGCTCGGTCGCTGTGTAGCAACGACGAGATGAATGCCGACAGCCCGTGCTAATTGAGCCAAACGTGCAATCGGTTCTTCAACATCTCTGCCGGCTGTAATCATCATATCGGCAAGTTCATCAATAATTACGACAATGTAAGGCAAGGCGTCGTCGGGAAATTTCGCGTTGAAATCTTTGATGTTGCGCACGCCTGCCTTTGCTAATCGGTCGTAGCGCATATCCATTTCCTTTTCAACCGATTTGAGCGCATAAATGGCTTTGCTTGTATCGGTGATAATCTGCTCTTCCAAATCTTTGTATTTGACGAGAAAATGATGTTTGAGCTTTTGATACGGAAAAAGTTCAACGCGCTTCGGGTCAATCAACAGAAACTTGACTTTTTCAGGCGAGCAAAAGTAAAGGAGGCTGGTAAGAATCGTATTGATGCCGACGGATTTACCTGAACCCGTTGAGCCTGCAACGAGCAAGTGTGGCATTTTGGCAAGGTCATCGATGTAGATTTCGTTGGCAATCGTTTTGCCAAACGCGATGGGAAGAATACCCTTGAAGTTCTTGAATTTTTCGGATTGAAGAAGCGTCTTGATGCGCACCATTTTAGATTTCGAGTTCGGGATTTCCACGCCGACGGCATTTTTACCCGGAATCGGTGCAATGATTCGAATGCCGCGCGCCGCCATTGCCATTGCTAAATCATCGGCAAGCGCAGTGATGCGCGAGACCTTCACATCGGGCGCAAGTTCAAGTTCAAAGAGCGTAACGCGCGGACCGACCGTGGCTTCGACTTTGACGACCTCAATTTTATAGATGCGTAATTTCTCGAGCAGTTTGCGCTTGTTTTCCTCGAGCTCTTCCATTGAGACGGCGTCGGTTTCCGGCTCCGGCTCATTGAGCAAATCGACAGACGGAAATTGATACGTGAAATGCTCCTTCGTTTCAACTTCTAAATTGCGTTCATCTAAATCGGCTTCTTTTTCTTGAATCGATGCTTTGAGCGTAATGGCGGGTTCAGGCGGCGGCTCGGTTGCTTTGGCTTTGGGCTTCGGTGCGGTTAGTTCAGAGAGCAAGTCTTCGAGCACGTCGTCTTTTTCTTCGCTCGTGCGTGAATCGGGCGTAGGGTTCATTTCGGCAGATGGTGCGTCGCTCGATTGCGCTGATGCGTGAACAATTGGCTCTTGAGAAGTTGGCTCACTGACGGGCGCGGGTTCATCGAGTCCGTTCAGAATTTTTTCAAGTTCGCGGTCAATCGCGTCCTCAATCGACGGCGACGGAGCGACAGGGGGCGCGCTGGCTTCTGCGTTCGAAGGCACTTGCACGGGCGGCGTTGGAGGCGCAGTCGTTTCACTCACCAGCGATTTTGTTTCAACAACAATCGGCTCGGTTTGACTCGGCGCGGCATCAGTGGCTGTTTCGTTCAAAAGGTCGCGCAACCCGAAAGTAGTGTTGTCTGCTTTCGGTTGAGTATCGGTTACAACAGCTTTCGAAGATGCAGTTGCCGTAATCGGAGTTGTCTCGCTTGTCAGTTCGCTTGTTGGAACGGAAACGGCTTCCGTTTGTGTCGCTTTGAACTTATCCTCTTTGCGTCGACCGAATTTCGGCTCGGGTTGCGATTTGGGAGGTGGTGTTTCTTGCAACGGTGGCGCATCTTGCTCTGCTTCTTCTGCCTCTATGTCTGCAAGTTCTTCCTCAATGGCACGCGCGCGGGCTTCTCGCCACTCCTTGAATTTGAGCATCGTGCCGCTGGCAATTTCTTCTGCTTTATCGCGTGTCAGGTATGCAATGCGGTCGAAGGTTTTTTGCAAATCAAGGTCAATAAAGAGCGCAATGACAAGCAACAGCAAGACGGTGAGCAAGCACCATGCGCCCAATTTTCCGAGAATCGTGGCAAGTGTGGTTGCAATCAGTCGTCCAATCGCGCCCGACATCACCTCGCTGAATCCAAATGCAGTTAAGCCGAACATCGACGCGACGATAGTTGAAAAAAAGACGCCATAGACCGAAACATACATCGCCTTTGAAAAGTCTTGACGGCGAAAGAGCGAAAAGCCCCAGAAGGCTGAAATCATAAGCAATAGCGAGGTCGGATAGCCGAGCATCGAGCGCATCAAAAACGAAGAAAGTTTCGCGCAGAAAAGTCCAAGCGGATTGTGGAGTTGGCTGGCAGCGAGCCGCGCTTCGTGCGAGAAAAACTCAAATAGAGAAATATTCTCAATGAGTGCCTCGTCCTCGATATGGTAGCAAAAAAGTGCGATTAGAAACAGCACGGAAAGAAACATGACGAAAACGCCCCAGAGCTCGAAACGACGTTTGGCAATTGAATCGCTAAGTGAATTTTTGGATTTCTTCGTCGATTTTTTCTTCGCACCAACGCTCTGTTTTGGGTGTTCCGCTTTCGGTGCGTTGAGCGTGGTTGCATCGTCAATCCATTCGGGTGTTTGCATAGTGTTTCGCAACAAAAAATTTAGAGCCGCTTTATTTGGTGCAAAAGTGATAAGGTAGAGGTGCTTAAATAAACTTCCGTTGCGAAAGGCGGGTGAAAAAGCACTCAATCAAAAAAGGCAACAGCCTTCCGCGAGAACGGAAACGCTTGATGCCTTCAAATTGTGATGCGAATTAAAAATGTGCTATGTGTGAATTTAATGAACCTTCGGAACATTTTCCGAAGAGTGTGTTATGCAATGTGATATTGACGAATCACAACAAGGTAATGTTAGAAGTCGAGCGAGCGCAAGTTCTTGAAGTGTCCGTTTGAGCGCACGCGACGCTTGATTTCTTCTGCCCGCTCGATTTCAGGAATGACGCGCTCGAAGTGCTCGATGATGAACTCCAATCGGGCGTTTTCGCTGGTCATTTCAAGCAGTTTTTGCTTTTGAAGCACATCGAAGCCGGCGTTCTGCGCGATGCGGAATGAGGCGCGCTCGTCGCTGTCGTATTCTTCAACGGTCGTTTCGCCGTTGATGAGCTCCATGAGTTTAAGATGAAGCGTAATCGCACGCTGTCGGAGCGAGCCGTCCAAAATCACATCGTCGTCGTCGTCGAAGAACTCGACGGAGGCTTGCATATAGGGTTTATCTTTATAGACTTCTATCATTCGGTAGCGCATCACGCCCGTCGTGATAATGTCCAAACGCCCGTCAGCGTATTCATTGACAATCTCTTCAAGATCGACGGTGCAGCCAACAGGGTAAAGTTTGTTGTTGTAAGCCAGCGACACGCCGAAGGGCTTTCCTTGTCCATACTCCATGCCTGAACGGCAATAAGCAATCATCGCTTTGTAACGCTCTTCAAAAATGTGAAGCGGCAGTGGTTCAGATGGACACACCACAAGCGGCAGAGGAAAAAGCGGAATGATGTTTTTATCAGCCATTGCGGTCAGAGAAAATGTGTCACGCGATGCGACGATGAAAAATCGTGCAGAGCGTTCAATAAGTTCAAAATTTTAATCAACCCACAGCCAACCGTAACAACGGTTGCTTGAACGCGGCAGAGCGAATCGGAAGTCTCAAAGGTAACTTTCAATACTCTGCTTGCCGTTGAAAGATAGTTGTATTTGCGTAATATGCAGATTCAAAAGAAACAGCAAGTAAAGATACGCCAAGCGGGCGTGTTGCAAAAATCGCATCGAGTTAAGAAATTCAATGAAGCAAAAAAGTTATGTGCGCTTGATGAACGCAGTGTTTTACGCGCACCACGGTGTCTATCAAGCCGAGCATCAAGTTGGAGCGCGCTACGAAGTAGATGCCGAACTGGCTCTGGATTTTTCGGAAGCAGGCGCGACCGATAAACTTGCCAAAACCGTTGATTATGAAAAAGTTTATGCTAAAATCAAGGAAGCCTTGACGGGCAAAAAGTTTTATCTCATTGAAGCCGTTGCCAAAACTATCGCCGATGAACTCTTGCAAGATTTTGAAGTGCTTGAATCTGTCAGAATCCGCGTGCGCAAACGCAATCCGCCTGTCGGTGGCGTGTGCGATTACGCCGAAGCCGATTACATCGTCGAGCGATGAGTGTCGTCTTTATTGGTCTCGGTTCAAATCTGGGTGAGCGGCTCACCATGCTTCAAAATGCAATCGAGCACATCGAGGAATTGCCTACGACTGAAATACTTGCCACGTCAAGCGTCTATGAATCAACCCCGATTGACCGCTCCGAGCAAAACCCATTTCTTAACGCCGTTTGCAAAATCACAACCGACCTGTCGCCAACAGTGTTACTCACCGCACTGAAAAAAATCGAGCACAAACTCGGCAGACCTGAACGCTACGCCCGATGGTCGCCGCGACCGATTGACCTCGACATTTTATTTTATGATGACCAAATACTCCAACAAGATGATTTAACAATACCCCACGCAGAAATTCACAACCGAAAGTTTGTGCTACTCCCGATGCTTGAACTTGAAGACTTCTTTCACCCACGCTTGAAAAAACGACTCTCAACTTTGCTGGCGGAAACGATTGACAACTCCGCGATTTACAAACGAGAAGTGCTATCGCTCTACAACAAGAAAACTTAAAACAAGATGACGCAGAAGAAATCCTTGCCACTCCACACGCAAATTTTTATTGGCTTGTTCTTTGGACTGATAGCGGGACTTGCAGTGAATTTTTTGGCACCACAAAGTGAGACGCTCAAATGGATTGCATCGAGCATTGCTTACCCCATCGGGCAGATTTTTTTGCGATTGATTTTCATGGTGATTATTCCGCTGATTTTTTCGGCGATTGTGTTGGGCGTGTCGGATTTAGGCGATGTCGGGCGGATTGGGCGCATCGGGCTGAAAACCTTGCTCTTCACCGTCGTGATAACGGGGCTTGGCGTGGTGATGGGCGTGATGCTCGTCAATCTCTTCAAGCCGGGCGAAGGAATTTCGGAAGAAAGTCGTCAGGCGTTGATGTCGACGTTGCAAGGCAATCAAAAGGTTGGAACAATTCTCGAGAATGCACAGCAAACCAAATCCGCCGTTCAAACGCTTCTCGATTTCATTCCGCGCAATCCGTTTGTTGATGCAACGTTCGCCTTCGACCCAAGTTACCAAGGCGGCGGGCTTTTGGCGATTATGTTTTTCGCCCTCATCTTCGGAATTGCAATGGCACTTTGCGAGAAAGAGCGCACCGAAGTGCTCACGAAAGTCTTTCAAGGCTTATACGACGTGGTGATGAAGATTATCGATTTTGCCATGCGCCTTGCGCCGTTTGGCGTTGCCGCGCTCATTTTCTCCGCCGCGTCTCAACTTGGATTTCAGATTATCGCAACGCTCGGCATGTATGTCTTCGTCGTCTTGCTCGCGCTGTGCATTCATCAGTTCATCACATATGGATTGATTTTGAAATTTTTCGTCAAGCGCAACCCGATTGAATTTTTCAAGAACATTTGGGAAGTGATTCTGACCGCGTTCTCGACGAGTTCCTCGAATGCGACGTTGCCGACGGCGATTCGCGTAACGACTGAACAACTGAAAGTCAATCCAGATATTACGAACTTCGTCTTGACCGTCGGCTCAACGGCAAATCAAAACGGGACGGCACTCTACGAAGGCATTACCGTGCTATTCTTGGCGCAGTTTTACGGTGTAGAGTTATCGCTTGGGCAACAGGTGTCGGTGGTTTTGCTCTCGATTTTGGCGGGCGTTGGAACGGCGGGCGTTCCCGGTGGCTCGCTTCCGCTGGTCGTGCTGGTGCTTCAAACCATCGGCGTGCCTGCCGAAGGCATTGGCGTGATTTTGGGAGTAGATAGAGTGCTCGACATGAGTCGAACGGTGGTGAATGTGACCGGCGATATTACGCTCGCCGCGTGGGTAGAAACCTCTGAACCACAAGTAGCAAAAACCGATACCTAAAATCTCACGGGCAACGCTGTATCTTTGCGACTTTAATCAACAAAGGAAAATTAGAAATGAATGTATAGACGTGTTCTGATTGTCGGCACGAATGGGCTTGTTGGACAAAAGCTCACTGACGTTTTCTCACACGACCGCAGTTTTGATTTGCTCATTTCTGCACGTCAGAGCGAAGCTTACAACAAAGCGGCAAGTTTCGGCTATGTTCAACTTGATGCAAGTCATCTTGCGGCGGTCAAGGAGCTTGTGTGGAATTTTGCGCCCGAAGTCATTATCAATGCCGCCGCCTACACTGATGTCGACGGCTGTGAGCGCGAAAAAGAACTTTCATGGAAAGCCAATGTAACGGCGGTCGAGAACCTTGTTGCCGCCTCGCGGTTGGTAGGCGCGCGCGTCATTCATATTTCTACCGATTATGTCTTCGACGGCAAAGCCGGTCCATATGACGAAACCGCCACGCCGAATCCGCTTTCTTATTATGGCAAAGAAAAACTCGCTGCTGAAAATGCCGTGCGTGCGTCAGGCGAAAATTGGGTGATTGTGCGGACAATGGTCGTTTATGGTGTCGCAACAAAGGTGAAGAAAAATTTTGCTATCTGGCTTGCTCAAGAGCTGAAGAAGGGAAACAAGGTCAATATCGTTTGCGACCAGATTGGTAACACGACCCTTGCCGACGACCTTGCACGCGGTATCTACGAACTTGTGCGCCAAAACAAGCGCGGGCTGTATCACATGGCTGGGTCGGATATTCTCTCGCGATATGAATTTGCGCGAAAACTCGCCGACACCTTCGGCTACGATAAATCGCTCATTCACCCGATTAAAACTGCTGAACTCAATCAACTCGCCGTGCGTCCGCTTCAATCGGGGCTGATTACCTTGAAAGCGCAAGCGGAACTTGGCATAACGTTTCTCTCGAGCGATGAATCGCTCAAACAGTTCAAACAGCAATTTTTGGAAAGCGCGTGGGCATAAAAAAGGGCGGAAACTCCGCCCTCTGCTCAATCTTCTTTCTACTGTGGAATTTCTGAAAGTGGTCGTGGAAAGTTAACCACAACAACATCGCCGGGACGCTCACGCGGAAGTTCATCCAAGCGGTTGAATCGGCGCATATCAATCCAACGATGCCCTTCACAAAAGAGCGAATAGCGACGCTCATAGAGAACTTTATTGATGCCGTCGGCTTCATCGGCAATGGACGTGTAATCGGCAACGCCTGCGGCTTGGCGGACGCGGTTCAAATCTTGCAATGCGCCTGTGAAATCGCCTGTTTTGATGCGGGCTTCGGCACGAAGAAGCAAGAGCTCTTCGTTACGAATGATGGCGACGGGCGAGGTGTTTGAGCTATACAAACTGATGGCATGATTCGAGCTAACACCGTAGTTGCTCACGGCTGGGTCGCGACGGAAGACTTTGGAAAGCCGTGTGTCGGTCAGCGTATCTTGGTTTTGGCTGAAAAAGTCGCGCTGAGCAAAGAAGCGCGTCGCACTTGCGGCGGGTTCAAACACAGGGTTGAGCAAATCACCTGCCGCTGTGGAATAGACATGATAGACGCCAGTTCGCATACCTGCCGCCGTATTGGTTTCCGTCAAAAACGAGTTTTGAAGTGCGTTGAGGCAGGTGGTGTAATCAGCTTGATAAGCGGCAACACGTGCGCGCAAAGCACGGTTGAACTGGGCGAATGTGGCGGGCGTATTGAAGCCTGCAAAACCACTCGAGAGGCGGAAGTCAAATGTGGCTCCTGTGCTGGTGAGCGACTGGTGTGCTTCATCGAGCAAACGATTGATTTCGGCAAATCCTTCCGCTTTACTTACAAATGGAAATGCGGCAGGGTCGGGAGAGTAGCCGATTTTAATGCCGTTTTCGTTGGTAAGGTTAAGGTTAAGCAGTAGCTGGTAAGCAATAATCGTTTTAGCGAAACCTTCAAGCCCAGCACGTTCTCCGGCACGCGAGGCAGGCTCTTGCGCCGCACGATTCAAGAGAATGCGTGCATTAGCGATAGCAGCGTAGCGTGCGTTCCAAGTGTTGCCTACAAACGGACCGCCAGCGTCTAATGCGCCGCCTTTATACTCCGACATAAAACGCGGGTCGTCGCCGCCGAAATAGTAGGCTTCACGCCCAATCAGCGACGTGCCGTAGATGTAAAAACTCAATGCATTGCGCATAGACGCCTCTGTGCCTGTTACCAAACTTTGTATGCTTGCGGTTTCTTCCGATGCCGAGTTCGGGTTCGGAAAGTTTCGGTCAGGGCAACCGTAAAACAGCAAAGCAAGCAAAGAAAGCGAAAGACCTGCGGTCAATCTGTGAAGCATAGAAAAAAGATGTTGATTTCTCATAATAAATTTCTCCGTGGTTTAGAGTTTGGTTTGGGCTTATAAGCCAAATCCCAAAGTGAAGTAAAAACTACGTGCTGAAGGAAACGGCGTTACATCAACCGAGCGACCGATAGCGACACTGCCGAAGTTGCTCACTTCGGGGTCGTAGCCAGAGTAATCGGTGAAGAGCAAGAGATTGCGACCCGTGAGGCTCATTTTTAGGTATGAAAAAAATCCACCAAAAAACTTATCGGTTTGTTCACGATTGAACGTGTAGCTAAATGTCAGTTCACGCAATTTGATAAACGAGCCGTCTTCTACCCAAGGGGTTTCGCGCACGCCGGGATTGTTCGGGCTTTGACCTAAGCGACGTTGTGTGCGTTCAACGTAAGCAGGCGAACCCCAGTCAGGACTTGTGCCCCCCAAGTCGGTCAGGAAACGCGTGAGGTTAATGACATCGCCGCCTTTTTTCCACTCCCATAAGAAGTAAAGTTCAAAGCCTTTGTAGGCAAGCGTGTTGGAAAAGCCCAAAATGAAATCGGGCTGTTCGTCGCCGATAATTAAACCGTTGAATTGCCCAGGTGCTGCATTCGGATTCGGTGCTTTTGGATTCGGTCCGAAGCTTTGTGAACCAACAATTGAGGTGGGCGAGTAGCCTTCACGAATCGTGTAAGCACCCAGGGCAACGCCAAAGCCACCTGTTTGAAAGGCTGGAACGGTAAGCTTGGTGATTTCAGCACGCGTGCGTGTAAAAACAAGGCGTGAGCCCCAAGAAAAGGTTGCTGTGCGAATTGGGTTCAAGTTCAAGCCAATTTCAATGCCGTTGGTCGACATGTTGCCCCCGTTCTTGAATTGCAGCGATGAGCCTGACGACGGAGCAATTTGTGATTCCAAAATAAGCCCCGAGATACGACGCGTGAAATAGGTAAACTCGAGCGAGGCAAGACCTCTGGCAAGACCCAAGTCAGCACCAAACTCGATTTCCGTAACGCGTTCAGGTTCAATATTCGGATTGCCGATGCGCGCAGGAATGCTCAAACCACTGCCACCACCGATGTTGTTGACGCCCAGCGTTGTAAACTTAGCAATGGCAGGCGCAAATGTCCCAGCTTGTCCAGCGGCAACGCGAAGTTTGGCAGATTCAAGTGTCGGACGGATACCGTCCCAGAAACTCAGTCGCGAGAGCAACACCGACGCGCCACCTTTCGGAAAAAGATAGAACTTATTGACATCGCCATTCGCACTACTTCTATCCATACGAAGCCCAGCGGTCAGAAAGAAAATGCCAGAAATGTCGACATCTTCTTGGAAGTAAATGCCTTGGTCGTATTGCTTTTGAACGGTTTGAAGCTGTTGAATCGAGGCGGCTTGGTTGATGTTGTCTGATTCGGCGGCCAAACCGAGCGCAAAAACCAGCACGCTATTAGAATTACGGTTTTCAAACTGCACACCCGCCGATGTCGTCAAAGAAAGTCCACCATCTTGATAACGATGCACCAAACTGGTGTAGAGGTTCGCGAATTGGCTTGGCGTATTCGTTCTGATGCTACGACCAGGCAACCCGGTAGCAAGTTCATGAATCGTGTTCAGAGGCGAAAAAATTTGGTTGACTTGGGTGAAAAAGTCTACACCACCCATCGCCACAAATTTAAGGTTGTGACCGCCTTGCTTAATCAAATCCCAATCGAGTTTCCCTGATGCCGTAACGCGATTGATGCGCTCATCATTGACCACTTTGTCTATGATTTCAAACGGATTAGACCCAATGTTGTTTGGGTCGGCAAAAGTGCCGTCAGGCCGGCGACGATAATCAATGAAACTTGGCATAAACGCCGCCGCATAGCCAAGACTAACATTGTTGTTAGAGTTGCCAGTTGCGCCTCGGCTGGAACCACTGTTGATGTAACCGAGTGAACCGTCAATAGTAATATCGTTGGTTAGGCGATGCGAAACGGAAAGGCGAGTGGCATATCGGTTGTAACCCGTTTTTGCCACAATGCCCGATTCATTTCTTGCACTGCCACTGATGTAGAAGAGCGTAGAAGCGTTGCCACCGCGAATGCTGATATTAGTTTCATTGATAAAGCCCGTTCTGCCGTAAAGTTCATCTTCATAATCAATGAAAGGAACAGGAAATGATGCAGGTGCAGGAGTGCCGAAAGCCGAGAAAAAGCCAGTCGTGTCCGATTGCCAATTGCGCGTGCCTTGTTTGCGGAGGATTCGATTGAAACCAAATTGCTGATTGACCTCAATAGAGGTTTTTTCGGCGAGGGTACCTTGCTTGGTTGTAATTAAAATCACGCCTGCCGCCGCTTTCGCCCCATAAACCGCCGCCGCGCTCGGACCTTTCAAAATTTGAATATCGGCGATGTCGTTTGGATTGAGGTCGGCAAGTCTGTTTGTCGGCTGACCTTGTGGACGCGCGCTTCCAACACCAGTTGCCGCCGTGAGCGCGTCCAATCCACCTTGAATTTGGTCGTTGCTGATAATGACCCCATCAACGAAAATCAGCGGTTGCGAATTGCCGACAAGCGTAGAGACCCCGCGAAGGTTCAAACTGATGCCGCCTCCCGGCGCACCCGTATTTTGACTAATGGAAAGTCCCGGCACTTTGCCTGCAAGGGCTTGCTCCGTAGTTTGTGCAGGCGCAGGCAAGAGCTCCGACGCGGAAAGCGTGCCAATCGCATTGGGAGAATTTTCCCGTTTGACGCCCGTCGCCACGCCCGTTACCAACACCTCTTCGGCTTTGAGCAAGTCTTCGGTGAGTTGAATCACCAAGTCCTCTCTTGAGCCTTCAACAGGAATCGTGCGCGACTTGTAGCCAACGAGCTTAACAATCAACGTGGCTTTCTCGGCTTTGAGCACAAGTCGGAACTTGCCATTAACATTCGTAACGGCACCTGCACTACGAATTTCCTTCACCTGCACAACCGCACCGGGTAAAGGCTCATTTGTTGCCGCGTCGAGAATCGTGCCCGAAATGGTGATTTCTTGGGAATAGAGAGACGTGGAGCGCAGTGCCAAGAAACACGCGCCCATCAAGAACAGTCGAAAGATGCTTTTCATAGCGGTTAGTTGATGTTATGTTGATAGATAGAAAAACAGGCGGTTCACACTCGCCACTGCGCGATAATTACAACTTTTTAGAAATAAAAAAAAGCGTTAAGATTCCTCACATTGCAGTTCAATCATCTATCAACAACATCACTATCGTGATATGCAAGTCCGATTTACACTTTGCACAATTTCGCTCTCGCTCTCGTTGCTCTTCGTCTCGTGCACTCCTTCTTCAAAGCCAATGCCGTCAAAACCGACGCAATTTACCCCCGCGCTCTTTGATACGACCGCACTTCAAAACGGCGGCGTGAAAATGATTCCCATTGATGGCAAATACAAGGTCTGGACAAAGAAGGTCGGGCAAGGCGACATCAAACTTCTGCTTCTGCACGGCGGTCCTGCCATGACGCACGAATACTTCGAGTGCTTTGAAAGCATTTCCAAAGATGCTGGAATCGAGATTTACTTTTATGACCAACTCGGCTCGTATTATTCCGACCAACCCAATGACGATAACCTTTGGACCACCGAACGCTTCGTCGAGGAAGTCGAGCAAGTTCGACAAGCCTTAGGCTTAAACAAGGATAACTTCTATCTCTTGGGGCACTCTTGGGGCGGCATTTTAGCAATGGAATACGCGCTGAAATATCAACAGCACTTGAAGGGATTGATTATCTCAAACATGATGGCAAGCATTCCCGATTACGAGAAATACAACGGCGTGCTTCGAAGCAAGATGCGCCCATCGCTCATTGATTCGCTTACAAAGTTTGAAGAGAAGGGCGACTTCAAAAATCCAATCTACACCCAACTGGTCGAGAAAGAATACTACACCAAGCATGTGCTCCGACTGCCCGAATATCCCGAACCCGTCGCTCGCAGTTTTAAGCATCTCAACGAACACATTTATGTGCTAATGCAAGGACCGAGCGAGTTCAAGGTTGGCGGACGATTGCTCAAATGGGATAGAAAAGCAGACCTAAAAAACATCACAGTGCCAACCCTCACCATTGGCGCAGAGCACGACACCATGAACCCAAAAGACATGGAAGAAATGAGCAGAATGGTGCAAAACGGACGCTACTTACACTGCCCAAACGGAAGCCACATGGCAATGTGGGACGACCAAGCGCACTATTTCCCTGGTGTGATAAACTTCCTTTATGATGTGCAATACGGACGCTTTCCAGAAAAGAAAAAATAGCGTAACTTCGCGCTGAATATGAACGGCTTTTGGTGCCTTGTTTAACGCAAGGAGAATAGGGAATCGGGTGAAAATCCCGAACTGTGCCCGCAACTGTAATTCACCATCAATCGATTCAAACCACTGACACGTTCGCCCGAACACGTTGGGAAGGTTGAATCCTAAATCGGTGATAAGTCAGGAGACCTGCCAAAGGCATTTTGCAACCTGAAAGACGACGGGGTCATCGTCTTGCAACCTGTCTCGCTTGTGGACTTTGCTTCCAACACGGTTTGGTCATCGCGCGTTTGCGCCCTGATGCTCTTGACGTGGGGTTGGCTTTTTTATATCCGACCCGCTTCGGCGCAATCCACTGATACAACGAAAACCGCACGCATAAAAGAAGCGCGAACCAAAGAAATTCAAATCGAAGAGTCGCCGCTCCTCACGCCAGCGACTTCGCTCACCGCTTACGAAACGCTTTCCAAAGCCGACCTCGAAAAACTCAATGCCCTCACAATTGCCGACGCCGTCCGCCAACTCCCAAGCGTGATGCTCAAAGACTACGGCGGCATCGGCGGATTGAAAACCATCTCCGTGCGCAGTTTGGGCGCAGAACACACCAGCGTTCAACTCGACGGCATCAAAATTTCAGACGCGCAAACCGGACAAATTGACTTAGGCAGATTCTCAATTCAAAATCTCGAGCAACTCGAACTCGTTCAAGGCACTCCGCCTGACGCTCTCATGCCCGCACGCGCTTACGCTTCCGCCTCGGTGTTGAATCTTGTCTCTAAAATTGAGTCGTTTCATCGTTCCAACGCGCAAGGCGAGTGGCGAGTGGGTTCACAGGTTGGTTCATTCGGTCAGTTCAATCAATCGGCATCGCTCTTTACGAAACTTTCATCGCACTCCGCGCTCGGCATCGATGTTGAGCGTCTCACGGCAAACGGCGAATACGCCTACACCTTGCAGAACGGACGAGAAACGCTCTTGCTCCGACGACGCAACAGCGACTTTCACGCCCTTCGCGCCGAAACCGACCTCGCGCTCAACGTCTCTCATCAAACAACGCTTTGGCTCAAAGCCTACTTTTATGATTCTGAACGCGGATTGCCAAACGCCGTTGCCATTCGTCCGAACCCCGACCTCATCGAGGTCTCGCGCCAACGCCTCTTCCTGCAAGATGCCTTTGCTCAAACAAGAATGGTAACAAGCATGAGCGATAAACTCAAAGTCGCCCTCGGGGGAAAATTGGCTTACAACTTTCTGCGCTTCACCGAACCCTCGCTCGACGCACGCAATCCCGACATCGACGACCGCTACATTCAGCGAGAGTTTTATGGAACGGCAAGCGTGGCATATCGCTTGACCGAGCACACAACAATAAGCCTCGCTTCCGACCTTGCACTGAACACGCTGAACGCCTCGCTCTTCCGCATAGCACAGCCGACGCGATGGACTTCCGTAACGGCATTGGCACTCACGCATCAAGTCGGAGCCGTCTGGCTGGAAGGCAATGTCGCCACCACACTCGTGCGCGAAACCACCGTATTGGGAACAGCCGCGCCAAATCACGAAGCCGCAACGCCGACGATAGCCATCGGCTATAAGCCCTTTGCTGACGAAGGATTGCGCCTGCGGGCTTCATACCGAAACACATTCCGCATGCCTACCTTCAACGACCTTTACTACACGCGCGTCGGCAATAGCAACCTTCGTCCTGAATATGCGCGCCAGTGGAATGTCGGCGTGGGCTACGAAAAAGTCTCGTCTTCCTATTGGCAAGCCTTCGCGCTTCGCCTTGATGGCTTTTGCATTGATGTAACGGATAAAATTCTCGCCGTGCCACGCGACGCCTTCAACTGGTCGATGCAGAACATTGGTGCCGTGGAAACGCTGGGCGTTGATGCGCATGTAGAATCAACTTTCCGACTCTGCGATGCGAATTTGTCGCTCATCGCAAATTACACGCGCCAAGATGTGATTGACGTTTCGCCCACGTCGCTTACGCCGCGCCAACAAATTCCATACACGCCGAAAGAACTTGGCTCTGCAATCGCCATGCTGGAACGCGGCAGTTGGTCAATCGGCTATGCGCTCACTTACACAGGCTTCCGATTTGCTCTGCCAGAAAACACGGCGCAAAACGTCTTGCCTGCCTTTTGGGTGCACGATGTCAATGTGTCGGTTGGAATTGCGTTAGGCGCCTTCTCTATGAAGGTCAAAGCCGAAATAAGCAATCTCTTTGATGCGCGTTACGAAGTCATTCAATTTTTTCCGATGCCGTCAAGAAACTATCGGCTGTCGGTCAACTTAATGCAGGGAGCAAAATGAACCGCTGGTTAAATTTCTTGTTGGGATTTTTGATGCTTCTTTCTTCGTGCGTTGATGCGCCAACAAATTCGCCGTCAGACTTTGTGCCAACAGCATCGCGCGCCGCGCTCGCGCTCAACGAAGGCTTGTTTCAACGCAATAATTCAACGCTCACCTTCTACGAGATTGATTCCAATCGCGCCTTTACGGATTTCTTTGAGCAGAAAGTTGGCAGGCGACTTGGCGACACAGGCAACGACATTGCGCAGTATGGCGGCAAAATTTATATCGTCGTGAGCGTCAGTAGCACGGTTGAAGTGTTAGATGCAATCGAGTTCACTTCTGTTGGAACAGTTCTACTCTTCAACGGCACGCAGCCTCGCCAGCCGCGCCACATCGCGTTTCACGGACGAAACGCCTTTGTCAGTTGCTACGACGGAACGGTTGCCGTGATTGACACCGCTTCGCTTAGGGTAACGCGAAACATTCAAGTCGGCTCGTATCCCGAAGGCGTCGCGATTCAAAACGGCAAACTTTATGTCGCCAATTCAGGCGGACTCAATTTCCCCCACTACGACAGCACCGTTTCCATCATCGACCTCAGCACGCTCACGGAAATCAAACGCCTCACGCTCCGACTCAACCCCACAGCAGTCGCCGCCGACAGTTACGGCAACGTGTATGTGATTTCAAACGGCGATTACGGAGCCGTGCCAATGCGGCTGCTCGTCGTTGATGCACAAGCCGACACGCTCAAAAAAATCTACGACTTCGACGCCAGCCGAATCGCCATTCACGATAGCCTTGGGTTCATCGCCTCAAACGGCGGAATCAAGTTGCTCAACCTCAAAAGCAACCAAGTGATGAACGCGAATTTGATTGCGCCATCGAGCTTCCAAATCCTTTACGGCATCAGCATTGACGCGGCGCGACGGGAACTCTACTGTGCCGACGCAAAAAACTACGTCGTCAATGGCGAAATGAAAGTCTTTGATTTCAACGGGGTCTTCAAACGGAGTCTTCAAACGGGCTTAATCCCGAGCAAAGCGGTCTTTGTTCGGTAATTCTACAACTCAAACCAGGAGAAAAAAATGAACAAACTACTTCTGCTTCTCGTTGCGACTTGCCTCTTTGGCAACGCTTGGCTGAACGCACAACCGCAAAAGGTGCTCTTCGCGATTCGCGGATTCAGCAACCAAGGCTTGACTTACATCAACCTTTCAACCGCGACAGTGGTCGATAGCCTTGCGCCGTTGGGTCCAGTGGCAAACGAACTGCTTGCATTTAACAGCCGCCTATATGTCATCAATTCGGGGCAGTTTCCGAATGGGGCGAATGCGTCGATTCAACACGGGCGATTGGCGAACTTCGTCGTCGGTGCCGCGCCCATCAAAACCGAATCGATGGCTAACGGCTTGAATCCCTTTTCTATCACGACGTTTTCAGCTCCGACCGACCAAACCTTCGGCGTGGTCTCGAACTTGCTCGATAGTTCCATTTCGCTCTACCGAATGAACGCGCCAACCTTCAACGCCGCACAAGACACGATTCAATTCCTGCGCAAAATCAGCATCGGGCGACGCGGACCAGAAGGCATGGCGACGGTGCAAGAGGCAAATGGTGCGCGCATCTACATTGCTAATGCTTACAATCCTGAAACCTTCGACTACGACTCTGTTGTAACCGTGTGGCGATTCTACAACAATGCCGCAAACGACAGCCTCGTTACACGCATTCAAGTTCAACTCAATCCGCAAGACGTGGTCAGAGACCGTAATGGACTGCTACACGCGGTTTGCACGGGCAATTTCGGCTTCGGCACGCCTGCTGTGTTCGGAAAAATTTCAGTGATTAATCCTGCAACGAACAGCGTCATGGCAACGATTGATGTGGGTGGCTCGCCATCGAGCGTCGTCTTCAATTCGCAGAACATCGGCATTTTGAGCGGCGGATTTACAAGCAACCGTTTGATACGATACAATGCCAACACCTTCGACACGATTCCGACGCCGTTCATTCAAGGCGGCAGTTTGGCACTGATTGGCGACACGCTCATTGTCGGACGAAACGGCAGAATCACACTTTACAATGCGCTCACGCTCGATAGCCTTTTGCAATTCAATCTCACGCCCGGCGCGCCATATAGCGGCATTATCGCATTTGAGACCGATGCCGGCGCGCTTCCCGTCGAACTCGTAGAATTTACAGGGCGCAAGGTGCAAGAGGGCGTTCTGCTCTCGTGGAAAACCGCATCAGAACGAAATAATTTCGGCTTTGAAATCGAGCGTAAAGTGCAAGGCGGAGCTTGGAACACGCTTGGCTTTGTGCGCGGCGCAGGCACAACGACCGAAACGCAATCCTACTCGTTCTTGGACAAATCCGCATCAGGCAGAGTGCAATACCGCTTGAAGCAACTTGACTTCGACGGACAAGTCGAATACTCCACTGTGATTGAAGTCGACGCGGGCTTGCCGAAGCAATTCACGCTCGCGCAAAACTACCCGAACCCATTCAACCCAACGACGCTCATCACATATCAACTGCCTGTGGCAAGTGAGGTCTCGCTGAAAATTTACGACGCGCTCGGCAGAGAGGTCGCAACGCTCGTGAACGGTCGGCAAGAGGCAGGGCTTTACACGCAACCGTTCAACGCGGCGAATCTTTCAAGCGGAATTTATTTCTATCGTTTGCAGGCAGGCAATTTTGTAGCAACGAAGAAAATGATGTTGGTGAAATGAACAAGAGAACGATTCAGCGCGGGGCAAGGCTATGCCTCGCGCTATTGGTGTTATCGCTCAATGCCAGAGCGCAGTTTGCCGATAGTGTCGTGAGCGTCAATTTCGGACCGAACTTCAATGTCGGGTATGGTTCGGACAATCCGCATTTTCCGCAGTGCGTCTTGGGTCTGCCCGATTCAACGGCGCGACCGTGCGCGGCGGCATTTTCGCCGACCGAACTGCTCTCGCTGGGCAGAGGCGGAAGCATCACGCTTTATTTTCGTCGCCCGATTGTCGACTTGCCCGGCGTCGATTTCACCGTGTTTGAAAATCCATTTTACTTGGCGTGCGACACCAGTCGCGTCTTTGCAGAAACCGGCATCGTGAGCGTGAGCAAAGACGGCATCAACTTTGTCGAGTTTGCGTTTGAAGTCATTGATTCCCTACCGATTCAATCGCCGCGACGCTATCGCGGACTTGCTGGCGTAACGCCGACCAACGGCGCAGTGAGTCCATTGCTTCCGGGCTCGCCCAATCAAGGAAGAAGCGGCGGTGATTCCTTCGACCTTGCCGATGTCGGACTTGACACGGTTTATTTCGTGCGTATTACCGACGCCGCCGAAAGAGTCAATGACGGCGGACCGATTGCCGATTCCTTCGACCTCGATGCGGTTGTGGCAATTCACCAAGCCACGCTTTCTGCACCAACGCGACGCGAGAAGCCGAGCACATTCACGCTCTTTCAAAACTATCCGAACCCGTTTAATCCAAGCACAACGATTACTTACGAATTAGCAACGGCGGGAAAGGTAAGCCTCGAACTCTTCGACGCACAAGGCAGAAAAGTCGCAACGCTTCTGAATCAATCGCAAAGCGCGGGCAGATACACTTACACGCTTTCAGCGTCGCAATTTTCGCTGGCATCGGGCGCGTATTTTTATCGCCTCACGGCAAACGGAATGTCTCAAACCAAATCCATGCTCTTCATCAAATAATGCACAAACTTCATCTTTACTACGGCTACGGCAAAGGCAAAACGACAAGCGTCATGGGATTAGCCGTGCGCGCACTTGGCGCAGGTCAGCGTGTTGCCATTGTTCAATTTGACAAAGGCTACGACGGAAAGAACGAACACTACTCCGAGCGAAAAGTCTTGCGCGACCTCAAAGAAAAACTCAACTACCCGATTGAACTCGTGCCAACAGGGTGCGAGCGTATGATGCCCGACGGCACATTCCGATTTAAGAACGAAGCACAAGATTTTGCCGAAGCCGAGCGCGGCGTTGCGGCGGCGAAAACCTTTCTCGAATCGGAAGCCTTCGACCTTCTCATTCTCGACGAAGGACTTGCCGCCGTCGCCTACAACTTGATTTCAAAAGAAACGCTGTTGGGACTTCTTGATTTGTGGGAGCAGCTTGAACGCCCGTGCGAATTGGTGATTTCAGGGCACAAAATTTGGGACGAATTGGCTGAACGCGTCGACCTCATCACCGAAATGCGTAAGGTCAAGCATTACTTCGACGAAGGCACGCCGGCGCGCTTGGGCATTGAGTTCTAATACCGAACCAGAATAAGCGTGAGTAGGTTTTACGGCGACGTCATTTCGGCTTCCCGAACAAGTCAATCCTTTGAACAGAACGATTCCCGCACGAGTTTGACGAGCGTAACGCCGCTGGGATTGCGGGAATGACAAAAAACTTATTTACTCGATATTGGTCTAATGTAGCTTTTCCATTCCACTTGGACGCTTCGCTCTGCAATGCTTCGCACGGCGATGCGCTTTTGAGCATGCTGAACGATTTCAAAGCACGATTCTGCTGTATGACGCCATGAGTTCAAGCGTTTCAGCGGCGAAGAGTGCCGAGCCGAGCATCGCGATAATCAGTTTCAAACTCATGCGATTGCGCAGGCGAATGATATGCCGCTGAATCTCACGTTTGCGTGCCATCGCGCGTTCATAATCCGAAAGCACAACAACTTTGAAAATGCGTTCAGAGTAGCGTATTCTTTTGGGCGATACCACATAGCGCGCTTGCATTTCGACAAGAGCGACGTCATCAGTGTAATCAACAGCGTAAAGTTTTTGTTTGCTAAAGGGCGTCCAGTCTTGATTGTAGTGAAATCGAAATCGCACTTCGCAATCAGGGTTGTGCTCGAAGAAGTGTGAGACGCAGAAAATCACGCGCCTCGTTTTATAGTTGACGCGCGTTGAAAAGGAAAGCCATTTGAAGATATTGAGCTCTTGCGTGCTTTTCTGTGTGAGTGGGTTGACGGGAATGCCATATTTGAGCAAATCCTCGACCGTTACCTGACGCTGTTTCGGGCGCGCTTTGTTTGAAAGTTTTTCCCAGCGGCGCGGAAAGCGTGCTTCGAAGGCACGGTCATATTCGGCTTTGAGCGAGGGCGTTAGAAGAATCCGTTTGGCTTCAAGAATGAGTTTAGCGCGCTCTTCGGCGTTTTGCTTGCTGAGCGGGTCGGCGTTGGCGAAACGGTCGGGGTGCCACTGCTTGATTTGAGCAACAAATGAAGCGTGTATAAGTTCAGGCGGGTCGTAAGGACGCACACGCAAGACTTCATAATAATTTTTGAACCGTTCTGATGAAAGAGAGTCGCTCATAGATACTACACAGAAGAGCTTGAAACGGTTTGCTCGGTTTAACTCGGATTGAGACGATTTGGTCGGTTTTAAAACAAAGATATTCGTTTTACGTTGCCTATGCAACGAAAAAGGGAAGCACGCCACCCTTTTGTGAAATCGTGGGAAGCGGTAGTTTCCTCAAACCATTTATTTACATGAAAATTCATCACTGGCTCTTGGCGTTTTTGCTGATGCTTTCAGCCGAATCGGCAGGCGCGCAATTTTTGGGAATAGACGGCGAGCCCAGCATCGATGAAGAATTTATTGATGTTGACAGCACGACGGTCTATTATGTGCGTTACAGCGTGGGCTATTCGAGTATTTCGTCTCAGCGTGAGTTTCGGCGGGTTGTGTCGAAAACATTCGAGAAGCGATTTGGCACATCACCCGTTACTTATTCGAATGCGATTGCCGATGGAATTCCAATCGGCGTATCATTTTTCCGAAAACACAATCGGCTGTTTGCTTACGGCGTGAGTGTGTTTCTCTCGCCCATCATACGCACGTCGCATGAAGAAATCAGCACACCGCCGCCGATTCGTCCAAACAGCATGCAAGTCACAGGGCGCGATGCGTTCTTTCAATCTTTCGGGCTTGAAGCCGTCGGCGAGTGCCGATTCAAAGTGTTTTTGCTGGATTTCGGTGTAGGGGCGCAAGTTCAACACATTGGCGACAAGGTTCGAGTTGGAACTTACGACCAAAACGCATTGCTGGTGCACGTTGAAACCATAGAGCGACGCGCGTGGATTTTTTCGCCAACTTACTTCTTCGCGATTGGATTAGACTTCTTCGACACCGAGCGATTGTCAGTTGTGCCGATGTATAAAAGTTTTTATTGGCACTACGGTAATGTGAAGGGGTCAAGTGATGTTTTCTTGCTATCTCTACGCACGAATTTGTGAGTGTGTTGTTCCTGCCTTTGGGATTATTTCTTCAACTGCATTTTTTCAGCGCGGGCAAGGCTGTCGCGCACCTGTTGGCGACGTGCGTAGTAAAGTTGCGCATAGCGACTGTGCTCTTCGTAAGTGCGTGAAAAATTGTGTCCGCCGTAGCCTGTTGCAACGAAGAAAAGGTAATCGGTTTTCTTGGGATAAAGCGTGGCAAGAATGGCGTCGCGTGTCGGATTGCCGATAGGACCGGGCGGCAAGCCTGTGTATTTGTAGGTGTTGTAAGGCGAATCGCGCTCGCGGTGGCGCGGCGTGTTAGGATTGCCGTCGTAGTCGCCTGCAAGAATCGCAGCGTAAATGAAAGTCGGGTCGGCTTGAAGTTTCATGCCTTTTTTCAAACGATTGAGATAGACGCCGGCGACAATCGGCATTTCTTCTTTTGAACCTGTCTCGCGTTGCACAATCGAGGCGAGCGTGAGGACTTCCAGTTCCGTCAAGCCCATGCGTTCAGCGCGTGCACGAAGCGAGTCGTTGTAGAACTGGCGGAACTGTCCCACAAGAAAGCGCAGGGCGTCTTCTGCGGTCGATGCCCAAGGAATGTTGTAGGTATCGGCGAGCAAATAACCCTCGAAGTTTGGCGCATCGACGCCCAGTTCTTTGAGCAACTTTGGGTCAGAGAAGGCTTGCATGAACGAAGCCGAATCGGTGTCTAAATTTTCACCGATGATTTTGGCGACATCCCACCCGTAACAGCCGTCGGGGATTCGGATTTTCGCCTCGTCCTGTTTGCGCGAGTAGAGATAAAGCACAAGTTCCGAGCAGGTCATGCCACTTGGCACATAGTAGCGTCCGGGCTTGATGTTGCGGGTTTCGGGCATCAGGCGTGCTAAAAGGAGCATCGGCTCTTTGTATTTAATCACGCCTTCTTTGTGCAGTTCATTGACGACGTCGCGATAAGAATACCCGCGATGAATTTTAACAAGTTTCGGTTCGTCGTATTGAAAGGTGTTGAGCGATGATTTGAAGAGGTAAATGTATCCTGCTGTCAGCAGTGCGAGGGCAAGCACGAAGAAGACGACAACGGCGCGAATCACATAGCGCAACGGCATGGTTAAATCAAAGTTAGGTTATGATGATTGTCGACATTGTCTCTCGGCTTGAAGGGCGCGAGAAACTTCTAAAATGACCGTGAAAACTTGTCTATGGCGGTCGGAAGGAAGGCGGTCTAAAATGCACGCTTCACGTTCGGGAGAATGAATTGGAAGTGACGCATGAAGTTTGAGGTCGGCGATGGATTCGGCGAGATCGAAACGTTTGGAAAGCAACATAATGAGCGCGTCGTCGATTCGGTCGACTTCTTGGCGAAGTTCATCTAATCGGTGCTGATGCTCGTTCATTCCAGATAGATTGTTCAAACGAAGTTTCTAAGTTCTTCAAGTGCGCGAATTTTGCGGATATGCGTTGGAAGAGATTTTGTTTTCGCTCGCTTCGTCAAGAAAATTTTTGTGGAGACAATGTCGTGGAGCGGCTGAATGTCGCGGTCGTAATTTGAGCCGATAATCACAACGTCTTTCTCGTTGATGCCCATCGAAGTAATGGCGTATTTAAACATATCTTGGCTCGGCTTGAAAACCCCCATATCGTTGGAAGTGATGATGGTTTCAAAATAGCCACGCAACCCGATTTTGATGAGAAAATCCATCAAAAAACTTGCTGGAATCGGAAGGTTTGCCACAATGCCGAGCATGTGCCCCGTCGAGTAAAGCAGGTCGATGATGTGCTTATAGTCGTCTGAAATCGACATGCGTTTATGAACTTCCGTCGCAATCAACCCGATGACTTCCTGGGTTTCCTCAAAATACGGCTCGCGTTTAAGCACATGTTTCAGGGCTTTTTCCACAAGCGTATTGAGGTTTGGTGGGCGAGCGTCGCCATTCAGGGCTTGCTCAACAATAGCATTGTAAATTAAGACCACACGCTCGGCGACGGCTAAAATCTCTTCTTGTTTGATCGAGCGAGATAAAATCGGGCAACTTGTGCTTTGGGGCAATTCTAAATGCACATCTAAACTTTCACGCTCCGCCTTGTGCTTCGTTAAGACGTCTAAACTGAACAGAACGGCTTTGTTGTTTCTAACGCTCATACTGAACTGCGTTTGCAGCGTTTATGGTTGTTGGTCGCCTCATGCGAATGATGACAATCGTCATCATAAGTTACTGAAAAAGTTTTTTCCACTCCTCTATATCTCTCGAGCTCATCTCACTGGGTTTATGCTCGTGCATCGCTCACCCTTTTTTATTGGACTTGATGGAACCCTTTGAACGAGGGTCTGACGAAGAGCTCGAGACGGAGTTAATCTCAAAGAGAAAATCTTCCGAGCGCATTGATTGAGCACGAGAGACTTGTGCATATCGCAAAACTTCGTTGTCAGAACTGACCACACACAGCGTCGATTTCGCAGGCGTTTCATCAATCATTTTTTTGATGCGTGCGTCGGCACTCTCGCCGCTTGCCGTATAAACAACGGCGATGTTGTGATGCGATTCGGTTGCGCCCAAAACGCCGCGTCCATCAAAAACAAGCGTGGCTTTACACTTTTTTTGCGACACAAGCATGGAAACTTTGCGGCGAACATCGTCGCGCACCTGTTGCAAATTATCTTTTGTGATTTTGATGTCGAGCTTGTGCGCAAGATTGTAACCGTCGATAAGAAAATGTTTGACCATCATAACAAAGTCGTTAGAGTTTCGTGGGCACTTCACAATTAAATTCACATTAAGCCATGCAACAGGGTTTGCGAGTAATATACGAAAGCATTTTATTCGAACAATTTTCTGTAAATTCCTTCAAGGACTCATTCAAGTAGTTTTAACCAATCCTTTGAAGTAGCGCATCTCGCCGAAGGTTCAATCGCAGTAAGTTTAATCAAATCAAAAAAAGGAGAAGTAACATGGCATTTGACTTTGAAATGATACGCGCCGTGTATCAACGCCTACCTGAACGCATTGCCGCCGCTCGCAAGGTTTTATCCAAGCCGCTCACGCTCACCGAAAAGATTCTCTACGCGCACTTGTGGCACGAACAGCCCTTGCAGGCATTTGAGCGCGGAAAATCATATGTGGATTTCGCGCCCGACCGTGTCGCGATGCAAGACGCAACCGCGCAAATGGCGTTGCTCCAATTCATGCAAGCCGGTCGCCCGAAAGTCGCCGTGCCTTCAACGGTTCACTGCGACCATCTCATCGTGGCAAAATCAGGCGCGAAAGAAGATTTAGCCCAAGCCATCAAAGACAATCAAGAAGTCTACGACTTCCTTGCCTCTGTCTCAAATAAGTATGGCATTGGCTTCTGGAAGCCGGGTGCAGGAATTATTCACCAAGTCATTCTTGAAAATTATGCCTTCCCTGGCGGCATGATGATTGGCACAGATTCGCACACCGTGAACGCTGGCGGACTTGGCATGATGGCCATCGGCGTTGGCGGCGCAGATGCATGCGACGTAATGGCAGGATTGGCGTGGGAACTCAAATTCCCTAAACTCATCGGCGTCAAACTCACTGGCAAAATGAACGGCTGGACTTCCGCCAAAGACGTCATTCTCAAAGTCGCTGGAATCTTGACCGTCAAAGGTGGAACGGGCGCAGTGGTCGAATACTTCGGCGAAGGCGCGAAAACACTTTCCGCCACTGGCAAAGGCACGATTTGTAACATGGGCGCGGAAATCGGTGCCACCACGAGCATCTTCGGCTACGACGAAAAAATGAAAAACTACCTCATCGCCACAGGCAGAGCCGACGTCGCCAAAGCCGCTGATGCCATTGCAGAACACCTCACAGGCGACGATGACGTCTACGCCAATCCCGAAAAGTATTTTGACCAAGTCATTGAAATCAATCTCTCCGAATTAGAGCCGCACATCAACGGACCTTTCACGCCCGACCGCGCCACGCCGCTTTCCAAATTCGCCGAAGAAGTGCGCAAGAACAATTGGCCCGAAAAACTCGATGTCGGACTTATCGGCTCATGCACAAACTCGTCTTATGAAGACATTTCTCGCTCTGCCAGTATCGCCAGACAAGCCCTTGAGAAAGGCTTAAAAGCCAAATCTGAATTCACCATCACGCCCGGCTCGGAGCAAGTACGCTACACGATGGAGCGCGATGGCTTATTGGAAGTCTTTGAGAAAATCGGAGGCATTGTGCTTGCCAACGCATGCGGTCCATGCATCGGGCAATGGGCAAGGCACGGCGCGGAAAAGCAAGAGAAAAATTCCATCATCACCTCGTTTAATCGCAATTTTACTGGACGCAACGACGGCAATCCCAACACACACGCCTTCGTCGCCTCGCCTGAAATCGTTACAGCACTGGCAATTGCAGGTCGCCTCACCTTTAATCCCATCACCGACACGCTCATCAACGACAAAGGCGAGCCCGTCAAACTCGATGAACCCAAAGGCTATGAACTGCCGCCCAAAGGCTTCGATGTCAAAGATGCCGGCTATCAAGCCCCTGCCGAAGACGGCGCGTCGGTGCAAGTTATCATCGACCCGAAATCCGACCGATTGCAACTTCTCGATTCCTTCCCCGCTTGGGAAGGTACCGACCTGCTCGGCTTGAAACTGCTCATTAAAGTTAAAGGCAAATGCACCACCGACCACATCTCTATGGCAGGCAAATGGCTCAAATATCGCGGGCACTTGGACAACATTTCTAACAACTTGCTCATCGGCGCAACCAACGCCTTCAACGGCAAAATGAACTGCGTCAAAAATCAATTGACGGGTGACTACGACGAAGTGCCGAAAGTGCAACGCGCTTACAAAGCCGCGGGCATTGGCTCAATCGTCGTCGGCGATGAAAACTACGGCGAAGGCTCGTCCAGAGAGCACGCCGCCATGGAGCCCCGACACTTGGGCGTCAGAGCCATTCTCGTCAAATCCTTTGCGCGCATTCACGAAACAAACCTCAAAAAGCAAGGCATGCTCGCGCTCACCTTTGCCGATAAAAATGATTATGAAAAAATTGAAGAGGACGATACGATTGACATTCTCGGCTTAACCTCGTTTGCGCCCAACGTGCCACTCACGATTCGGCTCACGCACAAAGACGGACGCGTCGAAGAAATCAAAGCCAATCACACTTACAACGAAGGGCAAATCGAGTGGTTCAAAGCCGGCTCCGCCTTAAACTTGATTAAACTTCAACAGCAAGGTGCACTCGCGTAGTGTTTTCTCTCTCAAACAAAAAAGCGCGGCAACAGGATTACTCCCGTCGCCGCGCTCCTCCTTAACCATCACACGAAAACCTTAGAAATACACCATCGCTTGGAAAATCAGCTCGCCCTTGCTTCCGCCGTCGGGGTCTAAGCGCCAATTGCCGTTTGCATCGGTAGTGCGATAGACAGGTCGTTGACGCCACATCGCGCTGTATTTCGCATGGTGCCCTTCAATCAAGTAGTTCGCACCAATTTCCCATAAAATACCTTTGTCTGCTAAGCGGTCAAAGCCGAGATAGTTGAAGGTTGCAAACGGTTGCAGTCTGCCACCGTAGTTGAAGATTTTTTTGGACAGCAAGTAGCCCGTCTCGGTGCGGAAGATGATGCCCGTGCCAAGATGTGGATAGCCCGCGCCGCCACCGCTAAGTGCACGCGGAACAGCTGGGTCTGGGTTGAGTCCAAATGTTGGCATGATGGCGATGTTGCGAATGTAGTTCGGACCGAAGTCGTATCGGTAAAGCACGGAGTAGAGCGTCCAAGCACTTTTGTTATCGCCTTCGCCGAAGGGAAGGTCGAAGAAGACATCAAAGCCGAGCAAGAGTTGGTTGTGTGTCGTGATGGAGTCGCGGCGAACGCCTGTATTACCCGGAACGGTGCCGTTAGTTGTTGTTGCACTGCCTTCGGGGTGGAAGTAAAAGCCAAAGCCAATATCGAAAACGCGCTTCGTGCCGAGATAAGTTCCGACTTCAAAGGGGAGTACATCGGGCTCATTATCCAAAAATTGCCAAGAGAAGTATGCGCCGTAAGAGAGCGTGTTATTGAACGGGTTAAAGTTGGCTTGAATGTTGGTTGTGGCGTTGGCGGTTCCTGATATATTCGCTTGTGCACCGCCTAAGGAAAGTGTCGCTCCCGGTTTGAAGGGTTTATTGATGTGGGCGCGATAGTCTAAGCGACCGTAAGGACCGTCGAAGAGTTGCCCTTTGAGATACATGCCGTATTGGCGGGCGAATTGGTCGGTGGCTTCAATGAGGGGCCAGTTGTAAATCGGCGCGTCGAGCGCAAGGAAGTTGAGCGTGCTGGCGCTGGCTTCGCGCGAAATGCCCCACCAATAGTGCAAGCCGAAGCCGAGATAGAGGGCTTTATCTACGATTTTTTGCTCATACCACATGTCGTGAAGGAAGACTTGGGGTTTTTTGGCAGGACCGGTTCCTTCGCCCGGTGCGCCACCCGTAATAAAGGTTTGGTTGTTAATTCCGATGTGGAACATAAAGAGCGAGCCATAGCCAAACGAACCGTAGGCGAGGAAGCGTCCGCGTCTCAAGCCGATGTCGGTGGCTGTTCTCGTCGGGTTGCCATTGACCGTTGAGCCGGGGTTCATTTGTTGATAGCGTGCCCAGATTTGCGTCCAAATGATGAATCGAATGTAGTGGGATTTGTCTTCGTTCAGGTTGATACGCGCGCCGCCGCCGTATTTGTCCATACCTTGCCCGAAGAGCGTGGTGCTGATTGCGGTGAGCGCAACTAAAAGTGCGAATACCGTTCGCAGAGTTCTCATTGTTCTTTCCTCCAAAAAGATTTTGTTGTTTGTTGATTTACAGGACTGCGTTAATTGGTATAGAAAAAAATTTTCCCTCCTCTTGACAAGAGAGGAGGGACTTACGAAAAAAACTATGCCGCACCGCCGATGGATTCGACTTCTTTGCCTTGCGCCGCGCCTTTCGGGAAGCGAACGCTATAGACGAAGTCTTGCAAGGTTTTATCGGGTGCAGGCGTAATTAAAGAGACGATGATAATCACCAAGAACGCCGCCGTCATGCCGAGCAGACCCGACTCCGTATGCCGCAAGCTCAAAATGTTGAATTGGTAGAAGAAATTAGAAATGGAGTAGCTCATAGAAACAGCGAGCCCTACAATCATGCCTAAGATGGCGGCAGGTCCGGTGGTTCTGCGCCACCAAATTCCCAGCACAAGCGCAGGGAAGAGCGATGAAGCGGCAAAGCTGAACGCCCAAGCAACCGTTGCGGCAATCACGGGCAGTTTTACAAACGCCGCAATCGAGGCGGCGATGAGCGCGACGACGACGAGCAAGATTTTTGAAATCAGCACGCGGGTTTGAACCGACGCGCTGGGGTTGATGATTTTGTAATAGAGGTCGTGCGAGAAGGCGTTGGCAATCGTGAGCAAGAGCCCGTCCGCTGTCGAGAGTGCCGCCGCAAGACCGCCCGCCATCACAAGTCCTGTAATCGTAGCAGGCAATCCTGCAATTTCAGGCGTTGCAAGCACGACGAAGTCGGTTGATTTAATGACGAAGTCGGCAAACTGCACGATGCCGTCGCCATTTTTATCAATCACATCGAGCAAGCCCACGACTTTCCAACTCGCAATCCAACTTGGCAAGTTTGCAATTTCCTCGCCAACGAGATTGATGAACACTTCATAGCGCGCAAACGCCGCGTAGGCAGGTGCAGTAAAGTAAAGCAAGAAAATGAAGAAGAGCGACCAGCCGACCGACGCGCGTGCCTGTTTAACCGAAGGTGTCGTGTAGTAGCGCGTCAAGATGTGCGGCAGCCCTGCTGTGCCGACCATCAAGCACAGCATCAAGCCCAAAAATTGGAGCATCGGGTATGATTTGCCGTCGGCGGAAACGAGTGCTGGCGTGGCGAGGTAATCGCCGGTGCCTTTGGCTTGGTTGGCAGCAGTGGTTTGCGCAGCCGTCCACTTCGTTTTGGCTTCTTCAGCATTTTTCGGAAGTGCGGCGAGGGCTTTTTCGGCTTTTTCTTTCTCGGCTTTCACGCGTTCTGGGGTGAGCATGGCTAATTGCTGTTCTATGTCAGCAAGTTTGCCTTGAAGCTCTTTCATCTTTTCCGCGTCCATCATGACGGGCTGTTTCGTTTTGGGGTCAATCGGCAACGGCGCGTTAATCATGGCTTGCGCTTCTGCTTTTTGCTTTTCGAGTTCCGCGCGACGCTCTGCCACGCTGTTTTCCGAAAGCGCGGCGATTTTTCCCTCTAATGCGGCTTTCTCTGCGGAAAGAGCCGAGTCTACATTTGAAAGTTTTGCTTTGAACATTGCAACGTCTTTCGCCCAGAGGTCGCGCGATTCTTTTTCTTTTGCCGCGTCAATTTTATCGTTCAAAACCTCCATTGGAATGTTTTTCGGATTGGGATTTTCTTTGCCCATGATTTGCTTTTCCATCACCGAAACGCGCTCGAGCACCTTGCCGTAGGTGATTTCAGGAATCGGGATAAAGAATAGTTTTGCAGAAAGCCAAATAACAGGAATGAGATATGCGCTAATCAGCACGATGTATTGTGCGACCTGCGTCCAAGTAACGGCTCTCATGCCGCCCAAGAACGAGCAGACGAGCACGCCGAGCAAGCCGATGAAGACCCCAAGTTCAAACGGAATGCCGATGAAGCGCGAGACAATCGTGCCGACGCCGTTAAGTTGTGCAGTCAAATACGTCAGCGAGACGAGAATGGCGCAGATGATGCCGATGACGCGTGCCGGATTACCGCCATAGCGCGAGCCGAGAAAGTCTGGAATTGTGTACTGACCAAACTTGCGAAGGTAAGGTGCAAGGAGCAATGCTAAGAGCACGTAGCCGCCTGTCCAGCCTAAAATGTAGGCAAGTCCCATGTGCCCCAGTGCAAAGAGCAGTCCCGCCATTGAAATGAACGACGCCGCGCTCATCCAGTCCGAGCCTGTCGCCATGCCGTTGTAAATCGCGCTTACGCCGCGCCCCGCCACATAGTATTCCGACGGGTCGCTCGTGCGTGTGATAATCCCAATCATCGCATAAACGGCAACCGAGAAAATCATAAAGACATAACCAATTCCTTTCAGTTGCAAGATGCCTGCAAACTCAAGAATGGAAAGAATCACGGTGAGAACCACAAACCCTGTAATATACAGCCCAAGAATCTTCTGTAATTTCATAGTTACTCGCCCTCCTCTTCAAGGTTGTATTTCTTATCTAATTCGTTCATCTTTTTGGCGTAGATGAAAATCATCACAACAAACACAATCAGCGCACCCTGACTGCCCATGTAGTAGCCCAGCGGGAAACCTGCAATCACAATGCTGTTAATCGCGCCTGAAAAAAATTGAATGAGATACGAGACGGCGAACCAAATGCCGAGCATTGTAAATACAAGGCTTCGATTTTCCTTCCAGTAGGTCTCGAGTGTCTGCTGATTGAACTCGACTTTCGTCATCTCAGCATCTTTTGTCTGAAGTTCCTGAAGTTCTGCCATGGATTTCCCTCCGTTTTGTTTGTTGATTATGGTTGAACCAAAGAACGAAAAACTTGAACCTTTCCAACGCCCACAATCAATGCGCTGAATCACATCAGAAAAAGCCGCTCATCATTAAAATTGAAGGCATAAAAAATCGCCACATTACTTCCACGGAAAAACCGTCAAGTAACATTGATACTCAAAAGCAAAACTTACTTGAACGTGTTGCCGTTGTGCTTTCAACCCGTGATGGATGGAAACACTGACGCTACAATCACATAAAAGAGCAAGTTCATTTTTGAGAACCCGAAATTCAATGCGAAACTCAGACGCGGGAAGTGGGTTCTTTCAATGGAACTGATGAAACAACTGATATGAACTAAGTGAGACAATTGGGAAGTGTGCGTGAAAATACAGGTGAGTTAAACCTGAAAGTGCTACTTGATGCCAACAAAAATAATCTTCAGCAGATTTCATTGTTGTATTGTTGATATTTCCCTTGTATATAAATTTGAACTTTGCGTTTATAAGATTTTTTTTTGATTTGTCAAGTTTTTTAAAAAAAAATTAACATTGATGCGCGATGCAAGTTGCTTGTAAAAAGCAAAAGGATTTTGTAGCTTTGCGCATAATCGGAAAAGAACCTTCCTTCTTTTCAAAACAGCAAAACAGCGACCCGCCAGCCTCGCTGTTCAGTAAGCCAGTGAAAGCAAAAGAGAAAAAACAGATAATTTACAACACGAACCAAACAAGCTAAACTATGTTTGTTTTCACTTTCTTTGTGGCTCTTTTGATAGTGGTGTTGCTGACCCCACTCGTTCGCTGGGTATCAATTCGCCTCTGTATTGGAGATACTTCCACTGAATCGCGCAAGATTCACAAAGGCACAATCCCAACGCTGGGCGGCATCGCGATATTTTTCGGCGCGATGGCGGCGTTTCTGGTTGGCTATTGGCTCTCCCCTGAATTTGCTCAATTAGTGGATAGAGGGCTTTGGGCAGTGCTTCTGGGCTCAACACTCATTTGCCTAACAGGCATGCTCGACGATGTGGTGAATTTGAACTTCAAAACGAAGTTCGTGCTTCAAATCGCTATTGCGGTATTGACCGTTGTTTTTGGAGAACATCGCATCACGGAAATTTTGAACCCGTTTGGAGCAAATCTCACGCTGAGTGAACCCTTCTCGTCAGTTCTAACGGTGGTGTGGATTGTCGGCATTTGCAACGCGGTGAATTTGATTGACGGGTTAGACGGTCTTGCTGCTGGCGTGGTTGGAATTGGTGCGGTAACGATGTCGGTTATCTCTGGACTCTACGGCGACGTTGCGCTTGCGTTGGGCTATGCATCTATTGCGGGCGCAACGCTCGGATTTCTGCGATATAACTTCAATCCTGCAACGATTTTCATGGGCGACACTGGTGCGCTTTTCATCGGCTACTTGATGGCATGTCTGCCGCTTTTTCACTTGCCTTCGGCAACGGACAGCATCATCTGGATTCAAGTGCTGATTTTAGGATTCCCAATCGCCGATACGCTCCTTGCACCCGTGCGCCGTATGCTTTCAGGCTCGCACCCGTTCAAGGCGGATAGAGAGCACATTCATCATCGATTGATGTTTTTCATTGGACTTTCGCACAAGCACACGGTCTTGCGCATTTACAGCATTAGCATTGTGCTTTGCGTTGCCGCACTCCTGACGGTCTTTGTGATGCAATCGTTTGGCGCGCACGGTGCGGTAGCGATTTACGTGATATTAAGTGCGATGTTGGCGTTGGGCGCGGTCGGGCTCAGACGGCTCGGATACTTTACGGCGATGGTTCGACGTCCGACGGCGAAACATCTCAAACCGCAACTGCGCCGCGCCGAAGATGCGTTGCTCGAACACAGCATTTTGGCTAAAAAAAGCAGAGGCGATTCGGCAGGGCAAGACGAGGTCAAGTTTGCACGAGCACGATACTAATTCAATTGATTTGCGGCACACTTGTGCCCAAACCTTTTTTCGCCACACGGTCGACTCATAACTAACAAATGATGAAACCATGATGAAAGCACAAAACCTAAGAACAATCGGGGGAGACCTTGTGGTTGTTGGACGAAAGGACATGAGCGAAGAAAGTTTTCCAAAGTTGGAAACGGTTGGTGGAGACTTGCATCTTGCTCTATCTGGTTTTACAAAATTACCTGACTCATTGCTATCCGTAGCAGGTAATGTTTACTTGACCCAAGAGCCTGAATCACTGGTAAAAAGTTGCTTACAAAAGAAACAGGCAGAAGTAATCAAAGGAAGCGTGATTCTTGCGGGCGGTAAAATTTTGACTAAGGTAGACGGAAAATTAGACTACGAAGAAAAAATACCGATTGAACAGTTTTGATGTAACTTCGGCGAACCAGTTCCATCGCCGTTGATATGAAACATCTCTTCAAAGAGCCTGTTGCGCGTTCCCTCTCGTTCATCGTTCCATTCAGTTTATACGTGTTGACGCTCGCCCCGTCCGTTACCTTTACCGATTCAGGTGAATTGGCGGCGGCGTGTGCGTCGCTCGGCGTGGCTCACCCAACTGGCTACCCGCTCTTCGTGATGCTCGGATTTTTATGGTCATGGCTCCCGATTCCCGTTCCGATTATCTTCAAACTTAATCTCTTTGCGGCGTTCTGCGCGTCGCTTGCAAGCTTGCTCTTTTTCGAACTCACGCTGTTGCTTTTATCGGCGATTCAAGAGCGATACCTGAACCCGTCCAAAGTGGCGAAAGAGACGAAGAAGAAAAACGCTAAAAGCAAATTCGAATCGACACTTGTTCGGCTTGAACGCGAAAATCTCATTCAGATTGCGCTTGCGGCGAGTTTGCTCTTTGCCTTTTCAAGAACCGTGTGGGCGCAAGCGACGGCGATTGAAGTCTATTCGCTTCACCTCGTCATGCTCACGCTTTCGCTATACTTGTTTTTGCGATTTACCTTAGCAAAAGATGTGCAACTCAAAGACGCGCTTTTTTGGGCGTTTGCGCTCGGGCTTGGCTTCTGCAATCACCTCACGATGATTTTGCTCGCGCCTGCGATGCTTTACCTTTACTTTCATCGATTCGGCTTTACGACAGACGCTTTCAAACGGATTGCCCTTATGTCGCTTCCATTTGTGTTGGGATTAAGCCTCTACCTTTACCTGCCAATTCGCAGTGCCATGATGCCCGAATTTAATTGGGGCGAAGTGCATCGGAGTTTTGATAAGTTTTTTTATCACGTGAGCGGCAAGCAGTATCAAATCAACCTTTTCAATGGAAATTGGCAACCGCAGGCGAAGCGGTTCGTTTCGCTTTTGCCATTTGAACTTGCATTGATTGGAGTTGCGCTTGCGGTGTATGGTGCAGTGCGATTGTTTCAAGTTCAAAGGTCGCTTGCGGTGTTTGCACTCCTTTTAGTATTTGGCTGTATGCTGTATGCTATCAATTACAATGTTCATGATGTGGAGTCTTACTTTCTGTTGGCTTTTCTCGGCTTGATTTTACTGGTCGGTATCGGCGTTTTCTTTTTGGCGCACCGTCGCAAAGAATTTGCAAGGCTTTCGCTCTTTCTGCCGCTCATCGCAATTGCCATCAACTTCAATCACAACGACAAGCGACACGACACGCTCGTATTGGATTACACGAAAACGATGTTAGAACCGCTCGAGCCAAACGCGCTCGTGCTTTCGGCGCAGTGGGATTACTTTTGTTCGGCGTTCTGGTATTTGCAACGCTTCGAAGGCTATCGCCCCGACATTGTGATGATTGAAAAGGAACTCCTGCGCCGCACGTGGTATGTGCGAAAAGTTCAGCACGATTTTCCTGAACTTGCGGCAAAATCCAAAAACGACATCGAGGCATTTTTGGAAGATTTAGAGCAGTTCGAGTCGGGAAAGCCTTACAACCAAGTTCGCATACAAGCGCGTTGGACAGCGATGCTCAATTCGCTGATTGAAAAAAACATCGATGAACGCCCCGTGTATTTAACGCTCGATGTGCTTCAGACCGAGCCCGAAGTCGGCACAGCATACAAGAAAGTGCCGCAGGGGTTTGCATTGCGTCTTATGAAGCAAGATACACTGTTGCCAATGGGCAGTTTGGCGCATCTTCAATCATTTTTTGAGGCGTCGCCGCGCAATCATTTGGAGGAAGGGATTTTACAGACGGCGTCGGTTCAACTTTCAAACGCGGCGCGCTATGCCAGAGCACTCGGCAATCAAGTCGAAGCCGCGCGGTTGGAAACCATCGCACAAAAAATTCGTGCAAGACTTTCGCTCTAACAACCGATGTTGAGAGATTCTCCAAATTTCGGTATTTTATTGGCTTAACGGCTCGATAAGACGATGAAACTCTATTTTCGCGTTCTCAAATTTTTAGCTCCTGAAAAGTATCAGATTGCGCTGACGGTGCTGGTGAATTTCCTCGCTTCGCTCTTCAGCGTGGTCTCGATTGGAACGCTCTTGCCACTGTTGAACGCTGTCTTCAATCCTGAATCGGCGACCTCATCACCTGCGCCAATTACCAAGCCAGAACAGACGGACTTCTTCCGCGAAAAAGCCGATTCCTTTAAGAACGAAGTGATACAAGGCTTTCAACAACTTGTAACTGCCGAGACCCGCGAAGGCACATTGCTTAATGTATGTTTGCTACTGATTTTTGCCTTTGTGCTTAAAAACGTGTTCGTCTATTTGAGCAATCAAATTGTCAATCGAGTTGAAACGAAAACGCTCAAGAAACTGCGCGACGCGGTGTTTGCGAAAATCGTTCAGATGGAATTGGGCTATTTCAATCGCAATCGCGTCGGCACATTGATGAACTATGTGATGGGCGAAGTGAATGTGGTGCATGGAAACATCGGGTCGAGTTTCATCACGTTTTTGAGGCAGTTTTTGAATGCGGCGTTTTTCCTTGCGGTGCTGTTCGTCATCAGTTGGAAACTGACGTTTTTCGCCTTTGCCGTGTCGGGATTGAGTTTGTGGTCGATTCGCTTTTTAGGTCGGAAAATTCGCGCTCACGCCGACGTGGTTCAGGCGCAATCGGGCGATATGAACTCGCTCTTGCAGGAAGTTTTCAACGGGATTAAAGTCGTCAAATCTAACGCGATGGAAATGCGCGAGGCGATGCGCTTCAATGCCTTCACCGACACATACCGTCGAGCGAATTTGAAAGTCAATACCTTGCGCGGCGTGATTAGTCCGTTCAACGAAACGATGGGCGTGGCGGCGATTGCACTTGTTTTGTGGTTCGGCGGCAAACAAGTCTTCGCGGGCGAAATTACTTCGGTCGAACTGATGGTCTTTGCCTTCGCGCTCTATTCGGTGATGAATCCGATTAAATCCATTGCCGAAAACATCGCACGTGTGCAAGAAGGATTGAGCGCGGCAGAACGACTCTTTACCCTGCTTGATAGACCTGTTGCGATTGCAAATGGCACCAAAAAAATTCAACACTTCGAGCATGAAATTCGCTTTGAAAACGTGTGGTTCCGCTACGGTGAAAAGCCCGTTTTGAAAGGTGTATCTTTCACCGTCAAGAAAGGCGAGATGGTCGGGCTGGTTGGGCAATCGGGTTCGGGAAAATCCACGATTGTAGATTTGCTCTTGCGATTTTATGACCCTGAACAAGGACGGATTTTGATTGACGGCACCGACATTCGCGAGTTTGAGATTGCGTCGCTTCGCAAACTCTTTGGCGTCGTCAATCAAGAAGTGATTTTATTTAACGACACGATTGCCAAAAACATCGCCTACGGTTTAACGACCGATGCAACGCCCTTGCAAATTGAGCAAGCGGCAAAAATTGCTAATGCGCACGGGTTCATTTTGGAAAAGCCACAACAATACGACACGCTCATCGGCGACCGAGGCGTGCAACTTTCAGGCGGACAGCGCCAGCGCCTCTCGATTGCTCGTGCGATGCTGAAAAATCCACCCGTGCTGATTTTTGATGAAGCGACCTCTGCACTCGATAACGAATCCGAACAAATTGTTCAAGCCGCCATTGAAAAGGCAATGTCGAACCGCACTGCAATTGTTATCGCACATCGCCTTTCAACCCTCAAAAACGCCGATAGAATTATCGTCATGGAACAAGGCGAAATTGTTGAGCAAGGCACGCACGCCGAATTGATGGAAAAACATGGCACATACAGACGCCTCTTCGACATGCAATTCGCAACGCAGTCGATTTCAACATAAAGATTGAAGAACACCATGAAACAGTTTCTAAAAAAACTTGAAGGCTGGAACAAAGCCTTTTGGTATCACACCGTTTTTAGACGGCTTTTCAAAAATGAAATGCTGAGTGCCCCCGTCCCATTTGGCAACATTCGCAAGGTCTTGGTGTTTAAGCACGATTACATCGGCGATATGGTTTTAGCAACGTCATGCTTCAACGTGCTCAAGCAAATCAAGCCTGATGTGCGGATTGATGTTGTGGCTTCCGATAAAAGCTTTCCGCTGCTCGTCTGTGATAGTCGTCTCACGAAACGTTACATGTATCGCTCTTCTCTGAACGATATGATTCGCCTTGTCAAGGAAGCCAGCCGTGTTGGCTATGATATGATTCTCTGCTTGACATTTTCTTCGCGCACCCAAGATGGGTTGCTGGCAAATTTGATTGCGCCAAATGCCATCAAGGTTACAATTGCAGACGAAGGCAGAGAAGACCTTTACAAACGACTGTTTAATCTTCAAATCAAAGTCGAGGACAATCAATTCACTCAACAATACGCTAATATTTTAATTAAAGGCTTTGGCTTGCCACTGACCGATGAAGACATTCGCCCGTCAGTTGAACCGTGTGCAGAAAGTTTCAAGAAAGTTGATGCCTTTCTCGAGCAACACCACATTACGGATTTTCTTTTGCTGAACATTTCTGGACGGCTGGCGGTGAAACAGTGGGGACAAGAAAACGCGCGGCTGTTCATAAAAGCATTTTTTAGCCTGCATCACGACATAGACATTGTTTTAGTAGATGTGCCCGACGTGAAGAACGAAATTGCTTTTCTCAAACAAGAATTTTCACAGGAAAGGGTGTTTTCGTTTAAGGGGACGATTTTAGACGTCGCCGCACTTGCCTCAAAAGCGCATGTGGTCATTACGCCCGATAGTGCCCTTTCTCATATTGCGGCAACCTTTGCACGCCCAGTCCTTACGCTCTGCTCTCCGGTTACCTACTCACATCAATGGCATCCTTACAAGACCGATGCTATTTTACTTCATTCGCCCAAAGACACTGGGATTGAAAAAATTTCTCACGAAGCCGTCCTCGATGCGCTTCAAACTATGCTTGAAAAAACCAAGTGCTCGCTCTCAAGCAAATGACAATTAGCCTCAAAGCCATAGAAAGCGCGAACAAAGCATTCTGGTATAAACTGCTCTTTAAGCCGCTGTTCCGCAACAAGCCCTTTGTTGGAACGCTGGATATTTCCAAAGTCAATCGTCTGCTATTGATTCGCAGAGATAACTTTGGTGATATGGTGATTACCTCCGCGTTTTTTACCATGCTCAAAGACCTTAACTCGACTGTCAAGTTAGATTTGATTGCGTCAGTGAAAGGAAAAAGCGTGGCAGAATTTGATGAACGATTGGAGCATGTGTTCGCATACAACAGCGGATTGAGAGAATTCTTCAAGATGTGGTCAGTATTGCGTAAGCAGAAATATGATGCCGTGTTGTGCCTGTCGTTCAATGGCATGACGCTCGATGGCTTGCTGGCAAATCTCATTGCGCCTAATGCACCGAAGATTACGACCTACATTCGCAAGAAGCATGACCTCTACAAAATTCTCTTCAACGCCCAGATTGATATTGGCAAAGATGATGCGGCAATTCCGGTTTGGCGACAACTCAAACTCTTTGGTGAAAAACTCTTCGGCGTGTGCTATCCCGAAACTCAACTGCGTCAAAAGCTTTTTCTTAAACCCGGTTCAGAAGCACGTGCGCTCCGCTACCTTGATGAACAACATCTTGCCCCGAAACGATATGTGATGTTAAACATTTCCGCACGCATGGACTTTCGCAAGTGGGGCGTTGAAAATAACGTTCGCTTTTTAGAGTGCTTGTTGAAAAAGTATCCTGACCTCGATATCCTTATTTCCGCACAGCCTGAAGATAAACCAACGGCTGAACAGATTGTGAAGACGATTCAGAATACCCGCGTCAAATTGCCACCAGCAACCGTTGGACTGCACGAAACCATGGCACTGATTAAACACGCTCAAATGTTGATTTCGCCTGACACAGCAAATGTGCACATCGCCGCAACATTCAACGTGCCAAGTGTGATTTTATGCACGCCGATTTCGTCAGGAACGGAGTGGATTCCGCTACGCGTCCAGCACATCAACGTCTATACAAAGCAAGTCGCACCCATTTCTACCATTCCGCCACACGAAGTTCTTGAAGCCTTTGAAAGGCTACGCCAGAGTCTTGAGCCTCTAACGACTGAACCGCGTGCATCATGAAAGGCTTCCTCAAAACCATCGAGTATGCGTTGAAGGTGTTGCTCTACAAAGGGATTTTGGCTCGGCTGTTTCGCAATCAACCCTTTAGACAACCGCTCAATGCTCGTGAAGTCAAGCGTCTCTTAGTTGTGCGCCGCGATATGGTTGGCGACATGGTCATTACGACATCGCTCTTTAAAGCCATTCATGACCTCAACCCGCACATAGAAATTGATGTCATTGCCTCACCAAAAGGCGAACAAGTGATTCGACACAATCCACGTTTGTCAAAAGTATGGACGCTGGATAACGGATTGAATGTTTTCAGAACGATTTGGCAAGCGCGCCAGCGTCAGTATGACGCGGTGATTTGCCTCTCAATTAGTGGATTAACGAAAGATGGATTGATTGCAAATTTGGTTGCGCCTTCGGCACCCAAGCTCACTATCCGACAGCCCAAACCGCACAACCTTTATCAAATTTTATTCAACAAAGAAGTTGAAGCAAATCATCTTCATGAACCGCTGTGGCTGAGTCAGAAGCGTGTGCTGGATGCGCTTTTCGGGGTTGATTATCCCGAAACCCATCTTCGCCAAGAACTCTATCCTGCCCAAAGTCAAGTGCAAGCAGTCGAGGAATTTTTACTGCGCAATGGCATAGAAAAAGGCAAGTATGTCGTCGTCAATTTATCTGCACGCATGTGGTATCGTCGGTGGGGAAGAGAGAACTTTGTCGCGTTTCTGCGCGCGTTGACTTATCGCTATGCCGACTTGAAAATCGTGCTAACTGCTACGCCTGATGAATCGGAACTGGTCTGGGGGATTATGGACGATGTGCGCGACGAACATCTCTTTCGACTTCCGCATCATTTGGGGTTAGATGGCGTCATGGCACTTATCAAATTTGCCTGCTTGCTGGTTTCGCCAGACACGGCTAATGTCCATATTGCCGCCACGTTCAAAGTCCCTTCCGTCATTCTTTGCACGCCGCTCTCCTCAAATATCATGTGGGTTCCCTTACACAATCGTCAGATTAGTCTTTACACGCCAAAGCCTGAACCCATTACGACCATTACGCCTGATCGAGTGCTCGAGGCTACAAGCACCTTGCTTTCCGAAATCGGCATTGAACCCAAACCATTACGACTGGGCGAAGTGCAAGACGACCACATTCGCAGACCCGATGCGCTTAGCGGTTTGACCGATGCCAAAGTCAATGCAACGCCAACCACAGCACATCAACTCGTTCAAACTGCTCGCTCGGCACTATTTCGCACGCTCTTTAACAACAAACCCACTGCACGCAAATTAGACCCTGCAACTGCCCAACGCGTTCTGGTAATTCGAAATGATGTCTTGGGCGATATGATTGTAACCACTCCAATTTTCACTGCGCTGAAATCGCTCAATCCAAATCTTGAAATTGATGTGGTGGCTTCGCCTCAAAATATGCAACTCGTGCAGACCGATGCACGCATTGCCAAAGTGATTGTGTATGAAAAATCATGTCGTTTCTGGTTCAAACTCTGGAAACTGGGACGCCAAAGAAAGTACGATGCCGTTTTCAGCCTAATTTTCGGCACGCCACAAACACAAGGATTGATTGCTAATCTTGCCGCCTCGCCGCAGACGCTTAAACTCTCGGTGCAACGACAAGCCAAATATGACTGCTTCTTTTCTCGCACCGTCCGTGTGCCACAAACGGCTCATATTGCTGAACAGTGGTTAACCGTTGCCTTAGATGCCTTTGAGTTAAATGGTAAACACGTGCCATGCCAGATTAGTCTTCAAGTGCCTGAACGTCAAGCGGTTTGTCAATTTCTCGCACAAAATCGTCTCCAAGAAAAGTCATTCATGTTGCTTAATCTTTCCGCAGGAAAAAATCGCGTCAAGCAGTGGTCAAAAGCAAAATATCGCACGCTCATTGACGAACTCCATCGCATGCTTGACCTTGCAATCGTGTTATCCTGCGCCCCTAACGAAATAGACCTGTTGGAAGAAGTCGCAAATGGCAAACCCGTCTATTGTTTTTACCCAACCAGCAATGTGCATGACATTGCCGATTTGATTCGGCGCGCCCAGCTCTTAGTCACGCCCGACACAGGAGTGGTTCATCTTGCTTCGGCTATGAAAACGCCAACGGTTGTGCTTTATTCGCGTTGGGTTGGCGGCGAGGTGCATCAACTATGGTCGCCCTACCAAGTGCCGTATCGGCAACTGATTGCGCCACGCCGACTGCCCGTCAGCACGATTGAAGTCGAAGACGTCTTGCAAGCCATTCTCGAACTCTATACGGAACTCTATGCTTCCACCGCTTTGAAACGCACCAACGGACTACACTCATGAAGATTGGATATACTATTCCATTAGATTACAGCGGTATTGCCGTCTATGCACGGCACTTAATTCTGGAGATGGCCACCTACCCTGACCTTGAAATTCATCTTTACACCTCGTTCCGACGCAAAAGACAACTTGCCCAAGCCTTCGAAGACACGAAGCGATTTCATTATCGAAATGTGTTGCCGCACGATTTGATGTTGGGCAAACATCTTGCACGCCTAACCAAACTGATTCAAGACAGCATTTGGCTTGCCGAATCCTTCAAAATGGACATCATTCATCACACCAATCCGCTTGCAGTGCCGAAATGGATGAGAAACACTGTAGTTACGGTTCACGACATTTTCCCACTCTACATGAAGGTCTTACCGGGGGTCAGAGAAACATTAGAGCAAAAGCAAAAAGAAATTTTTGAAGATTCCGAATTGATTTTTGTGCCCTCGCACTTTGTCAGAGCCGATATTGAGAAACGCTTAGGCATTGCGAAAGAAAAACTTCGAGTAACTCACCTTTGTGCATCTCCACACTTCAAAACTATTGAGCCTGATTGGTCGCTGTTGAAAAAATATGAACTTTCACCACAGACGCCGTTTCTGCTTCATGTGAGTAGGATTGATTATCGGAAAAATTTGGAGCGCATGGTCGAAGCCTACTTTGCTTTGCCAAAAACCTTAAAACAGCGTGTAGAATTTTTAGTGGTTACAAGCGGCGACAAAACCGAGCTCGAGCGTGCTATTGAGCAAGGAAAGGCTCGCGGCGAAGGTGGCACCGTAAAGGTCATCTCTCATGTGCCACTTACGGAATTGGTCAATCTTTACAACGCGGCGTTAGGCTTTATGTTTGTTTCACTTGCCGAAGGATTTGGCATTCCACTGTTGGAAGCAATGCAGTGTGGCTGTCCTGTAATCACTTCGACCGAAACCAGTTTGCCTGAAATTGCAGGCGATGCCGCTCTGCTCGTCAAGCCCTACGATACCGATGCCATTGCGCAAGCAATGCGTCAAGTGATTGAATCGTCAGAATTGCGCGCCGAATTGCGTCAAAAAGGACTTAAACGCGCACGTCAGTTCTCTTGCAAAAAAATGGCTGAAGAAACGCTTTCAGGCTATCAACAGGTCTTGAGTAAATGACAGATTTACTTTGCTTCTTCAAAATCCAGCGACGCAGAGTTGATGCAGTAGCGCAGTCCCGTCGGCGTTTCGGGGGCGTCGTCAAAAACGTGTCCTAAATGTGCGTCGCAACGAGAGCAGTGCACTTCAACGCGCTTCATGAAGAAACTGTTATCTTCGGCAGTGCCAATCGCGCTTGCTTCAATCGGCTTGTAGAACGACGGCCAGCCCGTTCCTGAATCAAACTTCGTCTCGGAACTAAACAGAGGCTGTCCACAACAGACGCATTTGTAAATGCCGCGCTTCTTGTTGTTCCAATACTTGTTCGTAAAAGGGAGTTCCGTGCCGTGTTTGCGTGTTACGCGATACTGCTCGGCAGTGAGTTGCTTTTTCCATTCTTCGTCGGTTTTCACGACTTTGCGAGAAGCGGTCTGTTCCATTGTCGGCGTAGATTTGATTTGTGAATGTGCCTCATTGCAAAAAACGGCGACGCAGAGCGTCAAAAACATGAAGGCGATTTTGAACATTCGATAGTGACAGTTGAAAGTTGATGACAGAACGCGCAAGCCCTCGTGAAACATTCCACATTCATCAAGGATTCGTTATCTTAACGATGTATTATCACAAAACATTAACTTTTTAGCGAAATGAATTCCATTGTTTTGGTTTATGGCGCGTTGCTCGTGGTGCTTGGCATCGTGGGCTACGTGCAGTCAGGCAGTCCGACCTCGTTCATCGGCAGTGCGGCAGGTGTCGTGGTGCTGATTGGCGGATACTTGATGCAGTCGCAAGCGTGGGGCAAGTGGCTCTGCCTTGTCGGTGCAGTTTTAATTTTAGGCGGCATTGGCGCGCGATTGCCCGGCTTGATTCAAAAACTTTCGTCGGGTGAAGAAACACTTGGCGGCGCATGGGTTCGTTTGACGATGGTTACGCTATCGGTTCTTTTTGTTGTGTATTTCTTTGTCGGAATGAAATCGCAAAGCAATACTGCCTCGTGAAACTTGCGAGCGTAGCTCGTCGTTTTGGATTGACAACACCGAATTTCAAACGCTGAACATGTGTAATTCCTTTTCAAGTTGCTCTGTTATGAAAAAAGTCATTTTCATTTTCGCCCTGATGTGGTTTCTCGGAACCAGCGCGTCGGCGCAGTTTCAAAAAGACGTGCCGAGTAAAACCATTCAATCGTCGCAAACGATGTTCTCAACGCCTTCCGAATTTTCAATCGGCAGTTTCATCGGAAACATTCTCGATGACAAGCATTTCCAGATGAGCCATTCCTACACGCTTTCCTACAACTCGATGCTTGGCAACACGACGGGCGAGTATGTTAATACGATGATTTACAAGTTTGATGCGCCCGTTATGATTCGTGCCGATGTCGGCGTGATGCACCAACCCTTCGGCGCCTCGCAACGCCAACTCCAATACGGCTTCGGACAAAATGACTTTTCAGGCATCTATCTTAAAAATGCTCAAATTCTTTGGCAACCGACGAAAAACATGACGGTTTCCGCCGCCTATCAACAAGTTCCGCCTGGACAGTGGTTCAATCAAATGGGATTTTGGGGCAACGGCTGGGGCAATGGATTTAACCGCTTTGGAAACGGCTTCGGCGGCGAGGCAATGTGGCAAACGGAGCGATAACAAACGATGGTTGAATAGAGGTAAAACGTCTCTCTGAGTAAGTTCCGCGAGAGGTGGAGCATACAACATAATTTTTCGTCCTTCACCGTTCTATGCCTCCAATCCACGTTCGCTTGAACAATTCTTGCTCGTTCCCTCGCTCGCTGTCGAACTTCCGCTTTCAGAAATCTATCGCGACATTGATTTCATAAGTCAAGTTTCCAACTGATAAGATGATTCTTTGTAAAGTTATCGGCACGCTGGTTGCCACGCAGAAAGATGCGGAACTGCGTCCAGCCAAACTGCTCGTCGTCAAACCCATTAACCTTGACGGTTCGTTTCGAAACGAGCGCGAGATGATTGCGATTGATACCCAAGACGCAGGCGAGGGCGATATGGTGTTGGTGGCGCAAGAGGGCGCGGTGGTTGAACAAGTGATGCAATCCGACAAAGTCCCCGCCAATACGATTGTGATGGCGGTCGTTGATGGCTTTAGTGTGCATGAGCCATAATCATCAATTTTTGGCAAGTGTTCGTTCAGTAACAAGCCCGTTTTTTGTTTCTTGCATTTAACCACCCATTAAGAAACAAGCATCTGCAAAAGAAGGGACAAAGAAAAGGCAAAGCAAGAAATGAAAAAGCCACCTTGTAAAGTGGCTTAAAATCAATGACTTATAGGCTTTTGATTGTTTGCTCTTTGGCTCTCTTTTCAGGGCAAACATTAGTCCATTATCTTCCTAAGGAATGCCGGCGTTTCAGGATTCGTTTTTCGGATTTTATCGCCCGAGCCATCACTGGTTTTCTGTTCGTTTTGTTCGTCAATCGTCTTCATAGCGAGCGGTTGGGGAACGGGTATTCCACGCTTGATGAACGACGGAGTGGTGTCGTCGTGCTTTTCGAACACGTCTGAACTCATGCGGTCCATTTTTCCGCCGACGAGCGGATTTGCAATGGGTGGCGGCATAGGCGCAGACTTTGATTCGGCTCGGCGAATCACTTGCAGTTCAGGCTGCTTTGCCGACGCGGTCTGGGCTTTTTTGTTTTTGTTGAAGCCTGTGGCAATCACGGTTACGGTGATTTCGCCCTTCATGGTGTCGTCTTCAACGTGTCCGTGAATGATGGTGGCGTTTTCGCCGGCTTGTTCGTGAATGAAGCTCATGGCTTCCTTCATGTCTGCCATAGTTACATCGCCCGTGATGTTGATGAGTACGCCAGAAGAGCCTTTGATGGAAACGCCGTCCAAGAGCGGAGAGGAGATGGCTTCTTGTGCGGCTCTGAGGGCGCGGTTTTCTCCTGACGCGGTTGCCGACCCCATAAGGGCGTCGCCTGAATCGGACATAATGTTGCGCACGTCGGCGAAGTCGACATTGACAAAGCCGTGCTTGGTTACGATTTCGGAGATGCCTTTTGCGGCACGATAGAGCACGTCGTTAGCGATGCTATAGGCTTGCTTGACGCTCAAATCGCTGTTGGCAATGCTTAAAATTTTTTCATTTTGCACAACGATGAGCGTATCGACTTCTTTGCGCAGTTCGTCGATGCCGCGCAGAGCGGTTTCCATCGTGCGAGTGCCTTCATATTCAAACGGCTTGGTTACGATGGCGATGGTCAAGATGCCGAGTTTTCGGGCGATGTTTGCCACGACGGGCGCGGCACCGGTGCCTGTGCCTTTGCCCATACCGGCGGTGATGAAGAGCATATCTGAGCCGCGAATGAGTTCAGAGATTTCCTCGCGCGATTCTTCCGCCGCATGCTTGCCGACTTCGGGATTGAAGCCTGCCCCGAGCCCTTTGGTTGTTGTGCCGCCGATTTGCAATCGGTGCGTGGCGCGCGACTTCGAGAGGGCTTGGCTATCGGTGTTGCAAGTGATGAACTCCACGCCGGCAATGCCGAGTTCAACCATGTTGTTCACGGCATTGCCACCGCACCCGCCGACGCCGATGATTTTGATTTTCGCGCCGAGCGGCGAATAGGTTGTGTCTACTTCAAATGGCATAGTTACTCGCCTCCTTACACGGTTCTTTTTTGTGAATTAAGTTTCGCTCTGCTTCCGAGAAAGTTTGTTTTGTTGTCATATCTGTTGTGCTCCATTCACGGATTAGATTTGATCGAACCAATCCTTGACCTTATGAAAAATGTTTTTGTCGGATTTCTTTTCCGATTCATTTGACGCCGCTTTGACTGTCTCCAATTCCGGCTCTTTTTCCTCAACGGCGTCTTGCGCCGGCTGTTCAATCGGCATGTTGCGAAAGGCGTGTAAGACGAGTCCAGCGGCGGTTGCATATTTGGGCGAGTTCAGTTCGCCTTTCATGCCGCCGTCAAGTCCTTCGGGTGAGCCGATTCGAACATCTAATCCCAAAACTTGTTGTGCTAAACTTTGCGTGCCCTGCACCAGCGCGCCGCCGCCAGTGATAATTGCGCCCGCATTGAGGTATTGGTAATCGCCCGATTTTTTCAGCGACTCGCGCACGCGCTCGAAAATCTCCGTCATACGCGCCTCGATGATGTTCGTCAAAGCCGACTTTCGGAACGACTTTGGCGGACGCCCTTCTAAATCGGAAACCAAAATTTCTTCATCGTGAATCAAGTCAGGGAAGTAGGCACATCCATGCTTGACCTTCAACTCTTCGGCAACGTCCTCGAGCGTATGCAACCCAATCGCCACATCGTTGGTTACATCACAGCCAGCAATTTTGACGACTTCGGAGTAGCGAATCGCGCCGCGTCGGTAAATGGCGATGTCGGTTGTGCCGCCGCCGATGTCAATTACCACAACGCCACTCTTCTGCTCGCGTCCTTTAATCACCGCAAGCCCTGATGCTACTGGTTCAAACGTCATGCCGTTCACTGAAAGCCCCGCCTTCTCAATGCACTGCTCGATGTTTCGGATTTTGCTAATCATACCCATCACGACATAGACGCTTCCGCGCATAGATTGCCCTGCCATGCCAATCGGGTCTAAGACACCTTCTTGGTCGTCGACGATGAACTCTTGCGGAATAGAGTGAATGACGCGTCGCTCCATGTTCAAATGCTCCAAACTTTTTTTCGCCTTCTCGACCAAGCGCATCACATCGTTGTGATTGACGATTTGCGTCGGGTTGATTGTGATTTCCGCGCTCGACTTAATGCACTGCACATGCTCGCCTGAAATGCCCACATTGACGCCTTTGATTTTGATGCTCGATGTGTGCGAGGCTTCCGCTACCGCTTCCCGAATCGCATCAACGGTGCGATTGATATTCACCACCGTTGCGCGTTGCAATCCTTCCGACTTCGATTTGCCGACGCCTAACACATGAATTTTTCCAAACTCATCTTTTTTGGCGACGACGCAGCAGACTTTGGTCGTGCCAATATCCAGCCCAACCACAAATTGTTCTTTCGTTTTTCTATTCGCCATCTGTGCACCTCGTTTTCAGTTTTGAGATTTTCGTTTTGGGTTTATTGTCTCATGTTCTTTTGCAAAAATTTTTCCGTCAAAACGGACATCGACATATTCAAACGGCTTCAAGCCCTTTTTGACGACGACCTGCGTCCAAAAAATTTCAAAGTTCTTGAGCCGCTCTTCGTAGTTGTTGTTTCCGAAGATGAATGTCGTCTCGCCACTTGCCGTCAAAATGTGCAGTTGATTGTTATCTGCAAGACGCACTTCGCTCACCAGCATCTTGGCGTATTTGGTTTCCATCAAGGCACTGCAGAATGCGAGCGCGTTTGCGGACTCTGCACTATCGAGTTTGCTCATCGTGCTTAGGCTGTCGCGGACGATTTTGGTAAATCCCGTCAGGAGCGGCAAGCGCGCAGATTCCAACACCGATTCGCTTTTTTCCATCACAAAGCCTGCTTCATCAATGAGCCTCAATGCTTTGCCCACCATCGCGATTGCAACGGGTCGACGTTCTTGCACGCGCAAGCGCACCGCGTCGGGCAGTTCTTTCGTCGCAATCACCTTGCGAATGAATGGAAGCGATTGAAGCGTATCGACAATGTCCGATAAACTCACCTCGTTCATCTTCTTTCCGATGAATGAACTCAACGCGCGTTCAATCTCTTCCGTCTTGCTGATGCGATTGCCTTGAACGATGAATCGCGACAGTTCAGATTCGCGCATCCAAAATTTTGAAAGAACAAATACGGCGATTAACCCCGCGACGGCAACGATGAAGACGATTGTTTTCGGCGGTTTGAATCCGCTTTTATTGCGAATAAACACACCATCGGTTTGTGTGTCTTCATCGGACGCAGTTGGCACTTCGGCGTTGAGCGTTTCGGTTTGACTTTCGCTCTCAATCGGTTCGGCGTAAGTGCCATCGCTTTTGAGTTCCTCGTGCTTCGGCTCGTCTCCCTCGTTATACTCAATGTAGTTCGGCATCGTGCTATTAGTTATTCGTTTTGCATTTCGTCTTCAATCGTTTTCAGTCAAATTCTCCCAGCAGTTTGATTTCAAGTTCAAGCGTGATGTTGAATTTTCGTTTCACTTCGGCTCTGATGAGTTCAATGAGAGCCATGACGTCGCTGGCTTTTGCGTTATCGACATTGACGATAAAGTTTGCGTGCTTTTCAGAGATTTGCGCGCCGCCAATTCGCTTGCCTTTCAAGCCACATGCTTCAATGAGCGCGCCTGCGTATCGCGGGTTGCCCTGTTCATCGGGCGGCGGATTTTTGAAGATGCTTCCTGCATTCGGCAGTGCGAGCGGCTGTGTGCTTCGGCGTTTTTCCATCCACAGTTTTCGTTTTTCCATCGCGTCTTTTTGCTCTTCGGCGGAAAGTTTTTTGAGCCGAAGTTTGCACGAGAGAATGATGTCGCGCTCCAAATCCGTGCCACGATAGCGATAGGCGATTTCATCGCGCCGCAAGGTTTTGATTTCTCCTTGTCGAATCACCTCGACGCTTTCGATGACTTCGAAAATTTCTTTGCCGTAAGCCCCAGCGTTCATGAGAATCGCCCCGCCAACACTGCCCGGAATTCCCGATAGGTTTTCCAATCCGCCGTATCCTTTTTTGAGCATCTCCATGGCGAGTGCGGGCAAATCCGCGCCGGCTTCGACATAGACGAGCGCGTCGCACTTTTCTTCTTTGACTTCAACTTGTTCGAGATTTTCTCGAAGCGAAATCACCGCGCCGCGAATGCCCTTGTCGCTGATAAGCACATTACTTCCGCGCCCCAAGACGAGATAGGGCAGTTTCACTTTTTCAAAGAACTGAACGGCATTGAGCACGTCGGCTTTATCCTTCGGCGAAACGAACACGTCGGCGTTGCCACCAATACGAAAACTTGAAAAGCGCGCAAGGTTGTAGTTCAACTGAACGTCGCCTCTGACGGCTTGACGGAGTTCTTCCAAGTTCAACATCGTTCAATGAATGCTTAATGTTTTGCGCTTGTAATCAATCACAAGTTTTCGTCCTTTGAAAAACGGGTATCCTAAAATCATATCCACTTTTTTCTTCGCCGTAATGCCCGATGCCTTAAACTGTTGATGAATGATGCTTAAATCCATGACGGTTGTTCTCATGTTTTTCACGGTAATGCCGTCGAGCGTCATGGCACTGACTTTGACGAACTCGACTTTGATTTGTCCACCAATGCCGTGTGCTGATTTTTCTTTCTTGGGCACGTTGAGATGCTCGAGCTCTAATTCAGTCGCTAAACTTTGTGCAATCACGCACCCCGTCGCTCCGGTGTCAACGATTGCGGTAACAATGCGACGCTCGCGCTTGCCCGACACGGCAACTTTAACCAGAATGAGCGGCAACTGTGCCGAGGCTAATTGAAACTTAACCGCCATATTTTTTCTCCAATGCTTGTGCGAATTGTTCCGCCCATTTTGTGATGTCGCCCGCGCCCATCATCACCACGAGTTCATTTCCCTTCACTTGCTCGCTCAACACGTCTAACAACTTTGATTTTTCTATCACGATTGCCTTTGGCACTTTATCAGCAATCAATCGGCTGGTGATGCCTTGAAACTCTTCGGCTTTTTCGCGCGATGGATAGACATCGGTTACAATCACTTTATCGGCAAGGCTCAACGCTGAGGCAAATTCCGATGCGAAATCTCTGGTGCGCGAATACAAATGCGGCTGAAAGACGGCGACGACTTTTCGCGACTTGAATCCGTGCCTTGCCGCTTCAATCGTGGCGCGCACTTCCGTCGGGTGATGTGCGTAATCATCAACGACCATCGGCGCATTTTCTCCGCGTTCAAATCGAATCTGAAATCGCCTGCGCACGCTCTTGAACTTTGCCAACCCTCTGCGAATGTCTTCGAAGTTCAATCCGATTTCAAAGCCGACGGCGATTGCCGCAAGCGCGTTTTTAACATTATGCCTGCCTACGGCTTCAATGCCCACAATTCCGATTGATTGATTTCGCCACATGACTTTGAATTTCAGCGCGGCTTGCGCCTGCTCGATTTCAATCGCCCGAAAGTCCGCGTCAGCATTGAGCCCGTAGGTTATCGTCTTACGCTTCAAGTTCGGACGGATTGCGCGCAAATTTTCTTCATCATTGCAAAGAACGACTGCGCCATAGAACGGCACTTTATTTCCAAACTCTGTGAAGGCTTCTTTCAAATCGTCAATATCCTTGTAGATGTCCAAGTGTTCGGCTTCGAGCGTGGTCATCACGGCAATTGTTGGCGTCAGTTTCAAAAATGTTCGGTCGTATTCATCGGCTTCAATGACCATCAAGTCGCCATCGCCGACGAGCGCGCTTCCGCCCGAGCCCATTCTCAAAAAGTAATCAGAGACGCCGCCGATGAGCGCGGTTGGTTCGAGATTACATTCGGCGAGCATGATTGCAATCATCGTCGTTGTCGTTGTTTTTCCGTGCGTTCCTGCCACACAGATTCCCGCTTTGCGCCGCATCATTTCGCCCAAGAGTTCATCGCGCTTAATGACGGGCACGCCCAACTTCATTGCAACAAGCGTTTCAGGATTTTCATCGACACGCACGGCGGAAGAATGGGCGACGACTTCTGCGCCGTCAATGTTTTCAGCCTTGTGCCCGATAGTGATGAGTGCGCCGCGCTCTTTTAATCGGTCGGTTACATCGCTGGCGTTCAAATCCGAGCCGCTGACTTTGAAGCCGTTGTTGAGCAAGACTTCGGCAATCGCGCTCATGCCTGCGCCACCAATACCGACGAGGTGAATGTGTCTGATTCTGCCGAGCAATCCTTGTCTTAATCGTTTCATGCGTGTGCTTCCTTTCTTTGACTTGCGAGCCGTATTGCGCTTTCGGCGATTTCTTTGGCCGCGTTTGGCTTGCCGAGTTTTTTTGCGCGTGCTTTCATTGCATTTCGCTTTTCGTCGTCCTCGATGAGCTCGAGAATTTGTCTGTAAGCACCTTCGCTGGCGATTTCATCATTTGGAATCAGCACTGCTGCGCCTTTATCCGACAAGGCTTTCGCGTTGAGGTATTGATGATTATCTGCCGCGAAAGGATACGGCACGAGCAACGACGCCATGCCGATGTTCAAGATTTCGGCAATTGTCGATGCGCCTGCTCTACACACAACCAAATCCGCCGCCGAGTAGGCAAAGTCCATTCGGTCAATGAATGCGCTGAACCATAGATTTGCTCGCGGCTGAATGCGCGCGGCAAGCATGTCGAAATCGGTTTTGCCGATTTGCCAAATGAGATTGACGTGCCCAAGCAGGTCATTGAGACGTCGTTCAATCGCCGTGTTGAGACTTCGCGCGCCTAAACTTCCGCCAAAGACGAGAAGCGTTTTCCGTGCTGGGTCGAGTTTGAAAAAGCGTCGTGCTTCTTCGGGCGTTGTGAGTTCAAATCGCCGCGTCGGATTGCCTGTCATCAGGCACGGGACGCGCTTCGAGAAATATCGCCGCGACTCCTCAAACGAGAGACAGACTTCATCGGCACGTGCCGCTAAGAGCCGCGTTGCCCAACCCGGCTTGGCGTTTTGTTCCTGAATCAGCGTCGGAATCCCAAAGTCTTGCGCCGCCCACACGACGGGAAAACTCACAAATCCGCCTGTGCCAATCACGATGTCGGGCTCTTCTTGCTCGAGCAGGTCTTTGGCTTCGTTCACGCTTTGCATCAAGCGAAACGGAAACTTCAAATTTTCAAAGAGCGATTGAAGCGAATAGCCTCGCTTGACTGAGACGGCTGAAATCAAGTGAAGCGTGAAGTCTCGCTTTGGAACTTCGCTTGCTTCAATGCCGCGCTCGGTGCCAGCGAAGGCGATGGTCGCATCAGGCTTTTGCCTTAAAATTTCTTCGGCGATGGCGATTGCAGGAAACAAGTGCCCGCCTGTGCCGCCGCCTGTCAGTAAAACTTTCACATCGCTCACAAATTCAAGGTTGCAATAGCGTGTCGGTGTTTTCTACTCGTTCAGCTTTTCGTTCTGCGCCGATGGCTTTTTTCTTTTCCTGTCGTTTTTTCTCTCGCGAAATGCTAATGAGCAATCCAACGCCAAACGCGTTGAAGAGTGCCGCGCTTCCGCCGTAACTGACGAAGGGCATTGGCAATCCCGTCGTCGGCACGAGATGACAGGCGACTGCCGCGTTGATGAACGCATACATGCCAATCGCGACCGTAACGCCGTAGGCGAGATATTTTCCGTAATCGTCCATCGCGTTTCGCGCAATCAGCACGCCACAAATAATGACGCCAACGAACAATAGAATGATGAGCGTTGCGCCAATAAATCCATATTCTTCGCCCACAACGGCGAAGATGAAATCGTTGTAAGACGCGGGCAGAAAGAGCTCGCGCTGTTTGCTTGCGCCGGGTCCGAGTCCGAACACGCCGCCATTGCCAAGACCAATCAAGGCTTGTTCAATTTGATAACTTGCTTTATCCGAGCCTTCGCCGACGAAGGTGAGAAGCCTTGCCATGCGATACGGTGCGGCAATCGCAAACGCCGCTGCCACCGGCACAAACGCTAACGCCGTAAGCCCAAGATGCTTCACATCAACCCCGCCGAGAAAGAGCATCACAAAGCAGATGCTTGCAATCACCGCCGCCGTGCTGAAATTCGGCTCGAGTGCCACAAGTCCGACGATTCCAAACACCACCGTTATCATCGGATAGTATGCGCGATACAAATCTTTGATGTAGGCTTTCTTTTCGGTAATCATCGTTGCCAAATGCATGATGAGTGCGTATTTCGCCAAGTCCGACGCTTGAAACTTGAATCGTCCGTAGCCAATCCATCGTGCCGCGCCTTCAATTGCGCCGACGGCTTTGAGGGCTAAAAGCATCGCGAGCAACGCCGCACTCACAACCAAAATCGCCTTGCTGAATTTTTTGAACAGTTTGTAATCAATCGCGCCAACCGTAAAGATGACGCCTAACCCTAACACAGCGAAAGCGAGTTGCCGCCAAAGGAAATACTCTTCGTTATGAAATTTTCTCGCGCCCCAACCTGCGCCGCTACTATACACCACTAATACCCCAACACACATCAGCAGAACGACCAAGAGCAAGAGCAATTTTCCTGCAAGACTTTCAAACGTTTTTTTCGGAATGATGTCGCCTTCGGCGATTTTTCCGAGCACGCTCGTTTCATCAACGCCGTCGCCAATCCCTTGTGGTTTGAAGGGTTTTGGCTCTGTATGGTCGATGATGAATCCGCCGTTCATGTTGTTTTTCGTTGTTTGATTGTGTTTGAAAATTATCCCGACGCGGCGGGTTTTCGCCGCACCGCATCGGGAAGCATCACAATTTGAAGACATAGCAAAGAACAAAATGAAAGAACAGAACTTGTTTTCGGCTCACGCCTTATTGATTCGTTTTCGGCTCACGCCTCAATTACAGATTTCTAACCAAGCGTTTGAAGGTTTCGCCGCGTTCTTCAAAATTGGCGAACATATCAAAGCTGGCGCACGCAGGCGAGAGCAAGACGGTTTCGCCTTGTTTGGCTTCGCGGCGTGCAAGTCGCACTGCCTCTTCCATCGTTTCGGCTTTTTCCACGCGCGTGATGCCGCCGAAGGTTTCCGCGATTTTTTCTTTGGACTCCCCAATCGCGATGATGACTTTAACTTTCTCTTTGACAAGCGATTTGACTTTTGTGTAGTCGTTGCCTTTATCGCGTCCGCCTGCAATCAGCACAATTGGCGTGTTGATAGTATCGAGCGCGTACCAGAGCGCGTTGACGGTCGTTGCTTTTGAATCGTTGATAAATTGCACGCCGTTGAGTTCTCGGACGAACTCGATTCGATGCTCAACGCCTTCGAAGGTCATGATGCTTTCGCGAATGATTTCCTTTTTGACTTCCAACGCACGCGCTGCGACTGCCGCCGCAAGCGAGTTGTAGACGTTGTGTGTGCCGCGAAAGTGCACACGTCCAATCACCTCCTCTTTTTTCATAATCCGTTCTTTTTCTCCGTTAAACTTTATCGTGAGCCACTCGCCATCGAGGTAGCCGCACGTGTGGTATTGTTTGTCCAGTTTTTTTTCCAAACTGATTGGAACGAGCCTTGTTTTGAGCGATTTCAACACGTCTTTGTCTGAAAACTGCCGCTTCAACTCCGCATTATCGAGATTGACGATGAGCATATCATTTTCATCTTGCGCTTGATAAATGCGATACTTTGCGCGCGCATACTTGCGAAAGTCGTTGTCGTATCGGTCTAAATGGTCGGGCGTGATGTTCGTAATCACAGCGACTTTTGGCTTGTAGCTAAAGCAGTGATCGAGTTGAAAACTGCTCGTTTCTACGACCGCCACGTCTTGCTCCGACATTTCCTCGACATAATCCGAAAATGGCACACCGATATTGCCGACGGCGAAGGCACGATAGCCGTTTTGTCTTCCATCACGCTCGAAAATTTTGTGCGTTAAAGCCGTCGTTGTCGTCTTTCCGTCCGTGCCTGTAATGGCAACGATGCGTGCCTTGCAAAACCAGGACGCCATCTCGATTTCAGAATAGACCGGCACGTTTGCCGCTTCTAATCGCTTGACAATTGGTGCATCGCTTGGCACGCCGGGACTAATGACGGCGAAGTCGCACTCGAAGACGCGCTCGGTGTGTCCGCTCGCTTCAAAGTCAATTTTGCTTCGCTCCAATTTTTCAATGAACCGTTTATCCATCGCGTCGCGCTCCGTCAGGAATACTTTTGCGCCGTGCTTTTTAAGCAACTGTGCCGCCGACACGCCGCTTCGCTTTCCCCCGATAACCGTAACGCGTTTTCCATGAACGTCTTGTTTATTCATTAGCGCAATTTCAAACTGATTAAACTCGCCATCACGAAGACGAGCGTTAGAATCCAAAAGCGTATCACGATTTTTTCTTCCTGCCAGCCTACCATTTGAAAGTGATGGTGAAGCGGTGCCATTTTGAACACTCGCCGACCTTCGCCGTATTTCCAACGCGTAAACTTGAACCAATAGCGTTGAATAATCACCGAGAGCGTTTCAATGAGAAAAATTCCTGCAATCACAGGCAGTTGCAACTCCTTTTTGATGAGAAGTGCAATGACAGCAATGGCGCCGCCAATCGCCAATGAGCCCGTGTCGCCCATAAACACTTGCGCCGGGTGGGCGTTGAACCATAAAAACCCAACGCAAGCTGCCGCAATCGCCAGCGCGATAATTGCCACCTCACCCGCACCCTCGATGTAGACGATGTTCAAATACTTTGCGAATTTGGCGTTGCCCGTCAGGTAGGCAAATCCAGCAAGCGTAATTAACGCCATGGCTGAACAGCCTGCCGCAAGTCCGTCGAGCCCGTCGGTCAAATTCACCGCGTTTGAAACCGCCGCCACAATGAAGACACACACAGGGATATACCAGTAGCCGTAATCGACAATCAAATTTTTAAAGAACGGCACAGTCGTGTTTGAAAGCAGTGCCGATAGTTTCGGGTCAAGCACCGTGTAAATTCCAATCGCCAATCCGAGCGTGAATTGACCGAAGAGTTTGTATCGCTCCGACAATCCGCCTTTGACTTTCTTAATCACTTTCAAGTAATCGTCAATGAATCCAATCACGCCCATCCACGCCACTGCAAGCAGAATCAGCCATGCAAACGGACTTGCGAGCTTCGACCACAACAGCGACGCACCAAAGATGGAGAGCAAGATGATTGAACCGCCCATCGATGGAATCCCAACCTTTTTGCGATGCGCTTCTGGTGCTTCTTCTTTTATCGGCTCAATCACTTTCGTTTTCAAGTATGCGATGATGCGCTCTCCGAATATCAACGCGATGAGCAACGCTGTAACTGCCGCCGCAAGTGCTCGAAACGAGATGTAATCCACCAACCGAAGCCAAGTGATTTGATACGTTTCGCCGAGATATTTGAGCAAGTAATAAAGCACCTTCGCTTTTTGCTTTTGTCTTGTTTGGTTTTTTACTCTGCGTTGCTTGTTTGCTCCGCTTGCGTTAAATGTTGCTTGACTTCTTCAAACACTGTTTCCATTTTCATTCCGCGCGAACCCTTGAACAAAACCGCGTCGCCCGCCGAGAGTGATTCCACAAGGGCTTTGGCAAGGTCGCTCTTCGCGTCAAAGTGCTTTTTCATCACTTTTGTTATTGCCGCATCAACGGTGCGCTTCATCTCGTTTCCAAAACAGAAGAGCATATCCAGATTCAGTGTAGCAATGAACTTGCCGAGTTCTTCGTGCTCCTTTTTTGAGAGCGCGCCAAGCTCGAGCATATCACCCAAGACGGCGATTTTTCTTCCGTTGTTTTTGACTTCTTTCAGGGCGTTTAAGCCTGCTCGCATCGATTCAGGATTGGCGTTGTAAGCATCATTCATCAGCACCACGTCGCGCTCAACACATACGCTCATGCGCTTCAAGGCTGGATTGATTTCAAAACTTTCCAATGCTTCTTTAATGCTTGAAAGCGACATGCCGAAGTTCAGCCCGACGGCGACGGCGACGAGCGCGTTTTGAACGTTGTGCCGTCCTGAAATTTTCAATGCAATTTCTTCGCTCGCTTCGCCAATGCTGACGCGGAATTTCGGACAACCCAAGACGTCAGTCTCCAACAATTCAGCCATCACATCGAGCGTTAGCGGGCTTTGCGGATTCGTTCCGTAGAACAAGCGTTGCGCAACGCCTTCTGATTGCTTCAAGACCCATTCGTCGTCGGCATTGACAAACGCCGTGCCACCGTGCGATTCAATCCAGCGAAAGAGCTCGCCTTCGGCTTCGGCAATGGTTTCAATTTTTTCAAAGAACTCGATGTGCGCCTTGCCAATGTTGGTGATAAGCGCGTGCGTTGGTTCGGCGATTTGGCACAGGCGCGTCATTTCGCCTGCGTGATTCATGCCCATTTCAATCACAGCGATTTCCGTTTCGCTCCGAAGTCCAAAGAGCGTGAGCGGCACACCGATGTGATTGTTCAAGTTGCCTTGTGTGGCGTGCGTCTTGAAGCCTGAGCGTAAGACGTGTGCCGTCATTTCTTTGGTTGTGGTTTTGCCACTATTGCCGCCAATCGCCACAATTGGTATCACAAACTTTCGTCTGTAAAGCCTTGCCAATTCTTGCAAAGCGAGAAGCGTATCGGATACGACCAAGAAGTTTCCTTTTGCCGATGGATTCGCTTCGTGCCATGCTTTACTGACAACGCAAAGCGACGCACCTTTTTCCAACGCCGAATTGATGAATGCATGCCCGTCGTGCGTTTCGCCTTTGAGCGCGACGAACATTTCTCCATGCTGAATCGTGCGCGAATCCGTTGCTACCTTCACCCTTTCAATTGTCGTGAAGTGTTCAGCGTGCAGGTTTCCGATGCGCTCTAAATCGTCTTTGGTCAGGTTCATGCGGTCGTTTCATCAAAAATTTGTTGTATCACCAGTCTATCGTCAAAGGGATATTTCACGCCTTGAATTTCTTGATACGTTTCGTGTCCTTTGCCTGCCACAAGAAGCACGTCGCCATGTCCGAGAAGTGAAATGCCTTTTCGGATTGCGGCTTGGCGGTCGGCGATGCGGTAGTATCGTTTCGTTTTGGTCATTCCTGCTTCAATCTCATCTAAAATTGTTTCAGGGTTTTCGGTGCGCGGATTATCGCTGGTTAGAATGACGATGTCGCTTTCGCGCTCGGCGATTTCGCCCATCAAGGGACGCTTGCCTTTATCCCGGTCGCCGCCGCACCCAAAGAGCGTGATGAGTTTCGCCTCTGGCGATTTGACTTCTTGAATTGCGCGAATGACGTTCAAGAGCGCGTCGGGCGTATGAGCGTAGTCGACAATTGCGCATCGATGGTCTTTTGACCAAATCTGTTCCATTCTTCCTGGCACACCGTCACAGCGCGAGATGCCGCGCATGATTTCTTCGTGTGTGAATTTCATCGCCTTGCCTGCCGAATAGGCCGCAAGCACGTTGTAGAGATTGAATTTGCCGATATGCCGAATCGTCTGTAAATGCTCATCGCCATTAGCGCGAAGGGTCGCCGACGTTCCGTAGAGTTGAAAACTGTGAACCGTCGCACTGACATCGGCGCGTTTTTGATGGCTTTCCTCTATGCCATATCTGATGATAGTGGCTTTGGTATCGGCAACGATTCTCTCGCCGTAAAGGTCGTCTTGATTTGTAATTGCGACGGCTTTTTCATCAAGCGAATCAAAGAGGATTTTCTTAGCGCGGAAGTAGTTTTCCATTGTGCCGTGAAAATCCAAATGATCTCTTGTGAGATTGGTGAAGACGGCGATGTCGTAGCGAATCCCGTGAACGCGGCGCAATTCAAGCGCGTGCGATGAAACTTCCATCACGCAAGCTTTGCAGTTGGCTTTTATCATCTTGTCAAAGAACGCGTGTAGTTCTACGGCTTCGGGCGTTGTTCTTTCGGCGTCAATCGTTTCGTCTCCAATTTTGTAGGCAATCGTTCCAAGTAGTCCGGCTTTGACGCCTGCATGAGTCAAAATGCTATGAATGAGCATCGTTGTGGTTGTTTTGCCGTTTGTGCCCGTTACGCCAATCATCACGAGTTTTTCGCTTGCCGCGTCGTAGAAGCGTTTTGCCAGCAGAGCCAGCGCGATGCGCGAATTCTCGACGCGGATATAAACCGTTTCAGAATCCAGCGTTTTCGGGAACTCTTCGCAGACAACGGCGCGCGCGCCCGATTTCACAGCGTGTTCAATGAACTGATGCCCATCGGTTTTGAGCCCACGAATTGCCACAAAGAGCGCGCCTTCCTTGACCTTGCGCGAATCGTATTCAATTGCGCTGATTTCTCCTTGCGCCTTGATTTCGCCTTTGATTTCAAGGGCGGAAAGTGCGCCCAGCAATCCGTTCAGATTTTTCATCTCGCGATTTCGATTGCGCACCTTCCTCTTTGAGGAAGCGCGCGGTTTTACTTGCTCATTGTCAAAACAAATGGCTCTTCTTGCCTCACTGTGCTTCCTGCTTTAAGCGACTGCGCCTCGACTTTTGAGCCAGTGCCTTGAACTTGCACGTTCAAGCCCAGTTGCTCGGCAACGTGAATGGCTCTATCCGCCCGCAATCCAACGAGCGACGGCACTTTGGCTTCTTCGGCACAAGTGAGCGGCACTTTCGTCCAAACATTCACGCGCGACTCTGGCACAATCCCTTGCGCCACGACCAAACCTTTTCCATCGTTTTCTCTTTTGAAATCAAGTTGATGCAGGCGCAAGAGTTCTTTGGCTTCTTCCACTGATAAGCCGCACACATTCGGCACAGCGACGGTTTTCGTTGTGTCTAAAAATTTCTTCGTTGCCGATTCCTCGTGCGTGGCGAATTGCAAAATCTCGTCGCGCATTTCTGGCTCCAAGACGCTCAAAATTTTGCTGTTGATTTTCGCAAACACCGGCGCAGCAGTCATTGAACCGTAGTAGCCTTTCGTCGGGTTAATCATCATCACCAGCGTGGCAATCACAGGCTTTTGAACGGGATAGAATCCCACAAACGATGACACATAATTTCCACTTCGATAACTGCCCTTGGTGAAAAGTTGTGCGGTGCCAGTTTTTCCAGCGACGGCGATGCCTTCAAGCCTTGCTGTCATGCCTGTTCCGCTATCGACGACGGCTCTGAAAAGGTCGCGTGCGATTTCCGCCGTTTCTTTTTTCATCACGCGCTTGACGGCTTCTGGCTTGTTGTAGCAGAGCACGTCGCCATTGGCACTTACGACGCGCTGAACGAGGAACGGCTTCATGCGCATGCCGTTGTTGGCAAGGGTTGCATATGCAACAAGCATTTGTATCGGCGTTACCAAAACTTCATAGCCGTGCGCCATCCAAGGCAACGTGATGCTCGACCATTGCGACGTCGGCTTGAGCAATCCCGACACTTCGCCAATCAATCCGACGCCTGTTTTCTCTCCGAATCCGAAGGCTTTGGCGTACTCATAGAACTTTTCTTTACCGATTTGCAACCCGACTTTCGCCGCCACAATGTTGCTTGAATGTGCGATTGCCTGTCGGAACGTGGTTGTGCCAATGGCTTCGTGGTCGGTGATGGTTCGGTCTTTGATTTTCCATTTGCCGCTTGTTGTGCCGTCGACTTTGTCGTCTGGTTTTATCAAGCCCAAGTCAAGAGCCGCAGTCGCCATCACGAGTTTGAATGTAGAGCCTGGCTCAAAGACATCCGTTACGGCGCGATTTCGCGTGGCTTCGGGCGTGTAGGTTGATTTTTTATTGGCGTCGAACTCGGGCGCGTTTGCCATTGCAAGAATCTCGCCGGTTTGCACGTCCATCACAATCGCGATTCCTGCGCTTGCGCCGGCGTTTATGACGCCTTTGCTTAATTCATCTTCGACAATTGCTTGCACATCGGTGTCAATCGTCAGCTCGACGCTTGCACCATGAATGGGCTCTTCTTGTTTTGCGCCGATGGCGGGAAAGGCGTATCCTGTTGCTGTGCGTTGCATCATCATGTATCCATCTTTGCCTGCCAAGAGTGAATCAAATTGTTTCTCGATTCCGCTAATGCCTCTGTGGTCGCTGTCCGTGAAGCCGATGACTTGTTCGGCAAGATTTTCATAATGTCGACTGACTTCCTTCATCTCAATGATGCCTGCGAACTGTTTTTCGGTGATTTTTTTAGCGATAGCGACAGGCACATGACGCTCGAGCCAGACGAAGCGCGTCTTTTCTTTGAGCTTTGAGAGGTAGTAGGATTTCGGTTTATCAAAGAGCGTTGCAAATGTCTGCGCGATGGTATCCGCATTGGCAATCACTTTCGGGTCGGCGGCAAAGGAACGCACCGAAAGGCTCGTCGCTAACTGGCGTCCGTTCCGATCGAGAATTTGTCCGCGCATAGCTTTGAGCGGCACTTGATATTCATACTGTCGCTTCGCACGTTTTTGATATTCGTGCGCTTCGACGATTTGCACCACGACGAGTTTGGCGATAATGGCAACCGCAAACAGCATCAAGCCACCCAGCACAATGCCAAAGCGAAGCGTCTCTTCTCGCTTTTGCGCCGCTTGCGCTTCTTGCTTTTTATGTTCGCGGAATTCTTGCATCGCTTTTATTTGCTTTTCAATTCAATTGGTGGCGCAGTTGAAATTCTCAATCCTAATTTTTCGAATGCCTCGCGCCCCACTCTCTCGCTTCGTTCCAATCCTTTCAATTCGCTTTCTATTTCCACGTTCAGACTTTTGGCTTCATCAATCTTTTGGCGCAGAGCTTCGGTTTCTCCTGCCAAACGGTTAATCGAAATCACGTTGTAGATGTAGAGTCCAAGCAATAAGGTTGCGCCTGCAATCAAGATGAATGTGCGCATGTTCAAGATGGATTCAATTTTCTCGTGCGCCTCGTCTCGCAGTCTTTTCTTCGGCTTTTCCACCGGTTTGACGCCTTCGGGATTTGCATCCAACGTCGGCGGCGCAATGGGCTCAACAAATGTTGGGGCTGCGGCGGCTCGTTTGGACGTGCTTTCCACCACGCCGATGCCGTAATCGGCTTTGCTTGTATGTTCGTCAAAAATGGGTGCTTTCATGTTTCCTCCTTACAACTTCTCTGCAACTCTCAATTTTGCGCTTCGCGCTCTTGGATTACTTTCAACTTCTTTCTCGCTTGGCTGAATTGGCTTTTTGGTGATGAGTTTCATCGTGCGACTTCGCAACGGCGTTTTCAGTGGAACGCCTTTCAATCCTTTATCCAACCCCCAGTCATCTTCGGATTGCTCACGAAAGAAGTCTTTCACAATTCGGTCTTCAAGCGAGTGGTAACTGATTACTGCGATTCGTCCGCCCGATTCAAGCAACGAAATCGATTGCCGAAGTGCTTTTTCCAACTCACCAAGTTCATCATTGACTTCAATGCGAATGGCTTGAAAGACACGCGCCAGCGACTTGACTTGCTCATGAGGCGGCACGCATGTTTTGACAATCTCTGCCAGTTCTGCCGTCGTCTCAATCTGACGCAATGCACGACGTTCTGCAATGCGCCTTGCTATCAATCGCGATTTTTTCTCTTCACCATATTTCCAAAGAACTTGTGCCAATTCGGCTTCGCTGTATTCATTGACGACCTGATATGCTGAAAGCGATTGTGCTTGATTCATTCGCATATCGAGGAACGCCGATTTTTGAAAACTGAACCCTCGCGCGCCTTCGTCAATTTGATGCGATGAAATTCCCAAGTCGAGCAGGATACCCCTTACTTCTTTCTGCTTTGCATGTTCTGCCATCTGCGAGAACTGCGATTTGACCGCGCGAAAGTTTTTGTATCGGTTGAGGCTCTGGCTTGCGACTTGAATGGCGTCGCTGTCTCTATCGAGACCAATGACCAAAGAGCGTTCCAGCCAATTTTTCTGCGCGAGCGTCTCTAAAATTTTCTCGCTGTGTCCACCGCCGCCAAGCGTGCCGTCGATGTATGTTCCTTCTCCTGTGATTAAGTATTCAATCGTTTCATCGAGCAAAACGGGCTTGTGATACATCTTATCCGATAAATCGTTCAGCGAGCGTTTCCAAACTTTCAGGCGGCACATTCAAAAGTTCAGTCAGTTTATCCGGATTCCAGACTTCGATTTTATTTCCGCCGCCGACAATCGTTACTTCATTTTTGATTCCACACGCTTCCAAAAATTTTTTCGGCAACATCACCCGACCTTGCTTATCCAATTCTGTTTCGCTGATGTTGGCGTTGTAGTATGTCTTCAATCGCTTCTCGTTCATGTTGAACTCTGACAGCGCGTCAATTTTTTTTTGAACCTCTGCCCACTCACTTTCTTCATACAGTTCGATTGATTGTTGAAGCGTCTTGAAGACCACAAACACAGCTCCCGGATTTTGGTTTGCCATTTTCTTTCGGAACGAAGACGGAATCATCAGGCGACCTTTGTCGTCGACGCTGTAATTCTCCGTTCCGCGAAAATTTGGCATAAGGCTTATTTCGATTTTCTAAATTTTACCACTTTCTACCACTTCGCGAATTTAACGAAAAAAGAATCCGATTTTCAAACAAAATTGCAAGATTTTTTCGGCTTTCATGGCTTTTTTGGATTGACGGCGCGACGACGGAAATTGGGCAATTTTCAAGCATTTTATCTGCAAATTGGACATTTGTTCAGTATGCAATCGCATCAAAACTAAACATTTGTTCAGTCTCGTTTTTTTGCAGAGATTCGAGGAAATTTTCAGGGAAATGACGGGAGTAAAGTTTTATGCCAGAGCAACGTTCATTGACGGAATCGCAGAACAAAATTTTCAATTTCATCACGCGCTATGTTGCCGAGCATAAGCGTCCGCCGTCGGTGCGCGAGATTCAAAAGCAAATGAAGTATAAATCCACCAACGCCGTCGCCGAAGTTTTGGACGCGCTCGAATCGAAGGGATACATTGCTCGACGTGGCGGAGCACGAAGCATCGAAATTCTTGCACAAGACGATTTGATGAATTTCGGATTTGGAAGCCCCGCCCTCGACAAAGTCGCGTCCGTTCCACTCATGAGCGTCGACTGGTTCTCGAGAGGTGAAAAGATGAAACCGATTTCAAACCTTTATCTTGATAAGACCTTCACGCAGGGTCGCGAGTGCATGTTTCTGCGCGTCGATGATGACGGCATGGAAAAGTCTGGCATTTTTAAGCGCGATATTGTTCTTGTTGAAAAGCGCGAACCTACACCTGCCGATAAAGAGCCTCTCGTTGCCGCTATTTGCGAAGACGGCGCGATTGTTCGCAATTATCGCCTGATAAACGAGCGCGTGCATCTTGTCGCCTCGTCTCGCTCTTACAGCGAGCGCGTCATCAATCCGACGGAAAAATTTCCCGAAGCCGTTGTTGTCGGCGTGGTGCTTTCGCTCTTTCGCAATATCTTGCGCTCATGATTGGCGATATGCTCAACTTTCGCACCGTGCGCCTTCTTCTTTTGGTGCTAATGCTTTGCCTTCTGGGGCGATGCGCGGTCGATATTCCGCCCACAGGTGGACCCGAGGATAAAACGCCGCCGCGCGTCGTCGCCGTCTTTCCCGATTCAGGCGCGTTGCGCGTTCAAACGAACAAACTCCGTGTGCGTTTCGACAAATACATCGTTACCCAAACGCTCCGCAATGCACTCTTCTTCTCGCCCCGCATTGAAGACTACGAAGTCGAATCCGACGGTAAAGAAGCCGAAATCATTCTCTATGAGCCACTCAAACCCAATCGCACTTACGCTTGCACCATCACCAAAACCCTGACCGATACGCGCGGCAACACCCTCGCGCAATCGTTCACCTTCGCTTTTTCAACCGGCACAACGATTGATTCAGGCATGATTTCAGGCGTCGTTTATTCCGCCGACAATCGCTTCGTCAAAGGCGCGACGGTTTTCGCTTACTTCATTCCCGATGGCGATACACTTTTTGCCGACACGCTCAACCCCTCACGCACACCGCCCGACTACATCGCCCAAACCAGCGAAGACGGACGGTTTCAACTGTCGTTTCTCAAAACCGGCGCCTATCGCCTCTTCGCCGTCATGGATAAAAATCAAAACTTGCTCTTCGACGCTGGCGAACTTTTCGCCGTCCCGTTTGATTCTATTTACACAGGCAAATCAAATGTGCGCTTACGACTCACCGAGCGCGACACCACCGAAATCGAACTTCAATCCGCCAATAGTTATACCTCGAATCGAATCGCGCTTCGCTTCGATCGCAATCTTCTCTCCGACTCGCTCACCATTGAACATTTTTCCTTGATTGATTCCATGACCAAACGCCCCGTGCACCTTTACGACTTTTACACACAGCTCGAGGGCAATCGCGAACTGATTTATCTTGTTTGCGACTCGCTTATCAAAGAGCGCGTCTATGGCGTTCAAGTCTTCAATGTTCAAGATGCTTTCGGCAATCGCGCCGATACGCTGGTTACTTCACTGGTTGGAATTAGCGAAATAGATACGGCGCGCGCTATGATTCAACTTGCACTTGCGGATAGTGCCAAAGGCGTCTTCGAGCGCGACCCGCCCTCGCCTCGCGGCAAGCGTCTACCGATTGATTTCTCTTTGCCTCTTGACCGCACTTCACTTCTTCAATCGCTTCTCTTGCTCAAAGGAAACGATACACTCGAACTTGATTTTCTTTTTCGCGACGGACGGCGCGTCGAGATTAAGCCCAAAGAAGACTTTCAGATGGGAACTTGGTATCGCTTGCTCATCAATCATCGAACCATTTTAGATGCACGCGGACGACCGACGCTCGACACGCTCATTCAACTTCACTTTCAAACCGCGGGAAAAGATTTGTTCGGGGAAATTGAGGGCGAATTGCTTATCGATTCCACCTTTCAGCCTTTGCGTCAAATTTCGTTGAGGCTTGAACTCGTGGGCGAAAAAAAATTCTATCCGCAAGTCGTTCTTACACCGACAGGCCAGCGCGCCGTCAAATTTAAGTTCTTGAATTTGCCCGAAGGAAAGTATTTTCTTTCATCGTTTATTCCTGCCGACTCGGCGGAAGTTTCACCGTTTCGCGAGTGGAACGGCGGAAGCATAAAGCCCTTTCGCCCATCTGAACCTTTTTTCATAAGCCTCGACAGCCTTCGCGTCCGAAAGCGATGGACGACCGACGGCGTTCAATTTCGCATCGAGTAACCGTCTATGAACTTTCTTGTTGGAATTTTGCTTTTCTGCTTCCCAATCGATGAGCCGACCTGGCAATCGCCCGAATCGTCTCGAATCCTGACCGAAGGATTAGAATCGCTCTTTAACTACGACTTGAAAACGGCTTTCGCCAAGTTTGATTCGCTCATCGTTCTCGAGCCGAACCGCCCCGAAGGCTACGCGCTGAAAAGCACATGCGCGTTTTGGAAATTTTTGCTCTCCGAAAAAACCACCGATTACGACGCGCTCATTCAATACTCCGACCATGCGCATGCTCGCATCGAAGCCTACCTTGAAGCCCACAAACACAACGCCCGTAGCAAAGCCCTCGCGACCTACTTTCTCGCCGAACATCATCTTCAACTTGGTGCGGCAAATGCACGCCGACAAAACTTCGCAACCGCCGCCATTCACTTTCACAAAGCCAAAGGGCTTTACAAAGACGCGCTCAAATTTGATTCGACTTTCTACGACGCCGCCAAAGGCGTTGGCTTTATCGAGTTTTTCAGTTCGCTCATTCCCGATTCCTACAAGTGGCTGGCTTCGGTTTTCGGCTACGAAGGCACACGCGAAGAAGGTTTGAGAAAACTTGCGCTTGCGCGTCAATACGGCATCTACACCCGGCTCGAGTCCGCCTTTTATCTCGCTATGCTCAATTACCTTTTCTACAATCGCTATCGCGAAGCCGAATCCGAATTGCTTTCGCTTGCGGCGCAGTATCCCAAAAGCGTTGCACTCAACTACACGCTCGGCTCATTTTACTTCAAATACAAAGACGTCGCATGCTCGGAACTTTATCTCAAAAAAGCCATTGACGACGGCGGTAGCGACAATGAATTTTCCGCCTACGCACTCTTCCGCCTCGCCGAATTGCAATTCCGTTTGAATCAATTTGAAGACGCAAAAAAAAGTTACCTTCGTTACCTCTCAATGCTTGATTTGGATTTGTATCACGCCCAAGCCTACTACAAACTAGGCTTGTGTTCGGAACTGCTTGGCAATCGCCAAAGTGCACTCGCCTACTACAAGCAAGCCGTTTCCAATACCGACAACCCCGATGAACTCTATGCGCGGCGCAAAGCGAAAGAATTTCTCGCTCGTCCGATTTCAAACGCCGAACAAAAGTTGCTTCTCGCCCGCAATCACTTCGACGCAGGCAAACACGACAGCGCACTTTTCACTTTGCACCCTCTTTTCCAACAAGAAGGCTCACTGAACACCGATGAACGCGCTGAACTTTACTATCGCTTAGCTCGCATTTATGATGAGACGGGGAAAGATTCAGACGCCATTCTCTTCTACCAGAAGTGCTATGTCACAAAAGCAGAACGAGAACGATACCTTGCGCCGCAAAGCCGATTGCATTTGGGACGGCTCTATGCGCGAAAAGGTGAGATTGCAAAAGCCAAAGACGAATTCGAGAAAGCCACGCGCTACGTGAGTTTTGACTTTGAAAAAGAATTGCGCCGCGAAGTCAAACTCGAACTCGCTAAACTCGAACCCTAACTCAACTTCTTAAATGAAATGAAGAATGAAGAATGAAGAATGAGTAACGAGTAATGAAGAAATCACCCCCGTTACTCACTTCTCACTATTCATTGTTCATTACTTGACCAGCATCATCGTCCGATAGTTAAGAATGAAAAGGTGAAAGTTTAGACCTCACCCTGACGCTTTCCTCAAAAGAGAGTGAATGTGACCTCACCCTAACCCTCTCCTTAAAAGGAGAGGGAACACGACCTGCACGGATTTGCGATAACCCTCTCTTGAAAAGGAGAGGGATGTCTGCGCCAGCAGACAGGGTGAGGTTAAGAAATCCGCGAACACCCGTTCAATCTGTTAAATCCGTGTTCCATTCTTCAAGCCAGAACACCGATTTCAATGCACAATGAAAAATGATTAACGAAGCACGACAACTGCCACGTTACTCACTCCTCACTATTCATTATTCATTACTTGACCAGCATCATCTTCTTCGTTTCCAAAAACTCGCCCGCTTGAACGCGATAGAAATACACCCCACTTGAAAGCCCACCAGCATTGAACGGAATCAGGTATTCATTTTGCGAGAGCGTTTCATTCAAGAGCGTGGCGACTTCGCGCCCCAACACGTCAAAGACCTTTAAGACGACGCGCTCCGTTCTTGGCACTTGAATTGGTATCGTTGTGGTTGGATTAAACGGGTTCGGATAGTTTTGCCCGAGACGGAACGCGGTCGGAAGCGGCTTTGGCGGCGTTTCTTCTGGAAGCGCATTGACGCGGAAGCCCGAAAAGACGAGCGAGAGCGGCATTGCGCCCATGCTTACGTTGCTTGAACTTCTGCCGTTCCAGACGCCGTTTGGCGGCGTTACCGAAGCGCGCAGTCGCCCTTGCAGGTCGTAAATCTCAATACGGCGAATCCCGTTTGGAAGGTTGTTTGGAACAATTGAGCCGAATCGCCCATTAACCGACTGCACGGAATCAATGTAGAATTGGTTGTCGCTCGGAATGCCGTAGACTTGTTGATGCAGTTCAATGCCTGCTGGAAGTTGGCTAAATCGCCGATTGCCGCCGACGTCGCTCGCAACCGACCACATGGTTTCGCTGCCAAGAATGCGCGGATTGCCGAAGACATCGGTTGGCGCACCGTCTTCGATGGGATACTCTCGGAAATCGCGACTATTTTCCCGATTATCGCCGCGTCGCAAGTGGTAAATGCGATGGCGCATGCGGTTGTAGTCTACGCCCAAGGAATCGCTTCCGATTTGTCGGATTCTTCCCAGACGATACTCCGTTCCAAACCGACCTACGTTTTGCACTGCCGCTGTGCGAATTGCCGATACGGCGGTGTCGCCTTCGAACTGCGCCGCCACCCAAGGCGAAGAGAGAAAAATCGCCGAGTTACCCGAATTCGCCGGAAAGAAAAAACTCGCGTTTTCGTTGATGCCTTGAAACGCACGACCGTGATTGGAGAGCCATGCGCGAATGTTGTTCGGTCGAATCTCTTTGTAATCGGGAAAGAAGGGTTGCGCGTGTAGGGCTTGTGCTGAGAGCCAGAAGAAGAGCGCGAGCAAAGCGAAAGGTCGATAGGTCGTCATCGTCTCAAAAGTTTAAGTTGAAGGAACGCTTATTGAGTGCGCTGGGCGAGATGGTTCATTTTATCGCTGTGCGCTTCTACAAGGTCGGAGATTTTTTTGCAATTCCAACCGAAATCCCTTTATTTCCCGTGCGCTTTCAACCTAAACGCCTTGCCACCGATGCTGAAACGCCTCACCGTTCTGATTTCTTGTTGGATTTGTTTTTCGGCGGTTGCCCCTGCTCAATCGCGCGACACGCTTGTGATTTTGAACGAAGTGATGTTCAACCCGCCCGCCGCACTCGGCGCAAATGCCGAATACATCGAGATTTTCAACACGAGTTTTACGGATTCGATTCAACTCAATCGATGGCGATTCGGCGACCTCAATCGGCAAGATACGATTCAATTTCCGACCGGCGCGATTTGGCTTCGTCCGCGACAATACGCCGTCGTTGCAGGCAGGAACGGCTTCGACAGCCTTTATCGCTACAATGTTCCGCCTGACGCACTCCAACTGCGCTTGCCGGTAAGCACCGTCGGCAATGGACTCGGCAACTCTGGCGACGCCGTCATCATTCGCAATCCACAAGGCGATACGATTCAAATCTATCGCTACGGCAATGCCAATACGCCCACCACGCCGATTCCGCCACAAGGCACTTCGCTCGAAAAACGCATTCCGAATCGCGACAACGCGCAAGACAATTGGGGCTTCGGCATTCCCTTTGGGACGGCAGGACGACAAAACAGCCTCACGCCCGTCAACCGCGACCTAAGCCTCTCTGCACCCGGAAGCATTTCGGGACGATTGGGGCAAAGCATCTCAATCCTTTGCATTGTGCGCAATCGCGGTTTATTGCCTTTCGGCATCGGCACGGAACTCAAACTCTTTGAGTCGCAGAATCTCATCACGCCGATTCAAACGGCTTCGCTTGCACAAAACCTTTCTCCAAACGATTCACTCCAACAAGTCTTTTCACTCACGCTTCAATTTCCTGCGCCACAAGGCTACACGCTCGTTTTGGAGAATGCGCAAGATGAAAACCCGTTCAACGATACGGCGCGCGTTTCGCTTCAACTTCTTGCGAACACCGACCTCGACACCAACATCATTTTCAGCGAAGTGATGTATGACCCGCCCGTCGGTGCAAATTCCACCGCCGACGAATTCGTCGAGATTTTCAACACGAGTTTTTCGGATTCAATCAACCTTGCTGGTTGGCGATTCGATAACACAACGCTTTCCGACACAGGCGCAGGAGAAACGATTCTCGCACCGCGCTCTTTTGCCGTGATTTTCGGACCGAGTTATTTCACGGCGGGGCAATTTTATCGCAACGACATTCCCACAGGCACGCTCGTGCTTCGCGCAAGCGGCTCGATTTCGCTCTCAAATTCAGGCGATACGATTATGCTTCGCAACACACAAGGCGACACGATTGCACGCATGGGCTACATCGGTCGCTCTTCCGACAAAGGCTTTTCGCTTGAAAAAATTTTGCTTAATCGCGACGATTCTCGAACCAACTACGCGCGAAGCCTTTTCCAACGCGGCACGCCCGGACGCCCGAACTCCGTTACGCCGAAAAACTTTGACCTTGCGCTCTCTGCGCCAACTGTGCTTTCAGCAGTTCCCAATCAAACGCTCACAGTGCCATTTACCCTTCGCAATCGCGGCTTGCAAGCCTTTGGCAATGGCGCAACCGTTTCGCTTTTTGAAGACCGAGACGGCATCGGCGTTCCGAATCCCGCTTTGCCCGTTGCGTCTACATCGCTCTCGCAAAATTTGCTTCCGCAAGATTCGCTTTTGCTTTCGCTCAATTACTTCGTTCCCTTTACGCCGCCCGTTGCGTTGATTCTTTCGCTTGCGATTGCAAATGATGAAGACACCGCGAACAATGTCGCCGTTCTCACGCTTCGCGTGCCGCGTTTTGCCGATACCAACATCGTGATTTCGGAAATCATGTATGACCCGCCCGTCGGCGCAAATTCCACCGCCGATGAATTTTTGGAAGTCTATAACACCAGCGATTCACTTGCGATTGATTTGAACGGCTGGCGCGTGAAGAACACCACGATTTCCGATACAGGCACAGGACAAACCGTGCTCGCGCCTCGCTCCTTCGCGGTGATTTTTCCAAATAGTTACTTCACGGCGGGGCAGTTTTATCGCAATCAAATTCCACAAGGCACGCTTGTGCTTCGCGCCAGCGGCAGTTTGAGTTTTTCAAACAGCGGCGATAACATTGCGCTTCGCAATCTCGATAACGACACCATCGGCTTTGTTTCATACATTGGACAATCATCGCAAAAAGGCTTCTCGCTGGAAAAAATTACGCTGAATCGTAACGACGCCCCCTCGAACTTTGCTTACAGCACAAGACAAGGCGGCACGCCCGCTCGTCCCAACACCGCAACGCCGAAGGAACGCGACCTCGATCTCCTGACTGTTTCAACGCTCACAGGCGAAAGCGGCGCAACGGTTCAACTTCCTTTCACCATTCGGAATCGCGGCACGTTGCCTTTCGGCGAAGGCGCGACGCTCTTTCTGCTTGAAAACAACAGCGTCTTGCAAAGCTTTTCCCTTGCCTCGAATCTTCTTCCCCAACAAGTCATTTCACAAGCATTTTCTTACACGATTCCTTCCGCTCTTCCAGAAAGGCTTGCGCTTCGACTCGTAATTGCGGACGACGAAGACACGCTGAATAACTTGCAAGAGATTCAACTTCGCTTTCTTTCTCCGACTGATGCGAACATCATTTTCAGCGAATTGATGATTGACCCGCCCGACGGCATTGATTCCGATTTCAACGAGTTCATCGAACTCTATAACGCCAATCCCGATAGTGCCGTCGATTTGAGCGGCTGGCGTCTGAATGCGCGCACGCTTTCCGACACTGGAAGTGGCAACACGATTCTTCCGCCACAGCAGTATGCCGTGATTTTTCCGCGCAACTATTTTTTGGATTCCACGCGCTACTACGACCGACGCATTCCACAAGGCGCGCTCGTGCTTCAAGCAAGCGGCAGTTTGGGCTTGACCAACACTGGCTCAACCGTTGCATTGCTGAATCGAGATGGCGATACGGTTGCGGTTGTTCGCTATTCGGAAAGCGATGTGCGAAATGAATTTTCACTTGAAAAGCGGATGCTCACGCGCGACGAAGCCATGTCGAACTACGCGACGAGTTTTTTCGTCGGCGGCTCGCCCGGGGCGCCAAATACGCTCACACGCGCGCGTAGAACAGAACGGAATCAAGTGGTTGTCAATGAAATTCTGTATCAGCCGATTCAAAGCACGACCGATTTTCGTCCCGACCAGCCCGATTGGATTGAGATTTACAACCGTTCAAACACGCCGATTGATGTGGCGGGTTGGACACTTTCCAACGCTCCCAACGAGCGCGGCGAATTTGAGACTTACTTTTTCGCCACCAACGCCGATATCGATTACGTCTTGCAACCGGGCGAGTATGCGGTCGTTTCTCCTGACCGCGCACGCGAGCGCGACTCGACGCGCCTTGTGATTTACTACCGCAATCTTCCACCAAACGCGAAACTCTTTTTCGTTACGACGCGCTCGACATTTTCCAACAGCACGTCGGGCGGATTGATTTGGCTTCGCGACAACACGGGCAACACCGTCGATTCCGTGCGCTACTCACCAAGTTGGCACAGTCCGTTCTTATCGTCAACGCGCGGCATTACGCTCGAGCGCATCAATCCGAATTTTCCAAGCAACGATGCACGCAGTTGGACGAGTTCAACCAATCGCGAATTTGGCGGCACGCCTGCACTTCGCAACAGCGTTTTTGCAGAATCCTTTGCTGATGAAAACGTGTCGGGCTTGGACGTGCGCCCGAATCCCTTTTCGCCCGACGGCGACGGACGCGAGGACAATTGCGTCATCGCCTATTCGCTTAAAGGCAATGTGAATCGAATCCGAATTCGAATTTTTGACGTGAAGGGAAGGCTTGTCAGAACGCTCGCTAATAGTGAGCCTTCGGGCAGTTCGGGCGAAGTCGTCTGGGACGGCTTCGGCGAGAATCGCGAGAAACTCCGAATCGGCATTTACATCATCTTGCTTGAATCGCTCAACGCCAACAGCGCAACGATTGAGACGCTCAAAAAAACCGTCGTTTTAGCGCGCCCGTTGTGAAACGGCTTGTTCAATGACTTGCAAGGTTTGGCGCACGCATTTTTCCCACGAAAACGACGCGACTCGATTTCTTCCCGCTTCAATCAAGTTTTGACGAAGGGCATTATCGGTCAAAACGCGGTGCAGGGCATCGGTCATTTCATCGACGTTGAGCGGGTTAATCATCACGGCGCACTTGCCGTTCTCGGTCATTTCAGGGAAGGAATGCACATTGGCGCAAACCACTGGCACGCCCGCCGCCCACGCCTCGAAAAGGGGATTGCCGAAACTTTCGTAACTGCTCGGATACGCGAACACCTCCGCATACTTGTAGAGGTATTTCAACTCTTGGTGCGGCACGAGTCCTGCAAAAATCACGCGCTCCTTCAAGCCCTTCTGCTCCACGAGTTCATGCAGTCTGGCTTCATACTTCTCGAACATGTTGATGCCTTTGCCGGCGATGACGAGTTGAAGGTCGTGCCGATGCTTTTCCAACAAGTTTGCTAACGCTAAAATCAACTTGTCTTGATTTTTGTACTCCCACAAGGCGGAAGCATAGAGGATAAATTGTTTCGTGATGCCGAATTTGTTGAAGACGGCTTCTCGCTCCGATTCTTGATAATTCTTTTGAAAGAGTTCGGTATCGACGCCGTGATTAACCACGTGAATTTTTCGCTCGTCAATTCCGACAAACTTTATCACATCGTTCTTAATGTCTTGCGACGGCGTAATGATGGCTCTTGCGATTCTTGCTGACGGCGGCGTAAGCAGTCTTCGCACGACAAGCCTTGATTTATCAATGACTTGTGGGTAGTGGTAGTAAAGCATGCTACGAATTGCAACAACTGTCGGCACAGGCGAGAGCAGTGAGACGAAGTTTCCCGGAAAGTAGGCGACGTCTATCTGATGCTTCGCCAAATAGAACGGCACAACGAGTTGCTCGCTTATCACTTTTGCAACGGAACTTTTGCTGTTGGGCGGCACTTCCACAACCGCAATTTTTTCCGACAAGAAGGGCTCGATGATGTGCTTTTGATTCGGATTAAGAAAGAGCGTGAATCGATGTTGCGATTCGCTTCGGCTTAATGCTTTCGTAAAATTGATGAAATAATTGCGCCCGCCTGTATCTTCGGAAACATTGCCGAGCAAGACGATTCCGATGTGTTTTTTCATTCGCCAAGTGCTATGCGTTTTTGTGAGTGCCATTTGCTTCGGTGGCGTTGCGCACGGAAAGTTCAGAGGCTTTTTCAACTGTTACTCTGCGGTGTGGCACAGCCAGTTGAATTCCTTCTTGCATGAGCGCATGGTGCAGTTGCTCGCGCAGTTCAATTTCTGTGTCGAAGCGTTGGGTGTAGTCTTCCACAAAGCATGCCAGACGCATTTCAATGCCGAGTTCAGTGATACGCATGGCTTGCAGGGCAGGCTCGGGGTCGCTGACAACGAAGCGGTGCGACTTCATCAATGGCAATGCAATTTCTCTCACCTTATTCGTATCTGTTCCAAATGGCAAGGTGAAAGACACTAAAACTCGAATTTTATGAGTCGGATAGGCGAAGTTGATAAGTGTGCTTTTGACGAGATCGGAGTTCGGAACGATGAGATAGTTGTTATCAAAATCCAAAATGCGCGTTGAGCGCAAGCCGATGACTTGAACGTCGGCGAGCGTGCCGTTTGGAAGTTGGATTCTATCGCCGACACGGAACGGCTGGTCGATGGCGATAATCACGCCCGCGATGATGTTGGCAATCGTATCTTGTGCCGCAAGTGCAACCGCGAGCGACCCCACACCCAAACTCACCAGCAGACTTCCGATGTTGATGGAAAAACGCTCCATCACAATCGCCGCCGCCACCAACACCACCAACACCGAAATTAAATTTCGAGCGAGCGGTGCAATCGTCATTAGTTGCTTTGCATCTTGCCGCTGTGATTTTGCCGACTCTTCTAAAAAGTATTCAATCACCACACGAATGAATCCAATCGCTACACTAATTGCCACCACCGCCGCATAAATGTAGATGAAGGCATCAACGATTTTGATGAATCGCTCAACGGCAACGCTCTTTTCCATACTCGCCGTCTGCACTTCCCACAGCGCATAGAGCGAGAGCACAGCAAAGACGATGGATTTAGCGCGCTTTTCCAGCACTTCGGCAAGTCGCTCATCGAGGTCGGTGTTGGTGCGTGAGAAAATTTTTGAACGAAGCGCGTGCACGGTTTTCTTGAACAACCACCCTAATGGAAACGAAATAAGAATCAGCAGTGCCGCCATTACAAAGCGGTAAAAAAGTGGATTGGATTCTATCAGATTAAACAGCGTCTCTTGATTCATGGTCAAATGGTTTGAATGAGGTTTGAAACGGTTTGAATGTCTTGACTTGAAACTCCCAAGTGCGTAACAAGGCGAATAAAGTTTTTCTTGATACTTGAAATCAGCACGCCGCCTTGCTTGAAGCGTTCAACAATTTCATGTTCCGACTGCTTCGAGAGCGAGACATCGACGGCGACGATGTTTGTTTGAACAAGGGCGCAATTTACTCTGAACTTTGGATTTGCGTCAAAGGCTTGTGCAAGAAGTTTCGCGTGATGATGGTCGAGCGAAAGTCGGTCATAATTTTTTTCAAAGGCAACTTTAGCCATTGCCGTCATAACGCCGCTTTGCCGCATGCCGCCGCCCCACATTTTGCGGTATCGCCTTGCTTTTTGAATATCGGCAGTTCTGCCCAGAATCATTGAGCCAATCGGCGCGCCAAGCCCTTTTGAAAAACATACCGAGAGCGTGTCGAAGTGTTGTGCATAATCCTTTGGCTTTAAGCCTGTTGCGACGCACGCGTTCCACAAGCGCGCGCCGTCTAAATGCAATTTCAATTGTTTGGATTTGCAAAGTTCGGCAATGCGCTCAATTTCGTCAATTGGATAAATCACGCCGCCCGCGCGATTGTGCGTATTCTCTAATGCAACGAGCGACGTGCGCGGATACCAATCTGCGCTTGGGCGAATGGCTTCTGAAATTTGTTCCGCTTTCAAAATTCCGTTTTCACCGTCGAGCGTTTTGAGTTGCACGCGCGAGAGCACGGCAGGCGCGCTGGTTTCGTAGTTGGCTATGTGCGCTCCTGTTTCGCAAATCACTTCGTCGCCTTCGTTTGTGCTGATTTTAATCGCAAGTTGATTTGCCATTGTGCCGCTTGGCACAAAGAGAGCCGCTTCTTTGCCGAAGTGGTCGGCGATGTCGCGTTCAAACTCATTCGTCAGTTCGTCTTCGCCGAAAACATCATCACCCAGTTTTGAAAGGTCAATCGCGCTGACTGCCTCGAGCATTTCTTGCGAGGGCTTTGTAACCGTGTCGCTCCGAAGGTCAATGACTTTGTTCATCTCTGTGGCGCAAGGGTTTCGGCTTTTTTGTAGAGCGTTTTTCCGACGCGCTCAATGTGTTCAATCAAATCAGGGTTCTTGATGTGCTTGTAAATTGAGAGGTCAATTCGTTGTGGCAGTAAGAGGTCGTCGAGCCGCCATGAAATTGCGTTGAGCGTATCGAGGTTGAGCCTTTCTCCTTTCAAGGTCAAATCAATATCCGAGCCGTCGCGGAAGTTGCCCTTTGCCCGCGAGCCGTAAAGCACGGCTTCCTCTACATCAGGAAATTGTTTGAGCACGTCGGTGATGGCGTGAATTGCTTTATCAGAAAGTCCAAACGGCATTCAGGTGTTGGTTGAGAACTTTTCCAGAGATTGCTTTAAGGCTTGAAACATGGCGAAGTAATGGCTCACGATTGCCGATGCGATTTCGTCCGCCGTTTCCTCGTTGTAAGTATGAACGGTTTTAATTCGGCTTTCAATCATTTTCATCCACTCTTCGCCGTTTGCAATCAGCCCTCGTTCCGCGCCCATTCTGAACGCATCGCGACTGCCTTGCAAATTGGTGATGCCTTGATGCTCGTAGAAATCTTTGATAACCGTCCATGCAAGTTCAAATGTGTATTCAAATGCTTTGATGAGCCCCTGTTGCTCCAACTCGTTGAGGTCGGCTTTTTTGGCGATAAATTTTTCAAGTTGGTCAAGGGCTTTTTTGAAATTTTGAAATCGCTGAATCCAGCGAACATCTTTTTGATTCATTTCTGCTGATTGCTTTTTCGCGAGGCGAAGATACGGCTTTTTTCGCACCTGTTCATTTTAGTTGCCGATGGAAATGCGGAAGTTGAAGCCGAATTCTTGGCGCGTTGAAGCGAAGACGGTGCTTCCGCCTGATGCTTTTGGTTTTGTTTGCGTGTATTGCCAGAAGGCGGCGGCATTGACGCGTTGGCTTAGAGCGTAAGAAAGACGCGGCTGAAAGGTGATTTGCGTCGTGCCAATCGGCGAGTTGGTTGCGGCGTTTGAGCCTGCTACAATAATGTTCTGCGTCTCATTATCCGCAAAGGCAAAGTTGAAACTGAAATCAATCGTGTTGTCGAGCGTTGCACCATTAAAGGGCCAAAAGTTCAACGGAATTTTCAACCCAGTTTTTTGATAGCCCAGTGAAATGTTGAGTTGCGTCGCGTTGGTTTTGGTAATCTGGTAATTGACAACCGCAAGGGTAAATGAACGCGTCTTGCCAAAACTTATTGAAGAAGTTAATCCGAATTTCCAAAGTAAGGTCAAGCCAATGAGCGGCGCGAAACTTTCATTGATGATTTGATTGCCGAGGACTTCTCCGCTGTTGAGCGGCTGGGTGAAGCCTGTGGCATAAGTGCCAGTGTAAGCGTGTTCAATCGAGGCGGAACTTGCAAAGCCCGATAATAGGTCGAGTTTTTCCAATCCTGTTAGGCTCACGCGCCAGTTTGGAAGCGGAATGTAGGCTAAGCGGTTGCTCTGTCCGAAAAGTTTGGCGGTAAATCGCCCGATGCCTGTGGGCTCAAAGGTTCGCTCAAAGAGTGCGGCAAACTCGTCGAATGGCGGATTGCGCACAATGCCTTCGGAATCGGCGAAGGTCGCGTTGATGGCTTCGCGAAAGTTTTCAATATCGGGAAAAATCGAGATATAGGTTTTGGTAATTGAACCGCTTCGATCTGCCGAAATTTGACTGCCTGTCGCGCCATTGATGGTTGCCCCTCGACGGAATTGCCAATCCGTGCGCCAGTTCAAATCAATTCGCAAGTTCTCGAACATCTGCCACGTTGTATTGACCGCAACATTCTGATTTTGATTGAAGTTATCGACGAAATTAGGAATTGCTGGCGCGTCGGGATTGACTAAAAAGCGCGCGCCGGGGTTATCGCTTAATCCTAATTGATAGCCAAGACTTGGCGGCAAGGGTCTATCCGACCGCCCAAAGGTGTTGAAGGGATAGAAGTTGAACCAGCCTGCGCCGCCTGCAATGCCTGTGTTCTGCAAGCCTGTGGTGATAGAATACGACACTCGAAACGCATCAAATCGCGTGAAGATGCCAAGCAAACTGCCGACGTCGCTGAGTAGTTTTTTCAAACTGTTCCCTTCACCAGCCCCTTGTGCCTCTATGCTGTCGAGGCGCGAAAAGAATCGGCTCGGTTTCGGCGCATTGGGCGGGGCGGCATCGGCACCTTTTCCAAACGGAATCAAGTCACGCACCTTTCCGAACAACCGCCCGAAGTTCACGTCGGATTGTACTTGCACGGTAGTATTGTTCCCAACGCTGTTTCCGAGAAACTGCGCGGGGTTATTGACGAAGGGATTCGCCCACGAATACTGCGTGTTGTAGGTGAAAGTCGGCGTTAGCCAGTCAAACAGGGAAACCATTTTCGGTCGCCAATTCGCCGTAACGCTTTGATTGTAGTTCTGGTCTCGTCCCAAATCAAATCGTGAAAGGTCTGCTAATACATCGTCAAGAATGTCTGAGCCGCGCCGCTCTTCGCCCGTAACGGGGTCGATGAGAAAGAGGTTCATACTGCTGGTGAGCGTGGCGTTGTAAGACATATCGACCGTCTCTGAAATTTTATACTGCATCGTCATGCCGCGTCCAGCGGTAAAGTTGTTGCTATTGAGCACAAGTGGTTGGTTATTGCCACGGTTCTGCGAGGTGCGTCGGTCGCGGTTTAATCGGAAATCAAATGAGTAACTCTGCGGCACGTAGTAGAATTTATCCTCGCTAAAGATGTTGAGAATCGGAATTTTGCTGAACCATTTGAAGGGTTCAATGAACAAGTTTGCGTCGGGCGGCAGTTGCAAGCCGTAACTGACATTTGCGCTCCACTGCCAATCTTCGCTGGACACAAGTTGCGGCGAGCGGGCTCTTGAAATCGAGTAGTTGTAGCCGAGCGAGAGTCGGTCAATCGTGTATCGTGCGAGCCAAAAATCGGACGGCTTTGTTTTGCGAATGGTCGGCATCGAGAATCGCTCTGTTGAGGAAAGCGTAACCTGCTCGTTTCGGAAACGTTCTCCGGCTTGTTGGGCTTCGCTTTCGCTTGCGCCATTGCGCTTGGCTTGCTCAATGACGCGGGCAACGGCGGCATCGAGCAAAATGTCTTCGCGACCGGGCACATATTTCGGAGTTGAACGCGTTTCGCTTCGCTCAATGTTGATGGGAATCGTCCAACCGTCTTCGGCGGGCAAGAGTTTATCTGCATTGAACGTTGTTGAGAGCGTCCAAGTCTCGGTGTTGTTCTGCGCGGCAATTGGATTGACGCGAATGTTCAATCCGTGAAAGTCGGGCGTCTGGCGTTGGTAGGTTGCGGCAATTGTCGCCACATCGGCAAGTTGCAAGGTCGAGTTTGCGCGCACTGCCCAGCCGCCTTCGTTTTTGTAGCCTGAAACGCGCAGTTCGTTCAACCACACTTCAATCCTCTCGATGAACTCTTTCGATGGGTTAATGACGCCGAAAGCGAAGACGCGCACGTTGCCCAAACTTGGTTGCCCTTTAATGATGAGTTTCTTTCCGTCAGGGAAGTCTCGCACCACGACTTCTGTGTCGGAAGCACGTTGCAGTTTGAAACTGGCGATTTCGTCGAGGTCGATGTCGATGTTGTTTTCTGCGGGCCAAATCAGTTCTTGGGCGCGTCGATATTCGGGCGAATTGATGTTCTGCGGCACGGCAACGGGCGGCGACGGCTTGACGGGCAGTTGCACTTCGTAGTAGTTATTTGATTCTGTCGCCCCAAAGCGAAGAAAGACGCGCGTGTTTTCAGGGTCTTGCGGATTGAGTTCGTTATAGCGCACGCCTGCACCACCGTGAACAAACGCTCGCAATCGCTTGTAGGGATTAAGGTTGAACCCACCTGTGTTTCCAATCGCAAAATTTCGGAAGACGCCGCGCACGGAATCTTGTCCCATCTTTCGCGCAATTACCACTAAGGCTTGTTCATTAGCTTGAATGTTTTGGTCAACGCGCTGGCGGTCTCTGGCGCGCCGAATCCCCGGCGGCAACGCATAAAACGACCCGTTTTCTTCGATATTCACCGCCGCGATTGAGACCAATGTATCTCGATTGATTTGTTGCCACTGTGAGCCGACGAAGTCAAACGTCGCAAACCCCAACTGCGCCGGTCGGCGAAACTGCTCAACCCACACGCGCGCATATTGAATCGTCGTAAAATCAATTGCGCCGAACTGGCGCGTAAATTCACTTAACGGAATTCGAAACTGCACCCAACCTGCGTTGGATTGACCGCCGCCAACGACAAATTTGCCTCGCGGCGTCGGGATATTTAAGTCTTGGGGATTGATGGGAATCGTATATCGGAAAAATCGATTCTGCGTTTGCACCGTCGACGAGCCGTCCAAATCTTCGGTGTCGGGAAAAATGTTCACAAACGGTCCTGCGGCGGCTTGATTGGCATTGCCTTCTGTGCCGCTTGCGTTGGTTACATCGAGCGAAAAATTGTCGCCCGCTGGGTCATTGAAAATGCGTTGATAGACTGGGTTATTTTCGCCTAATGCATTACGCAAGGTCTCCAAATACTGTGCGTGAAATTGTCGCTCTAATTGGTCGTTAACGCCGTCCAACCCGACGTCCTCTGTGCCGAGCGAGCCGGTGAGCAACTGACGGTCAATTTTCGCTACACGCGTATTGAATCGTCCGTAGGCGTCTTCGCCGAATGCGATTTGGTCGGGATTAAAATCTTCGGGGTTAATCGGCATGCCGTCTTCGGTGTTGAGCCGTCGGTTGGGAATCACGTCTTCGGAAATGATGCCGATGTCGATGTGCAGTTTTCCGCTATCGAGCGGCGCGCCGCCGAGCGTGTCGATAAGCGGTTGATACTTGAACCAAAACTCAATGAATTGAATGTTGGATTGCGTAAGGTTATTGGCAAACGACGGCAAGAGTTGTGTGATTGCGCCGTAACTGCTATCGGGCACGCCGCCGCGAATCACAAAGTCGGTATTGAAGTTGTAAGGTCCGCGCCGCGTTGGGTCGTAGCTCAAAAAGAGCGGGCGCACTTGGAAGTCCTCGCGTGCCGCCACACGATTCGGGAAAATGTCTCGCGTTGCGACGTTTCTCGGGTCGCCGACGGGCAATCGATACCACCCTAATTGCGCTCGGTATCGTCCTCGAATAGAATCTTCTAAAATCGTCGGGTTTTGAATATCACGATGCGGTGGCGAGCCTAATGCCCAGTTGTTGCCGTTAAGTCCAAGCGAGATAATTTGCCGCGAGCCTTCAAAATCATCAATATAACTGACGCCGTCGGGGTCTAATTCCGTCCGTAACTCATCGGGAACGCCTGGCATGACTCGCGCATATTCGGCGTTGATGGTGAATCGCGAGGGTTCTTTTGTGCTGATGAGCGGAAGCCTATCAATCGCCTTCGTCAGCCATCGCAGTTGTGTGGAGTATTGCAAATCCATTCCGAAAATTCGATTCACAATGGGTTCATCGCCGACTCGGACTTTATCGGTCAGCGGTCGCTCGGAGTATTGCAAAAATGTCGCGCCCAATTTGAAATCGTCGCTGAACGCGTATTCGCCGCGCAAGCCGACAATGGTGCGTGAGGCTAAAAGAAAGAGGTCGTTCTTTTCAAAATCAATCGTCAAATTCGCGCCTTGTTGAAGCGCGTCGTCCTTCAAAATGGTAACTTGCCCAAGTTGGTAGTCGACGGTGTAGTCAATGCCTTCGCGGAGTGGTACGCCCCGACTCGTTACGCGCACACTGCCTTGTGCCACATTGAAGCCGATGGAAATTGGGTTTTGAATCGTGCTTTTGTATCGCACCTTGATGCCGTAAAAGTTCTTCGTGCTGGTGTTCTGCGCATCAAATTGTGTGCGCTCGTAGATTTCAGAATACACAAAGCGGTCGTTTTCTTGTGTGAGTGGCGCGCCGGTAATGCGCTCAATCTCTTGACGAATTGGGCGTTCAAATGGTCGCTGAAATGGGAAAATCAGCAAGCCCAGTCGCGGGTCAATCGTAATGCCAGGCAGAAAGTCAAACCTGCGGTCGGAGCCTGCCGCACCATTTACATCAAATCGGTCGAACCCCGTTATTTGATTGAGCGTGTTGACAAATCCGGGAATTGGCAAGACCTCGTTTTCAGGCGGATTGTCGCCCGGATTTTGATACATCACTTGCGCGTTGAACTCGTCAGGCTGAATGTCGCGCCCCCCAAGCGCGTAAATGTTTTTCAGCATTAAAATCCATGTCGCTGTATCCGATGGCGTGAATTGGTCGGGCTTGATGAGTTTGAAAACGGCACGTCGTTGCAAGGTATCGTTGCTGAAATCGCCCACGCGAATGTTCGGCTGTCCTGCAACAGGCGTGAAATCGTAAGAAACGGCAATCACATCGCGCGGGTCTAAGGGCGCGATAAAGGTGATGTAGCCGAGTATCGGATTGAAGATGTAGTCCTGCCCTTCTCGCATCAAGGTAAAGACGCCTTCTTGGAACGGTCCGGGAATTGGCGGAAGCGGGTCGGCAGTTCGCAGTTGTTGCAAGAAGGCTTGTGTCTGTGAGGTATCAGCAAGATCGTTGTAGGCATTATTCGGAAAGGGAAATCCTTCTTGCAATCGCTCAAATGAATACGGCATATCGCCCAAGTTTAAGAGCGCAACACCTGGACGTTGATTTTCTTGTAGCGGTGCACCGGCACCACTTCCGCCGCCAATCCCGCCAAATTGATTTGCAGGGCGACGCCAGACTTCAAGGCGATTGATTTGTCGACCGCCCGTTGCTGACGTCAGAACCAACTGCGGCACATTTTGCGCAAAAGCGTTTTCCCAATTCGTTACAAAAAAATTGCTCACGAAAAAGTGTCGATTCTCGTCGTAATCCCATGCTTGAATCGTTTGCTCGGTTATGCTTGCGCCGCTCTGCACGCTGAACGACTCCGTCCGTCCACGTTGCTGTGAGGCAATCATCGTTAAGTTCAAGCCTGCAATTTGAAACTGCGCCTTAATCCCGAACAACGCTTGACTGCTACTGATAAGCGAGGTCGGCAGGGTCAGCGAGACATTGCCTGCTTCAATTGATTGCACCAAATCGTCTTCATAGCCTTTGTATCGAATCGCTAATTGGTTTTCGTATTGAAAGGGTCGCTCGGTGTTCCAATCCGCTGTAATGGTGAGTTTATCGCCAATTGTGCCTGTCAAGTTCATCTGCACTTGTTGGTCAAAGTTCGGCACGGCGGTCGATGCTGTTCCTGTCGCACGTCGCACAGGGTCTTCGGATTCTTCGATTTGATAAGAGGCTCTGATATCGATGTTTCCAGCAACCTGCACGCTTACGGTTGGCGGACCGAAGAGCGTTGCAAAAATCGCACTCTCTCCGCCCGGCACATAGACGCTGATTTTGGTGATTTTGCTGAACACATCGGCAAGTGCGTCGCGCGTTACCCCGACACTCTGTTGCCCAATTATCTGACGAAAGTTGTCTCGAATCGCCGCCTCGTAGCGCAGTTTCTTGTAGGTCTCAAATGGCAGTTCAATTGACGGACGCACTTCCACTCCTGCAATCGTTTCCGAAATTCTGATGCGCTCCATCGTGCTGTCTAAAACCACCTTTCGCTCGACACTCACCTTCGGCACAAAGAGCGCGTAAGTCTTTTTTTCTATGGGCGAGAGATACGGCACATCGACACGCCGATACTTGAACTGCTTGATGCGCGTTGTCGAATCCATCAACGCCGCTTCTGCCGAGTCCAACTCTGTCGGTGGAAATGCTCTGCCTTTCCCGATGTCTGTTTGTCCTGCGTTACCTCTTTGCTCTATGGCTTTATCGAGTTCCTCGCCCGCGTCCTCGTCTTCAATCGGTCTTCTTTGAATGGCGGTCGTGTCGGTATCGGTTATGGTGGGCTTCAATAACGATTGCGCCGCAAAGTATTGATTGAGGTAAAAGAGTTTTGCCGTCGCAATCGGTCGGAACGTGCCGTGTTCTTCGCTCTCTTCCGTCGCTTTACTTGGCTGGGGCTCGACGAGCGAAATCACGCTATCGGTCAAGAGCCGCTCTGCGGTATCGCTTCTGCTCTGTTGCTTTTCAGACGGTTGCGACATCACCGTAAGCGACGCGCCGACCGTTATCGCGGTTTCCATTCCCATTTCTATCGGAAACATCACTGCCACACAGAACAGCACAAGCAAACGCCACAGCCCACGCTCAACCATCATTGAGCGCGCGTTCAGGCAGTCATATATGAAACAAATGCGTTCTCGTTTCAACCCGTGTTGACGCTTTGATTTCCTTTAAGCAAATGCCTTCCTCACACCTTTGAAAAGGCATTGTTACTTTTGAGATATGTTGTAAGGTTACTTGCGGTAGACTTGCGTCATTCGAGATGGGTTGGACTGTTTGTGCGGATTTTGACTTTTCGGAGGAGTTACACCTCGCTCACCATGCATGTTTTGCAATCGTTCAGGTTCGTTTTGCTGTCTTGCAAGTTTAACATTTTTGGGGGGCATAATCAACACAGGTTCTCTCTTTCGCCCCTTTCGTAATCGTTGATTCCACTTTGTTTCAAGGCAATTTCAACCGCATTTACCAGTCCGCTTTCCGAAATATCGCGCATACACTTAAAGTGCGATTTCGGACAGGCTTCGCGTCCAATGTGCGAACACGGTCGACAGTTGAGCCCTTCAACTTCCAAGAGTTGAAACGGCGATTTGTAGGGCAGAAATCCGAACTCCTTTACCGAAGAGCCAAAGAGCACCACCATCGGCTTTTGAAATGCCGCCGCCATGTGCATCAAGCCTGTGTCGTTCGAAAGCACGGCGTCTGCATGTGCCAGCATTGCCGCCGTCTCGCGCAAAGTGTGTCGCCCTGCAAAATTTTTCACGCTTGATTTTGAACGCATGCGGCTTACAATTTCATCGGCAATTGGCGCGTCTTCTTTTCCGCCAAGTAGCCAAATATCAATCGGATTTTTTTCCAACAACTGCTTTAACGCACTTGCAAATCGTTCAGGCGGAAATCGCTTCGTAAAATGCCGCGCCCCGAAACACACCGCCAATACTGGCTTCTCCGCCGTCCGATGACTTTTTCCAAAGTCCAATTCCTCACGATTCAAAAATACTTCGCACCCTTTTTCATCAAGCCTCACCTCAAACGGCGCAAGACTTTTCGCGTATCGCTCCACAACCGATTCATAG